>Ga0206117_100175_pt1 | contig 98777 bp, 89 predicted proteins | sample 3A5Ametagenome_FD_177997 | JGI IMG/M metagenome (GOLD analysis project Ga0206117, IMG submission 177997) | Enriched microbial communities from leaf-cutter ant dump, University of Wisconsin, Madison, United States - 3A5A | ecosystem: Environmental > Terrestrial > Nest > Insects nest > Nest dump...
CTTGGGGCCGATGAAGGACACCAGCGACATCACCAGTTGCTCGCGGATCGGATCGATCGGCGGGTTGGTGACCTGCGCGAAAAGCTGACGAAAGTAGTTGTAGAGCGGCTTCTCCTTGGACGACAGCACCGCCAGCGGCGAGTCGTTGCCCATGGAGCCGGTGCTCTCTTCGCCGGCCTTGCCCATCGGCTCCAGGATGAACTTGATGTCTTCCTGGGTGTAGCCGAAGGCCTGCTGGCGATCCAGCAGGGAGGCGGCGCATTCCGGTGCGGCGGCTTCAGCCGGGGAGTCCAGGCCGTCGAGCTTGATGTTGATACGGGAGAGCCAGTCGGTATACGGCTTGACCGAAGCCAGGCTGTCCTTGATCTCCTTGTCGTCGATGATGCGGCCCTGTTCCATGTCGATCAGGAACATCTTGCCCGGCTGCAGGCGCCACTTCTTGACGATCTTGCTGTCGGGAATGGGCAGCACGCCAGACTCGGAAGCCATGACGACGTAGTCGTCGTCGGTCACCAGGTAACGCGCCGGACGCAGGCCGTTGCGGTCCAGCGTGGCGCCGATCTGGCGGCCGTCGGTGAAGGCCACCGCGGCAGGGCCGTCCCACGGTTCCATCATCGCAGCGTGGTATTCGTAGAAGGCGCGGCGCTTCTCGTCCATCTGGGCGTGGGACTCCCAGGCCTCGGGGATCATCATCATCACCGCGTGGGCCATGGAATAGCCGCTCATCACCAGCAGTTCGAGCGCATTGTCGAAGGCGGCGGAGTCGGATTGGCCCGGATAGATCAGCGGCCAGATCTTCTGCAGATCGTCGCCCAGCAGCGGCGAATGCACGCCCTTCTCGCGGGCACGCATCCAGTTGTAGTTGCCGCGCACCGTGTTGATTTCGCCGTTGTGGGCGATGTAACGGAAGGGGTGCGACAGGTTCCACTTCGGGAAGGTGTTGGTCGAGAAACGCTGGTGCACCAGCGCCAGCGCGGAAACCGCGCGCGGATCGACCAGATCGAGGTAGTACTCGCCGACCTGGGTAGCGAGCAGCAGGCCCTTGTAGTTCACCGTGCGTGCCGACATCGACACCACGTAGAACTCCTTGCCGTGCTTCAGCTGCAGCGCGTTGATCGCGTTGGCGGCACGACGGCGGGCAACGTAGAGCTTACGCTCCAGCGCCTCGGTCACCATGATGTCGGCGCCACGGCCGACGAAAAACTGACGGATCACCGGCTCGGTGGTCTTCACCGCCGGCGACATCGGCATGTCACGGTTCACCGGCACATCGCGCCAGCCCAGCACCTGCAGGCCCTCGGCGCGGGCAGCCCGCTCCATTTCCTCTTCACAGGCAAGGCGGGAGGCTTGTTCCTTCGGCATGAAAACCATGCCGACGCCATAATTACCGAGAGACGGCAGAGTGATGCCCTGCGCCGCCATTTCCTCACGGTAAAGCGCGTCCGGGATCTGGATCAGGATGCCGGCGCCATCGCCCTGCAGCGGATCGGCACCCACCGCGCCACGGTGATCCAGGTTTTTCAGGATCTCCAGGCCCTGCAGAACTATGTCGTGGGTCTTGTTGCCTTTGATATGGGCAATGAAACCCACGCCACAGGCATCGTGCTCGTTGGCCGGGTCGTACAGACCCTGCTTCTGGGGGAGATCCATCTCGTTCTTCCTCGAAACAACATGTTCGCCGGACGGAGGCCGGCGCGGTTCGGGCGGCACGACGCAAAGACGTCGCACGCTCTCCAAACCCGCACGTTACGAAACGTGCGGACATCAAAAAAGCCGGGCGCAAGGCACACCGGCTCTACGCGACCGGAGCACAAGGCGAGGGGGTCGCTACGAACACTTCGGGCGGATTGACGAATATACCCGCGCAAAACCCGTGATTCAAGCAGTTTTTGCACCGCGGCAAGACTGTCTGACAGCAGAAAATTCGGTAAGGGCGTTCAGTAGATTTCGCCGACAGCGAACAGCCGCCGATGCTCCCTCATCGCGTAGCGGTCGGTCATGCCTGCGATGTAGTCGGCGATGGCACGCGGCTTGTCGGCCCGGGCGCGCTCCTGGTACTGCGGGGGCAACAGCCGGACGTCAGCCATGAAGGCCTCGAAGAGATCACTGATGATGCGCTTGGCCTTGTCGGTCATGCGCAGCACCTGGTAGTGCCAGTAGAGCTGCTCACGCAGGAAAACCTTCAATCCTTGCAGCCTCGGCCTCAGCGCCTCCGAGTAAGCCACCAGCCGCCCCGCAGCGTGCACGTCATCCAGCGACTGCACATTAGCCGCGGCAATGTTGGCGCGGGTCTGCTCGATCAGGTCCAGCGCCATCGCATTGATCATGCGCCGGATGGTTTCGTAGATCAGTTTGCGGCCACCCAGCCCAGGCCATTCCGCCTCGACGGCCTTGCGCTGCTCGGCAAAAACAGCCACTTCGCCCAACTGCTCCAGCGTGATCAAGCCCGACCTGAGGCCATCGTCCACATCATGGTTGTTGTAGGCAATCTCATCCGCAAGGTTGGCCAGTTGAGCCTCCAGCGAGGGTTGAGTGCCATTGAGGAAGCGCTGGCCCAACTCGCCGAGCAACTCTGCGTTCGGCCTGGAGCAGTGTTTGAGAATACCTTCCCGCGTTTCGTACGTCAGATTCAGCCCTTCGAAAGCGGCATAGCGCTCCTCCAGCAGATCCACCGTACGCAGGGACTGCAGGTTGTGCTCGAAACCGCCGTAGGCCTTCATGCACGCGTTCAGCGCATCCTGCCCCGCATGGCCAAATGGGGTGTGACCGAGGTCGTGCGCCAACGCAATGGCTTCCGCCAGATCCTCATTCAATTTGAGGGCACGGGCCAGACTGCGGGTCAGTTGTGCGACCTCGATACTGTGAGTCAGCCGCGTGCGGAACAGATCACCCTCGTGATTCACGAAGACCTGAGTCTTGTATTCCAGGCGGCGAAAGGCAGTGCAGTGGATGATGCGATCGCGATCGCGCTGAAAAGCGCCTCGTGCCGCGGGCGGCGGCTCGGCATGAATCCGGCCGCGCGAATTGGCCTCGGTCACCGCATAGGTGGCAAGGCCTTCCCCACTCATCGGCAACGCGCCTCGATAGCAGCCGTAACGTCGGCTTGTGGTGCATCGGCATGAACAAGCGCCGAGCCGATAGCCTTCAGCAAGACTAAGCGCAGGCGCCCCGCCTCCACCTTCTTGTCGTGCGACATCAACTCCAGATAGCGCTCGACACCCATCTTGGGCCCGACGGTCGGCAAGCCGGCCCGGACAAAGAGATTCTCGATCCGCGCCACATCCGTATCGGACAACCACCCCAAGCGGCGGGACAACTCAGCCGCCATCATGGTACCTGCGGCAATCGCCTCCCCATGCAGCCATTCGCCGTATCCCAACCCTGTCTCGATCGCATGGCCGAAGGTATGACCGAGATTGAGCAAGGCACGCTCCCCTTGCTCGGTTTCGTCGGCCGCAACCACTTCCGCTTTATTCGCGCAGGAGCGCTGAATCGCAAACGCCAAGGCCTCCGGCTCGCGCATCAACACACGCTCGATATTCGCCTCCAGCCATCCAAAGAAGCCAAGATCACGAATCAGGCCGTATTTGATCACCTCGGCGAGACCGGCAGTCAGCTCCCTGGGCGGCAGGGTGCTGAGCACATCGGTATCCGCCAACACCAGCCGTGGCTGGTAGAAAGCACCGATCATGTTCTTGCCCAGCGGATGATTTATCGCAGTCTTGCCACCGACCGACGAATCGACCTGGGACAACAGCGTGGTCGGAATCTGCACGAAGGGCATGCCGCGCTGATAACAGGCCGCGGCAAAACCACCCATGTCGCCGACAACCCCTCCACCCAAGGCGATGAGCGTGGTTGAGCGCTCGCAACGCTGCTCCAGCAGCATGTCGAACACTAGGTTCAGCGTCTGCCAGTTCTTGTTCGCCTCTCCATCTGGCAGGACAACCTGGCAAACGCGTATTCCTTGTGCCTCCAGAGCGTCGCGGAGTTTGCTCAAGTACAAGGGCCCAACCACATCGTTGGTGATGATGGCCACCCGGGGCGTTTTCAGGTGAGGCAGGATGAGCCTGACCCGGTCAAACAGTCCGCGTCCGATATGGATGGGATAGCTACGCTCGCCGAGCGCCACGTTCAGTGTATGCATGTCGTTTTGCGCAGCGCAGGCAAAGCCTTCTCGATCTGACGCACCATGGAGTTCGGGTTGCAGCGACCGCCATCGACGACGATGTCAGCCACCTGCCGGTAAAGCGGATCGCGGATCGCGTAGAGCTCCTCGATGCGAGCCCGCGGATTCTCCACATTCAGCAGTGGCCGATTGCGGTCGTGGCGGGTACGCTCCCACAGGATCTGCGGCGCGACATTGAGGTAGATGACGATGCCGCGCTGCATGAGCATCTCGCGGTTCTTCTCATCCAGCACCGCACCACCGCCTGTGGCGATAATTAGGTCGGATTCCCGGGTCAGCTCGTCGATCACCTGGGTCTCGCGGCGACGGAAACCGATCTCACCCTCGATCTCGAAGATCGTAGGAATGGTCACGCCGGTGCGGGCAATGATCTCGTGGTCGCAATCAACGAAACGAACTCCCCGCCGCTTCGCCAGCTCCCGTCCGATGGTGGTCTTGCCGGCACCCATCATGCCGATCAGTATCAAGCAAGTCACATGGAACCCGATGGACATCCGTTAAAAACCAAGGGCGGCCGCCCCTGCAGGAGCAACCGCCCTCGAATTGTAGCAGCGCCAGCCAGGCTTAACGCAGGGTCAGGGCATCGCTGACGATGCGCGGGGTGATGAAGACCAGCAATTCGCTACGATTCGCGACCCGCGAATTTGTGCGGAAAAGGGCTCCAACTACAGGCAGCTCACCCAATACCGGCACACGTTGAACATTGGTGGTTTCCTCTTCTTCATAGATGCCACCAATCACAACCGTTCCACCGTTCTCCACCAGAACCTCGCTCTTGATGTTCTTGGTATTGATAGCCGGGATGTCGTAACCAGAAAGGAACTGCGGCTGGTCCTTGTTTACCAGCACCTGCAGTTGAACTCGACCATCAGGCGTAATTTGCGGCTTCACCTTCAGCGACAGCACCGCCTTCTTGAACGACACGCTGGTCGCGCCAGAACTACTGGCCTCCTGGTAAGGAACCTCAGTCCCCTGTTCAATAGTCGCTTCGACTTGGTTTGCCGTCAGCACCCGCGGGCTAGAGACAACCCGACCACGGCCATCAGTCTCAAGCGCGGACAACTCGAGATTCAGGAAACGCGTCATCGAACTATTGAACAGACTCAGATTCAACTGAGCGAAGTCCGCAACCGCCGTCGTTCCGCCGCTAGTCGAAGTACTAGGCGTAAAAGTGTTAGTGCCAGTGCCGACTGAAGACGATCCGAACCCAAGCTTCGCCCCGTTGCCCAGACTCTTGGACGAGCTATCACCATAGGTCAGCCGCACCCCCAGATCTCGCGCAAACTCCTTGCTTGCTTCAACAATGCGAGCCTCAATTAGCACCTGTCTCGGTGCCACATCAATCTCGCTAACCAGACGGCGCAGGGACTGCAGCCGCGAGGCCACATCAGTCACGAAAAGCTTGTTGCTACGATCATCAACAACCACCGTGCCCCGCTTGGAGAGCATCGTCTGGTCTTTGCTCTTCAGGAAATCAAAGATCTCCTTCGCCTTGTGATAATTGATCTGGAAGCTCTCGGTCTGCAGCGGCTCCAGATCACCGATCTGCGCCTTGGCTTCAAGCTGGAGCTTCTCGCGTGTAGCCAGCTCATCACCCGGCGCAATCCAGATCACATTGCCGTTCTTCCTCATGTCCAGGCCCTTGGCCTGCAGGATGATATCCAGCGCCTGATCCCAGGGAACGTCCTTGAGCCGCAGAGTCAGATTTCCCTGAACCGAGTCCGACGTAATGATGTTGAAGTTGGTGAAATCAGCAATGACCTGCAGCACCGAACGCACATCGATGTTCTGGAAATTCAGCGACAGCTTCTCACCCTGGTACTGCCCCCTGGAACCCTGGACCAGTTTGTTGGGATCTTCTACAACCCGCTTGACTTCAAGAACAAACTGGCTGTCGCTCTGATAGGCGTTGTGCTCCCACAAACCATTAGGCGCAACCGTCAGCCGGACATTGTCACCCTGCTGCTGGGCAGTCATGGACGTCACCGGCGTAGCGAAATCCGTGACATCCGCCCTGCGGCGCAGATGCTCCGGCAAGGAGGTCTTCAGGAAATCCACAACCAGATTTCCACCCTGCTGACGGATATCAATACCGGTATCGGGACTGGAAAGCTGCACGACCACCCGACCTTCGCCATCCTTGCCACGACGGAAATTGATGTCGCGAACACTCTGCCGATCCGGCGCTGTGCTACGGGAATCAGCAAAGTTCGCGAAAGCTTGGCCGGTCACAGTGTTCGCAGCGTTCTGCGCCCCCAGCGGAGAAAGCGAAATCACCAGGCTCCGACCCTCTACGCGAGCCTCGTAAGGCGCCATCTTCACCAAGTTCAGCACCAAGCGTGTTCGATCACCCGCCTGCACGATATTGGCGCTACGCAGCTCACCTTGCTCTATCGCCTGTACGTTGCGACCCAATCCATTTGCCGTTGCAGGAAAGTCGAAGACGATACGCGCAGGATTGGCGACACTGAAACTGGCCGGCACTGCAGCCAAAGGCTGCTGCAACCCCAAGCGCACATAGAGACCACCTCCCTGCTCGGCAACCTCTAGCGTCTCTATCCGGTTCGAAGCAACTGCGCCCGCAGCTGCATCTTGGGCCACGGCAGCAGCCGAGGGCAGAAAAGCCGCAACGAAGGCGGTCAGCAGCACTGCAATTCTGGTTCTCATCTTCCGGCCCCCTGCTGCTCCTGCAGCAGTAGCGAACTGGTACGTTCAACCCAGTCGCCATTAACGTCTTGAACAAGCTCTCGAAGGCTGACTTCAGACTCGGAAATCGCGGTAACCACGCCGAAGTTCTGCCCCATGTAATTGCCGACCTTCACTTGGTAAAGATTCCGGTCTGCGAGCACCAATGCTTGAGTGGTTCGCCCTTGTGTCAGCACGCCAACCATGCGCAGGGACTCAAGCGGATAAGACTCCAGCGGCTCACGGCGCCTGTCCATATCCGGACGGACACCTCCACCGGCCTTACGCTCGGGATCCAACCGGTCTGTACGGAACGGCTCGGCCACAGCAGCTCCAGCATAAGCGACGGGCTCCGCTGGCTTGATTTCCGGCAGAGCCTTCACCGCCCCCCGCATCGTCTTCGCCTGCTCGTCCATCCAGGCCTGGATATCTTCCTGATCGCTGGAGCAGGCTGCAATTAGAAGAACGGTGACAATCATTCCCACCCGCCTCATCGCCGCCCCCCCTGCCTAGCAGCCTGCTCCGCCTGACGCTTACGCGCTAACTCATCTTCATCAAGATAACGATAAGTGACAGCACGAGCATCAAACTTCAACTTTCCCGACGGCAGCCCATCAAGCGAGACATTGTTCAGCGTCACGATCCGGGGCATGCGGGCCACATCTGCCGCGAACTCGCCAAGGTCGTGATAGCCGCCAGTCACGCGAATCTCGATCGGCATCTCCGCATAGAAGTCCTTCACCACATCACTACCCGGCTTGAACAACTCAAACTGCAGCCCTCGGCCAAGACCAGCCTGGTTGATGTCCGACAACAGCGAGTCCATTTCAGCCCGATTGGGCAGCTGTTTTAACAAAGCACCGAACTGGCGGTCGATCTCAGCCAATTGACGCTTATGTTCGTCAAGATTGACCGCCTGACGCTTCTTCGAAATCCAGCTTTGCCGCAACTGCTGCTCTTCGGCCTCCCGCTGCGTGAGCAACGAAGCCTGATCACTCCAGTCGAACCACCACGCAGCCGCTATCGCCAGGATGAATACCATGACGAAAACCGCGATCCGAGGCGCCAAGGGCCAGACCCCTGGATCATTCGGATCCAGCCCCTTGAAGTCCTGAGCCAGACGGTTGAGATCGAGACCCTCTTTCATCTCGCCCCTCCCTGAGGCGCAGCATCGCCTCCCTGCACATCAGGGCGCTTGAGATTCATGTTCAAGGAGAACTCACTCACCTGACGGTTATTGACCGTCGCCGCCTTCACTTCAATCAAGCTGGGCTGAGCCAGATAGGGAGAAGCCTCGATATTGCGCATCAGATGCGACACCCGGGCATTGGACTGCGCGTAGCCGCTCAGGGTAATTCGCTGGCCATTCTGCTTGACCGAACGCAGATACACGCCCTCGGGCATACGCTGCACCAGTTCATTGAACAGATGAACCGTCTGCGCCCTGTCACCCTGCAAGGACTCGATCACCTGCTTCCGTGCCAGCAGCGCGTCGATCTGTTCACGCAGCCGCCGGATCTCGGCGATCTCGGTATCCAGTTTGGCGATTTCCGCCTTGAAGAAATCGTTCTTGCGCTCCTGCCGCTCTATATATCCCGCATAAACCGTATGCACGAGGAGAGCAATGACTGCAGCAAGAAGGATCATCAACCCCGAAACCACGTAGAACTGCTGGCGCCGTTCCTTGCGCCGCTGTTCCCGGTGGGGCAACAGGTTGATCCGTATCATGCGTCGAACCTCCGCAGCGCCAGACCACATGCAACCATCAGCGATGGCGCATCCGCCGCAAGGCTCTTGGGCCTAAGCTTGGAGGAAAGCGTCATTCCGGCAAACGGGTTGGCAACCACCGTTTCCACCTGAGTACGGCCACCAACGACCTCCGCCAAGCCCGGCATGACGGCACAGCCACCGGCGAGCACGACATAGTCGACCTGGTTGTACTGCGTGGAAGTGAAGAAGAACTGCAAAGCGCGGGACACTTCCAGCGCAAGGCTGTCCATGAAGGGCCGCAGGAGGTCGCGCGCGTAATCATCGGGAAGACTTCCGCTGCGCTTGGCCGTTTCGGCCTCCTCGACACTCATCCCGTATTGACGCGCCACATCCTGCGTGAGCAGGGCACCGCCAAAAGCCTGCTCGCGGGAGTACACGGGCTGGCCGTTTCGCAGCACGGTCACGTTCATGACCGTCGCGCCAATGTCGATCAGCGCAATGACCTTGTCCGAGCCGCCGCCCGGAAGCTGGCGCCGGACAAGGTCGAAAGCCGACTCCATCGCCAGCGACTCGACATCGATCACCGTCGCTTTCAACCCAGCAGCCTGGGCGACTGCGACTCTGTCTTCGACCTTGTCCTTACGGGAGGCCGCGATCAGCACTTCCACCTCTCCGGCGCCGCTGTTCGCCTGACCAATCACCTGGAAATCGAGGTTGACTTCATCAAGCGCGAAAGGGATGTACTGATTGGCCTCGGACTCGACCTGCAACTCCATTTCCTGTTCGCGCAGTCCGTCCGGAAGAATGATCTTCTTGGTAATCACCGAGGCGGCCGGCAGGGCCATGGCAACGTTGCGTACTCCGGGACCAAAGCGGCGCAACGCACGGCGCACGCCCTCGCTGACCGCGTCCAGATTGGCAACATTGCCGTCCACAACAGCATCCCTGGGCAGGGTTTCGATCACATAACGCTCAATCCGGTAGCCATCCTTCTCGCTACCAGAGAGCTCAACCATCTTGATTGATGACGAAGAGATATCCAACCCAGCGAGCTGTCGCGCTTTCGATCCAAATAGGGAGAACTCAATCACAAAGAAAATCCTTAAATTTCTTTATGTTAGGCGACTTTGCTGAGCAAGCCTCTGAAATGCTAGCAACAACAGTGGGAGGTGTAAAGCAAATCGCTGCAACAAAGCCGGCTGGAGCGGGGCTGGCACGCCCCTTATAATGCCCGCCCACCCCTATCCACGATCAGGACTGCGAATGCGCTGGGTCCTCTATCCGATCGCCGGCCTGGTTGCATTGGCGATCCTCGGCATGGCCACGCTGGCCGCGATGTCCATCCTCGCCTGGCCCAACCTGCCGTCCCTCGAATCCCTCACGGATTATCGCCCTCGCATTCCGCTGCGAGTATATACATCGGATGGGCACCTGCTGGGCGAATTCGGCGAAGAGCGGCGTACCGTCGTGCGTATCGCCGACGTACCCCCTACGTTAAAGCAAGCCATCCTGGCAGCCGAGGATGAACGCTTCTACGAACACCCCGGCATCGACGTGCTGGGCATCGCCCGCGCAGCCCTGTCCAACATCGCCAGCGGCGGTCGCGGCCAGGGTGCCTCCACCATCACCATGCAGGTGGCGCGCAACTTCTTCCTGTCGCGGGAGAAGACCTACAACCGCAAGCTGTACGAAATACTGCTTGCGCTCAAGATAGAACGCAGCCTGACCAAGGACCAGATTCTCGAGCTGTACATCAACCAGATCTACCTTGGGCAGCGCGCCTACGGCTTCTCGGCAGCCGCCCGCGCCTACTTCAACAAACCGCTGGCTGAGATCACCCTTCCTGAAGCGGCCATGCTGGCCGGCCTGCCGAAGGCACCATCCGCCTACAACCCCGTCGTAAACCCGACCCGCGCGGCGCTGCGCCAGCAGTACGTGCTGCGGCGCATGGTCGAAGCCGGCTTCATCGACGAAGTCGCCTATCGCGACGCTGCGGAAGCCGCCACCGTCCGCGCGAAGACGGTGGAGCCGGTCCGCCGCTCCAGCGTCAGCCATGGCGACTACGTGGCCGAGATGGCGCGCCAGATCGCGGTCGAGCAATTCGGCGAGGAGGCTTACCAGCTCGGCATCCGCATCGTCACCACCGTCACCCAGGCCGACCAGGATGCTGCCTACACTGCCCTGCGCCGCGGCGTGCTGGACTACGACCGCCGCCATGGCTACCGCGGCCCGGAAACCTTCGTCGACCTTCCCGCCGCCAATAACGAAGAGCACTACGACGAAGCCCTCGCCGACACTACCGACTACGACGACCTGCTCGCCGCCCTCGTCCTCGACGCCTCGGCCAAGAGCGTCAAGGTCTATCGCCACGGCACCACGCTGGAAATCACCGGTGACGGCCTGCGCTTCGTCACCCCGATGCTGAGCGACAAGGCACCGCAAGCCCGTCGCATCCGTCGCGGCGCCATCGTCCGCATCCGCGACACCGGCGAGAAGGGCTGGGAGATACTCCAATTGCCCGAGGTCCAGTCCGCCCTGGTGTCCATGGACCCCCACACCGGCGCCATCCGTGCCCTGGTGGGCGGCTTCGACTTCAATCGCAACAAGTTCAACCACGTTACCCAAGCCATCCGCCAGCCCGGCTCCAGCTTCAAGCCCTTCATCTATTCCGCCTCGCTGGAACGCGGCTACGGCCCCGGCAGCCTGGTGGAAGACGAGCCGCTGTACTTCCCCGCCGGCGTCACCGGCTCCCAGGCCTGGGAGCCGAAGAACTACGACGGCAAGTACGACGGCCTGATGACGCTGCGGGATGCCCTCGCCCGCTCCAAGAACCTGGTATCCATCCGCGTGCTGCAGTCCATCACGCCGCAGTACGCGCAGGACTACGTCAGCCGCTTCGGCTTCGACCCCGCCCGCCATCCGCCCTACCTCACCATGGCGCTGGGCGCAGGCGGCGTAACCCCCTGGGAAATGGCTTCCGCCTACGGCGTGTTCGCCAATGGCGGTTATCGGGTCGAACCCTATATCGTCAAGGAGATCTACGATGGCACCGGCAAGCTGGTGGCCAAGATGGATCCGCCGGTGGCCGGCGAAAGCGCGCCGCGGGTCATAGACCCGCGCAACGCCTGGCTGATGGATTCGATGATGCAGGACGTCGTCCGCCGCGGCACCGCAGCCCGCGCCCGCTCGCTGGGCCGCAACGACCTCGCCGGCAAGACCGGCACCACCAACGATTACCTGGATGGCTGGTTCTGCGGCTACAACCCCGACCTGGTCGCCATCAGCTGGATGGGCTTCTCCCAGCCGAAGAACATGGGCCGCGGTGAAACCGGCACCTCGACGGCACTGCCGATCTGGGTGAACTACATGAAGACCGCGCTCGCCAGCGCTCCGGAAAGAACGCTGGAGCGCCCGTCCGGCCTGGTATCCGTGCCGATCGGCGATGGCGTACGCGACGACTTCGTCTACGAAGAGAACCGCCCGGCCACGCCGCCGGTACTGCCCGATCTGCCGGCCAGCCTGTTCTCCGACCATGGTCCGGCTACCGAAGCGCCGGAAGAAGCATTGCCGCCGGTTCCCGCCGCGCCACCGCGGGCCACCCAGCCGCCGGCCCCGGTGGTGGACCGGGTACCAACGCCGGTCCAGCGCTAAACGCGACTCAGGCGGCGGGCTGCAACCTCACCGGTTCGCCTGCCTGCTCGCTCGCCAGCCTGGAGAGCAACTCATAGAGTTCTGCGCCATCCCGGGTAGCCAGCCACTGACGGCCATCCAGGCGGAAATGGAAACCGCCGGATTTCGCCGCCACCCAGATTTCCCGCGCCGCACTGTGGCGGTTGATGATCATCTTGCTGCCGTTGTCGAACTCGATTTCCAGCACGCCACCCGGCTTGGGTTCGATGTCGATGTCCAGCCCGCTGGCTTCCAGCGCCGCCTCGATGCGGGCCAGTTCTGCCTCTGCCGCAGCGTTGAATGCAGATTCTTCCATGTCGATTCCTTCTGTTAGGATTCCCGTTTTTCCTCGATCGACCGCCATGCGAGTCTTCCTCCCCGCCGCGGCACTGACCGGCGCCCTGGTGTTGTCGGGCTGCGGCATCAAGGGCCCGCTCTACCTTCCCGGCAGCCAGCCCAAACCCAATTCCAGCTCCAGCAGCCAGATCGAAAGGCCCTCGGCCCAAACGGGCGCCGATCATAGCAAACCCACTACACCCGCCGGCACGACCTCCGAATGACCCAGTCTTACCCCGTCACCACCCTGCGCAACGTCGCCGATTCGCTCCACCTGGAAGACGTCGCGCTGGAAGCCATCGCCCAGCGTTTCGACACGCCGACTTACGTTTACTCCCGCGCCGCGCTCACCGCCGCCTTCCAGAGCTGGCAACAGGCGCTGGCCGGCCGCCGCGCCCTGGTCTGCTATGCGGTCAAGGCCAACTCCAACCTCGCGGTGCTGTCGGTTTTCGCCAAGCTGGGTGCGGGTTTCGACATCGTTTCCGGCGGCGAGTTGGCGCGTGTGCTGGCCGCTGGCGGCACCGCCGACAAAGTGGTTTTCTCTGGCGTGGGCAAGAGCCGCGCCGAAATGCGCTATGCGCTGGAGCAAGGCATACGCTGCTTCAACGTCGAATCCGCCGCCGAGCTGGAACGCCTGAACGAAGTGGCTGGCCAGATCGGCAAGAAGGCGTCGATCGCGCTGCGGGTTAATCCGGACGTCGATCCCAAGACCCATCCCTACATCTCCACCGGCCTGAAGAGCAACAAGTTCGGCGTCGCCTTCGACGAAGCCCTGGCGCTGTATCGCCGCGCCGCCAGCCTGCCCCACCTCGCCATCTCCGGCATCGCCTGCCACATCGGCTCGCAGCTGCTGGACCCGGCGCCGGTCGCCGAGGCCGCCGGCAAGGTGCTGGGCCTGGTGGACCAGCTGGCTGCCGAAGGCATCACGCTGGATCACATCGATCTCGGCGGTGGCCTGGGCATCCGCTACCAGGACGAGACGCCGCCCTCGGTCGCCACCTATCTGGCGCCGCTGCTGGAGATCTTCGCCGGCCGCAAGGAAGAACTGTGCTTCGAACCCGGCCGCTCGCTGGTCGGCAACGCCGGTCTGCTGCTGACGCGGGTGGAGTACCTGAAGCATGGCGAGGAGAAGAACTTCGCCATCGTCGACGCGGCCATGAACGACCTCGCCCGCCCGGCGCTGTACGACGCTTACCATGAGGCGGTGGCGGTCAAGACCAACGAAGCGCCGGCGCAGCGCTACGAAATCGTCGGCCCGATCTGCGAGAGCGGCGACTTCCTCGCCCACGACCGCGAACTGGCGCTGGCCGAAGGCGACCTCGTCGCCCTGCTGTCCGCCGGCGCCTATGGCATGACGATGAGTTCCAACTACAACACCCGCGGCCGCGCCGCCGAGGTGATGGTGGATGGCGCGCAGGCGCATGAAGTGCGCGCGCGCGAAACGGTGGAATCGCTCTACGCGCTGGAGCGCCCGCTGCCGTAACGGCTGCAAGCCGACAGGCCGCGCAGCGCGTGCACGGCCTGTCGAGCCTCCATCCTCAGTGGGTGGCTTCGCCGCCCAGCCGCTGGGACTCCACGATCAGCGCATGGCCAAAGGCCTTCCAGGCCGGGCCGCCGTGGGTATGCACGCCGATCTCGGCGCTCTGGCGCATCGTTTCCAGCATCAGCGCGGCCAGGCCGAACAGTTCGAAGCGGGCGCGCCCCTGCAGATCGTCGCTGCGCAGTTCCGCCATGGTTGCCTGGCCGGATGTCGTCAGTGCCTCGCGCGCCAACTCCCGCATCTGGTTCTCGTCCTGCCAATCCAGGCCGAGCACGATGCCGCGCTTGACGATCTCCCGCTCCAGTTCCTCGGCGTCGCGCTCGTAGTGACCAAAACCGCTCATCTTTCCCCCAGTTCTTCCAGGCAGCGCAGCAGCGCCACACGCCAATCGGGCAGCACCACGCCGAAGCGTTCCGCCAGGCGGCGCTGATCCAGCCGCGAATTCAGAGGCCGGTGGGCGGGCGTCGGATAGTCGCCGCTGCCTATGGCCTCCACCGTCGTCACCTTGCGCTGCCAACCCGGCAGCACGCGGGACGCTTCATCGAAAATGGTCCGGGCGAACTCGCACCAGTTGGTCTCGCCGCCACCGGCAAGGTTGAACACGCCAGACTCGAAGCGACCATCGCGCCGCTCCCGCATCGCCTGGGCGACGATCTGCGCAGTCGCATCGGCGATGTTGCGTGCCCAGGTGGGCGCGCCAATCTGGTCGGCCACCACCCTCAAGGCTTCCCGCTCGGCGCCCAGCCACAGCATGGTGCGGACGAAATTGCCACCGCGGGCGGCATAGACCCAGGTGGTGCGGAAAACGAGATGGTCGCAGCCGGAGGCGGCAATCGCCTGCTCCCCCGCCAGCTTGCCGCGGCCGTATGCGTTCAGCGGCGCGACCGCATCGCTCTCGACGTAGGGCGCCGGCTTGCTGCCGTCGAACACGTAGTCGGTGGAGTAATGCACCAGCAACGCACCGCGCGCCCGCGCCAGCCGGGCCAGTTCACCGACCGCCTCGCCGTTGATGCGGGTCGCCAGCGCCTCTTCGCTCTCCGCCTTGTCCACCGCGGTGTAGGCGGCGGCATTGACGATCACGTCCGGCGCCAGCTCGGCGACCCGCGCCGCCAGCGTTTCCGGCCGCGACAGGTCGCAGGCGGCGCGGTCCAGCGCCAGCACCTCGCCCAGCGGCATCAGGCTGCGCGCCAGCTCCCAGCCCACCTGGCCGCGCGCGCCGGTGAGCATCAGGCGCATGGGAAGCCCTCGTAGACCTCGGCCTGGGCGAAGGGCACGCCGGCCTTGTCCTTGGCCGCCAGCAGCGGCTCGCCGGCCAGCGGCCAGGCTATGCCCAGCGCCGGATCGTTCCACAGCAGGCTGCGCTCATGCTCCGGTGCGTAGTAGTCGGTGGTCTTGTAGAGGAAGTCGGCGGTTTCGGACAGCACCTGGAAGCCGTGGGCGAAGCCCGGCGGAATCCACAGCTGCAGATTGTTTTCCTCCGACAGCTCCAGCCCGACAGAGCGGCCGAAGGTGGGCGAGCCGCGGCGCAGGTCCACCGCCACGTCGTACACCGCGCCACGCAGCACCCGCACCAGCTTTCCCTGCGCTTGCTGGATCTGGTAGTGCAGCCCGCGCAGCACGCCACGTGCGGAACGGGAGTGGTTGTCCTGCACGAACTGCACGTCCAGGCCGGTGAGCTCGCGGAAAGTGCGGGCGTTGTAGCTTTCCATGAAGAAGCCACGAGCGTCGCCGAAGACGCGCGGCTCCAGGATCAAGAGGTCGGGGATCTCGGTTTCTTTTATCTGCATCAGAACACCTTTTCTTCGAGCATGCGCAGCAGGTACTGGCCGTAGCCGTTCTTGGCCAGCGGCCTGGCCAGCCCGCGCAGCTGGTCGGAGTCTATCCAGCCGGCGCGCCAGGCGATCTCTTCCGGGCAGGCGATCTTCAGCCCCTGCCGCTTCTCTATGGTCTGGATGAAGAGGCCGGCTTCCAGCAGACTCTCGTGGGTGCCGGTATCCAGCCAGGCGTGGCCTCGGCCCATCACCTGCACGTCCAGATCGCCCCACTCCAGGTAGCGGCGATTGATGTCGGTGATCTCCAACTCGCCACGGGCGCTGGGCTTGAGGCCGCGGGCGATGTCACTCACCCGGCTGTCGTAGAAATAGAGACCGGTGACCGCGTAGCGGCTCTTGGGCTGGGCCGGCTTCTCTTCCAGGCTGACCGCATGCCCCGCCTCGTCGAACTCGACTACGCCGTAGCGCTCCGGGTCCTGCACCGGGTAGGCGAACACGGTGGCGCCGCGCTCGCGCTGGCCGGCGGCGCGCAGGTCGTCGGCGATCTCGTGGCCGTAGAACAGGTTGTCGCCCAGTACCAGCGCGGAAGGCAGGCCGGCGAGGAAGTCCTCGCCGATCAGAAAGGCCTGCGCCAGGCCGTCCGGGCTGGGCTGCACCGCGTATTCCAGCTTCAGCCCCCAGCGCGCGCCGTCGCCCAGCAGTTGCTCGAAGCGCGGCGTGTCCTGCGGCGTGGAGATGATCAGGATCTCGCGTATGCCCGCCAGCATCAGCGTGCTCAGCGGGTAGTAGATCATCGGCTTGTCGTAGACCGGCAGCAGCTGCTTGGACACCGCCAGCGTGGCCGGATGCAGCCGGGTGCCGGAGCCACCGGCCAGGATGATGCCCTTGCGGGCCAGAGACGTCGTCATTCCCACCCCCTCAGCGCGATGCGTAGTTGCGTTCCAGCCAGGCGCGGTAGGCGCCGCTCTGCACGTTTTCCACCCAGCCCTGGTTCTCCAGGTACCACTGCACCGTGCGGCGGATGCCGGTGGCGAAGGTTTCCGCCGGCCGCCAGCCCAGTTCGCGTTCGATCTTGCGCGCGTCGATGGCGTAGCGGCGGTCGTGGCCTGGCCTGTCCTTGACGAAGGTGATCAGCCGCGCGTACGGCCCGGCCGGATCGGGACGCAGCTCGTCCAGCAGGCCGCAAATGATGTTCACGATGTCGATGTTGGGCTGCTCGTTCCAGCCGCCGACGTTGTAGGTCTCGCCCACGCGGCCGCGCGCCAGCACTTCCCGCACCGCCGAGCAGTGGTCACCGACGTACAGCCAGTCGCGCACATTGCGGCCGTCGCCGTAGATGGGCAGCGGCCGGCCGGCCAGCGCGTTGGCGATGGTCAGCGGAATGAGCTTTTCCGGGAACTGGTAGGGGCCGTAGTTGTTGGAACAGTTGGTGGTGAGCACCGGCAGGCCGTAGGTGTGATGCCAGGCGCGGACGAGGTGGTCGCTGGCGGCCTTGCTCGCTGAGTAGGGGCTGTTGGGCTCGTAGGCCTTGGTTTCGGCGAAGGCCGGATCGTTGGGGCCGAGCGAGCCATACACCTCGTCGGTGGACACATGCAGGAAGCGGAAGGCGGCAGCCTCCTCCGCGCCCAGGCTGCCCCACCAGGCACGCGCCGCCTCCAGCAGGGTGAAAGTGCCTTCGACGTTGGTACGCACGAAGGCGCCGGGGCCGTGGATGGAGCGGTCCACATGGCTCTCGGCGGCGAAATGCACGATGGCGCGCGGCCGGTGCTCGGCCAGCAGGCGGTCCACCAGCGTGCGGTCGCAGATGTCGCCGTGGATGAAGTGATGGCGGTCGTCGCCGGCCAGGGTGGCAAGGTTCTCGAGGTTGCCGGCATAGGTCAGGGCATCGAGATTCAGCACCGGCTCGTCCTGCGTCGCCAGCCAGTCGAGAACGAAATTGGCGCCGATGAAACCTGCACCGCCAGTAACTAGGATCATGTCGTCGTTCCGTGCGAAAAATCGGGGCGGAGCCAGGCGGGTAGAATGCGTCGGTCGCGGCCCACCGAGGACGCAATTCTATCCTGCCGCGCCGCAGCATGCGGTCGCGCCACGCTGCCCACATGACGCTTCCACCCAGCTTCCGCCTCTGCTCCCCCGCCCGCTTTACCGGCTTTCTGGCCACCCTGCTCCTGCTACTCGTTTCAGGTAGCAAGATCGCATTCGCCGCCGAGCTGCCCGCTCCGGTGGCGGCCGCGCTGGGCGCGGCGCGCATTCCGGCGGATGCGGTGTCGGTGTGGGTGCAGCCGGTGGATGCGCCGGCGCCCACGCTGCAACTGAACGCCGAGCGGCCGATGAACCCGGCCTCGGTGATGAAGCTGGTCACCGCCTTCGCCGCCATGGACCGCCTCGGCCCCGCCTACCAGTGGACCACCCGCATCGCCACCACCGGCACCGTGCGCCACGGTGTGCTGCACGGCAATCTCTACATCGTCGGCGGCGGCGATCCCTTCCTCACCTACGAGCGCCTGTGGAAGCTGCTGCGCCAGCTGCGCGGCCTCACCGGCATCGACACGGTGGATGGCGACATCGTGCTGGACGACAGCGCGCTGCTGCTTCCCCCCCACGATCCGGACGCTTTCGACGGCCGCGGCCTGCGTCCCTACAACGCCGGCCCCTACGGCCTGCTGATGCAGTTCAACTCACTGCGGCTGTCGCTGCTGCCGGCGCCGCGCGCCGGGGGCGAGGTGCGCGTCGCCACCGATCCGCCCCTCGCCGGCCTGAGCGTGATCAACCGCCTGAAGACCAGCGACGGCTCCTGCCCGGTGTGGTATTCCGGCCTGGACGCCCGCCTGGAGCCCGGCCCCAGACTGGTGCTGGAAGGCAGCCTGCCCGCCAGCTGCGGCCGCCGCGACTGGAGCGCCGCGCCGCTGCCGCCGGCCGACTACGCGCTGGCGCTGACCGCCGCCTTGTGGAAGGAACTGGGCGGACGGGTGGAGGGCCAGGTGCGCAACGGCCCCACCCCGGCGGCGCAGGCGGACGAGGTGCTGCGCGAGGATTCGCCGCCGCTGGCGGACGTGGTGCGCGACATGAACAAGTGGTCCAGCAACGTCATCGCCCGTCAGCTGCTGGCCACGCTGGGCAGCACCGCGCCGACGTGGACAACGGACATGGTCAGGGCCGGCGCCTACGTCGCCCTCACGCAGTTGAACGCGGTCGGGATCCCGACCGCCGGCCTGGTGCTGGAGAACGGCTCAGGGCTGTCGCGCCAGGAGCGGGTCAGCGCCGCCACGCTGGGGCAGTTGCTGGCGGTCGCCTGGCGGCGGCCTTGGATGCCGGAGTACATCGCCGCGCTACCGGTGGCCGGCGTGGACGGCACCGCCCGCCGCCGGCTGGCGGACAGCCCCGCCAACGGCCAGGCTCACATCAAGACCGGCACCATCAACGGCGTGCGCGCCATGGGTGGCTATGTGCTAGACCGCAACGGCCGCCGCCACATCGTGGTGATGCTGGTGAATCACCCGGAAGCCGCCGCCAGCCAGGCGGCACAGGATGCGCTGCTCGAATGGGTGTGGGCGCAGAATTGAGAGTGGCTGCCGGCGGACCCGCCTGCGCCATGGAAACATCCGCTACGGGAAGCACAGGCGCGGTTCTCCAACACAGATCGCGCACCGCCTTCCCGCGGCCGGGCCGCGCGCTACTCGCCCCTCAGCCCACCCGCACCGGCAGCGCATGCAGCGGCGTCAGTGCTTCCGGACTGGCCTGGGCCGACACCGCCAGCACCTCCACGCCCGCCGCCAACGCGGCACGCAGCGCGCGGCCGTAAGCCGGGTCGATCTCGTCCGCCGGCCGTACCGCCATCAGGTCGGCGCGCGGCGCGCAGAACAGCAGCACCGCGCGGGCGCCGGCCGCTGCCATCGCCGACAGCTCGGCCAGATGGCGGGCGCCGCGGGTGGTCACCGCGTCCGGGAAGAAGCCGATGCCGTCCTCGCCCACCGCGGTCACGCTCTTCACTTCCACATAGGTCGGCGGCCAGCCGTCGGACTCCAGCAGCCAGTCGATGCGGCTAGCCACACCGTAGCGCACCTCGGCGCGGCAGCGCTGGTAGCCGGCGAGGCCGGGCAGCAGACCGGCGTCCATCGCCTCCCGCGCCAGCGCGTTGATGCGGCCGGTGTGCACACCCACCAGCACGGCAGGCCGCGCTTCCACCAGCTCCCAGGTCCAGGCCAGCTTGCGCAGGGGATTCGATGCCGCCGACAGCCACACCCGCGCGCCGGCCTGCGCACAGCCGGTCATGGAGCCGGTGTTGGGGCAATGGGCGACGACGCGGCTGCCATCCGCCAGCTCGATCTCGGCGAAGAAGCGCTGGTAGCGCCGCAGCAGCCGGCCTTCGACCAGCGGCGGGAGTTTCATGCGGCGGCTCCGGAAAGGCCCGGGCCGGTCTTCAAGCGTGGCGCGCGGGAATGGGCTTCGACAGGCTCAGCCCGAACGGGGGCGGCGGGATGGATTGGACGCGTACCCGCCCATCGCGGCGGCAACGCTCCGGCAGCAATTTCAACCCGTGTCCGGAAAAGTGGCCTCACCGCCTCAGTCCATCGGCAGGCTGCGCCGCCCGCCCAGGGTCCACCAGCCGCGCGCCACCCGGTAGAGCACCCACAGGCCGGCAATCGCCATCAGCGGCACGGCGAAGGGAATACCGATGATGGTGACGAAGAGCAGCACCGACACCACGATCCACAGCAGTGCGAACCAGAAGGTGCGGATCTGCCAGCGGAAGTGGCTTTCCAGCCAGGTGCCGCGCACCTCGTCGCGCTTCCAGTAGTTGAGGATGACGGCGACGATGGAGGGCAGGCTGGCGACGAAGCCGAAGATGATGGTGGCGGAGCCGACCACCGCGGCGAATACCGCGAAGGCGTGCAGAGCGTAGATGAGGTGTGTGAGCGTGAGCAGCTTGTCGCCGGGGGTGGCGGCGACGGAGTAGTCGGGCTGGGACATCCGGAGGCTCCAGTGAAGGAAGGGGGATACCGGTTCAGAGTACGCCGGCGACACCAGGGTTCAGGGCTGGCGCCGCCCCACCTATATCCGGGCGACTCCGCGGATCACAAGCCCAGCTCGCCCCACATCGCATCCACCCTGGCCTTCACTTCGGCGTCCATGACGATGGGCGTACCCCACTCGCGATTGGTTTCGCCCGGCCACTTGTTGGTCGCGTCTATGCCCATCTTGGAGCCCAGGCCGGCCACCGGGCTGGCGAAGTCCAGGTAATCGATGGGCGTGTTGTCCACCAGCGTGGTGTCGCGGGTGGCGTCCACCCGGGTGGTCAGCGCCCAGATCACTTCCTTCCAGTCGCGGATGTCCACATCGTCGTCCACCACGATGATGAACTTGGTGTACATGAACTGGCGCAGGAAGCTCCAGATGCCGAACATGACCCGCTTGGCGTGGCCGGGGTACTGCTTCTTCATGCTCACCACCGCCAGGCGGTAGGAGCAGCCTTCCGGCGGCAGGTAGAAGTCGGTGATCTCCGGAAACTGCTTGCGCAGCAGCGGCACGAAGACCTCGTTCAGCGCCAGCCCCAGCATCGCCGGCTCGTCGGGCGGCTTGCCGGTGTAGGTGGAGTGGTAGATGGGGTCGCGGCGCAGGGTGACGCGCTCCACGGTGAACACCGGGAACTCGGAGACTTCGTTGTAGTAGCCGGTGTGATCGCCGTAGGGGCCTTCGGGCGCGGTGTCGTCCGGGTGGATCACCCCTTCCAGCACGATCTCGGCGCTGGCCGGCACCTGCAGGTCGGAGCCCAGGCACTGCGTCAGCTCGGTCTTGGCGCCGCGCAGCAGGCCGGCGAACTGGTATTCGGAGATGGTGTCCGGCACCGGCGTCACCGCCGCCAGGATGGTCGCCGGGTCGCAGCCCAGCACCACCGCCACCGGGAAGGGCTGGCCTGGGTTGGCCTGCTGGTGCTCGCGGAAGTCCAGCGCGCCGCCGCGGTGCGCCAGCCAGCGCATGATCACCCGGTTGCGCCCCAGCACCTGCTGGCGGTAGATGCCGAGGTTCTGGCGCTTCTTGTGCGGTCCGCGCGTCACCACCAGGCCCCAGGTGATCAGCGGCGCGGCGTCGCCCGGCCAGCAGTGCTGGATGGGCAGGCGGCCGAGATCCACTTCGTCGCCCTCCCACACCTGCTCCTGGCAGGGCGCGTTGCGGGTTTCCTTGGGCGCCATGTTGAGCACCTGCTTGAGCACCGGCCACTTCTCCCAGGCGTCCTTCAGGCCCTTGGGCGGCTCCGGCTCCTTGAGGAAGGCGAGCAGGCGGCCGACCTCGCGCAGCGGCTCGCGCCAGTCGCCGCCCTCGCCCACATCCTCGCCCATGCCGTAGAGCACCCGCTGCGGGGTGCCGAACAGATTGGCCAGCACCGGGATGGCCTGCGGCACGCCGCGGGTGGTGGGCTTTTCGAACAGCAGCGCCGGGCCGCCGGCGCGCAGCACGCGGTCGGCGATCTCGGTCATCTCCAGGTGGGTGTCCACCGGCACGCGGATGCGCTTGAGTTCGCCGCGGGCTTCGAGCTTGGCGACGAAGTCGCGCAGGTCCTGGTATTTCATGGCGCGCCTCAGCCCTGGCGATGGGCGTTGATGGCGTCGCGGGTGGCGAGCGCGGCGCGGCGGGCGGCCTCGGCGTAGTCCTCGCCCTGGCTGGCGTAGAGGATGGCGCGGGAGGAGCTGATCATCAGCCCGGTGCCGGCGGCGCTGCGGCCGGCCTTCACCGTGGCTTCGATGTCGCCGCCCTGCGCGCCTATGCCGGGCACCAGCAGCGGCATGTCGCCGGTCAGCTCGCGCACCCGGGCGATCTCGGTCGGGAAGGTGGCGCCCACCACCAGCGCGCAGTTGCCGCTGGCGTTCCACTCCTCGGCCACCAGCCGGGCGACGCGTTCGAACAGGCGCTCCTCCCCGGCGCCGCCGGCGACGTTGAGGAACTGCAGGTCCGAGCCGCCGGCGTTGGAGGTGCGGCACAGCAGGATCACGCCCTTGTCCGGATAGGCGAAGTAGGGCTCGACCGAGTCGCGGCCCATGTAGGGGCTGACGGTGATGGCATCCGCGCGGTAGCGCTCGAAGGCTTCGATGGCGTACTGCTCGGCGGTGCTGCCGATGTCGCCGCGCTTGGCATCCAGGATCACCGGCACCGTCGGATGACGGCTGTGGATGTGGTCGATCAGCGCTTCCAGCTGAGCCTCGGCGCGCTGGGCGGCGAAGTAGGCGATCTGCGGCTTGAAGCAGCAGGCGAGGTCGGCGGTCGCATCCACGATGCCGGCGCAGAACTCGAAGATCGCGTCCGGCCGGCCCTTGAGGTGGGCGGGAAATCTGGCCGGATCGGGGTCCAGCCCGACGCAGAGCAGGCTGTCGTGCTGGCGCCAGGCGTCGGCGAGGGCGGTCATGAAATGCATGTGGAAGTCCTTGTGGGCCGGGCGCAGCGCCCGGCGGGTTCAGCCGAGGCGGCGCAGCAGGTCGTCCACCAGCAGGCCGAGGAAGATGGCGCCGCCCAGCCAGTTGTTGTGGCGGAAGGCCTTGAAGCAGGCCATGCGCTCGCGCCCGCGGATCAGGCGGTAATGGTAGAGGGCGATGCCGGCAGCGCCGGCGAGGCCGAGGAAGTAGGCCGGGCCGCGCGCCACCGCCACGCCGATGGCGGCGAGGATGGCGAGCGCGGCGGCGTAGCACAGCATCACCGCGGCGACGTCGAAGCGGCCGAAGGTGATGGCCGAGGTCTTGATGCCGATCTTGAGGTCATCGTTGCGGTCGACCATGGCGTATTCGGTGTCGTAGGCCACCGCCCAGAAGATGTTGGCCAGCAGCATCGCCCAGCCCACCGCCGGCACCGTGCCCTGGATGGCGGCGAAGCCCATCGGGATGCCGAAGCCGAAGGCGATGCCGAGGTAGGCCTGGGGAATGGCGAGGAAACGCTTGGTGAAGGGGTAGCTGGCGGCGAGGAACAGCGCCGGCAGCGACAGCCAGATCACCGCCGCGTCCAGCGGCAGGATCAGCAGGAAGGAGGCCAGCGCCAGCGCCGCCGCCAGCCACAGCGCCTCGCGGCCGCTGACCACGCCGGTGGCGAGCGGCCGGTTGCGGGTGCGCTCCACATGGCCGTCGAAATCGCGGTCGGCGTAGTCGTTGATGACGCAGCCGGCGGAGCGCATCAGCAGCGTGCCGACGGCGAAGATGAGCAGGACGTGCAGCGGCGGCACGCCGTCGGCGGCGATCCACAGCGCCCACAGCGTGGGCCACAGCAGCAGCAGCGTGCCGATCGGCTTGTCCAGCCGCATCAGGCGTGCGTAGTGGGGAAGGCGTTCGGCGAGCATCATGGGGCGGGGTCCGGGAAGGCGCGGGCCGGATGATACCGCGCGCACCGGCACGGGGTCAGCGCCGGGCGTGCCGGCCGTGGGTGGCAACGCGGGCCCCGCTCAGGCGCGCAGCAGCGCCTCGCGGCCGCCCAGCCAGCGCGCCATCAGGCGGTCGGCCACGGCGGGCGACTCGGTGAGCAGGCGTTCGGCCAGTTCGCGCGCGGCCTCGATCAGCTCGGCGTCGCGCTCCAGGTCGGCATAGCGCAGCAGCGGCAGGCCGCTCTGGCGAGCGCCGACGAATTCGCCGGGGCCGCGGATGCGCAGATCCTCGCGGGCGATGGCGAAGCCGTCGGTGTGCTCGTAGATCACCTTCAGCCGCGCGCGGCCGGTTTCCGACAGCGGCTGGGCGTAAATCAGGATGCACACCGATTCGGCGGTACCGCGGCCGACGCGGCCGCGCAGCTGATGCAGCTGGGCGAGGCCGAAGCGCTCGGCGTGCTCTATCACCATCAGGCTGGCATTGGGCACGTCCACCCCGACCTCGATCACCGTGGTGGCGACCAGCACCTGCAGCTCGCCAGCGGAAAACGCCGCCATGGTGGCGGACTTCTCCGCCGGCTTGAGGCGGCCATGCACCAGGCCCACCTTCAGCTCCGGCAGCGCCTCCGCCAGCGCCTCGTAGGTTTCCACCGCGGTCTTCAGCTGCAGCGCTTCGGATTCCTCGATCAGCGGGCACACCCAGTAGGCCTGCCGCCCGCCCTGGCAGGCGGCGCGCACCCGCTCCACCACCTCCTCGCGGCGGGCCTCGGACACCAGCTTGGTGAGGATGGGCGTGCGCCCCGGCGGCAGCTCGTCCAGCACCGAGACGTCGAGGTCGGCATAGTGGGTCATCGCCAGCGTGCGCGGGATGGGCGTGGCCGACATCATCAGCATGTGCGGATGCTGGCCATGCTCGCCCTTGTCGCGCAGCGCCAGGCGCTGGCGCACGCCGAAGCGGTGCTGCTCGTCCACCACCGCCAGCGCCAGCCGCGGCAGCGTCACCGGGTCTTCGATCAGCGCATGGGTGCCGACCGCCAGCAGCAGCTCGCCGCTCTTCAGCCGCTCCAGCTCGGCCTCGCGCTCGCGCTTCTTGCGGCTGCCGGAGAGCCAGGCCACCTCCAGCCCCAGCGGCGCCAGCCAGGCGGCGAGCTTGCGGTAGTGCTGCTCGGCGAGGATCTCGGTGGGCGCCATCAACACCGACTGCCAGCCGTTCTCCGCCGCCTGCAGCATGGCCAGCGCGGCGACGATGGTCTTGCCGCTGCCGACGTCGCCCTGCAGCAGGCGCTGCATCGGATGGGCGCAGGCCAGATCGGCAGCGATCTCCGCCCCGGCCCGCGCCTGCGCGCCGGTGAGGGCGAAGGGCAGCGCCTCCACCAGCGCCCGCGGCAGCCGGCCTTGCGGCGCCAGCGCGATGGCACCGCGGGCGCGGCGGGCGTTGTAAGCGCGGCGCAGCGACAGCTGCTGCACCAGCAATTCCTCGAACTTGATCCGCCGCCAGCCGGGCGTCTCGCGGTTCTCCAGCGAGTAAGCGTCCGCGTCCGGCGCCGGGTGGTGCAGGCTGCGGATGGCTTCGGCGAAGCCGGGCAGGTCCAGCTGCAGGCGTATCGGCTCCGGCAGCAGGTCGTCCAGCGGCACCGCTTTCAGCGCGCGGTCTATCAGCTTGCGCAGCGTCGCCTGGCCGACGCCGGCGGTGGTCGGATACACCGGCGTCAGCGCCTCCGGCAGGCTCTCGCCGGCAGAAACCGGCTTGACCCGCGGGTGCACCATCTCGTCGCCGAAGAAGCCGCCGCGCACCTCGCCGAACAGCCGCACCCGGCTGCCGACGGCCAGCTGCTTCTGCTGCGAAGGATAGAAATTGAGCCAGCGTGCCACCAGCGAGCCGCTGGCATCGGCGATGCGCACCACCAGCTGCCGGCGCGGCCGCAGCTGCACCTCGCAGGACAGCACCTCGCCCTCCACCTGGGCGGGAAAGCCTGAGCGGGCGACCTCGATGGCGGTGACCCGCGTCTCGTCTTCGTAGCGCAGCGGCAGATGCAGCACCAGGTCGCGCATGCCGTGGATGTCCAGCTTGGCCAGGCGGCCAGCCAGTTCCGGGTTCACGCCGGCCCAGCCGCGTGGCGCGGGCGTGAAGCTGGCGGTGGAAGGCGGGGATGCGGACAAAGGGCGAGGGGCTTTTGGAGCAGTACGCCTCAGGCGTGCCGCGGGCTGGACGGAGGAAGGAGGGAAGTCTTGCCGGGGAAGAACACAGCCACCGCCGGCCCCGTGCTGCGGACGGGCCGACGGCGGAGGCCAGGATCAGCCCAGTACCAGCACCGCGTCGGCTTCCACCACCGCGCCCTTGGGCAGTTCCTTGACGCCAACCGCGGCGCGCGCCGGATAGGGCTCGGCGAAGTAGCGCGCCATGATCTCGTTCACCTTGGCGAAGTTGCCCAGGTCGGTCAGATAGATGTTGAGCTTGACCGCGTCCGCCAGGCTGCCGCCGGCGGCCTCAGCCACCGCGCGCAGGTTCTCGAACACCTGCACCGTCTGCGCTTCGAAGCCGTCGGCCAGCTGCATGCTGGCGGGGTCCAGGCCGATCTGGCCGGACAGATAGACCGTGCTGCCGGCCTTCACCGCCTGGGAGTAGGTGCCGATGGCGGCGGGCGCCTTGGGGGTGGAGACGATGCTGCGGCTCATGGGATCATCCTTTTCGTATGAGGGGCGTAAGCCGCCATTTTAAACCTGCATGGGAGCGCAGCCGGCCATGACGCCAGAGATGATCGCCAACCTGGAGAAACTGCTGGACGGCCCGCGCGACAACGCCATGCTGCGCTTCTCGCTGGGTAACGCCTGGCTGGCCGGCGAACCTGCCCGCGCCGCCGGCTATTTCCGCGACGCGGTGACGCGCGATCCGGCCTACTCCGCCGCCTGGAAAGGCCTGGGCAAGGCCCTGGCCGCCAGCGGCGACGCGGCCGCCGCGCTGGCGGCCTATCGCGAAGGCATCGCGGTCGCCGAGAAGCGCGGCGATCTGCAGGCGGCCAAGGAGATGAAGGTGTTCGCGCGCCGGCTGGAGAAGCAGCTGGAGACGCCGCCGGAGTAAGGCGCTGGCCGGCGGCGGAATTGCTTGCTCAGGGAGGCAGGGCGGCGTCGGGTGCATACCGTTTATTCCTGCGGCTGAATATCCGCAGGCGCGCCGCGATGCCCTTCGACAGGCTCAGGGCGAACGGACTGGCGTACTGAAACTTGTACGGCAGCGGATCGAGAGCAGCCCGGCTGCACCGCTTGAGCGCGGGCGAAGCCTGCGCCACCGCCTCACCTCGATACAGACCTCGCCAAACAGACCGGCGCCCGGCCCTCATCGCCGCATCAGCGACAAGCACCAGCGCCCGCCCTCACCTCTAACAGCCAGCCGCCGAGCCCGCCGACATGTGGCCGGCGGCCCGTGGAAAACCGCCCGGACTCAGCCCTGGGCGCGCAGCACGATGTCGCAGCCCAGGCGGTTGATCACCTTCTGCAGACCGCGCTTGGCGTTGAGGTTGAACACCAGCGGCGCCATGAAGTTGGCGCGCAGGCCGGCGGTGGCCGGCGAGCCGTTGGCGTCTTCCTTGCGGACGATGATGGCGACCACCGCCTCCTCCGGCCGCTTGAGTTGCAGCAGCGCCACCTCTTCATCGGTGAGCTGGAACTCGTAGGTGACACCCAGCAATTCAGGGCCGGTGAGGGAAAAGGCCACATCGCGCTCTTCCACGCTCTGCAGCAGGAACACGCCGGCGGCGCTTCCCGCCTCATGCACCACCACGAAACGGTGGCAGCCCTCGAAACCGGGCAGCCCCGCCGGAAACTCGATCACCTTGTCGTCAGCGATTTCCGCAGTACCGAATACCGGGCTTTCTATCTTCATCTTTGTTCTCCCGCGACGATTCACCCGGCCACCGCCTGAAGCGGCGGCCCATTAATGCCCGGCCATGCCTGCGCCGGGCTGCTTCACTTGCATCTACTTCCCCGGGCGGCCGGAGTTCCCCGACCCGCCCTTGGGCGGCACGATCACGCCCGGGCCATGCCCGTCGCGGCGTATCGCCGCCTGTGCGGCTTCGGCGGCACGGCGATCCTTGTAAGGGCCGAGCACCACCCGTGTTTCCACCCGCGCCGGCAGACCACGCCGGGCAAGCTCCTGCCGCAGCGCATCCGCATTGGCGGCATCGCCGAACACGCCAAGCTGCACCTGGAAGCCATCCGGCAGCGGCGCGGCCGGCTTCGCTGCCGGGCGAACCGCCGTGGGTGCAAGCGCCGCCGGCGCAGGCGCAGGCGCGACTGCCGCCACGGCCGGCGGTACCGCCTGAGCGGGCGGCTCCGCCTGCGTGCTGGCCGGCTCCGCGGCGGGCGCGCCGGCCACGACCGGCGCCACCGGCGGCGCTTCGACATCGATCACCGGTGGCTGACCCTGTGATGCAGCAATTTCCGCTCCCGGAACCGGCGCATTCGCTGCTGCGGGAGCGGTCGCTGCCGCCGGCCTGGACGACTCCAGCGGCTTGCCATCCTCCACCACCAGCAGGCCGACGAAGAGCAGCACCGCCACGCCGACGGCCGCGCCGGCGCGCACCAGGGCCTGCTTGCGCTCGGGCGCCATGCTCATCGCTGCGCGTCTTCCCCGCGCGCCGCCAGGGAGCGCACCAGCTCGGCTTCGGCGACGCTGATATCGCAGCGCTCGGCGATCAGCTCCGCCGGCAGGCCGCGGCGGGCGAATACCAGTGCTTCGGTGTATTGCGGCGCGCCGACCGGGGCGGCGGCGGCGCTTTCCAGTTGTTCGCGCAGCAGGCGCACGCTTTCATGCAGGCCACCGATCTCGCCCTGCTGCACATCCAGCGCGGCACGCAGGCCGGCGACTTCGCGGCGCATGCGCTGCAGTTCGAGTTCCAGCTGGAAGGCATCCGGCCCGGCCGGCGCGGGCGCCGGCGTGGGCGCTGCGGACGGCGCCGTGCCGGCGGCGGGCGCAGGCGGTGTCAGCGGGCGGGCGATGGGGGCGTAATCGAAGCCGCCCTCGAAGCCATCTTCATCGTCCTCATCGTCCGCTTCGTTTTCCTCGGCGGTCGGCGCCGCGCGGCGAGCCGGGGGCGACGCTTCCTGTGCGCGGCGGCGGCCGGCGGCCAGGGCGCGCAGCAATTGCCACGCGCCGTACAGCAGCAGGATCGCGATGCCGGCCCACAGCAGTTCGCGCATGCCCGCCGCCCTGCCTCAGCCTGCCGCTTTCGACAGGGCCTGGTCGAGATCCCACAGGATGTCGTCCAGGGTTTCGATGCCCACCGACAGGCGCACCATGTCCGGCGGCACGCCGGCCGCGCGCTGCTCCTCTTCGGACAGCTGGCGGTGGGTGGTGGAAGCCGGGTGGATCACCAGCGTCTTGGCGTCGCCGACGTTGGCCAGGTGGCTGATCATCTGCAGCGCCTCGATGAAGCGCTCGCCGGCGGCCTGGCCGCCGCGAATGCCGAAGGACAGGATGCCGCCGGCGCCCTTGGGCAGGTAGCGCTTGGCCAGCGCGTAGTCCGGGCTGGACTCCAGGCCGGGGTAGCTGACCCAGTCCACCGCCGCATGGCTGGCGAGGAAATTCGCCACGCCGCGGGCGTTCTCCACATGTCGATCCATGCGCACATGCAGGGTTTCCAGGCCTTGCAGCAGCATGAAGGCGTTGAAGGGCGACAGCGCCTGGCCGAAGGTGCGCAGGGTTTCCATGCGCGCCTTCATGGTGAAGCCGAAGTCGCCGAAGGTCTCGTAGAAGCGCACGCCGTGATAGCCGGGCGAGGGCTCGACCATGTGCGGGAAGCGGCCGTTGTCCCAGGGGAAACGGCCGGACTCCACCAGCACGCCGCCCAACGTGGTGCCGTGGCCACCGATGTACTTGGTGGCGGAGTGGATGACGATGTCGGCGCCGTGCTCTATCGGCCGGCACAGGTAGGGCGAAGCCAAGGTGCTGTCGATGACCAACGGCACGCCGGCTTCGCGGGTGATGGCGGCCACCGCTTCGAGGTCGAACACGTTGAGGCCGGGGTTGCCGATGATTTCGCCGTAGACCGCGCGGGTGCGGTCGTTGATGGCGGCGCGGAAGTTCTCCGGGTCGGAGGGATCGACGAACACGGTCTCGATGCCCAGCCGGCGCAGGCTCACATCCAGCTGGGAGTAGCTGCCGCCGTACAGGGTGCGGGCGGCGACGATGCGGTCGCCGGCGGCAGCCAGCGTCAGCAGCGCGGTCATCTGTGCCGCCAGGCCGGAGGACACCGCCAGCGCGGCGCGGCCGCCTTCCAGCGCGGCCATGCGCTCCTCGAACACCGACACGGTCGGGTTGGAGAGGCGGGAATAAACGTTGCCGAAGGTCTGCAGGTTGAACAGCGAGGCGGCGTGCTCGGCCGAGTCGAAAACGTAGGAGGTGGTCTGGTAGATGGGCACTGCGCGGGCGCCGGTGGCGGCATCCGGCTGCTGGCCGGCGTGGAGGCAAAGCGATTCGATGCCGAAGCGGTGATCAGGCATGGGTGGGGCCGGCGTGGCGGTCAAGAAGATTCGCCGGATAATACTGGCCCCGCCTGCCTGCCGCCAAATACGGATGGATTTCGACCTCGCCCTGCTGTTGTTCTGGCTGAAGAAGCTGGTTTCCATCCTGCTGCTGCCGCCGCTGCTGCCGCTGCTGCCCATCGCCCTCGGCCTGCTGCTGCTCGGCCGCCGCCGGCGCCTGGGGCTGACGCTGGCCTGGGGCGGCTTGCTGCTGGCGCTGCTGCTGGTCACCCCCGGCCCGGTGAACCGCCTGCTGACACCGCTGGAGCCGCCGCCGCTGGAGATGTCCGCCATCGGCGACGCCGGCGCCATCGTGGTTCTGGCCGCCGGCAAGCGCCAGAACGCGCCGGAATACGGCGGCGAAACCATCAATCGGCTGTCGCTGGAGCGGCTGCGCTATGGCGCCCTGCTGGCGCGGGAAACCGGCCTGCCGCTGCTGGTGACCGGCGGTGCGCCCACCGGCGGCCTGCCCGAGGCGGACCTGATGTCCCTCAGCCTGCAGCATGACTTCGGCCTCACCCCCCGCTGGGTGGAAAACGCCTCGCGCGACACCCGCCAGAACGCGGAACTGTCCGCCGCGCTGCTGCGCGAGGCGGGTATCCACAAGGTGGTGCTGGTAACCCACGCCGCCCACATGCGCCGCGCCCAGGAATCCTTCGAGGCCGCCGGGCTGGAAGTGGTGGCCGCGCCCACCGCCTGGCTGGGGCAGGCGGTGGAAAGCGCCGAAGACAAGCTGCACCTGCCCAGCGCCTCCGCCGCCTACGCCGGCTGGTTCGCGCTGCACGAGTGGCTGGGGCTGATCGCTTACCGGCTGTCGCGCTGAGGAGCGTAGCGGCCGCGATTGCACCCCTGGCTTCAGCGCCCCTGGAAGGTGGGCTTGCGCTTCTCGATGAAGGCATTCACGCCTTCGGCGAAGTCGGCGGTGGCGCCGCAGCGGCCGAAAGCCTCCGCCTCGTTCTGCAGCTGGGACTCCAGCTGGTTGGCGTGGGAGTCCATCAACAGGTGCTTGATCTCGCACAGCGCCTGGCGCGGCCCGGCGCACAGGCGGGCGACCAGGCGATCCGTTTCCGCGTCCAGCTCCGGCGCCGGCACGCTGCGGTTCACCAGCCCCAGCCGCAGCGCCTCGGCGGCGTCGAAGCGCTCGCCCAGCAACAGCAGCTCCATCGCCTTTCGCCGCCCCACCACCCGCGGCAGAAAGTAGGAGGCGCCGCCATCGCCGGACAGGCCGACGCCGGCGTATGCGGTGGTGAAGGTGGCGTTGTCCGCGCACACCGCCAGATCGCACCCCAGCATCAGCGACAGGCCAAAGCCGGCGCAGGCGCCGCGCACCTTGGCGATCACCGGCTGGCGCAGGCTCTGCAGCGTTTCCACCGTGGGGTTGATGTGCTGGGCGATCATGGCCTTGAAGCTGGCCAGCCGTGCTTCCGGCGACAGGTGCAGGTGGCGGGAGAAATCCTTGAGGTCGCCGCCAGCCATGAAGTGATCGCCGGCACCGGTGACGATGATCGCGTCCACATCCCTGCGCGCGGCGAGGTCGCGGGCAACGGCGGCGAGGTCCTGCATCATCTCCACCGACAGCGCATTGAGCACCTCCGGCCGATTCAGGGTGAGGGTGGCAACCCGCTGATCCACTTCGAGCAGGACGGTTCCGGCCATGGTGTCGTCTCCATTGTCATGGTGCCGCCTGGCGGCGGAGGTATTGCTTCAGTGTAGCCGCCGGTCGGGGGTGGATCACGGAATCGGGGCCGGGGGAGCTGCTCCGGCCTTGCTGGAGTGGAGTTCCTGAGGCTGGGTGCGCTGCGGCTTGCAGGAACGAGCGGCTGGCCTTTCTCCCCTCTCCCCCCGCGGGCCGGGGGAGAGGGAGAGGCGCCCGCAAAACTCGAACGCAGCCGCCCCTGCGGGGCGCCCCCTCTCCCCAACCCTCTCCCGCGAGGGGAGAGGGAGCGTACCCCCTCATCCCTTCCCCCTGCCCGCATCCCGCCGCCTTGGCCAGCCGGCCCCTCAAGCGCGGAAATCCGTAGACGCCGCCAGCCGCAGCGGATCACCCGGCTGCTGGTGGTGAAGCCGGCGGCGGCGTAGGCGGGCATCTCGGTGGACACCGCCAGCGAGTCGGCATCGAGGAAATCGGTGCGGAAGTAGCCTGGCTCCACCACCGTCGCATGGATGCCTAGCGGCGCGAATTGACAGCTTGCGGGGCTGCCGCAGGCGGACGCACCTTCCATTCCGAACCTTTGGCCGCGGGCGCTGACCTATTGCGGCCGGCACTCGCAACGAGGTGGCCGGCAGAAAAACGGAGAAACAGACTTTCGCGGTGCCCCGGGAAGCACCGTCAGCAAACCTTGCCCAGCCGCCCCCAACCGGCCTCGCAAGGATGGCGCCTCAGCCGCAGTCAGCAGTACCCGCAGCCCCAACATGTCGCCCACGGAGAAAAAGACCATGAACGAAATCCGCGGCATCTCCCTCTTCGTGCGCGCAGCCACGCTGGGCAGTCTGCGCAAGGCGGCGGTGGATCAGGGCATCTCGCCGCAAGCGGCCAGCCAGGCGGTGATGCAGCTGGAGAAGGTGCTGGGCGTACGGCTGTTCCATCGCACCACCCGCAAGCTCAGCCTGACCGAGGAAGGCGAGCGCCTGCTGACGAACGTGGAGCCGGCGCTGGCGGCGCTTTCCTTCGCGCTGGACGATGCCCGCCGCAGCCGCGAGGCGCTGGCCGGCCCGCTGCGGGTGAGCGCGCCGGCGACGCTGGGGCGCCCGGTGCTGTGGCCGGCGATGCTGGAGTTCGCCGCCGGGCATCCGGAAGTGCAGCTGGATGTGAATTTCGACGACCACCTCACCGACCTGGTGGCCGACCGCGCGGACGTCGGCTTCCGCGGCGGCACGCCACCGGCCGGCGGCGCCATCGCCCGCCGGCTGCTGCCGATACAGCTCATCGTCTGCGCCGCGCCGGACTACATCGCGCGCCACGGCAAGCCGGACAGCCTGGACACGCTCACCGGCCACCGCTGCACCGGCTACCGCCGCGCCAACACCGGCAAGCTGGCGCCCTGGGTGTTCCGCGTCGGCGACGAGCTGGTGTATCGGGACATCACGCCCACGCTGTGCTGCAACGATGTGGATGCCGAGCTGGACGCGGTACTCGCCGGCCTCGCCATCGGCCAGCTCGGCAGCTTTTCGGCGGTGGGCCACATCCGCGCTGGCCGGCTGGTGCCGCTGCTGCTGCCGCATGTGGCCGAGCGCGACGCCATCTATCTCTACTACCGCCACCGCGGCGAGCAGCCGCAGCGGGTGCGCACCTTCATCGACTTCATGCTGGCGCGCATCGCCGGCAACCCGGCCTTCTTCCTGGAGGCGGCGGAACTGGGCGGCCATTGAGCCGGCGGCGGAGCGAGCGGCGCAGTACACCCCTAGCCCCTCTACGCCCGCAGGACAAACCTGCCGCAGGGCAGAGCTTCGACCAGCCCTGAGCCTGCCCCCAAGCCTCCGCAGGAAGCAGGCCGGGCGGCAACGCCATCCTCACTGGCCGGATTGACGCACCTGCATGGCTCGAACGCAGGCGGGGGCACGAAGGCCGCCGTTCCCAAGGAGCAGGAAGCGCTCCGCTCCGCCCCGGTTCCGCAAGCTCACAGGTCCAGCACCAGCAGCCCGCCCTTGGCGCGCGAACAGCAGGGCAGGAACTGGTCGCCGGCGGCCTGCTCCTCTTCGGTCAGGTAGAGGTCCCGGTGGTCCGGCGTGCCTTCCAGCACGCGGGTGAGGCAGGTGCCGCAGACGCCCTGCTCGCAGGAGGTGGGCACTTCGATGCCGGCGGCGGCCAGCGCGGCGACCACCGTCTGCGCGGCGGCGACATGCACCACCCGGCCGGAGCTGGCGAGGCGCACGTCGAAGGCGGTATCGCCCTCCGCCGGCGCCACCTCGGCGGCGAAGAACTCGCAGTGCAGCCGCGCTTCCGCCCAGCCGGCGGCACGGGCGGCGGCCAGCACCGCGTCGATGTAGCCCTTGGGGCCGCAGACGTAGAGATGGCTGTCCGGCGCGGCGGCGGCCAGCGCGGCGGCGATGTCCAGACGTTCGGCGGCCGGGGCATCGTCGAAGTGGAAGCGCACCCGCTCGGCGTAGGCGGCGGCGAGCAGGCGGTCGCGGAAGGCGGTGCGGGCAGCGCTGCGGGTGCAGTAGTGCAGGCGGAAGTCGCGACCGGTGGCGGCCAGCGCCTCGGCCATGCACAGGATGGGGGTCACGCCGATGCCGCCGGCGAACAGCAGCGCGGGTGCCTCGCCCGCGGCCAGCGGAAAGTGGTTGCGCGGCGCGCTGATGCGCAGCAGGTCGCCCTGCTGCACCGCTTCGTGCATCGCCCAGGAGCCGCCGCGGGAGGCCGGGTCGCGCAGCACGCCCAGGCAGTAGCGGTGGCGCTCCGCCGGCGGGTTGCACAGGGAATACTGGCGCACCAGCCCGCCGGGCAGGTGCACGTCCACATGGGCGCCGGCCTCGAAGGCCGGCAGCGGCGCGCCATCCACCGCCTGCAGTTCGAAGAGGGCGATGTCGGCGCAGTCCAGCCGCTTGGCGGTGACGCGAACGTTGATCAGGTCTGCTGTGTTCATGCTCATGCTGTGGTCCTCTCCGGCACCGGCGAACCGCGACCGCGGCGCGCCAGGCTTGCGCTCGTCGGCGCAAGGATTTGTGCTGTCTGTCTCCAAGACGGGCATGGGCTTCTGGAGAAGCCCCGCCCGCCATCCACTCCTGTCTGGCGGACAGCCGGGAGCACGGTGGGTTCGTTCGTGCAGCGGCTGCGCCGGGCGCTGTCATTGATACGGCAAGCGATCATCCTAGGTCGTTTGCCCTGAGCGCCCGACTTCGCCCCGGGGCAAGCTACCGAAAGACCCGGCCCGCATGGTGCCGGTGCATTCAGCTACCGGGCAATCGCCCAGCGCTGTTGCCGGCCACCACTCCACCGACGCCCTGGCGACCGGCCGCGACGCTCGATCCGCACTGCCGCAAACCCGCCCTCCCCGCTCAGGCGGCAACCCTCACGCGGCAACCGTCTCCCCCGCCGGCTGTTCGGCGGCGATCAGGCGGTCCAGGATGCGGCGCGACTGCACGCCGCCGGCGTCGATGTTGAGCTTGAGCAGGCGCCGCTCCGGGTGCGCCAGCAGGTTGCGCTGCTGCTGCTCCAGCATCTCCAGATCCTCGCCGAAGATCTTGCCCTGGCCTTCGCGGATGGCGGCGGTCAGCGCCGCGTCCTGCGGCTTGAAGTGGCGCGCCATGCCCCAGAAGTACCAGATGGATGTTTCGGTTTCCGGGGTGATGAAATCCACCACGATACTGGAGGCCTTGTACCTGGGATCGGCGTGATAGCCGCCGTGGCCGGCGTGGGCGACGCCGACCTCGATCAGCACATGGCTGGGCGGCGTGAAGCGGCAGATCTGCCAGCGGTCCACCGGCACGTCGTCGGCGAGCTCGTTGGCGCGCAGCGCGGCACGCCAGAACGGCGGCGCCTGCACCTTCTCCATGTGGCGGGCGGTGATCACCGTGTCGCCCTCCACCGTGGTCACCGGCGGCGCTTCGTCGATCTCCTTCTGGCCGATGCTGGTGGAATGAACATAGGTTTCGTGGGTGAGGTCCATCAGGTTGTCCACCATCAGCCGGTAGTCGCAGTTGATGTGGTACAGCCCGCCGCCGTAGGCCCATTCGGGATCGTCGGCCCATTCCAGGTGATGGATCAACGCCGGGTCGGCCTTGTCCGCCTCGCCCGGCCATACCCAGACGAAACCGTAGCGCTCCACCACCGGGAAGCTGCGGATGCAGGGGAAGCCGCGCACCCGCTGCGCCGGCATCGCCACCGTGCGGCCGTCGCAGCCCATCTCCAGGCCGTGGTAGCCACAGACCAGGCGGCCATCGGCGACGAAGCCCAGCGACAGCGGCGCGCCGCGATGCGGACAGAAATCCTCCAGCGCGGCGACTTCGCCGGCGCGGGGGCGGTAGAACACGATGCGCTCGCCGCAGACCATGCGGCCCAGCGGCTTGTCGGCGATTTCGTCCGGCGTGCAGGCGACGTACCAGGCGTTCTTGGGAAACATCTCTTTTCCTCCGGGTGACGGGCGCGGCGCCAGCGGGTGCGCCGCGCCTATGGGTTGGCGGATGGGGTGGCGGCCGGGCCGCCGCTTGCTCAGTCGCTGTACTTCTTCACCAGCGCATTGGCGGTGTCGTACAGGCGCTGGCCGTCCTTCACCTCCTTGATCCATTCGGCGGTCACCGCCTGGCTGGCCTGCTGCCAGCGCCGGGCTTCGTCCGGCGTCAGCGCATACACGGTGTTGCCGCGCGCCACCGTCATCTCGCGCGCGGCGGCGTCCGCCGGGGCGAACTGCTCGGACACCCAGGCCGAAGTCTCACGGCCACTGTTGTCGTCTATGACCTTCTTCAGCTCCGGCGGCAGGCTGTCGTACTTCTTCTTGTTCATGACGAAGACCATGGTGGAGGCGAGCAGCGCGCGGTCGGTGTCGGCCTCCAGATGGAAGCGCGTCAACTCCTGCGTCTTGGTCGGCGGCACCACTTCCCAGGGCACCAGCGCGCCTTCGATCACGCCCTTGGACAGGCTCTCCGGCATCTGCGGCACCGGCATGCCGACCGGGATTGCGCCCAACGCGGTCAGCTGCTTGTTGCCCAGGCGCGAGGGCGCGCGGATCTTCATGCCCTTGATGTCCTCCAGCGACTTCACCTGCTTGTCGCGGAAGTGGAAGACGTAAGGGCCGGTGACCCAGGTGGCGATGGGCTTGAAGCCGGTGAACTCCCTGGCCGCGTCCGTTTGCACGAAGTCCCACAGCGCGCGGGACGACGCCGCGCGGTCGGCGCTGAAGTAGGGCAGCTCGAACACTTCCGAGATGGGGAAGCGGCCAGGCGTCCAGCCGGGCAGCGTCCAGGTGATGTCGGACACGCCATCGCGCGCCTGCTGCAGCAGTTGCGGCGGCGTGCCGCCCAGCGACATGGCGGTGTAGATCTGGCACTTCATCCGCTTGCCCGACTCGGCGGCGATCTTGTCGCACCAGGGCACGATGAAGCGGGTATGGGCGGCGGAAGTGGGCGGCAGCGAGTGCGCCACCTTCAGCACGACTTCCTCGGCGGCACTGGCGGCGGCCGGCAGGGCCAGCAGCGCACAGGCGATCAGGGGCCTGCAATGGATCTGCATGTTCTTGTCTCCTCTCTGTTTTTTGCTTGGGGTTGGTGCTGCGGGAAAACCTTATCCGGGCACGATCAGGCTGGCGCCGGGGATGAGTTCGCGGATCGCCGGATGGGCGAGCGTGGTTTCCAGGTTGCGCTGGGGAATGCGGGCGTGCTCCCGCATCAACGCCTCGGCGCGGGCGCCTTCGCGGCCGGCCAGGGCTTCGACCACCGCGCGGTGCTGGGCATTGGCCAGGCGCAGGGTGTGCAGCGCATCCGGCGCCACCGCCTGCACCCGCAGGAAGCCGTTGGGCGAGGCGAAGGGCAGCGCCATCGCCCGCTCCACCTGGCGGCGCACCACCTCGCTGCCGCAGGCGCCGGCGATCAGCTCGTGGAAACGGGCGTTGCCGTCCACATAGGCGGCGAAGCGGGCATCGCTCAGCGCTTCGTCGCCGGCCAGTACTTCGTCGATCTGGTCCACACAGTCGGCCAGCGTCTCCAGCAGCGCCGGCGCCACCCCGCGCTCCGCCGCCAGCCGGGCGGACAGCCCTTCCAGCGTGGCGCGGATCTGGATGGCGTCGCGGATCTCGTCCAGCGAGAAGGCCCGCACCCGGAAGCCGCCGGACTGTATCGGCTCCAGCAGCCCTTCCTCCTGCAGCCGCACCAGCGCAGTCCGGATAGGCGTGCGGGAAATGCCGGTCGCCTCGGCCATCACCGGCTCCGACAGCCGCTCGCCCGGTGCCAGCTCGCCGGCCAGGATCATCTCGCGCAGGCGCAGCAGTGCGCGCACGGTCTGGGAGGAAGTGGCTTCGGCGGTTTCAGGGATGGGGGCGGAGGCCATGGGGCAATCCAGCTCAAGGTGTATACAGGGTGGAGTGTATACACAGCAAAACTGAATTACTCATAAAAGTATTTTATCTATAGGTGGGCAGCGGAGTGGAATGGGGCTGCCGGGTTCAGCTGGGATGGCTGGCGTTTCGGGCCGTGGGCGGGAACACCCTGCAGACAGGGCCATTCGGCAAGCTCAGGGCGAACGGCAGCGGGTTCTTGCGGCTTCGATGGAGGGTAAAGACGAGGCTGGCGGCAGGCAGAGATCGGCAGCTCGCTTCACGGCGAAAAAAGAAGGCCGCTCCATGGCGGCCCATCTATGTATACAACTCTTCGTGCTGCGTATCCTTCGTCATGCCTTAGTCGATTGGACCGGTACGGCTTGGGGCAATGGGGGCGTGGGAGGAAAAGTGAAGCACCGCTTCGCTCGCCGGGGGTGGGGGAAGGAGGCTACGGAGCTTGAATAACCGCAGGCGCCCTGGCGGGCGCTCCCCCTCTCCCCCGCCCTCTCCCGCGAGGGGAGAGGGAGTGCGGCGGCGGGCCCTGGCGGCTAGCGGTCTATCCGGAACCGCGCCTTTCGGTTGCCTCACTCAGGCGCCTTTTCCGGCAGGCCCTTTCCAGCCTCCCGCCAACCACCTCCCCAGCACCTCTCCACTAGCGCCTCTCCACTAGCGTCTTTCCACGTCCAACCCACTTTCCAACCACTTCTCCTACACCCGCTCAAACACCCCCGCCGCGCCCATGCCTGTGCCTATGCACATGCTGATCATCCCGTAGCGCGCTTCGCCGCGTGCCATCGCGGCCAGCAGGGTGGCGGTGCGGATGGCGCCGGTCGCTCCCAGCGGGTGGCCGAGGGCGATGGCGCCGCCCAGGGGGTTCACCTTTTGTTCGTCCAGGCCGAGCTGGCGGGAGACACACAGGGCCTGGGCGGCGAAGGCCTCGTTCAGCTCTATCCAGTCGATGTCGCGCAGGTGCAGGCCGGCTTGCGCCAGGGCGCGGGGAATGGCTTCCACCGGGCCTATGCCCATGATCTCCGGCGGCACGCCGGCCACCGCGTAGCTGCGGAAGCGGGCCACCGGCGCGCAGCCGTAGCGCTTCAGCGCGCGCTCGCTCATCAACAGCACCGCGCCGGCGCCGTCGGACATCTGCGAGCTGTTGCCGGCGGTGACCGAGCCGCGGGCGGCGAACACCGGCTTGAGTTTGGCCAGGCTCTCGGCGGAGGCGTCGGCGCGCGGGCCTTCGTCGTCTTCCACCAGGCGCTCGGCGATGCGCAGCGTGCCGCCCTCGCCGGGCAGGTGGGCGCGCACCGGGTAGGGGGCGATCTCGTCGCGGAAGCGGCCGGCGGCGATGGCGGCGGTGGCGCGGCGGTGGGACTCCAGCGCGAAGGCGTCCTGGTCGGCGCGGCTCACCTGCCAGCGCTCGGCCACCTTCTCGGCGGTGAGGCCCATGCCGTAGGCGATGCCGACGTTCTCCGGGTGGGCGAAGATCTCCGGGTTGAGGCTGACCTTGTTGCCCATGATCTGCGGCATCGCGCTCATGCTCTCGGTGCCGGCGGCGACCATGACGTCGGCCTCGCCCAGGCGGATGCGGTTGGCGGCGTCCGCCACCGCCTGCAGGCCGGAGGCGCAGAAGCGGTTGATGGTCACGCCCGGCACCCGCTCCGGCAGGCCGGCCAGCAGCAGGCCGATGCGGGCCACGTTCATGCCCTGCTCCGCTTCCGGCATGGCGCAGCCGGTGATGACGTCGCCGATCTCGCCGGCATCCACACCCGGCACCCGCGCCAGCAGCGCGCGCAGCACATGGGCCAGCATGTCGTCCGGCCGCACCCGGCGGAAGGCGCCGTTGCGCCTGGCCACCGGGGTACGCACCGCGGCGACGAGGTAGGCGTCCTGTATCTCTTTGCTCATCGTGTGTTCTCCTCGGCCGGCGCTCAGTTGCGCAGCGGCTTGCCGGTTTCCAGCATGTGCACGATGCGCTGCTGGGTCTTTTCCTCTTTCAGCAGGGCGACGAACTGGGCGCGTTCCACCTCCAGCAGCCACTGCTCGTCCACCTCGCTGCCGCTGTCCACCTCGCCGCCGCACAGGGCGATGGCGGCGGCCTTGCCGACACGGTAGTCGTAGGCGGAGATGAAGCCGCCTTCGGCCATGTTGGCGAGCAGCATCTCGCAGGTGGCGACGCCGTTGCGCCCGGCCACCACCACCTTGCGTTCCCGCGCCGGCGGCCGCCAGCCGGCCTCGGCCAGCGCGCGGGCGCGGCGCAGGGCGACGTAGAGCAGCTCGTCCGCATGCAGCAGGATGTCGTCGCCCGGCCGGCCGAAGCCCAGCGCCACCGCTTCGCTGGCGCTTTTGGCGACGGTGGCGCGGGCGATGGTCTGGAAGGCGTTCTGGATGTAGAGGAAGACGTCGCCGCCGGCGGCGCGCTGCGCCAGCCGGTGCGCCTGCAGGGCGAACTCCTTGCTGCCGCCGCCGGCCGGGATCAGGCCCACGCCCACTTCCACCAGGCCAACGTAGCTTTCCAGCGCCATCACCCGGTGCGCCGCATGCATGGCGAACTCGCAGCCGCCGCCCAGGGCCAGGCCCTGCACCGCGGCCACCACCGGCACCTGGGCGTGCTTGAGCGCCATCGACACCTGCTGGAACTTGGCCACGGTGGCTTCCAGGCGGCCGAACTCGCCGGCGGCGCAGGCGGCGGCCACCTGCTGCAGGTTGGCGCCGACGGCGAAGGGCGGCTCATGCCACAGCACCAGCCCGTCCAGCTCGCTTTCGGCGCGCGCCACCGCCTCCAGCAGACCGTCCATCACCTCTTCGCCGATGGCGTGCATCTTGGACTTGAAGGAGACGATGCCGATGCCGGCATCCTGGTCGGCGCGCCGCCACAGGCGCACGCCCTCGTTCTCCCACAGGGTGTCGCCGGCCGCCGGCGCGGCCTCGCCCAGCACCCGCTCCGGGTAGAGCTGGCGGCGGTAGACGTCCAGCGTGGAGCGCGGCTTCATCGTCCGCTCGGCGGCGCTCCAGGAGCCGTCCGCCTCGTGCACGCCGCCGTAGGCGCTGCGTTCGGCCACCCAGTCGGGCAGCGGCACTTCGGTCATCGCCCGGCCGGCGGCGATGTCCTCGCCCACCGCCTGGGCGATGGCGCCCCAGCCGGCGGCCTGCCAGGTTTCGAACGGGCCCTGCGCCCAGCCGAAGCCCCAGCGCATCGCCAGGTCCACATCGCGGGCGTTGTCCGCCACTTCGTCCAGCTGCACCGCGCAGTAGTGGAAGAGGTCGCGGAAGATGGCCCACAGGAACTGCGCCTGCGGGTGTTCGCTGGCGCGCAGCGCGGCGAAGCGCGCCGCCGGGTCGCGCTGCTTGAGGAGGGCGGCCACCTCCGGCGCCACCTCGCCGGCGCTGGGCCGGTAGTCGCGCTTCTCCGGGTCCAGCACCAGGATCTGGCGGCCGTCCTTGCGATAGACGCCGGCGCGGGTCTTCTGCCCCAGCGCGCCCTGGGCGATCAGCCCGTCCAGCCAGGCGGGGTGGCGGAAGTAGGCGTGCCAGGGGTCGTCCTGCAGCGTGGCGGCCATGGTGTCCACCACATGCGCCAGGGTATCCAGGCCGACCACGTCGGCGGTGCGGTAGGTGGCGCTCTTGGGCCGGCCGATGAGCGGGCCGGTGAGCGCATCCACCTCGTCGAAGCCCAGGCCGAGGCGGGCGGTGTGGTGGATGACGGCGAGGATGGAGAACACGCCGATGCGGTTGGCGACGAAGTTGGGGGTGTCGCGGGCGCGCACGATGCGCTTGCCCAGCCGGCTGGTGAGCCAGGTTTCCAGTGCGTCCAGCATGGCCGCATCGCTGTCCGGCGCCGGAATCAGCTCCACCAGCGCCATGTAGCGCGGCGGGTTGAAGAAGTGGACGCCGCAGAAGTGGCTGCGGCGGCCCGGCGGCACCGCCATCGCCAGTTCGGCGATGGACAGGCCGGAGGTATTGCTGGCGAAGATGGCGCCGGGCTTGAGGTGGGGCACGACCTTCTCGTAGAGGTCCAGCTTCCACTCCATCTTCTCGGCGATGGCTTCGATGACGAGGTCGCATTCGCCGAGGCGGGCGAGGCCATCGGCGTAGTTGGCGGCCTCGATCTGTTCGACCTTCTCCGGCAGCGCCAGCGGCGCCGGGTCCAGCTTCTTCAGCCCGGCCAGGGCGCGGCGGACGACACCGTCCGGCGGGCCTTCCTTGGCCGGCAGGTCGAACAGGATCACCGGTACGTCGGCGTTGGCGCAGTGGGCGGCGATCTGCGCGCCCATGACGCCGGCGCCGAGCACGGCGACCTTGCGGATGATGAATCGGCTCATGCGTTCCTCCGGTGCGGGACGAAGCGAAGCGGGGACGGCCGCGCGCCCGCGGGCGCAGCCGCAAGCCGGGCGCGGCCGCGAGTGCGGCCGGCGCCGGCGGGCGAATCAGTCAGCCAAGGCTCAGAACGCCAGCGAATACTGGGCGCCGACGATCCAGACGCTGGAGTCGTAATCGCCGGTGATGCGGCCACGGCCGGCGGCAGCCTGGTTGTTGTCGATCTTGGTCTTGGGTACGTAGAGATAGGCCAGCCCCAGATCCACGGTGGAAGCCTGGGTGGCCTTCCACTGGCCGCCGACGGTGAACCAGGTGCGGTCGTTGTCGGGCAGCGACACCAGGCGGCGCTCCTTGTCCTTCACCGGCGTCTGGTCGTAGGCGATGCCGAACTTCAGCTTCCAGGCGTCGTTGAGCTGGTAGTTGGCGCCGATGGCCAGCCGCCAGGTGTCGCGGAACTCGGTTTCCAGCGTCTGCACGGTGACGCCGGCGAGGGCGCCGGAGGTGCGCACGATGTCCACCTCCTTGATCTTGCTCCAGCCCGTCCAGGACACGTCGCCCAGCAGTTCCCAGCGGCTGTCCAGGCGGTGGGCGAGGCTGACGATGAGGGTATCCGGCAGCTCTACCTTGGCCTTGGCCTTGCCGGTGGTGAGCGCCGCCGATGCGCCGGCCGCCGGCCCCTTCACCTTGAGGTCGCCCTCCAGCTTGTGCTCGATGGAGGAACGGTAGGAGACGCCCAGCCGGGTGGCCTCGGAGAGCTTGAACAGCGCGCCGATGTTCCAGCCCCAGGCGTCGGAATCCGCATCCAGGATGACGTGGGTGGCGGCCAGCGCCGGCGAGATCACCGCCGCCGCGCGCTCGTACTCCGCTTCCATGCGCTGCCAGTTGAGGCCACCGCCGATGGACACCACCTCGTTCACCCGCCAGGCGATGGAGGGGTTGATGTTGTAGGTCTTGATGTCGAACTTGATCGAGTGGGCGGCGCCCACCCAGTCGTCGTCGTACTCGGTCATCAGGCCGAAGGGCGCGCCCATGCCGACGCCGATGTAGAGGTCGCGGCTCAGCGCCCAGGACAGGTAGCCGTTGGGCAGGTAGGCCCAGGAGCCGGCGTCCTTGCTGCCGCCCTGCAGGCTGCCGGTGCCGCTGGAGCCATCATTGTTGAACTTGAAGGCCGGCTTCACCGCCGAGATGCCTACCGACAGCTCGCGCTCGCGCAGCTGCGTCATCCCCGCCGGGTTGAAGTAGATGGTGCTGGCGTTGTCCGCCACCGCGGCAGAACCGGCGTAGGCATTGCCGAGGCCGCTGGCGTTCTGCTCCAGGAGCTGGAAGCCGGCGGCCTGGGTGGCCGCCGGCGCCATGACCACCAGGGCGGCCGGGATCAGTCGTGCAAGCTCTTTCCGTTGCATCGTGTCGTCTCCTCCTTTGTCGGGCGTTGCCGCCCTTGGCGCGCCGGGGACTATCGCCCCGGTTGTCGTCGGCCGCGCTCGCCTGCGCCGCTGGCGCCGCGGTGTTACCTCCCGGTCATTCGGCCGGGATCGGGGACTTCTCCCCATCTTCGTTGATGGCCACGTAGGTCAGCCTGGCCTCGGTCACCTTCACGAACACCGGCTCGGCATGGCCGCGCTCGGCGAAAACCACCACATCCACCGTCACCGAGGTGCGGCCCACCGATTCCACCTTGGCGTAGAAGCTCACCAGGTCGCCCACCGACACCGGCTGCTTGAAGGTGAAGGAATTCACCGCCACGGTGACGACGCGGCACTTGGCGCGGCGGATGGCGGGAATGGAGCCGGCGATGTCCACCATGGACATGATCCAGCCGCCGAACACGTCGCCGGAGGGGTTGGTGTCGGCCGGCATCGCCATCACGCGCAGCGAGAGGTGCTTGTCGGCAGGGAGGGATTCGCGGGAGATCGGGGGGTTGGTCATGATTTTTCCTGCTTGGGGGTCTGGACTGTAACCCCGCCATTTTGCTGCAACGCAGCACGGCCAGCTATCCGGAATTCCCCCACGTCCTCCAGATATTGCAATGGCCCGCCGGTATAGGGCGCGAAGCCCGTGCCGAAGATCACGCCGGCGTCGGCGAGATCGGCGTCCGCCACCACCTTTTCCGCAACGCAGCGACGCGCCGCCGCCAGCAGCGGGGCGACGATGCGTTCGGCCAGGCCGGCGGGCGCGCCCTCGGCGGCATGCGCCGCGGCGGCGGATTTCTCCGCCTTGCCTTCCTTCCAACGGTAGTAGCCCTGGCCGGTCTTGCGGCCGAGGTGGCCGGCTTCCACCAGCATGGCCAGCCGCGCCGGCACCTGGGCCTCGCCGCCGGTGAGGCCGCGGCCGGCGGCCAGCGCCACGTCCAGCCCCACGGTGTCCACCAGCTCCACCGGCCCCATCGGCATGCCGAAGGCGAGCAGCGCGGCATCCACCGTTTCCGGCGCAATGCCTTCTTCGACACAGCGCAGCGCTTCCAGCATGTAGGGCGCCAGCACCGCGTTCACCAGGAAGCCGGGCGCGCTCTTCACCGGCAGCGGCAGCTTGTCGATGCGGCGGACGAAGCTGGCCGCGGCCTGGGCCAGCGCCGGCGCGGTCTGCGCGCCGCTCACCACTTCCACCAGCGGCATGCGCGGCACCGGGTTGAAGAAGTGGATACCGACCAGGCGGCCGGGGTCGGCCAGCACGGTGGCGATATCTTCCAGCCGCAGGCTGGAGGTGTTGGTGGCCAGCAGCGCGTCCGACCTGGCCTTGCGCTCCAGTTCGGCGAACAGGCTGCGCTTGGCTTCCAGGTCTTCGAAAATGGCTTCGATCACCAGGTCGGCGCGGGCCACGCCGTGGCCTTGCGGGTCCGGCAGCAGGCGGTCCAGCGCGAAGCGCACCGCGCGCTCGGTATCGTCGTTGCGGCCACCCTTGCCCCGGCTACCCTTGCCACGCCCGCCCAGCTTGCGCCGGAACAGTTCGGCGGCACGGCCGATGGCGGGGGCAATGCGCGCCACCGACTGATCCTGCAACGTCACCGTGAGGCCGGCGAGCACGCAGACGGCGGCGATGTCGCCGCCCATCACGCCGGCGCCGACCACATGCACATGGCGCGGCGCGAAGCCGCTCTCCTTGCCGTAGCCCTTCAGCCGCTCCTGCAGGAAGAACACCCGCAGCAGGTTGCGGGTGGTGGGCGAGGCGATCAGCGCCTCCAGCGAGGCCGGATGGCCGGCCGGCACCGCCAGCGCGTTGCCGCCGTGGCGCTCCCAGGTCTCCAGGATGGCGTAGGGCGCCGGGTAGTGTTCCGCGCGCACCCGCGCCGCCAGCTGCTTGCGGGCGCGGCTGGCGACCAGCGGTTTCAGCGGCCCATTCAGCAGGCGCGCCAGCAAGGGCGGCTGGCGCAGCGGCTGGCGGGAGAGCACCAGCATGCGGGCGGCGTTCTCCATGACCCGCGCCGGCACGCAGTCGTCCGCGAGGCCGAGGCGCTTGGCGCGGCGCGCATCCACGCTCTTGCCGGCCAGCATCATGTCCAGCGCCGCCAGCGGACCGATCAGCGCCGGCAGCCGCTTCATGCCACCCCAGCCGGGCACGATGCCCAGCATCACCTCCGGCAGCGCCAGCCTGGTGTCCTTGTCATCCACCACCAGCCGGTAGCGGCAGGCCAGCGCCAGCTCCAGGCCGCCGCCCAGGCAGTGGCCGCGGATGAGCGCCAGCGTGGGGAAAGGCAGCGCGGCGACGCGTTCGAACAGCGCCCAGCCGCGCGTCACCAGGGCGCGGGCGGCGGTGGCGGAATCCAGCTGCTCGAACTCGCTCACATCCGCGCCGGCGATGAAGCCGGCCGGCTTGGCGGAGGCGATGATGAGGGCGCGCGGCGGCGCCGCTTCCAGCCGGCCCAGCACCTCGTCCAGCTCGTCCATCACCGCCCGCGACAGGGTGTTGGTGGCGGACTCGGCCTTGTCCAGCCACAGCCAGGTGGGGCCGCCGGCTTCTTCGGCGAGGCGCCAGTGGCGGCCGCCGGCCGCCGCGCGCAACAGGGCGCTGGCTTCCGCGTTCATGCCAGGTTCTCCACCAGCATCGCCCCGCCCTGCCCGCCGCCTATGCAGATGGCGGCGATGCCGCGCTTGCCGCCGGTGCGCCGCAGCACCCGCAGCAAGTGGAGCACGATGCGCGCGCCGCTGGCGCCCACCGGATGGCCCAGCGCCACCGCGCCGCCATCCACATTGAGCCGCGCCGCATCCGGCGCGCCGGGCGCCGGACGGCCGAATTCGCGCTGGAACAGGGCCTCGTCGCCAAAGGCGCGCAGGCAGGCGATCACCTGGGCGGCGAAGGCTTCGTTGATCTCCCAGGCGTCGATGTCGGCGCTGGCGAGCTGGTTGCGCGCCAGCAGCGGCGCGCTGGCGTACACCGGCCCCAGGCCCATGCGCTCCGGCGCCAGCCCGGCCCAGGCGCTGTCCACGATGCGGCCCAGCGGCTGCAGGCGGTGGCGCTCCACCGCCGCCGCCGAGGCCAGCAGCAGCCAGGCGGCGCCGTCGGTGATCTGCGAGCTGTTGCCGGGGGTGACGCGGCCGTAGCGCTTGTCGAAGAAGGGTTTGAGCTTGGCCAGCCCCTCGGCGGAAGCGTCGCGGCGCAGGCCATCGTCGCTGGCGTGGAGATCGCCGTCCGGGCTCACCAGCGGCACGATCTCGTCGTTGAAGTGGCCGGCATCCTGCGCCGCCGCCACCCGTTTGTGGCTCTCCAGCGCATAGGCGTCCATCTCCTCGCGGGAGATGCCGAATTCCCAGGCCAGGTTCTCGGCGGTCTGGCCCATGGTCTGGCCGACCACCGGATCGGTCAGCCCTTTGACGATGCCGATCACCGGCGCGAGGTAGCCCGGGCGGAAGCCGCGCAGCGCCTGCAGCCGCGCCGCCGGCCCGCGCGCCGCGTACCAGGCGGAGAACCAGCGCACCATCGCGTCCGAGAACAGCAGCGGCGCGCGCGACAGCGCATCCACGCCGCCGGCCAGCACCAGCCCGGAGCGGCCGGCCTGGATGTTGGCGATGGCGGAATCCAGCGCCTGCATGCCGCTGGCGCAGTTGCGCATCACCGTCCAGCCCGGCACGGCCGCGCCGCAGCCCATGCGCAGGGCGACCACCCGGCCGATGTTCACTTCGTCCGGCGAGGGGCTGGCGCAGCCGAGGATGACTTCGTCCAGCTCAGCCGGTGCGAAGCGCTGGCGCAGCAGCAGCGCGCGGCCGGCGGCGGTGGCGAGGTCGGCCGCCGAGAAGGGGCCGGGAGCGTTGCGCGCCTTGAGGAAAGGCGTGCGGGCGCCGTCGATGATGTAGATGCTGCGATCCATGCGCGCCGCCCTCAGGCCACCGCCCGCGTGGGCGCGGCGGCGCCGGGCGCGGCCGCCGCCCCGCCGCCCGTGCCATCCGTGCCGGCCGCCACCGTTGCACCGAACTCGAAGGGGAAATCGTCCACCCGGATCACCTTGTCGCGCAGTTCGCCCCGTCGCTTCAGCATAGACAACTCGTCGTCGTCGATGACGCCGTCTTCGCGCGCCTGCAGCCACACCGCGTCCACGCCGCCGCCGGGCGCCGGCCGCGGCGTGAAGCGGCCCTCTTTCTGCGCGCGGCGCACCTTGGCTTCGATGGGCTCGGCGGCCACGGTGGCGAGCAGCGCCGCTTCCAGCGCGGCCACCGGTTCGTCGAGTCCGGTGGGCAGGAAGACGTCGGCGGTGAGGCGGTCGCGGGTCGGCGAGGGCGCGATCAGGCGCTTGGCGACTTCATGGCCGAGGCGGTCGGACGGCACCACGTAGGGCCGGCCCAGCGGGAACACCACCAGCCGGCGCAGCAGCATGGCGAAGAAGCGATTGGGGAAGTTGGCGATGACGCCCTCGAAGGCGTTCTGCGCGCGGAACATGCAATCCCAGATCGCCCAGTGCATCAGCGGCGCGTCTTCCGCCTGGCGGCCTTCGGCCTCGAAGCGCTTCAGCGTGGCCGAGGCCAGGTACATCAGCGACAGGATGTCGCCCAGCCGGGCGGAGAGCTTTTCCTTGCGCTTGAGCGCGCCGCCCATGGTGCCCATGGAGAGGTCGGCGAGGAAGGCGAAGGCGGCGGAGAAGCGGGTGAGCTGCTGGTAGTAGCGGCGGGTTTCCGGTGCCACGTCCGCCGGCACGCCGACGAAATGGGAGCCGGTGAGGCCCATGACCAGCGCCCGCGTGCCGTTGGACAGGGTGTAGCCGATGTGGCCCCAGAAGGCGCGGTCGAAGGCGGCGAGGTCGCCCTCGCCGGCGGCGTGCATTTCCTCCAGCACGTAGGGATGGCAGCGGATGGCACCCTGGCCGAACAGGATCAGGCTGCGGGTGAGGATGTTGGCGCCCTCCACCGTGATGCCCACCGGAATCTGCTGGTAGGCGCGGCCGAGGAAGTTCTGCGGGCCGAGGCAGATGCCCTTGCCGCCGATGACGTCCATGCCGTCGTTCACCGTCTGCCGCGCACGCTCGGTGACGTGGTACTTGACGATGGCCGACACCACCGAGGGCTTCTCGCCGAGGTCGATGGCGCCGGCGGTCATCACCCGCGCGGCGTCGCACAGATAGGTGTTGGCGCCGATGCGGGTGAGCGCCTCTTCCACGCCCTCGAAGCGGCCGATGGCGGTCTTGAACTGGTAGCGCACCCGGGCGTAGGCGCCGACCGCGCGGGCGGTAAGCTTCTGCATGCCGGTGTTGGAGCCGGGCAGCGAGATGCTGCGGCCGGCGGCCAGGCACTCCATCAGCATGCGCCAGCCCTGGCCGGCCATCTTCGGCCCGCCGATGATGAAGTCCAGCGGCATGAATACGTCCTGGCCGCGGATGGGGCCGTTCATCCACACCGCGTTGAGCGGGAAGTGGCGGCGGCCGATGTCCACGCCGGGGTGGTCATGCGGCACCAGCGCGCAGGTGATGCCGATGTCCTCGACGCCGCCCAGCAGGTGGTCCGGGTCGTAGAGGCGGAAGGCGAGGCCGAACACGGTGCATACCGGCGCCAGCGTGATGTAGCGCTTGTCGAAGCTCACCCGCATGCCCAGCACCTCGCGCCCCTGCCACTGGCCGCGGCAGACCACGCCGGCGTCCGGGATGGAGGCGGCGTCCGAGCCGGCCCAGGGGCTGGTCAGGGCGAAGGCGGGAATGTCCTCGCCGCAGGCCAGCCGCGGCAGGTAGTGGCGCTTCTGCTCCGGCGTGCCGTAGTGCAGCAGCAACTCCGCCGGGCCCAGCGAGTTGGGCACCATCACCGTCACCGCCGGCGCCGAGGAACGGGTGGAGAGCTTGGTCACCACCTGGGAATGGGCGTAGGCGGAGAAGCCTTTGCCGCCGTATTCCCTGGGGATGATCATGCCGAGGAAGCCCTGCTCCTTGATGTAGCGCCAGACCTCGGGCGACATGTCGTGCTGGCTGGTGGCCTCCCAGTCCTGCACCCGGCGGCACAGCTCGCTGGTTTCGTTGTCGAGGAAGGCCTGCTCCTCGGTACTCAGCCGCGGCCAGGGGTAGGCGGCGAAGCGGCGCCAGTCCGGCTTGCCGGCGAACAGCTCGCCTTCCCACCACACGGTGCCGGCCTCCAGCGCGTCACGCTCGGTCTGCGACATCGCCGGCAGCGCGCGGCGGAAACCCTTGAACAGCGGCGCACTGACCAGGCGGCGGCGCAACACCGGCAGCAGGAACACGCCCAGCGCCAGCGCATAGAGGACGATCACCACCCAGGCCACCGCCGGCGGCCAGCCGCCCGCCCAGGCCAGTGCGCCCAACCACAGCAGACCCGCCGCGTACCAGGCAAAAAATGGCGCTCGCCCATAGGCGAGCGCGCCTGCCACGGGAGGGAAGAAAACCAGCAGCCACCAGATCATCGTCGTCTCCTGTCTCCGTCGCCGCGCGTCTGTGGCGCGGTCGCGTTTGATTCGAACCTGACTGTTCGCGGGCCTTGCCGCCCGCCTGCTACCTCAGTTTCTCTATGCGGCAGCCGCGTCCTCGGCGGCGTCGCGCGGCACGCTGAACACCGCCAGCGGCGCCCGCAGGCCGCCGAGCAGGAAGGACATCAGCCGCGGCATCAGGCGTTGCGGGTCGGCGTCGTCGAAGGTGCCGGCGAAGAGCTGCAGCGCGTCGGTACCGGCGATGGCGTAGGACATCGCGCCCATCATGAAATGGAAGCGCCACAGGATTTCCTCCCGCGGCACGTCCGCCAGTGCGCGGTAGAGCGCGGCAAGGAAGCGCTCCAGCACTTCGGCATATTCCTCGGCGAGGAACTGGCGCACGAAGGCGTTCGGTTCGGTGTAGGTGCGGCCCAGCAGGCGCATGAAGGTGTGGCCGCCGTGCTCGGTGTCGGCCGCCAGCGCCAGCGCGGTGCCGAAGAAGGCCTCGACGATGCGGCTGGGCTTGAGCGGCGCGCCCTGGGCTTCCGCCTCCAGCCGGTCCAGCGCAACCAGCCGCTGGCGGTTCAGCTCGGTGAGGCGGCGGCGGAACACTTCCTGGATCAGCGCATCCTTGCTGCCGAAGTGGTAGTTCACCGCCGCCAGGTTGGCGTTCGCCCGGCTGGTGATCATCCGCATCGAGGTCGCCTCCAGCCCGTGCTCCACGAACAGCGCCTCGGCGGCATCCAGGATGCGGTCGCGGGTTTCTGAAGCCTGGCGGGGAAGCGCGCTGTCGTTCATCGGGCGTCTCGGGCGGAGTCGATTCAAACGGTTGTTTGAATCATACGTTCCATTTATGCCCTGTCAAGCACCTCGAAGCGGGATGAGGGAAAACGCCTATTCGGAATGGATTGGGAAGCCGCCTCCGAGAGACTCGCAGGCAGCGGGCGACAAGAAAGGTGTTTTCGATGTCGCGCGGGTCCGGCGCCCTCAATCCACCCCGGCCACCACAGGCATTCCGCGCCCTTCCCTGCGATCGCTTGTCCGCCGCCACCATGCGTTCCCCACGCGCGGCGCGCTCATGTCCACACGCTCGCCCATTTCAGGCGTGACCAGCACGACGCCCTGCGCGGCCGCCAGCGCGGCGATGCGCTCGAAGGGTTCCTGCCAGGCGTGCATCGCCAGATCGAAGGTGCCGTTGTGGATGGGCAGCAAATTGCGGCCACGGAGATCCAGATGCGCCTGCAGGGTCTCCTCCGGTTGCATGTGCACGAAGGCCCAGCGCTTGTCGTAGGCGCCGGTTTCCATCAGGGTCAGATCGAAGGGGCCATGGGCCGCGCCTATGGCCTTGAAGCCGTCGAAGTAACCGCTGTCGCCACTGAAGAAGACGCGGAAGTCGCCATCCTGGATCACCCAGGACGCCCACAGGCTCTTGTCCCCATCGGTCAATCCGCGGCCTGAGAAGTGCTGGGCCGGCGTGGCGCTCAGACGCAGCCCGTCGACCACCGTCGATTGCCACCAGTCCAGCTGCTCCACCCGCTGCGGATCGATGCCCCAGGCGATCAGCTGGTCGCCCACACCCAGCGGCGTGATGAAGCGGTCCGTCTTGCCGGCCAGTTGCAACACCGCGTGACGGTCCAGATGGTCGTAGTGATTGTGGGAAAGGATGATGCCGGCGATAGGCGGCAGATCGTCGATGGCGATGGGCGGCGCATGGAAGCGCGCCGGCCCGGCCCACTGGACGGGAGAAGCCCGCTCGGAGAACACCGGGTCGGTGAGCCAGTAGCGGCCGCGCAGCTTCAGCAGGATGGTCGAATGGCCCAGCCGGTACAGGCTGCGATCCGGCGCGGCGTCGAGCTGGGCGCGGGTGATGGGGCGCACCGGAATGGGCCGGTCCGGCGTGGTGTTCGCCGGCTTGGCGAACAAGAAGGCCCAGAACAGCTTCACCGTCTGCCACGCCCCCATGGGCGGGCGAGGCGAGGCGTTGTGGAAGCGCCCCGCGCGGTGCTGGGGCGATTCGGGGTGGCTGGGTTGCTGGCTGGGAGCGCAGCTGTTCAGTGCGGTCACGATGAGGATTCCCGAAAGGAGAGCGATGAGAGAGCGTTTCATGGCGGAGCACAAAAATTACACTGCACAGTGTAGTTTTATTCTCTGAAAAGTACACCGTGCAGTGTAAAATTGCCGCATGACTGCCCCTGGCCTTCCCCCCGCGCCGCCACCGCAACGCCTTACCGACCGCAAGCGCGAAGCCATCCTGCGTGCGGCGGTCGAGGAGTTCCGCATCGCCGGCTACGAAGCCACCAGCATGGATCGCATCGCCGCCGCCGCAGGGGTTTCCAAGCGCACGGTCTACAACCACTTCCCGAGCAAGGACGAGTTGTTCGCGCTGATGCTCGACCACCTGTGGGAGCGCAGCACGGCCCAGGTGGGCGTGGAGTACCGCACCGATCTGCCGCTGGAGCGGCAACTGCGCCAGTTGCTGATGCAGAAGCTGGAGCTGCTGGGCGACCCCAGCTTCATCGATCTGGCGCGGGTGGCGATGGCGGAGATCATTCATTCCCCGCAGCGCGCCCAGGGCATCGTCTGCCGCATGGGTGAAAAGGAAAGCGGCGAGACCGCCTGGATACGCGCGGCCATCGCGGATGGGCGCCTGGCCGAGGTGGACGCGGATTTCGCCAGCCATCAGTTGCAGGGGCTGGTGAAAGGCTTCGCGTTCTGGCCCCAGGTCACGCTGGGGCAGCCGCCACTGGCGGAAGCCGAGCGCGAGCGGGTGGCGGACTCCGCGGTCGCGATGTTCCTCGGCTGCTACGCACGCCGCCCTTGAGGCCCTCGCCTCCCGGAAAACAGCAGCCCGGAACCACCGCACAGGATTGAAGGCCCGGCCTTCGCCAGAACGCCGGGGCAAAACCGCGCGGCGGTTCAGCGGCCTTTGATCTTGTCCAGGTAGTTGTAGATCGTGTAGCGCGAGAGGTTCAGCGCCTTCGCCGCGCGTGGCACGCTGCCTTTCACCACGAACAGCCCCCGGCGCAGCATGTGCTCCACCGCCAGGATCTTCTCGTCCTTGGTCATCAGCAGCACCGGTTTGCCGGTCGCCTTCACCGCGGTGTCGATGATCTCGTCGATGAGGACGTCCATGTCGGCCGGCTCGGTGGCCGAGCGGACTTCCCGCTCGGCGGGCGGGCCGTCTATGGTCTGATCCAGCCAGTCGCGGGCGAGCTTGAGCATGGAGAGGTCGGCATTCATGCACAGCGCGGCGAAGGGAACGCCGGTGGAATCACGGTAGATCGCGGTGGCCGACTTCAGCGGCGCGCCCGACGGACTGACGCTGGGATACACACCGACCAGCGCATGGCCGCTGGCGGACACCTCGGTGCTCATCTGCACCGCGGTGCGGAAGGCGACGTCATCCTTCGGGCCGCTCAGGATGGGGCTGCCGACATGCCGCCCGGTGAGACGGCCGTTGGCGATGGCCACCACCGAAGCACCCGGCATCGTCAGATCGTGCAGCACCAGCTCGGTATTCGGCGGCAGCATCTGGCCCATCAGCTCAACCACCGGCTTGAGCACCTCCATGATTTGTTTGCGCTCCAGGGCAAGCGCCGGCGCCACCTCGGGAAGGGCGGGCTCGCTGTCGGCCGCACTCCGCTTTGCGGGGGAGCGCCGGGTACGCGCGCTGGCTTGTGGTTTCGACTGAGCAGTCATGGTGCGGGACATCCTGATCGGATTTTCAACACTCTGTTGAATCGTTGACTTAGTTTGTTTTTTGGCATGAGACTTGCCTCTTCATGCTGGTACGCGCGGACTCTCGCGGCGAATTTCAACACTTTGTTGACCATCTGACACGGCTTATTCATGAACGGACAAGGTCTGCCGCTTTCGCGCCAACACGGCCCCCAGGCTGGGCAAGCGCGCATGTTAGCCGGCGCTTCCGCCTGCCGCATGCCGCCCGCGCAAGTCGGGGCAGGCACGGCGGCCTCGAATCCGCAGACCTGTGCGGAAGCACTTGCCGATGCACATTCCAGGGGCGGTCATGCACCGGAATGCGCCGAGCCGGCCTCGCCCGCGGAGGAGTTGCACGCGAATTCCCGCCCCAGCGCCAGGACTACCCAACCGTATCCCTTCACCACCACAAGGAAAGCACCATGCAACTCAAGCACGCCTCCTCCATCGCTCTCATTGCCCTCGCCACGCTGATGACGGGCTGCGCCGTCACGCCGAAGTACCTGAACTCCGGCAAGGTCCTGCCGACGACGCTGCCCTTCTCGGAAGCGGTGCAGGTGGGCAACACCCTGTATCTCTCCGGCCAGATCGGCAACATCCCCGGTGGGCTGACGCTGGCCAGCGGCGGCATCCAGGCGGAGGCGAAACAGGTGATGGACAACATCAAGACCTCGGCCGAAGCGCATGGCTACTCGATGAACGACATGGTGAAGTGCACCGTGATGCTCGCCGACATGAAGGAATGGGGCGCCTTCAACGAGGTTTACAAGACCTACTTCAAGGCGGGCAACTTCCCCGCCCGCAGCGCCTTCGGCTCCTCCGGCCTGGCCTTCAACGCCCGGGTGGAAGTGGAGTGCATCGCGGCCAGGTAAGCGCTCAGGCCGTCGGCCGGAGGTTCCGGGAAGGGGCATTCGGCCCCTTCCCGCATCTTCTGGCCCGCCACGCCGGCGCACGGCATCATCCCCGCTGATCGAGCCCGCAGCGCAACGGGGCTCCCCATCGGGATGGACGCCATGAGCATGAGACAACGCGCCGCCGCCGGCCTCAAGGTGGGCGACAGCTTCAGCGTGAGCCGCAGCTTCTCCAGCGCGGACATCGCCCTCTTCGCGCAGCTGTCGCGGGACTACAACCCCGTCCATTTCGACGCGACCTACGCCGCCCTGCGCAATTTCCGCTCGCCCATCTCGCATGGCCTGCTGACCGCGAGCCTGCTCACCGAGATCGGCGGCGAGATCGGCTGGCTGGCCGCCGGCATGAGCTTCCGCTTCAAGCGCCCGGTCTATCCGGACGAAACCATCACCTGCCACTGGATCATCACCGAGATCGACGAGCGCGGGCGGGCGAAAGCGGAAATCCGCATCCTCAACGCCAGCGGCGAAACGGTGCTGGAAGCGGAGACCACGGGCGTACTGCCCGGCGAGCCGGAGCGGCAACGGCTGGCGGAGTTGAGCGCCGGCGATACGCCGGCCGCGCCCGGCTCATGAGCGCCCAGGCCGCGGGTAGCACAAGCGCACAGGACTGATCGCCCCGCTGCTCCACCGCCTCATTCCTCTTCCCGTAGCACCTCGATCAGCTCCCGCAAGCCGGGCGGAACCTGCCGGTGGCCGGGGTAGTAGAGGTAGAAGGCCGGCTCGGTCGGCGCCCAGTCCGGCAGCACGATCTGCAGTTCGCCGCGGCCGACTTCGTCGCGCACGCGCTCTTCCAGGCAGTAGGTGATGCCACCGCCGGCCACCGCGATGTCCACGCCCAGCGTGGTCTCGTTCACGCACAGCTGCCCCGGCACCTCGATGGCGCGGCGCTCGCCGTCCTTCTCGAAATCCCAGCGGTAGATGGTGCCCTGGCCGGTACGGATCTGGATGCAGTTGTGCGCCTTCAGGTCTTCCGGCGCGGTGATGGCCGGGCTGCGGTTGAGGTAGCGCGGCGCAGCCACCGCCACCCAGCGCAGCGGCGTGCCGATGCGCACCGCGACGAAATCCTCCGGCACGGTGCCGCCGTAGCGGATGCCGGCATCGAAGCCGGCGGCGACGATATCCACCATGCGGTCTTCCACCGCGACCTCCACCGACACCTCCGGGTAGCGCTGCAGGAAACGCGGCAGATGCCGGGCCAGCACCAGCTTGGCGCCGTCCTTCAGCACATTCAGGCGCAGCCGGCCCACCGGCCTGTCCCGATAGCGGTTCACCTCCGCCAGCGCGCCGCCGATCTCCAGGAAGCCCACCTCCAGCCGCTTGGCCAGATTGCCACCGGCTTCCGTCGGCGACACCGTGCGGCTGGTGCGGTTCAGCAGGCGCACGCCCAGCCGCGCTTCCAGGTTGCGTATCGCCTGGCTCAGCGCGGAAGCGGTGATGCCCAGCTCCACCGCCGCCTTGGTGAAGCTGCGCGCGTGATGCACGGCGAGAAAGGCGTTCAGATCGGCCAGATCGGCGCGGGAAAGCTTGGCAGTCGGGAGCACCGGCATAACACACCAATTATTGAGCAGGGCTAAATGAAGTATGCGGAACCGCTCAACAAGCCGGCAACCTCCGCACGCTAGTATTAGCAGGACTCAACAATAAGCGGAAGCCGCCCCTCTCGTGTTCCATCTCTACCTGCTGCTCTTCTGGGCCTATCTGGCCTGGCGCTTCGTTCTCCCCCTCCCCTGGTCCAGGACTGCCCGCGTGACGCTGGCGGCGTTCCTGCTGCTGGTGTCCAAGTACCATCTGATCCAGCTGTGGCTGTTCGGCACCATGTTCTCGCCGGAGATCCCGCGCCCGCTGGTGATCCTGTCCGGCGGGCTGTTCTGCGCCTTCATCCTGCTGCTGCTCCTGGTCGCGATGCTGGATGTGCTGCTGCTCGCCGCCTGGGCGCTGCGGCGCGGGCGGGCGCCCGGCCAGAGCATCAGGACGCGGGCCCGCTATGCGGTGGCCTGCACGGCCCTGGTTCTGGCGGCAGTGGGCGTCAATCAGGCGATACAGGTTCCCGAGGTGCGCCGCGTCGAACTGCCGCTGCGCGGGCTGCCCACCGCGCTGGATGGCTACCGCCTGGTGCAGCTCACCGATCTGCACATCAGCCGCCTGTTCCAGGCGCCCTGGGTGGGCGAGGTGGTGGCGCGCACCAATGCGCTGCGGCCCGACCTCATCGTCATCACCGGCGACCTCATAGACGGCACCCCGCAAGCCCGGCGGGACGACATCCGCCCGCTGGCCGGACTGCGCGCGCGGCAGGGGGTGATCGCCAGCCTGGGCAACCACGAGTACTACTTCGGCCCGGCCGAATGGACGGCGGAGTTCGAGCGGCTGGGCATGCGGGTGCTGGTGAATTCCCACCTGAGCATCGACGAGGGCGACAGCGGGCTGGTGATCGCCGGCACCGCCGACCTGGCCGCCGCCTCGCGCGAGCTGCCCGGCCCGGACCTCGGCCGCGCGCTGGACGGCGCCCCGGTGGACAGGCCGGTGATCCTGCTCAGCCACCGCCCGATAGACAGCGCCCGCCACGCCGCCGCCGGCGTGGCGCTGCAGCTCTCCGGCCATACCCATGGCGGCATGGTGCGCGGGCTGGATGTCACCGTGGTACGGCAGGCCAATGGCGGCTTTGTTTCCGGCCTCTACGCGGTGGGCGGCATGCAGCTCTACGTCAGCAACGGCACCGGGCTGTGGAACGGCTTCCCGATACGGCTGGGCGTACCGGCGGAAATCACCGAGTTCGTGCTGCGGCCGGCCGCGCAGTGATCCCCGCGCGCATGGACCACCGGATCACCGCCGCGCGCCTGGCCACCATGCTGGTGCTCTTCTGCAACGGCCTGCTGTACGCGACCTGGGGCGTGAGCGTGCCGCTGATCAAGGAGCGCTTCCAGGCTTCCGACGGCCTGCTTTCGCTGGCGATGGCGGCGGTCGCCGTCGGCGGCATCGCCACCATGGCCGCCGCCGGCCGCTGGATCGCCCGCGCCGGCAGCGGCCGCGCCAGCCTGCACAGCGGCCTGCTGATGGCGCTGGCGGCGGCGCCCATCCTGCTGGTGCCCGGCTATTCCGCCCTGCTGGCGCTGCTGTTCGCCTACGGCATCGCGGCGGCGGCGAACGATGTGGCGGCCAATGCCCAGGTCGCTCACCTGGAGAGGCTCTCCGGCCGCTCGCTGATCGGCTCGGTGCATGGCAGCTTCAGCGCCGGCGGACTGATCGGAGCGCTCATCGCCGGCGCCTGGGCAGCATCCTCCCTGCCCGCGGCGGCCAACTTCCTGGCACTGGCGGCCTGCGTGGCGGTGGCGATGCTGCTGGCCGCGCGTCACCTGATCAACGAGCCGGCGGCGGAAGCCGCCGCGTCGCCCGCGCCCGGCGACGCCCTGCCCGTGCCAGACGGACTGGTCCGCCGGCGGCTCCGCCTCTTCGGCGTGCTGGCCTTCACCGCCCTGGTCGTAGAAGGCGCCTTCTACGACTGGGCCGCCGTCTACATGAAGGAAGTGGCGCGGGCGCCAGCCTCCTGGGTGGGGCTGGGCTATGCGGCCTTCGCCATCGCGATGGCGGCCGGCAGGCTGGGCGGCGACTGGCTGCGCGACCGCTACCCGCACCAGACGGTGATCGCCGGCAGCGGCATCGTCGGCATGGGCGGGCTGGCCATCGTGCTGGCGAATGCTTCGCCGGCGGCGGTGGTCGCCGGCTTTCTCGTCACCGGGCTGGGGCTGTCCAACATCATTCCGGTGCTCTTTTCCTCCGCCGGCCGGCTCTCCACCGAAGCGGGCTGGTCGGCCTCGCAGGGGCTGGCGGTCACCACCCGCATCGCCTACGCCGGCCTGCTCGCCGGGCCGCTGCTCATCGGCCCGGTGGCGGAGCTGGTCGGCCTGCGGCTATCCCTGCTGAGCCTGATCGGCGCCATCGCCACCACCTGCGGCGGCTGGCTGCTGCTGAGCCGCGCCAATGCCGGCGCGCCGTGGCGGATCACCGTGGCGCCGCAGCCAACGGGCGTGATCCGGCAACAACATCCCTGAGCCACCCCATGTCGATTTCACCTGACGCCCCTGCCGCCAAGGCAGCGGGCCCGGCCACTGCCGCGCCTCACGGCGCGCCGGCCGCCATCCTGACGCTGGCCTTCGGCGGCCTTTTCATCGGCACCGGCGAGTTCGCCTCCATGAGCCTGCTGCCCGGCATGGCATACAGCACCGGCGTGTCCATCCCCGCCGCCGGCAGCTACATCAGCGCCTACGCCTGCGGTGTCGTCGTCGGCGCGCCGCTCATTGCCGCGCTGGGCGCCCGCTGGTCGCGCAAACGGCTGTTGCTGGCGCTGCTGGCGATCTGCGTTATCGGCTATGCCGCCAGCGCGCTGGCCTGGAACGCCCCCAGCCTGCTGCTCGGCCGCTTCCTGTCCGGCCTGCCGCATGGCGCCTATTACGGTGTCGCCGCGCTGGTGGCCGCCGCCCTGGTTCCCCTCCACCGCCGCGCACAGGCCATCGGCCATGTGATGCTGGGGCTGGCGGCGGCCAACGTGGTGGGCGTGCCGGCGGCGACCTGGCTGGGGCAGGCGCTGGGCTGGCGCATGGCCTTCTGCGCCGTCGCGGTCGGCTGCATCGCCACCGCGGCGATGATCGCGCTGTTCGTGCCCGCCATCATGCCGGCCAGGGGCATCAGCGCGCGGACCGAACTGGCCGGCCTGCGTTCGCCGCAGCTGTGGCTCACGCTGGGCGTCGCCTCCATCGGCTTCGGCGGCATGTTCGCGGTCTACAGCTACATCACGCCCACCCTCACCGAAGTCACTGGCCTGCGGCTGGAGAGCGTGCCCATGGCGCTGGTGACCTGGGGCCTGGGCATGGTCGCCGGCAACCTGATAGGCGGCTGGCTGGCCGACCGCGCGCTGGTGCCGGCGATCTTCGGCATGCTGATGTGGAACGCGGTGTTCCTCGGCCTGTTCTCGCTGACGGCGGGCTCTCCCGGCTGGGCGCTGCCGACCCTTTTCCTGATCGGCAACGGTTTTGCGCTGGTGCCGGCGCTGCAGGCCCGCCTGATGCACATCGCCGGCCAATCCCAGACCCTGGCCGCGGCGCTCAACCACAGCGCCTTCAACGCCGCCAACGCCATCGGCGCCACGCTGGGCGGCTTCGCCATCGCCCAGGGTCTTGGCTGGAGTTCGACCGGTTGGGTAGGCGGCCTGCTGGCGCTGGGCGGGCTGGTGCTGATGGCGCTCGCAAGGGGCGCATCCGCAGCGGCGGATGTCCGGCGCGCGGACTGAGCGCCCGGCAACGCGGGGAGCCGTCCGCCCCGGCCCGGGCCCGGCTTATACTGCGCGGGCGGCAATCGCCGCACGATGGGAATGGAGCTTCCCGAAACCGCCCGCGAGGGCTGATGGCTCCTGTCACGGTTGGGCATGTCCCGCCGCTGGCGGGGCCATATCCAACCCTCCCGCCGCGGCGGGGCTGTCCTGGTCAGATCTTCAAAGGACAGTCATGGGTATCTACGGTTTTCTTCTTGTCTTCCTGGGTGGCGGGCTCGGCTCCGCCGGGCGCCACGGCGTGAATCTGCTCGCCCTGCGGCTGGTCGGCGGCCACTACCCCTTCGGTACTTTCGCCATCAATGTCGCCGGTGCCTTCGCGATGGGCGCCGCCTTCGAGCTGTTCGCCCAGCGGACCGCGCTGCCGCCGGCTGCTCGCCTCTTCCTCACCACCGGTGTCATCGGCGGCTTCACCACCTTTTCCACCTACACGCTCGAGATTGCGGTGCTGCATGAGCGCGGCGAGCTGGCGGCGGCGCTGCTCTATGCGCTGGGCTCGGTGGCTGTGGGCCTGCTCGCGCTGGCGGCTGGAATCGGGCTGATCAAGTGGCTGTGCACCTGAGGCCGGCGCGGGCTTCAGCCTGCTGGCCAGGTCGGATCAGCGGCGGCTGAAAACCGGGCATGACGCCCCGCCATGCGGTTTAGTACCATCGCCCCTCCCCGCGCCATACCGACCGCCCGAAGAACCATGAATCCAAGCCGCCAGATCCGCATCGCCGCCGCCCTGATCACCCGCGCCAATGGCGACGCATTGCTGGTGAGGAAGCGCGGAACCGCCGCTTTCATGCAGCCCGGCGGCAAGCTGGAGCCGGCGGAGGCGCCGGTCGATGCGCTCTGCCGCGAGCTGGAAGAGGAGCTGGGGCTGCGGGTGCCGCCAGCGCTGCCGGTGTATCTCGGCCAGTATTCCGCCCCGGCCGCCAACGAGGCCGGCTACACGGTGCTGGCGGATGTCTTCCACCTGGTGGTCGACTCCGAGGTCATGCCGGCGGCGGAGATCGAGGACATCGCCTGGATAGCGCCCCAGGCGCCAGGCAACCTGACCCTGGCACCGCTGACGCGGGATCATCTCCTGCCCATGTGCGGCCGCCTGGCGAGCGCGCCGGATACCGCGGCCGGCCAGCGTTGATGCCCCTGGCGGCGTCACCGGGCGCTCCCTCGCGAACCGCCCCCGCCGGAAACCGCGCGACCCTACCCATGACAGGCGAAATTACGCGTGCGATACCACGTAAAATCGCCGCCGCATCCCGCGCTATCACTTTCGCACCCCTGCTCTGAAGGCATTCCCACAGCCCTCCCAGGTTCCGCAAGCGGCAGCCAATGTAATTGTTAACTTCCGTACAGGGGCCGAGACCATGTCTAATGTATGGTCTTACTGGAGAGAATGTTGAGCGTCGATCAACTGAACCTGGGGCTAGGCTTCAGGAAGCACTACACCATCGTTCCGGCAAGCACTGAAATTCTGCGCGATCAGGCCTATCGCATCCGGCATGAGGTGTATTGCGAAGAACTGCGCTACGAGCCCGAGCGGCCCGACCGTCTGGAAAGCGACAAGTACGATTCCCACAGCCTGCATTGCCTGATCAGCAGCACCGCCAACCAGGCCACGTCGGTGGGCTGCACCCGCATCGTGCTGGCGAACCCGGCAGACCCCGACGCGCCGCTGCCTTTCGAACGCATCAGCGCGGCCACGCTGGACCGCTCCCTCGTCGATCCGGCCAAGCTGCAGCGCGGGCACATCGCCGAGGTTTCCCGGCTGGCCGTCCGCAGCCTGTATCGCCGCCGTAAAGGCGAGGGCCAGAGCGCGGTGGCGCTCAGCGACGAGGACTACGGCACCGGCGCGCAGCCTCGCTTTCCCTACATCTCCATCGGCCTCTACCTGGCCGCGGTATCGCTGGCCTCGCGCAACGGCATCGACACCCTGTTCGTGCTGACCGAGCCGCGGCTGGCGGCGCACTTCCGCAAGCTGGGCGTGGACATCCGCCAGATCGGCGAGCCGGTGGAGCACCGCGGGCTGCGGGTGCCGTCGATGATGGATGTGCAGGCCATCATCCGCGACCTGCGCCACCTGCTCGTGCCCATCTGGAACGCGGTCAATGAAGACATCGATCGCGGCTATGCCCAGACCGCGGTGGACGAAGAGCTGATCGCCTCCTGAGGGCGCGCGGCGCTGCGGCCCGCCTGGCGCGGGCGGCAACATCCGCGCGCCCTGCCCGGCTGGAACACGGCGCCGGCCCGCCTGTACGATTGCGCTTTTGCCCGGACCGCATCGTGTTCTACGGCGTAACCGATCTCGCGACCTTCGTGCTGGGAACCATCTTCATCGTGCTGCTTCCCGGCCCCAATTCCATCTATGTGATGACGGTCGCCTCCCGCTCCGGCGCCGCGGCCGGCTATCGCGGCGCGGCGGGTATCTTCGTCGGCGACCTGATCCTGATGGTGCTTGCCGCCACTGGCGTGGCCTCGGTGTTCCAGGCCCATCCGGTGCTCTTCATCGCCCTCAAGTACGCCGGCGCCGCCTACCTCGCCTTTCTCGGCCTCGGCCTGCTGCGCACCGCCATCGCGCGCTGGCGCGGCACCGAAGTGGTGAAAGTGGAAGCGGCGGAGGTCGGCCCCGGCCGCCCCTTCCATGTCGCCCTGGCCATCAGCCTGATGAACCCCAAGGCCATCCTGTTCTACGTCTCCTTCTTCATCCAGTTCGTGTCGCCGGACTACGCCTACCCGGCGCTCTCCTTCCTCATCCTCGGCACCGTGGTGCAGATCTGCAGCATGCTCTACCTCTCGGTGCTGATCTTCGGCGGCACCTGGCTGGCAGACACCTTCAAGCGCCGCCGCCGGCTCTCCGCCTCCGCCACCGGCTGCGTCGGCGGCCTGTTCATCGGTTTCGGCGCCAGGCTGGCCAGTGCCGGACTGAACTGAAAAGCCGGCCCCCACGCGCCGCATCGTTGCCTTCTGCGACCCGCCTGACAGATAATCGAGAGCGATTCTCATTTGAGTTGCAGTCCCTTCCCATCGATCCACTGAGTTGTGCGGGCACGCCATCGCACAGCGCGACGCCCCCACATGAGCGCCCCCGACTGCCCCTTCTCCTCCTCGGTGGAGACCCTCTACAACGATCACCACGGCTGGCTGCGGGACTGGTTGCGCCGCCGGCTGGGCTGCGCCGCGGAAGCGGCCGACCTCGCCCACGACACCTTCCTCCGCCTGCTCAGCGGCCGCAGCCGGCCGCGCTTCGAGACTGCCGCCGACGCCCGCGTCTACCTGCGCACCACCGCACAGAACCTGTGCTTCAACCTGTGGCGCCGGCAGGAGATCGAGCAGGTCTGGCGGGACATCCTGGCGAACACGCCCGAAGCCCATTACCCCTCGGCCGAGCGGCAGGCCATCGTGCTGCAGGCGCTGGAGGAAATCAGCGCCATGCTGCAGTCCCTCTCGCCCAAGGCCGCGCGCGCCTTCACCCTGGCGGTGGTGTGCGAGATGAGCGACGACGCGGTCGGCGCCGAGCTGGGCATCTCCGGCCGTATGGTGCGCAAGTACGTCGCCCAGGCCATGCTGGGCTGCCTGAGCCTGCGCGCGCGGGAAACCGCCGCCGAGCTGCGCCACGACGCGCCGCGCTGACTTGGCGCACCAGCCCACCCTGAGCGGATCCATGACCCAGGCCAGCGCCACCGAACCCTCCCACGCCGTGCTCGAACAGGCCGCCGAGTGGTACGCCTGCCTGCGCGACGGCAAGGCCGGCGCCAGCGAGCGCAGCGCCTGGCAGGCCTGGCTGGACGCGGCCGAGGAGCATGCGACGGCCTGGCGCTATGTCGAGGAAATCAGCAGCGGCTTCGAGCCGGTCAGGAGCGTGCCCGATCCGCGCCAGGCGGCGCAGCAGCTCAGCGCCGCCAACCAGCGCCTGCATGCGCGCCGCCATCTGCTCGCCAGCCTCGCGCTGCTCGCCGGCGGCGGGCTGCTCGGCTGGGCCAGCTGGCGCCAGGCCTGGCTGCCCCCCGGCCTGATGGCCTGGGCGGCGGACCACCGCAGCGGCACCGGCGAGCAGCGCGAACTCGCGCTGGCCGACGGCAGCCGCCTGTGGCTCAACACCGCCAGCGCCATCGACATCCACTTCAGCGCGCGGGAACGCCGCATCGCGCTGGTGGCGGGCGAGGTCTTCATCGAAACCGCCGCCGACGCCGCCCGCCCCTTCCTGGTCGAAACCAGCCACGGCCAGATGCGTGCCCTGGGCACCCGCTTCAACGTGCGCCTGCTGGGCGAAAGCACCCACCTCGCGGTGTACCAGGGCGCGGTGGAAATCCGCAGCGCCGGCAATGGCACCACCATCATCATCCCCGCCGGCCGGCAGGCCGATTTCAACCGCGACGGCATCGGCGCCGCCAGCACCGCCGACATCGCCCGCGAGGCCTGGACGCAGGGCACGCTGGTGGCGGACAACATCCCGCTGCGCGAGGTGATCGCCGAACTGCGCCGCTACCGCAAGGGCCACCTGGGTGTGGCCGACGAGGTGGCCGAACTCAAGGTCTACGGCAATTTCCCCATTGGCGACACCGACCGCGTGCTGCGCATGCTGGCCTCCGCGCTGCCCATCCGCATCGAACAACCCCTGCCGTGGTGGACCAGCGTCGAAGCCGGACGCTGAAGAGCACTCCCCTGCCCCACCCCATGCTCCGCGACCACCCCGGTTCGAGCCGCCGCTCCACCGGCGGCTACCCCCTTGCGCGCCGGCCCGCACAACAACGCGAGGCGCCGGAAAGTTTTTTCCAGCTCCAGGTTCCGGGTTTTTCCGCCCCATCGGTTTAACAGCATGAGAAGACGACATGGCCGTTGAGCCCGCCACCCAGGTGTAGCCGTATCCGCCCAGGCAGCCAGATGGATCACGCGTTGGAAGTCTTCGCCTTGCTGATCGATCTTTGCCGGAGGAAATCCCTTCATGCCTCACCGCTGCCCGAAACCCGCGGCCACGCGCGTTTCCGTTTCCCGCCGCCCCGCCTCGCGCGCCATCGCCGCCCGCCCGCTGACGCTGGCCGTCCACCTGCTCGCCGCCGGCGGCCTGTTCATGCTGGATGCCCATACCCAAACCGCGCTGGCGCAAAACGCCCAGAACACCCAGAACGCGGCTTCCCAGCCCAGCCACGGCTACGACATCCCCGCCGGCCCGCTCGGCAGCGTGCTCACCCGCTACTCCCGCGAAGCCGGCATCTACCTGGTGGGCGCCGGCAGCCTGGCCGAAGGCAAGACCAGCCCGGGGCTGAAGGGCAGCTACAGCGTGGCCGCCGGTTTCGCCGCCCTGCTCGCCGGCACCGGCCTGCAGGCCTTCCAGCAGGAGGATGGCAGCTACGGTCTGCGCCCGGCGCCGCCCCGGCAGAACGAAACCACGCTGACACCGGTGAAGGTCAGCGCCACCGGCCTGGACGACAGCACCACCGAGGGCACCGGCAGCTACACCCAGACCGGCACCAGCGGCGTCGCCACCGGCCTCGCCATGAGCCTGCGCGAAACGCCGCAATCCGTCTCCGTCATCACCCGCCAGCGCATGGACGACTTCAAGCTGGAGAGCCTGGCGGACGTCATGGACCAGATGCCGGGCGTCAACGTGATCCGCCAGGGCGCCGCCGCCACCTTCCAGAGCCGCGGCACCAATCTCAACCTGAGTACCGACGGCAACCGCCAGGGCTCGGTGGTGAACGCCGCCTTCTACACCTCCAGCACGCTCTACTCGCTGGACGACATGGCGGAGATCGACCATGTGGAAGTGCTCAAGGGCTCGGCCGGCCTGACCCGGGGCGACGGCTCCTACGGCGGCACCATCAATCTCGTGCGCAAGAAGCCGACACGCGAGTTCCAGGCCAGCGTCGGCACCAGCGCCGGCCGCTGGGATAGCTACCGCGCCAGCGCCGACGTCAGCGGCCCGCTCAACGAAGGCGGCAGCGTGCGCGGCCGCCTGGTGGCTTCCGCCAGCGACGCCGACTCCTTCCGCGACTTCGAGAAGACCAGCAGCCAGCTGCTCTACGGCACGCTGGACTGGGACATCGCGCCGGACACGCTGCTCAACCTCGGCCTCAGCTACAAGCACCGGGAACACAAGGGCACCGGCTCCACCACCGGCATCGGCTACCTCCCCAGCCTCGGCCTGATGCCGCGCTCCTTCAACCCCGGCGCGCCCTGGGCCGGCTACGAGCAGGATTCCGTCAGCGTATCCGCCACGCTGGAGCGGCGCTTCGCCACGGGCTGGACGGCCAAGCTCCAGCTCAGCCACGAGCGCCAGGAAAACCCGCTGATGCTGTTCGGATACTGGTCCCCCAATGGCCAGACCATCTGGCGCCATGTGACCAAGGACCAGTACACCGAGGTCCAGCAGGCCATGCTGGAAGTCAAAGGCCCGTTCCAGCTGCTCGGCCGCGAGCATGAACTGCTGTTCGGCGCCGGCGCCTCCCGGGTGGAAGACGATGGCAAGTGGTACTGGGCCTCCAACCTGAGCGCAAGCCAGCTGGGGCACGGCTATGCCGAAGGCGGCGGCGTCATCCCGCGCCTGGACGGCTACGGCTTCGACGACAACAGCTCCGACAAGGCCATCACCCGCCGGCGCTATGCCTACGCGGCCGGGCGCTTCAGCCTCGCCGATCCGCTCAAGCTGATCGCCGGGCTGCGGGTGTCGGATTACGACTACTCCTCGTCCTCCTCCAGCATGCGCGAAACCGGCGTGCTCACGCCCTACGCCGGGCTGGTGTACGAGCTGACCTCCGCGCTCTCCTGGTACGGCAGCTATGCCAGCATCTTCAACCCGCAGACGGCGCGCGACGCCAACAAGAGAACGCTGGCCCCGGAGGAAGGCCTGACCTACGAAACCGGCGTCAAGGGCGAGTTCTTCAACAAGCGCCTCAACGCCAGCGTCAGCTACTTCTGGATGCAGACCGACAACACCGCGGAATCCACCGGCGAGTACATTCCGGGGACCACCGAATGGGCCTACCGCGGGGTGATGGGCGCGACCCGGCGCGGCTACGAGCTGGAACTTTCCGGCGAGCTGTCGCCGGACTGGCAGGCGCAGGGCAGCTATGTGCAGAACGACAGCAACCTGAGCACCGCCAACCAGACGCCCAAGCACCAGTTCAAGCTCGGCAGCAGCTACCGCTTGCGCGGCGGCGTGCTGAACGGCCTGGCGGTGGGCGCGGCGACGCGCTGGCAGAGCGCGATCTCCGGAACCAGCTCATCCATCCAGGTCGAGCAGAAGGCCTACTGGCTGGTGGATCTGATGGCGCGCTACCCGCTCAGCCGGCAGCTGAGCCTGGGCGCCAATGTGAACAACCTGCTGGACAAGAAGTACTTCGCCGGCATCACCTCCACCGGCAGGTACACCTGGGGCGCGCCGCGCAGCTTCAACGTCAGCATGCGCTACGACTTCTGAGCGGCGCGATGGAAGCGGCCGGCGGCGGCTTCGCCCACCCGGCTATCTTCGCCCTTCCCGGCGCGGCGGGAGGAAGGCAAGCAGCGCCCGGTCAGGGCCTGGCCGAAAACCAGGTGCGCTCCTCGCCGGCTCCGGCCGCATTCGCCATCAGCACCCGGCCGAACTGCTCCAGCAGCTGGACCACGCGCTCGCCTTCGCCGTCGTACACCGCTTCCACCGGCGTCTTGCCGTTCAGGGCCTGCAGCCTGCCGCTGACCATCCAGCGGTAGGCCAGCATTCTGTCCGGCTCCAGCGTGTAAGCCATGTCGGAAAGGCGCCGCATGATGGTCTTCTTCACGCTGAGGCCCTGGGAGTGCGCTTCGTTCATTTCGGCTCTGTGGTCGGTCTGAGGTGGTGGGGGCAGGCGTTTCCGCCCGCCCGGCCGATCTTCGGATCGCGACATTGCCGCAACATTGCGCGCCGCGGCCTGCCCCGCGGCTCAGGCTCAGTGCTCCGGCCCGGCGATGCGGACGAGGTGCACGGTGAACACCGCCCCGCCTTCGGGCCCGCTCGCCACCGTGATGCGCCCGCCGTGGCGGCGCACGATCTCCTGCGCCAGATGCAGCCCCAGCCCGTGGCCTGGCGTGGTGGCGGTGCCGCGGTAGAAGGGCTGGAAGATGCGCTCGCGGTCCTCCGCCGGCACGCCGCCGCCCTGGTCGGCCACCGCCAGCGTGCCGTCGGCGCCAACGCCGAGGCTGACCACGCCGGGGCTGCCGCCGTGGACCATGGCGTTCTGCAGCAGGTTGACCACCACCCGGCCGAGCGCGGTGGCCTGCCCACGCACCCACACGCCGTGGCCGGGCGCGTCCAGCACCAGCTCGTTGCCGCCCAGCAGCGCCAGCGGCGCGAGGTCGGACACCACTTCGCGCGACAGCTCCACCAGGTCCACCGGCGCCAGCTCGGTGCCAGGGTCCTGCAGGCGTTGCAGATCCAGCAGCTGCTCGGCGACGTTGGCGAGGCGGCTGAGGTCGGTGAGCAGCACCGGCTTGATCGGATGCGGCGGCATGCCTTCGATGCGGGCCATGAGGATGGCGATGGGCATGCGCAGCTCGTGCGCCGCGTCGCGCAGGAAGCGGTCGCGGGCGTAGTAGGCGTCGCGCAGCCGCGCCATCGCATCGTTGAAGGCCGACACCAGCGGCCGGATTTCGCGCGGAATGGACTCCTCGCTCAGCTGCGCCTCGCGGTCGGACAGGTCCAGCGCCGCCGCCTCCCGCGCCAGCCGGCGCACGCCGCGGGTGGCGTGCAGCACCACGATGGGCGTGGCGATCAGGGTGAACAACAGCAGCGGCACGACGAAGTAGGGGCTGAAGATGCCGACGATGAGCAGGATGACGCGGTTGAGGTTGAAGCCGGCCGCGCCGCCGGCCATGCCGTGGATGCGCTCGCCCTGCACCGTCTGCATGTCGATGCGCAGCGCCAGCTCGGCGCGCTTGGCCAGCGGATGGATTTCCGAAGCGCCCAGCGAGGCCAGATTGGCCGCCAGCGCTTCATAGACGGCGGGCGTGGTGCCCAGGCGGAGCTGGCGGCCGTGCTCGTCGGCGATCACCGCCCACAGGTCCGGGTTGGCCGCGCGCAGCCTGTCCAGATCGTCGCCGGGCCGCAGCGACAGGCCCTCCGGCCCGACCACGGTGGCCTGCAGCAGCGTGTCCAGCACCGCCTTTTCGATGAAGACCAGCCTGTCGTCGGCGAGGTGATAGAGCATGCCGACCAGCGACAGCACGAACACCACCGCCTGCATCAGGCACAGCGACCACAGCAGGCGGACGATGAGCGAGGGATTGCGCTGGCCCGGGTTGCGCGCCTTCTTCATGGCGCGTCCTTGAGCAGGTAGCCGACACCGCGGATGACGGCGATCTCCACCCCGGCGCCGGCCTCCTCCAGCGCGCGGCGCAGCTTGGAGATGTGCGCATCCAGCGCGTTGGACTGGATGTCGTCCTCGAAGCCGTACACCGCCTCCCGCAGCACCTCGCGCCGCACGGTGCGGCCCTGGCGGTAGATGAGCGTTTCCAGGATCAGCAACTGGCGGCGGGGCAGGCGCAGCGGCCGGCCATCCACCGTCGCCTCCTGCGCGCCGAAGTCGAAGGCGAGGCGGCCGAGGGCGGCGCTGGGCAGCTTGATCGCCGCCGGCCGGCGGGCGATGGCGCGCACCCGGGCGAGCAGTTCATCCACCGCCACCGGCTTCACCATGTAGTCGTCCGCGCCGCCGTTGAGGCCATCCACCCGGTCAGCGACCTCGCCGCGGGCGGTGAGCAGGATGATGGGCAGCGCCGGCATCAGCGCGCGGGCGGCGGGGATGAAGTCCAGGCCGTCGCCGTCGGGCAGCGCGCGGTCCAGCAGCAGCAGGTCGTGCACCCTGAGCCTGAGCGCGGTGTCGGCCATCGCCAGCGAATGCACCGCGTCCATCACCAGGCCGTGGCGCTCCAGCGCGCCGTGCAGCGCCTGCGCCATCGCCAGATCGTCTTCCACCAGAAGAATACGCAAGCCCACCTCGCCGCATCGGTTCCGCACAAGCTGCGCATAGTACCCAGAGGCCGCGCCGCCGCGCCTGTCCGGGCCGGGCCCGCCGGCATTCCGCTGCGGCGCTAGAACGCGCCGACGCGCTCCCGCGCCTTGCTCAGCGCGGCAAAGCGCCGCAGCAGGCTGGCCGCCTCCGGCGTCGGGCGGACACCGGCCAGCAGCACCTCCGCCCCATCCAGCCCCGGCCGCAGCTGGCGGATGTAACCCGCCATGGCCTGCGGCGAGAATTCCGGGTGGAACTGCACACCCCAGGCATGGCGGCCGACGCGGAAGGCCTGATGCGGCTCGGCCTCGCTGCGGGCCAGCACCACCGCGCCCTCCGGCAGTTCGCGGGCGGACTGGTAATGCACCAGCTGCGCCGGAAAGTGGCGCGGCAGGCCGCTGAACAGCAGATCCTGCTCCGCCTGTGCCGTCAGCGCGATCTCGCGGCTGCCGATCTCGATGCCGGCGGGATGGTCCGCCACCCGGCCGCCCAGCGCATGCGCCAGCAGCTGGTGGCCGTAGCAGATGCCCAGCAGCGGCAGTTCGCTGCCCACGCAACGCCGCAGCCAGGCGGCGAGGTGCTCGCTCCAGTCCTCGCGGTCGCTCACCATCGCATGCGAGCCGCTGACCACCACGCCGGCCAGCGTCGCCGGCTCGGGAAGGCACGGCATGTCGCGCGCATCCAGCACCTGCAGTGGCAGCAGCGCGCCCAGGCCGGCGGCGATCCAGTCCGGGTAATCGCCCTGTTCGCGGCTGATCTCCGGGAAGGTCCGGCCGGCGAGCAGGATGAGCAGCGGCTTGTTCAAGCCCGCGGCGGGCGCGGCGATGGAGTGGGACATGGACGGATCTCGGCAGGGGCGGGCGGCGGGAATTCGGGGAATTTCCTCGCGCCCTGGGGCTTGATTGCACCGGCCGCGGGCCGGTCCGGCACATTGTAGGAACAATGCGCCGGCACGATAATGCGCGCCGTCGAGCAAGGACTTGTTCCCCATGAGCAAAGATCAAGCGTCGTCCCTGCTGGACGAAATGGCTACTTTCGTCCGCGTGGTGGATAGCGGCAGCTTCTCCGAAGCCGCGCGCCAGCTGGGCTCCACGCCCTCGGCGGTGAGCCGCGCCATCGCCCGCCTGGAGCGCGCGCTGAAGACCCGCCTGCTGCAGCGGACCACGCGCAAGCTGCGGCTGAGCGACAGCGGCCAGGGCGTGTACAGGCACTGCCGCGACATGCTGGATTCGGCGCATGCGGCGGTGGAGGTCTCCGGCCAGCTCAGCGGCGAACCGGCGGGCAAGATCCGCATCAGCGTGCCGCGGGCGCTGGGCCGCTTCCTCGTCCATCCCTGCATCCCGGACTTCCTCGCCCTGCATCCCAAGGTGGATGTGGTGCTGCGGCTGGAAGACCACGAGGTCGATCTCATCGACGGCCAGATCGACCTCGCCTTCCGCATCACCGACGAGCCGCCGCCCGGCCTGATGGGCCGCCGGCTGATGCGCATAGAGCACATCATCTGCGCCACGCCGGATTACCTGGCGGCGCACGGCACGCCGGCCCATCCGCATGAGCTGAAGAAGCACAGCTGCATCGCTCTGGGCGAGGACGCGGTGGATTCGCGCTGGAAGTTCAGCAAGGACGGCAGGACGGTGAGCGTGGACATCGACGGCCGCTACACCGCCAACCACACCGGCGTGCGGCTGGACGCGGTGCTCCACCACATCGGCATCGGCGGCATGCCTTACTTCATCGCCCGGCCGGCGCTGGAGGAGGGGCGCGTCCGCCAGCTGCTGCCGGACTGGACCTTCAAGACCAACTATTACGGCGACGCCTGGATGCTCTACCCGCCGACGCGCTACCTGCCGCCCAAGCTCCGCGCCTTCATCGACTTCGTCAGCGCCCGGCTGGCGGACGACGCCACGCCGGCGACGACGCTGCCGGCAAAGGAGCGCTGAACGCCGCCGGCTGCGCCGCCAGCCTCAATCCGCCGCCTTCAAGCGCAGCCGGACCACGCCCGGCAGCAGATTGCGCAGCCCCGGCGTGCGCGAGAACAGCGGCAGCAGGCGGCCGGCGAAGCCGCGGAAGAAGCCGTAGGGAACGATTTCGATGCCATCCGCCCGCGGCAGCCAGCGCCGCAGCGTGGGGATGATGTGGCGCTGGCTGATGCCCCAGGGCATGGGCGGCGCGCGGTAGTGCGGCGTGTTGTCGAAGCCCGCCAACGTCTTGCGCGAGAACCACGGCGGAATGGTGTCGAACATCAGCTCCGCGCCCGGCAGGCGGGCGGCGATGGCCTGCAGCAGCTCGCGCACCTGCGCTTCCTCGAAATACATCAGCAGGCCCTGGGCGGTGATGAACACGCCGCCGGCCCCATCCACGTCGTCCAGCCAGGCCAGATCCAGCGCGCTGCACGCCAGGTAGCGGCAGCGCCCGGTGGCGGGCAGCAGGCGCTGCCGCACCGCGATGGTTTCCGCCACATCCACGCACAGCCAGCGGACCTTGCCGTCGTCGCAACGCTGGAACTGCGTCTCCAGCCCGCAGGCCAGCTCCACCACCGTGCCGCCGGGGTGCGCCGCCAGCCAGGGTTTGAGCGCGGTGTCGAACATCAGCGAGCGCAGCGCATGGGAGCCGTCCGGCTTGCCGAAGCTGCGCGTGTAGTCGTAATCGATGGCGCGGTAGAGGCGGATCGCATCCGGGTCGCGCAGCAGCGCATCCGGCCGCATCGCCTCCTGGGCGCGGTTGTGCAGCGTCCATAGCAAGGTTTCCGGTACGCCGCTCAGGCGCACCGCGCCATCGCTGCACATGCTCTGCGGCTGCATCGTCGCCGTCATGTCGACATCCTCCATCGGTCCGTGTGGGCTGGCCGCGCCCCCGGCGCAATGGCGGTAACCAGGCCGCGGACAGCAAGCCTGCGGCACCGCGTATCACGCTCGACGACCGGGGAGGCAGCGGGTAGGACATCCAGGGCAAAGGGGATGCCTTCGCCGCAGATGAGAATGACTATTATTTATCAAGCCGAATGGCGGGAGCAAACCGGCTGCGGCACGCCCACTCATCCTGGCGATGCAGCGCTCCATGGCCTGCAGGCGCGGCGCGGATTTCCCACCGCCGCACGACCCGCCTAAACCGCGTGCAGATGCTCGTAGAGGATGGTCGCGCCGACCGCGATCAGGATGATGCCGCCCACCATCTCGGCGCGCTTGCCGATCAGCGCGCCCAGCGCGCGGCCGGCCATGATGCCCAGCGTCACCATGACGAAGGTACAGACGCCGATCACGGTGGCCACCACCGCGATGTTCACATCGATGAAGGCGAGGCCGACCCCGACCGCCATGGCGTCGATGCTGGTGGCGAGGCCGGTGAGGGCGACCGAGACCAGGCCGTTCCTGGGCTCCTCCGGCGCCTCGTCCTCCCCGCCCCTGACGGCCTTCCACAGCATGTGCAGGCCCAGCGCCGACAGCAGCGCGAAGGCGACCCAGTGGTCGATTTCCTCGATGAAGCTGGACGCGGCCGAGCCCAGCAGCCAGCCGATGACGGGCGTGATCGCTTCGACCACGCCGAAGATGAGGCCGACGCGCAACGCTTCGACCAGACGGGGTTTGGCCATGCCCGCCCCTTTTCCGAGGGCGGCGGCAAACGCATCGGTGGACATGGCCAGACCGAGCAGAACGATGGAGATGGGATTCATGTGGGGGACAGCGGCCGGGACACGGAAACGAACAACACGTGCGCCCGGCCGGGTTACACGGATTGCTCGTTTGGTCTCGCCTACCACGGGTTGCCTGCGCCACGGCCGAACGGCCGAGTATGTTGACGAAGGCGCTTCCTGGACTGGAAGCCGGCTACTCCCCAAAGAGAGGGCCGCATTCTAACCGGCCCGGGGCGATGGAGAAAACGCATGAAGTGGAGAGGGGTATTCCGCCCGCCCCAGCCGCTGGCCACCGCCCCGCCCAGCGCCCCACGCAGACGGTGGGGCGCTTGATGGCAAGGGCTTGTCCCCCAGCCCGCGCCGGGGCAATCCATCAGATCGCCTCCTCCAGCCATCGCCGCTATCCTGCGCAGCTCCCTCAGCGCAGCACAGGAGTTCCCCCTTGCACCCACCCGCCACCGCCCTGACGGACCGACCCAACGCATGAGCAGCAGGCAGGCGACCCTGACCGGCCTGGTGGCCATCCTGCTGTGGAGCGCCATCGTCGGGCTGATCCGCAGCGTCAGCGAGCACCTCGGCGCCACCGGCGGCGCGGCGATGATCTACAGCGTCGCCTCGGCCCTGCTGCTGCTCACCGTCGGCTTCCCCCGGCTGCGCGACTTTCCGCGCCGCTACCTGCTGTGGGGCAGCCTGCTGTTCGTCGCCTACGAACTATGCCTGGCGCTGTCCATCGGCTATGCGCAGGACGGCCGGCAGGCCATCGAGGTGGGCATGGTCAATTACCTCTGGCCTTCCTTCACCCTGCTGTTCGCCATCGCCTTCAACCGCCAGCGCGCGAATCTGCTGATCGTGCCGGGGCTGCTGCTTTCGCTGCTGGGCATCTGCTGGGTGCTGGGCGGCGACCAGGGGCTGGATTTCCCCGGCATGGCGGAGAACCTGCGGCGCAACCCGCTGAGCTACGGCCTGGCCTTTTCCGGCGCGCTGATCTGGGCCGCCTATTGCACGGTAACCGCCCGGCTGGCCGGCGGCAGGAACGGCATCACCCTGTTCTTCATGCTGACCGCGCTGACGCTGTGGGCGAAATACCTGCTGGAGGGCGGCGCAGAGATGAGCTTCAGCTACGGCGCGCTGATCTACCTGGTGCTCGCGGCCTCGGCGATGGGTTTCGGCTATGCGGCCTGGAACGTCGGCATCCTGCACGGCAACGTCACCCTGCTGGCGGGCGCCTCCTACTTCACCCCGGTGCTGTCGGCCGCGCTGGCGGCGGCGCTGCTGCGGGCGCCGTTGTCGCTGTCCTTCTGGCAGGGCGCTGCGATGGTCTGCGGCGGGTCCATCCTGTGCTGGCTGGCGACGCGGGAGAAGCGGCGGGAGGCGGTGGAGGTTTAGATAAGAACCAGTCGTTCGGGGGTGGGGCATGCTGTTCCCTTCTCCCCTTGCGGGGCGGGGAGACTGGGAACGGCGGTGGGGCTGGACTCGCAGTCGCCCCTTCGGGGCGCCCCCTCTCCCCGGCCCTCTCCCTCGAGGGGAGAGGGGGAAGGGCCGCGATGGCTGTGGCGCGATCGGCCGGTCTGAATCGCCTTGCGTCCAGCCTGCCCTGGCCGGCTCCGGGTCCGGGTCCGGGCGAGTCCTGGCCACTACTGCGCGATCACCCCACCTTTCCGCTGAACCGCAGCCGATCCGCCTCGCTAATCGGTCGCAGCACCCGCGCCGGATTGCCCGCCACCAGCACCGACTCCGGCACGTCCTTCACCACCACCGCACCGGCGCCGATCACGCTGCCGGCGCCTATGGTCACGCCGGGCAGGATGGACACGCCTGCGCCTATCCACACGTTGTCGCCTATGGTCACCGGGAGGGCGTACTCCAGGCCCTGGTTGCGGCGCTCCACGTCCAGCGGATGGCCGGCGGTGTAGATGCCTACGTTGGGGGCGATGAAGACCTTGTCGCCTATGGCCACCCTGGCGCAGTCCAGGATCACCAGGTTGACGTTGGCGTAGAAGTTCTCGCCCAGCTCGATGTTGTAGCCGTAGTCACAGCTGAACGGCGGCTCGATCAGGAAGGCGGCGCCGGTTCGGCCCAGCAGCGCGCGCAGGATGGCCTCGCGCCGCGCGCGCTCGCCGGGCGGCGTGTGGTTGAACTCGAACAGCCTGGCCTTGGCCGCCTCGCGCTGGCGGCGCAGTTCGGGATCGTAATTGGCGTCGTACAGCAGGCCGGCGGCGGCCTTTTCCATCTCGTTCATCGCTCCTTCCTCCCCGGATCCATTCACCAAATCGGTGATGCGGCGCACCAAAACAGGGCTTGAATCCGCCCCCGAACGTACGGCAACTGCCCCAGAAGCCCGTAGATACGCCAACTCATCCATAGGCATGGAACGTGCTCCTGCACCATCGCCCGCTGCAAAGATGCGGCGGGCAAAGCCTCCGCCAACGATGGTGGGACCCGGACGGCAGCAGCGTCGCCGCCTTCCGGCCAATCCGACCCCTATCGAACCGCGTTCTGCGGAGGCCTTCATGCTCATGACCCGTCCCGGGTCCGTGAGTGTCACGCGAAGTCCTTCCGGGCGACTGAGTGATACGAGCATGAAGATACTTCTCATCGGCCACGGCATGGTTGGCCACAAGTTCCTCGAAGAACTCGCGCAGCTGCGCCAGCCCGGCACCGAAGTCACCGTGCTGTGCGAAGAACCGCGCGCGGCCTACGACCGGGTCCATCTCTCCGAATTCTTCGCCGGCAAGAGCGCCGACGATCTCTCGCTGGTCGCCCCCGGTTTCTTCGAGGACAGCGGCTTCGCCCTGCGCCTCGACACCCGCGCCGCCGCCATGGACCGCCGCGCCAAAACGGTGACCACCGCCAGCGGCGAGGTACTGCCCTACGACAAGCTGGTGATCGCCACCGGCTCGGTGCCCTTCGTGCCGCCGGTGCAAGGCAATGACCGCGCGGACTGTTTCGTCTACCGCACCATCGAAGACCTGGAGGCGATGACCGAGGCCGGCGCGCGCAGCCGCAGCGGCGTGGTGGTGGGCGGTGGCCTGCTCGGCCTGGAGTGCGCCAAGGCGCTGCGCGACCTCGGCCTGGAAACCCATGTGGTGGAGTTCGCCCCGCGGCTGATGGCGGTGCAGGTGGACGACGACGGCGGCCGCATCCTGCGCAGCAAGATCGAGGAGCTGGGCGTGCGGGTGCATACCAGCCGCAACACGCTGGAGATCACCGACGGCGCCCGCGCCCGCCACCGCATGGTGTTCGCCGACGGCAGCCACCTGGAGGCGGACATGATCGTGTTCTCCGCCGGCATCCGGCCGCAGGACACGCTGGCCCGCCAGAACGCGCTGGCGGTGGGCGCCCGCGGCGGCATCGCGGTGGACGACCAGTGCCGCAGCAGCGATCCGGACATCTACGCCATCGGCGAATGCGCCGCCTGGCACGACCAGCTGTTCGGCCTGGTCGCCCCCGGCTACGACATGGCCCGGGTAGTGGCCCGCCACATCACCGGACAGGCGGACGTGGCCTTCGGCGGCGCCGACATGAGCACCAAGCTCAAGCTGATGGGGGTGGACGTGGCCAGCATAGGCGACGCCCAGGGCCGCACGCCGGACAGCCGCAGCTTCCGCTACATGGACGAGTGCAAGCGCATCTACAAGAAGATCGTGGTGAGCGCCGACGGCAAGCAGCTGCTGGGCGCGGTACTGGTCGGCAATGCGGACGAATACGGCACCCTGCTGCAGATGGCGCTCAACGGCATCGCCCTGCCGGCCGACCCGGAATTCCTCATCCTCCCCGCCAGCGACGGCAAGGCCAAACCCGGCCTGGGCGTGGATGCGCTGCCCGACAGCGCCCAGATCTGCTCCTGCAACAACGTCAGCAAGGGCGACATCTGCGCCGCGGTGGCCGGCGGCGCCACCACCATAGGCGCGCTCAAGGCCTGCACCAAGGCCGGCGCCACCTGTGGCGGCTGCGTGCCGCTGGTCACCCAGGTGATGAAGGCGGAGATGGCCCGCCTGGGCATGGCGGTGAACAACCACCTGTGCGAGCACTTCCCCTACTCCCGCCAGGAGCTGTTCCACCTCATCAAGGTGGGCAACATCAAGAGCTTCGGCGAACTCATCGCCCGGCACGGCAAGGGCCTGGGCTGCGACATCTGCAAGCCCACCGCGGCCAGCATCTTCGCCTCCTGCTGGAACGAGTTCGTGCTCAAGCAGGATCTGGCCAGCCTGCAGGACAGCAACGACTACTTCCTCGGCAATATCCAGAAGGACGGCACCTACTCGGTGGTGCCGCGCATGCCCGGCGGCGAGGTGACGCCGGACGGCCTGATCGCAGTCGGCCAGGTGGCGAAGAAGTACGGCCTCTACACCAAGGTGACCGGCGGCGCCCGGGTGGACATGTTCGGCGCCCGGCTGGAGCAGCTGCCGGCGATCTGGGAAGAGCTGATCGCCGCCGGCTTCGAGTCCGGCCATGCCTACGGCAAATCCCTGCGCACGGTGAAGAGCTGCGTCGGCTCCACCTGGTGCCGCTACGGCGTGGGCGACAGCGTCGGCCTCGCGGTGGAACTGGAGAACCGCTACAAGGGCCTGCGCGCGCCGCACAAGATCAAGTTCGGCGTGTCCGGCTGCACCCGCGAATGCGCCGAGGCGCAGGGCAAGGACGTGGGCGTGATCGCCACCGAGAAAGGCTGGAACCTCTACGTCTGCGGCAACGGCGGCATGAAGCCGCGCCACGCCGAACTGCTCGCCAGCGACCTGGACAAGGAAACGCTGGTGCGCCTCATCGACCGTTTCCTGATGTTCTACGTGCGCACCGCCGACCGTCTGCAGCGCACCAGCACCTGGCGCGACAACCTGGAAGGCGGCCTGGACTACCTGAAGGACGTGGTGGTGCAGGACAGCCTGGGCCTCGCCGCCGAGCTGGAAACGCAGATGGCGCACGTGGTGGCGACCTACCAGTGCGAGTGGAAGAGCGCCGTCACCAACCCGGAGGTGCGCAAGCGCTTCCGCACCTTCGTCAATGACGGCCGGCCGGATACGCGCATCGTCTTCGTCGAGGAGCGCGGCCAGATCCGCCCCGCCCGCGCCGAAGAACGCGAAGCCGCCAGCGCCGGCGCCGCGCCGGAAATGGCCGTCTGAGGCGCCCGCGCCTCACGCCCCCGATAAAGGAAACCGAACATGAGCACAGCAAGCCCGCACTGGACCGCCGTCTGCAGCCTGGCCGACATCCTGCCCGGCACCGGCGTCTGCGCCCTGGTGGAAGACCGCCACATCGCCATCTTCCGCCTGGCCGGCGACCAGCTCTACGCCATCGACAACATCGACCCCCGCTCCGGCGCCAGCGTGCTGTCGCGCGGCCTGGTCGGCAACCTGGGCGAGCACCTCGTCGTCGCCTCGCCCCTGTACAAGAACCACTTCGACCTGCGCACCGGCGCCTGCCTGGAAACCCCGGAACACTCGGTGCGCAGCTACCCGGTACGCATCAGCGGCGACAGCGTGATGGTCGCCCCCGGCTGAGCCACACCATTCCCCAGACCGGCCCACCCCAGACAAACACAACCCGTCTTTCAAGAGGCAGCACCATGGCATACCTGGCCCCCGCCGAATTCGTCAGCAAGATGATCGATGCCGGCGAATCCAAACTCCTGATGTCCACCCGCGACACCCTGATCCGCGCCTACATGGCCGGCGCCATCCTGGCGCTGGCCGCCGCCTTCGCCGTGTCGGTCACGGTGAATACCGGCAACCCGCTGCTCGGCGCCCTGCTCTTCCCGGTGGGCTTCTGCATGCTCTACCTGCTGGGCTTCGACCTGCTCACCGGCGTGTTCACCCTGGCCCCGCTGGCGGTGTTCGACCGCCGCCCCGGCGCCACCTGGGGCGGCGTGATGCGCAACTGGGGCCTGGTGTTCGTCGGCAACTTCGCCGGCGCGATGACGGTGGCGCTGTTCATGGCCATCATCTTCACCAACGGCTTCACCGAGGCGCCCAACGCCATCGGCCAGAAGATCGGCCACATCGGCGAAGGCCGCACCGTGGGCTATGCCGCCCACGGCGCCGCCGGCATGCTGACGCTGTTCGTGCGCGCGGTGATGTGCAACTGGATGGTCTCCACCGGCGTGGTCGCCGCCATGATGTCCACCAGCGTCTCCGGCAAGGTCATCGCCATGTGGATGCCCATCCTGGTGTTCTTCTATATGGGCTTCGAGCACAGCATCGTGAACATGTACCTCTTCCCCTCCGGCCTGATGCTGGGCGGCCAGTTCACCTTCATGGATTACATGATCTGGAACGAGATCCCCACCGTGATCGGCAACCTGGTCGGCGGCCTCACCTTCGTCGGCGCCACGCTGTACTCCACCCACTACAAGACCGCGCCCAAGCGCAAGGCGGCCTGACCTCCGCCCCCGGGTCCGCCGTGGCCAGCGCCCCGCGCGTCACCGTCGGCCAGCACTCGCTGGCCGGCGCGCACGACACCAACCAGGACTTCCACGGCGCGGTGCTGCCCGCCGGCAGCCTGCTGGCGACCAAAGGCATCGCCCTGGCGCTGGCCGACGGCATCAGCACCAGCAGCGTCGGCCACCTCGCCAGCCAGACCGCCGTCGGCGCCTTCCTGGAGGACTACTACGCCACCTCCGAAGCCTGGACGGTGCGCCGCGCCGCCCAGCGCGTGCTCGGCGCCACCAACGCCTGGCTGCACGGCCAGACCCAGCGCGGCGAAGGCCGCTTCGACAAGGACAGGGGCTACGTCTGCACCTTCAGCGCCCTCATCCTCAAGGGCCGCGACCTGCACCTGCTGCATGTGGGCGACTCGCGCATCTACCGGCTGCATCCGCAGGCGCTGGAACAGCTCACCGAAGACCACCGCGTCCGTCACTCCGCGACCGGGAGCTACCTCGCCCGCGCACTGGGCACCGGCCCGCGGCTGGAGATCGACTACCGCAGCTGGGAAGCCGAAGCCGGCGAGCTCTACCTGCTGGCCACCGATGGCGCCTATGAACACCTGGACGCCGCCGCGATCCACGCCGCCCTGGCCCGCCATGCGGACGACCTCGACGCCGCCGCGGCCGCGCTGGTCGCCCAGGCCCACACCGCCGGCAGCCGCGACGACGCCACCCTGCAACTGCTGCGCATCGACGCCCTGCCCGCAGCCGACGCGCCGCAGGCCGCGCTGCGCCGCGAAGGCCTGGCGCTGCCGCCGGCGCTGAAACCGCGGCAGGTCTTCGAAGGCTTCACCATCCTGCGCGAACTGCAGGTCAGCGCGCGCAGCCATGTGATGCTGGCAGTGGATGCCGACAGCGGCGGCCAGGTGGTGCTGAAGACGCCCTCGGTCGATCTGCGCGACGACCCGTGCTACCTGGACGGCTTCGTGCTGGAGGAATGGGTGGCGCGGCGGGTGGACAGCCCGCACGTCATCAAGGCCTGGCCGGGCGAACGCCGCCGCCAGCACCTCTACGTTGCCCTGGAATACATCGAGGGCCAGACCCTGGCGCAGTGGATGACAGACCATCCCCGCCCGCCGCTGGACACCGTGCGCGGCCTCGTCGACCAGATCGCCCACGGCCTGCAGGCTCTGCACGGCCGCGACATGCTGCACCGCGACCTGCGCCCGGAAAACATCATGATCGACCGCCACGGCACCCTGCGGCTCATCGACCTCGCCAGCGTGCATGTCGCCGGCCTGGCCGAAAGCCTGGGCGAACCGGAGGCGGCGCCACCCCCCGGCACCCTGCAATACCTGGCGCCGGAGTGCCTGCTCGGCGAGCCGGCCACGCCGGCCAGCGACCTGTTCGCCCTCGCCGCCCTGAGCTACCAGATGTTCAGCGGCCAGCTCCCCTACGGCCTCGCCGCCAGCCGGGTACGCACGCCGCAGGACCTGCGCCGGCTGCGCTACATCCCGCTGCGCCACCTGCGCCCCGAACTGCCCGCCTGGCTGGACGCGGTGCTCGCCAAGGCGCTCCACCCCCGGCCGGCGAAACGGCAGGAAGCCGTCTCCGAATTCCTCTACGACCTGAAAAACCCCGGCCCGGCATTCCGGCGCGTGCAGCGCATGCCGCTGGCCGAGCGCGATCCGGTGCTGTTCTGGAAATGCGTGGCGCTGCTGTCGGGAATCACGGCGCTGGGTTTGCTGGCCGTTATTGCGTCCGGATCGAATTGAATTCCGGCCCATGCAATTCATCACGCCGGAAAAACACCGCATCGGAATTATTCGGCAAATACATCTCTCATGAATTTCTCCAGCCCGTCCGTTTCCAGAATCTCGATGGAGAAATGGCCGAAACGCTTCGGCAACCAGAGGATCCTCGCCCCGCTGGGCGTCAGCAGATCGCTCCTGGCCAGGGGCCTGCCATTTTCATCCTCCGGCTGCACGCCGCTGGCGAGCAATTCGTCGTAAGCGGCTTCGATATCCGGCGTGGAATAGCAATGCCGGTATATCGTCCCCTCGCCGGCGGAATCCAGCAGCGCCCGCAGATTTCCCGCTATCGGCTGCACCAGCATGAAGCGCTCGGCCCCGAACATCACCACCGCGTAAAGCACATGCAGCCCGCCGCGCCGCCACTCCAGCGTCTTCGAAATACGCGCGCCGAACACCCCGGCGTAATAGGCGCAAGCCTCATCCAGATTGCTGACCAGCACATCGACGTGACTGAATTTCAGGTCCATAGAAATCACTTCGGCAATTGCGGCGGCGAAGGCCGCGCTTCAGGAAAATATCGCGCGAGAAATGCTGCCGGCTGCGTAGCGGTCGATCAAGCCCGGCCAATACCCTCTCACCCCACGGACACGAGCCGGATTAAACTCCCGGCCCTCGAACAAGGCTGTGCAGACCCCATGAAAATCGATCACCTCCCGATCGGCGCCCGTTTCCAGTGGAAAGGCATCACCTATACCAAGACCGGCCCGATGACCGCCGCCGGAGATGTCGGGGGCACGGCTTTCATTCCCAAGCATGCGGTATTGCAGCCGGTGCCGGGCGAAGCGCCGCCGGCGGTGCCGCAGGAAACCGGCGCGCGCACGGTGGATGCGGCCAGGGTGCTGGCGGCTTTCGAGAGCTATCACCGCAAGGCGCTGACGCTCACCGACGAGGCGGCACATGCGGAGCTGGAGGAGGCGCGCCAGCGCTTCCTCGCCGGGCTACGCTGAATCGCTCCGCGCCCTGAGCGGCTCACCCGGCCAGGGCGCGATGCGGCCGCGCTAACGGCCGGCCGGCGCCGCCGCCGTATTCCGCTGCAGGGCGCCGAACAGCGCGCCGGCCGATACGATCACGATACCGATAGCCGCCGTCAGGCTGATGGCCTCGTCTATCAGCAGGCTGGCGCCAATGGCGGAAACCGCCGGCACCAACGCCAGGGCCATCGCCGCCTGGCTGGCTCCTATTTTCTGGTTGGCGTAGCTGTACATGCCGGCCGCCAGCATGGCGGCGATCACGCCCTGATAAATCCCCTGCAACAGCAGATCCGACCAGCCGGCATGCTGTATCGCCTTCGGCAGGAAGGCCAGATAAATGGGCAGATAGACCACGGCGGAAATACTGGCGATACCGAGCACCGCGTGCTGCGGCGCAATCCGCCAGTGCCGCGTCAGCAGGCCGAATACCGCCCAGCAGGCCGCGGCGGCGAAGAACAGCAGATCGCCTATCCAGGTGCCGGCGCGCTGCGGCGCGAACAGGCTTTCAGCGCCGATCAGCACCAGCCCGGTGGTGGACAGCAGCAGGGCGATCAATACATGGCGGGAAAGGCGGAAACCGGCGCCCGCCGCCAGGAAGATCACCGTCCAGAACGGAATGCCACCATTGACGAAGACACCGGCGTGGGCGCTGGGCGCGAACTGGAAACCGGCATACACCAGCAGCGCATAACCCAGGCCGCCAAAGCCGGCCAGCGCCGCATGCCGCGGCCAGTCGCCGCGCGGCACCAGGCGCAGGAAGAAAGGCAGGGCGATTGCGGCGGAAACACCGAAACGCAGGGCGCCGAGATCGAAAGCGGTGAAGGTGCCGGTGCTGCCGAAGCGGGAAACGATATTGAAGCCGGACCAGCACAGCACGACCAATGCGGCGGCCAGCCTGCCCCTGAATATATCGCTCATGCCCGCATCCGCTTTTCGGCGCTGGGGAAATTCGGTGGCGGAGGAGTACAGGAATTCATTCGATGACTCGCGGGCTTGATCGTCAAAAGCCCGTGGTGGCGCGGGCCGGAAATCCGCCCCGGAATGCTGGCCGAACCCAGGGCGCCGAATTCCGGAACGAGCCCGCAAGTAAATCATCCTGCGCTCGAATCCGGCAGATCCAGTCCTGTGCTTTTTCAGGCGTAACAGTGCGCCACGCGATGGCGGGCACGCCCGGCGGCGGCTGAAAACAAAACAGCCCCATGTCTCCATGAGGCTGTCGATTGCGTTCAATTCCCTCACCGCGGTGAAGGAATTTCCGGCGGCGGAAACTCAGCTGCGCTTCTTCTTCAGGTCGTCCAGCTCGCCGCCGTTGCCCAGCCAATTGATGACCCAATTCGGCTTGCGGCCGCGGCCGGACCAGCCTTCCTTCGGGTTCAGCGGATTGAAATACAGCGGCGGCAGCGCTTCCTTCTTTTCCGCCGGCGGCTTCTCGGCCTTGGCCTTCACCGCCTTGGCGGGCTTCGCAGCCTTGGGCGCCTTCGCAACCTTGGCTGCCTTGGGCTCGGCCTTGCGGGCGGGGGCTTCTTCCAGCAGGTCGCTCAGTGCCAGCCCTTCCGCCTGGGCCATCTTCTCGAGCTTGCGTATCAGCGCTTTCTTCGCGCCCGAAGCCCGTTTCTCGATTTCTTTTTCGATCTGGACACAGAGCTTCTTCAGGTCGCTAAGCGAGTACGACTTCAAATCCTGCATGGTTTTCCCGCCGGTTTTTAAAAGCGGCGAGATTACCATGCCCTGAATAAATTGCACTGGAATCCGGCATATATTCGATATAGGGAATTCCCGCAGGCCGCAAGCCAGCCGAATTCAGCCTCGACAATAAGGCAGCTGAAACGCGACGAGGCCGGCCTTGCCCTGACAGCGAATTGAAAAAACTGCGGATATCCAGCAAATCAATATCCGGCCTCACGAAGACCCGCCGAATAGCTTCAGCATATTCACTGGCGCAATGCCCTCCGGCCACTTTCAGCCCGGCACGCATCGCGACACACCATGGATAGAGCCTTCTCGGCCTCTTTGCCCATTTCTTGAGCAAGCCTCGCATCCACTTGCCGGCCAGGCACTTGCAGCGCTTGTCCCCGAGTTGTCCACAGCCCTGCTCACATCCGCTGGGGACAGAATCCACTGCGCTTCGCCGCGAAAGGCTCGCGGGGTGCGCGATGGCGAGATGTCGGCCTAGAATCCGGCACGCTCCGCAACTCCGCGGCGCATCCGAAAAAACGATAAGCCGGCGGCACCGCCATGCCGGTAACGGAGACACGCTTCATGCGTAAAAGCACGCTGTTCCAACTGGTGGCGATCGCCATGATCGCCTTCGCCGGCAATTCCCTGTTGTGCCGCATCGCCCTGCGCGAGGGCCATATCGACGCTGCCAGCTTCAGCGCGCTGCGGCTGGCTTCCGGCGCGCTGATGCTGTGGCTGCTGGTGCGCCGCCAGGACGGCGGCGGCAGCGGCCATGGCAGCTGGATTTCCGCCTTCGCGCTGTTCGCCTATGCGGCCGGTTTTTCCTTCGCCTACATCACTTTGCCGGCTGCGGCCGGCGCCCTGCTGCTGTTCGGCGCGGTGCAGGCGACCATGATCGGCTACGGCCTGTGGCGGGGCGAGCGCCTGAACCTGGGCCAGAGCGGCGGCCTGCTGCTGGCCGCCGGCGGGCTGGTGGGGCTGATGCTGCCGGGACTGTCGGCGCCGCCGCTGCAGGGCGCGCTGCTGATGATCGCCGCCGGCATCGCCTGGGGCGTGTATTCCCTGCGTGGCCGCGGCGTCGCCAAGGCCACCGCCAGCACCGCCGGCAACTTCATCCGCGCCCTGCCCTTCGCCGCCGTGCTCAGCCTGTTGACGCTGCAGCAGGCCGCGCTGACGCCGGCCGGCGTCGGCTACGCCATCGCCTCCGGCGCGCTGGCCTCCGGCCTGGGTTATGCGCTGTGGTACTCGGTGCTGCCGGCCTTGCGCGCCACCAATGCAGCGACGATACAGCTGAGCGTGCCGGTGATCACCGCGGTGGGCGGCGTGCTCTTCCTGGGCGAGCCGATCACGCTGCGGCTGGTGCTGGCCTCCATCGCCATCCTGGCGGGGATCGCGCTGGTGATCACCGGAAAACGAACGACGGGCTGATTGAAGCGCCTTGCAGGAAGCGGGCTTCGACAAGCTCGGCCCGAACCGCCGCCCCGGTATTCAATTGCCGGATCAAGAAGCGCTGCCTGAGCGAAACCGAAGCCCTCGGGGCGAATGGCCTGGCGTCGATGAGGCCGTTTCCGACCATCGCAACCACCCCGGCCTTCAGGCCAGCAGCCCCTCCACAGGCTTCAAGCCCTGGGTGCCGGGGAATACCGTTTCCGCCAATTGCCTGTGGCCCAGGCCGAGCGCCGGGCCGGCGAGAGCGGCGAGCAGCGCGCGCAGGTCGGTGGTGGCGCGCAAGTCGCGGTCCTGGTGCAGGCTGGCGCTGGCGAGGCCGGGCCAGTCGCCCAGCACCTTGCCGCCGGCCACCCGGCCGCCGAGCACGAAGGCGGCACCGGCGGTGCCGTGGTCGGTGCCGCGGCTGCCGTTTTCCCGCACGGTGCGGCCGAATTCCGAGACGACGACGACGGTGGTGCGCGCCCAGGCCGGGCCCAGCGCCACCTGCAGCGCCATCAGGCCATCGTCCAGCTGGCCCAGGGCCCGCAGCAACGCGCCCTTGGGGTTGGCCTGGCCGGCGTGGGAATCCCAGCCCGTCATCTCCAGCATGGCGACGCGCGGGCCGCGCTCGGCGGCGAGGAATTCGCCGGCGCGGGTGGAGAGCTGCAGGAAATCGCCGCGCGCCGCCGCGTCGCCAGCCATGCCGCCGTCTCCCCGCTGCTCCACCGCGCGGCTGAGCGCCGGGCCGAGCTGGGCATCCTGCTCGTACATCCGCCCCAGCCGCTCCAGCAGCGCCGGATCGGGCTCAGGGGCGCGCGAGGGTGACCAGGTTTCGACCGCGCCGGCGCCGCGCAGCGCCAGCGGTGGAATGGTGGCCAGCGCCAGCCCCTGGCGGCCGCTGGCCTGCAGTGCGCGGCCCAGCCAGCCGGTGGTGAGCAGATGCGGCTGCACGCCGCCGCTCTCCAGCACTTGCTGGGCGTCGAAGTGGGAGCGCTCGCGGTAGGGCGTGGCGACCGCATGGACGACGGCGAGCTGCTTCGCCTGCCACAGGCCGTGCAGCCCGGTGAGGCGCGGATGCAGGGCGAAGAAGCCGTCCAGCGCCAGGGCCTCGCCGCCCTGGTTGGCGAGGCTGCCGCGCTGGCCGGCGTAGTCGGGGTCGCCGGGCGCCGGTACCGCGGCGAGGCCGTCCAGGCCGCCGCGCAGCAACACGAACATCAGGCGCTCGCCGTCGGCCTTGCCGCTGGCGGGCGCGGCCAGGCCGAGGCGGGCGACCGGCAGCACGGCGGCGGCGCCCAGGGTGTGGAGGAAATGTCTTCTGCTGAGCGGCATGCGCTTTCTCCGGGCAGTCAGCGGCGCTGGAATTCGGGCGCGGCGAGGAAGAGGGTGAGCGCCTGGCGCGGGCTGTCGGCACGGGCGATCTCGGCGCGGCTGGCGGGGCCGAGGCGCTCGGCCAGGCTGCTTTCGGACAGGCTGCGGGCATCCACCGCCGGCACCCGGCCGGCCAGCCGCGCGGCCCATTCGATGCGCTTCCACATGGCGTCGGTGCCCAGCCAGTCTTCGGCGCGGTCCGCCCAGCCCGCCGGCGAGGGTGCGGCGCCGACACGCTGGCCCATGACCTGGGCGCTGGCGCCCACGCCGTCGAACACCCGCTGGCGCAAGCCCAGCAGGCGGTAGGCGGAGAGGCCCAGTTCCTCCGGCAGCTTGAGCTTGGGAAAGCCGGCGTCCCAGGCCAGCGGATGGGCGACCAGGGCGCGGCAGACTTCGGCGAGGTCGCCGCCGCTGTCCAGGTAGCGCCGCGACAGCGCCTGCACCAGCGCCGGCGGCGGCTCGTCGGCGACGAAGTGGCGCGCCAGCCGGTCGGCGACGTGGTGGGCGCAGGCCGGCGTGGCAGCGAGGTCGCGCAGCACGGTGCGGATCTCGCCCTCGCCATCTTCGGCGTAGCGGCGGCCGAGGATGTGCTTGGCGCCGGGCTGGTGGCGGCGGGCATCGAAGCGCGTCTCGCCGCTGTCGGCATCCACCGTCCAGCCGGTGAGCACCGCCGCCAGCGCGCGCACGTCGTCCTGGGAGTAGCCGCCGTCCACGCCGAGGGCATGCAGCTCCAGCAGCTCGCGCGCCAGGTTTTCGTTGAGGCCGCGCTTGCCGCGGCTGCCGGCGGGCGAATCCGGCCCGACCGACTGGACGTTGTCCAGGTAGCGCAGCATGGCCGGATGCAGGGTGGCGGCCTGCAGCATGTCGCCGAAGCGGCCGCAGGCGTGGGGGCGGATGGCGTCGCGCTCGAAGGCACCGACCAGGGGCGCGACCGGCCCGCGCAGCGCGGAGACGGTGAAGTGGTTGCACCACAGGGTGACCAGCCGCTCGGCGAAGGGCGCGGCGCTGTCGATCTGGTGGGCCCAGCGCGCTTCAGCTTCGTCGCGCAGCCAGTCGCGGTAGCGTCGGCGCTTGGTTTCCTCGGCGTCCTGCTCGCCATGCACCGGCTTGGGCGGCGGCGACCAGGGCTGCGGTGGCGCCGCCAGCTGCGCCTGCAGCCAGCGGACGGGATCGCCGATGCCGGCGAGGGATGGCTCGCCGAGGCCGAAACGGTGGGCGGCGATGGACTGCTGGACCAGGCTCATGGCGGTTCTGTCCCTCCCTGTTGCACCGGCGCGGTGGCAGGCGGATGCCTGTTCAACGTGGCGGGCGGCAGCCGGGTGGACCGGCGGCGGATTTGTCCGCATGCGGTGCCAGGGTGCGACCGGCGAGGTCGCGGCGGGGTTTCCGGGCTGGGGCGGGCTTTACATCAAGTCACCGGCTGGCGAGGGGTGTAACAGCTGGAGCGGGGAATCTGCGCCAGGCGCGGTTTGCCGGTGGGATTCGCTGTCGGTTCGGCAGGGCGCTGCGGTTTGAGGCCTGCGGGACAATCGAAAGACATTGCGGGGCCGGGCTTCGACAGGCTCAGCCCGAACGGGAGTGAGTGTGCAGGGCTGGCTGGCGCGGATAGACGTTCAGGTTTCTTCGCCTCTCCCAACTCTCATCCGAGGCCACGGAGAACAGCTTTGTGCTGGACCAGCACCGCGCCCGGCGTGAAACCGGAACGCGGCGCGCCGCAACCAGGGCGGACTCCCGTCCGCCCCGCTCCACAGCCTTACAGATCGATCTTCACCGAAGCCTTGAAGGTGCGCGGTGCGCCCGCGGCCAGGCGGGTGCCGCCGGCGGCCCAGTATTCCTTGTCGGTCAGGTTCTCGACGTTGAGCTGCCACACCGTCTGCTTGCCCATCACCCGGGTGGCGTAGCGCACGCCGGCGCCGTAGAGGGTGACTTCGTCCAGCCAGGCCTGGTTGAGGTCGTTCACCGGGCGGCGGCCGGTGTAGTAGGCGCCGGCATTCACCGACAGGCCGGGCAGCTGGGCGATGTCGTAGGTAAGGAAGAGGCTGCCGGTGCGGCGGGCGGCGTTCTCCGGCAGCTTGCCGTCGTAGTCCGGGCCGATGTCGCGGAACTCCGGGTCCAGCCACAGCGCGGAGGCCTGCCAGCCGAGCTGGCGGCTGAGCTTGCCTTGGGCGGAGAGTTCGACGCCGCGGTAACGCTGTTCGCCGTCGGCGGTGTAGATGTTGTCGGCGTTGGTGTAGTAGCCGGGGCGTTCGATGTCGAACAGCGCGGCAGACACCAGCGTGCCCAGCGGCGCCTGCCAGCGCGCGCCCAGTTCCTTCTGCTTGCTGATGCCGGGCGACATGCGGGTGCCGACGTTGGCGGTGCCGGTGGGCGCGGTCTCGCCCTCTTCCAGGCCTTCCGAGTAGGAGGCGTAGAGCGAAACCTCCGGCAGCGGCTTGTAGATCACCGCCGCCATCGGCGTGGTTTCCTGCGGGCTGTAGGAGGTGCCGCCCTGGTTGCTGTCGTAGCGGGCATGGCGCAGGCCGGCGATCACCTGCCATTGCGGGCTGAGGGTGATGCGGTCTATGGCGTAGTAGCCGACGTCGCGCGTCTCGTAGGCGGCGGTGGTGGGCGAGGTGGGCATCGCGCCCCAGGTGACGCTGTTGGAGACGTCGCGCGGGTTGTAGAGGTTCTGCGAGGCGACGCTGTAGGTCTGCTGGTAGATCGGGTCCTGGTCCTTGCTGGTGTAGCTGGCGCCCAGGGTGAGCTCATGGCGCATGAAGCCGGTGTCGAAGGTGCCGAACAGCTCGGCGCGGCCCATGTCGGATTGCAGCGTCAGCTCCTGCGAGTTGCCGCGGATGTTGCCGGCGCCGGTGGCCACCGCGGCGGCGTTGGTGAAGCGGAAGATGGCGAGCTGGCGCTTGCGCTCCACCTTGGCGTGGCCGGCTTCCAGCGTCAGCGCCCAGTTGTCGGAAAGGGCGTAGTCGGCGCGCAGCAGCGCGTTGGTGGTTTCGGCGCGGAAGGTGGCCCAGTCCGGGCCGACGAGCTTGCTCGGATCCACCGTGCGCGGCAGGGTGATGCGGCCATTCACCGCCGTCGGCAGCTGCACGCCGGCCTGCTCGGTGGTTTCGCGGCGGTCGTACTCGAAGTCGGCCTTCAGCGTCAGGCGGTCGTTCACCCGCCAGTCGAAGGCGGCGGAGAAGAAGCGGCGCTCGCCGTTGTCCACCCCGTCCAGGTAGGAGCCCAGCGAGCCGCCGGCGGCATTCACCCGCAGGCCGTACTGCTGCTGGTCGCCGAAGCGGCGGCCGACGTCCGCGGTGGCCAGCGCGCTACCGTGGGAGTCGAAGGACAGGCCCAGCGTGGTCACCGGCTCGGCGCCGGCGCGCTTGGTCACCAGGTTCACCACGCCGGCCGGCGAGGTGAAGCCGTAGTACAGCGCCGAGGCGCCCTTCAGCACTTCCACCCGCTCCTTGTTCTCCATCGGCGCCTGGGAGAAGTTGAGGTAGGGCAGCGAGCCGTTGATGCGGTAGTTGGTGCGGTTCTCGACACCGATGCCGCGTATCACCAGCTGGTCCCAGGTTTCGCCGCCGTTCTGCTGGCGGGTGACACCGGCGGTGTTGCGCAGCGCGTCGTACAGCCCGCTGGCGGCCTGCAGCTCCAGCGCCTCGCGCGTCACCACGTTGATGGTCGAGGGCACGTCCATGATGTCGGCGCCGCGGAAGGTGCCGGCCTCCACCGTTTCCGGCTTCAGGCCGTCGGCGCGCACGCCGGTGACGGTGACCGCCTGCAGCTGGCGGGCTTCATCCTCGCTGCCGCTCTGCGCATGCGCCGGCACGAACAGCGCCAGCGAGGCGGGAAGCAGCAGCAGCTTCAGTCTGGGATGGGAAAGACGGGAGGCGGACGGACGGAGTCGGGTAGCGGGGTGCAGGGCCATGGGAATCGAGCGGGTTGGGGAAGGGAACGCCCGGCTTGTTGCCGGATCGAGTGTGGTCTGCATCGGCGCCTTGCGGAACAAGGCAGTGCATTCGCGCCAAGGCAATAATGAAAACGATTCTTATTATAAGTTTGTGCCGCGCTTTTCCGGCACCTCGGTTTCCACGCCCCCGCTTGCCCCTCTGCGCCGGCCTGCGGAAGAATCGCGGGCTTGCCCCTTTCCCCCCCTCCCTCCCCCCTTTCCGCCTGGAGATTCCGCCATGCATGCCCTGCTCACCGGCCACAGCCGCGGCCTGGGAGAAGCCATCGCCGACACCCTGCTGGCGCGCGGCATTCCGGTGCTCGCCCTGTCGCGCCACGGCAACCCCGCCCTCGCCGCCCGCCATCCCGACCTGCTCACCGAGGTAGCGCTGGACCTGGCCGACGGCGCCGCGCTGGAGCGCTGGCTGGCGGACGGCGCCCTCGCCCGCCTGCTGCCGGCGGAGGCGCCAGTGCTGCTGGTGAACAACGCCGGCATGCTGCAGCCGGTGGGCGCGCCCGGCCAGCAGGGCGCGGCGGCCATCCTGCGGGCGGTGACGGTGAACGTGGCGGCGCCGCTGATGCTGGCGGACGCGCTGATAGCTCAGCGCCAGGGCAGCGCCGAACGCCGCATCCTGCATGTGTCCAGCGGCGCGGCGCGCAATCCCTACGCCGGCTGGAGCCTGTACTGCGCCACCAAGGCGGCGCTGGACCACCACGCCCGCAGCGTGGCGCTGGATGGCCTGGCCGGCGTGCGTATCTGCAGCCTGGCGCCAGGCGTGATCGATACCGAAATGCAGAGCCAGATCCGCGCCACGCCGGCGGAACGCTTCCCGCTGAAGGCACGCTTCGAGCAACTGAAGCAGAAGGGCGAACTGAGCAGCCCGGCCGCCGCCGCCGGCAAGCTGGTGGACTACCTGCTCTCCGCCGGCTACGGCAGCGAGGCGGTGGCGGATATCAGGACGCTTGCGACCGGCCGAGGGGCAACCGGCTGAGGGGCGTCTGGCTGGGGGGCGCCTGCTCGCAGGCTGGCGCGGCCACGCCGAAGGGAGAGTCGCCTTGGCGGCGCACCGTGCCATCCGCCAGCGCGTAGTCGGCAACCGGGGTCAGCGGACCGCCGATGTCGGCGCTGTCGTAGCAGAGGAAGGCCAGTCGCCGCACCGTCAGCCGCAGCGGCGCCGACGGGAAGTCCGCCATGCGCGCCCGCAGCGCGGCGCAGTCGTACTCGCCGGCGTAGAGGCCGACGGTGAGATGCGGCAGGTAATCGCCATCGCGGCCCTGCTCTTCAGACGGGGCAGACGGCGCCAGCGCGCGGCGCAGGCTGGCGATGCCGCCTTCCACGTCATGCACCGCCAGGAAGGGCGCCGAAGCGAAGCTCTCCAGCCCGCCGATCTCCAGCACGAACGGCTGCGGCGCCGACATGCGCAGCGCGGCCAGCGCCGCCTCGAAGGCGCTCAGCGGATAGTCGCCCTCCCACCGCACTTCGCCACAAGGGAAACCACCCAGCGCCACGGTGATGTGCGGCTGGCGGCGGTACGCAGGCAGCAGGCAATCGCCGAGATGCGCCTGCGCCGCCGCCATCGCCCCGGCCACCGCCGGCTCCTCCAACTGCAGCGCCCACAGGCCGTAGCGCGGCCGGCCCAGGTGCCAGTCGACGAAATCCCGCCGCTCGTTGCGCAGCGTACGGCCGGCGGCGAGGAAGGCCTCGCGGGCGCGGCTCAGGCGGGCGTCAGGCGGGGTAGCGTCCATGGGCGTTCCGGGGAGGAATGGGCGGATTATCTCCGCAAGCGGCCGGCGCTCGGGCGCTGGACCAGACATGGCGCAAGGCGCCTTGCTCCAACCGGGCTTCGGCAGGTCTGTCCCGAGTCTGACTAAGAGCCCAGCCAATAGCGCCGCCGGCACAAACCAGCCGCTAGCCCCGCTCAGCGCTTCCCCATGCGGCAGGCCGCCACCAGCGCCAGCGCGAACACCCCGGCCAGCAGCAGGAAGCCCTGGGCGTAGGCGGTAAGCACGCCGGGCGCCACCGTGCCGTACACCGACTCCCGCCAGGCGACGAACACCGCCGCCACCGCGATGCCCAGCATGCCGCCGAGCTGGCGGGCATAGCTGATCACCGCCGAGGACTGGCTCAGCTGATGCGGCTCCAAGTGGCGCAGCGTGGCAAGGTTGAGCGCCGGCAGGATCATGCCCAGGCCGACGCGGCCGAGCACGGTGACGCAGATCAGCTCGCCATGGCCTATGCCCTTCGCCAGCAGCGCGAACAGCAGGAAGGAGAGGCCGAAACAGGCCAGGCCGGCGACGGTGATCCACTGCGGCGACACCTTGTCCGCCAGCCGCCCGGCCGGCGGAATGGTGGCCGCCAGCGCCAGCCCGGCGGGTACCAGCACCATGCCGGCGGCGGCCGCGCTGAAGCCGAGCGCGTTCTGCAGGAACACCGGAATCAGGTAGGTCGAGGCGTACAACCCGAAGCCGTAGGCGAAGGCCACCGTGGTGCCCATGGTGAAGCTGCGGTGGCGGAACAGGCCCAGGCTGATCAGCGGCTTCTTCACCCGCCGCGCGTGGCGCACGAAGAAGGCCAGCAGGCCGGCGGCGAGCGCCAGTTGCGCCAGCGTCCACGGCGCCAGCAGGCCGCTGTGCTGCAGGCTGGCGACGGACTCGATCAGCGCCAGCGTGCCAGCAGTGAGCAACGCCAGCCCCCACCAGTCGAAGCCATGGCGCGGCGCCTCCTCCGCCCGCGGCAGCAGGTAGAGCGCACTGCCGACGGCGAGCACGCAGAAAGGCAGGTTGAGCAGGAAGATGGCCGGCCAGCCGTAGCGGTCCAGCAGCACGCCACCCAAGGCCGGCGCCACCGCCGGCGCCAGCACCAGGCTGAAGCTGAGCGCGCCGGAGGCCCGCCCCTGCACGCCGGGCGGAAAGCTGCGCATCACCACCAGCGGCCCCAGCGGTTGCAGCATGCCGGCCGCCAGCCCCTGGACGACGCGGGTGAACACGAGGAAGGGGAAGTTGGTCGACAAGGCCCCGGCCACGCTGGCCAGCAGCATCAGCAGCACCGCGGCGAGGAAGAGGCGGCGGAAACCGAAGCGGTCCAGCAGCCAGGGCGTGGGCAGCATGCCCACCGTCATCGCCGCCATGAAGCCGGTGATGGCCCACTGCACCTGCTCCTGGCCAAGGGCGAAATCCCGCATCAGCGCCGGCACCGCGACGTTGAAGCTGGTGGTGGACAGCACGCCGGCGATGGTGCCCAGGCTGGCGACGATCAGCACCATCCACTTGTAGCGTTCGCCATGGCGCTGGGTGTGGATTTCCGCCGGCAGGGCGTGGAAGAGGTCGCGGATGGGGGAGGGCATGGTGGACATTTCGCCCGGCAGGGGCCAAGCTTTCCGTTAGCACATCAATAATTAGCATGCTAATGAAAAACCTGACCAAAGATCAACACTCCGTCGCCACCCTGCTGCACCGCGCCGCCGCCCTGTGGCGGGTGAGACTGGACGAACGCCTGCGCCCCTGGGGCATGACCCAGGCCACCTGGCGGGTGCTGTGGGCGCTGCACACCGCCGAGGAGCGCTACAACCAGAGCAGCCTCGCCGCCCGCCTGGGCATAGAGACGCCGACGCTGGTGCGCCTGCTGGACCGCATGGAAAAGCTGGGCCTGGTCGGCCGCAGCCCGGACGCCCAGGACCGCCGCCAGAAGTACCTGGAGATCAAACCCGACGGCCTGGCGCTGGTCGCCCGCATCGAGGGCGAGGTGATAGGCATGCGGGAAGACATGCTGGCCGGCCTGGACCAGGCGGAACTGCGGGCCTGCCTGAAGGTGCTGGAGCGGGTGGTCGCCAATGGCGGCGGGAAGCCGGCGGAGGATGCGACGGGTTGAGCGGGAGGATTGGATAGTGGGCGGATTGCGCCGGACGGCGGCCAACGCGGCTTCCCTGGCGCTTTCCAGAGTGGAAGCCGTCGGCAATGGCTCGACGGCTGCTGACGCCCTTGCGGGCGCCCCCTCTCCCCTAAGCCCTCTCCCGCGAGGGGAGAGGGGAAAAACCGGGCGGTGCTGAGGGCTTGCTCTGCGTGCGGTCGGTCGGTCGGTCAAGGGATTGCAGCTGGCGCCTGGGGCTCACCCGGCGGAACCTCCCCGATCCTGTTAACCGCGACAGGCCCGCCCCGGCACTACGCCCAGGCTCTCCCCCAGCAAGCAGCCACAGACCCATTCCTCTCCAGCATCTCCCCACAAACCCCTGCTCCGCCAAGGGCCAGCCGCATTTGACTGCGCCTGCCCCGCCCAACAGAATCGAACGTTTTCCCCGAACGCCTGCCGCCAACCTCCCCCGCCATGCTGCCCCTGGACACCCTGCTCGCCTTCCTCGCCGTCTCCATCGCCATCACCTGTACTCCAGGGCCGGACAACCTGATGGTGCTGGGGCAGAGCCTGGCGCGTGGGCGGCTGGCCGGTTTCGGCGTTGCCGTGGGCTGTGCGCTGGGCTGTTTCACCCACACGCTGTGGGCGGCGATAGGCATCAGCGCCGCCATCGCCGCCTCGCCGCAGCTCTTCTTCGGCCTCAAGCTGGCGGGCGCCGCTTACCTCGCCTGGCTGGGCGTGCAGGCGCTGCGCAACGCTGCGGCGGTACGGCCGACCGCGGCGGCGGGCGGTAGCGAGCCCTGGCTGCGCTACCTGCGGCGCGGTTTCATCGCCAATGCGATCAACCCCAAGGTGGCGCTGTTCTTCCTCGCCTTCCTGCCGCAGTTCAGCCAGCCGGAACTGGGCAGCGTGGCGCTGCAGACGGTGCAGCTGGGGCTGGCCTTCGCGCTGCAGACGGTGCTGGTGTTCGGCGCCATCGCCTTCGCCGCCGGCGCCATCGGCCGTGCGCTGGCGAGGCGGCCGGCGGCGGGCGCCTGGCTGGACCGGCTGGCCGGGCTGATCTTCATCGGCCTGGCCATCCGCCTCGCCACCGACGGCCGCGGCCAATAGGAGCCGCCGCATGCGCCGCGCATCCTCCCTGCCCGTTCCCGCCGCCGACGGCGACCAGCGCCGCGACTGGCAGACGCTGAAGAGCCTGCTGCCCTTCATCTGGGCCCACCGCCTGCGGGTACTGGTGGCGCTCTCCTGTCTGATCGCCGCCAAGGGCGCCAACGTGACGGTGCCCATGGTGTTCAAGCACCTGGTGGATGCGCTGACGATCACGCCGGAGCAGGCCTTCATCGTGGTGCCGGCGGCGCTGCTGCTGGCCTACGGCGCGCTGCGCTTCTCCACCTCGCTGCTGACCGAGCTGCGCGAGCTGGTGTTCGCCCGGGTGACGCAGGGCGCGGTGCGCGAGATCTCGCTGCGGGTGTTCCGCCACCTGCATGCGCTCAGCCTGCGCTTCCACCTGGAGCGGCAGACCGGCGGCCTTACCCGCGACATCGAGCGCGGCACCCGCTCCATCGGCTCGCTGATCAGCTACACGCTCTACTCCATCCTGCCGACGCTGGTGGAGATCGGCCTGGTGGTGGGCATCCTGCTGGTGCAGTACGACGCGGTGTTCGCCCTCATCACGCTGGCGACGCTGACGCTCTACATCGTATTCACCGTGGTGGTGACCAACTGGCGCACCGCGCTGCGGCGCGAGGCCAACGAGCTGGATTCGGCGGCCAACGCCCGCGCCATCGACAGCCTGCTCAACTTCGAGACGGTGAAGTACTTCAACAACGAGGCCTTCGAGGCCCGCCGCTACGACGAGCAGCTGCAGAAATGGACCGCCGCCCAGCTGCGCAACCAGATGTCGCTGTCCGGCCTCAACATCGGCCAGGCGGCCATCATCGCCGTCGGCGTCACCACCATGATGTGGCAGGCCGCCAGCCGGGTCGCCGCCGGCAGCATGACGCTGGGCGACATCGTGTTGGTGAACGCCTTCCTCATCCAGCTCTACATCCCGCTCAACTTCCTCGGCGTGATGTACCGCGAGCTGCGCCAGGCGCTGACCGACATCGAGCGCATGTTCGGCCTGCTCGGCCAGCACCGCGAGATCGCCGACGCCATCGACGCCCGCGTGCTGCCGCCGGGGCCGGCCGATGTGCGCTTCGAGGCGGTGGATTTCGCCTACGACGCCCGCCGCCCCATCCTGCACGGCATAGACCTGGACATTCCCGCCGGCAGCACGGTGGCGGTGGTCGGCCACTCCGGCTCCGGCAAATCCACGCTGGCGCGGCTGCTGTACCGCTTCTACGACGTGCAGGGCGGCAGCATCCGGGTGAATGGCGCGGACATCCGCCACCTGACGCAGGACAGCCTGCGTGCCGCCATCGGCATCGTTCCGCAGGACACGGTGCTGTTCAACGACAGCCTCTACTACAACATCGCCTACGGCCGGCCGGACGCCAGCCGCGAGGAGGTGGAGGCCGCCGCCCAGGCCGCCCAGCTGGAAGACTTCATCGCCCGCCTGCCGGAGGGCTACGACACCCGCGTCGGCGAGCGCGGCCTGAAGCTCTCCGGCGGTGAGAAGCAGCGGGTGGCCATCGCCCGCGCGCTGCTGAAGAACCCGGCCATCCTGATCTTCGACGAGGCCACCTCGGCGCTGGACTCCCGCACCGAGAAGGCCATCCAGGGCCAGCTCGAACTGGCGGCGGAAGGCCGCACCGCGCTGATCATCGCCCACCGCCTGTCCACCGTGATGAACGCGGACGAGATCATCGTGCTGGACCAGGGCCGCATCATCGAACGCGGCCGCCACTTCGACCTGCTGGCCCGCGACGGCGCCTACACCCAGATGTGGCTGCTGCAGCAACAGGAAGAGGCGCTGGCCGAGCAAGTCTGAGTTCGGCGGTTCGGCGGTTCGGCGGTTCGGCGGTTCGGCGGTTCGGCGGTTCGGCGGTTC
>Ga0206117_100176_pt1 | contig 98677 bp, 87 predicted proteins | sample 3A5Ametagenome_FD_177997 | JGI IMG/M metagenome (GOLD analysis project Ga0206117, IMG submission 177997) | Enriched microbial communities from leaf-cutter ant dump, University of Wisconsin, Madison, United States - 3A5A | ecosystem: Environmental > Terrestrial > Nest > Insects nest > Nest dump...
CGCAGAACTGCCTATCGGAGCGGATCGAGTACAGCGCGATCAGCAATTGCTCCTTGAGCAGGCGCTCGGGTGGAATCGAGGGGCGGCCCGTCTCCGCGTACAAGGTGTCCAATTCCGCCGAGATCGCACCCAGCGCCCGGTCGGCCAGTTTCTTCACCTTGCGAAGGGGATGCTCGGCCGGCACACGCGACTCCGGCGAGAAGTCATGGAACATCGAGGACTGGGGATCGAGTTGGCCGCGCATCGCCGTCAGGACGGGAAGTTTGGGGACGGATCTATGACTATCGAATTTCTGGTTCGTTCACCGGGTTTTGCATCAACCTGTTAGATCAACCGTGAATCCACCGAGCATGCTTAGATCAAGCTATTTGCTATTTTCTTTCTTTATCGCCGCAACACTAAGAACTGATGCACTAGCGATGGATCAAGAAGGAAACTGCCATGCGGCAACGGTTAGAGTTTTCAATAACGAACTGCTGGCTTGTGATAGCGAAGGCATCTCCGAAACTGTCATTACACCCCCAGCATTTTCGGCACTACGCTTAGCTGAGGACGGCGCCGGGAGGAAAGGAGTAAATCTTGCTAAACCTAGAAAGTGGCCAGCCCGAGCTATTTATTGGAATGAAACTGAAACCAACAGCGGATATTGGGCGGAATTCGACCACCAAGGGAATATTCTAAGAAGTAACATCTCTGCCCCAGGTAGCCCCCTGGTGGAATATCAACGCGCGGGGTTGCCAATATGGCTAGGAGGCCAACATGTCTATGCCATATCTGACTCCACCAATACTACGTATCCCCCTGCATTTATCCTTTCCAATGACCATGTGTGTCCCGCTCGACCTGCAAACACCTCCTATGAATACTATCGGAACCAAACTGATCACATTAACTATCTAAGTGGAAACTGCGAAAAATCAATCCCTAAGCCTTTCACAGGGGAAAAATTCCTGATCTACCCCGAAGACTTATCAAACAAATGGGGCGACTCTAAAACGAATCAAATTCATTGGTCAGTTCAGTATTTCAAAGATCCAATTTCACCTCTTATCAACTCCAATGGGGAGTGCTTTTTATATTGTGAATCAAATCACCCTCCGCCCTCAGCCACCAAGTTCCCTATTACCTCAATAGAATCAACCCCAGGCTCGAAGCCAGCGCCTCTGGACCTAAGACCTCCCTCCAAGAGCACTATCCGGGAGTTAGCATACCAAGGGCAGGTACGTGAAGGACTAGACCAAGAAGAAGTCTCTCCTTCGTATTGGCCTGTACGGGCGCTCTTCAACTCTCGAGCGGGGATCTTTGAGTTTGACCCAGAAGGCAACTTGGTCAGCTCCCAAGGCAAGACGACAATTAGAGCGGTTGAAGTACGTTTCGGCGGGAGAGGAGGAGTACCGATATGGAATACCAGCCAGCAAATCTATCGGCTTCTTCCTCGAGGAAAGCTAAACGAAGATTACTCTGCGATTGCCATCAGGACAGGAATCATCATTGACGGAAAGCATGCCTGTCCAACCCAGCTAGTAGCAGAGGCATTCGGCATCCTCCATGAAAATGGGGCCCTGTTCTTGAATGAAAATTGTTCAGAAGCACTAAAAATAAAAATCGGCAGTGGTTATTTCTGGGTATATCCAGAAGAAAAGACGTCAGAGCACCCCCAGTACTGGCTGGTGCAATATTTTGACGATCCGGTTACTCCAATGCTAGATGCAGAAGGACTATGCTGGCTTTATTGCGAAAAATGAAAACAAGCCGCCTCGGCACAAGCTCTTTTACGCATATGGCCACATGATCAGATATTGGATATCGTGCGCCAAATGACGAAGCGTGATGATCTAGTGCTGCTGCCAACCATGCGGAATAAGGTGAAACTCTTTATCGAAGACCATTCGGCAATGGCGCCACTGCTACTTGGTAATGCACGAATCGCTCCAAAGTGAAATCGGCCGCCCGATGTCCTGGACGGCCGATTTGTTTTGGGCAGGCTACAGCGGCTCAACCTCGAGCATCGCCCCAACGCAGTGGCGAGTGCTCGTCGCCGACGTAAAGGGTTTCGCCGGAGCGATCCACGCAGTATTGCGGCGACAGTATCTTCTCGGAGAAGCGCATGCCTTCTCCCACGCGGGTGTATTCGAACAGGATGCTGCGTTCCACCCGGGCGCCGGCGCGGATGTGGCTGCCGTGGCCTATCCAGGTCGGGCCGATGATGGAAGCCCCCGGTTCGATGCGCACGTTGGAGCCGATGTACACCGGGCCGACGATCTGCACGCTGTCCCAGGCGATGGAGGTGTTCAAGCCCACCCAGACGCCCTGGCGCACTTCATTGCCGGGCATGTCCATCTGCGCCACTTCCCCGCGTAGCACCCGTTGCAGCACCGACCAGTAGTCGGTCAGGCGGCCGATGTCTATCCAGTTGAAGAAACGCTTCTGGGCATAGAAGGGCTTGCCCTGCTCCACCAGCAGCGGGAACAACTGGCTGCCGATATCGAACTCCTGCTTGGGCGGGACAAGGTCCAGCACTTCCGGTTCGAAGATGTAGATGCCGGTGCTGGCCAGAGTGGATTTCGCTTCGTCCGGACGGGGCTTCTCCTGGAAGGACTGCACCCGGCTCTCTTCGTCGGTCACCACCACGCCGTAGTTCTGCACTTGGTCGCGCGGTACGTCCAGCGTCACCACGCTGGCCAGCGCGCCCTTGTGGCGGTGCTCGTCGAGCGCGGCACGGATGTCCAGGTCGATGATGGCGTCGCCGCAGATCACCAGCGTGGTGTCGTCGAAGAAGCCGCCGAAGTCCTGGATCTTGCGCATGCCGCCGGCGGAGCCCAGCGCCTTGGGCACGATGTCGCCGTACTCGCGGCCGCCCTCGTAGGAGTAGCCGATCTCGACGCCCCAGCGGTGGCCGTCGCCGAAGTAGTTCTCGATCTTGTAGTGGTTGAAGGCCACGTTGATCATGATCTCGCGGATGCCGAAGCGGGCCAGGTGCTCGATCAGGTATTCCAGCACCGGTTTGCCGAGTATCGGCACCATGGGCTTGGGCACGTTCTTCGTCAGCGGGCGCACCCGCGTTCCTTGGCCCGCGGCCAGGATCATTCCTTTTGCCAAGTCGATACCTCTCTGGTGAATGAAAAAGCGTTCCCCGCTACACCCGCATCAAACGGGTGCGCGGCCGTAGGTATCTTCGAAACGGACGATGTCGTCCTCGCCGAGGTAGCTGCCGGACTGCACCTCGATGATCTCCAGCGGCACCTTGCCCGGGTTGGCGAGGCGATGGGTATGGCCCAGCGGGATGAAGGTGGATTCGTTCTCCGCCAGTAGGAAGGTGCGCTCGCCGCAGGTCACCTCGGCGGTGCCGCGCACCACGATCCAGTGCTCCGCGCGGTGGTGGTGCATCTGCAGGCTGAGTCGCGCACCGGGCGCCACCACGATGCGCTTGACCTGGAAGCGCTCGCCGGAATCGATGGAGTCGTACCAGCCCCAGGGCCGGTGCACCTTGCGGTGGGTCTGCGCCAGTTCGCGCCCCTGCTCGCGCAGGCGGGCGACCACCTTCTTCACTTCCTGGGTGCGGCTGCGGTGAGCGACCATGACCGCGTCCGCCGTCTCCACCACCACCATGTCCTCGCAGCCCAGCGCCGCCACCAGCCGGCTGCCGGCATGCACCAGGGTGTTGCGGCTGCCCTCGATCAGCACATCGCCGCGGGAGCAGTTGCCCTCGTCGTCCTTGGCGGACACTTCCCACAATGCATCCCAGGCGCCGACGTCCGACCAGCCGGCGGCCATCGGCACGACCACCACACCGTTCTCGGCCGCAGCATCGGTGGAGAGCGGCTCCATGACGGCGTAGTCGATGGAGTCGGAACGGCAGGCTTCGAAGGCGGCCTTGTCGACACGCAGGAAATCGGCATCCGCCTTGCTGCCCTCGAAGGCACGGGCGCAGGCGTCGGCGATGTCCAGGGCGTACTTCTGCATCGCCGCCAGCCACACCGAGGCCTTCATCATGAAGATGCCGCTGTTCCACAGGTGTTCGCCGCCAGCCAGGTAGCGCTCGGCGGTTTCCGCATCCGGCTTCTCGACGAAGCCGACGCAGCGCCGCGCGCTGGCCGCGCCTTCCAGCTGCGCGCCGACGCGGATGTAGCCGTAGCCGGTTTCCGCCCGCTCCGGCACGATGCCGAAGGTGACCATGCCACCGGCCTCTGCCTGCAGCGCACCTTCGGACACCGCCGCCTGGAAGGCTTCGAGATCGCTGATCACATGGTCCGCCGGCATTACCAGCAGCACCGGGTCGGCACCGCCGGCGCGTGCGGCCAGGGCCGCCAGCGTCAACGCCGGCGCGGTGTTGCGCCCTGCGGGCTCGAGCACGATGCGCCCGCCGGTGACGCCTATGTGGCGCAGTTGCTCGGCGATGACGAAGCGGTAGTCCTCGTTGCTCACCACCAGCGGCTCCGCATCCACTTCGTCCGGCGAGAAGCCGGACAGCCGCAGCGCGGTCTGCTGCAGCATGGAGAGTTCGCCGGTGAGCGGCAGCAGTTGCTTGGGATAGGCCTCGCGGGAAGCCGGCCACAGGCGGGTACCCGCACCGCCAGAGAGAATCACGCTCTTGATCGCCATGCTCGTATCACTCCTTCAATGCTTCAACGGCGGCCGATGCCGAAGTACTCGATGCCCTTTTCCCGCACCAGTTCGGGGTCGTACATATTGCGTCCGTCGAACACCACCGGCTGGCGCAGGCGGCTGCGGATGGCCTCGAAATCCGGGCTGCGGAATTCCTTCCATTCGGTGACGATGACCAGCGCATCCGCTCCTTCCAGCGCGCTCTTCGGCCGGCCGGCGTAGGTCAGGCGGGACTCGTCGCCGAAGATGCGCTCCGCCTCCAGCATCGCCACCGGGTCGTAGGCGGTGACGGTGGCGCCGCGCTTGAACAGTTCCTCGATGATCACCCGGCTGGGGGCCTCGCGCATGTCATCGGTATCCGGCTTGAAGGCCAGGCCCCACAGGGCGAAGCGGCGGCCGGAGAGGTCCGCGCCGAAGCGGGCGACGATCTTGTCGATCAGCACATGCTTCTGGGCGTCGTTGGCGTCCTCCACCGCGGTCAGCACCTTGAGGTCGCGGCCGTGCTCGCCGGCGGTGCGGATCAGCGCCTTCACGTCCTTGGGGAAGCAGGAGCCGCCGTAGCCGCAGCCCGCGTAGAGGAAATGCCAGCCGATGCGGGGATCGGAGCCTATGCCCTGGCGCACCAGTTCGATGTCCGCCCCCAGCGTCTCGGCCAGGTTGGCCAGTTCGTTCATGAAGCTGATGCGGGTGGCGAGCATGGCGTTGGCGGCATACTTGGTCAGCTCGGCCGAGCGCACGTCCATGAATACCAGCTTGTCGTGCTTGCGCTGGAAAGGCGCATAAAGCTGGCGCATCAGGCCGAGAGCGCGCTCGTCATCCGCGCCGACGACGATACGGTCCGGCCGCATGAAGTCATCCACCGCCGCGCCTTCCTTCAGGAACTCCGGGTTGGAGACCACCGAGAACGGCAGATCGGCACCGCGCTTGGACAGCTCGTCGGCAATCGCCGCCTTCACCTTGTCACCGGTGCCCACCGGTACGGTGGACTTGTCGACGACGACCCGGTAGCCATCCATGTAGCGGCCGATGTTGCGCGCAGCCGCCAGCACGTACTGGAGATCGGCGGAGCCATCCTCATCCGGCGGCGTGCCCACCGCGATGAACTGGATCTCGCCGAAGCGCGCGGCCTTCTCCACGTCGGTGGTGAAGGACAGCCGACCGGCCTCCACATTGCGCCTCACCATTTCCAGCAGGCCCGGTTCGTGGATGGGGATGCCGCCCTCTTCCAGGACACGGATCTTGGCCGCATCCACGTCCAGGCAGAGCACATCGTTGCCGACGTCCGCCAGGCACGCGCCGGAAACCAGGCCGACATAGCCGGTACCGATCACGGTCAGTTTCATCTGTTTCTCCCCTTACGTTCAGTTGATTTCAGACGCACCGGGTCAAGCGCCCGGTGCAAATTCAAGGCTCACTTCCACAGATCCCAGGGGAATGCCGCCAGCAGCGGCTGCGGATCGAAGGTGAAGGCCGGCATGCCGCCCATCTCGATGGCCTCGGGAATGGAAGTGGCGTATTCGAAGTTCTCCCGCCCGGTGCCGAAGTAGTAGTCCTGGTACTTGAACAGGTTTTCCGTCTCGGAAAGGCGGACATATCGCGCAGGTATGCCGAATGCCTCGGCGATGATGAGGCCATGCAGCGAACTGGCCAGAACCAGCCGGGCCCGCAGTATCTCCGCAATCACCTTGTTCCAGCCCAGCAAGGGTGAAACGACATGTGACTGATCAGCCACCAGCTGAAGGTCATGCAGATTGGGCACGAAAACATGCGGCAGTTCACCAGTGCATTCGAAGCGCTCACGGAACAGATGGGGTACCAGCAGCGCCGGATCCCCGAACACCGAAGGCACCTCGAAACCGCGCTTACGCAGGAACTCCTGGGTGAGCGGGCCGCGTACCGCGCGAACGTCCAATGCGGTGGCGGTGAAGGCGGATTCCGGCACCTTGCCATTCACGCCGGAACCCCAGATCACATCGCCATTACCAGCGAAATGCAGCACCGAGCCGATGGACAGCATTCGCGCCGTTTTTGCCACTTCGTCTTCCAGCGTCAGGCCACGCGAGGCCAGCAACTGAGACACCACGATGCGGCCGAGGTGATCGCCGAAATTCACCCGCCCATCGGCCGGGCGCCAGCAATAAAGGGAAACATGGTTGTAAGGCAGGGGAGCGTGGATCGGGTCCACCACCGGTTCGTCATTGAACAGCGCTCTAATCTTCCGTTTCAGCATGCTCTCTCTGACCGCAGTCTCTAACTGGAAAAGGTGTTCAGGCCGAGCGCAGCAGCGCCCGGCTTTGCAGGATGGCCAGCACGTTGCGGCGGAAGGCCGGCCATGCCGCGTTGATCAGCAGGAAGGCGAGCAGCATCGCCGCCACGCCGATGGCGAGCCGCATCGGCAGCCCTTCGCCCCACTGCCAGGAGGCCAGCGCAGACGCCGCGCCACACAGGCCGTAGCCGACGATGACGCGCAGCCCGTTGCCGAACATGCCCCTCACCGGTGCGCCGGAGCCGCGCAGCCACAGCAGCCCCCACATCCAGGACAGCGCCATGCCGCAGGCGAAGGCGGTGGCGACGCCATGCACGCCCCAGAACGATCCGGTGACGACCAGCGCGATCAGCACCAGCCGCGAACTCAGGGTGAAGCGGAAATGGGAGCCGGTCAGCCCCTTGGAGACGAAGACCCAGTAACTGGCGTAGGCCGCGGTCTGGAACACGCCGGCGAAGGCCAGTATCTGGAACACCGGCACCGCTGGCGCCCATTGCTGACCCAGCACCAGCACGATCAGCGGTTCCGCCTGGGCGCAGCCGAAGGCGAAGGCGGCGACGATGAGGTGCAGCAACACCGACTGCCCGTGCAGCAGGAAACGGCCGTAGCGCGCCTCGTCCTGGTTCAGCCGCGACAGCACCGGCAGCGCGATGGTGGTGGCCGGCGCATTGATCTGGTTCAGCGGCAACATCAGCAGCTGGTAGGCGCGGTTGTACAGACCCAGCACCTCGGCACCGAAGCGGTGGCCGATGATCAGGGCATCGATGTTGCGGCTGAAGTAGGTGATGAGCTGGGTATTCATCAGGTTCCAGCCGAAGCGCAGCAGGCCCTGCATGTCGGCGTTCCGCCGCGGCAGGCCGGGACGCCAGCCGGTCGCCGCGACCAGCAGCAGCAGCGTGAGGCCGATCTGTCCCACCTGCTGCGCCACCAGCGCCCAATAGCCATAACCGCGCAGCGCCAGCACCACGCCTATCGTCAGCCCTACCGCCTGGCCGACCACCTCCACCGCGGCGAGGCGGCCGAAGCGCATCTCGCGGTTCAGCTGGGCGCGGTACTGGGTGGCGAGGCCGTTGAACAGGAAGGTCAGCGCCAGTGCCTGGGCGATGGGCTGCAGCAGCGGCTCACCGTAGAAGGCGGCGATCAAGGGCGCGCAGGCATACACCACGCCGGCCAGCAGCAGGCCGATCAGCGAGTTGATCCAGAACAGGTTGCTGCGTTGCTGCGTGGTCAGCTGACGCGCCTGCACCGCGGCGGACGACAGGCCGAAGTCCCGCAGCACTTCGCCGACGCCGACGATGGCCATCACCATCGCCAGCAGGCCGTAGTCGCCCGGCGACAGCAGGCGCGCGAGCACGATGATGCCGCCGAACTGGAGCAGGATCTTGCAGCCCTGCCCGCCCATGGTCACCAGCGCGCCGCGAGCAGCAGTGGTACCCAGACGCTTGTCGGCAACCGGCCCCGGCGGCGGCGCGGCGGAAACGCTCTCGGCCGTCATTGGACCTCCAGCGGGCGGCCGAGGATGGCGGAGAGGTAGGCGCGGTAGTGCTGATCGCCCGCATCCGCCCATTCGCGGCGGGAAAAATCAGGCCTGGGCGCACGCGTATCACTGCGAAGCTGCGTCAGCGCCACCTCCAGCTTGGCCGGCTCCAGCTCGCCGTCGTACATATAGACCCAGCCCGGCCCCACTTCGGCCGCCAGCGCCTCGTTGGCCTCGTTGCGCGGCACCAGCACCGGCCGGTTCAGCGACAGCGCCAGCAGCAGCGAACCGGAGTTGTGCATCTGGCGGAAAGGCAGCACCACCAGCTCGGACTCGCCGATCTCCCGCGCCAGGGTCACATCATCCACGTAAGCCAGCAGGGAGCTGACGCGGGCATCCGCTACGCCCGCATCCTCGATCTGCTGACGCAGTTCCGCCGTCGAAGGGTTGCCCACCAGGCGCAGGCTGAAATCGCTGCTGCCGGCCGGCAACTGGCGGAAGCACTCCAGCAGCGTCTCCACCCCCTTGTAAGGACGGATCAGGCCGAAGTACAGCAGGCGGCCGGGCACCGAGGCCGGCACCGCCTTGTCGGCGAACCAGTCGCGATAGTGACCATGCAGGATGGTGACCGTCTGCGGCGCCCGCGGCTCGGTGACGGCGTTGATGCGTATCCACATCTGGGTGCGGCTATCCAGCAGGCGCAGCAGGAAGCGCTCAGTCGCGCCCGCGCTCTCGTGCGGCGCCAGGTTGTGCAGCGTGCGCACTACCGGCCGCCGCAGCACCGCGGTACGCGCCAGCAATGCCAGGAACAGCGCGTAGCGCACTGCCCGGCTGCGGCCCTCGGCGCGCAGCAGGAATTCGGGCCAATGGACGTGGAACACGTCGTACCGGCCAAACAGCGCGGTACGCCAGGAGAAGAACGCCACTTCGGCGTGCGGCGACACCGCCGCCACCACCTGCTTGACGTAGGGATTGTCGTTGTCGGTTTGCCGGAACAGGGACTGCAGCACCCTGATCTGCGGTTGTTGCCCGGTCGCGACAGCCTTGCTGACAGCCATCTTCAACATCTCCGATTTCCCGTCGCCGGGCTTAGAACTGGAAGTAAATGAACGAAGCGCCACCGGGCGAGAGCGCCGCCAGCGTCAGCGCCAGACCGACGATTGCGCCCCCCTGCAGCACCACCGGCGCCCTGCAGTAGGCCACCGCCGCCCGGGTGAACAATCCCTTGGGCAGGTAGTGCAGCAGCACCGCCAGCAGCAGCACGCCCACGCCCATCAGCGTGAAGGGCGCGTTGTTCGACACCGGCTGCAGCATCGCGGAGACATAGGCTGCCGCGCTGTCGAGATCTGGCGCGCGGAACAGGATTCGCGACAGGGCCACGACCTGGAAGGCGAGGAAGATGGCGAGCAGCCGGGCTCCAGCAGAGGTCGGCTCCGGCGACAGCCCCTTCGCCTCCCGCCGGCCGCGGCGCCAGCGCTCGAAGCAGACGAAGCTGCCGTGGATCACCCCGTAGAGCACGAAATTCCACCCCGCGCCATGCCAGATGCCGATGGCGATGAAAGTGATGTAGAGGTTGATGTAGACGTTGCCGTTCTTCGAGCCGCCGACGCCGAAATAGAGATAGTCGCGGAAGAAGCTGGACATGGAGATGTGCCAGCGCTGCCAGAAGTTGGACACGCTGATCGCCTGATAAGGGCGGTCGAAGTTTTCCATCAGGTCGAAGCCCAGCAGCTTGGCAACGCCACGGGCGATGTCGGTGTAGCCGGAAAGGTCCATGTAGAGCTGGAAGCTGAAGGCATATACCGCGACCAGCAGGAACAGCGGCGAATACTCCGAGGGCGCGGCAAAGGCCGGATTCACCAGCTGGACGGCCAGCACGTCGGCAAAAGCCATCTTTTTGATGAAGCCGCGCAGGATCAGTACCAGCCCCTCCTCCATGCGCTTCTCATTGTCCTTCGGCAGGTGCTCCAGCTGCGGCATGAACTGGCGCGCGCGAGTGATGGGGCCGGACAGCACCGTCGGGAAGAAGGCGACGAAGAGCGCGAAGTCGCGGAAGCTGCCGGTGGCCTTCTCCTTGCCGCGGTAGATGTCCAGCGTGTAGGACAAGCTCTGGAAGGTGAAGAAGGAAATGCCGATGGGCAGCAGAACCTGCAGCAGTGGAAGGTTGGCCTCGAAGCCCACGGTGTTCAGCAGTTGGCCGGCGCTCTCGATGAAGAAATTGACGTACTTGAAGTAAGCCAGCACCCCCAGCGAAGCGAGCAGCGCAGCCGCCAGCCAGCGCTTGCGCACAGCGGCCGACGAGCTGGCCTCGATGGCGCGGCCGGCGGCGAAGTTCACCACGCTCATGAACAGCAGCAGCGCGGCGTAGCGCCAGTCCCAGCACATGTAGAAGTAGTAGCTGGCGGCCAGCAGCATGCTCTTGCGCGCATCCGCATTGCGCAGCAGCAAGCGGTTGAGGCCGAAGACCACGCCCAGGAACAGGAAGAAATGCAGTGACTGGAAGGACATTTGACGGACTCAGGAACCGGCGAGGCGTTGGTCGAGCAGGAAACCGTAGATTTCCTCGGCGGCAAGCTCTTCCCCGGCCAGCGTGAAGTGGCTGGCGTCGACGAAGTAGCGCTGGCCGCCGGGAATCCGCTGGTCCAGCCTGAGCACCGGAACGTCCATCCGCCTGGCGGTCTGCACGATCTCGCTGTTATGGCGGTCGTAGAGGGTGTTGAGCCCGGGCAAGTCGAAGCAGGGATTGAAGTAGCGCGCCTGTTCGGAGAGGCGCATCTGCACTTCCACCGGCTGCTCCGCCCGGTAAGCGCGCGCGTTGGTCGCCAGCACCAGATCCACGCCGGCGCCACGTGCCGCGGTCACCAGACCTTCCAGCCGCTGCCGGTAGGGCAGCAGATCGATGGCGGCCGGATCCAGCCGCTTGCCCGGCATCGGCGGCGCGGAACGCAGGGCCACCGTCTTCTTGCGCACCGCATCCACCGACAACAACCAGTTCGGCAGCGTGAGCAAGGGCAGCCCTTCGCGCGAGGACGCGGCCGGAGCCTTGCCCGCCTTGCAGTAGTCGGCGAAATCGTTGAAGCCGGGATACACCACCACCAGGTCCGGTTTCAGCGGCAACACGATCTGCTTGAGCATGCCCAGCTGGTCCGCCAGCCGATAACCGGCAATGCCGGCATTGATGACTTCCACCTTGCGGTCCGGGTAATGCTTCTGCAGACGCTCATGCAGCAGTGCGGAGAAAGTTGCCTCGTTGGAGCGCGCCATTTCGCCCATCACCGTCGAGGCGCCCACGACCGCGATCCGCAGGCTGCCCGGCACCCGCGCCGGCGTCACCTCCGGGCTGCGCAGCCCGAGGCTGTTGGTGCGGATCTCGACCTCGCTGCCCGGCAGCACGCTGGCCGGCCGCAGCAGCTTGAGACCGGTGGCCGGGTCCTGGATATAGCGCGTCTGGCCCTTGGCGAGGTTGAAGATGCTCTGGCCGAAGCGCACCTGCGAGCGAACCTGCAATGCGAGCTCCAGCACGACGAACAACACCACCGCCGACAGCAGAACCAGGCTGATGCGCCGTGCAGCTCCGCCTTTGCGTGCCGCAATTTCTTGTTTTGCTGCAGAGCCTTCGGCGGTGTCCTCGACACCGGCGCCCGACGGCAGCCGCAGAATCCTGAACAGCAAGGTCAGCATGATCGCCCCTAGATCAAGACTGAAAGCCATCCGGACGCAGCGCGCCCGGACTCTCCACTACCTGCCTCCCACGCAGCCGCGATACGCCACTGCGCGCCCTTCTCCTCCCTGGAAAATTCAAGAACCGTCACGCCGCGAGCGCACCCAATCCACCTGGCGGCTGACGAGGAAACGGAGATACAGCGGAATCTTGGAAAGCGCGTACAAAGGCGCCCGGGCCAGATCGGAGAAGGACACGATGTCCCGCCCGCAGCGCAGCCAGGCCAGCAGCACCGATACGCCCAGCAGCACGGTGCCGGCGAAGGCAATGGCGAAGGCCAGGCTGCCGCCGCCAATGAGCGCGAACAGGCCGGTTACCGCCGTCAGCCCCAGCATCGACAGCAACAGCAAGGCCAGCGGCGGCACGCACAAGTCCAGCGCCATCGCCGCCAGACGCATATCGGCGCGCAGCAGCGCGGAGGCCAGCATCTTCGGCGTGTCGGCCAAGATCATCCCCAGGTGGCCATGCTCCCAGCGCGTGCGCTGAGACTGCACGCCCTCGCCGGTGCTCGGGAAAACGCTGCTGACCACCGCATCCGGGCAAAACAGCGGCGGCGTTCCGGCGCGGGCCAGGTCTACGCCCAGCTTCATGTCCTCGACGATGTGGCCGCTGGCGAGCTGCGCCTGGCTGATCATCGCCCAAGGGAAGTACATGCCGGTTCCCATCAGCTGGCAGGGCAAGCCCAGGCGGTGGTAAGCCAGCGGCCGCAGCAGGTTCTTCACCATCCAGGCGAAGGCAGCGATGCGGGTCTTGAGTCCGGCGTGCGGCGGCGCATGCATCAGGTACAGCGCCTGCACCGGCCGGCCGCTTTCCAGCCCGATCCGGCTCAGGTACTCCAGCGCCCCCGCCTCCAGCCGGCAATCTGCGTCGACGATGACGACGGCTTCCGGCGCGGCGGCCGACAGATGCCGCACGCCGAAGTCCAGCGCGTAACCCTTGCCGCGGCGGCTGGTGTCCTGCCGAACGATGACCTCCGCACCGGCGGCAGTCGCCAGCGCCGCGGTGTCATCGCTGCAGTTGTCCGCCACCACCACCAGCCGATCATCCGCATGCAACTGCTCACGGATGTTGTTCACCGTGGCGGTGATGCCGAGCGCTTCGTCATGCGCCGGCACCAGCACCGCAATCCGCGGCCTGCGGCCTGCCGGCAGCTTCCCCGGCTTGCGGCCGGGAAAGGCCACCAGGATCTGGAAGGCGAAGAGCAACACTGGAACCAGCAGGAGCAGCGCAGCCGCAATCAACAGCCAGGAAAGGACGTTCATGCGTGCGCCTCCCTGAACAGATTGCCGAGCTTCGCCGCCTCGGTATCGACGTCATGCCGTTGCAGCACGCGGGCGCGTCCTGCTTCGCCCATGCGCTCCAGTACCTCGGGCGGCGTGCTCAGCACCCGCTCCAGCGCGCTCGTCAGCGCCTCCACCGAGCCAGCCGGGAACAGCCAGCCGTTTTCTTCCGGCTGCACAAGCTCGGGAATGCCCGCCACATAGGTGGTCGCCACCGGCCTGCGCAGTGCCAGCGCTTCCATGATCACCACCGGAAGGCCTTCGGCGAAGCTGGGCAGCACCAGCGCGCGGGCGGCGAGAATCTCCTCGCGCACCTGGTCGCTGCTGATCCAGCCGGTGATCCGCACCTTGCCCTGCAAGCCGTGGCGAGCAATCAACGTCTCCACCTCGCCACGCAGCTCGCCGTCACCAGCCAGCACCATCTCGAAATCCACGCCCTTCTTCGCCAGAGCGCCCAGGGCTTCGACCAGCAGCAGCTGGCCCTTCTGCTCGCACAGCCGGCCCACGCATACCAGCCGCGGCTTCTCCGGCGTCGGCACCGGAGCCACTTCATGGAAAGCCGGCTCCAGGCCGCAATGCACCACCTTCACCCGTGGCCAGTGGCAGTGATCCACCCAGCGGAACAGCTGGCTGCGGCCGAAGGAGCTGATGGCGACAACGAAAGCCGAGCGCCGCAGCTTCTCGCCGGTACCGATGAACTGCGGCTTGTCGAACTCCTCCGGGCCATGGACGGTGAAGCTGTACGGCAGGCTGATCAGCGCCTCGATCAGCATCGCCACCTCGGCCGGATTGGTGCCGAAATGCGCATGCAGGTGGCTGGCACCGAAACCCTTGAGCGCAGGCAGTGCCCGGCAGGCTTCAGCGAAGTAGATGAGGTGCACCGGCCACGGCCGGTCCGCCCGCCAGCCCATGCGCAGCGCCAGCTTCAGCGCGGCGAAGAAACGGCCAGGCGACGCCTTCAAGGCGTCGAATACCGCCCGCAGCAGGCCGCCGGCACCGTCCTTCAGCAAATAGGTGGTCAGCGCCTGCTCGCGCCTGTCCTCGGCATCCACCACATCCGCATCCCAGCCACGAACGGCGAGACGCAGGACTTCGAAGCCCTGCTTCTCCAGCGCTAGGATTTCCCGGCGGATGAAGCTGTGGCTGACCTTGGGGTACTGGTTGATGAGGTAGGCGATCTTCAACGTCCGCCTCCCACCACGACCAGCTTTTCCTGCTCCGGCATGGCATTGCGCCCGCCGGGCATGATGACGCGCGCCGGGCTGCCGACCGCGGTCGCCCCATCCGGCACGTCGCACAGCACCACCGACAAGGCGCCGATCTTGCAGCCATTGCCGATGCGCACCCCGCCCAGCACCTGGGCGTAAGCGCCGAACTCGACGTCATCGCCCACCACCGGCACCGGCCCGTCTTCATGGCGGTTGCCGATGGTGACGCCTTGCCTCAGCGTGCAATTGCGACCGATGACGACCTGCGGATGAATGAAGATGCCCCCGAAATGCCAGATCCTCAGGCCGCCGCCTATGGCTGCCGCCTTGGGCAGGCTGATGCCCACCGCCGTCTCCACCAGCCGGAACGTCAGCCAATAGACCGGGGTGAGCAGACGCTTCAATGCGCTCGCCGGCCGCCGCTCCAGGCGGCGGCCGAAACGGTAGAGCGCAATCGCCCAGATGGACTGCTCCTTGAGGAAAGGACGGCGCTCGCCATAGCGCTGCAGATCCGCCGCCCAATCGGGGTCACGACTCATAGATCAGCCTCTTGTTTTCACGAAGTTCATCACTGCCCGTCCCGCAGCAGCTCGCCGCTCACCGTCGACTCCACGCCAACGCCGCTGGTCGCCGTCACCACCGGGCCGACGTTGCCGGCCGGCCAGCTGAAGCGCGCGGTCTCGCCGTCGGCCAGGTTGTTGCTGTCATAGACGATGGCGCTGGTGGCCTTGTCCCGCAGCTGGAAGCGAAGCAGGCCGCCCCCCGTGGTCCTGGCCGTCAGCTGGAAGGACTCGCCAGCGACCGGCAAGGCCCAGGACACCGGCTGCATGCTGCGGTAACTGCTATTCACCACGCTGCTCTGCGCCGGCGCCGGTGGAAACACCACCGCCTGACGCCAGGTTTCGTAGATGCCGGACGTGGTGCCACTTTGCAGCCGCCACGGCCCGCGCATGGACAGCAAGTTGAAGTTGGCCTGCGGCGTGTAGGACTCGCCGTTGCCGTCCACCCAGCCGCTCACCCCGACCACCTGCCGCAGTCCTTGCCGGATGCGCTCCAGATCGTTGCCGGCCGCCGAATTCCAGCCGCCCTTGTGCAGGTTGAAGCCGGAACCGTTCTCTACGTAGATCACGAAGGGCGTGCCGGTATTGCGGTCGGTGATATAGGCACCGTAGATCTGCAATGTCTCGGCCACCTTGCGCAGCACCGGCGTGGTGATGGTCTGCAGATTGAAGCTAGGCGGCAGCATCACCAGCGCACCTTCGGGGATCGCGCCGGTATTGGTCGTCGCCGCATCCCTGTCCGCCGAGGTCGCGGGAAAGATGTAGGTGGGATTCGCCGACAGGCCGTTGTAGGTCAGCGACATGGTCAGCGCATGCGGGTAATACGAGCGCCCGTCGTCGATTTCATGCTTGCGGATCAAACCACCCGAAGTCGGCACCGCCGCGGCGCGCGCGCCCTGGAAATAGTGCGCCGGATTGCCCCAGCCCCTGCCGTTCAACGGCGTCCACGCATACTGAGAAGCCATCCAGTTACCGTCGGTCTGGCGCAGCTTGTAGAAGGAGTGAACGATGCCGGCAACCGGATCGACGATGTCCGCGTGACCATCCGCCGCGCTGGCCGGGATCACCCCCGACGGCCAGCGCGGAATCGTGACCTGCCGCCGCACCTCCGCGTCCGGATCCCAGACGCCGGCGGTACCTGGCAGACCGTTCACCGTGACCGGCGGGTCGTTCTCGCCGGCGAGGAACACGCCGGTAGACCAGGCGCCCTCGGCCACGGACGGCACATAGCTCGATTTCGGAATCACGTACTCACCAAAAACCGGAGACACCGGGCGACTGTTCCAAGGGGAGCGGGCGGAAAAGAGGTTCTCGTAAGTCCCCCACTGGATGTTCGGCTGGGACTGCGCCCTCGCCTGTCCCGGGTGGGCAATCACCAGGGCCGACACAACCAGCGCGGCAATCATCGTCAATCGCCGCTCTTCCATTTTCCTTCCCATACCTTGATGTAGCTTGTACATGGCCAGACTCCTTCCATGCATGCCGGGATGGACGGTGTCCCTCCCCGGCATCGATTTGCTCCCTGCAAAAGAAATATTCATGTTTTTGACGACCATCGCCGGCAAACACCGTGCCGCGTCAGGCGGCTGCGCGGGCGAACGGCCGGCGGACGGTCGCAGCTTCCTCGCGCTCGTCCTCCATGTGTCGTAGCACGACGGCGCAGCCCGCGCCGGTCACGAACCAGAAGTACCAGTTGAATGCGAGGTAGGAGAAAACGTTGTCGGAGGCGGAGATGATCATGTACTCCACCACCAGGGCGATGGCCACGAAGGCTCCCAGTTTGTCGACCCGTGCCATGCGCTTGAGCGTGCCCAGCAGACGGGCGAACAGCCAGGACAATGCCGCCAGACCCGCGAGCCCGAACTCGAAGATGGTCTGCACATAGATGTTGTGGGCACCGAAGTTCACCCCGCCGGAGAACGGGAAAAAGGTGGGCGAGTAGAACTTGAAGGAGCCGAAGCCATAACCGAACAGCAGGTTTTCCGGCCGTATCCAGCGCAGGCCGTATTCCCAGATCTGCAGGCGCCAGGCGAAAGAGTTCAGCTTGGCGTACTGCACCACCTCGTTACCGCTGCCCAGATCCAGCACCCGGTCGCGCACGCTGGGCACCAGCATCGCCAGCGCCGGCGCCGCCGCCAGATAAATCAGGTAGCGCCGCTCGAACATCAGCGCATAGATGCCGAACACGGCGAAGCAGGCCATCCAGGCGCTGCGCGTCTGCGTCAGCAGCAACAGCCCCAGCAGATACGGCACGTACAGCATCAGGGCACTGCGTTTGAACGCGCCTAGCTGGATCCTTGGACTCTTCAAGGCGTACAGCGCCAGACAAAGCACCAAGGTGAGATAGAAGGCGAAGATGTTCGGATGGGTGAAAGTGCTCTTCAGGCGATAACCCTGGAAGCCCATCGGCAGACCGCGCATCAGCACGTCCACCAGCGCATAGGCGGAGGGCAGCAGCGAAGACAGCAGCACCAGCTTGACGCAGACCTTGAAGTCCGCCTCGGTCCGCACGAAGTAGAAGGCGGACAGGAAGACGGCGAAGTAAGACAGGAACGCGAGATAACCCCGGATCGCCTCTCCCCTTTCCGGCGCGGTGAGGACGCAGATCAGCGCGACAAAGAGGAAGGCGATCCAGGGCTGCGCGACCGTGCGCGGAAAACGCGCCGGCTTGCCGGCGACCAGCAGCACCGCGATCAGGATCACGAAGGCATTCACCAGACCGCCGAACCCGAGGGAGATCGGCCCCAGCGAAAACTTGGTGCTGTCGAAGACCAGATCGCCGGCCGCCCGGAACAGCAGCACCATGCCAAGCAGGAACAGGCGATCGACACAGAAGACGAAACCCAGCGCGATCAGCGCGGGCAGCACCATGAGCCGCACATAGTTGCCCGCCATCAGGTCCGCATACACCGGGATCGCCAGGCCGACGACCAGCGCAATCGCGAACGCAGCCCCGCTCAACAGAGAGGGGTTGCGGGACAGCAGATCGCCGTTCATGCCGCAACCAGCGCTGGACGATTCGGCCGGCTGCCGCGCGCCCGCACCCCGGACTCCATGAGCACGGAGCGCAATACGCGAGGCGGGACAGACATGCGCATCAGTAACCGAAACGGCGTGTCATCCGCCGCTTTGCAGTGCGTGCCAGCGCGCTGAAGCACAGGCCCAGACCGCGCGCATCCGGCGCGGCGCTGACGATGCGACGCCCCAGCCGGAACACGTCCGGGAAGGAGCCTGCGGACGAGAACACCATGAGAAAACCGTTCAGTGCCTGAACCGCCTTCTCCCGCGGCAGGCGGGAATAGTCGTCCTCGAACTTCTCCAGCACCCGCCTGTGCCCCTGGATGAGCGACTTCGGATTGGAGGAGATGCGGTGCTTGTCCTTGCCGTTGTGCAGATAGGAGACCAGGTAATCTTCCACGCAGCAGATCTTCGTCACCCGGCTCAGGCGGATGGACAAATCCCAGTCCTGGCAGCTGCGCAGGCTCTCATCCAGGCCGCCCACGCCCTCGATCACCGAGCGGCGAACCAGGATGCTGGAGAAGGTGCCGACATAGTTCGCCACCAGCAGGGATTCGAAAGCCCAGCCATCCAGCGTGTGATTGGAGCGGGAGACTTCCTCGCCGTCGTTGTCGCGACCGATGAACCAGGTGTAGACCACGCCGTAGTCCGGACCGCGGCTCTCCAGGCAGGCGAGTTGCTGTGCCAGCTTCTCCGGCTCCCAGGTGTCGTCGCTGTCCAGGAAGGCGATGAACTCGCCGCGCGCCGCGCGGATGCCGGTATTGCGGGCAGCGGCGCCGCCCCAGTTCTGGGCATGGGCGATGTACTGGATGCGGGGATCGGCCACCGAAGCGACACGCGCCTTGGTGTCGTCCGCCGAGGCATCGTCCACCACGATGACTTCGAAATCCTGGAGGGTCTGCGTCAGCACGCTCTGCAGGCAGGCGACGATGGTATGTCCGCGGTTGTAGGACGGAATGACCACGCTGACACGGGGCGTGGCAATCGACGCTTCTGCGCCCTTGTCGGCGATGGCGCTCGTGACTTCTTCCTGTACCAGCATATCCATCGCTCAGTTCCCGTTCATGACAGAGCCGACAACCACCGCGCCCGACTGAGTCAGGCGCTCGGCATAACGCTTCATGTCACCCATGCGGCTTTGATCCCGCCGGGCGACCATCAGCGCGCCGTGCGTCCGCACCGCGACCATCGCGGCATCCGCGTAGCGGCTGCCCGCCGGCGTATCGACGATGACCACATCGAAGCTGCTCGAATACTGCTGCAGCAACTGGCCAAGGATGGGCCGTGCCAGCAGCTCCTGCGGATTCGGCGGCACCACGCCGGCCTGCAGGACGGAGAGCGAAAGAAGGTCCGGTACCCGCTGAACCGCTTCAGGCGCCGGGCGCCCGGCCAGCAGCGTGGACAGGCCACTGCGCTCCTGCAGGCCGAACAAGGTGTGCAGGCTGGGCTTGCGCAGATCCGCATCGATCAGCAGCGTCCGCTCGCCGAGTTGGGAGAACAGCACCGCGAGATTGGCCGCCAGCCAGGAACGGCCTTCACCGGCGCCTGGGCTGACCACCGACAGTGCACGACGCCCTTCCACCGGGTCGAACCAGCGCAGCATCAACTGGCTGCGCAGCGCCCGCAGGGACTCGACCTGGGGCGAGAACGGGTCGTAAGCCGCCACCACCTGGGGAGAAACCTTGCTCTCGCCGCGCTGCAGATACGGGTAATCGAACTGCCGCGCCAGGGCGTAGTGGATGTCGTTGTTGTTCGCCAGACCGAGTACGACCGCGGCTTCGCCGAAGCGCAATCCCTTCTCCCTTTGCAGGCGCAGGATGCGTTCGGTCTGGTCGGCATTGAGCCGCCCCGCATCGATGAGGATGGACCCAATGGAGCGTTCCGCGGGCGGACGAAAAGGCGTAGTGGCCGGAGCGTTCATGGCATCAATATCCTTCAGCGGGACGACGGAATAGGCGAGCGAAGAAACCGCCGCCCAAGGCTTCGCGGGCGGAAGGAATCACACCCAGGATGGGAACGTCGGGAACACTGGCGAGATCATCCTCACCCCGCACACGCCTATCCACCAGCTCGATCAGCAGCGCGCTGCCAAGGCCCAGCACACCACCGACGATCACCGCCAGCACCAGGTTGACCAGCATGCGCGGACCGGACGGCCACAGCGGCACGGTAGCCGGCGTCAGCACGGCGACGTTGGTCTGCTGCGTCTGGCTCTCGAGGTTGGTGGCAGCGAGCCGCTGCGTCACCAGGTCATAGGCACGCTGTGCTGCCTCGACATCGCGCTGGAGCACGGAAATACGGTCCCGATGTGCTTTCAGTTCCAGCACCCGGACCTTCTGCGCCTCGACAGCCGCTGCGATTTCTTCCTCACGCGCGGCGCTGATGCGGCTGGAGGTGCCCAGCGAAGCGGCAATACGCTGGGTCTCGGAACTGATGCGCTGACGCAGCGAGCCGATTTCCGCCGCCACCTTGCCGACTTCCGGATGGTTGGGGCCAAGGCGCCCGCGCAGCTGGTCACGCTCCGCTTCCTTGCGGGCCAGTTCGGACTTGAGGTTCGAGATCAACGGACTCTGCGTCACCTCGGGCAGCAGCTCCGCCGCGCCGGACTGGCTCTGCCGCGAACGGCTGTCCGCCCGCAGCCCCTGGACTGCGACCAACTGGGTGGACAACTCCGCTAGCCGCGCCGTCTCCACATCCAGTCGGCCATCGGAGGCGATGATCTGGTGCTGCTGTTCGTAGTCGGACAAGCGCTTCTGTGCCGCGCCCAGGTCTTCGCGCAGCCCCTTGGTCCGCTCGTCGAACCAGGTTGCGTACTGGCGGGCCGGCTCGACCTTCAGTTCGAGCGCGGTATCGATGTAGGCCTGGGCGAAGGCATTGACCACCATCGTCACGAACTCGGGGTTGCTGCCGGTGTAGGAGAGCGTGATGACATTGCTTTCACGCGCCGGCTTCACATCCAGCTTCGACTTCAGGGCAGCGGCCAGCCACACCTTGATGTCTCCCCTGCCCTCGGTCGCTTCCTGCCACATTTCCTGGAACTGGGGCTGCTGATCCAGCCCGGTGATCTCGATCACCCGCTGGGCAACGCGGTCCGAGCCGATGATGTCCACCTGGGTGGCGATGTAGCTCGCCATCATCTGCGACGGGATCATGTTGCCGAGGATGGGATCGGAGGACTTCGCATCCACAACCAGCGCCGCCTGCGCGGTGTACTTCTTCGGCAGAATCAGGCTGACCGCGGCGGCCGCAACCACGACGATGGCGACCACGCCGCAGATGACACGGAAGCGGGCGCGAAGGATGAGTAGGAATTGCTGTAAGGTCATGCATCACCCCGCTTCAGAACAGACTTTCCTTGACGTAGATGACGTCGTTCGGCTGCAGCAGATCGTCCAGGCTGGGCTCGATCACTTTCACGGCGCCATCCGCATCGCGGCGATGGATGCGCAGGCCGCGCACCGTTCCCCGCAGCGTCGTACCGCCACCGGTCGCCAGACCCTGCATCACGCTCATGCTGCGCTCCAGCCGGTATGCACCAGCGCGCTGCACCTCGCCATAGATGTAGAACACGCTTTCCTTGGCGGCATAGATCACATCGCCGCCAGACAGCAGCACGTCATCGTCTTCATTACCGGGCTGGAACAGCGCGGCAACGTCGATCTCCCGGCGGAAGCGCTTGCCGTCGCGGGTTCCGACCAGCACCACCACGTCCGCCCCGCCATTGGCGATGCCACCACCAGTAGCCAGCAGATCGGTCACCCGCAGGTTGAAAGTCTCCAGCGGGTAGCGTCCCGGCTTGTTCACATGCCCCAACACCGCCACCTGGTTGCCGCGGATCTGCACCGGCAGCACAGTTACCTGCGGCTGCAGCACGAAGCCTCCACGCTTGAGGCGGTCTGCAATCAGCGCCTCGGCAGCGGAGACTGCCTTACCACCGACTGGCACGGCGCCGATCAGGGGGAAGGTGAGCATGCCAGTCTCGGAAACCCGCCCTTCCGTCGTCAGATCCGGGTTCTGGAAAACAGAGATCCGGACGATATCGCCAGCCCCGAGAACGTACTCGCGGGAGCCTTCTGCCGCCTGACTGGTAAAGGAGAGGCTCTGCAGGAAAAGGAACAGGAGAAGCGAAAACGTACGGAGCGATGTGGAAGACAACATTCGAGCCATGCCCTTGTCGTTGAAATTATGTTGGTTGTCCTGGCGGCGCCTGCTTACTCGGCAACGCTCTGGTGATGCTCCAGTGCAAGCCTCGCGGTATCAACCTCGGGCTCTCCTCCCTGGGCATATTCGATTTCGGCGCCTGCCCGCAGCCGCTTCAACTCGCTGCGTGCGATCTCCACCTTGCGGGAGTTGTTGATGTAGCGCTCGATCAGCGGCCGCGCCTCCTGCTCCTCGATCGGCCGCAGCCGCGAAGCAGCGAGATGGACCAGCGACACCCCTTTGTCTGTCTGGTTCAGCACCATCTGGCCATCCTTCATGCGCGCAAAGGCGGGCAGGTTCTCCAGCGGCAATTCTTCCGCGGGCTTCACCGCGCTTACCAACTGGTAGGCGATCTGCTGTAACTCCAGCCAGTCTGTAACCTGCTGGAGTTCGGCCGCCTGCTCTATCTGGAGGCGCAACTGATCGGCTCGCTCTCCAGAAACCGGAATCTGCAGTTCCTGCAGGCTGTAGATGCGGCGCTCGGCAAAGAGCGCAGGGTTGTCGCGGTAGAAAGCAGCAATCTCGGCTTCAGACGGTGGAACACTCTCGTTGGTCACCTGCTCCAGGTAAGCCCGCGCCAGAATCTCGCGACGCGCGGCTTCGATGGAGTACAGAACCCGTGGGTCCTTATCCAGTCTGCGGTCTCTCGCCTGCTGGACCATCAATTCCTGATCGATCAGACGTTCCAGCACCTTTTCGGCCGGCCGGCCCTCTGCAGCCCCGACCGCCGCGTTCCCATGCTCCAAAACTGCCTTCAGTTCGTTCGCTTGAATTTCCCGGTCATTCACCTTGGCGACCACGTCAAACGTCGCCCGACCATCGGCCTCGCCCTTGCTGCACGCAACCAGCGTCAGCGAAACCAACAACACGGATGGCAAAGCCAAACGTCCAAATCGAAGCATCGAGTAATCCGCAGAAAGAGCCCGAAGGAAACCCACGTATCAACAAAGGCTCATGGCCAATGCCGATACGCAGCGCAACTCAGCGAGCGATAAGACGACGTCGGGCGATCAGCGCAAACAGGCCGAGCGCGCTCAACAGCAACGGGGATATTCCAGACTCCGCTTCTTCCCTGTCTGCCAGGGAAAAACGAAGTGCGACGCGGTCCGCAAAGGAAGAGGTTTCACCTTCAAGGCTGCGGGACAGAGACAAAATCTCATCGCGCTCCTCTGCAGTACCTATAACTACTGAATTAGCCACACCATTCGAGAAAGGTGCAATGCCATTCCTGGAGATTGCCACGAATTCAGGGATTCGCGGCGCATTGAATGTCAGCGTATTTGTAAGAAACGATTGATCCGAGAGCACGCTTCTCGGTCTTTCGTCGTAATTAACGCTCACTCCATCGCCAGGCAGCGCAAGCGCTCTGGCACTGGCCCCCGGAACGATCCATATCACGCCAGCCGCAACAAGAATCAGCTTCTTCCTGATGGAGGACATAACCGCCACCTCTCTTAAAGCACTATGGGGGCTGGGGTTATCAAGACCCCAGAACGTCTGCGGATATTCGGTGCATCCGCGACTTTCGAAAAACGCCAACGCGTTCCAGCGTCAAATATTGCTATGCAACATAGCAATCAATACGAGTAGCGTCAACGCTTCACAAACCCCGTTTCAATTGTCTTCGTTTTCTTATATCGACAACTCAAGATGATGCTGAGCCATCTCTTGATCAAACCTGGATACCGCTTTGTGCAGCGCACCGTCTCGGTGCTGGACGCCCCAACTCGATGCAAAAAATAAGCAAATGCTTAAAAAAGAAAACGCATCGACAATGCGGCTGAATTCGCCTCGTAGCGATTTAATACTTCCGACGCATTCCGCTTCTGCTTCTGCATCGTCAACAAGAAGGTCAACGCCCGCATTGGCCTGTACTCCAGTGACAAGCCATACCGCCTGCTGCTATCCGCATCCCGGGATGCAACAACGTTCGAAGTCTGCAACTGAGGATCACCACCGTAATCACGCCTGCGCCACTCCAACCCAGCGCCCAGCGTCATCTTGTCGGTCAGCACCCATTTGGGAGCCAGCACAACCGCTTCAGTGATCGCGTAGTTCGCCGCCACGTCTTGCTGGGCACCGACCTCTCTACGCGCACTCAAGGAAATCGAAGTCTTCGCCGACGCCTTCCAATCGATGCCAATGCGGCCAGTCGTACCCTTGAAATCCCTGTTGGGCGCCAAGCGATACTCCAGCCTCGTCTGCCCGATAAAACCAGAAAGTCTTGTCGCACCAGTGAGTTGCCACTCTCCGCCCAACCTGACTTCGTGCTGCTCATAGTCACGGATGGAGCCGGGTTCGGCTGGGCGATTGGGATAACGTCCCGTCGTCTCCCTGACCGTAAGAACGATCCTGCTCTCCGTCGGAGGCCGGTACGTCAGGTTGAAGTCGACCGTGTCCGAATCGAAGTCCCCGATACGGCTGTTCTCTTCGTCAAACCTGCTCTTGGTCCGGGCAAAACCCAGCCCGGTAGCCCAGCGGGGATGCCACCAGAAATCCGCCGTTGCAGCTGAACGTACATAAGTATTGATGTTCAGCTCGGTTCCCCTCACCTCGTCGAAACCAGTCATGCTTTCCCGATACATATGACTGATCAGTCCGCTCCAGCGATTCCCCACTTGCCAATCCCAGTACAGTCGCGCATCCGGCGTGTCGTGATCGAGATCGCCATGCTCCATGTAACGGGAACTGGTCAATCCGACATCCGCCCGCAGGCGCTGCCGACTGTACTCATGATCAAAACGCAGACCGACGCCTGTCGTGCTTATGGTGTCATGGCGTGTCCCCTTCGGCGCCTCGGCGTCCTCGGACAAACGATATAAATTGTCTTCATATCGGACCGATTGGCTCACGTAGAAATTCAAGGTATCTCCTTCATCCGCAAGTGCACCATCAATCCCTACAACGAAAACCAGAAGTACGACGCCAAAGATGGACCAGGAAGGTTTCATTCGGATAACGGAGTCCATGTAGAAGACCAGTTTAGTCGAGGCAAAAATCACTCCATACCCATGCTTGTAAGCGCCTTTACTCCGTCACAAAAAGGGGCAAGACACCCGCCACTAGCACTTTTGCCCAGGAATGCGGATTGCTGACATGCATCTCTACACCACTCAAAACCAATCCATATCATTTTGTTTTAACAATATTTTTATTATCGGCCTCGACCCAAATGAGGAGCCAACAAGGGTAAAGATTATGTTACATCGCCCTATGGATGAGAAAAGATCATCGCAATCATTTTCTTACATCTGTTCATTCTTGAAAGCCGCGTCTCCATGAGATGCTCGGCCACCCTGACGGCATCAGCCGGATTGAAAGACGACGCAAGGCTGCTATAGTAACTATCATGCTGCGTCGCACAACCAGAAAGTGCCCGACATTATGCTTGCAACCCTGGACAGACAAGAAAATAGCCTCCTCCGCAATAGCTTCACTATTGCCGGACTAGTCGAAGCCTTTCTAGATCCCCTCATTGTCATTGTGGTTTTATTGGGCTGTGCCATTTATTACGACGAACGTCTAGGCCCGCCCTTTATTCTTCTAAGCGTTTTCGCTTTTTCACTGACATTTCCCGGGAATATCCGGCTTCATGAAGCGCCAAAAGGAATAGCAAGGAAAGTCACCATAAACTGGTTGCTTTTCCTGGCTATAGTCGGGGGCTTCGGCTACGCGAGCGGCTATCTACGCTATTTTTCGGAGCCGCTGCTGCTCACTTGGGCTGCTCTGACGCCGGTCGCACTCTTCTCGGGCCACCTCATCGCTCGCCTGGCTGTTCCAAAAGTAATATCGATGGGAGCAAGCCGGGTTGCAGTTGTTGCAGGCGTCAACGACATAGGGTTGAAGCTGGCCCAGCAGTTTCGGGACAACCCCTATCTCGGAACCCAGGTTCTGGGTTTTTTCGACGACCGCTCGCCCAAGCGCTTGCTATCCGGTGAAGAGGCAACACCGCTGGGCCGACTCGCCGAGCTCGCCGAATTCGTGAAGCGGCATCAGGTCGACGCCATCTATTTGGCGCTACCCATGGCAACCCAGCCGCGTATTCTCTCGCTGCTGGACGATCTGAAGGACACCACAGCCTCGATCTACTTCGTGCCGGACATCTTCGTCACCGATCTGATCCAGGGTCGAGTGGACAACGTGGGCGGCATGGCCGTGGTAGCGGTCTGCGATACACCTTTCACTGGCGTCAACAACGTGGTGAAGCGGCTGTCGGACATCGTGCTGGCCAGCCTCATCCTTCTGATGCTGACTCCCATCCTTCTGGCGCTGGCCTTTGGGGTCAAGCTCTCATCCCCCGGTCCTGCAATCTTCAAGCAGCGCCGCTATGGACTGGATGGCAAGGAAATACTGGTCTATAAGTTCCGCTCAATGACTGTCTGTGACGACGGCGTGGTGGTCAAGCAGGCAACCCGTAACGATCAGCGCATCACACCGTTCGGCGCCTTCATCCGGCGAACCTCACTCGATGAACTGCCGCAGTTCTTCAATGTGCTGCAAGGGCGGATGAGCATCGTCGGACCTCGCCCGCATGCAGTAGCGCACAACGAGACCTATCGCAAGCTCATCAAGGGGTACATGGTCCGCCACAAGGTGAAGCCAGGGATCACCGGTTGGGCCCAGGTGAACGGCTACCGGGGCGAAACCGAAACGGTGGACAAGATGGAGAAACGTATCGAGTACGACCTGGAGTACTTGCGCAACTGGTCACTCGGCCTCGACCTCTGGATCATCGTCAAGACCTTCCTGCTGGTCATCAAGGACCGCAACGCTTACTGAGCAGCATCGGAGCAAGGCTGCCTCCAAATGAGCGGCCTTGCTTCCCGCTTAACCATTGCTGGGAAAAGCAAACTGCATTTGCTCAAGGCCATCCGCCTGCCAGCGCTGGGTGATCGTCTTGCGCCGGGTATAGAAACGCACCGCGTCCGGCCCATACGCGTAGAGATCTCCGAAAAGCGAGCGCTTCCAGCCACCGAAGCTCTGGCAGGCAACTGGTACCGGCAACGGCACGTTGATCCCCACCATGCCCACTTGTACCGAGTCCGAAAACAAACGCGCAACTGCGCCATCCCGAGTGAACACGCAAGCGCCATTGCCGAACTCATGGCCATTCACGGCTTTGATCGCCTCGGCCAGGGTTGCGACCCGCAACACCCCCAAGACCGGGCCAAAGATCTCCTCACGATAGATGCGCATGCTGGTCGTAACGCGATCAAACAGCGTTCCACCCAGGAAGTAACCTGCACCATCGGCAACAGGGTTACGGCGGCCATCCACGATAAGCTCAGCCCCTTCCTCTACCCCCAGGCCAATGTAGCCACTCACCTTGTCTCGATGATCGGAAGTCACTAGCGGCCCCATGTCTTGGTTTCTGAGTGAGCCATTCCCAACGCGCAGGGCTTCCACCTTGGGCTTCAAACGGCGTACCAACTCGTCGCCAACCTCATCTCCCACCGCCACCACAACGGAAATCGCCATGCAACGTTCGCCGCAGGAACCATAGGCAGCCCCCATCAGGGCATTCGCCGCGGCATCCAGATCAGCATCTGGCATCACGACTGCATGATTCTTCGCGCCACCCAACGCTTGCACCCGTTTGCCATGGGCGGTTCCCGTCGTGTAGATGTATTCCGCGACCGAGGTTGAGCCGACAAAGCTCACCGCCTTTACTCGGGGATCGACAAGCAGAGCATCAACGGCCTCCTTGTCTCCATTCACCACATTGAACACACCCGCCGGAACCCCGGCCTCGCTCAAGAGCTCGGCGAGAATCAGGGCAGTGGAGGGATCCTTCTCCGACGGCTTCAGAACGAAGGTGTTGCCGCAAGCCAAAGCCATAGGGAACATCCACATGGGCACCATCGCGGGAAAGTTGAATGGCGCGATCCCTGCCACGACACCCAACGGAGGAAACTCCGACCATGAATCTATCTCTGGCCCCACATCCCGACTGTGCTCACCCTTAAGGAACTCGGGCACCCCACAGGCATATTCGACAACCTCGATGCCGCGGGCCAACTCCCCATGGGCGTCCTCCCAAACCTTGCCGTGCTCTCTGACGATTGCTGCAACCAGTCGGTCCGCATTTTCCTCTAGCAAGGTCTTGTATCTGAAAAGGGTGCGAGCACGTTTCAAGGGCGGCGTTGCTCGCCAACCAGGGAATGCCGACTCAGCCGCGCCTACCGCATGGGATACCTCTCCTGCGGTGGCCATGGCGACCTCGCACTCAAGCTCCCCCAGGGCGGGATTGAATACCGGCCGCGTCCTGCCCCCACCAGGCTCTAACCGACCATTGATGTAGTGACCAAGTATCTTCATGTTGAAAGCACCATGTCCTGAGAGATCGAAGGGCTTGTTTACATGGGCGACGGGGAATTGCCTCAGCGCAACCGGCGCAAGGCCCCACGCACACAATCGAAAATGCGCTCCAGTTCGTCGCCCGTTGAGTTGAGGAAAGGCGAGAACTGCAACGTGTCGCCTCCATTACGGATCACCACACCGCTCTCGAAGCAATCACGGAACGCATCGAAACCCCTCGCTCCCACCGGAGCACCATCCCGCGGAGCCAATTCCAAGCCGCCCATCAATCCGATATTACGGATATCGATCACATTGGGCTCGCCTTGCAGGCTGTGCAGGCCCTCTTCGAACAGCGACTCGATGGCTCTCGCTTGCTCAAAGCTCCCCTCTTCCTCGTAAGCAGCCAGCGTGGCCAGCCCTGCGGCTGCCGCCACCGGATGACCCGAGTAGGTGTAGCCGTGAAAGAACTCCACCATTTCCTCCGGCCCCTGCATCAGGGCTTGATAGATACCTTCACGAACAAGCACCCCGCCCATCGGAATCACGCCATTGGTGATGCCCTTGGCCACAGTCAGGATGTCAGGCAGAAGCTCGAAGCGCTCGGCAGCAAAAGCCGCTCCCACCCTGCCGAATGCCGTTATCACTTCGTCGAAGATCAGCAGAATGCCGTAACGGTCGCAGAGCTCGCGCAGGCGCTGCAGATAGCCTACCGGCGGGACGAGGACACCTGTAGAACCAGCCACTGGCTCTACGATGACTGCCGCGATATTGGAGGCGTCATGCAACAGCACCAAACGCTCCAGATCATCAGCAAGATGGGCTCCCCATGCAGGCTGACCACGGCAGTAAGCCATTTGCGAGCGTTCATAGGTATGGCGAAGATGAGCAGCGCCGGGCAACAAGCAGGCACTGAAAGCCTTGCGGTTTGCTCCGATACCACCAACCGACAAGCCGCCAAAATTGACGCCGTGATACGCACGCTCCCGCCCAATCAGCCGACTGCGGTGCCCTTCTCCTCGAGCATGGTGATACGCCAGCGCAATCTTCAGCGCCGTATCCACGGCCTCCGACCCTGAATTGGTGAAAAACACCCGGTTCAGATCACCAGGAGCCAGAGCGGCAAGCTGGCCGGCAAGTTCGATTGCTTTGTCATTGGTCGCCTGAAACCCAAGCGAGTAGTCCAACTCCGCCACCTGACTCTGAACGGCCGCCACTATGCGCGGATGGCAATGCCCCAGACCCGATGTCCAGAGCCCGGAGAAACCATCGAGCAGTCTGTCACCCGCGGCCGTTGTGTAGTGATGCCCCTGTGCCGACTGGATAACCCGGGGTGACTTCCAGAACGCCCGGTTCGCGGTATATGGCAGCCAGAAAGCTTGTTCGTAGTCCGTAGCCGTCATACCCGTCTCCAGGAGCAGATCATCAGATGCTAGCTCTGGAATGGGTGACAGGAAACCAGATGGAGATTAAACGTGCAAATTAACAGGCGCCTTGCTCGAAGTGATCTATCAGCCTTGCTCTCAAGGAGGGCATTACACCAATACCGATTCACGCTCCCCCCGAAGAACAAGGCTGCGGCACTAAACCAAATGCTGAATAGCAAAAAGCCAGCCTCGTAAAAACGAGGCTGGCCTTTTTAAACTCCACAGCCACATTAAGGTGTGAAGCTTTATTTGGGGCGACATACCGGAATCGAACCGGTGACACCTGGAGCCACAATCCAGTGCTCTACCAACTGAGCTAATGCCGCCACTAACCTTTTTTGACCACGCCTGATTCGTGATCTGAAACCTATCTGGCCTGCCCGGCAGGACTCGAACCTGCAACCCCCGGCTTAGAAGGCCGGTGCTCTATCCGGTTGAGCTACGGGCAGATTCCCGCGGGCAATCGGAGTGAGCTGGTCGGGGTGGAGGGATTCGAACCCCCGACATCTTGCTCCCAAAGCAAGCGCGCTACCGGACTGCGCTACACCCCGAGAGCCGCTAACTATACAGACCCCCCGTGTGCCCGTCAAATATTGTTTTGACTATTTTTCAATGTGCCTTTGTTGCGCTAGCCATTGGCATATTGCTTGCAGCCCGGAAGCGTTTTCTGATATTTAATTGCATCGCACAATGCACCTACGGAAGGCTACGCCATGCCCGATGACGCCCTTCACAAGCAGTTTCCCGCCTATATCCCCGCTCCGGGCGAGGAATATATGAGTGCGAAGCAGATCGCGCATTTCCGCGATGCACTCAGCAGCCTGAAGAACGAACTTGCCGATGATATAGAACGGGCAGTGCAAACCTTGCAAGCGGAACCCGCCAGCTTTCCCGATCCCAATGACAGAGCCAGCCAGGAGTCCGACCTGGCCTTGGAGCTACGCAATCGCGATCGGGAGCGCCGCCTGATCAAAAAGATCGACGAGGCGCTGGCGCGCATTGAGGCCGGCGAGTATGGCTATTGCGATAGCTGTGGGGTAGAGATTGGTCTCAAACGCCTCGAAGCCCGCCCAACGGCCACGCTCTGTATCGATTGCAAGACACTGGAAGAAATGCGGGAACACCAACTCGGGAAGTCGTAGGCTCACCACAAAAGCAGATAACAAAAAAGGACGCCCTGAAGCGTCCTTTTTTGTTCATACAGGCTAAGCAATCAACCCGCGCTTTCGCCGAGCAGTGCCTTCATGCTCAGACGGATCTTGCCACGCTCATCAGTCTCCAGAACCTTAACGCGCACGCTCTGACCTTCCTTCACATAGTCAGCAACGTTATTGACGCGCTCGTTGGCGATCTGGGACACATGCAGCAGACCATCACGGCCCGGCAGGATGTTCACAATGGCACCAAAGTCCAGCAAGCGAACAACTGTGCCTTCATAGACCTTGCCCACCTCGACCTCGGCAGTGATCTGCTCGATACGCTCCTTAGCCTTCTGGGCGCCCTCTGCGGAGACGGAAGAAATCGTGATGTTGCCATCGTCTTCGATTTCAATGACCGTACCGGTCTCTTCCTGCAGGCCGCGGATCACCGCTCCGCCCTTGCCGATCACGTCGCGGATCTTCTCCGGATTGATCTTCATGTTGAGCATGCGCGGTGCGTACTCGGAGACCTCGACACGCGCGCCGCCTTGCGCGCCCTTCATCAAACCGAGGATGTGCATACGACCTTCCTGCGCCTGGCTGAGCGCAACCTGCATGATCTCCTTGGTGATGCCCTGGATCTTGATGTCCATCTGCAGCGCGGTCACACCGTTCTCGGTACCCGCCACCTTGAAGTCCATGTCGCCGAGGTGATCTTCATCGCCCAAGATGTCGGTCAGCACGGCGAAGCGGTTGCCGTCCTTGATCAGACCCATCGCGATACCAGCCACATGGTTCTTCATCGGCACGCCGGCATCCATCAGCGCCAAGGAGCCGCCGCACACGGAAGCCATGGAGCTGGAGCCGTTGGATTCAGTGATCTCGGACACGACACGGATGGTGTAACCGAACTCCTCGTCCTTCGGCAACATCGCAACCAGCGCACGCTTGGCCAGACGGCCGTGACCGATCTCGCGACGCTTCGTCACACCAAAACGCCCCGTCTCACCGGTGGAGTACGGCGGGAAGTTGTAGTGCAGCATGAAGCGCTCTTTGTACTCGCCGGCGATGGCATCGATGATCTGCTCATCACGCCCCGTACCCAGAGTGGCAACGACCAGCGCCTGGGTTTCGCCACGAGTGAACAACGCGGAACCGTGGGTGCGCGGCAACACGCCGACGCGGATCTCGATCGGGCGCACCGTGCGGGTGTCACGACCGTCGATACGCGGCTCGCCATTCAGGATACGGCTGCGGACGATCTCGGACTCGAGATTGAAGAAGATGTCCTTAACTTCGTTGTCGGACGGCGCCACATCGACACCTTCCGCCAGCGCAGCCGCCAACTCCTTGCGGATCTCGCTCAGACGCTCGGTACGAGCCTGCTTGCTGGTGATACGGAAAGCCTCATCGACCTTGGCACGGGCGAGTTCGGAGACGCGGCTGATCAGCGCTTCATTGCTCGGCGCAGGCTTCCAGTTCCATTCCGGCTTGCCAGCAACTTCAACTAGTTCGTTGATCGCCCGAATTGCGGCCTGCATCTGCTCGTGACCGAAGACCACTGCGCCCAGCATCACCTGCTCGGACAGCTCGTCCGCTTCAGACTCAACCATCAGCACTGCAGCCTCGGTACCGGCTACAACCAGATTCAGCTGACTGGCCTTGGTCTGGCTCGTCGTCGGGTTCAGGATGTACTGACCGTCGGCATAGCCAACGCGAGCAGCGCCAATCGGACCATCGAACGGGATACCGGAGATGGCCAGCGCAGCAGAAGCAGCCAGCATCGCAGGAATGTCGCCATCCACCTCGGGATTCAGCGACAGCACGGTAACGATGACCTGGACTTCGTTGTAGAAGCCTTCCGGGAACAGCGGACGAATCGGGCGATCGATCAGGCGCGACGTCAGCGTCTCCTTCTCGGTCGGACGGCCTTCACGCTTGAAGAAGCCGCCCGGGATGCGGCCCGCGGCGTAGAACTTCTCGACGTAATCCACCGTAAGCGGGAAAAAATCCTGACCCGGCTTGGCGTCCTTTGCGGCGACAACCGTGGCCAGAACCACGGTTTCGTCCATATTGAGAAGGACAGCACCACCCGCCTGACGGGCAACCTCACCCGTCTCCAGAGTGACCGTGTGAGCGCCATAGGTAAAAGTTTTCTTGATCGCGGTAGGCAAGGGGATTTCCTTTTATTCAGTGAGAGCAGCGAACAACAACTGCGAACATGTGCGCGGCAAGACTCCCAGAAACGACAAAGCCGGCGCGGCCCTTGTTGGGCTCGCCCGGCTTTGCTGGCTTAAGCCGCCGTTTCAGGCGCTGTCGGTCGCGTCACGGCCGGCTTTGCTTACTTGCGCAGCCCCAGGCGCTCGATCAGGGCGCGATAGGAATCGGCGTTGGTACGCTTCAGGTAGTCCAGCAGCTTGCGGCGCTGGCTGACCATCTTCAGCAGGCCACGGCGGGAGTGGTGATCCTTGCCATGTTCCTTGAAATGGCCGGTCAGACCATTGATACGGGTAGTCAGCAGGGCAACCTGAACTTCCGGCGAGCCGGTGTCGCCAGGGGCGCGCTGGTAATCGGAAACGACTTGCGCCTTGGTAGCGGTATCGAGAGCCATGTGCGTATTTACTCTTTTCGTTCTGCCAATCAGAAGCGGCGGATTATACCTAACGCCGCGCGGGAAACTCAATCAATATCACGTACTTTGGATGGATGGCGCCGTGGCAATGAGGCGTTTGGGCCACAAATTACCATCCACTTTCCATTCGCCGAGCCCTATGAAACCGGACGGACCATACAAGCGGATGCAGATGCCCCGCTCGCCCGGCAACGCCAGCGGCCGACCCTGCAAAGCAGCAAGTGCCTGCGCCTGAGTCAGCGTCAGTGCTGGGAAATGTTGCACCAACTGATCTGCCGCTTCGAGATAGACATCACGCAACTCCGGCGTTTCAGCTTGCTCGAGGGCCTCCAGGCTGACTGCATCATCAACCGAGAAAGCACCAATGCGGCTTCGGCGCAGACCGGTCAAATGAGCACCGCAACCCAGTGTTGAGCCAATATCCATCGCCAGACTGCGGATGTAAGTGCCTTTACTGCAATCGACTTCCAGCGTTAATTCATTGCCAGAGAAGCGCTTCAATTCCAGGCGATGAATCGTCACGACTCTGGCTTCCCGCTCCAGCTCGACACCGGCACGGGCATATTCATACAGTGGCTTGCCGTCTCGCTTCAGGGCGGAATACATCGGCGGAACCTGCCGGATCTCACCCCTGAAATCCACCAATACCTCATTCAAGCGGCTTTCAGTGACATCGACCGGATGCGTTCGGACCACCTGCCCCTCTGCATCACCGGTATCGGTTTCGGCGCCGAGCGCCACCGTCGCCAGATACGTCTTGTCTGCATCCAGCAACATCTGCGAAAACTTGGTCGCCTCGCCGAATGTCAGTGGCAACAGTCCGGTTGCCATCGGGTCCAGCGTGCCGGTGTGACCGGCCTTGGCTGCGTTGAGAAGCCGCCGCGCGGTCTGCAGCGCCGCATTGGAGGTCAAACCTTGAGGCTTGTCCAGCAGAAGCACACCGTCAACGGTGCGCCGTACGATCTTGCGCTGCACTACCTTTCCCATCGGGGCCAGCCTGAGAGGCTCAGGCCTCGTCCTCGTCACGATGACGTGCTTCGTCATCCTTCACCGTCTCGTCGATGAGCCGGGACAGACGACTCCCCTCCTCCACCGATCGATCGTACTGGAAGTGCAGTTCGGGAATGGTGTGGATGCGGATCCTGCGGCCCAGCTCCCGCCGCAGGAAACCGCTGGCGCGGCGCAGCCCCTGAAGAATCTCAGGCACACTCCCTTCACCCGTCATCGAGGTGAAGAACACCTTCGCATGAGCGTAATCCGGCGTGATTTCAACATCGGTCAAGGTGATGAACCCGACGCGCGGGTCCTTCACCTCCAGCCGGATCAGCTCCGCCAGTTCGCGGCGGATCTGCTCCACCACGCGCTGGCTGCGGGAATATTCCTTAGGCATCGATCAGAGCGTCCGTGCGACTTCCTTGATCTCGAAGATCTCGAGCTGATCGCCTTCGTGGATGTCGTTGAAGTTCTTGAGCTGAAGACCGCATTCGTAGCCGAACTTCACCTCCTTCACGTCATCCTTGAAGCGCTTGAGCGAATCCAGGTCGCCGCTCCAGACCACCACGTTGTTGCGCAGCAGGCGGGCCGAGGAGTTGCGCTTGACCAGACCTTCGAGCACGTAACAACCGGCCACCGAACCCACCTTGGAGATAGTGAAGACCTGGCGGATCTCGACCAGACCAATCACCTCTTCGCGCTTCTCCGGCGCCAGCATGCCGGACAGCGCTGCCTTCACCTCATCCACAGCGTCATAGATGATGTTGTAGTAGCGGATATCCACGCCGAAGCTCTCGGCCAGCTTGCGGGCACCAGCATCTGCACGGGTGTTGAAGCCGACGATGACAGCACCGGACGCCTGGGCCAGGTTCACATCCGACTCGGAAATCGCGCCCACCGCACCGTGGATGACGTTGACCCGCACTTCCTCGGTAGACAGCTTGTTGAGGGCGTGGACCAGCGCCTCCTGCGAGCCCTGCACGTCCGCCTTGACGATGAGCGCCAGGCTCTTGACTTCGCCCTCCGCCATCTGCTCGAACATGCTTTCCAGCTTGGCAGCCTGCTGGCGGGCCAGCTTGACGTCACGGAACTTGCCCTGACGGAACAGCGCAATTTCCCGCGCCTTCTTCTCGTCAGCCAGCGCAATCGCTTCATCACCTGCAGCCGGCACATCCGACAGACCCAAAATCTCGACCGGGATGGACGGGCCAGCGACATCGATCGCCTTGCCGTTCTCGTCCAGCATCGCGCGGATGCGGCCGAACGTCGCGCCCACCAGTAGCACGTCGCCCTTGCGCAGGGTACCGGACTGGACCAGCAGCGAAGCCACCGGGCCGCGCCCCTTGTCCAGACGCGCTTCCACGATCAGGCCCTTGGCCGGGGTTTCCACCGGGGCGGTCAGCTCCAGCACTTCGGCTTGCAGCAACACGCTTTCCAGCAGTTGATCGATACCGGCGCCAGTCTTGGCGGAAACCGGGATGAACATGGTTTCGCCGCCATACTCTTCCGGCACTACGCTCTCGGCCACCAACTCCTGCTTCACCCGGTCCGCATTCGCTTCGGGCTTGTCGATCTTGTTGATCGCCACAACCAGCGGGACACCGGCAGCCTTCGCATGGTGGATGGCTTCACGCGTCTGCGGCATCACGCCGTCGTCGGCCGCGACCACCAGAATCACGATATCGGTCGCCTTGGCGCCACGGGCACGCATTGCAGTGAATGCCTCGTGACCCGGGGTATCCAGGAAGGTGATCACGCCACGCGGGGTATCCACGTGGTAGGCACCGATGTGCTGCGTAATGCCACCGGCTTCGCCCGCCGCAACCTTGGCACGGCGGATGTAGTCCAGGAGCGAGGTCTTGCCGTGGTCAACGTGGCCCATCACGGTCACCACCGGAGCACGCGGCAGCACTTCAGCATCCTTGTGCTCGTCGTGATCCTCGAGGAAGGCATCCGGATCGTCCAGCTTGGCGGCCAGCGCCTTGTGGCCCAGTTCCTCGACGACGATCATCGCGGTTTCCTGGTCCAGCACCTGGTTGATGGTGACCATGGAACCCATCTTCATCAGCACCTTGATGAGCTCGGTCGCCTTCACCGCCATCTTGTGAGCCAGATCGGCCACAGTGATGGTTTCCGGCACATGCACTTCGCGCACGATGGGCTCGTTGGGAGCCTGGAAGCTCTGACGATCGTCCTGGCCGCGACCATGACGGCCACCACCCTTGGCGCCACGCCAGGCGTTGCCGGCATTGCCACCCACTTCACCGCGGGTCTTCAGACCACGACGCTTGGCGCTTTCGTTCTCACGCGTGCCGCGCTTGACGTCCTTCGTTCCTTTGTCGTCAGCCTTGGCCGGACGATGCAGGGTGCCGGTCGTCGGCTTGGCGGCTGCAGCCGGCTTGGCAGCTTCTTCCTTGCGCTGTGCTTCGGCACGCACACGGGCTTCTTCTTCCGCACGGCGCGCCTCGGCCGCGGCCTTGGCCGCAGCGTCACGCTGCTGACGGGCCCGCAGATCGGCCGCCTGGCGTTCCTGCAACTGGCGATGGCGGTTGGCTTCGCGCTCGCGGGCAGCGATCTCTTCATCGCTCAGCAGTTCGGTGATGGAAACCGGCTTGCGCGGCGCAAGCGGTTCGGCACTGGCGGCAGCTTCCTTCACTTCTTCCTCAACCTGCGGTTCAACCTTCTCGGCCTCAATCGCTTCCACCACGGGTACGGGCTCAGGCTCGACCGGGGCGGCTTCCACCACCGGCTCGGGCTCCGGCTCCGGTTGAATCTCGACCACCGGCTCCAGCACTTCCTCGATCACAGCCACCGGCTCCGGCAGTTGCTCTTCGGCAACGACGGACTCGGCCGCAACCATTTCTTCTTCGAGCACAGGCAACGCTTCGCCGGCGCCAGCATCGGCAAGCAGCTCGTCGCGCTTGACGAAGGTGCGCTTCTTGCGAACCTCGACCTGCACGGTGCGAGCACGGCCGGTCGAATCGGTGGCCCGAATCTCACTGGTCTGTTTGCGGGTCAGGGTAATCTTGCCCTTGGACTCGGTATCCCCATGCGCACGCCGGAGATATTCCAGCAGCCGAGCCTTGTCCTGTTCGGTCAGCAGGTCATTCGCACCCGCCTTCTCGACGCCGGCACGCTTCAACTGCTCGAGCAGCACCGCCGCCGGCATCTTCAGCTCGCCGGCAAACTGCGTCACGCTCATCTGTTCCATCAATGCCCTCCCGTCATTCCTCGAACCAGTGAGCGCGTGCTACAGAAATCAGCGCCTTGGCTCGTTCTTCGTCCACACCGGACATCTCGATCAGTTCATCGACCGCAAGGTCGGCGAGATCGTCGCGGGTTCGGATCCCCTTCTGCGCAAGCGCAGCAGCCAGCGACTTGTCCATCCCTTCGAGGCCGAGCAGATCGTCGGCAACGTTCTCCAGCTGTTCCTCGGTCACGATCGCTTCCGTCAGCAAGACGTTGCGCGCGCGGTTGCGCAGTTCGTTGACCGTGTCCTCGTCGAACGCCTCGATTTCCAGCATTTCGGCCAGGGGTACGTAAGCCACTTCCTCGAGCGACGAGAAACCCTCGTCGATCAGGATGTCGGCCAGCTCTTCATCTACGTCCAGCTTGGCGATGAACAGGCTGCGCAGCTCGGAACGCTCATGTTCCGACTTCTCCGCCGACTCCTGCTCGCTCATCAGGTTGATCGTCCAGCCGGTGAGTTCCGACGCCAGCTTTACGTTCTGACCATTGCGGCCGATGGCGATGGCGAGGTTGTTCTCATCCACCACCACGTCCATCGCATGGGCTTCTTCATCCACCACGATGGAGACCACTTCGGCCGGCTGCAGCGCGGCAATCACGAACTGCGCCGGGTCCTGCGCCCAGACGATGATGTCGATCTGCTCGCCGCCGATCTCGTTACGCACTGCGGTAACGCGCGAGCCACGCAGACCGACGCAGGTACCGATCGGGTCGATGCGCTGGTCGTTGGACTTCACGCCGATCTTGGCGCGCAGGCCAGGGTCACGGGCGCAAGCCTTGATCTCCAGCAGGCCGTCTTCGATCTCGGGTACTTCGAGCTCGAACAGCTTCATCAGGAATTCGGGCGCGGTGCGCGACAGGATCAGCTGCGGGCCACGAGCACCGCGGTCGATCTTCAGTAGATAGGCTTTTACCCGGTCGCCAACCCGCAGGTTCTCGCGCGGAATCTGCTGATCACGCGGCAATACCGCTTCCATGCGACCCACTTCGATAATCGCGCTGCCCCGCTCCATCCGCTTGATGGAACCGGAAACGAGGAATTCCTTGCGCTCCAGGAAGTCGTTCAACACCTGCTCGCGCTCAGCGTCGCGGATGCGCTGCAGGATCACCTGCTTGGCGGCCTGGGCGCCGATGCGGCCGAAATCGATCGGTTCCAGCGGTTCTTCGATGAAGTCGCCCAGTTCGATATCGGCGCGGATGTCGCGGGCGTCGATGATGCCCATCTCCGCCTCATCGTTGGTGACTTCCTCGTCGGGCATCACCACCCAGCGGCGGAAGGACTCGTAGTCGCCGCTGTCGCGATCGATGGTGACGCGGACATCCGCATCGTCATGAATACGTTTCTTGGTCGCGGAGGCGAGCGCCGACTCCAGGGCGGCGAACACGATGTCTTTGGCAACGTTCTTCTCGCGTGCCAACGCATCCACAAGCAGCAAAATCTCGCGGCTCATTTCAGGAAAACCTCCACATCCACGGTCTCAAAATTTGGGAACAAGGCGCGCTTTCTCGATTTCGTCGAAGGGGATGAGGACCTCACCCTTGTCGGTGGTGAGCACGACCGCGCCATCGCGCAGCCCGTTCAGCACGCCGGCAAAATTTCTCTGGTTGTTGATCGGCAGGGAGGTACGCAGCTGGATTTCCTGACCGGCGAAGCGCTCGAAATCAGCCGGCTTCTTCAGCGGCCGATCCAGCCCCGGAGAAGACACCTCCAGGCGGTCGTAGTCGATGTTCTCGACCTCGAACACGCGAGTCAGCTGATTGCTTACCGTAGCGCAGTCATCCACCGTGATGCCACGCTCAATGTCGATGAACACCCGCAGCAGACGGCCTTTCGGCGAAAGCTCGAAATCCACCAGTTCGAACCCGAGTCCACTGACAATCTGTTCGATGAGGCTGACGATATCTACCCGCATGTCCAATCCACGCCACAAATAAAAAATGGGCGAAACGCCCATTCCTGTCGTTACAACCGGAGTGACGGAAAGCGCCAGAAAGCCAGCTTTCCAAACCGCTCCCGTCAAAGCCTTTGAATTATAGCGCTGAATCGCGCCTCCCGGCAAACACGCCCAATGCGCACGGCGTGCCGCCCCGCGAAAAACCCGCAGGAATCAGCGGGGTTTCTGCACAGTGCGATGCAGCTTGGGCGGCTTTTTATCCCGCTTCTGCTGCATGTTCTGGGCCGGTGGCGGCAAACCAGCAAGGGCACAGGCATCGGCTTCCGGCATCTCCATCCACATGCCGCGCTTCAGGCGTGCCGGCAGCTCCACCGGCCCGTAACGGACCCGCATCAGCCGGCTGACCGTCAGCCCGATGGCTTCGAACATGCGTCGCACCTCGCGGTTGCGTCCTTCGGAGATCGTCACCCGATACCAGTGGTTAGCCCCTTCGCCGCCGGCATCCCGCACGGAGTTGAAGCGTGCGGGGCCATCGTCGAGCTGCACGCCGTCGAGCAAGCCCTGGGCTTGTTCCTCGTCCAGTTGACCGAGGAGACGGACTGCGTACTCGCGGTCCAGTTCGTAGCGCGGGTGCATCAGGCGGTTGGCAAGATCACCGTCAGTCGTAAACAGCAACAGCCCGGAGGTGTTGAAGTCCAGGCGGCCAACCGCCAGCCAGCGCCCCTTGCGCAGCAGCGGCAGGCGCTCGAAGACAGTGGGCCGGCCTTCCGGGTCGTCGCGGGAAACGATCTCCCCTTCGGGCTTGTGATAGATCAACACCCGCGGTGTGCGCTGGGTGAAACGCAGCGGAATCAGCTTGCCATTCAGCTTCACCCGATCGCCTGGGCCAATTTTCTGGCCCAATGCAGCAGGCAGGCCGTTGACCGAAATCCGGCCAGCAACCACCAGCTCCTCGATCTCGCGACGGGATGCCACACCAGCCTGCGCCAACACTTTCTGCAGGCGTTCCGGCTCGCTGAAGGTTGGCGTTTCCGCCGGGCCATTCGGGCGTCGCGGCCGGGGACGCGCGGCGTGCGCCCCATCAGGCCGCCCAAGGGCGGACTGGTGCGCATCCGGCCGCAGATTGCTGATGTCGTCCTCCCCTGCTTCGTGGCGACGCGGGGCCGGAGCACCCTCGGGCTTATTCTTCTGGGGTGGCCGCAGCGGCCGCTTCGATTTGCGTGGTGTCGACAAGATCCATGATCCTTTCGATTTCAGTCAGGGCCGGCAGCTCGGTCAAGCTGCGCAGCCCCATGTCGTCCAGGAAACGGCGGGTGGTAGCGAAGAGTTCGGGACGACCAGGTGTATCCCTGTGCCCGACCACGTCGATCCAGCCACGCGATTCCAGCGTTTTCAATATGTTCGATGAGACGGCAACACCGCGGGTATCCTCGATGTCGCCCCGCGTTACCGGTTGCCGATAGGCGATGATCGCCAATGTTTCCATCACCGCCCGGGAATAGCGCGGCGGTTTTTCCTCTTTCAGCCTATCCAGATAAACCTGATATTCAGGCCGCGTCTGGAAACGCCAGCCGCCTGCCAGTTGCACCAGTTCGACGCCGCGTGTGGCGGCTTCCCACTCGGAGCGCAACTCATCCAGCAGACGGCGCATCAGATCCGCGCCAGGGTCTGGATCGAACAGACGACGCAGATCGCCCACCGGCAGCGGCACCGGTGCGGCGAGCAAGGCGGCTTCCACCACCCGCTTGTACTGCTCAGGCGTCGTCTCGAGATCCATCAGCCAGCTTTACGTAGATAGGTGCAAACGCCTCGTTCTGCGTCACATGCACCAGCTTTTCCTTCACCAGCTCCAGCACGGCCAGGAAGCTGACGACCAGGCCGGCCGGCCCGAGTGCGTGATCGAACAGGGTATCGAACACCACGAAGGCGCCATCTCCCAGCTTTCTCAGGATCGCCGTCATGTGCTCGCGCACCGAAAGCTGCTCCCGGCCGACACGGTGATGCTGGGTCAGGCGGGCTTTCTTCATGATGCGCAGCCAGGCCAGCTGCAGATCGTGCAGGCTGACTTCGGGCAGGCGCTCCACCACTTTCTCGGCAACGAAGACGCTGATCCATTCGAAATCGCGCTCAGCCCTCGGCAAGGTATCCAGCCGCGCCGCCGCCATCTTCATCTGTTCGTATTCAAGCAGGCGTCGCACCAGTTCTGCGCGCGGATCCAATTCTTCTTCGGTTTCCCGAGCTGGCCGCGGCAGCAGCATGCGCGACTTGATCTCCAGCAACATCGCCGCCATCAGCAGGTATTCGGCGGCGAGTTCCAGGTTGGTCGCCCGCATCGCCTCCACGTACTCCAGGTACTGGCCGGTCAGCGGCGCCATCTGGATGTCGAGGATGTTCAGATTGGCCTTGCGGATCAGGTAAAGCAGCAGATCCAGCGGCCCTTCGAAGGCCTCGAGGAAGACCTCCAGCGCATCCGGCGGAATATACAGATCTTTGGGGAGTTCGAGCAGAGGCTCGCCATACAGGCGCGCGACGGCCTCCTTCTCCTCCAGGGTTTCGACCGGCACCAGCTCCAGCGGAAGGTTCATGCGTGGCCTGCCGTCAGATGCCCAGCGCTGTCGCCAGCCCCATCCGGCTCACAGCAACGATGGGCCACAGGATGGTCCACAGCACGCCAGTAAATAACAGCACCAGCAGTATCGGGAAACCGTAAGGCTCAACCCGGGAGTAGCGCCAGGCAAGCTTGTTCGGCAGCAGGCTGACGGCGATACGGCCGCCATCCAGCGGCGGAATCGGTAGCAGGTTCAGCGCCATCAGCACCAGGTTGATCTGCATGCCCGCGTCCGCCATTTTCATCATGGGAATGGTATAGCTGCTCTGCGGCAGATTTAGCGCGAATTTGAACAGCAGCCCCCAGGAGATGGCCATGATCAGGTTCATGAAGGGGCCGGCGGCGGCCACCCACAGCATGTCTGCCTTGGGTTTGCGCAGGCGGCCAAAATTCACCGGCACCGGCTTCGCCCAGCCGAAAAGCATGCCGCCGCCGCCGAAAAGCGTGGTCACCGCGAGGATGGCCACCGGCACCACCACGGTACCTACGGGGTCGATGTGACGCAGCGGATTGAGCGTGATGCGCCCGGCGAGCTCCGCGGTGGGATCACCGAAGTGGCGCGCCACATAACCATGGGCAGCCTCGTGCAGCGTGATCGCGAGCACGACGGGCAGCGCCCAGATGGCTAGCGTGGAAATCAGCTCATTCATGGCGTGCTTGGCGAGAAAGGGCGCGGATTCTAGCAGAGCCGGCCATCAATCCGCGTCCAGCCCGAAGGGCGCCAGATCGCCTTGTCCCGCGCGGATCAGCTCAGGAGCGCCAGAGGTGAGGTCGATCACCGAGGTCGCTCCCGGTCCACAGGGCCCAGCCTCGATCACCAGATCCACCTGCTTCTCCAGGCGGTCACGAATCTCCTCAGGGTCGGTCAGCGGCAGGCTTTCGCCGGGCAGCAGCAGCGTGGAAGTCAGCAGCGGTTCGTTCAGCTCCTCGAGCAAGGCGGCCACCACCACATGCTCCGGCACCCGCAGGCCCAGCGTTTTGCGCTTGGGGTGCAACACCCGGCGCGGCAACTCCTTCGTGCCTTCGAGAATGAAGGTGTAAGGCCCAGGGGTGACGGCCTTCAGCAAGCGGTACTGGCTGTTGTCCACCCGTGCGTACTTGGCGATCTCGGAGAGGTCCCGGCACATCAGGGTGAACTGGTGCCGCTCGTCCACGCCGCGGATGCGCCGGATACGTTCAAGCAAAGCGGCATCGCCGGTGTGGCCACCGAGGGCATAGGCGGAATCGGTGGGGAACGCCACCAGCCCGCCGCCGCGCATTATTTCTGCCGCCTGGCGTATCAGCCGAGCCTGGGGTTGTTCCGGATGAAGAGAGAAGAACTGAGCCATTTTCGTCCTGAATCTTTATTGGTCAGAGCAGCCGGGACCAGACGGGCAGCAGGTCCGGCGGCAGCGGATTGCAGCGCCCGACGTCAACCGGGCTCTCGTTCTCGCCATGGAAGTCGGAAGCCCGCGAGGCCAGCAGGCCGCGCCGGCGGGCAAGGCTGGCAAAACGCAGCATCTCTTCTTCGGTATGCGCGCCGGACACCACCTCCACCGCCTCGCCACCGGCGGCGATGAAACTGTCGAACAGCGCATCCATATTGGCGCCGGACAGCCGGTAGCGCGCCGGATGGGCGACGACGGCAATACCGCCCGCCTTGCGGATCCAGCCCACCGCGTCCTGCAAGGACGCCCACTCGTGCTCGACGAAGCCCGGCTTGCCGCGCACAAGGTAATGATCGAACACCGTTTTCACATCGGGCATCACACCGCTCGCCACCAGGAAACGGGCGAAATGCGCACGGCTCACCAGGTCGGGATTACGCGCGAAACCTCGCGCGCCTGCCAGCGCATCCCGGATGCCGACTAGGGCAAGCGCTTCGCCCATGCCGCGGGCGCGCTCGTCCCGCCCGGCGCGGACTTGCCGCAGCCCCTCACGCAAGGCGGACGCTTCCGGGTCGATGCCCAGCCCGACGATGTGGATGGTCTCGCCCTTGAAGCTCACCGAGACTTCCACCCCTGGCACGAAGCGGATACCAACTTCCTGCGCAGTCCGGGCCGCTTCGGCGAGGCCGCCAAGTTCATCATGATCGGTCAGCGCCAGCATTTCGGCGCCGTTGGCGGCAGCCCGGCGGACTACGGCGGCCGGCTCCAGCCAGCCGTCCGAACAGGTCGAATGGCAATGCAGATCAGCGTTCATCGTGGTCTTCCCCAGGATTCGGTTTGCGGCGAATGCCATTACGACAGCAAAAAGGCTTCGGCGATCCTGGCGACGGCTTCGGGCTGGTGGTGATGCAGATTGTGGCCAGCGTCCGCCAGGCGCTCCACCCGCAGATCACGGAAGCAGCCCAGCGCCGCCTGGTGCACACCGTCATCCACGCCGACACGGCGCCGCAGTTCCGGCTCTCGCGGCTCTACCATCAGGACGGGAGCGCTGCAGCGCCGCCAGCACGCCTCCGCCTCTGCCCTTCGGTAGAGAACCGGATTCAAGCGTCTATGCACCGGATCACCCGCCATGCGGATTCCGCCCTCCCCGTTCTCCACCCCTACATGCTCCGCCAGCCAGGCGGCCCGCTCGGGAGACAGACGGGCATCGTTGTGCAGCAGGCGCTCCGCCAGTGCGGCTCGATCCGGATAGCTGCGAAAGGAAACCTGGGTGCTCAGTTCCAACAGCCATTTCTCGTAACGACCCGGTGCATCCTCGGCTGGCCGGCCGGCGAGCCCGAAGGCGTCCAGCGCCACCACCCGCTCGACCCGGCCGGGTCGGATGCCGGCATACATCAGCGCCACATTGCCGCCCATGCTGTGGCCGATCAAACGCACCCGCCCTTCGAGCTGAAAGTGGCCCAGCAGCACCTCCAGATCGGCGAAATAATCGGGAAACCAGTAGGTATCGCCGCCGCTCCAGCCGCTCGCGCCGAAGCCGCGCCAATCCGGCGCGATCACATGCCAGTCCGAGGCCAGCGCATCCACGATGAACTGGAAGGACGCGGAAGCATCCATCCAGCCATGCAACATGAAGAGCTTGGGCGCGCCCTCTTCGCCCCACTCGCGGACGTGGTAGCGCAGGCCGCGCACGGTAAGGAATTGACTGCGGGAAGATTTCATCCGGGGATGATAACAAAGCCCGCTCGAGGCCCCGCCCAAGCACCTCCGGCGCATGGTTGCCGCCTTCCGCGGAGCAATGCTATCGTCCGCCCGTCGCGCGGGAGAGAGCTCTTTCCCGAGAGCCGCCGAAGGCGTAACCCCCCGGGAACCGCTCAGGCAAAAGGACCGCGCGGGCAGCACAACAACTCTGGAGAGCGGTGCGGGCAGCCAGACATGCCAGCGCATCCACCGAAGGGGCACCCGCGAGGCGACACCAGCCAGTTGCGGAATCTCTCAGGTACAAGGACAGATGGGGGCGAAACCGGTGAGGAGCCGGGCCGCCCCTTTTTTCGTTTACGTCGTGCCTGTCGGAGACTCGTCCATGAATGCCCCTGCCAGACTCACACCCTTGCACGAGCAGCACCTTGCCGCCGGCGCCCGCATGGTGAACTTCGCCGGCTGGGACATGCCGGTGAACTACGGCTCCCAGATCGCCGAGCACCACGCCGTGCGCCGCCAGGCCGGCATGTTCGACGTCTCCCACATGCTGGCACTGGACCTCACCGGCACCGACGCCACTCCCTTCCTGCGTGGGCTGCTCGCCAACGACGTGGCCCGCCTCAGACAACCGGGCAAGGCGCTCTACAGCTGCATGCTCAACAAGAACGGCGGCGTCATCGACGACCTCATCATCTATCGCCTGGCGGATGATGACTACCGCTTGGTCGTCAACGCCGGCACCGCCGATAAGGACCTCGTCTGGATACGTGGCCACATCGCGACGACCGGCGCCAACGTCACGCTTCAGGGACGCCGCGACCTGGCGATGATCGCCATCCAGGGGCCGCAGGCCCGGGAACTGTTCGGCGCAGCCCTTCCCCAACTGCGTGAAGCCAGCGCCGCACTCGCCCCCTTCTTCGGCATCCGCCTCGGTGAAACCTTCATCGGCCGCACCGGCTATACCGGCGAGGACGGCCTGGAACTCGCACTACCCGCCACCGAAGCCTCCGCCGCCTGGCAGGCGCTGGCAGCCACTGGCGTCGCGCCCTGCGGCCTGGGCGCACGCGACACCCTGCGCCTGGAAGCCGGCATGAACCTGTACGGCCAGGACATGGACGAGAGCGTGACCCCACTCGACTCCGGCCTGGCCTGGACGGTGGATCTCCGCGACGAAGCACGCAGCTTCGTCGGCCGCGATGCGCTCGCCCTGAAGCCGGCGACCAAACGCCTGCTCGGCCTTGTGCTGGAAGCGCCGGGCGTGCTGCGCGCCCACATGCCCATCCATACCGCCGCCGGCGACGGCGAAACCACCAGCGGCAGCTTCTCGCCCAGCCTGGAGAAAGCCATTGCCTTCGCCCGCCTGCCCCTGGAAGTTGAGCCTGGCGAGCAGGTCAGCGTGGATGTGCGTGGCAAGCCGCTGCCGGCACGAGTCGTAAAACTGCCTTTCGTACGCAACGGCGCAGCACAGATCTGAGCACCGCCAACTCAAGCCTTCTGTAATCAACCCCTTATCCTTACTGGAGTTTCCATGAGCAAGCTGCCCGACAACCTGAAGTACGCCGCCAGCCACGAATGGGTCCGCAGCGAAGCGGACGGCACCCTCACCATCGGCATCACCGATCACGCGCAGGAAGCACTCGGCGACGTCGTTTTCCTGGAGCTGCCGGAAGTCGGCCGCAAGGTCGCCACCGGTGAAAGCTGTGCGGTGATCGAGTCGGTGAAGGCAGCCTCCGACATCTATGCCCCGGTAAGCGGCGAGATCATCGCCAACAACAGCGATGCGGTCGATGCGCCGGAAAGCGTGAATAGCGACGCCTACGCCACCTGGCTGTTCAAGATCCGCCCGGATGATCCCGCCCAGCTGGGCAAGCTGATGGACGCCGCGGGTTACAGCGCCTCCATCGCAGAATAAGTCTCCTCCACGCGCCGGGTCGGCCGTGGCAGCGCGGCGGACCAGACGCCGCCGCGCAATCAAACGTATACCGGATACGTCGCCATGGCCCACCCGCTCGCCGCCCAATTCGACGCCCCGCTCGCCAGCCTGGGGCAGGAAGACGCCTTCGCCCGCCGCCACATCGGCCCGGATGCAGCCGAAATTGCCCGCATGTGCGCCGAGCTCGGCGTGGCCGATCTTGACGAACTGATCGCCCAGACCGTTCCGGCCGACATCCGCCTGCAAGCTCCGCTGGACTTGCCCGCCGCGCTTACCGAACACCAGGCGCTGGATCGCCTGCGCGACATCGCCAACCGCAACCAGCCGAAAAAATCCCTCATCGGCCTGGGCTACTACGGCACGCTGACCCCGCCCGTCATCCAGCGCAACGTATTCGAGAATCCCGGCTGGTACACCGCCTACACGCCCTACCAGGCGGAAATCGCCCAGGGCCGGCTGGAAGCACTGCTGAATTTCCAGCAGATGGTCACCGATCTCACCGGCATGGACTTGGCCAACGCCTCGCTGCTGGACGAGGCCACTGCCGCCGCAGAAGCCATGGCGATGGCACGGCGCCTGTCCAAGGCCAGCTCCAATGCCTTCTTCGTCGACGAGAACTGCTTCCCTCAAACACTGGACGTGCTGCGCACCCGCGCCCAGGGATTCGGATTCGAGCTGATCGTCGGCCCGGCGGCCCAGGCCGCCCGCCACGCCGTCTTCGGCGCGCTGCTCCAGTCTCCAGGCGCGAACGGCACAATTCCCGATCTGGCGCCCATCCTCAGTGCATTGAAGGAAGGCGGCGCCATTACCGCGGTGGCCAGCGACCTGATGGCGCTGATGCTGCTGCAGCCGCCAGGCGCGCTCGGCGCCGACATCGCCCTGGGCTCGGCGCAGCGCTTCGGCGTACCCATGGGCTACGGCGGCCCGCATGCAGCTTTCTTCGCCACCCGCCAGGCTTACGTCCGCGCCATGCCGGGTCGCATCATCGGCGTCTCCCGCGACAGCCGCGGCAAACAAGCGCTGCGGATGACGCTGCAGACGCGGGAGCAGCACATCCGCCGGGAGAAGGCCAACTCCAACATCTGCACCTCGCAGGTGCTGCTGGCCAACATGGCCGCCTTCTACGCCATCTACCACGGCCCGGCGGGGCTGAAGGCCATCGCTGGCCGCATCCATCGCCTTGCTGCTCTTCTCGCCCGCGGCTTGCAACAGGCGGGCTTCACGCTGGCCTCGACACCGTTCTTCGACACCCTGCTGATCCAGACCGGCAAGCGCAGCGACGCCCTGCTCGCCACCTGCGAGCAAGCCGGCTACAACCTGCGCCGGGCGTCGGACGACGCGCTTGCCGTCGCCGTCGATGAAACTGTCACCCTGGCTGACATCACCGCCCTGCTGCAACTCTTCGGCGCCTCCAGCGATCTCGCCGCGCTGAACCGGCCTCTGGAGGAAGGCGACCTCCTCCCCGCCTGCCTGCTGCGCACAGACGCCCCCCTCTCCCATCCCGTGTTCAACAGCCATCACGCCGAACACCAGATGCTGCGTTACCTCAAGCGCCTGCAGAACCGCGACCTGGCGCTGGATCATTCGATGATTCCGCTGGGCTCCTGCACCATGAAACTGAACGCCGCCAGCGAGATGATGCCGTTGAGCTGGCCGGCTTTCGCCAACCTCCATCCCTTTGCACCCGCAGCCCAGGCCGAGGGCTATCGAGAACTGATCGCCAGCCTGTCCAAGGCCCTGCGTGCGATCACCGGCTTCGACGCCATCAGCATGCAGCCCAATTCAGGCGCCCAGGGCGAGTACGCCGGCCTGGTCGCCATTCGCCGCTACCAGGCCAGTCGCGGTGAAAGCCAGCGTGACGTCTGCCTGATTCCGCGCTCAGCCCACGGCACCAACCCCGCAACCGCGCAGATGTGCGGCATGCAGGTGGTGGTGGTCGATTGCGACCCCCAGGGCAACGTGGAACTGGCCGACCTGCACGCCAAGCTCGCACAGCACGCGGAGCGGCTCTCGGCGCTGATGATCACCTACCCCTCGACCCACGGCGTGTTCGAGGAATCCATCCGCGAGATCTGCACGCTGGTGCATGCCCACGGCGGCCAGGTCTACATGGATGGCGCCAACCTGAACGCCCAGGTGGGCCTGAGCGCCCCGGCGGCCATAGGCGCCGACGTTTCGCACATGAACCTGCACAAGACCTTCTGCATCCCCCACGGCGGCGGCGGACCGGGCATGGGGCCGATCGGCGTCAAGGCCCACCTCGCGCCCTTCCTGCCCGACCATGTGCTGGCCGCCACCGGCGATGCCACCCGCGCCAATCGCGGCCAGAGTGCCGTCTCGGCGGCGCCCTTCGGCTCCGCCAGCATCCTGCCCATCTCCTGGATGTACATCGCCATGATGGGTGCCGACGGGCTGCGCCATGCAAGCGCGGTCGCCATCCTCAACGCCAACTACATCGCCCGGCGGCTGGCGCCGCACTACCCGGTGCTTTACACCGGCAGCCAAGGCCGCGTGGCGCATGAGTGCATCCTCGACATCCGGCCGCTGAAGGCGACCTCCGGCATCAGCGAGGTGGACATCGCCAAGCGGCTGATGGACTACGGCTTCCATGCGCCGACCATGTCCTTCCCGGTCGCCGGCACCATCATGGTCGAGCCGACCGAGTCGGAAAGCCTGGAGGAACTGGACCGCTTCATCGAAGCGATGATCTCCATCCGCAAGGAAATCCGCGAGATCGAAAGCGGCGCCTGGCCGGCAGAGGACAACCCCCTGCGCAACGCGCCGCACACCCAGGCGGACCTCACCGACGACAGCTGGGCTCATCCCTACAGCCGCCGCATTGCCGCCTTCCCCCTGCCCTGGATCGCCGACAACAAGTTCTGGCCGAGCGTGAACCGGATCGACGACGTTTACGGCGACCGCAACCTGCAATGCAGTTGCCCGCCGCCATCAGCCTACGAGAGCTGAAGCCCGCCGCCTCCCGCCGCTGAAAACCGCATCCCTGCTCACTCCGGTTAGAATGCGGCGTCCTGCAATCAAGCCACGCCGAGGGCGTGGCTTTTTCATGCACAGGGACAACGCACTTCCCCCAGGGACCTACGCAAAACACACATGACTCAAGCACGTCCATCCAACCGCAAGCTCTGGTACGCGCTCCTTTCTGTTCACCTGCTCGTCCTCGCCGGACTGCTCGCCTGGGTATTCCTGCAGACCCGCCCGATCGCCATGCACGACCTGCATCTGGCCGAAGGGGAAAAGCTCAAGTGTGTTTCCTACGCGCCCTATCACCGGCCTGGACAGACGCCCTTCGACCTCAAGCTGGTCATCCCCAAGGAACAGATCGCCGCAGACCTCGCCGCGCTGGCCAAAGTCACCGACTGCGTCCGCTTGTATGCGATCAACCAGGGGCTGGACGCGGTGCCGGAGATCGCGCGCGAGGTCGGCTTGAAGGTGCTGCTGGGCACCTGGATCGGCTTCGAGAAGGAAAAGAATGCGGTCGAGCTGGATAGGGCGATAGAGCTGGCCAACGCCAATACCGATGTTGTCCGCGCACTGATCGTGGGTAACGAGGTGCTGCTGCGGCGGGAACGCACCGAAGACGAAATGCGGGCACTGATCGCCCACGCCAAGGCGCACTCCAAGGTGCCCGTCACCTACGCTGACGTCTGGGAATTCTGGGTGCGTCACGACAGCCTGGCGAAGGAGGTGGACTTCGTCACCGTGCATATCCTGCCGTTCTGGGAAGACGAGCCCGTCGACATCGAGCACGCCCTGGCCCACGTCGCCGACATCCGCCAGCAGGTCGGCAAACATTTCGCCGGCAAGTCCATCCTGATCGGCGAAACCGGCTGGCCCAGCGCCGGGCGACAGCGTGAGGAATCCCTGCCGTCGGCGGTGAACCAGGCACGCTACATCCGCGAGTTCGTCCATCAAGCCCACGACCAGGGATGGGACTACAACCTCATCGAAGCCATCGACCAACCGTGGAAGCGCGCGCTGGAAGGCACCGTGGGTGGCTACTGGGGCATGCTGGATGCAACTCATCTACAGCCGAAATTCCCGCTCGCAGGGCCGGTGCAGGAACGCAGCAGCGTATGGCCGCCACTGGCTGGCGCACTCATCGGCGCGGCCCTCAGCCTGCTGCTGGCGCTGCGTCGGCGGGATGAGGATGGCGCGCTGCGCCTGGCTGCGCTGACAAGCGTGGGCGCGGTGGCCGGCCTGGTCGCAGTGCTCCATGCGGAGCATGCACTGCTCGCCTACCGGAATCCGCTTGAATGGGCCTTGTTGGGTGGCATCGCTGCACTCGGTAGCCTGTGCGCTCTGCTAATCACCCATTGGCGTGGGCAGGCGCTGCCGTCCGCCGCCCTGGCTTGGCGCACCCTGCGCCTTGCGCCTGCAGCCATGGACAGCGCCGCGCGGTTGGGCCTGTTGCGTGGCGTATTGCTGTTCGCCGGAGCCATCGCGGCGGTACTGCTGTTCGCCGATCCCCGCTATCGCGACTTTCCCAGCCTGCTCTATCTCGTTCCCGCGCTGTTGTTCGGCGTTCTGAGCCTGCGCCATGCCCAGCCCGGACGGGCCGAACGCATATGCGCCGCCCTGATCGCCGTCTGCGCGGTACTTCGCTGGTCAACCGAGCCCGCGAACCTGCAGGCCATTTGCTGGCTGGCCACCGGCCTGGCCTTCGCCCTGCCGGTCCTGTTCGGCCGCGCGGGCAAGAACCAGTAGCGATAACAGTGCGCCAACCGCCGCATAGTCATAGCTGTAGAGCACCAGCCCCGCCATGCCGATCAACCATCCCGCCCAAGCCGCACGCTGGCAGGAAAAAACAAAGGCCAGCACGCCGAAGGCCAGGCTCGCCCAACCCATGCGCTGCTGCAGGAAAGATTGCACCAGCGCCCACTTGAAACCGCAGGCACTCCAAATGCTTTCGCCGTACGTAGCGCCACATTCCTGCGGCAGAACACCGTTTTCGAGCAGGCCGTATCGGGTTCCCAGCGCCGCGGCCAGCACCAGCAAACCGAACAGCAGCACCGACGCCGGCACATATTTCAACAAACAATTACGGAGCACGTATCTTTTCCCTTACAAATCAGTTGCTCTTGGCCGGCCACATGTCCTGTTGCAAATCGCGCTGCAACAATTCTCATAACGGCTTGAAATAATGAATAAAATGCGCCGCACATGGCTCATGGGGCAAGTGTGAATTCTGTCACACCCAAAACGGCACGTGAATTTCCGCAAGCAGATGCGAATTCTGTCGCCAGCAGCCCACAATCGGTGAACCATACTTGCAATCTCGGGCCCAAGGCCCATTGATCGGACTAGAAGCGCCACATGAAAAACGCCGCCTCGCTTACCTATCGCCTGGCCATTGCGTTCGCCCTCGCCACCCTGGTTGCCTTTGCCCAATACTGGATCTGGGAGCATTTCAACCGGGGCTCCGAATTCATCGGCACCAACCAAAGCATCAAGGGTTATGCCTACAACGGTTTCCAGCGCGACCAGAGTCCGCTGCGTGGAACCTATCCCAACGCCGAACAGCTCGGCTCCGATCTCGATCTGCTCGGCAAGTCGTCCTACGGCCTCCGCACTTACGGCGTGCTCGACATGCCGGAGCTGCTGGACTTGGCCGGTGACCGTGATCTGCTCGTCACCGCCGGCGCGTGGCTGGACCGGGACAAGGAAAAGAACGAGCGCGAAATCGCCGCGTTGATCGAGGCAGCGAAGAAGATGCGCCATGTCGAGCGCGTCATGGTCGGCAACGAAGCGGTACTGCGCGGTGATGTCAGCATTCCGGAGCTCATCCAGTACCTGGATCGTGTGCGCAAGGTGTTGCGCAAGCCGGTTTCCTCTGCCGAACCCTGGCACGTCTGGCTGCGCAACCCTGAGCTGGTGAAGCATGTCGACTACATCACCGTGCATCTGCTGCCCTATCACGAGGGCGTGCCGGTGGAGGCCGCGGTGGAATATGCCTTCCAGCGCTACGACGAACTGGTGAAGGCCTTCCCGAAGAAGAAGATCGTCATCGGTGAAATCGGCTGGCCCAGCCGTGGTCCCGTGATCGGCGCCGCGATTCCCTCCCTGGACAACGAAGCCCGCTTCATCCGCGAATTCCTGGCCGATCCGCGTACTCCGCGCCTCGACTACTTCATCATGGAAGCCATCGACCAGCCGTGGAAGGTGGATGTGGAAGGCTGGGCTGGCGCCTACTGGGGCATGTTCAACGCCGACCGCGAACCCAAGTTCGCACTCGAAGGTCTGGTGGAGCGCGATCCGCACTGGGCGAAGAAGGCGAGCAATGCCGGTGTGTTGGCTTTCCTGCCGATGTTCCTGGTCATCTTTTTCCTCAGCGACTGGAGCGTATTCGGCCGGGTGTTCCTCGCCGCGCTGATCCAGGCTTGCGTCTCCACCCTGATCGTCGGCCTCAACGTGCCTGTCGATTACTACCTGACGCAGCGCGACCTCGTCGGCCTGGCCTTGTTGATCGGCGCCACCGGGATGACAGCCGCGGTTCTGCTATCCCACGGTTTCGAGTTCGGCGAAATGCTGTTCAAGCAGAAGTGGCAACGCCGCTTCATGCCGTTGCCGCCGCATGCGAGCGACCAGCAGCCTTTCGTCTCCATCCACCTGGCCTGCTACAACGAACCGCCGGAGATGGTGATCGCCACCATCGATAGCCTGGCCAAGCTGGACTACAACAATTTCGAAGTCCTGATCCTGGACAACAACACCACCGACGAAGCGCTTTGGCGGCCGCTCGAGAAGCGTTGCACCGAACTCGGCCCGCGCTTCCGCTTCTTCCACCTGGAGAACTGGCCCGGCTTCAAGGCTGGCGCGCTGAACTACGGTCTGAAGATGACCGATCCGCGCGCCGAAGTCGTCGGCGTGGTGGACGCAGACTACGTGGTCGATCCGGAATGGCTGGCCGCGCTGATCCCGCACTTCGACAAGCCGGACGTCGCCGTCGTCCAGGCTCCGCAAGCCCACCGCGACTGGGAGAACCAGCCCTTCCGCCGCATGTGCAACTGGGAGTTCGACGGCTTCTTCCGCATCGGCATGCACCACCGCAACGAGCGCAACGCGCTGATCCAGCACGGCACCATGACGCTGGTGCGCCGCCTGGCGCTGGAAGAGGTCGGCGGCTGGTCCGAATGGTGCATCTGCGAAGACACCGAACTCGGCCTGCGCCTGATCGAAAAGGGCTACGACACCCGTTATGTGGACCACATCATGGGCCGCGGGCTGACGCCGTCCGACTTCGCCGCCATCAAGAGCCAGCGCTTCCGCTGGGCCTTCGGCGCGATGCAGATACTGAAGGCCCACCTGCCTCAGATGCTGGGCCGCAGCACGCTGAACCTCGCGCAGCGCTACCACTTCCTCACCGGCTGGTTCGCCTGGTTCGGCGACGCGCTGCAACTGGTATTCGCTTTCGGCAGTCTGGCCTGGACGCTGGGCATCCTGGCCTTTCCGAAATCCTTCGGTTTGCCGGTGACGGCGCTGGCCATGCCCATTCTCGGCTTCATGGCCTTCAAGGCGGCGCTTGGCCCCATCCTCTACCGCCGCACCATGGATTGTCCATGGAAGGACATCCTCGGCGCTTCGGTACTCTCCGTCGGCCTGGCCCACGCCATCGCCCGCGGTGTGTTCACCGGTCTGGTGAAGAAGAAAGGGGTGTTCGTCCGCACCCCCAAGGGCTGGCGTGCGCAAGGCGCCCTCGCCTTCTTCGGCCCCATCCGGGAAGAGATCGGCATGCTGGTCGCCCTGCTGCTGGCCGCCTTCTCGCTGGTAGCGCTGCGCGGTGCGAACGATCTGGAAACCCAACTGTGGGTCGGCATCCTCTGCCTGCAGTGCATTCCTTACGTAGCCGCCATCGCTTGCCAGATCGCCGCCTACATGCCGGAAAAGCCTATGCCCGCACAAACCACGGGCGGGCTGGTCGGCAAGCTTGAAGCCGGCAAGAGCTGAAACGGCGCCAGGAAGAAGAAAGAGCCATGTCCTTTCGGGCATGGCTCTTTTTGATTCCGGCCAGAAGCGCTGACTTAGGGCTAGGGCACGAAAGGCAGACGTATCTCATGACTGCGCTGCGCTCCCGCGGTCATCGCCCTGCACTCTTCCAGGAAAGTGCGAATCGCCGCGGTGTGGTACTTGCCCTTGTGCCAGGCGAACTGGAAGCAGCGTTCAAGATCCAGTTCAGGCGTTTCCAATGGCACCAGACTGCCGCGGCGGAAAGCATCCCGCAGCGCGAGCCGGGAGATACAGCCTATGCCCAGGCCGCTTTCCACCGCTCTTTTAACCGCCTCGGTATGTTCCAGCTCCAGCCGGACAGTCATGCTGTGCTTGGCACGACGCAACGCCTGCTCCAGCGTCTCGCGCGTACCGGAACCACGTTCGCGGAGTATCCAGTGCTCCTCCGCCAGCTCGGCCAAGCTTGCGGTTTGCTGCCTGGCAAGAGGATGAGATGGCGCACAGAAGACGACCAGTTCGTCCTCCACCCAGGGCGCCACTTCCACCTCCGGATCGCTCACCGCGCCTTCGACCAGGCCGATGTCGATCTCGTAGCGAGCGACCAGGCCGACGATGGTCGCGGTGTTGTGTACCTGCAACTGCACCCGGCTCTCCGGATGACGCTGCAGGAAATTGGCGGCAATCAGCGGGACGAGGTAGTTGCCGACCGTCAAAGTCGCCCCCACCTTGAGGCTGCCCAGCCCGCGCTGGCCGCTGAGCAGGGCTTCGATCTCCTGCGCCCGGTCCAGCAATTCCACCGCGCGCGGCAGCAACAGCCGGCCTTGCTCGTTCAACTTCAGTCGACGGCCGTGACGATCGAAGAGCTGCTGATCGAACTGGTTTTCCAGTTCCGCCAAGGCGTTGCTGGTGGCGGACTGGGAGAGATTGAGCGTTTCGGCCGCGCGGGAAACGTTCTCGTTGCGGGCGATGGCCACGAAGGCCTCGAGTTGGCGCAGGGTATATCGCATATTCACTGAACTTATTAGCTTTATAGAAATTATCCAACTAATCGCTAAGGGTTCGCATTTACAATTTCGACTAACCGAATTCCGTCCGCTACTTCATAGGTCCATCATGAGCAATCTGCTCCAGGAACGTGTTCTCAGTGTCCACCACTGGAATGACTCCCTTTTCAGCTTCCGTACCACCCGCGATCCCGGCCTGCGCTTCGAAAACGGCCAGTTCGTCATGATCGGCCTGGAAGTCGACGGCCGTCCGCTTACCCGTGCCTACAGCATCGCCAGCCCGAACTACGAGGAGCATCTGGAGTTCTTCAGCATCAAGGTGCCGAACGGCCCGCTGACCTCCCGCCTCCAGCATCTGCGCGAAGGCGACGCCATCGTCGTCAGCAAGAAGCCCACCGGCACGCTGGTGCTGCACGATCTGAATCCGGGCAAGAACCTCTACCTGCTGTCCACCGGCACCGGTCTGGCTCCCTTCATGAGCGTGATCCAGGATCCGGAAACCTACGAGCGCTTCGAGAAGGTGGTACTGATCCACGGCGTGCGCTACGTATCCGAACTGGCCTACTCCGACTTCATCACCAAGACCCTGCCGGAAAACGAGTTCTTCGGCGAGGCGGTGAAGGAAAAGCTGATCTACTACCCCACGGTGACCCGCGAACCCTTCCGCAACACCGGTCGCCTGACCGAACTGCTGGATTCCGGCAAGCTGACCGATGAAATCGGCTTGCCCCGCCTGAACCCGGAAACCGACCGCGCCATGATCTGCGGCAGCCCGGCGATGCTGAAGGACTGCTGCGATCTGCTGGACGGCCGCGGCTTCAAGGTCTCCAAGCGGATCGGCGATCCGGGCGACTATGTGATCGAACGCGCCTTCGTCGAAAAGTAAGAGACGAAGACCTCCCGGTCTGCATATAGGAAGGCCACGCCGGCGTTGCCGCGTGGCCTTCCGGCGTTTACCGCCCGCATTCTCGCCAAGTCCTTCAACTTCGGCGCACGGGCAAGCCTATTCAGCCTGGGCACCATCCATCTCATAAACGGCAACCCGGTTGCGTCCAGCAGACTTCGCCCGGTACATCGCCTCATCCGCATGTCGCAGCAAGGTATCGGCATCCCGCCCATGTTCCGGGTAGTACACCACGCCGATGCTGGACGAGATGCTCAGGTTGCAGCCTTCCACCTCGAAACTTCGCGCCAGCTCCAGGCGAATCTTTTCCGCCACCCGCTCCGCATCCTGCGGTGATTTCGTCTCCGGCAGCAGTACGACGAACTCGTCGCCCCCTTGTCTCGCCGGCGTATCGCTCGCCCGCAGGCAACTCTTCATCCGCTTCACCGCCTCCACCAGCAAAGCATCACCGACGAGGTGACCATGGCTGTCATTCACTTCCTTGAAGTGGTCGAGGTCGACGAAGAGCAACGCGAAGCTGTGCTGATAACGGGCAGCCCGCGCAATCGCTTCCGCAAGCAACTCCTCGAAGCGCGCACGGTTGGCGATATCGGTCAGGCCGTCATGAGTGGCCAAATGGTTGATGCGCCGCTCCGCCGCCTTGCGCTCGGTAATATCCACCACCATCAGGGTTGCGCCGCTCAAGTTGCCATCCGCGTCGACCAAGGGCGCATCCGAGACCAGCACGGTGAGCTTGCCGCTGTCTTCCCGCTCCAACTCCACCTCCAGGCTGCGGCCGTTGCCCTGGCGCAGCCTTGTCGTTCTCTCTTCGACTGGCTCATTGCAGAGGTCGGGGCAATAGCGGCAGAAAGACACGCCCCTCAGCTTGCCAGCCGGCTGGCGCAACATCTCGGCCAGGCGGGGATTCACGTAAGTCAGCCGCCAGCCCTTGTCTACCGTTGCGATGCCCTCGTGGGAGAGGTTGACGATGGCCCGGTACTGAGCCTCCCGCTGACGCAACGAACCGGAAACGATCGCCAGCGCCTGTGCCCTGGCCCGCGTCACCGCCAGCGACCAGGTCACCGCCAGCAGCAGACTACCGATCAACACGATGACGCCCAGCTCGACCAGCGGACGCTCGCCAGCCGAGAAATCCGGCAGCGCGGAGAACTCAAGCAACCACTCCCGGCCACCGAGCACCAGGCGACGTTCATAGCGCAGCGCCTCGGCCGCTTCCTTTTCTTCATCTGGATCACTGTCGAACAGCAGCACCGGCTCGGAACCCGGCGAAAGGTCGAGTACCTTCAAGCGCATGTCGCTGGTGAAGCGGCCTAGGGCACCCTCCATCAGATCGTCCATGCGAAAGGGGCTATAGACCCAGCCCTGCAACTCCTGCCAGCGGGCCGCCGCATCGCTGGCACGGAAACCGGCATGGAACACGGCAAGGTAGAGCAGCACGCCCTGCTGCTGGGCGACGCCATCCTCCTGGACAAGCACCACCGGCCCACTCAGCGCCCCTTCGCTGACCTCAACCGCCCGCCTCATTGCTTCGCGCCGGGTAGGCTCCGAGTACATATCGAAACCGAGCGCCCGCCTGTTGCGCCGATCCAGCGGTTCCAGGGTAACGATGGCTGAATAATGTTCCCGCTCGCCTTCGGGCCACACCTTGTAGCTGGCGAGGCCATCCGCCTGCATCCGGGCCTCCAGCTCATGTCGCTCCGCAGGCGTCAGCCAGCGGCTGAAACCCACACCCTGGATACCGCGGTAGTCCTCACTCAACGTCAGGCCGGCCACATACTCGGCCCATTCGCGGCCTTCCACCGAGTCGGATGCCATATAGAGGGCACGTGCACCGCGCAGAACCTGGCGGTATCCCCGGAAACGCTCCTCCACCTTCAGTGCAATCCCGTTTGCTTCCGCCTGCAGCCGCTGCTGCAAGGCGACCTGCTTGCGTTCTTCCAGCGCTCCCCAGGCCAGCCAGGCGGCAAGCAGCACAAAGATCAGCATCGCCAGCGTCACGCCCAGCGCACTCGCCGACTTGCTTGCCGGTTTGTCACCGCCATCCATCGTGAAAGGCATAGGAAGAAGCGCCTCCGCTCAGGGATACCTCCATGCCTCACGCCACCAGCCAGGCGCAAGACCGCGTGGCAGCGATCATCCGCTTCGTCATACGAGAGCGTCAATTCCCATTCGGGGACGCAAATACCGGCGACCTTCCCATTCCTTGACCACGCTCAATGCCGCCTCCGCCCAAGGCGATACCATGCCGCCGGTGAAACGTAGCTTCTCCTCCTTGCTCCCGCCGCTGACCGTGGCGGGTCTGATCGCTTTATCGGCGGGGTTGCTGCTATCGCTCACCTGGCGCGGCGTTCCGGAAGACACCAACCGCAAGGCGGCCACCGCGATCACCGAGGGCATGCGCCGCACCGAGCCGCTTTCGCCCCTGCCCCGCAGCCTCGAAGTGGATACCAGCAAGGCTGCGCTGGGCGAACGCCTGTTCCACGACCCGATACTCTCGCGCGACCACACCATCTCCTGTGCCAGCTGTCATCCGCTGAACCAGGGCGGCACAGACCGCCGGGCGCGCTCCATCGGCGTCGCCGGCGCGGTGGGCACCATCAACACGCCGACGGTGCTGAACACCGTCTTCAACTTCGTCCAGTTCTGGGATGGCCGCGCGGCGACGCTGGAAGAGCAGGTCAGCGGCCCGCTCACCAATCCGTTGGAGATGGCGTCCAACTGGAGCGACGTCATCGCCCGCCTCAACGCCGACCGCGACTACCGCGAGCGCTTCACCCTGCTCTATCCGGCAGGCATCACCGCCACCACCGTCGCGGACGCACTGGCCCAGTTCGAACGCACCCTGATCACCCCGGACGCCCCCTTCGACCGCTACCTGCGCGGCGAGCACGATGCCATCGGCGAAGACGCCCGCGAGGGCTACCAGCGCTTCAAGGATTACGGCTGCGCCAGCTGCCATCAAGGCGCCAACATCGGCGGCAACATGTTCCAGCGCTTTGGCGTGATGGGCGACTACTTCGCCGCGCGCCAGCGGGTGATCGAGGAGGCCGACCTCGGCCGCTTCCTCGTCACCGGCCGCGAGGAAGACCGCCACGTCTTCAAGGTTCCCAGCTTGCGCAACATCGCCCTCACCGCGCCCTACTTCCATGACGGCTCCGCCGCCACGCTGGACGAAGCGGTGGTGGTGATGGCCTGGTACCAGCTCGGCCGCGAACTCAACACCGAGGACCGCCGGGTGCTCGTCGCCTTCCTCAACAGCCTCACCGGCCAGCTGCGCGGCGAGGCGATTCGATGAAGATATCCGAGCTGCTTCAAGCCGTTGATGGGCTTCAACCCGCGCGGCGCGGCAAGGCGGACTACCTGCGCCTGCTGCGCGGCTGCCTGTTCGCCTTGCTGGCGGTCGTGGTACTCGGCTGGCTGTTCGCCGGCGCCGATTCGGTTTCCCTGGAAGAACATCAGCACTACACCCGCGCGCTGGACAAGCTGCGCCAGGGCGATGTCCAGCTCAACGCCGCCATCCTCGCCAACCGTCTGGCACTGCACCGGGATTTCGACACCCTCTCCAGCACGCTGACCGCCCAGCAAAGCACGCTGCAGGCGATAGGCGAGCCGCCGGCCTACCTCACCGCCATCGACAGCGCCCGCCTGCTGGACACCCTGGCCGAATACCGCCGGCTTGCAGGACTCAAGGCCGAGGCCATCGACCGCTACCAGCGCGAAGTGGCCATCCTGCGCAACTCGCTGGCCTTCTTCCCCGCCGCCACCCAGAGCTTCATCGTCGATGGCGCGGCACCGCCGGCGCTGTCCCGGGAAATCGGCATCTTCGCCCGCGGCGTCACCACTTACGCGCTCAATGGCGACGCCGAACTCGCCCATGAACTGGCACAGAGCCTGCGCCACCTGCTGCGCAAGGCCACCGATCCGGACTACGCCCAGACCGCCCGCCTGCGCAACCTGCTCGCCCACGCCAGCGTGATCCTGGAGCGCAAACCTACGGTGGACGCCACGGTACGCGACATCCTGGAACTGCCCACCGCCGAAGCCGGCGAGCAGATGGTGCGGCTCTACAACGAGGGCTACGGCCACGGCGCCCTGCGCGCGCATGTGCACCGGGTGCTGCTCTTCGTCGCCGCGCTGGTGCTGGCGGCCTATCTCGCCGTCGTCATCGCCCGCCTTGGCCGCGCCAGCCGCGCGCTGGTGCGGGCCAACCAGGATCTGCAGGAACGCATCGCCGCGCTCAAGCACGCGCAGGAGGAACTGCACCTCTACGCCACGGTGTTCACCAACGCCACCGAAGGCATGACCATCACCGATGCCGAATCGCACATCGTCGCGGTAAACCCCGCCTTCTCACGCATCACCGGCTTCGCGCCCGCCCAGGTGATCGGCCAGACGCCCAAGCTGCTGAACTCCGGCCGCCAGGATGCAGGCTTCTACCGCGACATGTGGGCCACGCTGGCGCGACGCGGCCAGTGGCAGGGCGAAATCTGGAACCGCCGCCAGAGTGGCGACGTGTACCCCGAGTGGCTGTCCATCACCGCGGTGCGCGATACCGACGGCACGCCGACCCACTACATCGGCATCTTCTCCGACATCACCGAACGCAAGCAGACCGAAGCGCGCATCCGCCACCTGGCCAACCACGACGCCCTCACCGGGCTGCCCAACCGCCTGCTGCTGCAGGACAGGCTGAACCAGGCCATCCTGCAGTCTCGCCGCGACAAGCGCCGCGCCGCGGTGCTCTTCCTCGACCTCGACCGCTTCAAGACCATCAACGACACCCTGGGCCACGAGGTGGGCGACGCACTGCTCATCCAGGTCACCCAGCGCTGCCTGGGCGCGGTGCGGGACACCGACACCGTGGCGCGCCAGGGCGGCGACGAGTTCGTCATCGTGCTGCCGGAGCTGGAGCACGCGCAGGACGCCGCGATGATCGCGCGCAAGCTGCTCTCCGCCCTGGCCTCGCCCTTCCAGCTCGGCCCGCACGCGCTGACGGTGACCGGCAGCGTCGGCATCGCCCTCTACCCGGAAGATGGCCAGAACGAGTCGGTGCTGCTGCGCAACGCCGACACCGCCATGTACCGCGCCAAGGACGACGGCCGCAACGGCTTCCAGTTCTACTCCGCCGACATGAACACCGCCTCCCTCGGCGAGCTGCTGCTGGAAAACCAGCTGCGCGGCGCGCTGGAGCGCGGCGAACTGCGGCTGCACTACCAGCCCAAGGTCTGCCCGCGCGGCCACGCGGTGGTGGCCGCCGAAGCGCTGCTGCGCTGGCAGCATCCGGAACTGGGTCTGCTCTCGCCCGGCCGCTTCGTGCCGGTGGCGGAGGAGTCCGGCCTCATCGTGCCCATGGGCGAATGGGTGATACGCGAAGCCTGCCGCCAGCTGCGTGCCTGGCAGGACGAAGGCCGGGTGCTGGTGCCGGTGGCGGTGAACCTCTCCGCCCAGCAGTTCGTGCATCAGGACATCGTCGCCCTGGTGCGCGAAGCGCTGAACGACAACGATCTGCCCGCCCACCTGCTGGAACTCGAGCTCACCGAAACCATGCTGATGCGCGACGCCGACCGCACGGTGCACATCCTCGCCCAGCTGCGCGCCATGGGCGTCAGCCTGGCGATAGACGACTTCGGCTCCGGCTATTCCTCGCTCGCCTACCTCAAGCGCTTCCAGGTGCAGACGCTGAAGATAGACCGCAGCTTCGTCCACGACATCCGCGAAGGCGGCGAGGATGGCGAGATCGCCGCGGCCGTCATCGCCCTCGCCCACAACCTCGGCCAGCAGGTCGTCGCAGAAGGAGTGGAAACCGAGTACCAGCGGGATTTCCTCACCCGCCAGGGCTGCGACCTGCTGCAAGGCTTCCTGTTCGGCCGGCCGCAGGCGGCGGAGGATTTCGCCACCTCGCTGGCGAGCCTGCAAATGCCTCTGGACACACTCGAAGCCGGCGAGACCATCGCCGCCTGAGCTTCCTCCAAGCGCTTCGCGAGCCCCCCTTCCAAGCCGCCACCACCGCCCGCCAAGCCGCGTAAACAGGCCCTTTCCGCGAAAGCCGTACAATGGCGCGTCCTTTCCGGAGCGCCGCGATGCCCCCCGAGAACACCTCGACCAAGCTGTTTTCCGAGTTGCTTCGCCCCTATCGCCTGCGCGTCGTCTTCGCCGGCTGCGGCTTGGTCGTCGCCGCGCTGACCATGCTGGCGGTCGGCCAGGGCCTGCGCACGGTGATAGACCAGGGCTTCTCCACCGGCGATCCCGGCTGGCTGGATCGCAGCCTGGCGGTGATGTTCGGCCTCATCGCCCTGCTCGCCATCGCCACCTGGGTGCGCTTCTACAACGTCTCCTGGCTGGGCGAGCGCGTCACCGCCGACTTGCGCCAGCGCGTGTTCAATCACCTGCTCAGCCTGCCACCCTCCTGGTTCGAGGCCGGCCGCACCGGCGAGGTGATCTCCCGCATCACTTCCGACACCACCCAGATCGAAAACGTGATCGGCTCGGCGCTGTCGATCGCGCTGCGCAACTCCCTGCTGCTGGTCGGCGGGCTGGTGATGTTGTTCACCACCAGCCTCAAGCTCACGCTGATGACGCTGGCCGGCGTGCCGCTGGTGGTGGCGCCCATCATCGTCTTCGGCCGCAAGGTGCGGCAGCTTTCGCGCGAGAGCCAGGACCGCATCGCCGACCTCGGCAACCGCATAGACGAAACGGTGCACGAGATCCGCGTGGTGCAGGCCTACGGCCATGAGGACGCCGACCGCCGCGAATTCGCCGGGCTGGTGGAACGCGGCTTCGCCACCGCCCGCCGGCGCATCCGCCAGCGCGCCGCACTGGTGGTGGTGGTCATGGTGCTGGTGTTTGGTGCCGTCGCCGTCATCCTTTGGATAGGCGGGCACGACGTGCTGGATGGCCGCATCACCGCTGGTCAGCTTTCCGCCTTCGTTTTCTATGCGGCGCTGGTCGCCGGCAGCGTCGGCGCGCTATCGGAAGTGTGGGGCGATCTGCAGCGCGCCGCCGGCGCCACCGAGCGTCTGCGCGACATCCTGGATGCGCAGCCGGACATCGCCGCCCCGCCGCAGCCGCGCCGCCTGCCCGAGCCGGCCACCGGGCTGATCGAGTTCGACGCGGTGAACTTCCGCTACCCCTCGCGGCCAGACGCCGCCGCCCTCAGCGATTTCAGCCTCACCGTGCAGCGAGGCGAAAGCGTCGCCCTGGTCGGCCCTTCCGGCGCCGGCAAGAGCACCGTGTTCCAGCTGCTGCTGCGCTTTTATGACCCGGACGACGGCAGCGTGCGGCTGGACAGCGTCAGCCTGCCCGAGGCCGACCCGGCGGCGGTGCGCGGCCGCATCGCGCTGGTGCCACAGGAGCCGGTGATCTTCGCCGCCAGCGTGATGGACAACGTGCGCTACGCCGCGCCGCAGGCCAGCGAGGCCGAGGTGGAAGCCGCCTGCGCCGCCGCCCATGCCGACGAGTTCATCCGCCGCCTGCCCGACGGCTACCACAGCCAGCTCGGCGAACGCGGCGTGCGCCTGTCTGGCGGCCAGCGCCAGCGCCTCGCCATCGCCCGCGCCATCCTCGCCAACCGCCCGGTGCTGCTGCTGGACGAAGCCACCTCGGCGCTGGACGCCGAGAGCGAGCGCATGGTGCAGGACGCCCTCGCCAGCCTGATGCGCGGCCGCAGCACCCTGGTGATCGCCCACCGCCTCGCCACTGTGCAGCGCGCCGATCGCATCGTGGTCATGGAGCACGGCCGCATCGTCGAGACCGGCACCCACGCCGAGCTGGTCGCCCGCGACGGCCTCTACGCCCACCTCGCCCGGCTGCAGTTCACCGCCTGAGGCTCATCCCCGGCGCCGCAGTGCGCACTAGGCCAGCGCAGCAGCCGTGACCAAGGGCGCCGCCCTCGGGTAGACTCGCGCCTTCATGTCATTCCTCGACGACGAGATCCCATGGCCCAGTATGTAATGTCGATGCTCCGCGTATCCAAGATCGTTCCGCCCAAGCGGCAGATCATCAAGGATATTTCCCTGTCCTTCTTCCCCGGCGCCAAGATCGGCCTGCTCGGCCTCAACGGCTCCGGCAAGTCCACCGTGCTGCGCATCATGGCCGGTGCGGACAAGGAGTTCGACGGCGAGGTGCAGCACCTCGCCGGCCAGCGCATCGGCTACCTGCCGCAGGAGCCTGAGCTCGATCCCGCCAAGACGGTGAAGGAAGAAGTGGAATCCGGCCTGGGCGAGATCGTCGAGGCCCGCCAGAAGCTGGAAGAGATCTACGCCGCCTACGCCGAGCCGGACGCCGACTTCGACAAGCTGGCCGAAGAGCAGGCCAGGTACGAGAACATCCTCTCCACCGCCGGCAGCGACGTCGAAACCCAGATGGAAATCGCCGCCGATGCCCTACGCCTGCCGCCCTGGGAGGCTGTGATCGGCAACCTTTCCGGTGGCGAAAAGCGCCGCGTCGCCCTGTGCAAGCTGCTGCTCTCCCGCCCGGATATGCTGCTGCTGGACGAACCCACCAACCACCTGGACGCCGAATCGGTGGACTGGCTGGAACAGTTCCTCACCCGCTTCCCCGGCACCGTGGTGGCCGTCACCCACGACCGCTACTTCCTCGACAACGCCGCCCAATGGATCCTGGAACTGGACCGCGGCCATGGCATTCCCTGGAAGGGTAACTACTCCTCCTGGCTGGAACAGAAGGGCGACCGTCTGGCGCAGGAAGCCAAGCAGGAAGCCGCGCACCAGAAGGCGATGAAGACCGAGCTGGAATGGGCACGCTCCAACCCCAAGGCCCGCCAGGCCAAGTCCAAGGCCCGTCTGGCGCGCTACGAGGAAATGACCACCGTCGAATACCAGAAGCGCAACGAAACGCAGGAAATCTTCATTCCGCCGGGCGAGCGCCTGGGCGACAAGGTCATCGAATTCCACGAGGTCAGCAAGGCCTTCGGCGACAAGCTGCTGATGGACAAGGTGAGCTTCTCTGTGCCGCCGGGCGCCATCGTCGGCGTCATCGGCCCCAACGGCGCCGGTAAATCCACCCTGTTCAAGATGATCCAGAGCCTGGACAAGCCGGACAGCGGCGAAGTGGTGATCGGCTCCACGGTGAAGGTCGCCGCGGTGGACCAGTCCCGCGAAGGCCTGGCCAACGACAAGACGGTGTTCGAGGCCGTTTCCGACGGTGCCGACATCCTCACCGTCGGCCGCTTCGAGATGCCCAGCCGCGCCTACATCGGCCGCTTCAACTTCAAGGGCGGCGACCAGCAGAAGATCGTCGGCAACCTCTCCGGCGGCGAGCGCGGCCGCCTGCACCTGGCGAAGACGCTGATCGCCGGCGGCAATGTGCTGCTGCTGGATGAACCCTCCAACGACCTCGACGTGGAAACCCTGCGCGCGCTGGAAGACGCTCTGCTGGAGTTCGCCGGCTGCGCCATGATCATCTCCCACGACCGCTGGTTCCTGGACCGCATCTGCACCCACATCCTGGCGGCGGAAGGCGATTCGCAATGGGCCTTCTTCTCCGGCAACTACCAGGAATACGAGGAAGACAAGCGCAAGCGCCTGGGCGAGGAAGGCGCCAAGCCCAAGCGCATCCGCTACAAGCCGATCAGCCGCTGACGGCGACGGGGCCGCTGCCGCGCTGCACTGCGGCATTCCTGCTGCCGGCGCGGCCCCAACTCGGTTACAGTCCGACCCCATGAGAGATTCGTCATCGGCGGATAGCAGCGCCGGACGCGCCGAGCTTGCGACCGCCGACGGTCGCGAGCAACTGCGGCTGTCCGGCGACTGGACCCTGCCGCACTACGCCGCGCTCAGCGGCGAAGTCGCGGCACTGCAGGCTCGGCTGCCATCCGACGTGGCGGTGGACGTGGCGCAGCTCGGCACGCTGGACACCGCCGGCGCCGCACTGCTGCTGCGCCTGCTCGGCCAGGAGCGCCTGGCTGGCCTGCTGGGCGAAGGCTCCGCCCTGCCGGCCGAGCGCCGCGCCCTGCTGCAGGTGGTGGCGCAGGCGGCGGGCGAACGCCCGGAGCCACCGGCCGATCCCCGCCATTCCGCCCTCGGCGATGTACTGGAGCATGTCGGCATCACCGTCGGCGTGTTCCGCCGCCATCTCACCGATCTGCTCGGCTTCATCGGCCTCACGCTGGAAGCCCTGTTCCTCACGCTGCTGCGGCCCTGGCGCTGGCGCACCACCTCGCTGGTCGCCAACCTGGAAAAGACCGCGCTGGACGCGGTACCCATCGTCGCCCTGCTCACCTTCCTGGTCGGCGCGGTAGTCGCCTTCCTCGGCGCCACCGTGCTGGCGGATTTCGGCGCCAGCATCTTCACCGTCGATCTGGTCGCTTTCTCCTTCCTGCGCGAATTCGGCGTGCTGCTCACCGCCATCCTCGTCGCCGGCCGCACCGCCAGCGCCTTCACCGCGCAGATCGGCTCGATGAAGGCCAACGAGGAGATAGACGCCATCCGCGTGCTCGGCCTCAACCCGATAGAGCTGCTGGTGCTGCCGCGGGTGTTCGCGCTGCTGCTGGCGCTGCCCATGCTCACCTTCATCGCCATGCTGTCCGGCATCGTCGGCGGCATGCTGGTGTGTGCGCTGACGCTGGATATCTCGCCAGTGATGTTCCTCTCCATCTTCGAGAACGACGTCGGCCTGCGCCACTTCCTCGTCGGCCTCGCCAAGGCGCCGGTCTTCGCCTTCCTCATCGCCGTCATCGGCTGCATGGAGGGCTTCAAGGTCAGCGGCAGCGCTCAATCCGTGGGCGAGCACACCACCTCGGCGGTGGTGCAGTCCATCTTCGTCGTCATCCTGCTCGACGCAGTGGCGGCGCTGTTCTGCATGGAGATGGGCTGGTGAGTCAGGAAACCATCATCGAGGTGCGCGGCCTCACCAACCGCTTCGGCAGCCAGGTAGTGCACGAGAAGCTGGACCTGGACGTGCATCGCGGCGAAATCCTCACCGTGGTCGGCGGCTCCGGCACCGGCAAGTCGGTGCTGCTGCGCACCATCGTCGGCCTCAACAAACCGGCCGAAGGCAGCGTGAAGGTGTTCGGCGAGGACCTGCTGGTGCTGCCCGCCACCCGCCGCGCCGAGCTGGAGCGCCGCTTCGGCGTGCTGTTCCAGAAGGGCGCGCTGTTTTCCTCGCTGACGGTGTGCGAGAACGTATCCCTGCCGCTGGTGGAACATGCCGGCCTGTCCGCCGCCGATGCGGCCGACCTCGCCCGGGTGAAGATCGCCCTCGCCGGCCTGCCGCCGGAGGCTGGCGCCAAGTACCCCTCCGATCTCTCCGGCGGCATGGTGAAGCGCGCCGCGCTGGCCCGCGCGCTGGCGCTGGACCCGGACATCCTGTTCCTGGACGAGCCCACCGCCGGCCTGGACCCGATAGGCGCTGCCGCCTTCGACCAGTTGATCCTCACCCTGCGCGATGCGCTCGGCCTCACCGTCTTCCTCGTCACCCACGACCTGGACACCATCTACACCATCACCGACCGGGTCGCCGTGCTGTCGCGCAAGCGGGTGCTGGTGAACGACACGCTGGAAGCGGTCGCCGCCACCGACGACGCCTGGATCAGAGACTATTTCCACGGCCCGCGCGGACGCGCGGCCGAAGAAGCCGCAGCGCGGCAATAGGGAGCAAGCGCCATGGAAACCCGTGCCCATCACATCCTGATCGGCCTGTTCACCGTGATCGTGATCGGCGCCGCGCTGCTGTTCGGCCTGTGGCTGGGCAAGGCCGGCAGCGACAAGCAGTTCAGCTTCTACGACATCGTCTTCAACGAGGCGGTGAGCGGCCTTTCCCAGGGCAGCGCGGTGCAGTTCAACGGCATCCGCATCGGTGAAGTCACCAGCCTGAAGATAGACCCGCGCGACCCGCGCCGGGTGCTCGCCCGCGTGCGGGTGGACAGCCAGGCGCCCATCCGCGCCGATACCGAGGCGCGGCTGGCGCTGGCCGGCATCACCGGCATCTCCATCATCCGCCTCAACGGCACCAACCCGGACAGCCCGCCGCTGCAGGCGGACGACGGCAAGGTGCCGGTGATCGTCGCTTCGCCCTCCCCCTTCAGCAAGCTGATGAGCGGCGGCGAGGACATCATGCTCAACGTCAATGAGCTGATCGGCCAGGCGCGCGAACTGTTCTCCGCCACCAACGTCGCCCACATCGAACGCACGCTGGCCAACCTGGAGCAGAGCACCAGCTCGCTGGCCGACCAGCGCGAGGAAATCGCCCACGCCCTCAAGTCCATCACCAGCGCCAGCGAGCAGGCCAACGCCGCGCTGCTCGAAGCCACCCAGGCAATGAAGACCACCAACGGCCTGCTCGACAAGGAAGGCCGCCAGACCCTGGACAGCGCCCGCGAGGCCATGGCGGCCTTCGAACGCACCATGGCCACGGTAGATTCCCTGGTTACCGACAACCGCGGCCAGCTCGACAGCGGCGTGCGCGGCCTGAGCGAGATCGGCCCTGCCCTCGGCGAGCTGCGCGGCACCCTGCAATCGCTGCGCGGCATCACCCGCCGCCTGGAAGAGAACCCCACCGGCTACCTGCTGGGCGCCGACAAGAGCAAGGAGTTCCAGCCGTGAATCCCTCCATGAACCGCCACTCCCACGCCTCGCACTCCATGCCCTCCTCGCCGCTGCACCGTGCCCTGCTCTCAGCCGCCGCGATCGCCACGCTGCTGCTCGCCGGCTGCTCGGTGCTGCCCAGCCAGGAACCGACGGACGTCTACCGTCTGCCGGCGGCGGAGCAGCCTGCCGCCACCGCGCCGGCGGTTTCCTGGTCGCTGCGGGTAGCCACGCCACGCGCCGGCGGCGCCACCAGCAGCCGCCGCATCGTCGTACTGCCGGAGGGTGACCGCCTCAGCGTGTACCAGGGGGCGAGCTGGAGTGACCCCGGCCCGGTGCTGCTGCGCGACCGCCTGATCGAAGCCTTCCGCAGCGATGGCCGCATCCCCGCGGTCACCAGCGACGACAACGCGCTGCAGGCCGACTACCTGCTGGACAGCGACCTCGGCGTCTTCCGCAGCGAATACCGCGACGGCAAGCCGGAAGTGCTGATCCGGCTGGATGCCCGCCTGGTAGCGCCGGACAGCCAGCGCGTACTGGTCACCCGCCGCTTCGAAGTGCGCCAGCCGGTGGCAGGCAAGGACGTGCCGGAAGTGGTGCGCGCCTTCGGTGCCGCTGCGGACAGGCTGAGCACGGAGCTGCTGAGCTGGACCCTGCAGGAAGCCGCCTCGCGCAGCCGCTGACCCTCACCCCGGCCGCGGCATCGCCCTGCGGCCGGCAGACAGGCAAAATACCGCCTGCGCGCGCCGGCCATCCCCCACGGATACCGCCGCCAGCGCGCCGGCCCACCGTTTCCCGCATCCTCGTATCAAGGAAAGTCCCATGCCCCGTATCGGCACGCCCCTGTCGCCCTCCGCCACCCGCGTCCTGCTCTGCGGCTCCGGCGAGCTGGGCAAGGAAGTGGTCATCGAACTGCAGCGCCTCGGCTGCGAAACCATCGCGGTGGACCGCTACCCCAACGCCCCGGCGATGCAAGTCGCCCACCGCAGCCACGTCATCAGCATGCTGGACGGCGATGCGCTGCGCGCGGTGATCGAACAGGAAAAGCCGCACTACATCGTCCCGGAGATCGAGGCCATCGCCACCGCCACGCTGGTCGAGCTGGAAGCCGAGGGCTACACCGTGGTGCCCACCGCCCGCGCCGCCCAGCTCACCATGAACCGCGAAGGCATACGCCGGCTGGCGGCCGAGGAACTGGGCCTGCCGACCTCGCCCTACCGCTTTGCCGACAGTTACGAGGACTACGCCGCCGCTGTCGCCGCGCTGGGCTTCCCCTGCGTGGTCAAGCCCATCATGAGCTCCTCCGGCAAGGGCCAGAGCCTGCTGCGCGGCGAGGCCGACGTGAAGAAGGCCTGGGACTACGCCCAGGAAGGCGGCCGCGCCGGCAAGGGCCGCGTCATCGTCGAGGGCTTCATCGACTTCGAATACGAGATCACCCTGCTCACCGTGCGCCACGCCGCCGGCAGCGACATCGCCACCACCTTCTGCGCGCCGGTGGGCCACCGCCAGGAGAAGGGCGACTACCAGGAATCCTGGCAGCCGCAGGCCATGAGCCCCAAGGCGCTGGCCGAGTCCGAACGCATCGCCAGGCTGGTGACCGGCGCGCTGGGCGGCCGCGGCCTGTTCGGCGTGGAGCTGTTCGTGAAGGGCGACCAGGTGTGGTTCAGCGAAGTCTCGCCGCGCCCGCACGACACCGGGCTGGTGACGCTGATCTCGCAGGATCTGTCGGAGTTCGCGCTGCACGCCCGCGCCATCCTCGGCCTGCCGATTCCCGCCATCCGTCAGTTCGGGCCGTCCGCCTCGGCGGTGGTGCTGGTGGAAGGCGACTCCACCCAGCCGGCCTTCGCCAACCTGGGCGCCGCGCTGGCCGAACCGGATACCGCGCTGCGCCTGTTCGGCAAGCCGGAGATCAAGGGCCAGCGCCGCATGGGCGTCGCCCTGGCGCGCGACGAATCCATCGAAGCCGCCCGCGCCAAGGCGCTGCGCGCGGCGGGCGCGGTCAAGGTCGAACTCTGACGCCGCGCCGGAAGCCGGGGGCACCCGCTCCCGGCTTTTTTACCGCCTGCAACAGTCAGCGCAGGCGCAACATCGTTTCCAGGTAGAAGGCTTCCACCTGCTCACGCGCCCACGGCGTGCGGCGCAGGAATTTCAGGCTGGAGGCGATGCTGGGTTCATGGCTGAAGCAGCGCACCTTCACCCGCCGCGCCAGCCCATCCCAACCGTGGATTTCCACCAGCTTCTCCAGCAAGGCTGCCAGCGTCACGCCGTGCAGCGGATCACCCGCGCCGCCGCTGCTCACTGCGGCGCCCGCACCAGCGCCTGACGGCGCGTCTCGAACTCCTGGCGCAATTGCCGGCGCAGCAGCGCGGCGCTGTGGCGGCGCTTCTCGTCCGCGGTTTCCGGCACCAGCGGCGGCACCTTGGTCGGCTTGCCGTCGTCACCCAGCGCCACCATGGTGAAGAAGCAGCTGTTGGCGTGCCGCATCGTCTTGGCGCGGATGTTCTCCGCCATCACCTTGATGCCGATGTCCATCGAGGTATTGCCGGTGAAATTGACCGAGGCCAGGAAGGTGACCAGTTCGCCGACATGGATGGGTTCGCGGAACATCACCTGGTCAACCGACAGGGTGACCACGTAATGCCCGGCATAGCGGCTCGCACAGGCGTAGGCGACTTCGTCCAGCAGCTTGAGGATGGTGCCGCCATGGACGTTGCCCGAGAAATTGGACATGTCCGGCGTCATCAGCACCGTCATGCTGAGCTGGTGATTGGGTAGTTGCATGGGGACTCCGACTCGCCCGCGCCCTGTGGGCCGCCCGCATGCAGGCTTGTGAGGGGGCTGCGGGCGCGCACAGGGTAAGGCAGCGCCGGCCGGCGCTCAAATCGCGAAACCACCTAGATGCGGCGGATTCCCCACCCTTGGCCGGCTTGCGCTGCCTCGTTCGCGCGGATGAGGCGTCAGGACTCCAGCCGGAAGCCCGCCTTCAGCGTCACCTGGAAGTGCCCCACCGTTCCATCCACGACATGGCCGCGAGTAGAAACAACCTCGAACCACTCGACATGGCGCAAGGTCTTCGAGGCGGTCTCGATGGCATTGCGGATGGCGTCATCCAGGCTCTTGGACGACGAGCCCACGAGTTCGACGAGTTTGTACACATGATCGGCCATGGTCTGTTCTCCTTCGGTAGGTGGCTGGTCAAACTGGATGTGCTCCAGTCCAGTATAGGCAGGCAAAACCGGGGCCCGGGAAGCGCAACCATCGTGCCACGCAACACTGTGCCGCGCGCCAAAACAGGCATCGGCGCTATCATCGCCACCGCCAGCTGGAATGCCGCAGTGCACCATCGCCGGTTAGCGGAACAAGACACTGGACGCAGACGCATCGCAATCCGCCCCTATCGACGGAGCGCATCAGCATGAACGCACCCACTGACGCCGGGCTGGACGCCCACACCCTGCTCGGCCTCGAACCGGACGCGGACGCGCGCGAGATCAAGCTCGCCTTCCGCCGCCTCGCCATGCGCTGGCACCCGGACCGCAATCCCGACCCGGCGGCCACCGAACATTTCCGCCGCCTGCGGGCCGCCTGCGAAGCCCTGCTGGAAGAGCTTCGGTTCAGCGACCACGCCGCCGAACCTGCCGGCACGGAAGCCGCCCCCCGCCCACGTGGCACCGACCGCCATGAAACCCTCGAAATCAGCCTGGAAGAAGCCTGCCTGGGCGGCCTGCGCACCCTGGTCCGCGAAGAAAGCGCCACCTGCGTGGTCTGCGAGGGCAGCGGCGAACAGACACTGAGCCACAGCCGGCTGTGCCCGCACTGCCACGGCTCCGGTCGCGTGCGCGGCGCGGAAGGGCTCAGTGCCTGCGGCCATTGCCACGGCCGCGGCTATCGCCTGCATGCGCCTTGCGATGGCTGCGGCGGCAGTGGCGAGCAGATCCGCCCCCGCAACCTGGAAGTCCGCCTGCCGCCCGGCCTGCAAGCAGGCGACGAACTACGGCTGCGCGGCGAAGGTGAAGCAGCCGCGGAAAGCGACCTCCAGCCCGGCGACCTGCGCCTGCGTATCCGGCTCGCGCCCCATCCGCTTTACCGCCTCGCCGGCCGCGATCTGTTGCTGGAACGCCCGCTCAGCGTGTTCCGCCTGCTGGCGGGCGGCGAAATCGCCTTGCCGCACCCCGCCGGCGTCCGCCATCATCCGCTGCCGCCGGGCAATGGCCGCGCCACCGAGTTGCGTGTAGACGGCGCCGGCCTGCCGCGTCACGGCAAACGGCCCGCTGGAGACCTGGTCGTCATGCTGCGCCCCGTCCTGCCCACCGGCGCCAGCGCCGAACTGCTGCCGCTGCTGGACAAGCTGGACCGCGCGCTGGCAGCCGAACTGGCCGAGATCGCAGACTGGGAAGCCCGTTGGCTCGCCCCTTGAACACAACCAAGAAGAACCGCACCATGACCTACGAACAGTTCCTCGATGAAGTCACCACGCTGATCTACGAGCGCTACGGCCTCAGCGAAAAAGCCGCCATCGCCGCGGTGATGAAGGCCCAGGCCGACGAATTTTTCACCCTGCATGACGACGACGCCAGCCTGCGCACGCAGGAACGCGCGGAACAAGATGCCCGCGCCGTGTTCAAGAAGTACGGAGCACCCGGCCGCTGATCCCGGCCCGGCGGCACTCCGGCACCGCAGGCCCTGCCCAGGCAGCACGCCCGCCCGCAGCTTTGCCCAACCCGACCGGGAGACTGCAATGACCCCGCAATCCATCGAATCCCTGATGGCGGACATCGAAGCAGAAGATCCGCTGGACGTAGGCGACCTTGCCATCGACGAGAACGAGGCCCGCCGCTTGATGGCCAACCACTTCTGCGACATCGACCAGCGGCTGGTGGAGCACGGGCTGGATGCGGAAGCCCGGCTGGAGATCATGGCGGCGATCGCGGCGCACACCATGGCGGAGAACCTGGTGCTGCACATCAACCGCCTGCGCCGCGATAACGAGAAGGACGCCTTCCAAGCTTGGATGCGGCGGCATCGCATCGGCGGCTGAGGCCGCGCGGGCCTCAAGCGACTGTGCTTCCGGGGCGGTCTTTACCGACCGCCCCGGCTGAAACTCACTCTTCGTAGTAATAAGGGCTGTCGGACGCCGGCACGCCGTCATCTTCCATTTCCGCCGCATCGCCCGGCAGCATCTGCTCCAGGCGGCCGCCGCTGTCGCTCGCCCCGCCGGCAATCCACAGCCCCACCGCCGCGACCGCGCCGATGATGGTCCACAAGGTGTTGGGCCCCGGCGGATCGCCGTAATCGTTGGCGCCCATGCCACCCGGCCAGAACAGCAGCAACAGCGAACCGATGATGAAGAAGGCCGCGCTGACGATCATGCCCAGCGGCGCACCGCTGAGGCCGGACGCCACCGGCAGCAGGATGGCGAGCAGCACCCACTTGCCGCTGCGATTGAGGTCGTGCAGCCGCAACACGCTGACCCGCAGCGCCATCCACACGGTAAGCAGCGCGCCGATGATCAGCGCCGCCACCATGGACGTGCCCTGCCCCAGCATCGCCCCCAACAGCGCGCCGACGAACAGCGGCACATAGGCCGGGAAGGAATAGGCCAGATAGCGCAGGCGGCCGACCCGGCCTTCCAGCGACAGCGAAAAGGCCGCCGGCGTCGAGTAGCCGTCCGCGCTGCCTTCCTGCTCCACCCGCGACAACGGCCCCAGCGACGCCGCGACCGCCACGCCGCGGGCTGGCGCCGCAGCCGCTTCCACACGAGCGGCCTGCGCCTGCGCGGCCACCATGCGCGGCATGTCCACGCCGCACTCGCGGCAGAGGTTGCGCTTGGGCTGGGCGGCGCCGCAAGACGGGCAGTTCATCATCTCCACCCCCGGCTCATCGCCGACCAGGGCAAGCACCGTCACCGGCGCTGTGCTGGCAGCGGCCGCGACGGCATTGCCCCGCGACGGCGGCTGAGCCGCCTCCACGACCGCTGGCGGCGCGCTCGCCCGCGAGGCGGCCGGTGCGGCTTCCGGGCGCCTGACTTCGACCGCCGGCGCCACACTGGCCGGACCAGCACTGGCTTCCACCCTCGCCTCCGCTCCTGCCTGGCGCAGCGCATGCAGATAGCGCGGCGCCTTGGTCGCCTCCAGGTTGCGCCGGACCACCGTTTCCTTGCCGGCAAGCAGCGGCAGAACCTTCTCCTCCGGCAGTCCCATCAGCCGTGAGAGCGCCTGCACCACGTCGGCGGAGTGATGACCGGGCAGGATGCTGCCGGTAAGGATGAGATTGACGCCGGAATCCATCGACGATGACCTTCGCATTGACCGCCGGCGATATTAGCGGCTGCCCGTTACATCGTGTTGCCTGTCCGGTACAAAGCGCCACGAAGCCCGCGCATGCGCCGCCCGCGGGCGTCCGCGTTACCATCCGGCCCCTGGGCCCTGAACTACCAACAAGGAACAAGGGATGAAGACCTTCGACTATCTCGTCATCGGCGGCGGCAGCGGCGGTGTGGCCACCGCACGCCGGGCCGCTGAATACGGCGCCCGGGTGGCGCTGATCGAGGCCGGCCGCCTGGGTGGCACCTGCGTGAACGTGGGCTGCGTGCCCAAGAAGGTGATGTGGAACGCCGCCAACATCGCCCACTCGCTGGAAGACGCCGCCGGCTACGGCATCACCGTCGCCGGCCATGAATTCGACTGGCCGACGCTGCAGCAGCGCCGCGACGCCTATGTGCAGCGCCTGAACGGCATCTACGACGGCATGCTGGAGAAGGCCGGCGTCGAAGTGGCGCGCGGCTTCGGCCGTTTCGTGGACAAGAACACGGTGGAAGTGAATGGCGAGCGCTACAGCGCGCCGCACATCGTCATCGCTACCGGCGGCCGCCCGGTGGTTCCGGAGGTGCCCGGCGCCGAACTGGGCATCACCTCCGACGGCTTCTTCGAACTGAAGCAGCAGCCCAGGCGGGTGGCGGTGGTCGGCAGCGGCTACATCGCGGTGGAACTGGCCGGCGTGCTGCGTGGGCTGGGCAGCGAAGTCGATCTGCTGGTGCGCGGCGAGGTACTGCTGCGCCCCTTCGACGCCCTGCTGCGGGAAGAACTGGCGACGCACATGCAGGATGCCGGCGTCCACCTGTGCTTCCGCCATCAGGTGCGCGGCCTGACACGGCAGCAGGATGGCAGCATCCGCATCGACTGCGAGGATGGCGACGGCAAGCCGGTGCAGCGCGTGGCCGACACGGTGATCTGGGCGATAGGCCGCGAAGCCGCCACCGACGGCCTCAACCTCGCCGCCGCCGGACTCACCGCCGGCAAGCATGGCGTACTCGAAACCGACGAGTACCAGAACACCGCCGTGCCCGGCATCTATGCCATCGGCGACATCGTCGGCAAGGCGGAACTGACGCCGGTGGCCATAGGCGCCGGCCGCAAGCTGGCCGCCCGCCTGTTCCGCGACCAGCCCGACAGCAAGCAGAACTACGATCTGATCCCCACCGTGGTCTTCAGCCATCCGCCGATAGGCACCGTCGGCCTCAGCGAGGAAGCGGCGCGGCAGCGCCATGGCGAGGCGGTCAAGATCTACAGCGCCCGCTTCACCGGCATGTACCACGCCCTCACCGAGCACAAGCCGCGCACCGCGATGAAGCTGGTGTGCGTGGGCAAGGAGGAGAAGGTGGTCGGCTGCCACATCATCGGCACCGGTGCGGACGAGATGCTGCAGGGCTTCGCCGTCGCCATCGGCATGGGTGCGACCAAGGCGGATTTCGACGCCACCGTCGCCATCCATCCGACCGCGTCAGAGGAACTGGTCACCCTGCGCTGAAGCACCCGCCGGACGGCGGCCGGCATCAGCTCACTCCCGCAGCTTGCCCCGCCCGGCCTTGACCTCGCTGCGCTGGCGCTTGCCCTCCAGGCGCCGGCGCTGCGAACCCAGCGTCGGCTTGGTCGCCCGCCTGTGCTTGGGCACATGCGCCGCCAGCGCCACCAGTTCCGCCAAGCGCCGTAGCGCCTCCTGACGATTGGCCTCGCGGCTGCGGCTGTCGCCAGCCTTGATCACCACCACGCCGGCGCTGCTGATGCGCTGGTCGCCCATTGCCAGCAGCCGCGCCTTCACCGCCTCCGGCAACGAGGATGCGGTGACATCGAAACGCAGGTGGATGGCGCTGGAAACCTTGTTCACATTCTGGCCGCCCGGCCCTTGCGCCCGGATCGCGTCCATCACGATCTCCGCCAGCGGAATCGCCAGCCCCGGTTTCACCACCAGCCTGTCATCGCTCTCCATCCGCCTCCCTTTCCTGCTCGCCTCGCCAAGGCCGGCATGATGCCCCGCCCGGCCCGCCAGGGCGACCGCCGCGCGAGGCTGGTAAAGTTGCGCCGATGCCGCGCCGCTGTTTTTGCCCGCGCGCCCAGCCACCCCGCCCAGAGCCACAAGGAAACAAAAAATGCCTGCAACCCGCTTCAGCCGCCTCAGCCGTTTCAGCGCCCCCCTGCTCATCGCCGCCACGCTCAGCCTCTCCGGCTGCGGCTACAACGACTTCCAGCGCCTGGACGAACAGAGCAAGGCCGCCTGGAGCGAGGTGCTGAACCAGTACCAGCGCCGTGCGGACCTCATCCCCAACATCGTCAGCACCGTCAAGGGTGAGGCCAACTTCGAGCAGGAAACCCTCACCCGCGTGGTCGAAGCCCGCTCCCGCGCCACCGCCATACAGGTGACGCCGGAAACGCTGAACGACCCGCAGGCCATGGAGCGCTTCCAGCAGGCCCAGGGCCAGCTCGGCAGCGCCCTCTCCCGCCTGCTGGCGGTGTCGGAGAACTATCCCAACCTGAAGGCCAACCAGGGCTTTCAGGATCTGCGGGTGCAGCTGGAAGGCACCGAGAACCGCATCACCGTGGCACGCAACAAGTACATCCAGACGGTGCAGGAGTACAACGTGCTGGCGCGCAGCTTCCCCACCAACCTCACCGCCATGGTGTTCAGCTACCAGCCCAAGGCGAACTTCTCGGTTGCCAACGAGGCGGAGATCTCTCGCCCGCCCACGGTGGATTTCGGCAACCAGCAACAGCAGCCCGCGCGCTGATCCCGGCCGGCCATGAGCCTCACCCGCTTCAGCCCGTCAGCCCTGCGCCACGCCCTCACCCTGCTGCTCCTGCTGTGCGCCTTCGCCCTGCCCCGGCTGGCCGGCGCGCAGGCGCTGCAGGCGGTGCCGGCCCTCAGCGCGCGGGTGATCGACCAGACCGCCACCCTGAGCGCACCGCAACAGCAGGCGCTGGAAGAAAAGCTGGCCGCCTTCGAACAGGAGCGCGGCAGCCAGATCGTGGTGCTGCTGGTACCGACCACCGCGCCTGAAGACATCGCCGCCTACGCCTTCCGCGTCGCCGACAGCTGGAAGATAGGCCGCAAGGAGGTCGGCGACGGCCTGCTGCTGGTCGTGGCCAAGAACGACCGCAAGGTGCGCATCGAAGTGGCGCGCGCCCTCGAAGGCGCGGTGCCGGATCTGGCCGCCCATCGCATCATCGACCGCTACATCACCCCCGCCTTCCGCCAGGGTGACTTCGCCGGCGGCATCGATGCCGGCGTGGATGCGCTGACCGCGCTGATACGCGGCGAGGAGCTGCCGCTGCCCGCCCGCGGCACGGCGGCGGCCGACGACGGCGTATCACTGGAAGACCTCGCCGTCTTCCTCTTCGTCGGCGTGCCGGTGGTGGGTGCGGTGCTGAACGCCGTGCTCGGCCGCAAGCTCGGCAGCGTGGCGACCGCGGGTGGCGCCGGCCTGCTCGCCCAGCTGTTCACCGGCAGCCTGATCATGGCCGGGCTGGCGGCGGTCATCGCGCTGGTGCTGGCGCTCGCCATGGGCGGCAGCGGCGGCGGACGGGGCGGCGGTGGCGGCATGGGTGGCGGCCCCATCATCTGGGGTGGCGGCAGTGGCGGCCGCCGCAGCGGTGGCGGCGGTTTCCGTTCCGGCGGCGGTGGCAGCTTCGGTGGCGGCGGCGCCTCGGGAGGTTGGTGACATGGCCAGCCTCATCCGTTTCCTGCGTCACCTGTGGGCCGATGCCGGCGATGTGCGCCGCAAGCTGGACAGCGCCGCGCTGCAGCGGCTGGAACAGCTGGTGAGCGAAAGCGAAGGCCGCCACAGCGGCGAAATCTGCCTGTGCGTGGAAGCCGCGCTGCCGCTCAGCTACCTGTGGCGCCAGTTCCGCCAGCGCCTGTCGGTGGAAGAGATCGTGCATCAGCGCGCCCTCAGCCAGTTCGGCAAGCTGCGCGTGTGGGACACCGAGCACAACAACGGCGTGCTGATCTACCTGCAGCTCACCGAACACCGCGTCGAAGTCATCGCCGACCGCGGCCTCTCCCGTCAACTGGCAAGCAACCGCTGGCAGGCCGCGGTGGAAGCCATGCGGCCGGCGCTGCAGGCCGGCCAGCTGGAGCAGGCACTGGCGACAGCGGTGAAATCAGTGGGCAACGCGCTGGAAGCCCACTTCCCGCTGGATCCAGATGCGCCCCGTACCGACGGGGACGAGCTGCCGAACCGGCCGGTCGTGCAGTAATCGACCTCCGGCTGTGCCGCCCCTTGCGGCGCAGCCGGCGGCACCAGCTGGAACCGCCACCGCCCTACCCAGTCTCTAGAACATCGCGCCGGCCCGCCGACGCCCTCCTCCAGACAAGAAAAGCCCCCAGACATGAGCTCGCTGACAACACCCTTTTCCATCCTCGACCTCGCCCCGGTTGCCGAAGGCGGCACGCCTGCCCAGGCCCTGCGCAACAGCCGGGAACTCGCCCGCCTGGCAGAGAAGCTGGGCTACCAGCGCTTCTGGCTGGCAGAGCATCACAACATGGTGGGCGTCGCCAGCGCAGCCACCGCGGTCGCCATCGGCTACGTCGCCGAAGGCACTTCGACGATACGGGTCGGCGCCGGCGGCATCATGCTGCCCAACCACGCGCCGCTGGTGATCGCCGAGCAGTTCGGCACCCTGGCCGCGCTCTACCCCGGGCGCATCGACCTCGGCCTGGGCCGCGCGCCCGGCACCGACCAGCGCACCGCCCGCGCCCTGCGCCGCAACCTGATGGACAGCGCGGACACCTTCCCGGACGACGTCGTCGAGCTGCAGTCCTACTTCCGCCCGGCAGTGCCCGGACAAGCGGTGCGCGCGGTGCCCGGCGAAGGCCTGGAAGTACCGCTGTGGCTGCTGGGCTCCAGCCTGTTCAGCGCCCAGCTGGCCGCCGGCCTTGGACTGCCCTTCGCCTTTGCCTCCCATTTCGCGCCGCGTTTCATGGAAGCGGCCATCGACGTCTACCGCCGCCAGTTCAAGCCCTCCGCCGTGCTGGAGCGGCCTTATGTGATGCTGGGCCTGAACGCGGTCGCCGCCGATACCGACGAGGAAGCGGCCCACCTCTTCACCTCGCTGCAGCAGCGCTTCGCCAGCCTCGCGCGCGGCAACCCCGGTCCGCTGCAGGCGCCGGTGGAGAGCATGGACGGCCAGTGGAGCCCGGCCGAGCGCGCCTTCGCCGAATCTTCGCTGGCCTGCTCGGTGGTCGGCTCCCGCGCCACGGTAGCGGATGGCCTGCGCCACTTCATCGCCGAAACCGGCGCCGACGAGCTGATGGTCACCGGCCAGATCTTCGACCAGACTGCCCGCCTGCGCTCGTTTGAACTTGTCGCCCAAGCGCGGGACTGACCAGGTAAGCGACAAGGCCGCCTGAAGGTCGCTGCAAAAGCGCCTCGGGCGGCGAAGAAGGCAGCAGCGCCATCGCCCGCCACCAAGGGCCGGATGAAGCCCGCTGCGGACGCCCTTCCGGGCATGCGGCTTGATGTATCAAAACTGCTAAAGTTTCTCTTCAGGCTGCCGTTAACACAGCCTCGCCACCCCAGGGACAGGAGAATCGCCATGGCCATTCCCTCCAGCACCTCAGTGACCGACCGCAGCGCGAGCTTGCAGGCGCAGAGCATGCAGAGCCAGAGCCGCACCCAGGTCGATGAAAGCAAGGCCGACGCGAGCAAGACGGAAACCGACAAGGCCGAGACCGCCCAGGCCTCCACCAGCGGCTCCATCCGCGCCGAGGTCAAGACCCAGCTCAACATCCAGATCATCCAGGCTTCGCTGGAGGTGTCGATCAATGCCGGCAACGACAGCCAGGCTTTGCTGTTCCGCAGCGCCATCGACAACCTGAACGAAGTGCTTGCGCCGGAGCTGGGCGAAAACGCGATCCAGAACGCCGCCAAGCAGCAGGACAACTCGCCGGAGGCCACCGCCGACCGCATCCTCAAGTTCTCCACCGGCCTGTTCGACGCCTATGCGGCGCAACACCCGGACAAGGACAGGGAAACCCTGGCCAACGACTTCGTCGACCTGATACGCGGCGGTTTCGAAAAAGGCTTCAAGGAAGCGGCCGACATTCTGGACGGACTGGGCGTACTGCAAGGCGATGTCGAGAGCGGCATCAACAAGACTTACGACCTGGTGCAGAAGGGCCTGGACGACTTCCTGACTTCACTGCTGCCGAAGAAGGAAACCGAGGAAACCACGGCAGGCAGTGGCACCACCACTTCGCCGACCACCGGCAACACCTCGACCGGCACGACAGCTTCGGACCGCGCCACCGTCAAGGCCTGACCCGGTACGGGGCTGCCAGCCCCATGCTCTAGAATCGGGCCCTTCGTCCATTCCGGCCCGGCCCGATGACTCTTCCCACCGCCCGGCAGGCCAGCCGCCTGCCGCCGCTGCCCGCCATCCGCGCCTTCGAGGCGGCCGCCCGCCTCGGCTCCATAGAGCGTGCCAGCGAGGAGCTGGCGCTGACCGCCAGCGCGGTGGGCAAGCGCATCGCCAGCCTGGAGCAACTGCTGGGCGTGCGCCTGCTGGAACGGCATGCGCGTGGCGTCACCCCGACCGCCGCCGGGCTGGAGTACCAGGAGCAGGTGCGCACCGCGCTCGGCCTGCTCTCCGCCGCGCCGCTGCACAGGCGCGACCCGGCACGCCGCATCCATCTGCCGGTGTGTTCGCCACCCACCTTCGGCCGCGAAATCCTCGTTCCGCATCTCGGCAGCTTCCTCGAACAGGCACCGCAGGTGGATGTGGAGATCGTGCTGTCGGTGCCCTACCTCGGCCTGCGCCAGCCGGGCGCGGCGGTGGAAATCTGCGCCGCGCGCGCGGGTGACGACAACTCCGACATCGTGCTGGACGACCCGCTGACCGTGGTCTGCAGCCCGGACTACGCCCGCCGCTACAAGCTGCGCAAGCCCGCCGACCTCGCCCGCGGGCCGCTGGTGCGCAGCCCGCCGGAATCCTGGCTGCCCTGGTTCGCCGCCGCCGGGCTGGACTGGCCGGAGCCGGCCACCGGCCCGCGCTTGGTCGACATGGGCATGACCATCTCCGCCGCCGCCTGCGGCCTGGGCGCCGCGCTGGTGCGGCCCAGCCTGGCCTGGCGGGCGCTGCGCGGCGGCGAACTCATCACCCCCTTCAAGGTGCGCTGCACGCCGCTCACCCACTACGCCATCGCTTTCGACCCGCGCTACGAGTGCGACGCCGACACCCGCCATGCGGCGCGCGAATTCGCCGCCTGGCTACGCGGCGTCTGCGCGCAGCTGAGCGCCGGCTAAGTCCGCCGCCGGCGGGGAAGGCAAAGAGGCCGGAAGATTCTTCCGCCCTGCGCGGCGCGGCTTTCCACCCGCCTGCGCGCCGCGGCGGCTAGCATTGCGGGCTTACAGGCAGCGCCGCAACAAGGAAGGAGAACCCCGTGCCCACGCCCATCACCTGCAACGAAGACCTCCGCCAACTCGCCCGCCGCCGCGTTCCCAAGGCGATCTTCGACTATGTGGACCGGGGCTCCTACGACGAGAGCACGCTGAACGCCAACCGCGCCGACCTGCAGGCCATCCGCCTGCGGCAGAAGGTGATGGTGGATGTGGACAACCGCCGGCTGGACACCACCATGGTCGGCGAAGCGGCGCGCATTCCGGTCGCCATCGCCCCCACCGGCCTCACCGGGCTGATGCACGGCAGCGGCGAAATCCTCGCCGCCCGCGCCGCCCAGGCCTTCGGCGTGCCCTTCACCCTGTCCACCATGTCCATCTGCTCCATCGAGCAGGTGCGCGCCGCGGTGGATCAGCCCTTCTGGTTCCAGCTCTACGTGATGCGCGACCGCGACTTCGTGCGCTCGCTGATCACCCGCGCCCGCGAAGCCGGCTGCTCCGCGCTGATGCTCACCGCCGACCTGCAGATCCAGGGCCAGCGCCACCAGGACATCAAGAACGGCCTCTCGGTGCCGCCCCGCCTCACCGTCGCCAACGCCTTCGACATGGCGCGCAAGCTGCCCTGGCTGTGGCATGTGCTGCGCGGCCCCAGCCGCAGCTTCGGCAACCTGGAAGGCTTCGTGCGCGGCGCCCAGGGCACGCAGACGCTGGCGCAATGGGTGGGTGGCCAGTTCGACACCTCGCTGTCGTGGAAGGACGTGGGCTGGATACGCGACCTGTGGCCGGGCAAGCTCATCGTCAAGGGCATCATGGACCCGGACGACGCCCGCGAGGCGGTCGGCCAGGGCGCGGACGCCATCGTCGTCTCCAACCACGGCGGCCGCCAGCTGGACGGCGCGCCCTCCACCATCGCCGCCCTGCCCGGCATCGTGGATGCGGTCGGCCATCGCACCGAGGTGCTGTTCGACGGCGGCGTGCGCAGCGGCCAGGACGTGTACAAGGCAATGGCGATCGGCGCCCGCGGCACCTTCATCGGCAAGGCTTTCCTCTATGGCCTGGGCGCCATGGGCCAGGCCGGCGTGAGCACCGCGCTGGAGCTGATCCGCAAGGAGCTGGACATCACCATGGCGCTGGGCGGCATCCGCGACGTCGCCGACCTGGACAGGAATGCGCTGTGGCAGCCGTCGTCGGCAAACGCCAGTGCCGCGCCCGCGCCGGTGGGCTTGCTGGACGCGGCCTGATCCGCAGCGCTCCTGTCATGGAAACGGCGCCCTTCGCGGCGCCGTTTTCGTTTCAGGCGGGCATCGGACAAACCTAGCGCTGATAGCGCTGCACGGTCTGCAAGGCCGACTCCAGCATCTTCAGCGTGGTCTCATCGCTGCGCGAGCGAGCGCCCTGCATGCCGTCGCTGATCTTCTGGGTGAAGTCGTAGCGCGTGCCATCGCTGGCGGCCGGCACCTCGCCGCCGGATCCGCCCACCGGAATCTTCATGGTCATCGCCATGAATGCCCCGCTGTCGTCCAGCGACATCTCGCCACTGCGGATCTGGTCATTGAGCCAATCCCGCATCTCCTGCCGGGTCATGCTGGTGAAATCCGGCTGCGTGGTGCTGCTCGCCTGGGCTGCACCGAGCGCGGCGGCGAAGGATGTGGCGGCCGAAGACCCGGCGGCCGCGGCCTGCGCCATCTGGCTCGCATACGGATTGTTCGCATCGATTTTCATTGAAGTCTCCTCTCAGGCGGACAAGCCCGACCGCCTTACCCGCAAGACTTGCGCCAAGCCGTGCAGGCAATGATCTGTCAGGAGCGGAAAACCCCGGCTTCCCTTGAGTCCAACGCCCCTCCAGCACAGCGCCAGGAAAACCCCGGCGGCCATCCATTGCCCCCTGGCGGCAAACCCTCGCCGGCAAGGCGGCAAGCCTTGCCTGTGGCGGTAGCGGAAGCACGCCGACCCACCTCCGGATTGCCTGCCTCCACACACGCAGGCACAATTCATCCAATCATTGGATGAATGAGGACTTCCGTGCCCGCCTCCTCCACCAGCCCGGCACCGCTGCTGGGCAAAACCTCCCTGGTCGACCTCGCGGTCGCCGCGCTGCGCGAACGCATCAGCCAAGGCGAATGGCCGGTCGGCAGCCGCATTCCCATCGAGCCGGAGCTGGCGACGCTGCTGGGCGTCAGCCGCAACACCGTGCGCGAGGCGGTGCGGGTGCTGGCTTTCTGCGGCCTGCTGGACGTGCGCCAGGGCGATGGCACCTATGTCGCCAGCCGGCTGGACCCTTCCCAGGCAATGGCCGGCCTGTGCCGCGCCAGCCTGCAGGAGCACCTGGAAACCCGCGCCATGCTGGAAGTGGAAGCCGCCCGGCTAGCCGCCCTGCGCCGCACTGGGGATGACCTGATCGCCCTGCGCGCCACCCTGGCCGCGCGCAACACCCGGCATCAGGGCGAGACGCCCGAGGCCTATGTCGCCCGCGACCTCGCCTTCCACCGCCAGGTGCTGATCGCCGCCCACAACTCGGCGCTGGCGGCGCTCTACGACTTCTTCTCGGACGCGGTGCAGCACGTGGTGCTGCTGATGCTGGCCGACGAATCGGTGACCAACCCGGACGACGATGCCCACACCGCCATCGTGGACGCCATCGCCGCCGGCGACGCCGAGGCCGCCGCCTGTGCTGCCCGCCAACTGATCAAACCATTACAACAATCGGCCCCCCAGGCCACCGGAGACCCCGCATGAACCAGTCCGGCACTTCCGCCACAGCCACGCCTCACACCGCGCTGAATCCCGTCCTGCTGCTGATCGGCATGGTGCTGGTCGGCCTCAACCTGCGGCCGGCGCTGTCCAGCGTGGCGCCGGTGCTGGGGCCGCTGTGCGAAGACCTCGGCCTCTCCGCTGCCGCCGCCGGCCTGCTGACCACGCTGCCGGTGCTCTGCCTGGGCCTGGCCGCGCCGCTCGCGCCGCGGCTGGCGCGCCAGCGCGGACCCGAACTCACCGTTTTCCTGGTTCTCTTCCTGCTCGCCGGCGGCCTGCTGCTGCGCACCGTGGGCGGCGTGCCCGGCCTGTTCGCCGGCACCCTGCTGGCCGGCGCCGGCATCGGCATCATCGGCGTGCTGCTGCCGGGCATCGTGAAGCGCGATTTCGCCCACAAGCCGGGCGCGGTCACCGGGCTGTACACCATGGCGCTCAGCCTGGGCGCGGCCATAGGCGCGGGCGCCAGCGAGCCGCTGCGACTGGCGGCCGACGGCCGCTGGCAGCCGGCGCTGGGTTTCTGGGCGATTCCGGCGGTGGCGGCGGCGCTGGTGTGGGCCCTGCAGCTGCGCCGCGGCTCCCATGCGCTGGGCCGGCGGGGCCACACGGTGCGTGGGCTGTGGAGCGATCCGCTGGCCTGGCAGGTGACCGCCTACATGGGCCTGCAGTCCTCGCTGGCCTACTGCGTGTTCGGCTGGCTGCCGACCATCCTGGTGGATCGCGGCTACTCGGCACAGAACGCCGGCTACCTGATGTCCGTCTCCATCCTGGTGCAGCTGATCACCGCCTTCGCCGGCCCCTGGCTGGCCACCCGCGGCCGCGACCAGCGTTCCACCATCGCGCTGATGGCGGTGCTGACCGCCGCCGGTCTGCTTGGCTGCCTGTACGCGCCGCAGGAACAGACCCTGCTGTGGGCGGTGGTGCTGGGCCTGGGCCAGGGCGGCAACTTCAGCGTGGCGCTGACGCTACTGGTGCTGCGCGCCGGCGACTCCCACATCGCCGCCCACCTCTCCGGCATGGCCCAGGGCGTGGGCTACACGCTGGCGGCGCTGGGGCCTTTCGCCATCGGCCTGCTGCACCAGTTCACCGGCAGCTGGAACGGCCTGGGCTGGCTGTTCGGCGCCATCTGCCTGGCCACGCTGACCGCCGGCATGGGCGCGGGGCGCAACCTGCATGTGGGCGCGATCAGCGAACCGGTGAAGGGCGGCTAAGTTTCCGCCCGGGCCTGCGGCGGCCCTGAGCGCCACGAGTCCGGGCCATGCCTCACCCAGCGGTCAGGGCAAGACCGGGCTGAACGCCCGGTGCAGAACGCCGGCCTGCACCGGCACCGCGCCCAGCACCGCGATCAGCAGCCGCCAGGCCTTGTCCACCGACTCCACCTCCACCCGCTCACCCGGCGCATGGGCGCCGCGGATGTCCGGGCCGAAGGAGATCATGTCCACCTCCGGGTACTTGGCGGACAGGATTCCGCACTCCAGCCCGGCGTGGATCACCTTGACCGCCGCTTCGCCGCCGAACTCCCGTGCATACACCTGCTGGAACAAGGCCAGCAGCGGCGACTCCGGGTTCGGCGCCCAGCCGGGATAGGCGCCGCGCGCCCTCGCCTGCGCACCGGCAAGCTCGAACAGGCCGACGATTTCCCGCGCCAGCGTGGCGGCGCCCTCATCCCGCAGCGAGCGGACCATGAAGGTGGCCTCGAACAGCGCCGGCGTCAGCCGCAGCACGCCGAGGTTGTCCGAGGTTTCGACCACGCCGGGCACCCGGCTGCTGTTGCGACGCACGCCGTGGGGCGCGGCATCCAGCGCCGCCAGCAGCTCACGCTGGGCCTGGGCGTCCAGCACACCGTCCGGCGGCACGGCGGCAGGCGCGAAGCCCAGGCGGAAACCTTCGTCCACGCCGGCGAGTTCGTCGGCGATGTCCCGCTGTACCGCAGCCAGCGTCTCTTCCAGCAGGGTTTGCGCAGCCGGCGCCAACACTACCGTGGCCTGCGCTTCCCGCGGCAATGCGTTCCGCGCGGTGCCGCCGGACAACGCGGCCAAGCGAAAATCCAGCCCGGCCTGCGCCAGCCGCTGCAGCACCCGCACCAGCAGCTTGATGGCGTTGCCGCGCTGCAGGTGGATATCCACACCGGAGTGGCCGCCGCGCAGGCCATCCACCGTCAGCACGACGGCCGACAAGCCCGCCGGCACCGACTGCGGCCGCAGTTCGCGGCGGACTTCCACATCCATTCCGCCCGCGCAGCCGAGGTAGAACTCGCCCCAATCCTCGGTATCGATGTTGACCAGCAGCTTGCCCTGCAGCAGCCCCGGCTCCAGGCCCTGGGCGCCGCTCATGCCGGCTTCCTCGTCGGCGGTCAGCAGCACTTCCAGCCCCGGATGGACGATGTTGTCCGCCTCCAGAACCGCCAGCGCCAAGGCAACGCCGATGCCGTTGTCCGCGCCCAGCGTGGTGTGCTCGGCCTGCAGCCAGCCGTCCTTCAGCACCGGCTTGATCGAATCGCGGAGGAAATCGTGATCGCAGCCGGCATTCTTCTGGCAAACCATGTCCAGGTGGCCCTGCAGGATGACGCCGGGGCGGTTCTCGTAGCCGGGGCTGGCCGGCTTGCGGATCAGCAGGTTGCCGGCCTCGTCGATGCTGGTGGCAAGGCCGCGCTCCGTCGCCCAGCTGGCGATGGCGTCGCGTATCGCCGCCTCGTGGCCGGAGGGGCGGGGAATGCGGCAAAGAGTGGCGAAATGCCGCCACACGGCGGCGGGCTGCAGGCTGTCGAAGTCCATGATCGGGGGCGGGAGGGAAATGGGAGACCGCCGCATGGTAGCGGCTACGGGCTGGCGATGCGCTCTGCCGCGCGCATCGGCGCTACCGCCTGGGCCGGCTCTCAAGGGCCAGTAAGCGCCCTTCCCTTCCCCCAGTCCTACCCGCCGCCCCGCTGGCGCCTCCGCTCAACAGCTGTCCGTTTCTCGACAGCGTGCTGTCCGCTTCGCGCATGGAGAGCGCCGGTGGCTCGCTAGAATGCCGCCCATGTCATACGCCCCCAGCTCCGGCGGCCCTGCCGCCCAGACTTCCTGGCCTGCCGTGCTCGCCGCCACGCTGTGCGGAGTGGCGGTTGCCGCCAATGTCGGCAAGGTCGCCATCACGCTGGATCTGCTGCGCAGCCACTTCCAGCTCGATCTGCTGCGCGCCGGCTGGGTGTCGTCGGCGATCAACTCGCTGGCGGTCAGCGTGGCGCTGGCCTTCGGCATGCTGGGCGACCGCCTGGGCGCGCTGCGGCTGTGCCTGTCCGGCCTGTTCATCGCCTTGCTGGGTGGCGTCGCCGCGCTGTTCAGCACCGACTACGCCAGCCTGCTCGCCTCCCGCATCGCCGAGGGCGCCGGCTACATGGCAGTGGCGGTGTCCGCGCCGGCGCTGCTGAGCGCTGCCAGCACGCCGCGCGACCGCCGCTTCGCGCTGGGCATCTGGGGCGCCTACATGCCGGCCGGCATCGGCCTGGTGATGATCCTCACCCCGCTGCTCACCCGGCTGGGCGGCTGGCATGCGGTGTGGCTGTTCACCATCGCCCTGCTGGCCGCCACCGCGGTCGGCTTGCTGCGCTTCCGCGCCCATTACCGCATTCCGCCGCCGGCGCCGGACGCCGCGCCCATCCTGAGCTCCGCCCGGCAAGCGCTGGGCAATCCGGTGCCCTGGCTGCTGGCCTTCTCCTTCGCCTGCTGGTCGCTGCAGCACTTCACCCTGATCGTGTGGCTGCCGACCTTCCTGCGTGACCAGCGCGGGCTGTCGCCGGAGCTGGTCGCCCTGCTGTCCTGCGTGATGGTGCTGGTAAATGTGCCGGGCAACCTGCTGGGCGGCACGCTGCTGCAGCGCAATCTGCCCCGCGGCTACCTGATCGCCGCCGCCAGCGTGGTCACCGGGCTGAGCGCGGTCGGCGTGTTCAGCCCCGGCCTGCCGGATACGCTGCGCTACATCTGCTGCCTGCTGGTGTCCTTCACCGGCGGGCTGGTGCCGTCCTCGGTGCTGTCCTCCACCGCCAGCCTGGCGCGTAATCCGCGCCAGATCGGCACCTTGCAGGGCCTGTTCATGCAAGGCGCCAACCTGGGGCAGTTCATCGGCCCGCCGATGATCGCCGCCGCGGTTGCCGCCCGCGGCAACTGGCAGGACGCGATGGCGCTGCCGGTGGGCGCCGCCATCATCGCCATCGGCCTGGGCCTGGCGGTGCACAGACTGGAGCGCAGGCAGCAGCGGGCGGTGCCGGCCGCCGCCTGAACGGGCTTAAACCGCCGGCGCCGGCAGTACGCCTTCCACCTCGAACTGGCCGCGCAGGTAGCGATGCACGCCGCCGGCCTCCGCGCTATAGAAACTCACCCCGGCCGCCGCCGTTTCCGCCAGCCAGGCCTGGGTGGACAGCGGCCGGTTGCCGGACAGCGCCGAGGGGGCGAACAGCGCGACATTGATGCCCTGCGCCGGATCGCGCGCCGAGGGGTATTCGAAGGCTTCGATGCCCGCCTCCCGCATCGCACTGCCCAGCCGCTGGGGCACGCGGTAATCCACCGGATCACCCAGCGCCGCGCGCACCACGTCGAAGGGAGCCGCCTGCAGCCGCAAGCCGTGCTGGGTGGCAATGCCGGCGGCGAACAGCGTGTGCTGGGTGCGCAGCGGTTGCGCCGGCGGCGTCGACATGCCGGCGAAGAACAGCAGGCGGTAATAGGCGGATTCGGCCAGCACCGTCTCCAGCCGGCGGGCGCCGTAGAACAGGCTGGGCTCGAAGCGGCCACCGAAGCGGGAGCCGTGGCGCAGCGGTGGGTAGCGGAAAGGCGTGGCGAGCAGGTAATGCAGGCGGCGGCTGCCGGCTGGCGCCGGCGGCTTGGAGGACTCCAGCAGGGATTCCAGCAGCGCCTGCTCTTCCAGCGAATCCACCAACCGGTTGGTGGCGACCTGCTCCTGGCTCTCCACCAAGCGCAGCACGGTGCCGCCGAGGGCGACGACCGGCGCCTGCGGCAACAGCTCGACCGGGTCCGTCATAGCTTGCCGCGCATCGCGTCCAGGTATTCCACCACCCGCAGCAGCCCCTGCACGCTGGCGACCTGCTCGGCCGGCACGCCGCCGGTGTGCAGGTTGCGGGTCTGCATCCAGTGGCGCATCTGCGCCGGCTCGCCGCCGACCAGCACGAACAGCGCGCGGTAGGCGCGGATCAGCAGCAATGCCAGTTCGCCCGGCTTGGAGGCAGGATCAATGCCGCCGCGGCTGATGGCGCTGCGGTCCTTGCCGACCACCGCGCCCAGCGCAGCCTGGGTGAGGCCCAGTTCCTTGCCGGCATTCATCAAGGCCCGGCCGAGGACTTCAGCAGGATCGGCCTGGGCCAGCGTAGCGGTTTTCATGGCAGCCCTCCAAGGATGTGCATATGCGCATTTTTCCACTTAAGACGTGCATATGCAACAAAACAGGCTGCCAATCTGTTTTTGACTACCGAGAGACTCAGGCCGGGTCCAGCCGCAGCACGCGGCCATCGCTGTCGTCCAGCACCCACAGCTTGCCGTCCGGCCCCTGGCGCACGTCGCGGATGCGCTTGCCTTCGCCCTGCAGCAAGCGCTCCTCGCCCTGCACCTTGTTGCCGTCCAGCGGCATGCGGGACACCAGCGCGAACTTGAGCGCACCGCTGAACACACTGCCCTTCCAGGCCGGATACACATCGCCGGTGTAGAAGGCCAGCCCGGATGGCGCGATGGACGGCGTCCATTGATGTAGCGGCGGCTCCACATCCGCGCGGCTGGTGCCTTCGCCGATGCGCGAGCCGGTGACGTATTCGCGGCCGTAGGTAATCACCGGCCAGCCGTAGTTCTTGCCCGGCAGCACCCGGTTCAGCTCGTCGCCACCCTGCGGGCCGTGCTCGTTGATCCACAGCTCGCCGGAAACCGGGTGCAGCGCCGCCCCCTGCACGTTGCGATGGCCGTAGGACCAGATTTCCGGCAAGGCGCCCTGACGGCCGACGAAAGGGTTGTCCTGCGGCACGCTGCCATCGGCTTCGATGCGCACGATCTTGCCAAGGTGGCTGCCCAGGTCCTGCGCCTGATCGCGGCCGTTGTAGCGGTCGCCCAGGGTGACGAAGAGGCGGCCATCCCGACCGAACACCAAGCGCGAGCCCCAGTGGTTGGCGCCGGAGAGCTGGTCGCGCTGGGCGAAGATCACCTTCACCTCGCTCAAGCGCAGCGCCTGACTATCCAGCCTGGCCCGCGCCACCGCGGTGCGAGCGCCCTGGGCGCCCGGCTGGGCATAGCTGAAGAAGATGGTGCTGTCGCGGGCGAAGTCCGGGCTCAACACCACGTCCAGCAGGCCGCCCTGGCCGCGGGCATAGACCTCGGGCACGCCGGCGATGGGCGCGGAGAGCGTGCCGTCCGTACCCACCAGCCGCATCCGCCCGGGCCGCTCGGTCACCAGCAGGCGGCCATCCGGCAGGAAGGCCAGCGCCCAGGGGTTTTCCAGCCCCCGCGCCACTTCCACCACCTTGATGGACTGCCCGCTGGCGGCGGCATTCTGGGCATGGGCAGCAGGCAGCGCGAAGACGGCGGACAGGGCGACGGCGAGGGCGGGCAGCAGGGACGGCTTGGGCATGTTCTTCTCCATTTCCTTGCCCGTCCGCAAGACGGGCGATAATCGGCACCCGCAAGGGACAGCCCGCCCCGCCGGATAGTTCGGCCCACGGCCGTCTCCCACGCTTCTTCCATCACATCCAAACGACCATGCCCGACAGACTCGCCACCGCCCTACGCCTGGCCTTTGCCGCCGCCCTCGTCGTCGTCTTCATCCTCGCCCTGCTGCCAACGCCCGACCTGGTCCAGTTCGTGTCCTGGCAGGACAAGATCGAGCATGCCGCCGCCTTCGCCGCCCTGGCCCTGCTCGGACTCGCCGCCTGGCCGCGCCATGCCGGCCGCATTGCCCTCGGCCTGCTCGCCTATGGCGCCGCCATCGAAGTGGCGCAGTCCTTCACCAGCTACCGCATGGGCGATCCCTGGGACTGGCTGGCCGACGCGGTTGGCGTCGCCATCCTGCTGCCGGCACTGATGTGGCGCCGCCGCGCCGCCGCCAGCGCGGCCTGAAGAAGCGGGCGCTGCGGGCGGGCGCCGCCCCGGCCTTTCATCCGGCCATTGCCATTTCCGGCCAAAGCCGCGATTTCCAGCGCCATCCGCAGCGGTATCATTGCGCGCCATAACGATTCCACGCTCGTCCCCTACAGCCATGCCCGAGAACCGCCGCATCCTGGAACTCCTTGCCCCGGCGAAGAACGCCGATTTCGGCATCGAAGCCATCAACCATGGCGCCGACGCCGTCTACATCGGCGGCCCGGCCTTCGGCGCACGGGCGGCGGCCGGCAACACGCTGGAGGACATCGAGCGCCTCTCCGCCCACGCCCACCGTTATCACGCGGAAGTCTTCGTCGCCCTCAACACCATCCTGCGCGACGACGAACTGGAAGACGCCCGCCGCCTGATCTGGCAGATGTACGAGGCCGGCGCCGACGCCCTCATCGTGCAGGACATGGGCCTGCTGGAACTGGACCTGCCGCCCATCCAGCTGCACGCCAGCACCCAGACCGACATCCGCAGCGCGGACAAGGCGCGCTTCCTGCAGGACGTGGGCTTCTCCCAGATCGTGCTGGCGCGCGAGCTCACCCTGAACCAGGTGCAGAAGATCGCCGCCGCCACCGACTGCCAGCTCGAATACTTCGTGCATGGCGCCCTGTGCGTGGCCTTCAGCGGCCAGTGCTACATCAGCCACGCCCACACCGGCCGCAGCGCCAATCGCGGCGAATGCTCCCAGGCCTGTCGCCTGCCCTACGACCTGGCCGACAAGGACGGCAACATCCTCGCCCGCGACCAGCACATGCTGTCCATGAAGGACAACAACCAGAGCGCCAACCTGCGCGCCCTGGCGGACGCCGGCGTCAGCTCCTTCAAGATCGAGGGCCGCTACAAGGACCTCTCCTACGTCAAGAACATCACCGCCCACTACCGCCAGCTGCTGGACGAACTGGTGGACGCCTCCGGCGGCCACTACCGCCGCGCCTCCTCCGGCCGCTGCGAGTTCCTGTTCACTCCTCAGCCGGACAAGACCTTCAACCGCGGCTACACCGACTACTTCGCCAACGAACGCCAGCACGGCATCGAAGCCTTCGAGTCGCCCAAGTTCGTCGGCGAAGCACTGGGCCGGGTGGTGAAGATAGACAGCCGCCAGCGCCGCTACTTCGAAATCGAGCGCACCGCGCCGGTACACAACGGCGACGGCCTGGCCTACTACGACCCCAAGGGCGAACTGGTGGGCCTGCGGGTGAACAGCGCGGAAGCGCAGACGGATGGCGTGGACCGGGTATTCCCCTCCGAACCCCTGCCAGCCGACCTCGTGCCCGGCACACCGGTGTTCCGCAACCACGACCACGCCTTCGAACGCATGCTGGAGAAGAAGTCCGTCGAGCGCCGGGTGAAAGTCCGCCTGCGCCTCTACGACACCGAGGACGGCTACGGCATCGAAGCCACCGACGAGGACGGCGTCAGCGCCCGTGCCACCGTGGTCGCCAAGCGCGAGCCGGCGCGCCAGCCGGAGCGCGCGCTGGAAGGCCTGCGCGAGCACCTGGGCCGCCTGGGCGGCACCATGTTCGCCGAGGGCGAACTCGTGCTGGATGTGGCCGGCGCCCCCTTCCTGCCCACCTCGGTGCTCAACGGCCTGCGCCGCGAGGCCTGTAGCCGGCTGGAGGCGGCCCGCCTCGCCGCCCATCCGCGCCCGCCCCGCCGCACCCCGGTGGAACCACCTGCGCCCTATCCGCAGGACGCCCTCTCCTACCTCGCCAACGTGCTCAACGACAAGGCGCGCGCCTTCTACGCCAGGCACGGCGTCAAGCTGATAGACGCCGCCTACGAGGCCAACGAGGAGCGGGACGACGTTTCACTGATGATCACCAAGCATTGCCTGCGCTACAGCTTCAACCTCTGCCCCAAGGAGGTGAAGGGCGTGAAGCCGGAGCCGATGACGCTGATCAACGGCAACGAGACGCTGACGCTGCGCTTCGACTGCAAGCGCTGCGAGATGCATGTGGTGGGCCGGCTGAAGAAGCATGTCGCGCGGCTGCACGACAACGTGCCGGCGCAGAAAGTGGATTTTTTCCCCGCCGGCCGCCGCAGCGGCGCCCGCGCGCCGCAGTGAATCAATAGTGCGGCGGAATCTCGTCCTCCGGCCGCAGGCGCGCAGCCGGTTGGGCGGATTGCACCTGCTGGGCCAGCTGGCGTAATTGCTGCTGCAGCAGGTCGATCTGCTGCTGCTGGCGATAGACGGTACGGTTCAATTCCTCGACCTGGTCCTCGGCGTACATCAACTTCGATTCCAGGCGTTCCAGGCGGTCTTCCATTGCAGGGTCGGATCAAGACGGCGAGCACGCTCGCGGGGATGGGATTCTAGCCCTTCCCGCTGGCGGCTCGCGGCTTGTTTCCTGTTTGGCTGGGAGGCGGTATTAGCAGCGGCGCCCACCCATCGGCCCCACACCGCAGACATGCCCATGCGAGCGAGACAGGGGTGGTGCCTCATCCCCCTCTCCCCTCGCGAGGCGTAAAGCGAAGCATCGCTTCGCCCGCCGGAGGCCTTGGGGCCGGCAGGCCACAGGGCCGGGGCGCGGGGCCGGGGGAAAGGGGGGAGCGTTCCCGGAACTCAAACGCAGCCGCCCCTGCGGGGCGCCCCCTCTCCCTGCCCTCTCCCTGCCCTCTCCCACGAGGGGAGAGGGAGAAGTGCAGCTTCCCTCTCAGCACACCACGCGCCCAGGGAGGAAAACACTGCCTCCCCCAACCGCCGGGCCGGCTCATCCAGCCCCTACCGTCGCTAAACCGCCTCCTCCAAAGCCGCGACCGCCGCCGTCAGCGATGGCACGATCTCCGCTCCATCGCCCGCATCCAGCAACTCCCTCGCGTGTTCGATCAGCGCCCGGGCCTCGTCCGCATGGTCACTGCCCCGCAGCTCGGCGGCGAAGCGGCCTATGCTGCCGGCCACCAGACGGGTGATGCGGCCGTTTTCGCCGGTGACCTTGGAGGTCTTGATCGCGTTGGCGATCAGGTCGGTGACGACGGCGTGATAGTCCTTGTCCGCCATGGCCGCCCCCTTACTCCTCGACCAGCTCGGCGCTGTAGTTCTTCAAGCGCTGGCCGGCGGCGACGCCGAGTATCTTCGCCAGCCAGGGCGGCGGTGAGTCGGTCATCATGCGCTGGAACTCGGCCAGCACCACCGCCGCCTCGCCGCCCTCGATGCGCTTGATGGGGTAGATGCCGCCCTTGATCACCTTGGCCGCCGCCGGCCCGCCGACCGAGACCACATAGAGCACGTGGCAGTCGGAGATGAGCTGCACGCGGAAGCCGTTCTTGTCCTCGGCAAAATCCGCCTCCAGCGCATCCCGTATGTCCACCAGCCGCGTCTCGGTGGTGGACACCTGATAGACCAGGTAGCGCACACAGGAGCCGAAGTGGCCATTGAGCGCCTCGCCGCTGTCGGAGGCCAGCGCCACCCGCACCGAGCCGGGCATATCGCCGTCCTCGTACGGCAGCACCGGCGGCAGCGCCTCGCCTTCGGAGTCGCCCCACAGGATGCGCACCGCCAGCTTCATCGCCTCCAGACCGATGCCGATATCCTCGCCATCCTCCTCGCCGTCGGCGCTGGCGAAGGCGGTCTTGAGGTCGGTGACGGTAACGGTGCGCAGATCGTCCACATCGATCTGATCGCTGCCTAGGCGGTTCTGCAGCACGTCGATCAACTGCGGCAGGGTGATGCCCGGCAGCGCACGGGCGGCAAGGGCGACGCGCAGCGCGGCGTCGCGGGTGATGGGGGGCAGGCTCTGTTCCATGGGGCAAGGCTCCTCTTCGTCGGGAATTTTTCCTTGCCTCTGCAGATTGAGTGCCAGCTCGGCCGCACCTAAGCTCAGCAGCCAATCATTTGATTCGATACGATTTCCCTGCCTAAGGCCGCGTTTTCCACCGCACCTGCGCTGTCAGCTTCTCGACAATCCGCCGCCCGCGCCGTAGCGCAATACGCCAATCAGGTCTGCGAGCGGCGAACGCGCCTGTCGGCCGCCAGACCGGCGGAAAGCGGCTCGCCGGCAAAGGCCGCCGACAGGAAATCGACGAAGGCGCGCACCCGGGCCGGCAGATTGCGGCGGGCGGGATAGACGGCGTAAAGGTCCGCCGCCGGCAGGGTCCAGTCCGGCAGCACCACCCGCAGGCGGCCGCTTTCCAGGTACTTCGCCAAGTCCCACTCGGAGCGGATCAGGATGCCGTGGCCGTCCAGCGCCCAGCCCAGCACCACGTCACCGTCGTTGCTGGCGAGCGTGCCACGCACCTTCACCGTTTCCGTCTGCCGCCCGCGCGACAGGCGCCAGGTGCCCCAGGCGTCGTCGTTCTGCCGGTGCAGGATGCAGGCGTGGGCGGCGAGTTCGGCCGGCGTCTGCGGTTCGCCCCGCGCCTTGAGATAGGCCGGCGAAGCGCACAGGAAGCGGCGATTGGACATCAGCTTGCGTGCCGCCAGCCGGCTGTCCGGCAGCTCGCCGAAACGGATGCCGAGATCGAAGCCGCTCGCCACCAGGTCCAAGGGCACATCGGTGAGCTGCAGCTGCACCTCCACCTCCGGATGGCGGCGGGCGAAGTCGGAGACGATGGGGGCGATGGTGGTGCGGCCGAATCCAAGGGTCGCATTCACCCGCAGCAAGCCCTTGGGCGCCGCCGCGCGATTGCCCAGCGACAACTCCATCTCCTCGATGTCCGCCAGGATGCGATGGGCGTGCTCCAGGTAGAGCTCGCCCTCGTCGGTCAGGCTCACCCGGCGGGTGCTGCGGTTGAGCAAGCGCACGCCCAGGCGCTGCTCCATCTGCGCCAGCCGCTTGCTCACCGCCGGCGGCGTCAGGTTGAGTTCGCGGGCGGTGGCGGTGAAGGAGCCCTTGTCCGCCAGCAGGGCGAAGAAAGCCAGTTCGGAAGTCGCTTCCATTATTAATCTGAACGACCAAATGATTTGAATCAGCCTCGATTCTATCCTTCCTGGAATTCAATAACATGCCGCCATCCACCCCGCACGGCGCTCGCCGGCGAGGCCCAACCGAAGGAGAGCAGCGCAATGAAGATCGTCGACATCCGCGAAGTCGCCAAGCCGATCAAGTCCAACATCCGCAACGCCTACATCGACTTCAGCAAGATGACGCTGAGCCTGGTGGCGGTGGTCACCGACGTGATCCGCGACGGCAAGCCGGTGATCGGCTACGGCTT
>Ga0206117_100177_pt1 | contig 98550 bp, 60 predicted proteins | sample 3A5Ametagenome_FD_177997 | JGI IMG/M metagenome (GOLD analysis project Ga0206117, IMG submission 177997) | Enriched microbial communities from leaf-cutter ant dump, University of Wisconsin, Madison, United States - 3A5A | ecosystem: Environmental > Terrestrial > Nest > Insects nest > Nest dump...
ACCTTCTATAATTTGTCAATATTCAAAATATATCATTTTCAAAAGTTATTGTTTTTATGGTGTTGATATTTAGTGATTTATAAATATTTGTCGTTTTTTTTAAAATCCGCGTAGGGGTACATTTCTTTCTTGTTGTCTCATTTTAAAATAGGACATCAATGAAAGCATTAAACTTTACAAATCAATTTAATCAAATAAGAAAAGCAACCTACCTAGGGATTACTTTTTTAGGCTTGATATTTCAAGCTAGTGCGCAGGATATTAAAACAACCAAAGCTCATTTCGGGCTCATTTATCCATTAAGTACTAACGGTACACATGCTCCTTTGGATACCAATAATTTATCTATCCATTTGCTGGCGGGTATTTCTTCGGTAGAAAAAGGCTTCTCGTATGCTGGTTTAAGTAATGTGGTACGTAACGAGAGCTATGGGGTACAAATTGCCGGTTTCTCTAACCATATCGGAAAACAAGCCAATGGAGCATTATTCGCAGGCTTTTTAAATACTTATCGTTCTGCAAAGGGCAGCCAATTTGCTGGGTTCGCCAATTTAGCTCAAAGGAATGTGGAGGGAGCACAATTTGCTGGGTTTATAAATACCACAGGCGGCGACATGAAAGGTGTGCAGTTCGCGGGATTTTCTAATATTGCCAGAAATATATCGGCATCGCAATTTGCAGGTTTCATGAATGTAGCGAAAGACGTGAACGGTAGTCAGTTTGCTGGTTTCATCAATATCGCCAAAAAAGTAAAAGGCGCTCAAGTAGCGGGTTTCATTAACATCGCCGAAACAAGTGATAGTCCTATTGGGATCATCAATATCATTAAAAATGGAGAAAAAAGTATTGCTGCAACCATTGACGAAACTCAGACGTCTATGTTAACGTTCAGGTCTGGAGGGAAAAACATGTACGGAATTATTGGAGTGGGTTACAACCTTAAAAACAAAGATGAGGTTTATGCTTTTGAAGCAGGTTTGGGTGCTCATTTCTTTAAGTCGAGATATTTTAGGCTAAACATGGAGTTAACGCAAACGATTTTGGAAAGCTTTGAAAAAGGCGAATATTTTAAGGGAACTTTTAGGCTATTGCCAGCTGTAAAGGTAGCTCCGTGGTTGGAGATTTTTGGAGGACCTTCTATCAATTTTGTAAGCACCAATACGGTGGAAGGGAAAGCCCTGCATCCAGATAGTGGTGATTTAGTGATCCGTACTTGGCAACGTAAACATTCAGATTTTCAACAGTCTTTGCACATTGGTTACCAAGCAGGTTTACAGTTTGTTTTTTAAGAGATTTCATACACACAAATAAATGGAACATATGAAAAGAGTAATTGCAATCGTATTAGGCTTAGTCGTCGTTATTCACTTTTCGGCGTGTAAAAAAGATCGATTAACAGGAAATGGAAACGTCGTTTCTGAAACTAGAAACTTGGGACAGTTTACCGGAATCAATTCTAGTGGTTCTACACCCGTAGTAATAAAATACGGGACGGAATTTAGTGTGGTGGTAAAAGGCTCGAGTAATATCGTACCCCGTTATACTACCAGAATAGTGAATAATGTATTGCACATTGGCTTTGAAAGGGTTAGCGTTAGCAGAGATGATGTAGAGGTTATATTAACAATGCCTACCCTCAACAAGGTAGACTTAAGCGGTAGCACAGAGGTGGAAATTGAAGGAGATTTTCCTGTAATAGCTAGCTTGAATGTCTCCATTAGTGGGTCGGGAAAGGTAGAAGCAGATAATGCCATTCAGATAGGTCATGTAAAAGTTGATATTTCTGGTTCTGGAAAAGTAGATTTTGAGGAAATTATTGCCAAAACCGCTGATGCAGATATTTCTGGAAGTGGCAGTTTAAAGCTCCAGGTGCAGGACAGAATCAAAGCAAAGATAAGTGGTAGTGGTAAAGTGTACTACAAGGGCAATCCGGTAATTCAACAAGATATTAGCGGATCTGGCAAATTGATCAAGTTCTAATTTAAATTAAATTTTTATGGCTGGCCAATCATTTTGGCAAGCTTTTGGGGCCAATTTTGGGGCTCAAAAGCTTGCCCTGGAAGATCTATATCTATTGCAAAGCAGCACGCCTAATCTCGTTACCTATGCTTTGCCTTTTGTGGTGGTGTTTACCGTGCTTGAATTTGTGCTTGGAAAGATTTTTAAGCATGAAGATTATACCCACGAGGAATTGAAAGGCTCTTTATGGGTGGGCTTGGGGAATTTGTTGGTAAATCTTTTCTTAAAATCGGGATTGTTTATAGGTGCAGTATGGTTGTACAACCTTTTGCCTTGGCGTATGGAGTTGAGCTGGTGGAGTTTAATACCTTGCTTTTTGGTTTATGATTTTTGCAGTTATTGGTCGCATCGCATTTCGCATTTTAACCGTTTTTTTTGGGCTTCGCATGTGGTACATCATTCTGCCGAACATTATAATTTAACGGTGGCCTTTAGGCAAAGTTGGGTACAGCATGTAAAGGTGGTATTTTTTATTCCGGTAGCATTATGTGGTTTCCATCCTGTAATTTTTATGGTAGCCAGCCAAATGAGTACGCTTTATCAGTTTTGGGTACATACCGAAACCATTGGCAAGCTTCATCCGTGGATAGAGAAATATTTTGGTACGCCATCTAACCATAGGGTACATCATGGTAGTCAGGAGAAATATATTGATAAAAACTTTGGCGCCACTTTTATGATATGGGACCACTTGTTTGGAACTTTTCAGTACGAAGAGGAAAAACCTAAATATGGTCTTACCACACCGCTTACGGAAAAGAGTAATCCTTTTGTGCTTAATTTTCATGAGTACAGGGCCATTGCTGAAGATGTTAGGCAAAGCGATGGCCTAAAGGAAATGCTTTTCTTTTTGTTTGCTAGCCCAGCAAAGGTTTATCGGTACAAAGCTGGGCAACAACCTAAAAATCATCAACATTATAAATTGACCCGCTTTTTAAAAGGAACTATTTTAGGATTGTTCTTGCTTTTGGTAGCACAGTTGTTAATGGCTCAACCTCCTTTGCCTGAACCAAAATTGAAAAATATGCTTTTCTTTTTACAGCGCACGCCTGATGCCAATACGGTGGTTTATCAATTGAATTTAGAAAAAGATGGTCGTTTAAATGAGAAATCCCCGGTAAAGGCGTCGTGGATAAGATATGAAGAAAATGGAGTCGTAAAGGAGCTTTCGGGTATTGAAAATAAATTTGCCTACGGGGTAAAATGTAAAGCATTAGGCAATGAGGCTTACGAAGTGCGATTGGTCTCTTATAAGAAATTGCCGATGTACTTATTGAAATCGCCCACCGACCAGCAATATCGTTTGTATATTAAAGATGAAGGCAAAGACCTTTTGTTGAAACGGGTTTTTGTAAAGGTAGAAGGCGGAAGCTTCTGGTTCCCCAAAGTGCAGTACATTGATTTATTTACCATTGACAGCGAGAATGGGGCGCAAATTTTGAAACGGATTAATTTGTTAACCAATGGTTAATTGTGTAGCTGAAACCAAACCGATATATTTGAACTATCTAAACGTGAATATAGCCGTACAAACATATAGCGACGCTGCTTTTGAGCAGCTCTTTAAGTCACATTATAAGGCTTTGCACTCTTATGCCAATATGCTGTTGAAAGATCTTGATACTGCCGAAGAAGTGGTGCAGTCGATGTTTTTAAAGCTGTGGGAAAAACGACATTTGTTGGATGCTCAGACCTCTATTAAAGCCTATTTGTATAAATGTGTGTATAACGATAGCCTAAACCTCATGAAGCATGAGCAGGTTAAAAATAAGTACCAAGATTTTAGCTTGCATACGATGAACACCGAGCATGAAGCGGCATCTAATAAGGTAGAATTATCGGAATTACAAAGACAATTGCAACATGCTTTAAATGCCTTGCCAGAGCAGTGCAGGATTGTTTTCCAAATGAGCCGTTTTGAAGAGTTGAAGTATAAGGAAATAGCCGAAAGATTAGGTATTTCTATCAAAACGGTAGAGAACCAAATGGGCAAGGCGCTTAAAATTTTACGCCTCAAGTTAGTTGATTTTTTAGTGCTGGTACTATTGGGACTGGCTAATTATAATGATTATTTAAATTAAGCGAAGCGATATGAATGATGAGTTATTGATAAAGTTTCTGCTTAAGGAAACCACGATAGAAGAAGCAAAACAGGTACAGCTCTGGATGGCAGAAAGTGCCGAAAATGCGATCTACTATCAACAATTGGAGCGAATATGGAATGAAAGTGCCGATTTGGCTCCTGCGGATACCGTTGATGAAGAAGTGGCTTGGCAGAAATTTAAACAACGGGTTGAAGAGAAATCTGCCTCACCTGTGGTGAAAAAAATAAAATCCAATGCCATTTGGTTACGCGTAGCTGCAGTTTTTGTGTTTTGCTTTGGTGCTTGGTTAGCCTATCAGCAATTTGGAAATACTTACACCGACTTGGAAAGTAATGCACAGGTATTGAATAAGGCTTTGCCAGATGGTAGCCAATTGGTACTCAACAAAAATACAAACATTAGCTACGTCACTGATTTTAAAACCAACCGAAAAGTAGAGCTGATCAGTGGCGAGGTATTTTTTGATGTAGCGCATGACCGTTCTCATCCATTTGTGATTGCGATTAACAAGGTGAAAGTAGAAGTAGTAGGGACTTCTTTCAATATTAAGCGATTGCAAAATGGTGTAGAGGTCATTGTAGAGAGCGGTATTGTAAAGGTTGATAAAGGAGGCCAGCAAGTTAGACTTACCAAAGGCGAGCGTATAACGTTGTTGGATGATGAAGAAAAGTTGGAAAAAAAGCCAGTGGAAGACGAATTGTATAATTATTATCGTACCCAATTGTTTGTGACCAACAATACGCCTTTGCCTAAGGTAATCAGTGTGCTTAACGAAGCTTACGGTGGTAAAGTCTCTTTAAGTGAGGGTACAAAATCCTTAGGTATTTCTACCACCTTGCCTTTTAAATATTCTTTGGAAGATAACTTAAAAACGATTTGCGGCACCTTGAATTTGAAAATGCAGCGTAACGGCGATGAGATTTTGCTGTCTAAGAAATAGAAATGAAGAACCCAATATTTATCTTATTGCTCTTAATTAGCACTATTTGTGCCGCACAAACTTCTGTGGTCAATTATAACCAAAGCAATCTTGCCAAAAGGGTGACCATGGATATTAAGGAAGAGAAAATAGGGCTGGTGTTGCAGAAAATAGGTAAAGCGGGAGGCTTTTATTTTACTTATAATGGTGCGTTATTTGCTCGGGACAGTATTGTGAATGTCAATGTGCGCAATAAGCCCGTCCGCGAAATATTAGATGAACTTTTTAATGGCACGGTTGATTACAAAGAGAATGAGGAATATATCATTTTGCGCTATGCTGTTAACCATTTTTCTATAGAAGCCGAAAGCATTGTTACGGCCGAAAACCTTTACAGCATTACAGGTAGGGTAGTAGATATTAAAACGGGTAAAAGGGTAAGAAATGCAAGTGTGTATGAGAAGCGTTTGCTCCAGTCGGCCTTAACAGATGAGGAAGGTTTTTTTAGTTTAAAGTTTAAGGGCGAACATAATGGCATTATCTTAACAGCAAGTAAGGAAACTTATAGGGATACCTCGATTATTTTTCTTTCCAGTATTGATGTAAAACCTGAGGGTTATGATGATCCCGATAAGGAAAAGGGGACTTTCTTCTCTGATATGTTGGATAATTTAAAAATTGGGCGCTGGCTAACCTCTTCCAAACAACGGATTCAAAACATGAATATTCCCAGTTTTCTGACCAATATGCCTGTACAGGCTTCTTTAACGCCTGGTCTGAGCTCTAGAGGAAGCATGAGTGGGAGTGTGGTGAATAAATTTTCCCTCAATTTGGTGGGTGGCTATACTGCAGGAGTTGATGGTTTAGAGATGGCGGGAATTTTCAATCTTAACAAAGCCGATGTAAGGTATGTACAATTAGCAGGTATATCGAATATGGTAGGCGGAAGTACTGAAGGAGTACAAATGGCTGGGATATTCAATATGGTTGGGAAAAATGCCAATGGTGTACAATTATCAAGTGCTTACAATCATGTAAAAGGTAACCTAAATGGTATACAAATGTCTACCGTAAACTATGTAAATGGTTTTACCGAAGGCTTACAGCTTTCGGCGGTTTCTAATACGGCAAATGGTAGTTTAAGAGGTTTTCAAATGACGGGATTGATTAATGCGGTACGTAAAGAAAGCAACGGAATGCAACTTTCGGCGGTGGGGAATGTAACTCTTAAAGGGATGAGAGGGATGCAGTTTTCGGGAATCTTTAACTATGCCAAACACAATAAGGGCCTTCAACTAGGTTTGATTAATCTTGCCGATACTTCTACGGGCGTAAGTTTGGGGCTAATTAATATTGTAAAGCATGGGTATCACAAAGTGAGCATTTCTTCCAATGATTTGATCAATGCAAATGTTTCTTTTAAAAGTGGCAACGCAAATTTGTATACCATATTTATGCTGGGTAAAAACTTTGTCGATAACGAAAATATAGAGACATTTGGTTTGGGGCTTGGGCATGATTTTTTTGCCGGAAGAAGGTTTTCTTTTTCGACCGAAGTAACCGCACAGCATCTGTATTTAGGGCGATGGGATTATGCCAATATTCTTAACAAGTTTCACCTTAATTTTCAATTGCGGATTGTCAAGGGACTTAGCATTTATGGAGGTCCAGTACTGAATTACTATGTTACCGAAGCGCCCAGTGACTACGTGACCGCAAGTGGTTACAAAAGCCAAATAGCTCCATCAAACAGTAAAAAATTCAATGGAAATAAGGCTTGGTTGGGCTGGTCTGTAGGCGTTAATCTCTTTTGATAAGTTGTAACTGCTTGATTTTGTGTATTTTTTTTCTCTTTTCGGGAACAATTAAAACTTAAAGTTGTTTAATAGAGAAAAATATTCTACATTGTTATGCATTTGAGTTTAGAAAATAAATTTTAACTGCCGTCAACGCTCACTGGAAATTTATTAACGCAACCTCTCTCATAATTTGTTTTTTTAGCACAAATGCCGCAAAATTTTTAATTAATTGCATTTGCATTTAGTGGGTTTATTTATTTGGTAAGTCCTTAGTTTTTGTGCTGTTACGCTCGGTTTTTAATGTAGTCGCTCCTCTCTAATTGTAGATGCCATAAATGAAAATGTTATGGCCGCTTCTCTACTTTCATTGCGTCGGGTTTTTATCCTATGCTTTATGTTTTTTGCGCTAAAATCTAGTGCACAGAATATTAATAATTATGTTTTTGGTGCTTCCTCGGGTACTTATGCTGCGGTAACGGGTACGGAACCCGGAGGGGCTACTGCTGGTAACAATGAGAACACTTATCAAAATTTGCCTATTGGCTTTGATTTTTGGTATATGGGACAACGCTACGATAGGTTTTGTTTAAGTTCTAATGGCTGGATTTCGCTAGGTAGTTCGGTTACCGGGGCCATGCCGACAAATAATTTGGCGACTGGGGGTAATAGGCCTATTATTGCTCCGCTATGGGATGATTTGGAGGTTTGCCCAGGTATTTTAAATCTTCTTCTTCCTGGTAAAATGAGTTATGTTACTTCTGGGACATCGGGAAATATGGTTTTAACAGTACAATGGTATTCCATGCGCTGGGATAAAGATTCGTATTTCCTGCTTAACCTGACTTCAGTAATTACTTTTCAGGCAAAACTCTACGAGAATGGAACTATTCAGTTTAGTTATACTCCCGAAGGAGGGGCCGTGAATAACGGTTCGGCGTCAATAGGGATCACTGGAGTTAGCACGGGTGTTTATCGTTCGCTGAATGGTGTGGGCACGTCTCCAACTGCTCGTAACGATCTCGAAACAACAAACATTGCCACCAAACCTGCCAATGGACAAACTTATACTTTCGATCCACTGGAGCTTACAACAGCGCCTAGTAATTTAACCTTTTCAAATGTTGGAGCTACAGGGATGACCTTAAATTGGAATTATGTTTCAAGTAATGAAATAGGGTTTGCCATTTATCGCTCAAGTGGCGCGGGTTATACTTATGTAGGCCGAACGGCAACAGGGGTTACTACATTTAATGATACAGGCCTAACTAATGGGGTGAATTATACTTACATCGTGTATGTGATTCGGGAAAATTTGGGGGCATCCGTTACTGGGAGCCAAGTGGCAAGTTGCCAAGGTTTTTCTTTGGCAAATATTCCATTGGGTAATATTGTTGCTGCCTATAAGCTCGATGGGAATGCCAACGATTTTTTTGTCACTAATAATGGGACTTTGCAAGGTTCGCCAACTGCTACCCCAAATAGATTTAATATTGCCAATTCGGCGTATCAATTTAATGGTACAACACAATATGTTTCTACGGCCAACTCTTTTGTGAACCCTACAGTGTTTACGGTTTCTATCTGGTTTAAAACTACTGTGGCAGGAGGGAAGTTAATTGGTTTTGGAAGTAGCGCAACAGGCTTCAGTACCAATGCCGACCGGCATATTTATATGGCTAATGATGGCCGTCTCTTCTTTGGCGTAAAACCTGGAGGAGCTTTTAAAACAATCAATTCTACAGCTACTTATGCGGATGGTAATTGGCATATGGCCACGGGAGTTTTGTCGGCCAGCGGGATGGTGCTATATGTAGATGGAGTTTCTGTAGCGCAGGATGCCGCCACTACTGCCGCCGAGAATACTACTGGATACTGGCGTTTAGCTTATGATAATACTGATTTATGGCCAAGTACGCCAACTAATAAGTATTTTGCTGGAAGTTTGGATGATGCTTATATCTATAGCAGGGCATTAAGTGCAGCAGAAGTAGCGCAGCTTTACAATGCTACTGAAGGTGTGGGGAATACAGGTCCGGTGTGTGCGCAAACAATCTTAACTTTAACAGCAAATACCATTGATGGGGCAACTTACTCCTGGACGGGACCTAACGGCTATACCTCCTCTGCACAAAATGCTACCCTGACCTATTCTGATGCCGCAAAGGGTGTTTACACGGTTACTGTAAGCAGGAATGGTTGTGTGGCAACGGCGTCTACCACTGTGGTTTCTATGGGCGAAGGTCAATGGACAGGCAATGCGGGAAATAATTGGGCTACTGCTAATAGCTGGTGCAATGGTATTGTGCCCACAGCTGCTATAAATGTCTCTGTCCCCACTGGAAGGTCGACTTATCCGACGGTCAGTTCTGATCAATCGATTAATAATTTAACGATTGCTTCTGGAGCGTCAGTTACGGTGATTAATTCGCTTTCTGTAGCGGGCGCTATTGCCAACAGTGGTACGCTAACGGTAAGCGCTGGCCGAATGGTGTTTAACGGAACTACCGCACAAACCATTGCCGCCAATCTTTTCGCTGGCAACTTAATTAAAGATTTAACGATCAATAACACTGCCGGTGTAACCTTAAATGGTGCTTTGCGTTTAACTGGTTTATTGACAGCTAGCGCTGGTGCTTTTAATGCTAATGGTTATCTTACCTTAGCTTCCAGTGCAGCTTCTACGGCACAAGTTGGTCCGGTGGCATCAGGGGCATCTATTACAGGACAGGTAAAAGTAGAGCGTTATTTGCAAGGTGGAAATCTTAATCCATATCGTACTTATCGGATGCTTTCCTCGCCAGTGTATGATAATACCACAGCTTTTGTCAATACGGATACTGAAGGGAATAGGACTGCAAGCTTTTCTCAGTTAATAGATAATATGATCATCACAGGAACGGCTGGTGGTACAGGAGGTTTTGATGCTACGCATAGCAACCAAGCGGGAGCATGGACCTATGGGACAGGTTTTGTTGAAATTCCAACAATCAATACTGCGGTAAACGCAGGTAAAGGGATGTATGTTTTCTTTAGAGGGAATAGGGATAACTTTTCAGGAAAGACAAATACACCATACGCTAATCCTGAAAATACCGTTGCCGATTTTAATGGGGTGCTCAATCAACAGAATGTGACCGTTACATTGAGCGCCGGATATAACTTTATTGGTAATCCTTATGCTTCTACTATTGATTGGAACTCGTCTAATTGGGGTAGTGATAAGGTGAATGTAAGTAATGCTATTTGGATATGGAAGCCGGCTGCTAGAGGCTATGCTACCTATATCAATGGAATAGGTTCATTGGATGGGAGTAATTATATTTCTTCTGGGCAATCATTTTTTGTGAGAACTACTGCTGCGGGTTCCATCAAGTTCAAGGAAAGTATAAAGGCCTCTACTCAACAGCCATCTGTTTTGTTGATGAGCACCGAAAAGAGAAATGATGAGTTGCCCATCATGGCAACGACACAAATTGCCGAAATGCCTCAAAGTTTAGTCAGAATAAAAATGACGCCTTTAGCCTCTTATGGAGAAGATGAAACGGTGGTGGTTTTTAACGAAGCTAGCAGTGCAGCTTACAACAATCAAGAAGATGCCTTGCATTTTGACGGAGAGGTGGTTAACATTTCTACGTTGGTTGGTGCAAGCAAGCTGGCCATTAACTTTATGCCTCCAATGCCGCAAGTGATAGAAATTGCAATGAATGTTTCTGCGAATGCCACTGGAAGTTATTTAATGCGGTTTGATGTTAGCGAGTACTACCTTCAACATGAACTGGTGCTCAAAGATAATTTTCTCAATCAAACTGTTCCTATTACGCCTGGCTTGGTGCATAGTTTTAACATAGATCGGGCAAATTCTCAATCACTTGGGGCGGGAAGATTTAGCGTGTTGGTAGAGCCGCCCGTAGTATTACCTGTGGGAATTGTTGGTTTTACAGCTAAAAAGCAAAACGAAGGTGTGTCCATTATGTGGACGACTTCTTTTGAGGCCAATAATAAAATGTTTAAGCTCTATAGGGCTTCCGAAGACGGGGACTATATTTTAATTGCTGATATTTTGCCCAAGGGGCCTGGGAATTATCTTTATTTGGATGTTGCTCCCTTGCCCGGGGATAATTACTATAAATTGGTACAGGTAGATCAGGATGGACGGTTAACGGAAACTGGGCCAATTGCGGTTAACTTTAAAGTTGGGCAGCAAAATGCGGTATTGATCTACCCAAATCCTGTGGTCGATAAATTTACGATTAGAGTAGATGGTCTTTTGAGCGAGAGATTTAAGTTGAGTTTATATGACCTTACGGGTAAGGTCATAAGGGAATATGAGCTTTCTAAAACAGAGCTGACCAATGGTCATGAGGTGAATATTTTGGATTTAAATACAGGTTTTTTCTTTGCCAAAGTTGAGGAAGTTAACACAAGGAAGGTGATTGGTGTGCATAAAGTGGTTAAAAAGTAGAGAGTGGCTTTATTGGGCGTATAATCAATGTTTTAAAGAAAGGTTTGTTGGGGAATTGGCAAATTATTTGGGGATTTTTTTTCACAATACGGGTATTGTTTTCCTGCGTGCGAAATTGTCTTTATTCTGGTAAGTTGTGTAGATGTTTGTTTTTATAGCGGAAAGGCTAAATTCGCTAGAGTTATAAGTTGTGGAATGTGTTTTGACTTTTCGTTGGCATAATGAAGAGCCCAAACAAACTATTATCCATCATATCCACTTTAGCCTTGTCGTTTGTGACAATGCTTACTTATGCCCAAGTTTACACGGCGACCAATTACTACTACAATAATTTTGATGGTGGTCAGTTGGGTGCTGGAGTATCGCAAATTGGAGCCAGTGCAGCATTAGCGGTTTCGTCAAATGGGACAAATAACCTGTCTGTTGAAAATGGCTATTGCTTAACCACTTCAGGTAATAATCTTCCTGGAGCTTACCAGTTTTCTTTTTTGTCTAACAACACCAATCTTAATGACGAGACTTTCGGTTGGGAGTGGACTTTTATTTATAAAAATAGCGCAAATACTGCTGATCAATCTGATGTGATTGGCGTGGGCCAAAACTCATGGAAATATTGGTTTCTTTCAACAGGAAACTTTGCCAACCCAAATACCGGATATTATCTTACTCAAGATGGTAGCAATTTGTCATTAAGATGGAGATATGACAATGATCCATGGGGAAATAGATACAACAACTTAATTAGCTTTGATTTGTCTTCATTGGGAGCGGGATGGGCTAATAAAACTTACGCAATAAGATTGCAAAGGCTTAAAAGACAAGGGCAATACGTTTGGCATTTATTTGTTGACGAATATACTGCTAGCGTAAGGGAAGCTAGAACCGAAAGAGGAGGAACTGGAGCTTATCATAATACATTAGGCAGCTATACTACTACAAACTCAGGACTTCATATCAATGCTACTACAGCTGACCGTTTCAAGTTTGATGAGATGAAGATGTATGGCATGAAGCTTGAAATTATGGGAGCTAACGATCCTGCCAATGGAATTTCGAGCCCTTTGTACAATGGGCAAAAAGACGCGGTAATTTATGGTTTGAAAATGATGAGCCGCGGATTGTTTGATATCAATTCTTTGGTGTTGGATGCTTCGGTTTCTGCTGGAGATAAAGGCTTAAATGATATTATCGAAAACGTGAGATTGTTTATCTCAAGTGATGATTATTTTGGGAACGCAGATGATGCCTTTGTGTCTAATACGAATGTAGAGTGGAGAGCGGTTAGAGCGGAGTCTTTTCCTCAAAAAAGTAGATTGTTTACCGTAGGTGCTGCAGATGGATCAATGTTGCCAGCAGCCTATTTTTGCCTTAAAGCTGATGTGAAAAGTAATGCGCCAAGTGGGGTAACTTTTAGCTTTACCAATGTTAATAAAATTGGTAGTGAAGATGCACAGCTGAATTATAAAAATACTTCGGGAATTGTAAATAGCAATACCGCATCGCCGGCCATCAATAATGGTAATGTTTACGATTGGGTTGCAGGTACTGGTTCTTGGAATACATTGACAAACTGGAAATTGGCTGATGGTAGTAATCCTTCTGCACTTCCTGGGGTTAATGACTTGGTAAGGGTGGGGAATATTTCTTCAGGTGCTAAACCAACAGTGTCTGCAAGCACTAAAGTTGGAAATATGATGGTTACGGGTACCTCTGGTACAACTCCCGAAGTGACCATTAATAGTGGCATTACTTTAACCATTGCAGGAACCTTCAGAAACGATAGAAAATCGACATTTTCTGGTAGTGGGACTTTGGCAGTTGAAGGTAGTTGGAACACTTCTGGCGGCGCTATGGATATCACAACTGGAAATGTAGCGGTTAATTTTAGTGGAACTAAGGATCAATCTATTAGAGATGAAGGTTCTGATTCGGGTAAAGGTGTGGTATTTAAAAATGTATCTTTCTCTGGGGCGGGCATCAAAACGGTGGGCGGATCTGGAAAGGTTTCTGTTGCGGCAAATGGTTCTATTACCATGGCGGCTAGCTCTGCTCTAGTATCTTCAGGTAATCTTACTTTAAAAGCAGATGCAAATAGTGCGGCTACGTTATTTGCTATTCCGTCAACAGCATCTATTAAAGGACAAGTAACGGTGGAGCGTTTTATTCAGGGTGGAAGTAAAGACATGTGGCGTACTTACAGAATGTTTTCTTCGCCGGTGTACGACAACACCACTAACTTCATCAATACAGATGTAGTAGGTAACCGAACTTATAGTTTCACTCAGTTTATAGATGATATGATCATTACAGGACCAGGAGGTTCAACCAATGGCTTCGATCAAACTTCATCTAATCAAGCGGGTGCTTGGACTTACAACAATAAATACGTAGAAATTCCAAATATCAATACCAGCGTTAATATTGGAAGAGGAGCTTATTTGTTTTATAGAGGAAACAAAAATAACTTAACAGGAAAGGTAACTAGCCCATTTCTAGATCCGGAGTCAATTGTGATGACCTATAAAGGCGTGTTGAACCAACAAAATGTTACAGTGCCTTTAGTACACGGTACCTCAGGTTATAGTTTGGTGGGTAATCCTTATGCGGCAGTGGTAGATTGGAGTAAAGTAACCAAAACTTCTAATGTGAGCGCTGTGGTAAGGGTATGGAATCCTAGCTGTAGACAGTACTCAACTTATAATGGGTCTGATGGTATTAATGGAGGTTCTAAGTTTATTGCACCTGGCCAATCATTTTTCGTGCAAACCAGCAATAACTCGTCTCCATCGGTAACGTTTACAGAGGCTTCAAAAGTTGCAAGTGGTACTTCTACCAGTACCATGTCAAAAGTAATGTCGGTAAATACCGGTAATTTGGATAGAACTGGCTTAGTTGGTGCAGAGACAAGCGCTACGCTTACAGAGGAAGTGGAACCTGCCAGAATTAGAGTGCAGTTGGTTAGAAATGCGACTGAAAATGCTGATGAAACCCTTGTGGTGTTGAAAGATGGTGGCGAAGCGATTTTTACCGCAAATGATGTAGCGAGAATGGGTGGTGAATCCGTATTTTTATCCAGCCAGTCGGCTGATGCCAAAGAGTTGGCCATCAATTATATGCCTCATATCTCTGCCGTTGACAAAATTGGACTAACCATCAATGCTGATAATGGGGGTGCTTATACTTTAAGATTTATCTTGACCGATATTCCGTCTGGGTATGTGGTAAGATTAAAAGATAAATTGTTGAATACCCTTACGGATATTGCTAACGAAGGAACTGTGTATTCATTGAACATTGATAAAGCTAATACCGCTAGTTTGGGCAATAACCGTTTTGAGTTGCAGGTAACCCCTCCAACTACACTCCCAGTAACTTTTACGACGTTTGCTGGGGTAAAAACAAATGCAGGTGTTGCTTTAACATGGAAAACTTCTTCAGAGACAAACAATAGCCATTTTGAAGTACAAAGAGCTAGCGAAAATCAAGCTTTTGCTTCTATTGGAACTGTATCGGCCAACCAAACAGGTACCTATAACCTTTTGGACAAATCGCCATTGGCTGGAAACAACTATTATAAACTAATACAAGTAGATAAAGACGGTACACCAACAGTTTATGAGAAATTGGTAGTGGTAAAATATGATCTAAGTGCCAATACTGATAATGAAATGTTGATCTATCCAACAGTTGTTGAAACTAACTTCACCTTAAAATACGCGGGAGATCTTAGCTCGCAACGCTACACCTTAAAAATTGCTGATGTAACCGGCAAAGAACTTTACAGTAAGGATGTAGCTAAAAACGACATGGTAAATGGCTATGCAGGGGCATTGCCAGCAGCATCGTCTGGGGTTTATTTTGCAACGCTTTTAGATGCCAGCGGTAAAAAAATCGCAGCTGCGAAACTGATGAAAAAGTAATAGGTTTCAGTTTAAAAACTCTTCTTTCTATGCAAGCTGAGCTAGCAGTTTAATACTCTTTTTTAGAATAGATAAAAAAGTAGTAATTAATGCTTTGTGGGTATTGCTTAAGTGCTTAAAAATATCGACTTTAGCGCAAATTATTTGATTTACAGAATAATAAATTTTGTAGTCTAATTTAAAAATGATGAGAGCTAATTTTTAATGCCTATGAAGATTTTTACCAAGATCAAGTTTTTTTTCTTGCTTTTTGTTTTTTTCAATGCCTCTAAAGCGTTGGCCCAGGTAACCATTACCCGTCCAACGGGTGGAGAGAACATTTCTGTAGAGAAATCAACCGGAGGCCCCCTGGAGCAGTATACTGCCATTGGCGATATTGTAATCAGTGATAATGCCGCCACCAACTTTTCAACAGGAACCGATAGACGAATCAGGTTAAATGCACCCGCAGGCTGGGAGTTTGAGATAGGTACGGTTACGGTAAGCCATAGTGGCCCAAAATTAACAGCCTCTTCGGTCGTTGATAATACTACCACTGGTTATATCATCATCAGCTATACGGTAATTTCTACGGGAACTGCGGGCAATTCACTTACAATTTCAGGTTTAAGGGTGAAAGCTACCAGTAAGGCCGTAAGTCCTGAAGCTGATATTTTAAGGGCTGGTACTTCAAGTAGTGGAACAATTGTGGGCTTTTCGATTGGAGCCTCGGTAGCAAAGCTATCAACGGTTGCTGGTCCTTTTGCGGGTTTGCAAGTACTATTGCCGGGGCAAACTAATGCACCTGGTACAACTACAGGATATTCTGGGAGTAGTTTAATTACCTCAATTGCAGGTACAGGTTTGGCCGTTACCGTAAATGCTGTAGATTATGCTTTTAACGTAGTAACCGATGCGCCAAACCATCAGGTGTCCTTAACTACTGATAATCCTTATGCAACAATTTCTGCACCGGTTGCTTTAGCCTCAGGTACGGCAAGCTTCAATGCTGCTTTGTATAGCTATAGCCCTACCCCAACTTCATATTACAAGCTTACTGCCAATAACGATACAGACAATGCCATTGCAGATGGCGTTAGCTCAGATATTAGTGTAACTCCAGGGGCTTTTGCCAAGTTGTTAATGGTACTGCCCGGAGAAACCTATGCACCAGGTACACCGACTGGAAAAACTGGAGTTGCAACGGCACCAGTGGCCAATGTTGATTACGCCGTAGAGGTATATGGTGTGGACGATTATTGGAATAGAGTGAGCAGCTCAACCAATACCATTGCCATTTCTGCAACGGGGGCAACTAATTTTACTGCTCCTGCAGATGCTCCTTTATCTACCACTGGCCCTAGTTTATTTAACTTGGTATTTAAAACCTTGTTAGAGACACCTAACGTAACTGCTGCCAATAGCACCGACGGTTCAAAAACGTCTTATAGCCAAACGCTGCCGGCGGTAGTGGCAGGTCCATTTGTAAAGCTACAATTATTACTCCCAGGCGAAACAGCCGCACCAAATACTCCTACAGGAAAAACGGGTACACCAGATGCTCAAAATGCAGGTGTGCCGTTCAATGTGATTGTAAACGCGGTTGATGCCAACTGGAATGTAGTAGCTAGCGTTACAGACGAAGTAGCCATCACCAATGCCCTTGCATCAAATAATGCGACCTCTGTATTGCCTGCAAATGCAAATTTAACGGCGGGTACGGGAACCTTTAGTGTTACCCTTAGAAGGGCTGACACTGATTACCAATTAGTGGCTTCTAACATTACTGAGCCAACTATTTTAGCCAATACTAGTCCAAATTTTGACGTGACCATAGGCGCTTTTGCCAAGTTATTGATGGTAATGCCAGGAGAAACCTATGCGCCAGGTACACCAACAGGAAAAACTGGAGTTGCAACGGCACCAGTGGCCAATGTTGATTACGCCGTAGAGGTATATGGTGTGGACGATTATTGGAATAGAGTGAGCAGCTCAACCAATACCATTGCCATTTCAGCAGCTGGGGCAACTAATTTTACCGCTCCTGCAGATGCTCCTTTATCTACCACTGGTCCTAGTTTATTTAACTTGGTATTTAAAACCTTGTTAGAAACACCTAACGTAACCGCCGCCAATAGCACCGACGGTTCAAAAACGTCTTATAGCCAAACGCTGCCGGCGGTAGTGGCAGGTCCATTTGTAAAGCTACAATTGTTACTGCCTGGCGAAACAGCCGCACCAAATACTCCTACGGGGAAAACCGGTACGCCAGATGCTCAAAATGCAGGTGTGCCGTTCAATGTGATTGTAAACGCGGTTGATGCCAACTGGAATGTGGTAGCTGCTATTACAGATGAAGTAGCCATTACCCATGCAATTGCCTCAAATAATGCGACATCGGTATTACCTGTAAATGCAAATTTAACAGCGGGTACGGGAACCTTTAGCGTTACCCTTAGAAGAGCTGATATTGATTATCAATTGGTAGCTTCTAATATTACTGAGCCTACCATTTTAGCCAATACCAGTGCCAACTTTGAGGTAATTAGAGGTGCTTTTGCAAAAATGTTGATCACCTTGCCTGGAGAAACTTACGCTCCAGGAACGACTACCGGTAATGCGGGAACTGCAGATTCGCACCCTGCTAGCGGAAATATTTCGGTAACAGTAAGAGCAGTGGATCAGTATTGGAATTTTGTAGATGTGGTAACTGATGTGGTACAACTGACTACAACCGATCCTAATGGCTCGTTCACTACCAATAACTTGGCACTTTTAGCAGGTACAAGAACTTTTACAGCGACACTAAGAACTGCTGGAAATACAAATACGATTACGGTAAATGATGTGACAGATAACACCAAAACATCGTTTACAACTAATCCTATTACGGTAACTGTTGGTGCCTTCGAAAGATTAGTGTTGGTGTTGCCTGGAGAAACTTCAGTAGAAGGAATTCCGCAAGGTAAAACAGGTACACCAAATAGTCAAATAGCTGGACAACCTTTTAGCGTATTTGTGAAAGCTGTAGATGCTTACGGAAACACGGTAACTACCGTTAACGATATCGTTTCTTTTACAGCCACCAATGATATTTATGCGCAATTACCTCCAAGTGTCGCACTAATTAATGGTACCTTAAATTCATTTGCAACTTATCGCATTGGAAGTGCCACTAACAATAGAACCTTAACTGTATCAGATGTTACCGATAATACCAAGACTGCTAGTCAAAGTCCAAACTTTACGGTGAACATTGGCCCTTTCGCAGGTCTGTTAGTTGTGCTTCCTGGTGAAAATTATGTGGCTGGTTCACCTAACGGAAAAACTGGCGTACCAGCTAATCAGGCTATTGGATCTTCATTTAATATTGCTGTAAGAGCGGTAGATATTGCTTGGAATACCATTCAAGGGATTACCGATGAAGTTGGTATTACTTCTAATGATCCATCGGCAGTTTTACCAGCAAATACGCCTTTGGCCGATGGTGTAAATACGACTATTCCAGTGACATTGAATTCTGCCAGTGTTTCTACTAAAATTACAGCAACCAATGTAACCGATGGTACTAAAACCGCTTATACCACTGGTGACATCACCGTAGTGGGGGCAAGTGCCGCCAACGATTATTTTAGGAGTGCTGTACTTTCGGGCGATTGGAGCAATTCTGCAAGCTGGGAAAGTTCTTCAAACAACACCACTTGGCAGCCTTCAACGCTAACACCTACCATTACTTCAAGAGGTGTTTTAGTTAGAAACACTCATGCCATCGATATCATAAGCAACCTTAGTATTGATGACATGGTGATTGAAAGCGGTGCACAAGTAAATCTTAACGGAGGAACCTTAACAATCAATAATGGTGCAGCTGCCGTAGATTTTAGGGTAGAAGGTACTTTTGTGAATAATGGCCGCCCTATTGTAAACACAGGAAGTGCTTCGCAAATAGCTGGTGGAGGTAAATATCAGCATCATTTCACAACCACTTCTGGAACTATCCCAAGCTTTTTATGGGATGATGGATCCACTTGTGAAGTTTCTGGCTATACCACATTTACGGGAACGGTTCCTGGTAGTGGTCAAAGCTTTTCTAACTTTGTTTGGAACTCTACCACGCAAACTTCGGGAAGTGTACCTGCATTGGAAGATTCGTTCTACGCAAATAGTTTTACCGTTGGCTCTACGGGAGCAGGAAGCTTAAAAATTGAGGTAGCCGTGGTAAACGATAGCTACAACCAAACGGGAGGAACAATATTAGTTAATCAAGGTTTAAATGTAGCAGGTAACTTTGCAGTCACTGGCGGTGTTTTTAACGCTTCAGATAACAGTGTGATTACCTTTGATGGTACTTCTACTCAAAACCTATCTACCACTTCATCACTCAAATTTCCATACGTTATATTTACCAACAACGGTACCAAGACATTAACTTCTGGTGATTTTCAGGTTGCTCCAACAGGCGTGTTAACCTTAGATCCTGGTACAAATTTGAATGCAAATGGCCATCTAACCTTAATGTCAGATGCTTCAGGCTCTGCACGTGTTGAGGCTATTGCGGCAAGCTCATCAATTATCGGAAATGTAAAAGTTCAAAGGTATCTTACTGGAGGTGATAAAGCCATGTACAGAACTTACAGAATGCTATCATCGCCAATTTATGATAATGGAAACGCTTCGAATAGAACCTATAGCTATGTACAGTTTATCAATAGTATGATCATTACAGGCGAGGGTGGAGCTACCAATGGTTTCGATGAGTCAACTTACAACTCTCCAAGTGCTTGGAGTTATAATGGGGGAGGTTATGTAGCCTTGCCAAATATCAATACTTCACTTTCAGTAGGTAAGGGAGCTTATCTTTTCTATCGTGGTAATAGGTCAAATCTAACAGATAAAATGACGCCACCTTTTGTTGATCCAGAGAGCTTTGCCATGACGTTTGAAGGTACTTTGAACCAACAGGACGTTAATGTACCTCTTTCTAATGGATACAACCTGGTAGGTAATCCTTATGCCTCTAGTATTGATTGGAACTCAGCTGGCATTGTGAAAAGTAATTTACTTAACAACGTAATCAGAATTTGGAACCCAAATACTAAAACCTATGCTACATACGATGGTTCTATTGGTGTTCCAGCGGGAGTGGGTAGTAATATTATCCCAGCAGGACAAGGCTTTTTCGTTCAATCGGCCAATGCTTCGGGTAGCTTAACCTTTACCGAAGATGCCAAAGTGGGTGCAAAAGCGCCGGTACTTTTATTGTCTGCTCCATCGGAAGGAAGCTTAGTGCTTCAAAAAGTTTCGGTAGCCCCTGATCAAAGCTACTTGGCTGTGCCTCGTGCCGAGCTAAGATTGGTGCTTAAAAATCAAGGCAACCAATTTGAGGAGGAAACAGCAGTGGTATTCCAATCAGGAAAATCAGCACAATACAATGCTTCAGAAGATGTTTCCTACATCAAAGAGTCAGTGGAGCAAAAAGTATTCTTGTCTAGTTTCTCTAGTGATAGCAGAAAATTAGTGATTAACTACATGCCTGAGATCAGCGAAGGCTCTTTGGTGAAGTTTGATATTGACAAGTTGAATGGTACTGGAAACTACCAGCTTCAAGTAAAATACAAAGATGTACCTGCAGGTTATTTGGTAAAACTAAACGATAATTTCTTGGGAACTTCGGCTAGTATATCAAATGGCGGGACTCATACTTTTAGTGTAGATGTAAATAATACGGCAAGTTTTGGTGCTGATAGATTTAGTGTATCTTTCGAAAATCCAGGAGTACTTCCAGTAACCTATGCTTCATTTAATGTTGCTAAAGTTAACCAAGGAGTATCGGTAAAATGGAAAACACTTATCGAGTCCAACAATGCTAAATTTGTGGTAGAAAGAGCCGGCGACGATTACAAATATGTAAAGTTACACACTGAGTTAGCTAAAGGAAATAATTCAAGCTATTCTTTTATAGACAATAGCCCGTTATTGGGCAATAACTATTACAGATTGCTACAAATAGATAATAACGGCACCGAAAACAAAACTCAACCAAAAGTAATCAACTACAATGGAGCGGTTAATGGAACACTGGACATCGTTGCTATCTTCCCTAATCCAGTAGTTTCAAGTTTTACGGTTAAATACAATGGTAGTTTAAAGGCTAATCAACAAACCTTGAAAATTGTAAATGCAACTGGACAGGTAATGCTAAGCAAAACCATTGCTAAAGCCGATTTATTGGAAGGCCAAGAGCTTGATATAGCTAATTACGCCTCGGGACTTTACATTGTTGAAGTTTACGAAAATGGCAGTCAGCGTATTGGACAAACCAAATTGGTTAAACAATAATTAGCACAAATCATCAACGAAAAAGGGAATGCCATTACGGCGTTCCCTTTTTTGTTGCACTTGAGAAACTGGCGTTAGGTCATCAATATTTAACCAAAGTTTTGATGTTGCGTAGAGAGTGTGAAAATCCGAATGATTCGTAAATGTAGAAAATTTAGATAGGCACATACGACTCTGTAGAAGTAGTGCGCACAGAGTTTGTTGTTTTATAAAAAATAGAGCTCTTTGGGGGGGACATGATTAATATTTACGGGGCTCAGGTTAAGAAACCCAACCTCCATCACTACAATCAAGGCAAGCCCTTCTTTCCGCTTTATCTTTTGCCGCTACGCTAGCAAAAGGATGCCGCTGCAATAAGGTTTAATAAACAAAAAGCACTGCATTTGGGTTAAAACCTATGCAGTGCTTTTAGCGAAATGAACTGGCCTAACTAAACGCTAATCATATCAGGTATTTAATATTGGGCTCATTTATTTTTTTAATTATATCACAATTATTTTTTCTGAATAAACCTTGTCGCCCACCTTAATGCTCAGTATATAAGTGCCCGATGCCAATTTAGAAACGTCTATTTGGTCAATGAGTGTTCCCGTGCGTGTTCCGTTGTTCTCCTCATAAACTTTTTGCCCAATAATATTGGCTATGCTTACCGTTACCGTTTTTGCTTCTGGAACCTCAAAAGCTACCGTTAAGTTTTTGGAAGCAGGTATAGGGAATATCTTCAGCTTAATTTCATTGTCGTCCTTGTCGTTAGGAAGAAACATAAATTCGCTCGAAATAGCATTGCAGCTACTACCAAAAGCTACTGAAACTTGGTATTTTCCAGGGGCAATAGGTTGATAAGTTTGTGAAGTAGCACCATCAATTTTAACCCCATTTAAGTACCATTGATTGCCATTGGCAATGCTTGAAACCAAATTGTTTCCGTTTTTGCTGATACTAACAGTGGCCAGTGGTACTTCGGTTCTTGGCCCAGCAAGACAGCCAAACGCTTTCACTTTAACGTCGTAGAAGTAATAATAATAGGCATATGAGCCCGTAGCATCATTCCCAATAATATTGAACACATCAAGTTGAGAACTTAATGGATAAATAGAACGAGGTGCGGTGTTGTTTCTAAAGATAGTGGCGTCATCTTCGTAATCAGTATGGATGCTGTAGTTGCCTGCTGTTGGAAATTTAAGGTTTAACGTATAAACTTGCCCTTGATCCGTAAGATCATCCTCTGCATTTCCAACTACAGGTGTACTTCTAGTAGCCGTTACTTTGATGGTACTGCTTGAAATTTCCATGCCTTGGCTATTTTTAACATAAAACCTGATTGTTCCAGAATGTCCAATGTAAAGTCGGGCACTTTCTAAAACCGTAGGAGCAAAGGTGCGCACAAGTACACCTCCACTGGTTTGTAGATAGCTACCGCCACCTAATCTGGTTTCGTACTTGTTTTTAGGACCAAAAGTGCTGGTATATTCATTTAAGCCTGCGTAAAATTTACCGTTATTTGGAGCGGTTGTAGTGCTAATGTCATTGCCATAAGCAAAGGGGGTAGTTTCTGTGGCATCTTTGTACCAATAAATAATACCATCTCCACTGCCCTTCAATTGATACTGTCTGCTGTCGTCGCAATAAAACGCAGCCTGGTCACTTACCGTAGGCGGTAAGCCAATTTGCTCGGTTCTGGTGGCTTCGTCATTCGTAGCAATAGGATCGGTGCTCAAATTGGTTTTAGCGGTAACTGTATAGGTTTTTCCATTTTGTGCCGCATAAAATCCTGGCAAGGTAAACTCCCTTTCTTCCGAAGGTTTGATGGTATTTAAGAAAGTGCCATTAAGCGTTGCTACAGTGGTACTACCGTCTTTAATGGTTACCGTAACCGGAATGTTTGAGATGTTTTGTGTGCCGAAATTGCGAATGACTACACTAACCATTTGTTGTGGATTGGCACAACTACTGAATGCTTCTCTAATGGTAGTAATGCCAACATCGGTAGTTAAATTGAGGAATTTTACCCTATAGTCTTGTGTCTCGCCTTTTGCGTAATTGCCACATGGTAAAATGGTAGCCGCATCGTTGGTTTCGCTGAGCACTATCCTTAATAGCGAGAAGTTGTTAACGTTCACCGTTGGAGGAACGGTAATGTTTGCAGTGAATACTCCGTTAGCATTAATCACGTTGCTAGTAGCTACCAGTTCATTGGCGTCGTTAAAATCACCATCACTATTCCAATCAATAAAAACCTTGGCTATTTTGTTAAAATTGGCGCCACAGGTGCCCAAAGAGATATTTAATGGATAAGTTTTGGCTTTCTCCAGTTCAATAGTCTGTTGGGTGAAATCTTGGTAAGAAGTACATCCCGCAGATGCGGTGTAATTGATATTGGCAAAACTAAGACTGTTTATTTTCGAATCGTTGGATGATGAAGGGCTTGAAGCACAGTATGGATTGCCTCCAATACCTGTCACCACTACTGAATAAGCTTGCGAGCCTCTTTGGAAAGTGCCTTTATGATTAATGGTAATGCTGTAGGTTTTGCCTGGAACAGCATTGGCAATATAAACCTGCTCTACATTATCTCTGAAATTATCACCTTTTGTAGCGGGGGCCGATGGGTTAGCAGGATTTAAAATCCAAGGCAAAAAGGTTTCGGTTCCATTGCTTGCCCTCATGTCTAAATCGTTTACTAACCTTAAAGTTGGGTTGTTTAAAGCATTGGCTACTGGAATGACATCAATCTCAGGGTCTGTCCAACAGATTGTTGCAATAATTGGCCCATCACCAGAAGCTACTACATTGAAAGTTTCGGTGCCTCCTTGAGCTAATACACGTTCGGCAATTAAACTCTTGGTACCATTGTTTAAGATGGCTTTTGCGGCACTTTCTGTATTCATTAAACCCCATCCAAAAATATAGTCGGGGCCTGGCGCAGCACCAGCTTCACTTGCTGTACCTATAGTGAGGCCTTTTAAAGTAGCGGCACGCATAAAGGCGCTATTTTTTTGGTTGTAAAGTTCCTGTAGCAATACTAATGAACCCGTTACGCTTGGTGCCGACATTGAGGTTCCCGAATAGGTCGTATAGGCTTGGTTGCTGGCATTACTGGTAGAAGTAACACTTACCCCATCGGCAGCAATATCAGGTTTAATACGTCCATCATCTGTTGGGCCCCAAGCACTAAAAGAAGAAATGGTAATGTCGCTTGGTGTTACGGTCCCGTAAGGTAAAGGGTTAACAGCAGCTACGGTCATTACATTTTTAGCAACAGAATAAGTGCCCAATATATCATAACCATCATTACTTGAAATTCCTTCTGGACGCGGTCCGGCATTTACCAAACTACCGCTTGCGTTAAATCTGTAATAAGTAGTGCCTACGGGTGGGCCATTGTCATTGCGATAATTCCCAGCTGATTTAACCGGTAAATAGAAAGGAGCATTGTAGCAAATCCTATCCCATTCCTTGGCATCGCTATCATAGTATCCAAACTTGTAATCTTCCGTAGCTCCAGCTTGCCCTCTAAACTCCCATCTATTTGGAATGGCACTCGTGTTTTCGTACCAGCCTGCAATTACCCCATACGAGTGGTTGGATAGCAAAAGAGAAGCCGCATAGTTGGACATTTCTGAATTGTCGTTGTTAAAATCAAAAGATAGAAGCTTTGGTAATCCAAATGCCATGCCCTTTGCGTTGGGATTTTTACCAGTTGCCATAATCGTACCGGCAACGTGAGTAGCATGGGTGGAACTTCCACTAACGCCATCTTTTACTTCTACTCTATTCGTTTCAAATTCAGTATGTGAAACCAAAACAGCCCCACCATCCCAAATGGCAACTTTATCCACGGGCATAGTGCTTCCACTTAGGTTAAGCCCCAAAGAACCGCCTGTGTAAAGTTTATTAGTGTTAATGGTAGCGGCAGAAATAGAATTGTTTTCGGTGATTTTATATAATGGCATCCCAAAGTCGTCAACGCCATGAAGCGTAAACACCTTTCCCTCTTTCGTAATGCCAAATGTTTCCCAGCCTTTTTCCAATGCCAAAGAAAATGCTTTGGTTAATTTGGTGTTTTCTACTTTCTCTAAGGCAAGAGAGTTTTCCTTTAAAAATGCAGTATTGGTTTGATTTCGCTGATCAGCTTGAGCGTACAAATGAAGAGGCAAATAGCATAATATACCAGTATAGATAAAGAGCGACAATCCTATCTTAAGGTTGCGGGGCATAATTTTAATAAATCTAAATAAATGATTATTTTAAGGCACAATTTTAAGCATAATTAGATGACTTCCATTAAAAATATAGCAATTTTATGTTTAGCACTTCTATTTGTGAGCTGTACATTGCAAAACAATGGTGAAATGAAGATGAAGCAAGGAGTGTATGGTGATGTTTACTGGGTGCAAGGAAACATGATGCCCTCACCAGATGAACCGAGAGCAAACCAGGGAAGACCCATTGAAAGACAAATCAACATCTACAAGGTTGCTACGTTTAAAGAAGTGGAAGGTCAGGCACCTTTATTCACTAAAATTAATACAGAATTGTTTAAGACTGTGAAATCTAACTCCAAAGGATTTTATCAATGCGAATTGCCTCCTGGAAAATATTCAATTTTTACCGTTGAGGAGAAAAATAGCTATTTTGCTAATACCTTTAATGGTGAAGGAGAAATCAATACTGTTGAAATTACAGCTGGACAAAAGGTTAAGCTTGATATTAACATTAATTATAAGGCAGCTTATTGAAAGTAAGTTTTAACTGCGGATAATAAACTGATTTTTAGAGCTGTAAAGAGTGATTTTTGTCAGAAAAATTCTTTTTTTCGATTAAAAAAATCTATAATTGCAGACATATTTGCATTGATTACACTGAGTAGGCTAATCCATTAATTATAGTATTTGTGAGGTATAACGTAACGAGAACAATTTACAAGGCGTTTTTTCTAGTTGTTTTGGCAGTTTCTGTCGGTAATTATGCTATAGCTCAACCAGGCGGACCAGACGAATCAGGTCCTGATACCCCATGTCCTCCCGACTCAAATTTAGATGATTGCGATCCCGATAACCAAGTTCCTATAGATGGGGGTGCTGGTATTTTGGTGGCTGCAGGTGTCGCTTATGGAATCAAAAAAGTTTACGATAAACGTAAACAAAATAAAACTTCAGAAGCCGCTTAGTATTTCTAACCGGCTTGTTCTAATATTCCTTCTCTTTTCAAGATATACTCAAAAATACCTTCGATAGGCTTTTGCAGTGTTTTGCCTATTTTCAAATTATTTTCTGCAAATACAGCCCTTAGCTCTTCCTGATAATAATAGCTGATAGAACCTACAAAATTGCACTCTAAGGTTTTGTAATTCTTGTAGTCTTTAACGTTGGTGTCTATAAATTCTTGGAAGCCGTCCCTTAATGTTTTTTGGATAAAAGGATGCTGTCTGTGCTGAACCATGAACCTGCTGAAAGTAGCAAGATAGGAGTTAGGGAAAGGTTTTTGGTAAATGTTTTCTACGGCAATGTCTTTGGTGATTTCGAAAGTCTCTTTAAAAATTTCCCTCAAGTCTGCAGGCATGGTTTTGTGCAGAAATGAAATCAGCATTTTTTTACCGAAATAGGTGCCAGAACCTTCATCGCCTAAAATATAACCTAGTCCGTGTTTGCCGTTGTAAACATTTTGACCATCGTAGTAGGCAATATTAGAGCCTGTCCCTAAAATGCAAGCTAAGCCTTTTTTATCCCCGCAGGTAGCATAAGCAGAGCCTAACAAATCATGGTCAACACTGATAAAGGCATTTTTAAAAAACGAAGAAAGACCATTCGAGATGATCTCATGTTTATCAGGGTTTAAACAGCCAGCTCCAAAAAAGTAAACTTCTTTAACTTGACTGGCAATAGCCGAAATGTCTTTGTTTTTAGAAAGAATCCTCACCACATCTTGGGCATTTGCAAAATATGGATTAATGCCTTGGGTGCTAAATGAAAGTGTTTGGCTTGGGCTGTAGGCCATCCAATCTGTTTTGGACGAGCCGCTATCTGCAACTAAAATCATCCCCTAAAATAAAAAAATATTACAAATTTAACGTGCCGCTAATCTGTTTTAAATAGATTTCCGACAATTTTGCTTGATATTTTATTTCTAGATACCTGTTGTTGGCATTAATGGCATTTCTTTGAGCCTCACGTAATTCTAAAGGGGTGATATTTCCAAGACGGTATTTTTCCAAAGTAATGTCTAAATTTTGATTGGCCAAATTAACATTCCCCTGCTCTAACTTTACCAGTTCCAAAAAAGTGGTGTAGTCTTGGTAAGCTTCGGTAAGTTGTGCCACAAGATTTTGCTTGGTTTGCTCCACCTGTGTTTTTGCCGTGTTGATGTTCACTTTGGCATTACGTTCATTTTGACGCTGTAAAAAGCCATTAAAAATGTTCATGCTAGCAGTTAGTCCATAACTAAAGCCACGGGCCCTAAACTGAGTGTTAAATCCTGTAGGCGATTCACTTTTATTGAAATCATAGCCGCTGTTAAGGCTAATTTGTGGGTAGCGATTTCCCTGCACTTGTTTTAAGCTCAATTCGGCTACTCGTTGGTTAAGGATGGCGCTTTGTAAAGTGGGATTTAACTGCTCAAGTTGAGAAGCAAGTGTGGTGTAGTTGAGGCTTCCGTCAATGTCAAAAATATTGTCTACCGAAAATTTGATGCTGATGTCTCTCGCTAAAATTCGGTTTAAGGCCACCATATAGTTATTTAGCAGGTTTTTTTGCTGTAGGTAGGTAGAAGTGTCGGTGTTATAGTCAACCTGTGCGGCTACCACATCCAATTTTGAGCCGCGGCCTATTTTCAGTTTACTATCGGCAATGCGTAAACGCAAAGCCGAAACATCAATGGTACTATCAGCAGCAACCACTAATTGTTGTTGCTTGGCAATGTTGTAATAGGCGGTAAGTACTTCGGTAATGGTGTTTAAAATTTGGGCATTCACGTTCTTTTGGCCTTGTTGTTCCAAAGCTTTTAGACGTTCGTAATTAGCAAACATGCTAAAGCCATCAAATACTGTCCAGTTAATGCCAAAGCCATAGCCCATATTGCTGTTTCTGGCTCCGTTAATTCTTCTTTCGGTGCCGCTGGCTTGGGTTTGTACGGTGTTTTGTCTACTGCCTCCAGTAGAAAAATCTCCAGTAACTACTGGAAGTATTCCTGCATTGCCCCAGTTGGAGTTGTTCTTTGCAATTTCCACTTCATTTTTTACCAATTTAATATCGTAGTTATTTTGCAGGGCAATGCTGATTGCTTCTTGCAGGCTCAGTTTTTCCTGTGCAAAAACCGATGAGATACTACAAAGGCAAATCGTGAAAGTGGCGTATATGTATGATTTGATTTTCATTTTTCACTATTGGTTTTTCGGTTTTTCTTCATCGGCCAATGCCGCTGCTAACGATTTTTTAAGGTCTGTATTTTCTTTGTGCTCTTTTGACCAAAGAGAATAGATGGCCGGAATAACGAAAAGGGTTAAGATTAGTGAGAAAAGTGTTCCGCCAATAATTACCGTCCCCATACTCATACGACTTTTAGCCGCTGCGCCCAAAGCCATTGCAATAGGCAGCGCACCGATGGCAATAGCCAAGCTGGTCATTAAAATAGGACGTAACCTTGAAACGGCTGCTTCTCTAATGGCCTCCTGTACAGATTTGCCCTGCTCTTTAAGCTGGTTAGCAAATTCAACAATCAAAATACCATTCTTAGTTACCAAACCAATCAACATAATTGTACCAATTTGACTAAAGATGTTCCAGCTTTGGCCGCATAACCACAGTGATAAAAATGCCCCAGCAACGGCCATTGGCACGGTTAAAATAATGATGATTGGATCTTTAAAGCTCTCGAACTGTGCGGCCAAAATGAGGTAAACCAGTAAAAGTGCCAGCCCAAAAGCAAACATTGTATTGGATGAACTTTCTTTAAAATCTCTGGATTCGCCGCTAAGGTCGGTGGTAAAACTTTCGTCGAGTACTTTGGCAGCAATTCTGTCCATAGCCTCAATACCGTCGCCAATACTTCTGCCTGGAGCTAAACCTGCCGAAACCGTGGCCGAAATAAATCTATTATTACGGTAAAGTTGTGGCGGACTACTTTCTTCCTTTGCCGTTACCAAATTATCCAGTTGGATCAATTGGCCTTTGTCATTTCGTACATATACCGAACTTAAATCCAAAGGATCTTTTCTGTTGCTTACATCAAATTGTCCAATCACCTGATATTGCTTGCCATTCATAAAGAAATAAGAGAAACGCTGTCCACTCAATCCAAGTTGTAGGGTTTGGGCAATATCCACAATAGAAACACCAAGGTTTTTGGCCTTATCTCTATCTATGGTAAGGTTGATTTCTGGTTTGTTAAATTTCAGGTTAACGTCCGAGGTAGTGAAAGTTGGGTCTTGTGACACTTCTTCCATAAAAAGAGGCACCTTCTCTCGCAGCTTCTCAAAGTTTTGCGCCTGTATAATATAGCTAATAGGTAAACCTCCTCTTCGGCCTACAGAAATGGTAGGCTGTTGGGTAACGGTTACCTTGCCCTCCGTATATTTACGGGTAATTTTAGTGAGTTGTTCTGCAATATCCTTTTGACTTCTCTCTCTATCTCCAGGGTCAACCAGGCCCATTCTCACAAAACCCGAGTTGGTAGAACCTGCGCCACCAAAGCCAGGGGAGGTAATGGTGATATTTACGTTCTTCTCAGGTATCGAATCCAAAACCATTTGATTGATTTTCATCATGAACTTGTCCGTGTAGGCAAAAGAAGTGCCCTCTGGAGTAGTAACGCTCATGTTAATGGCGCTTCGGTCATCATATGGTGCAGTTTCTTTAGGCAGTACCTTCCAAAAAAGAAAAATTAAGCCTGCGCAGACCAAAATAATTGGAGCGGCTAACCAACGACGCTTGAGGAATTTCTCTAAATTGGTATGATAGCCTTCGTTTAGTTTGATAAAATAAGGTTCTGTTAAACGATAAAACTTAGAAGGTTTGTGCCCTCCTTTTTTCATCAAATATGCGTTCAGCATTGGAGTAAGCGTAAGCGATACAAAGGCAGAAATGAGTACCGCGGCACCAATGGTGACCCCAAATTCCCTAAACAGCCGCCCTACAAAGCCCTGCAAGAAAATTACAGGAAGAAATACCGCTGCTAAAGTGATGGAAATAGAAATTACCGCAAAGAAAATTTCATTAGAGCCTTTAATTGCCGCTTCAATAGGAGACAAGCCTTCTTCTACTTTTTTAAAGATGTTCTCCGTCACCACAATCCCGTCGTCAACCACTAAACCTGTAGCTAAAACAATGGCCAGCAAGGTGAGCACGTTAATGGAGAAACCAAAAATGTACATAATGAAAAAGGTGGCTATTAAGGATACGGGAATATCAATCAATGGCCTAAACGCAATACCCCAATCTCTAAAGAAAAGGTAAATGATGAGAATTACCAGTACCAACGAAATTAAAATGGTTTCTGCTACTTCCGTTACTGATCTTTTGATGAATTGCGTGGTGTCTAAAGAAACTTTGAGCTTGATATCGCTCGGCATATCAGCTTGTAACTTGTCAAATCTTTTGTAGAACTCCTTGCTAATGTCCAAGTAATTGGCTCCTGGTTGTGGGATTACTCCAACCGCCACCATCGGTTTTCCGGATTCGCGTAATACGGTTTCTTCGTTTTCCGAACCAATCTCGGCTACTGCTACGTCCTGAAGTTTGACTACGCTGCTACTGCTATCTCCTTTGATAATTAAATTGTTGAACTGCTCGGCATTCACCAGCTTTCCAAGTGTTTTTACCGTAAGTTCAGTAGAGGCCCCGGTCAATTTTCCCGAAGGAAGTTCCACATTTTCGCGATCAAGTGCGGCCACAATATCTTGCGAAGTAAGGCCATAGGCGGCAAGTTTTGAAGGGTCAATCCGAATACGCATCGCATATTTACGTTGTCCCTGGATCTGCATGCTACTTACTCCCGGAATGGTTTGTATCCTATCGGCAATCACATTTTCTGCAAAATCACTCAAATCGGTTACGCTGCGTTTATCGCTTTGTATCGTCATCGAAATAATCGCATCCGAGTTGGCATCGGCTTTACTTACAATGGGCAATCCATCGATATCTTTGGGTAGGTTTCTGGCCGCTTGGGAAACCTTGTCGCGAACATCATTAGCTGCTACATCAATATCTTTTCCTAAGTTAAACTCAACAGTAATGTTGCTGGTACCTTGGTTACTTGATGAAGTGATATTTCTGATCCCATCAATGGAATTGATTGATTTTTCTAAAGGTTCGGTGATCTGCGATTCGATAATGTCAGAGTTAGCTCCAGGATAGGAGGTGCGCACCGAGATGATGGAAGGGTCAATAGAAGGATACTCTCTAATGCCCAAAAAATTATAGCCAATTACCCCAAATAGGATAATGATGAGATTCATCACAATAGCCAAAACTGGCCTTTTAATACTGGTGGTTGAAATGCTCATATTTACTTTTTGGCTATTTTAACTTTTACATCTGCATCAGGTTTTAGGGCCATTGCACCTGTAGTGAGCACCGTATCGCCAACGTTCAATCCCGAAAGCACTAAAATCTTATCCGCTGTTCTGGTACCGGTTTCCACAGGGACTTGTTGTGCTTTGCCGTTTTTAGAAATGTAAACAACCTTTCCTTTAAGCACAGGAATCACTGCTTCCGTTGGGATTAATATGGCATCTTTAATGGTCGTTAACGACAGCTTTACTTTGGCAAAGGAGCCAGGAAGCAATTCGCCGCTGGCATTTTGTGCCAAGGCTTTAATTTGTAGGGTTCTGGTGGTTTGGTTAATGCCTGGTTCTATCGCAAATACTTTTCCAGAGAAAGTTTTATTACTGCCATCAATATTAAAGGAAATGTCGCTATTTGATTTTAGTTGCGAAACATATTTTTCAGGGATAGAAAAGTTGATTTTTACAGGATTTGTGCTTAACAGATTCGCAATCGTGGTGCTAGGCGTAATGTATTCGCCCATTGAAATGTTACGTAAGCCCACTTTGCCACTAAAAGGCGCAACAATCGAGGTTTTGGCAAGCTGCGCCCTGATCAATTGTACTTGCGATTTTAAAGCTTGTAGCTCGGCCAACGAAGTATCGTATTCCTCTTGACTAATGGCTCCTTTTGCGAGGAGTTGTTTGGCTCTGTTCTCGTTACTGGCCGATAGGTTCTCCCTAGTGATTACCTCTCTCAGTTGCGCTTGTATATCCCTATCGTTGATTTTAACCAGGGTAGTACCTTTAGTTACGTTACTTCCTTCTTTGAAATAAATACCGGTAACCAGGCCCGAAACCTCACTTCTCAGTGTAACCGCTTCGTTGGCTTCAATACTTCCGGTAATATCTAAATTGCTAGAGAAATCACTTGTAGCGGCTATAACTCCGTCTACATTTAGCGGTGCTCCACCCTTACCTTTGCCTCCTTTTCCTGGACCTGCTCCACCAGGACCTCCCCCTTCAATTTTTTTATTTTCTGTAATTCTGTAATAAACAAGATAGGCCAATCCAAGTGCCAACACAAGATAGAATATATACCTTTTTTTCATTCGTATAAATTTGTTTTCAATGGTGATGAAGCAATTGTGATTTATTCATTCCCATGTGGGTTTTATAAATCATGATGGTTTCATCTTAAATAGTTTGTATTCGGTATAGAAAATTAATTGGTTTATTTTTTTCTTCAATTTAAGTAGTTGTACTCAAAAATAGCGAAGTGAATACAAACAAAAATATCTAATTGTTTCACCATTATTAAGATGTACTAACTATGTTACAGCACTTTGCCGATAAACATTGAGGAAAGAAGTTTTAAATTCTATTTTTGTGCTTATACGCTTGGTATTTTAGGGGCTTAGACACCTATTTTGCCAACGAAAAAAGTAAAGTAAAGGACCCATTAACGAAATGCTTTTGGGCTTTGTGATGTTGAAACAATTAACTATTAAATGAAAAAAATCCTAGGAGCAGCATTGTTGCTAACGTTAACTATGGCAGCTAAATCGCAAGTTAAAATTGGCTTTGAGGTGTCTTTTAAAGAACCTCAAGCACACTATGCAGAGGTGGAAATGAACATGTCGGGCATTGCCACTAAAGATTACGTAGATTTAAAAATGCCTGTTTGGACACCAGGTTCTTATTTGGTGCGTGAATTTGGCAAAAATGTAGAGAGCTTTACGGCAACCGTTAATGGCAAGCCAGCCAAAGTTCAAAAAGTAACCAAAAATACTTGGAGAGTTTTTAATGCAAAAGCTGCGGCGCTAAAAGTAAACTATAGAGTTTATGCTTTTGAAATCTCGGTACGTACCGCATTTATTGACGAATCGCACGCCTTTCTTTCATCGGCGGGTATTTTCATGTATCCAGCAGGGATGATTAAAAATCCAAGTACCGTAAAAATTGTGCCTTTTGGTAAATGGGATCAAGTAAGTACTGGATTAGAACCTGTAGCAGGACAAAAATTTACTTACCATGCGGCAGATTTTGATATCTTGTTTGATAGCCCAATAGAAGTGGGTAATCAGGATATTTTTGAATTTACGGCTTCAGGCGTAAAGCACGAAGTGGCCATGTACGGCGGTGGTAATTATGATAAAGAACGTTTAAAAGTTGATATGGCTAAAATTGTGGAGCAAGGAACTGCAATTTTTGGGGAGAACCCTAATAAGCACTATACTTTCATTGTTCATAACTATGCGCAAGCTGGTGGTGGTTTAGAACATTTAAACTCTACCGTGTTAGGTGCAAGCAGAAATGCCTACGGTACTGAAAAAGGTTACAAAGGATTCCTTTCATTAGTGGCCCATGAATATTTCCATTTATGGAACGTGAAAAGACTTCGTCCGGTAGCTTTGGGACCATTTGATTACGACAATGAGAACTATACCACCAATCTTTGGACTGCTGAAGGATTTACCTCATACTATGAAAATAAATTATTGATTAGAGCTGGGGCTACCAATCAGGCTACTTTCTTAAATGATCTTATTGGTGGTTTGGGAACAGTAATTAATACCCCAGGCGCTAAGTTCCAGTCGGCTTCATCTTCTAGTTTTGATGCCTGGATTATCGGGTATCGTCCTAATGAAAATTCAAAAAACAGTTCTATTTCTTACTATAGCAAAGGCGAGGTAGTGGGGATGTTAATGGACTTGGAAATCGCGAATGCTACTAAAGGTGCTAAAAGTTTGGATGATGTGATGAAAGCTATGTACGAACAAGGGAAAGCACAGAAGAGAGGTTATACCGATGCCGAATTTAAAGCGATGGTAGAGAAAATTAGTGGCATAAGCTTTACTAATTTCTGGGCGAAATATATTGATGGTGTGGACGATATCGACTTTGAGAAGTTTTTTGCTTATGCAGGAATTGATGCTAAAGCAGAAATTGCTTCGCCAAATAAACCTTATACTGGAGCTACTTTAACCGTAACCAGAACGGTGAATGTTGGTGGTGTTGCTAGAAATTCACCAGCTTGGGTTCAAGGACTAAACGTTAATGATGAAATTTTGGCTTTAGATGGTTCAAGCATTAATGATGAAATGCGCAACATCAAATTGCCAAATCCAGGACTTATTTTAGAGAGCCTGCCTGCCATTGCTAAAAAACAAGTTGGCGATGTAGTAGAGGTGACCGTAAAACGTGATGGAATGGAAAAGAAAATTTCTTTAACGTTAAAAGAAAGTCCTAACGTACGTATCAAAGCAACTTACAATGATAACGCTACTGCACAGCAGTTAGCGGTAAGAAAACGTTGGATGGGAGTATAACTTCTAAAAGACTAAACAAAAAGCCCCGTTCCGCAAGTGCAGAACGGGGCTTTTTGTTAACCAGTTTTGGTTAAATTAGAAAGTAAATCTAAAACCAAAACCAAATCTTCCTGCTTCGAAATCAGAGTTATCTCCAATCCAAGCAGTAGGTCTCCAGTCAAAACCCATTTGAATAGGCGCTCCTGGAATTTTAAAATCTAAACCAGCTTGTGGAATTAATAAAAAGTTAGTGTGGCTAAAACCTCCAGCGCTAAAGAAATTTAAACCTGGACCACCACCTACATACCATTTTAAACCTTGAGCACCATTAATGGCACCATGGTATTGATAGAAAGCTTGCAAGCGAGTGCTGTTTCCACCAAATAAAACTTCAGCTTGTCCTGCACCTGTAGCACTAAAAAAATGTTTGATTGAAGGACCTACCAAAGTAGCACCGTTGCCGAAGTCAAGACCTAAACCCAAGGCCGTCTTGTAACTTTGTGCATTTGCATTAGATACGTTCATAGCAAAAAAGGCAACGCCAGCGATAATAGTAAAAAGTAATTTTTTCATAAAAATGTTAATTGTTGTTTAATATATAAGAGCACGCTTATCAACTTCTGTGCCTTTTGTACATTTAAAACAACAATAGAGCAGTTTTTTTGTTTTCTGATAAAACCAATAAGGTGTAAAATAATTATGCTTGCATAGTATAAACTTCATTTAAAAACCCTAAATTAGAATGTTCTACAGCTACAAAAGGCTGTTTTTCAGGATTAGCCAATATAAATTTAATCGTATGTCAGTTTCAGTAACCAGAGTTTTCGACCTCCTAAAATATAATCTAGAAAAATTTTCTAAGGATGAGTTTGTAAGCGGAAAAATAAATGGCGAGTGGCGCAAATACAGTACACAAAAATTTTGTGAGCTCACCGATCAGGTAAGTAGAGGGCTAACCACCTTGGGAATAGGTAAGGGGTCTAGGGTGGCTATTATGTCTCCCAATAGACCAGAATGGAATATTTGCGACTACGCCATCCTACAATTAGGAGCTTATCAAATTCCCCTATATCCTACATTGGCTGAACACGACATCAAATTTATCCTTGAGGATGCTGAAATTACAGTAGTTTTTGTTGCGGATGAACAACTGGCCGATAAAATAAAAAAGGTAATTGCCGAAATAAAGCATGAAATAACCATCTATAGCTTCAACAAGGTAAAAGGTGTTGCTTACTGGGAAGAATTGGTTGAGCTAGGGAAACAAAATCAAACCGTAGATTTGGAACAATACCGAGCGGCTGTTAGTCCCGAAGATATTTTGACCATTATTTATACTTCTGGAACTACAGGTACGCCTAAAGGAGTAGTGCTCACCCACGATAACTTGGTGCAGAACTTTAAAATGTCGGCGGTTCTTTTGCCTCCAAATGTTACCCATGCGCTAAGCTTCTTGCCTTTGTCGCATATTTTCGAAAGGATGATTCATTATCTCTATGTATACTTAAATATAGCAGTTTATTATGCCGAGAGTATGGATACCATTGTAGCCGATATCCAATTTGTGAAACCAAGTGGTTTTTCAACGGTCCCTAGGTTGTTGGAAAAAGTCTATGATAAGATAGTAGAGAAAGGAAAAGCCTTAACGGGAATTAAGAAAATGATTTTCTTTTGGTCGTTAAGTTTGGCAGAACAATATGATACCGACAAAGGTTGGTGGTACACCTTTAAATTAGGCATCGCCAGAAAATTGGTATTTAAAAAATGGCAAGAAGCACTCGGCGGAAATATTCAAGTGATTATTTCTGGAGGTGCGGCCTTAAATCCACGCTTGGCTAAAGTATTTTGGGCAGCAGGTTTGCCAGTTTTTGAAGGCTACGGGCTTACTGAAACCTCACCAGTAATTTCGGTGAACCATTTTGATGCGATTAAATTTGGTTCGGTTGGGAAGCCTATTGAAGGAGTGCAGGTAAAAATAGCCGAAGACGGTGAAGTATTGGTGAAAGGCCATAACGTAATGCAAGGCTATTACAATAGACCTGATTTAACTAGTGAAAATATAGATGCGGACGGTTGGTTTCATACGGGGGATATTGGGGAGTTTAACGATGGCTACCTGAAAATTACCGATAGGAAAAAGGAAATGTTCAAAACAGCGGGTGGTAAGTACGTAGCCCCGCAAATTGTAGAGAATAAAATTAAAGAGGCCCCACTAATTGAACAAATCATGGTGTTGGGCGAAAACAGAAAGTTCCCTGCAGCATTGGTAGTTCCTAATTTTGAAACTTTAAAAGGCTGGTGCAGGGTGAAAGGAATTGAATACGGTAGTAATGAAACTATTGTAGAGAATAAAGAAGTGCACGAGAAATTCCAAAAGCTAATAGACGAAGCTAATAAGGAATTTGGGAAATGGGAACAGGTAAAACAATTTGCCTTGTTACCCAAAGAATGGAGTATTGACGGGGGCGAATTGACTCCAAAATTGAGCTTGAAACGAAAAGTGATTTTGGAGAAGAACAAAGAAATTATTGAGAAAATATATAAAGATGCAGAAAACTATCATCCAGAAACTAAATAGAAGGATTAAAATGAGCAAATGGTTAGCCATGGCCCTGCTGTTAAGTTTTAGTCAGGCAAATGCTCAGATAGAAAAAGAAAAAAATATAAAGGCATTTGAATTTTTATCAAATGCCGATTCGAAAAAAGCTGGAAAGGCTTTAGAGTTTAAAAAAGGAGCTGTGGTATCGGCTCATCCAGAAGCTACGGCAGTAGGCGTCGAAATCCTTAAAAAGGGAGGTAATGCAGTAGATGCTACGGTAGCAGTAAAATTTGCTTTAGCAGTAGTGTATCCCAATGCAGGTAATATTGGCGGCGGTGGTTTTTTAATCTATCGTTCTGCCAAGGGTGAGCTTAATTCCATGGATTTTAGGGAAAAAGCTCCCGCATTGGCTAGTAAAGACATGTACTTGGATGCCAAAGGTGATGCGATTTCTGAGAAAAGTAAGGAAGGACATTTAGCTGCAGGTGTACCTGGAACCGTAGATGGAATGGTTGCATTACATCAGAAATATGGCAAATTAAAATGGGCCGAGTTGGTTGAGCCTGCTTATCAATTGGCCACTAAGGGATTCAAGATCACCAAACAACAAGCGAACGAATTAAATAGGTTACAAAATAAATTCAAGCAGTTTAACCCACTAGGTACTGTATTTATTAAGCAAGAAGGCGAATGGGCTGCAGGCGATTTATTGGTGCAAACAGAATTGGCTAACACCTTGAAGCTCATTAGGGACAAAGGCAGGGCTGGTTTTTATGAAGGTGAAGTAGCCAATTTCATTGTAGAAGAAATGAGAAGAGGGGGCGGCTTGATTTCTAAAGAAGACTTGAAAAACTACCATGCCGCTTGGAGAACCCCAATTGTTGGAAATTATAGAGGATATAAAATCATCACCATGCCTCCAACCTCAAGTGGAGGAATAGCCTTGGTACAATTATTACAGTCGGTAGAAGCTTTCCCACTTTCTAAATGGGGACATAACGCTGATTCGACTGTACAGGTGATGGTAGAAGCCGAAAGAAGGGTTTATGCCGATAGAGCTAAACATTTAGGGGACCCTGATTTTTGGAAAGTACCACAAAAAGAACTTTTAGAGACGGCCTATAATAAAGGCAGGATGGCCAACTTTAATTGGAATAAAGCAACACCTAGCAGCGAAATTCAAGCTGGAGAATTTGCTAGAAAAGAAAGTGAAGAAACCACACATTTCTCGGTGGTGGATAAAGATGGAAATGCCGTATCACTAACTACCACTATTAATACTTCCTATGGAAACTATGTAGTGGTAAAAGGTGCTGGATTTTTGTTGAATAATGAGATGGATGATTTTTCAGTGAAGCCAGGAGTGCCTAATTATTTTGGATTGGTGGGATATGAGGCTAATGCCATTGCACCAAACAAACGTATGCTAAGTTCAATGACACCAACTATTTTGGAGAAAGATGGTAAGCTAGCGATGGTAGTGGGGACGCCTGGAGGTTCAACCATTATTACTTCTGTTTTTCAAACCATCGTAAACGTGATTGACTTTGGTATGGATATGCAAAAAGCAGTAAATGCTAAAAAGTTCCATCATCAGTGGTTACCTGATAGAACGGATATTGAGCCTGACGCCCTAACACCGGAAGCACAACAGAAATTAGAAGCAAAGGGCTATACTTTTTATAAGCGCAGCAGTATTGGAAGGGTTGACGCCATTTTGGTTACTAAAAAAGGAATTTATCAAACCGGTGCTGATCCAAGAGGTGATGACACTGCTGGTGGATGGTAAAATATTAATTTAATGTGTAGTATATAGGCGAGATTAACGGATGTTGATTTCGCTTTTTTATGAGATAGGTATTAAAAAAATAGATAGATAACTCCAAACCTCATGAGGTTTTTAAATCCTCCGAGCGGTTGTTGTTAGTCACGTCCAAATGCTTGTGTTTGCGTTCTTCGCAATCCCGCCCTAAATCTGCCACCATGGAGAGAAAAATATATAAAGCTAACTACCTGCGGTTACCTTCTTCGCAAATACTTCATTCCGTATAAACGGGATTACGGTTTGATTTAATGTACTTCAAAGCAACTGTCGTAGATATTATTATTCGCTACTGCGCCATTGATTAAGCGTTTGTACAAAAGCAAACCATTTTCGTACAAAAACGAACCCTCTGGATAGGGGACAAGTTTAGTTTTGTGATAACCATTTAAAGCCAAACGTGTATGAAAACTAACCATCTCAAAAATCCAAAGAGCTAATATTCAATTTATTTCTTAAAAGCAACCCTTTAGTGAGGAGATGCTATTTAGCGTAGCCTATGTTTTTATTGTGCGCTTGTCTGCTTAAGGATATCCCACTTCTAAAACCGCTATGAATAACCAAAATTATAAATCACTACTAACAATTAAATGTATGAAGAAACTTTACCTAAAAACTTTGGGTGTGTTATGCTTGAGCCTATTTGCTTTTAAGATGAACGCACAAACAACCTATTATGTTAAAACCGATGGAGTAGGTGTTGCCGTTGCGGCTACTAATTGGTCATCAGCATCAAACGACTTGCAGAGTGTGATCAACGTAGCCCAAGCTGGAGATAAGATTTTTGTAGCAAAAGGTACTTATACTCCCAACAGTTTGGTCAATACTGCCGATGCGATCACGAGCAAGGATTATGCTTTTGTGTTGAAAAACGGCGTAAGCATTTATGGAGGTTTTGCAGGAACCGAAGCCGACGAAACCCAACGTGTTGCTGGGAATGAAACCGTTTTGAGTGGCGATTTAAGTGGGAATGATGTAGACGAGATCAGCTCAAATACCAATACCTATATGACGCTCAATAAAACCGACAATGTGTATCATGTGGTTTTGGCAATAGGTTTAACAAATGTGACAATTTTTGATGGCTTTACCATAACCAAGGGAGATGCTTCTGCCAGTACAGCGTCTACTGTTTCGGTGAGCTCAAAAAATATAGATAGAAGACTTGGTGGAGGGATTTACATTTTGGAGTCAAGTGCTAACCTTAAAATTTCTAACGTTAAGGTCACCATCAATAGAGCCAATGGAGATGGAGATACTTCTGGTGGCTGCGGTTCTGGTATTTATGTGAACAATAGTAGTCCAGTGATTGAGGATTGTGAGATTACCAAGTCCTTTAACATGAACGCTGCGCCTAAAACGGCGGGTAGTAACTATGGTTCTGGGATGTCGTTGGTAGTAGCAAGCCATGCAACGATTACGAACACTATTTTTGCTGACAATTTTGGCAGCTACGGAGGCGCAGTGGCCATTAATGGTAGTAATCCTACTTTCACTAATTGTACTTTTAAAGGCAATCGCGGTGGAGGAAGAGGAGGTGCGGTAGATATACGTGGAGCTTTTCCAACATTTAACAGCTGCTTGTTTTCGGAAAATACTGCTACTGGAAGTGGAGGTGGTGCGGTATATAATTATACTGGAAGAGCATCTTTTTTAAACTGTATTTTCTATAAAAACAGTGCAGCTACTACTAATGGCGCAGCTTATGGCTCACAGACCAACAACTATGGAGCTATTTTCACTAATAATACCTTTTTCGAAAACAAGAATACTTACGGGGGTACTGCGACTAATTTATCTGCAGGGATATACATAGCTGCTGTAGGCACCAGCACAAACTACCCAGATAAAAAAACCTATTTGTATAATAATATATTCTTCGGCAATACTGCTTCGGTTAGTATCAACACTGTAGATATATATGCTGCAGATGCAGCCTTGCTTGGAGCGGTAAATAATAACATTGTTCAGCAAACCCCATATATTACAGCAAATCAAGGTAATTTAACCAATGTAAATCCTCTTTTCATTAGTGTTACTCCTGGACATATTGCTTTTTTGGCTCCGCATAGCACTAGTCCAGCTAAAAATGCTGGAAATGATAGCTACAATACTACTGCCGTTGATTTTAATGGCAGGGTTCGTAAGAATGGTACCATTGATATCGGAGCTGTTGAGCATTATGATGTATTGCCTGTGTCATTGATTAATTTTACAGCAAAAGCCACCTTGAAAGGGCCACAACTAGCCTGGAAAGTCGCTTCGGAAACTAATAATAAATATTACATTGTGAGTCGTAGCACTAATGGCAAAGACTATCAGCTGATTGCAAAAGTAAAAGGTGTAGGCACCAGCAATAATTCTTTGAGCTATGCCTATGTCGACCAAACGGCTGCTAGCGATACATATTATTACAAATTAGAACAAGAAGATTTAGATGGAACAATCAATTATCTGGCTACTCAAGTAGTAAAAAATAGTTTAGCAAATAATGTGGTGAGTGTTTATCCTAATCCAACCAAAGCTAATGCAATCATAGCTTTAACAGATGGTATTTACTATAAATACAGTGTAATTGGTTTACAGGGAGCTACGGTGCTTAGTGGTAATATAGGTGTAGCCGATAGAGAATTGGAGCTTAATTTATCTAGATTGTCTAGTGGAACTTATATTATTAAACTAGCAGGCTTCAATGTCAATAAATCTGTAAAACTAATTAAGCTGTAATTAACCAGTTTTGAGCCCTTGTAAACTGATAAAACTTACAAGGGCTTGATTTCTCTTTACGTTTCTTCTCGATTGCTTAACAGCTCTTTTGCTGGGAAAAATTTCCGCTTCGTCAATCTTTGCCGCAAAATATTAACGTTTTTTATACATTGGCATAAAATAAATGCCTAGTTTTCTCGTTAATTTTATTGTGTTTCGTCAAAAGTGTATAGCAAACCACACACTTTTTTGCCTTCTCTAACTTTTTTGTTACTGTTGTTATCTGCCTATTAATCAGTTGATTAAATTTTATTTTTCAGCTATAGACTAGAATTTGGTACAGCTATTGACTTTGGTTTGGCATCTAACAGATACTTATAAAGTCAATATTATGAAACAAAATTTCTTAAAAATTTTCCCGATTGCATTAGCTGGTCTAATCATCGGTAACAGTGCCCAAGCTCAAGAAACTTCGGGCCAAAAACCATCACTAAGAACTTGGTCGATTGGTTTAAATGCTGGTGCTTTAACCGGTGTTTCTCCTTTGGGTGGTCAAAACGATTTCTCGAATTGGAAGACGAGCTTCGGTTACGGTTTATATATCAAAAAGCAAATTAGTCCAGCCTTCTCACTACGTTTAGATGGAGTTAGGGGTAAGGTGCGGGGCGATAACTCTGAACCGTTTAATGATGGAACAGTAAACACAAGCCCAATTGCTTCTTACAGCACTGATTTGAGATATTCGGCTAGTTTAAGTGCACAGGTGAACATGGTGAACTGGAGCATGTTCAGTCAGCAAAACAATGCTACACTTTATGCCATGGCTGGTGGTGGTTTTGTAAACTACGAACCAACTACTATTGCCACAGGTTCTAGTACTGAAGTTACTGGTGCAGCAGTTAACAAAATGATTGTTCCTGTAGGTGTTGGTGCAAAATTCCGTTTATCGGAAGGCATTAACTTCGACTTGGGTTGGACAATCAACTTTGTAGACGGCGACAAGTTTGATGGTTATGCAAGAGGTAGCAACGACAAATATAACTACGGTTATGCAGGTTTAGAGTTTGCTCTAGGTAAAGGAAAACAATTGGCTTTCTTTAGCCCAACTGCTGCTACTTATGAAGAAGCTTTGGCTGCTAAAAACACTGCAAACGCATTAAAATCTGACTTAGATGCTCAGAAAGCTGAAAATGCAAAATTACGTTCTGAAATGAACGACTTGTTGAAAGACAGTGATGGTGATGGTGTAGCTGATAAATTGGATAAATGTCCTAACACTCCTGCAGGTACTGTAGTTGATGGTTCAGGTTGTCCTATTAAAATTCCTGCGCCAGTGGTTACTGAGAAAGTAATTGTTACTGAAGCTGACCGCAAAGTAGTAAGAGACGCTATTTCTAACCTTGAGTTTGATTTAGGTAAAGCAACTATCCGTTCTAAATCTTACGAAACTTTAAATAGAGTGGCTGCGCTATTAGTAGAGAAAAACTTTAGCTTAAAATTAGCAGGACACACTGATAACACTGGTTCAAGAGAATTGAACATGCGTTTATCAAAAGAAAGAGCTGAGTCGGTAAAAGCGTACTTGGTTTCTCAAGGTGCTAATGCTTCACGCATTGAGGCTACAGGTTATGGTCCAGATCAACCAATTGCTACTAACAAAACTGCTGCAGGTCGTCAGCAAAACAGAAGGGTAGAGTTTACACTTTACTAGAAAATATAAAAATTGCTTATGAAACAAAAAGCCCCGCACGTGCGGGGCTTTTTTATTTTTAATTGAGGTAAGACTATTTACATTCAGCAGGAGCAAAATCAAATTTGCCTCTTTCAAAATTAATAGGTTTGTCTTTAGCAAAGTAAGATCTGCCCATGGTAGTTTCTATGACGCCAACGCCCATTTTTAAATGGCCACCTTGTTTAAGAAATGCCAAAGGATTTGAAAACTCGGTAGGGTTTTGGCCAGTTTTAAAAGTATAGTCTACAAATAGAGTGTCGCCTTTAAACTCTCCTCTAACGATACCGTCGTTATGAGGTTTTTCTTTGTAATGGATCATTAACTTGCCCTCTACCTTCGTGCTATCGATGATGTTGAGGCTCATCGTAGCGCTATCACCCTCAAAAACTGAGTTATAGCATTGTTTCACTGTGTCAGCTACAGTTTTGCTTGCGTGATCATCAGTGTGTTGCTTGCCACTTTGGGTACAACTGTAAGCCATTGGCAATGCCAAAACGGCTAGTGCAAAGTTTCTAAGTTTCATTTTCATCATTTTATATTTATTTACGTTAATAAACTCTTTTATCAATAGAAATGTTTAATCTATTGAATTGATGATAGCGAAATGCGCTTTCCATAAAAATCCTCAAACCTTTTTTGCTACCAATAAATGGTGTATAAAATGGTAACGATGGCAATTACCAATAATGCTCCTATGGTAAAGGCCTTATTGGTTTTAAACATACTTGGGTCTATTTCTAGGCCACTGGTTACTGGTTTTTTCTTGTTCTCTATCACAGAGATAAAATACATGCCTATCACACAAAGTAAAAATACAATGGTCATCCTGTCTATAAATGGAATTTCATAAACCCCTTTAGCATTAGGCACTGAAAAGTTGATGCCAGATAAGAAAGAAAGGTCCATAAAATCAGGAGAAAACTTAAGGATTACCGAAAATACAAAACCACCAATAGTGGCAAATAATGCGGCATTTGAAGTGGTTTTCTTCCAAAAGAAGCCCAAAATGAACATCGCGAAAATACCCGGGGATACAAAACCCGTATATTCTTGGATGTATTGGAAACCTTGCTTTCCTTCTCCCATCAAAGCATCGCCAACTACTAAGGCTAAGCCAGTCCCTAGAAGCATAGATACTAAGACAGCAACTTTCCCTATGCCTACTAATTTTTTCTCGGAGGCGTCTTTGTTGATGGCTTTTTTGTAAATATCTAAAGTGAAAATAGTGGCAATACTATTGGCTTTTCCTGCCAAGGAAGCAACAATGGCTGCGGTAAGTGCAGCAAAAGAAAGCCCTTTAAGTCCCACGGGAAGTAAAGTTAAAAGTGCCGGATAGGCTTTATTCGGATCTTGTGCTCCTGAGGAGGTGAGTAAACTATCGGCGCTAATGTCGCCCATGTTGTTTTTAATAATGTAGTAAACAGCAATTCCCGGAATAACCACAATAATAGGCATGAGTAACTTAAGGAATGCAGCAAACAAAAGGCCGTTTCTGGCAGTAGGTAATGAGGCTCCCAAGGCACGTTGAGTAATATATTGGTTGCAACCCCAGTAGCTCAAATTGGCAATCCACATACCACCAATTAAAACACTAATGCCAGGCAAATCCATATAATTAGGGTTGTTAGGCTTAAAGATAAGATGGAAATGTTCAGAAGCTCCTTGATGTAAGTTTGTAAATCCATTTAACACTCCCTTGCCTTCTGAGATAATATCTAAAGCTAAGTAAGTAGCAACTAGCCCTCCCAACACCAACACGAATACTTGAATAACATCGGTATAGCCAATTACTTTCATACCGCCAAGGGTAATGATAATGGCAAAGGCAGCAAGTAATACAATACAAAGAGTAATGTTAAGTCCAGAAATACCACTAATGGCCACCGCGCCTAAATATAGGATAGACATCAGGTTAACCACAATGTAGAGCATTAGCCAGAATATTGCCATTATCATTCCCACCGTGCTATTGTAGCGCTGGTTAAGGAACTGTGGCATAGTGAAAATCTTATTTTTAAGATATACTGGCATGAAAAAGACAGCCACTACAATGAGGGTAACTGCGGCCATCCATTCGTAAGCGGCAATAGCTAGGCCCATTTTAAAGCCAGAACCGCTCATGCCAATAAATTGTTCGGCAGAGATGTTAGAAGCAATGAGTGAAGCACCAATTGCCCACCAAGTAAGGGAGCCTTCAGCTAAAAAATAGTCTTTCGAATCAGTGGTTGCAGATTTCTTTTTATAATAAATGTATAATCCGTAACCGGCTACCACTACAAAGTAAACAAGGAATACAATGTAATCCTTGATATCGAGTAAACTGCTATTCATTTAGTTTTAGTTATCTTGGCTTTATAACTAGCAATTTACAAAATCAATGTGTCAAACTTTAAAAAAAAATGTGAGTTATTCCAAAAAGAGGTCTTCGTCATCCGTTAAGCTCAATTGTATGTTATCGCTGCCAGCAATTCCTTCAATAGAACCCTTTACATGAGCGGCATTTAACAGCACTTTGTCCAATTGTTTTTCCCTTGCCTTCCAAAGTTTTTCCATCGCATCTCTTTCCTTTTGGATAGATAGCTTCATGCTCAAGAAACCTTCCCTAATTGCTTTCCACTGTTCAGAAAATTCATTGCTGGTCAAATAATCATAAAGCATGTGCATTTTATCACCTTTATTCTCTTGAGATTTTGCAGCATTGAATAAACGTAAGATACCATCACGTAAAACGGCCGCCAGTGCTTGCACTTCATTGAAGGTACAAATCCAAACACCGTCTTTTAAACCGAAGCAGCTCATATCTTTGGGCATGTTCTGCGTAACCAGCACCGCAATTTCAGCACCTTGACTACGCATATCTGCTTTTAATTTTTCTATCCAATCATTGGCAAAAGCAACGGTACGCTTACTTTCATAAATGATATGCCCGCATTCCTGTCCAAAATTATTTCTTACCGTTTGGATACAGTCAGCGCCGCGTACGCCCTTGCCCACTTCCTGTACCAAATCAAAAGGGAAGGAGTTGCGAAGGAGTTCCTCTAAAGCTAATTCTTGAATTTCACCTTGTAGCTGCATGGAGCCTTGCTCTGCTTTGCGCTTCATTTCCTCGGCTAATTTTTTCTGATCTTCCAGTTGCTTATCCTTTTCCGCAAGCTTCATTTTAAAATCAAGTTCGGCCTGTTGTAAACGTTGGTTTTCGATATTTCTAATATCTACAGCCATTTTTTCACGTTCTTCGGTAAGTTTTTTCTGTATAGATAGGTCTAGCTCTTCTTCTTTGCGCTTCAGTTCATTGGCCATTTGCAGATACTCCAATTCCTTTTGGCGTGCGGTTTTCAGCTTTTCTTCGTTTTCCTTATTAGTTTCGTCAAGTAATTTCAACCTGTTTTCGAAATCTGCACTAATTGATTTGCGCAAGTTCTCCGAAACACTCGCTTGTAGCGCTTCTTTTTCTTTGGTCAATCGTTGTTCAAAAGCCTGCTCCTGTAATTTTTTTTGGTTCTCAAAGGCCTCTTCCTGCTGCTTTTTTGAGCTTTCTATAGCATCTAGCTTCTTACGATACTCATCTTCCTTTTGTTTAGTAAAGGATTGCATTTTTTCTCGCAAGTCTTTTTTATACTCCTCAACCATTACTTCTTCTAACGGAAAGGAATGATTACAGCTAGGACATTTGATTTCAGTTGACATAATTAGAATTTATTGTTTCGGAAAAAGAGTATCAAAATTAAGCATTGTTAGCCACAGATACACGGATAATATTTTTGAATGCTAATAATGATGTTGAGATTATCAAATTGTACTGTATAAATATGATTTTTATTTATCTGTGCATCTGTGGCTAATTACTGGCCGAATACGTAATTTTGCGCACCAACCAAGTCAAATGTTCAGCCGTATTTTAAATGCTTACAAAACCTCGTTTTCAGGCTTAAGCCGACAAACGTGGATCCTTAGTCTTGTTATCTTAGTTAATCGTTGCGGCTTTATGGCCGTGCCTTTCATGGGCTTATATGTTACTCAAGCTTTACATCGTCCAGAATCGGACGCTGGGATTATCATTTCCTTGTTTGGCGTTGGTTCTATCTTAGGTGCAGCGGCGGGAGGTAAGCTAACCGATGTATTTGGATATAGGCCTGTACAGATTCTAGCTTCTTTGATAGGGGGCTTGTTCTTTTTGCTATTTGCCATGGTAGAAGATTTCACTTTGTTGTGTGGGCTAGCGGTAGTTATTAGTTTCTTTTCGGAGGCTTTCAGACCAGCCAATTATGCAGCAATAGCTTCTTATGCGGCCGAGGGAACCGAAACGAGGTCATATTCTCTCAATCGTTTGGCAAATAATATTGGATGGGCCTTTGGAATTAGTATGGGAGGTATCATTGCTTCTTATAATTATAAGCTGCTATTTATTGTTGACGGGAGTGTTAGTGTTCTGGTAGCCATCGTCATCTTCTTTTTGTTGCCTGCTAAAAAGATGCAGCGTAAAACGGCACAAGAGAAAAAAGAAATGAACGTACGCAAACCTTGGCAGGATATTTTATACGTGAAGTTTTTGATTTTATGTGCCATGTTTACCACCTGCGCATTTTTGATGTTTAGGGTAGTGCCGGTTTTTTATAAGGAAGTTTGGCATTTAGATGAAGCGCTTATTGGCATTATTTTAGGGCTTAACGGTGTGGTGATAGCCCTAATAGAAATGGTGATGATTAGCAAAATCGAAAACAAAAGATCACCTATATTCTATATTGTTGTAGGGGTGATTATTGTTTGTTTTTCATTTGCTGTATTAATGTTGCCCAAAATTTTTCCAGTAGCTTTGGCAATTCTCAGCATTTTGCTTTTTACTTTCGGAGAAATGTTATCCCTTCCTTTCTTTAATACTTTTGTAGTAAAGCGTAGTAATGAATATAATCGAGGGATTTACGCTGCAGGTTATACCCTTAGCTGGTCAGTAGCACAGGTTATAGGACCTACAAGTGGCTTTTATATTGCTGAAAAATTTGGGTATAACACGCTTTGGGTGGCCATTACGGTTTTATTACTCGTTTGCGCCTACTTTTTCAGTAAATTGAAACTCACCGAAGAATAAAAAAATATTTTTTTAAAACATTTTAAACAAAGCCTTGTTTAATCCCTAACAAATCAGTGTTAAACCGCAGTATACAACTATTTAAAAACGACATGAAAAAACGCATACATGTTTTAGAAGATGACAAAGACATTGCTTTCATTATTGAATTTTTATTGAAAGATGAAGGTTATGAAATTCAGGTATCATCAACTTTTAGCGAACTCAAAACGAAACTTACAGATTCTATACCAGATTTATTTATCCTAGACGTGATGTTGCCAGATGGAAATGGCATCGATATTTGCAGAGACTTAAAAACTGATGTATTCACCAAGCATATTCCGGTAATTGTGATGTCGGCGAATGTTAATAGCAAAACATTGAGTGAAGCGGTAAGCCCCGATGACTATATCAGTAAACCTTTTGACCTTGACTATATTGAGAATAGAATAAAAAGGCTAATTGGCGAGAAGAAGGTAGCCTAAAGTTTTAATCAAACCTCATACTCAAAACCTGTCAGATGAACTCTAGGCAGGTTTTTTTTATTTTTTAATATTTCTGACAAATGGATGATATGATAAATTAAATGTGTTTATACCTTTGCTTAACAGTGTTAAATGATTTTATAGCACTAGACTCATGGGAAGTAAAGAAAGAATACAGCGTCAAAAAGAGGATACTAAAAAAAGTATCTTGGCCGCTGCTTTACAGATTGTGAAACAAGAAGGTTGGGCCGCACTAAGTATGAGAAAAATTGCGGATGTGATTGAATATACGGCTCCAATTATCTACGAGTATTTTCCAAACAAGGAAGGAATTCTACTGGAATTGACTAGGCAAGGCTATATCAACTTAGGTTTAAAAGTTAAAGAAGCCAGAGATAGTAAAACAAGTGCAGAAGACCAATTGGAGGCCATGTGGTTAGCCTACTGGGATTTTGCCTTTGAAGAAAAAGAGTTTTATCAGTTGATGTATGGTGTTCAGGTAAACTGTTGCGAGTTGTACAAGAAAATGCCAGAAGCAGAATACACCACTGATTTGTTTTATGATGCTATCGAAGTATTGCTGACCAAGCAACCCGTATCGGAAGACACTTCTTGCTTAAAATATTATACTTTTTGGTCATTAATACATGGTCTAATATCTATCAACCTTGTTCAAAAAGGTGCTAATGATGAGATTAATCAAGAGATTTTAAGAAGCGCTATCAAAGCGATTATTAAAACAATCAACGATTAGTTTTTTTTTCGCCACCCATTTAACAGTGTTAAATTAATTATTAACGTAAAATAAAGTAAGTAAAAATCCCCAATAAAATGAATCATATATACAAACACCGCCCGCAATTTAACAGTGTTAAATTATTTAACGAATGGATAATTCTGTTTATCATTACTGTCGTTTTGTTTCTTGCCAGCTGTACAGCTAAGCCAGATCAGATGGCTGCTGCGGCCCCACCACCGTTATTGCCGGTAGCAACGGTATCAACGGGAGCCCAAGAAACTTTTGTAGATTACCCAGCTGCCATACAAGGAACTACTGACGTTGAAATAAGACCTCAAATTTCTGGTACTATTGATAGAATATTGGTAAACGAAGGTCAGTTGGTAAGTAAAGGACAGTTATTGTTCCAAATTTCAGAACTTCCTTTTAAAGCGCAATTAAACAATGCTAAAGCTTCGTTACAAGCAGCACAAGCGGCAGTTTTAAATGCTCAATTAGAAGTAGATAAGTTAACGCCTTTAGTGCAAAGTAAAGTAGTTTCAGACTTTCAACTGAAAACGGCAAAAACCACTCATCAAATTGCATTGGCTAATGTAGAACAGGCTAAGGCAAACGTAAATAGTGCACAAATTAATTTAGGTTATACTCAAATTAAGGCACCAAGCAGTGGTTACATTGGTCGTTTACCTAAAAAACAAGGAAGTTTAGTGGCTCCGTCGGATCCCGAAGCACTTACCCAACTTTCTGATGTAAATCAAGTTTATGCTTATTTCTCTTTGGCCGAAACTGATTTCATCAACTTTAATGCTAAATACGAAGGAAATTCTGTTGCAGATAGAATTAAGCATTTGCCTGCGGTATCATTGGTTTTGGCAGATCAAAGTGTATATCCTGTAAAAGGAAAAATAGACATGATCAATGGTCAGTTCGATAAAACTACAGGTTCAATTACCTTAAGAGCTGTTTTTGCCAACTCAAAAGGCTTACTGAGATCAGGTAACACAGGCAAAATAAGATTAGGCCTTTCTCATGATAACACAATGTTAATTCCTCAGTCTGCAACCGTAGAAATGCAGGATAAGATTTTTGTGTTTGCCGTTGGAAAAGACAACAAAGTGAACAAGGTAGCTATTGCTATCGACGGAAAATCGGGTACTAACTATTTAATCAAAGACGGCTTAAAATCAGGAGATCAAATCGTTTTAAGTGGTTTAGACAAACTTCAAGATGGGCAACTTATTCAACCAGAAAAAAAAGGTGAGAAAATAGCCCAATTAATTTCTAAAAATTAACAACAACAACTAATGTTTAAAATATTTATACAAAGGCCGGTACTTGCTACGGTGATCTCCATTTTATTGGTGATACTTGGGGTACTTGGTTTAACTAAACTGCCGCTTCAACAGTTTCCGGATATCGCTCCGCCGTCTGTTTTGGTTACTGCGGTATATCCAGGTGCTAATGCCGAAACCGTTTTGCGTTCGGTAGCACCATCTATCGAAGAATCGATTAACGGGGTAGAGAACATGACCTATATGAGCTCAACCGCTAGTAACGACGGTTCATTGGCCATCACCGTTTTCTTCAAATTGGGTACCAATGCAGATCAGGCAGCGGTAAACGTTCAAAATAGGGTAGCTCAGGCTACTAGCCAGTTGCCAGCAGAAGTAGTACAACAAGGTATTACCACGGCAAAACAACAGAATAGCTTTATCATGGCTATCGGGATGTTTACCGAAGATGAAGCTAAGTATGACCAGACTTTTGTGGCTAACTATGCCCAAATCAATATCATTCCAGAGATCAAAAGGATTCCGGGAGTAGGTGCTGCGAGTATTTTTGGTGGAGTAAAAGATTACTCGATGCGTGTTTGGTTAAATCCTACACAAATGGCTACTTATAAAGTAGCGCCTAATGAAGTAATGGCCGCTATTCAAGATAAAAGTTTGGAAGCTGCTCCAGGTAAATTCGGAGAGCGTAGTAAAGAGGTTTTTGAGTATGTAATTAAGTACAAAGGCAAACTAACTAAGCCAGAAGAATATGAAAATATTGCCGTTAGAAATAATGCGGACGGTTCTATCCTACGTTTGAAAGATGTGGCTAGGGTTGAACTTGGTGCTTATTCTTACAACAGCTTAACACGTTTAAATGGACAAAAAGGGGTAGTAATTGGGGTGATTCAGTTAGCTGGATCTAACTCTAACGAAATACAGATTGCCATTAATAAGTTGATGGAGAAAGCTTCAAAAGATTTTCCAAAAGGGATTAAACACAACATTTTTTACAGTACAAAAGTGGCCTTGGATCAATCTATTGACCAAGTAATCCATACTTTGATTGAGGCATTTATTTTGGTATTTATTGTTGTATTTATCTTCCTTCAAGACTTTAGATCAACGTTGATTCCTGCCATTGCAGTACCTGTGGCAATTTTGGGTACGTTTTTCTTTATGCAGTTGTTTGGTTTCTCTATCAACCTACTTACCCTATTTGCCCTAATTTTGGCCATCGGTATTGTGGTAGATGATGCGATTGTGGTGGTAGAAGCGGTGCATGCCAAAATGGAGCATAAACATTTGCCGCCTAAAGTAGCTACGCATGAGGCCATGAGCGAAATTACAGGCGCCATTATTTCCATCACCTTGGTTATGGCTGCGGTATTTTTACCTGTTGGTTTTATGGAGGGGTCAACAGGATTGTTCTACCGCCAGTTTGCCTTTACCATGGCTATCGCTATCGTAATTTCTGCGGTTAACGCTTTAACCTTAAGTCCTGCATTGGCTGCTTTGTTTTTAAAAGATAACCATGCAGCACCTAAAGAAGGGGAAACTCCGGTTAAAAAAGGCTTTAAAGAAAAATTCTTTAGTGGTTTTAACAGCAGCTTTAATGCGATGACTAACCGTTATGTGAATAGCTTGAAATTTTTGGTTAAAAACAGATGGTTAAGCTTAGGAGGATTGGCATTGATCACTGTAGTGACCATTTGGATGGTTAGAACTACTCGTACAGGTTTTATACCTACAGAAGATCAGGGCTTTATCGCGATTTCAGTATCAACACCATCAGGAACGTCATTAGATGGAACCCAAAAAGTAATGACCGAAGCCGAGAACACCCTTAGGAAGCTGGATGCTTCGAGATTTGTGACCGCAATTTCAGGTTTTAACTTGTTAACCAACTCTACAAGTCCATCAGCAGCGGTAGTTTTCGTATTGCTTAAGCCTACCGAGGAAAGAGGACAAGTGAAGAATATAGACGAAATCATGAACCAAGTGAGGGGACAATTAGCAGGGATATCTGGTGGTAGTTTCTTTGTGTTCAGTTTCCCTACAGTACCTGGCTTTAGTAACGTGGAGGCCTTGGATATGGTGCTGCAAGATAAAACAGGTGGTAAACTTGATAAGTTTAGTGGCATTTCACAGAACTTTATTGGCGAGTTGATGAAACAACCAGCCATTGCGGTAGCGTTTACCAGTTTCAAGGCTGATTATCCTCAATTGGAGTTAGATATTAATCAAGAAAAGGCTGACCAATTAGGGGTAAACGTAAAAGATATATTGCAAACCATGCAAGCTTATTTTGGTAGTGCACAGGCCTCAGACTTTAACCGATTTGGAAAGTACTACAGGGTAATTGTGCAAGCGGACATTGCTGATAGAGCTGATCCAGCTTCCATAGATCGTGTATTTGTAAAAAACAAAACAGGTGAGATGGTACCCATCAATACTTTAGTGAACTTGCGTCGTATTTATGGGTCGGAAACTGCTTCAAGATACAACTTGTTTAACTCTATTGCTATTAATGCGATACCAAAACCAGGCTTTAGTTCGGGTGATGCCATTAAGGCGATCGAAGAAGTAGCCGCTAAACAATTGCCAGCGGGCTATAGCTATGAGTTCTCTGGCCAAACCAGAGAGGAGATTTCTTCTGGTGGACAGTCGGCCGTGATTTTTATCTTGTGTTTAGTATTTGTTTACTTTTTATTGGCTGCACAATATGAAAGTTATTTATTGCCGCTAGGGGTTATCCTTTCTATTCCAGTGGGAATATTTGGAGTATTCTTGGCCATCGGTTTTGCCGGAATAGAAAATAACATTTATGTACAAGTTGCATTAGTCATGCTGATTGGCTTATTGGCCAAAAACGCCATTTTGATTGTGGAGTTTGCGGCACAGCGCAGAAGATCAGGTAAACCATTAATTGCGGCTGCTCTAGAAGCTGCGAAATTGAGGTTACGCCCTATCATCATGACGTCTCTTGCTTTTGTGGTGGGATTGATCCCGATGATGTTTGCTACAGGTCCTTCAGCACAGGGTAACCATAGTATCAGTATTGGTGCTGCTGGTGGTATGGTTTCGGGGGTAATTTTAGGCTTGTTCATCATCCCAGTGTTGTTCATCATCTTCCAGTATTTGCAAGAAAAAGTAACAGGTGCGCCACTGGCAGAAATCAATGCACATCCTCATCATCAACAAGAGGAAACTAAATAATATAAAATCATGAGAACATTCATATATAGTTTTTTAATCACCTTTATTTTGGGAAGCTACGGTTGTAGCATCCCAAGAAATGTGATTAACCCAGTACAGGATACTCCTTCAAAATATAGGGGGATAGCCCAAACAGATACGACCAGTATCGGAAATATCTTGGTAAAGGATTTTTTTGCAACGAAAACGATTCAGCAACTAATTGATAGTGCTATTGAACGAAATATCGATCTGCAGATTGCCATTAAAAATATAGATGCAGCGAATTTGCTATTGAAGAGAGCAAGGATGGGAAATATTCCCCAGTTAAATTTGCAGGTAACTGCCAGCTCAAACCGCCCATCAGACAACAGTTTGAACGGATTGAGCACTTCACAGTTTTTAAAGACTACGCATGTGGAAGATTACAACGCTAATTTGGCTTTAAGCTGGGAGGCCGATATCTGGGGCAAGATCAGCAAACAAAAAGAAGCTTCGTATGCTACTTATTTGCAAAGTGAAGAAGCTAAAAAAGCGGTACAAACCCGTATAGTAGCTACAGTAGCGACCAGTTTTTATCGTTTGTTATTATTGGATGAACAGTTAAATATTGCCAAAAGAAATTTAGCACTTAGCGACAGCACCTTGAAAATGGTGAGTAAGCAATTTGAAGTAGGCCAAGTAACTTCACTGGCTGTACAACAAACAGAAGCGCAACTGCTTAAAGCTAGCCAGCTTATTCCACAAATTAGTCAGGAAATCAGCATCCAAGAAAATGCATTGAGCGAACTAACAGGTAGATTTCCAACAGCGATAGAACGTTCGGAAACCTTAGCACAATTAGAAGTTTCAACGCAATTGGCCGTTGGTATTCCATCCATCATGTTGGCGATTAGACCTGACGTTAAAAGTGTGGAGCTTGGTTTGAAAATAGCTAATGCTAAAGTTGGAGTAGCTAATGCGAGTTTGTATCCAAGCTTAACTATTTCTGCTAGCGCAGGACTGAACTCTTTTAAGGCTAGCAATTGGTTTAATGTGCCTGCTTCTTTGTTTGGAATTGTAGGTGGTGGACTTACCCAGCCTATTTTCAATAGAAAAGAACTTAAAACACAATTTGAATTGGCAAAAGTAGAAAGAGAGAAATCGGTACTGTTGTTTAGACAAGTGGTAATTCAAGCCGTGGTTGAGGTGTCCAACGAGCAGTCTAAATTGGAAAACCTAAAGAAGGAATTTAGCATCGCCCAAAACAGGGTACGTACTTTGAAATCGGCAGTTCAAAATGCTGACCTGCTGTTTAAAAGCGGAATGGCCAATTATTTAGAAGTGATTACTGCGCAATCTAATCTGTTGCAAGGCGAGCTTGATTTAGCAAGCTTGAAGACAGCGCAGCTTAATGCTAGTGTAGAGTTGTATAGGGCCTTGGGTGGAGGCTGGCAATAAAACCTAGCATGACAACAATTAAGGATTCATTTCGTTAATGTTGGTTTTTAAAGCAGCGGCCTAATTGGTCGCTGTTTTTTTGTAATCCTCTCTCCCTAAAAATAGAGAGAGAAGTGCTTAGGAAAGGTTGTGAGTGTATTGAGCAGATGAAGTTAATCACGATTAAGCACTGCCAATTCTCTCTCCTTCTAAAGGAGTAGGTTAGGGAAAGGTTTTAAATAAGATTTTACATGCTTTTCATTTGTGCGTCTTCAGACCTCGTAGGTTTTCAAAACCTACGAGGTCTTGCTTTACCAGCAATGGGTTTGTCAAGTTTAGCCCATAAATATGCCTTGAAGGAGTTGCCGCATTGATAATGATAATAAAACAAGCTATCTTGCCGTTTTTTATTTCTAAAACTTATTATTAACACAAATGAATACAAGCCAAATTAAAAGACTAGTTGCCTTGGCATTATTGGCAACAGGCCCTTTTATTGCGTCTGCTCAATCGCAAAAGAAGAACTGGTACAATTTAGATCTTAAAGCGGATAGTGTTTTTGGAATCAGTACCGAAAAAGCATACAATGAACTTTTAAAGGGAAAAAAATCGACTACAGTAATTGTTGGTATTTTAGATAGTGGCGTTGATGGAGTTCACGAGGATTTGAAATCCGTAATGTGGGTGAACAAAAAGGAGAAAGCCGGTAATGGTAAAGATGATGACAAAAATGGTTACATCGATGACGTTAACGGCTGGAGTTTTTTAGGTGGGAAAAATGGAAACGTTAACCAAGAGGCTTTAGAACTTACTCGTTTAATACGTCGTGATGCTGTCCGTTTTGCTAACGTAACAGAGGAAAACGTAACCGCTAAAGATAGACCTGCTTTTGAAGCTTATTTAGCTATGAAAAAGGAGTTCGATAAAGGTTTGGCAGAAGGTAAAGCTAACCTTGCTGGTTATACAGGTTTAAAAAATGGTGTGGAGAGCATCGCTAAAAAACTAGGAAAAGAAAATCCTACTTTGGAAGATGTAAAAAACTTTACTCCTGAAGGACAGGCTGAAAGCAATGCTAAAAATGCTTTGCTTAGGGCTTTGGCCAATACTGATTATAAAACTTACTACGAAACTAGAGTAAAAGCTGGTTATGAACATTTTTACGATCAGGTTAACTATAACTATAATTTGACTTTTGATCCGCGTAGTATTGTTGGTGACGATGAGAACAACAGCAACCAACGTATTTATGGTAATGCTGACTCGAAAGGTCCAGATCCATCACACGGTACTCACGTAGCAGGAATTGTTGGTGCTGATAGAAAAAATGACATCGGTATTAAAGGTGTTGCAGATAACGTGTTGTTGATGGCCGTACGTAATGTGCCAAATGGCGATGAGCGTGATAAAGACGTTGCTAATGCAATTCGTTATGCAGTAGATAATGGTGCAAAAGTTTTGAACATGAGTTTTGGTAAGGCTTATTCTCAAGATAAAAAAGTAGTAGATGATGCAGTGAAGTATGCAGTGAGCAAAGATGTATTATTGGTACATGCAGCAGGTAATGATAATAAAAACCTTGATGTAGAGACGAATTTCCCTACCAACAAATATGAGGATGGTACTTTAGCCGATAGCTGGATTACAGTAGGTGCTTCAACTCCTTACAACGATCGTAGGCTTAAAGCAAGTTTCTCTAATTACGGAAAAACTACAGTTGACGTATTCGCACCTGGTTTCGGTATTTATTCTACTTACCCAGATCAAAAATATCAAGATAATAATGGTACAAGTATGGCTGCGCCAGTGGTTGCTGGTTTGGCTGCCCTAATTCGTTCTTACTACCCAAAATTATCAGCTAAGCAAGTAAAGGAAATTATCATGAATTCTGTAGAGAAAGCAGATGCCTTGAAAGATATTTCGGTTACAGGTGGTGTAGTAAATGCGTACAATGCATTGAAATTAGCAGCAACTTACTAGTAAGTAAAAAGTTAAAATTAGAGCCCGTCCTTTGGGCGCTCCTCTCTTGAAGGAGAATAAAACAAAAAGCCCCGCACCTGCGGGGCTTTTTGTTTTTTATCGTCATTTCGACCTTGTGGAGAAATCTTTGAACTTTGCGATAGGGGGAGAGCGGTTATTCTATTATCATTATATTTTTCTTCATTGTTCGTCCAAATGAAAAAAGTAAATCCAAAAATTTAGCTTCGCTGATTTACATTTTACTTTGTAGCTGCTCCGCAGTCTCCACAAGGTTGAAATGACGGCATATTTGCTGTATTGCCTTAATACAGACGTAATGTTTTAGTCACTGTTCAAACGAAGTTTTTCAGATAAATTAATTTTCTCTTTTCTGATGTAACGAATATAGGTAAGTGCATACTTATGGTTCACCAGTCTTCGATGCAGCATCTTTAGCATTGGCGGCTAGTATTAAAAAGATTAGTTATGCCCGTTACCTCTTTTCTTAGGTTTTTAAACCAATTGCACCCTATGAAAGCGCACCTGTTGAGCTATTTATCTGATAAAGTAACGACAGTTTCTTTTAATAAGGGAAGGTTTTTGATTAGTCCTTTAGATAAGGAAGATTATATGTATTTCTTATTTAGTGGAGCTGTGAGGGGCTTTACTAAAATAGGTCAAAAGAAAATCACCACGTGGATTGTGGTCGAGAATAGTTTAATAGGTCGCATGAGAATAAAAGATGAAAACGACGAAGCGGAGGAATATGTAGAAGCGATAGAGTATTGTAAAGTGGTGAGAATTAGCAGAGAGTTGCTAGATAGGCTTTACCTCAACCATTTTGAAATTAATTATATAGGACGGGTACTTGGTCAAAAGTTATACGCCGCCACGGAGGAACGTGCTTTCATTTGTAGGTTGCCTACTGCAGAAGAAAAGTATAAACGTTTTTTAGCAGTATACCCTGGTTTGATTGACCGTATATCCTTAAAATATATCGCATTTTTTTTGGGGCTTTCTGTAGAAACGCTTAGTAGAACTAGAACAAAAATTGCTGCTAGTAGCAATTATCTGAATGTAAATAGGGTAGATGAAAAACGTTGATATTTGTCAATGCTTTATTATCTCTTGCGGCTAAGATAATATCAATAATGGTGTTTATTTGCGCTAAATATAATGTGTTATGAATACTGATTGAAGTGATATCTACTTGGTTTTGGAAAAGGTGTCTTCGAAAATTATTTCACTTCGAAAGCTTTTTTACACTTGGATTTATCTATTCATAACACAGGAATCGTATTAAGTACTCTTTAGCTTTCGTATACCATAGGGTAGCTTTTGATACCCTATCGAAAGTTAAGTGGACGTTCCTTGCCGGTTTTTTGAAATCAAAAAAATGTTGTTATGGCAAGGCTTGGTTTCAATATTTAACGCTCAAATATTTTATGTCAATTACTACCTTTTTTTGCTACTTAAGCCAAATATATCCTTTAAAAGAACATCTAGTAACCTATCTATCGGAAAAGGTAACTACTGTTGAATTTAAAAAAGGTAAATATTTGATTAGTCCTCTCGATAAGGAAGATTGCCTATTTTTTATAGTGAAGGGTGCAGTGAGAGGATTTACGAAGATCAATATGAAGAAAATTACCACCTGGTTGGAGGTGGAGAATGTGCTCATTGGCCGTATTCGCAGCATTGATGGACTTGGCATTACTGAAGAGTACATAGAAGCTATTGAAGATTGTGAGCTTGTGGTAGTTAATAAGGAGATGCTGAATTATCTCTATGATAATTATTTTGAGATCAATTACATCGGTAGAGTATTGATTGAGCGTTCGTATGCTGGAGCAGAAGAAAGGGCCTTTATTGCCAGATTGCCCTCTGCTGAAATAAAATATTTGAGATTTTTAAAGGTCTACTCACATTTAATTGACAGAGTTCCTTTACGGTTAATTGCTTCATTCCTCAGCGTTTCTGAAGAAACCTTGAGTAGGGTGCGTACCAAAATTGCTAAATGTAGCGTACTTGAGGTATAGCGGTTTTGTTGTTTCTTAGACTAAAGAGCCATTGATTTTTATCAAGGGTATAATCTTAAATAGAGTGTCAAGCGCCGCATGATGACGTTTTTTTGTGTCATAAAAAAACAATATATCATGATCTATTTTAACAACTCTTTTCGAAAGAGATTTTGCATGGCATTGATCATATGCTATGCTTTTCTCGGGATTGGAATGAGTAAGCTACGGGCGCAAACGCTCGCCGCCGGAGACATTGCCTTTATTGGCTATGATTTCGGTACGACAGATGGCTTCTCATTCATTGCTCTCAAAACAATCCCTGCAGGTGAAACCATTTATTTCTCCGAACAAGGATGGACCGCTACAGGCTGGGCTAGTGTAGGCAATACGGAAACTCATTTGCGATGGGTTGTTCCGTCAGCAGTACCTTGTGGAACGATTATCTCTATTATAGAGACTTCGCCTGATGTTTTCACGGTAACAGGTACAAGTGGCGTAACCATTGCGCTTAATTCCAATTTTAACCTCTCGGGTGGTGACCAGATAATTGCTTACCAAAGTACTTCAGGTGTTGCACCGGCTAATCCTATTTTTATTGCCGCGGTTCATGGGGATTACAATAGTACCAACTATGACCCAGTGACTACTTGGAACGCAAGTAATGTATCTGGTACCGCCGAAAGTATTGTGCCAACTGGACTTACCAATGGGGTAAACTGTATTTCACTTTTCCCAGCGCCAGGACCTGAGATTGCCAATAGTAAATATTCTGGAACTTTAACAGGAACTGCTGCTGCATTAAGAGCCGCTATTAACAACCCTGCCAACTGGATACATGATGGCACTGCTTCCTTGGGCATTACGCCTGTAGGCTTTCCAACGCCAAATGTAAACTGCACGGTAATTGTTAATGCTACGGTATCATCATCTGCGGCAACCAATATAGGTGCCGTGAGAGCAACCTTAGGCGGTAACGTAACCGCCGACGGTGGAGCTTCAGTTACTGAAAGAGGAATCGTATGGTCTTTATCGGCCAATCCAACAACTTCAGATAACAAAGTAACTATCGGAACTGGAACTGGCTCATTTAGTTCAGTTGTATCGTCGTTGCCATCTGCAACAACAATTCACTTTAGAGCGTATGCAATCAATTCATCGGGAACTGCTTATGGAAGTGATGCAACTTTTACAACTAATGCCGCGTTAACTGCAACGACTTCCTCTACAAATGTTTCATGTAATGGAGGTTCCAATGGTACTGCTACCGTTACGGCATCTGGAGGTTTAACGCCTTATACGTATTCATGGTCTCCTGCAGGAGGTACAGCGGCAACTGCTAGTGGTTTAACGGCACTTGCTTACACTTGTACCATTACGGATAACGAGGGAACGACGATTACCCGAAGTGTTACCATTGCCCAGCCAACTGCTTTAACGGCTACTAGTTCATTCACTACTGTTTCTTGTAACGGTGGTGCTAATGGTACAGCAACTGTAACTCCTTCAGGAGGAACAGGACCTTATACTTATTCATGGGCTCCGTCAGGAGGAACAGGCGCAACCGCTACTGGCTTACCAGTGGGTGTTTATACTGTTACCATTACGGATGCTAATGCTTGTTCTATCACAAGATCGGTTACCATTACTCAACCAAGCGCTTTAATTTCTACTGCCTCAATGACCACTGTTTCTTGTAACGGTGGGTCAAACGGTGTGGCTACGGTTAATGTGTCCGGCGGTACTGCTCCATACACTTATTCATGGGCACCATCAGGTGGTACAGCCGCTACAGCTTCTGGTCTTGCCGTAGGTACATATACGGTTACAGTTACTGATGCCAATGCTTGTACTTTAACAAGGTCATTTACCATTACGCAACCAACTGCCTTAACAGCTTCTACTTCGTTTACTACTGTTTCTTGTAACGGTGGAACCAACGGTACAGCTACAGTTAACGTTTCCGGTGGTACTCCAGGATATACCTATTCATGGGCTCCATCGGGAGGTACAGCCGCTACGGCTTCTGGTTTGGCAGCAGGTACTTATACTTGTACTATTACTGACGCTAATGCTTGTACCTTAACAAGGACATTTACGATTACACAACCAGCTCCTTTTACAGCTACTACTTCCTCTACAAATATTTCTTGTAACGGTGGTGCTAATGGTACAGCAACTGTAATTCCTTCAGGAGGAACAGGGCCTTATACCTATTCATGGGCTCCAACTGGTGGTACAGCCGCAACCGCTACTGGTTTAACAGTTGGAACTTATACTGTTACCATTACGGATGCTAATACTTGCTCTATCACAAGATCGGTTACCATTACCCAACCAACGGCTTTAACTTCTACCGCATCCATGACTACTGTTTCTTGTAACGGTGGGTCAAACGGTGTGGCTACGGTTAATGTTTCCGGCGGTACTGCTCCATACACTTATTCATGGGCACCATCAGGTGGTACAGCAGCTACAGCTTCTGGTTTAGCTGTAGGGACTTATACCGTTACGGTTACCGACGCGAATGCTTGTACATTAACCAGGTCATTTACCATCACTCAACCAACAGCATTAGTCGCTGCTACTTCACTCTCTACAGTTACTTGTAACGGTGGTACTAACGGAATGGCTTCTGTTAATGTTTCTGGTGGTACCCCTGGCTATACCTATTCATGGGCACCATCTGGAGGTACAGCTGCCATGGCAACTGGATTGGCGGCGGGTACCTATACCTGTACCATTACCGATGCTAATGCCTGTACCTTAACCAAAACATTTACCATCACGCAACCAACGGCTTTGACGGCTACTAGTTCATTCACCACTGTTTCTTGCAATGGTGGTTCAAATGGAACAGCTTCTGTTACCGCTTCAGGTGGTACCGGTCCATATACCTATTCATGGGCTCCTTCAGGAGGTACAGCAGCAACCGCTACTGGTTTAGCCGCAGGCACTTATACTTGCACCATTACAGATGCGAATAACTGTCAGATTACAAGGTCGGTTACCGTTACCCAGCCAACTGCTTTAACTTCTACCACTTCCATGACTACGGTTTCTTGTAACGGTGGTGCAAACGGTGTGGCTACAGTTAATGTTTCCGGTGGTACCGGTCCATACACTTATTCATGGGCACCATCAGGTGGTACAGCAGCTACAGCTTCTGGTTTAGCTGTAGGGACTTATACCGTTACGGTTACCGACGCGAATGCTTGTACATTAACTAGGTCATTTACCATCACTCAACCAACGGCTTTAACTTCTACTGCTAGTACTACGTCAGTTTCATGCAATGGCGGTGCAAACGGTGTGGCTACGATTAATGTTTCTGGTGGAACAGCTCCTTATACCTATTCATGGGCGCCATCAGGAGGTACGGCCGCTACTGCTTCAGGTTTGGCCGCAGGTACTTACACCGTTACGGTTACTGACGCTAATGCTTGCACGCTTACCAGAACGCTTACCATTACACAGCCACCTACCGCTGTACAATTAGCTTATTCGGGAGCTGCAATAATAAATGCAAATACAGCATTCTCCTATACTTTCGTAGCAACCGGAGGAACAATAGGTTATTCATATAGTAGTTCGGGTACGCTTCCAACAGGATTGACGCTATCTACGGGAGGCGTACTATCTGGCACGCCAACTACCGCTGGAGATTATAGTTTCACCGTTGCGGTAACTGATGGCAATTTTTGTATCAAGACTGTAAACGTAAGTATCAAAGTAGAGAGTGCATTGCCTGTAGATTTGATCAATTTTACGGCAAAAGCAGTAGCTACCGGCGTTGAAGTTACTTGGACTACTACGTCTGAGTCGAATTCTTCGCACTTCGAATTAATGCATGCTACAGAAAAAGGAGAGTTTAAATCGCTTACCAAAGTAACTGCGCTAGGCGATTCTAAAACAGGGAAACGTTATGCTTTCTTGCATAAAAATGCTGTAAATGGTCAAAACTACTATCAGTTGTTGCAAGTTGATAAAAATGGCGACACTAAAGATTATGGGGTAAAACAAGTTAACTTCAGTCAAGCTAAAGATGAGGTGTTGTTGTTCCCTAATCCAGCTTCGCATGCAATCACGGTTAAATTCCCAGCAAATGTATACAGCCAGTTACAAGTGGTTGATATGTTAGGAAAAGTAGTAATGAGTGGTGAAATTACTGCTAAAGACCAAGAGCATAAGCTAAATATAGCCTTGCTGCCTGCTGGTGTTTATACAGTGGTATTGTCATCAGTCCATTCAAAAACAGTTCATAAATTCATTAAGCAATAAGTAGATTATTGTTTACGCTTTTATGCGCTCTCGGCCCCTTGCTTATACTGATAAGCAGGGGGCTTTTTTCATACTACCATTTTCTCTTAATGAAACATGCCAGCTAAAGGCTTCTTCCAATAAGTGTGGTGTTTGCCCACCGCGTTCATTAGAGGCTCTATCGAAATAGCTTTGTAATTCTGGTCTGTATTCGGGGTGTACGCATTTGTCAATAATTACCTGTGCTCGCTGTCGTGGTGCTAAACCTCTTAAATCCGCTAGTCCTTGTTCGGTTACAATAATGTCCACATCATGTTCACAGTGATCCACATGTGATACCATGGGTACAATGCACGAAATGTTATTGCCTTTGGCTACTGAGGTGGTTACAAAAATGCTGAGGTAAGAATTGCGGGCAAAATCTCCTGAGCCCCCTATACCATTCATCATGTGCGTTCCACTTACGTGAGTAGAATTTACATTACCATAAATGTCACATTCTAAGGCGGTGTTGATGGCAATAATTCCCAATCTTCTGATAACTTCTGCGGCATTACTAATGTCTTGAGGGCGGAGCATTACCTTGTCTTTGTAAGTGTCGAAATTGGAAAATATCTTATCGTAATAGCCTTGAGAAACTGTGATGGAAGAGCCAGAAGCAAATAATAATTTTCCTGAATCTAATAAATCAAAGGTGCTGTCCTGCAGCACTTCTGAATACATAGTTAAGTCTTCAAAATCGCTATGTACAAAACCTGTTAATACCGCATTGGCCACTTTTCCAATGCCCGCTTGCAATGGCAGTAGGGACTTGGTTAAATTCCCCTTGGCTACTTCTTGGTTAAAGAAACGGACCAAATGGTTGGCAATGGCTTTGGTAGAAGCATCGGGTGCTTCAATTTCTGCAGGGCTATCCGTTTTTTGAGTAATCACAATACCCACAATTTTGTCTGGATTAATGGCAATTACCGAAGAGCCTACCTTGGTATTGGCTTTTGTAATTGGGATTTCTCTACGATTAGGATATTCGCCAGTAGAGAAAATATCATGAATGCCTTTAATGGATAGAGGTACGGATAAGTTAAGTTCGATAATGATTTTTTCGGCCAATGCTGCAAATGACGCTGAGTTACCTACAGAAGTAGTGGGTACAATGCTTCCGTCTTCTTCAATCAAACAAGCCTCTAAGATGGCAATGTCGATCTTTGGAAAATTGTTGGCACGCAATAAATTGGCAGTTTCTCCCAAATGTTGGTCAATAAAAAATACCTCACCTTTGTTAATGGCCTTTCGCATAATAGGGTCAACTTGGAAAGGTAGGCGTAAGGATAGAGCTCCTGCTTCTACCAGCGCACCATCGGTTCCCTGTCCTAGGGAAGCTCCCGTCATTAAGGTTACTTTTAAAGGGTCGGTATGGGCCCTTTCGGCCAAGGCCATTAGCACTGCTTTACTATCCCCCGCTTTGGTGAAGCCACTGGAAGCTACTACCATCTTATCTTTAAACATCATTGCCGCTTCTTGTGCAGTAATGATCAGTTCTTCTAGTTCTGGTTTAAGTATTCTGTTCTCGTACATACTATTTGGCGTGATTAACAAATGTATGGGCTGGGTTTTTTGGCTTATTATCAATTAATGACATAGTTTTATTTATTTAAGCCGTTTGTGCTTTGAGACCCAAATCCGCTGCCCAATTTGAGGTAGGCTGAAGGACTTATTCCCACTATTTTACGAAAGGTAGCACTAAAAGTAGGGATGCTATTGTATCCAACTAGTGCAACGGTTTCTTTAACTGATGTGTGGTGAGTAAGCAATAATTCTAACGCCTTTAACATCCGTTGAATGGTATGGTATTGTATAAAGGACATTCCTACATCATTTTTAAAAAGCCTAGATAAACTGCGTTCGCTAAAGCCAAATTTTTGGGCCAATTGAGGGAGCAGAATGCCATTTTGCATATTTTGCTCCATATAATGGATTACTTGGATGAGGCGAGGATGGCTGGGCATGGGTAAAATTAATGGTAACTGATATTGGCTTAACTGAGGTAATATTGCTCTTAATGAAGAAACAAATCCAAAAGCTATTTTGTTCTCTGGAATAATATCGCCATCCCATTGGTTGCTGAAAATAAGCATTTGCAATAACAGTTCATTTACAGGATAAATGCCTGCTTGCAAGGAAAAAGGATCATCGCTTTGTGTAGAAGGAAAATAAAGATTGCGCATGATGACAGCTGTGGAACCTGGATGTATGCTATGTTCTAAACCTGCGGGAATCCACATGTAATGCCGTGCGGGAAGGAAATAAGTTACACCTTGCACTTTTACGTGAACCATTCCGCCTTCAGTATAAAGCAGTTGGTCTTTAAGGTGTTGATGGGCCTTGATGCCATCCTCGCCCATATAATCGTGCATGCAATAAATACTGTCGGGCAGTTTATCAACTTCAGTGAGGTAATAATCTTTAGCAATTTTTCCCATATGCATCAAAAATAAAGGTAGCATAAATGATTGGTGACGAATGCCGTCAACCTAAAAAATGACTTTTGTCAATTTGTAGCTAAGGCTTGGTAAATTTCTGCATAAAGCAGCCCGCTACCACCGCCGTAATGTTTTACTACCACGCTGTTTGCTTTTAGCTTGTCCAGGTGCAGTTTTAAAACATCTTCCTGGGCCTGTGTAATGCCGGAGCCAATTAATATGACTTCAAAAGTTTTGGCGTAGCAATTTTCCATGGCTTCGTTTAGTGATAAAGCCACAGATGCGCGCCAGTCTTCCATTTTGTCGATTAGACGTGCTATGGTAGCTGCAATGGGTTCGTTAGCACAAACAACTAAAATATTGATCATCGCTTTATGATAAAGCCACAGATGCACAGATTTTTTTATCTGTGCATCTGTGGCTAGTTTAAAATGTAGTTAGAATTTCATCGGTACTTCCATGATTAAAAACTCGGCATCGGTAGAAGCGCTGATCTCAAATTGATCAGTTTCTGAAATTCCGAAACCATCTCTGGTATTCAATTCCTGTCCCTCAATTTTAAGCGAACCGCTCAATACAAAGATATAAGCGCCGTTACCTTTTTTGTGTAATTGATAGGTTTTTGAAGTGTTTGCGTCAAATCTACCCATGTTAAACCAAGCATCTTGGTAAATCCATACTCCAGCATCATCAGTATTTGGTGATAAAACCTGTACAAATTCGTTCCTGGTTTCCCTATCAATGGTGATTTGGTCGTAACGAGGTTCTACGTTCCTTTTGTTAGGGAATACCCAGATTTGTAAAAACTTAGCAGGGTTTTTGGCATCAGGGTTATATTCAGAATGGTATACGCCTGTTCCTGCACTCATTACTTGTATTTCTCCGGCTTTAATGGTAGCGGTATTGCCCAAGCTGTCTTTATGTTGTAGTTCTCCTTCTAACGGAATAGAAATAATTTCCATGTTGTCATGAGGGTGTTCCCCAAATCCCATTCCACCAGTTACAAAGTCATCATTCAATACCCTTAATGCTCCAAAATGGATGCGGTCTGGGTTGTAGTATCCAGCGAAGCTGAATGAGTGGAAGCTTTTTAACCAGCCATGATCTGCTGCTCCGCGAGTGTTGGCTGTGTGTAATACGGTCTGTGCCATTGTTTTTTTCTCCTTTGTTGATACAAATTTACAGCACATTTTTTTGCCATTTCTTGATATAGGATAAGAAAGTAGTGTGCTGTTAATGAAGTATTTTCTATTTTAGGTGTACTAATGCAATTGTCGATGTTTAAGAAACTACCTATTCTCCTTCATTTACATTTGTTGCTGGCTTTAGGTATTGGTTTGCCCTGTGCCGCTCAATATCAGCAACTACTCCATCAGCCTTATAAAAATAAGGTATACATTATTGATACCCTTTATGGAAAATTAGTAAGTAATAAAGATACCAGCCAAACTTTTGCCGTTTTGCGGGATATGGAAGCATATGGACTTAAGCATAATGATCGGGAAATGGTGTTAGAGGTAGAACTATTTAAGGCCTATTATTATTCTTATTGGACTTTTAATAACCCTCACAACTTGGTGTTGAAAAAATTGAAAGCCATTGCAGAAAAGGGAAGGAAAGAGAAATACTTACATATAGAAGCAAGGGCGCTTAGGGTAATTGGTGAGTTTTATTGGCGCCGTGTGGGCAATTATGAGTTGGCTACGGAATATTACCTGCGTTTAGATCGGTTACTGAATAAAACCAACGCTACTGATTTTCCAAATATAGCCGAGTATTATTATTTGATAGGAGAACTCTATTATTTTTTTAAGGATTATGATACCGCAAAGGCTTACATGCGAAAAGCTTTGTCTGTTGCGGCAACTGATTTTAATTGGAAAGCGATATGGTCGGCGAATAATACCATGGGTTTATGTTATCGACAATTAGGAAAGTTGGATAGTGCCGATGTCTTTTTTAAAAAGGCAATGCAATCAAAGTTTTTAGGGAAAAATGATATCCAGTACACTATTTCACAGGGAAACATTGGTTATAATCATTATTTAAGGGGAGAATATGCCTTGGCTATTCCGCTGATGGAACGCGATGCTAAAAAAGCAGTAATTGAGCTCGATTGGCGTTTGGCGGCAGGAGCGGCGGTTCCGTTGGCAGATATCTTTATCAAACAGAAAAAATATGATTTAGCTTGGGAGTGGATTGAAAAAGCAGAATATTATTTAAAGAAATCTTTTGACCGTTCCTTGGAGCTGATGGATCGTTTTTACTCGGTTAAAAGTGCTTGGTATTTGGCCAAAGGCAATGCAGTTTTGGCAACTAAGTATCTTGATTCGGCAAGGTTGGCTAAAGATGAAGAGGATAATCGGGTGAATGCTTTACAGCTTTTACGCGTTCAACAGAAAGAGCACCGCCAGAAATTGGCTGCTGAACGTAGTGAGTTTTTGGCAAAGGAAAAATCTAAAAATAAGCTGGTGTTTGCACTGATGTTTATTGCATTTTGTTTGATAGCCGTAAGTTTCCTGATTTACTTTTTACAACGTAGAAAACGACTTAGGATAGAAGCCACGAAGGATGCTAAATTGAAATTGGCCAGCTTAGAGTTGGGCCAGGCTAAGCAACAATTAGAAAAATTTGCTCAAACCATTGCTCATAATAGTCGCATGATTGAGGATATGCAAACCGCACAAGAAAACCAGCAAAGCGAAGCTGCTGCGTTGGTGAGGAAGAAAGCCATTATTACTGATGAAAGCTGGGACAATTTTCAACATGCATTTGAGAAGGTGCATCCAGGGTACATTAGAAGGTTAAAAGAAAAGGTCTCGGGAGTTACCTTGGCCGAAACTAAAATGGTGGTGCTAAGTAAATTGAGGTTGTCGAAACAAGAAATGGCGCATGCTTTGGGTATTTCGCCTCAATCGTTGCGGGTTACTTGGCATCGCTTACGCAAAAAAACAGGGGATGATGAAATTCTACTAGAAGATTTTGTGGATTTGATTTAATAAAGCATTTCCTTCAAAGCTTACGAAGTTTTCGAAACTTCGTAAGCCTGTTTTATAAAGTACAATTTAATTCTTAATAATCTTCACCGTCGCTTCTTTACCATCACCCTGTAATTTTAAAAGGTAAATGCCTGTCGGAATATTATCCATAGCTATTGCTTTTTCTGTCTCAGTTTTGTTTACAAACAAGTGCTGTAAAATTTTACCAGAAATTTCTGTTAAGCTAATGCTTTGATAGGTGTTGGCCGCAAATTGTACTTTGGCGTGTGTAGTTACTGGATTTGGGTATAGCAGTACCTGATCTTGATCTAAACTAAAATTTAATTCTTTAATGCCCAACTCTTCTGTTTTTCCATCGTTATCTTTTTGGACCAATTTGTAATAGTTGATGCCGTTTAATGGTTTACGATCGTAGATGGTGTAGCTGTTTTTTAGGTTGGTGGTACCTTTCCCCGCTATCCTTGCAATGCTTATAAAGTTTCGGTCGTTTGTTGCCCTAAAGATTTCAAATCCTGCGTTATCTTTTTCGGAAGCAGTTTCCCATGTGAGTACTGCTGTGTTGTTTTCCTTCTTGATTTGGAATGATAGTAGTGTTACGGGTAGGGTAGCGGGGGCCTCAAAGGCACCAAGATCTATGTTGCTTCCGGTTAATCTAGGATTTCCGGCCAAGTCCTTGTCTTGAGATAAACTGTTGTTGGTGCTATTGCCATCGGCATTTTCATACAGCGCATTATCGCCAACCCCAATGGCCAAACTGCCAGGTTTCAGATTAAATTCATCATCGTTGGTGCCGGCAATATTGTCTGCACCGTTTCCAAACAGTGGGTCTTTGTTCAATAGGGCTGTGCTGGCCATATCTAAGTTTATGTCAAATCCGTTGCCCGGATATTGTAGCATCGTATTTTTCAGTATGAAGCTACTGTTGTTCTCTTCGAGATTGTTGTTGCCGGTAAAGCCTGTATCTTTCCAAACAATACAATTGTTGAGCGCAATGTCCGCGGTTTCCCAAGCGTATATGGCCTGTCCACCTGTTGCCTGATTGGCTTTAAATGTGCAATTGGTAAACAGCGGTGCGCTAAGGTTGCCTAAAGCATATAACGCACCACCCTTTTGTGCACGATTGCCCGTGAATGCCACGTTGACAAATTTGGGAGATGAATAGCTGATGAATGCGGCGCCTCCAGATCCAGCCGTTTCATTTTGGACAAAGCTTACCCGGTTAAAAACGATTGTTGCATTACCAGTTATTTGAACACCTCCGCCGTTACCACTCGCATAGTTGGCCAGTAACGAAACGTCTTCCAATATTGGCGAAGCGTTACTGCTGATGTTTATTCCGCCACCATAAAGCGCATTGTTACCTTCCAATACAACTTTTGTGAGGGATGGGGCACCAAAAGCGGTGCCGATGCCGCCACCAACGTTTTTGCCAACGTAAACCTGGTTAAGTGCAGGCGAGGCATCATAGAGATAGACGCCCCCACCACTTATGCTGGCGCTGTTGCCGTAAATCTTTAAATTGTTAAGACTGGGCGAGGCACCGTGTATTGCCATACCGCCACCGGCCGTTCTGTATATGGTTTGTCCGCTTACCGTAAAGGTTGCATTAGTATTTGCGTTTCCTCCGGTAATGGTAAAGCCATCAAGAAATGCACCGGTCGAATTATCGGCAGATATGACCACGTGGTATGCGTTCTCACTATTGTTTGTAATGCTTAAACTTTGCCCTTTGCCGGTTATGATGTCATCGTTGTTAAAATCGCCGCTAAGGGTAGTGCTGTTGGCTGTAATACTTAAATCACGTTGCGCCAAAGTGGTTTCGGTACCGGCAAAGCCACCGTACACTTTTACTCCAACAACCAAAAAAAAGCTATTGTCGCGGCCTTGGTTGGTGCCAAACTTGGTATCCTCTGCACTGTACATGGGCTTATAGGTGCCTTTGGCTACCCAAATTTCTTTTATTGCGGTATTGGTTTTGGCCGCTTTTAACGCATCGGCAAGTTCTGATACTGCATTTTCCCAACTGCTGCCATTACCCGAGCCCCCCTTTTTAACATAAGCAATGCCGTTTGATGGTATTACCGTATATTCAAAAGCGCCCAAATCAATGTGGTTTCCGATACGCCTTATGGAGCCCCGCAGGTCATTATCTGTAGTTAAGCTGTTATTACTGGCATTTCCATCGGCTTGTTCGTAGATTTCATCGTTGCCGGCATCTACTGCTATGCTTCTGCTTCTCAAGCTCCAGTCGCTACCTGTGGCATTTATAAAAAGTTGCTCTTGGCTAACTTGCGAGGCATCAATGTTGCCATCGTTGGTTTGCGAACGGCCTTCAATCAAACTGTTTTTTACGCTTAGCCTATTGGGTTGTTCATGTATAATGTCGCCATTTTTCCAAAGAATACAATTTGAGATGGGTATATCGATAGATCCACTAACTTTTGTGTCATCGTTTCCATAAAGGGTGCAATTAAGAAGATGAGCCTTCCCTGTATTGTTATTGCCCGATACGATGTAAAGCGCTATTTTGTTGTTAGACTTGTTGTTGGCTATTAAGCAATTGGTTATTGATATCGATGTAGATGCCAGGTTTTGTTCGAGTGTTAGTGCTGCGCCGGCGTATTGGCTTTTGTTGTTGGTAATGGCACAAGAAACAAAGTTGGTAAACCCCAACGATTTGATGCCACCTCCGGCGCTGGCGGCGTAATTTTCGGTAAAAGTACTGCGACTAATCGTTTCTGGACCCTTGTAGTTTACAATTGGCTGGCCACCAGATGGGTATGATACACTTATCCATCCAATATGTGTGCCACCGCCGTAGTTGGCATAGTTTTTAGAAAAGGTGCACAAATCTACGGTGGCTTTACCCTCAAAGTAGGCACCACCACCTCTTGATGCCTTGTTTCTGATAAATGTGCACGATAGAATTTTGGCCTCGCCGCCATTTACGTACAATCCGCCACCAGAGTCGCCATAATTTTCGGTAAAAGTGCAGAAGCGTACCGTGGGCGATGAATCTACGATACTCATGCCACCACCAGTATCATAAGAAACGCTGGCGCCATTAATAGTAGAGGTGCCTCTATTGGATTCCCATACTGCATTTCCTCTTTTTATAACAAATCCGTTCAGTTCGGCGTCGCCAACATCTCCTGCAGAAACAACAACATGTTCGGTGTTATCATAATAGTTGCCCGAAATGTAAAGGCTCTGCCCCTCGCCGTTAACAACGTCGTTGTCGTTTATGTCTCCATTTAAAATAGTTTGGTTGGCCACAACCGAAAGATTTCGCTGGCTTACAGCATTTTCGTTTCCGGCAAAACCACCGTATAATTTAACGTCTTTAACAAGCAAAAAAACAAGGGACTGTGAAGCATACGGCCCAGCTGGCGCCAGATTATGATTGTAAAGTGGTTTATAGGTGCCGGCAGCTACCCATATTTGCTGTATGGCGGTATTGCTTTTGGCCGCTTTAAGTGCATCGGCCAATTCGCCAATGGCATTGTTCCATGCGCTGCCATTCCCAGTGCTTCCTTTTTTTACATAAAGAATACCATTGGCATCTGGTGTTTGGGCAAAGCCGAAGAAGGCTAAAAAAATAAAGAAGATAGCAAGTGTAATGATTCTGATTTTCATAGTAAGAAGATTAAGCTATTTTTTAATGACTTTTACGGTTGTTTTTTGGGTTTCGCCATGTAGTTTCAATAAATAGGTTCCTTTGGGGATGCTATCCATCACTATTACTTTTTCGGTTTCGGTTGGGTTAATTTGTAACTGCTGTATGGTGCGGCCGGAAATGTCTAGCAGCATGATAATTTTATATTTGCCAGTAGCAAAAAGAACATTTGCTTTTTCTGTAGCGGGATTTGGATAAAGTAAAACATCTTCACTGCTAAGCGTAAAGTTCAATGCCCTGATCCCAAGTTCTTCGGTCTTACCACCGTTGTCTTTTTGGACCAGTTTATAATAGTTGGTACCATTTATTGGTTTGCGGTCGTGCCATGTGTAGCTGTTTTTTGTATTGGTAGTGCCTTTTGCAGTTACATTTGCCATGCTGATGAAGTTCCTGTTGTCTGTAGCACGAAAAATTTCAAAGCCTGAGTTATCTTTTTCTGAGAATGTTTCCCATGTCAACACCGCAGCGTTGTTCTCCTTTTCGATCTGGAATGATAGTAGCGTTACGGGTAAAGTACCTACGGCTTCAAATGCACCCAGATCAATATTAGCCTCTCTTAAACGAGGATTTCCTGCTAAATCTTTATCTGTATTGACATCTCTTCCTGTGGCGGTATATAAAGCATTATCACCCATGTTAATAGCTGAACTACCAGTTTGTAAACCAAAGTTTCCTTGAGTGGCATCGATAAACAATGGATTAATCCCAACCTTATTGTTATTTACACCATCTGTACCATAAGTTTCGGTGATATTATTTCTTAAAGTAATTGTCGCCGAAGCAGGCATAATGTCTTTCACATCATCAGCATCGGTCACTTGATTTCCGAAGAAAATACTATTGCTAATGGTGATTTTAGGACTCCCTACTGTTAACAATGCAGCTGCGGTAGCATTGCCTATATTGGAAACCGCGATATTTTTATAGAAAGTACAATTGACTAACCAAACATCTAAGGTATTATTCCCATTATTTGAAATTGCACCACCAATAGGTGATTCATTTTCCGTAAACAGGGTGTTGATGAACTTCACAGAAGTACCCGTACTATTTCCATTATAAACGGCTCCTCCGCCAAAATTGCTCACTGCGGTTAATACCCTATTTCCTTTGAAGCTATTGTTAACAAAGGTAGCTTGAGTATTGCCATTATATAATGCGCCTCCTCTTGCATCGCTTGTATTATTGATAAAATTTACGTTTTCGTAACTGATAATGCCCCCACTGTGATAGGCAGCTCCTCCTATTGCGGCTTTGTTTGTACTCAACGTAACTTTTGAGAGTTTTAAGGTGTTGTTAGTACTGCTTGCAAAAAAGTAAATACCTGCTCCATTACCGCCTCCGAAGGAATTCATTGCTGTGTTATTTTTGATGATGAGGTTTTTTGCAATTAGTGAGGCATTATGGAGATAAATGGCACCGCCATGTCGAGAGCTAATGAGATTTCCATTAACAGTTTCGTCCATCCCAGATAAATTACCTGAGGTCTGTCCTCCAGTAACTGTAAAGCCATTGATTTCCGCAGTCGTTCCCATGTTGCCACTTAAAAGTATCACATGTTGGGCGTTATTGAGGTTGTTCCCGTTTAAATTTCCGCTAAGTATAGTTTCATTACTTGTAAAATCCCTACTATCCAAGTCAAAGGAACTAGCATCCTCTGTACCATTAAATCCACCATATAACTTTAAATCTGGTGTCCAAATAAAGGTTTTGCTCACATCCGTGGTAGCGGTATTATTTTGGTTAAGTGCAGCAGATTTAAACATTGGTAAATAAGTACCTTTGGCGACCCATACTTTTTTAATGTCGTTGTTGGTTTTGGCTGCTTCTATTACAGTGGCCAGCTCTTTTGCTGCATCCGCCCAAGAAGAACCGTCACTGTCAAACGCTGTATTTTGATTTACATACACCACACCATTGGCATCGGGCATGTAATGGGTAGCTTCGATATAGCCAATATCAATTCTGCCTCCTTGTACTCTTTTCCTGCCATTAAAATCCAGATTGCCTACTTGTACTTTATAGCCAACGGTGTTAGTGTTGGGGTCTCCAGCATCCCGAAGATTCCCAGAAGTAATGTTGTTGCCCGTGCCTGCCTTGTATTTCTGTACAAAGTTGTAATCAAAATCTACTGTACCTTGTAAAAAGTTAATATCTGGATAACTCGTTCCTTCGATGTCGCTCAAATTGTGCGTGTTACCTTGGAAATAGTTGTTATAAATGGTGTAATTGCCATTGACAAGATAAATTCCACCTCCCCATTGGTTTTGTGAGCTATTGTTGGTGATGTTGTTGTTGAAAATTTTTGCATTGCCACCAGCAATACACATGCCACCGCCACCCATGTAAACAGCAGCATTGGCGTTAATTAAATTATTCCTTATTTCCGCATTCATTCCCACATATAATCCGCCCCCACGTAGTGCCGTATTATTTTCAAAAATGTTTCTGGTTAGCAATGCATTCTCTGTTCCGCCGGCATTAAGAAAAATGCCTCCGCCAAGTGTAGATCCGTTATTCGTCAACTTACATTGTTCTACTGAGATACTCACATTTGCATAAATGCCAGCACCATGTTGAACATTAACATCAAAGCCTTTTATAGTGGTCAGTTCTGTGCTGAAAATATCTAAAGAATAGCCATTAATAATGTTGAAGCCGTTAATAAAATAGCTTTCGGGATTGCTTCCTAATGCAACGACTACGTGAAAGGAATTTTGTCCATTTGTATTCCCATTTAAAATTGATGCGTTTTGACTTGAAGGAATACGTTGCGACAAGGTGGTTTCGTTTCCTTCGAAACTGCCATATAGCTTTACTTTGTCTAGTAGTAAAAATGCGTTGTATCGACCATCTTGCTGTCCAAAATTGATGTCTTTGGCACTATATAGGGGGTGATAAGTCCCTTTGGCAACCCAAATTTGTTGAACCGTTTCGGGCGTATTTTCATTTAGCATTTTTGCGGCAATCAGTGCATCGGCCAATTCGCCAATGGCATTGTTCCAAGCACTTCCATTACCTGTTTCTCCTTTCTTAACATAAAGAATACCATTGGCATCGGGTGTTTGGGCAAAGCTAAAAGAGGCTAAAAAAATAAAGGAGAGAAAAAATGTAGTTGTTTTAATTTTCATGATGTTGAATTTGGTTTTTCATTGATGATTAAAAATGGCACTTTAATACACTTCCAATCAAATTTTAGGCGTTACAGAAACGTTACAGTTTCGATAATGATGAGCTGTATAGGGTAATTCAATTTGTCTATTGATTTCTGGGAGGTAGTAACATCAAAAAAACCTGACTTTAGTTTTACAACATGGAATTGTTAACTTGATAACTTTGCGAAACCAAATAGATAACTTAGTAACATGATTAACAGGGCGACTTACCAAGCGGCGCAAATTGTTGCGGCTACCATAGAAACGCATTTTGCCGAACACTTGGCAGAAGCTAGCGCTAAGGGAGAAATTGATTTGGCACCTCAGCCGCCAGCCCGAGTAATTGAAGCTATTTTAGATGCTGCTTTTTGGAGTAGCCTGCGAAAAGAAGAAGGACACTCTCCTAAAATTTCCATTGCATTTTTGCCGCCAGAGCAGGCGGTTAAGCCCTTATTGTTTAAACAGAATTTGCCTTTAAACCCTACGGTATTAACCAAATTGGCGCCTGGTGTGGAGCGTGGAGGAATCCACATTGGTGTATGGCACGACGGTTATGATCTTTATATTTGGGGAACAACTTTAAATATTCCGAATTATTGTTTTGTAGTTGACGTTTCGGAACCAGCCTTGTTGGTAGTGAAACACCGTAGAATGGCTGGCTATGGTAAATTTACCAATGTTGCGGTATTAAAAGGAGATCAGATAAAAATTGTGAATGAAAGTGCCCCTAAAATAGGAGAATGCCCAGGTATTTTATTGTCATTGCTTGATCTCACTGCCGATAGTTATTGGAATGATTCGGCTAATATTTTAATTCAGCTCTCTGTTTCTATGCGGGCACATGGTAGAGGTGGTGCGGTGCTCATTGTGCCTCAAGGTAATGATGATTGGAAGCAATCTGTTATACATCCTATCAGCTACTCGCTTACGCCTTCATTTAAAGGTTTGTCTGATTTGGTAAAGAAAGATAGAAGTGATGCCAGTGAAATTTTTTGGCAAACCGCTTTAAAAAGGGAAATAGATCATTTGGCAGGATTAACCGCAGTAGATGGCGCTACCATTGTGACGGATGAATATGAGTTGTTGGCTTTTGGTGCTAAAACTGGAAGAGCCAATAGTAGTGAGCATATTCACCAGATTTCTTATACAGAACCTATTAATAATGCAGAGGCTGTGGTGGTGCATCCAGCTAAAATAGGAGGGACAAGGCATTTGTCTGCAGCACAATTTGTTTTTGACCAACGAAATGCTTTGGCTTTAGTGGCCTCACAAGATGGTCATTTTACCGTCTTTAGCTGGTCGAAATCTTTGAACATGGTTCAAGCTCAGCGGATAGATGCACTATTGCTTTAGTTACATGCCGAATACGGCAAAAGCAACGGTGCCCAACAGCATCAAGATCATCACTATGCGATCGGCTTTTACTCTTTCTTTGTAGGTAGAGGGTTTAACCGTTCTTTTCTCTTTAGCTTTATAAAATGCGGCATTTGCCGAATGTACGTTTGCTATCATGACTACTCCTCCTTATGATAATTCACAAACAAAGACTAGGCCAGTTTGTGTGGAAATGTGAATAACTATCGTTTTTTATTTGTCAGATTTTTTTGTTTTAAAGCGATGCGTAAGCCGCAGATAGAAAGAGAGTTCTGTTGTGGTTTGTATTGATGAATGTAGGAATAGCATTTAAAGCTAGCTAAGTATGTTTTTAGCTCGTAAGCTTGTTGTGTTCTGCCATTTATTTCTTTATTTGTGACTCAAAAATAAGATAGAAATGAGCGGAGGTTGTTGTTTTAGCAATTGTAGAAGAATGTCTACGGATGGTGAAATTTATCAGTTATCTATTTGGTTTAGATAGGGGTCTTGCAATTTGTTCTTTTTTAGCGACTTGGCCTGTAGCAATGAGTAGACAAAACATTGAAACGGCCAACAAGTCTATGTCAATGATATACACGAAATGATATCCTGTATTTAATACAAAAGCTCTTATCTTTTTGAAGACAAGAGCTTTGTAAGAATGATTTTTTAAAATTATTTTTTGTGGAAGCGCATCACTACAATATCTCCCATAATCAAGTGTAGGGTGTTGTCCTTAATGTCGTAGTTGGTGATTGATGCTAAGGTTTTAAAATAGGTAGACTCACCACTTCCTTTGCAAGCCATTTTTGTAGAAGCAACAGGGCCAAAATTAAGATTGCCGCCATTGATTTTGATAGATGTGTTGTAGGTATTACAACTGCTATTGCCATTTGCTTTTTTGTTTGCCGTATCAAAAGTAATGATTGGTTTCTTGTTTGGATAAAGTCCGTCAAAGGTAATGCGGGGTCCAGAAATATAATCTAGCTCCCAAGTCCCATTTAAAGCTTTTTCTTTAGATGAAGCTGTTTCTTTTACTTCCTTGAATTTTGCTAATGGGGCCATACGTGCTTTATTGAGAGATAAAATGCCATCTTTTAAGGTATAGTTATCTGCGGCAGTAAATACAGCTCCTAAGCCTTGTTCTACACTCATATCAGGGCAAGCCATCATGGTAGACATCCCTTGTGAAAATTTGATGCGATTGTTAGCTGACAACGTAAAACTTCCACCTATACCATTACATCCGCCACTTGCGCTATAGCGTTTTTCATTTTCATCTAGTTTTAAGAATGGTTCTTTGCCATTCACTTTATCGGCAACAGATTTTCCATTTAATTCGATCAGCTTCCATCTCTTCCCTGTAATCACTTCTGAGGAAGTGGTCTCTGTTTTACCTTCTTTTTGGAATATTCCACAGCTACTCAAGCTCATGGTGATAGCGAGAGCGCTCATTACGATTGCATTTTTCATGTTAAGCATTTGTTTTAAAAAATATTTTAATTACTTCCACAATACCTGATGTTTATGGTGTTCTGTGGATTCTGTGGCCTAAGTTCAAAAAAGATGCCAAAGGGTGGCTTCCTCGCTATTTGTGTATTTTCTTCGAGGTTTTCCCTCGTTTTTTAACTGTTAGTCGGAGTTTGTTGAAGAGCTATGTTACTATGTGTCTACGTGGTTTGTTAAATCATGGAAAATATAAACACATAGACACATAGAAGGCCCGAACTCAAGTTTGATAATTATCTAACGGAAGTTGGATAATTCGTTGTAGGATGGTACTGTTTCTGGATTTTGGTGAGAAAGTATAAACAACAGGCGGAATCTATTTCCGCCTGTTGTTTATTTTAATGGCTAAGTAAATAGCTTTTAAAACCAGTAAAGTCTGTATTCAGTTCGTCGGCTTGTTTTAATCTGCCATTTAATTCTTCTACTGAGCTAGGTATTTCGATTTTAGCAGCTAACAACGGTGGAAAAATATCCGGGAATTTACAAGCATGTGCGGTAGATAAAAATACTGCTGCAGATTCATTATCAGTTTGTTGTCTAAATTTCTCTACAGCTAAGTACGCAATTGCCGTGTGTGGACAAGCGATATAATCGTATTTTTCGGCAATGGCTTTAATGCCTGCTAAAGTTTCTTCGTCCGTAAAACGATAAGCACTTATCACTTCTTTTAAAGCGGCAGTATCTTGCTTAAATAAATCCATAATGCGTACCCAGTTACTTGGTGCACCCACATCCATAGCATTGGCATAAGTTTGTACCGATGGTTTGGTTTCATAAACACCAGTTTCCAAGAAACGAGGCACGGTGTCATTTACATTAGTAGCCGCAATAAATTGTTTTACAGGCAAGCCCATTTTATAGGCGAGTAGTCCTGCGCCAATGTTGCCAAAGTTCCCGCTAGGTACAGAAAATACTACTTCCTTAAAACCTTTTCTTTTCAGTTGCGCATAAGCATTGAAATAATAAAAAGTTTGAGGAATAAGACGGGAGATATTAATGGAATTGGCCGATGTTAAACGGAACTTTTGGTTGAGTTCTTCGTCGGCAAAAGCTTGCTTAACCAAAGCTTGGCAGTCATCAAAAGTGCCATCAACTTCAATGGCTCTAATGTTTTGTCCAAGGGTGGTTAATTGTTGCTCTTGTATAGGACTTACTTTCCCTTTTGGATAAAGAATGGTTACCCTGGTGTTTGGAATGCCTAGGAAGCCTAATGCTACGGCACCACCAGTATCGCCTGATGTTGCCACCAAAACATCTAGCAATTGTTCACCGTCTTTAAGGTAGTAGCCCATTACACGGCTCATGAATCGGGCACCAAAATCTTTAAATGCTAACGAAGGGCCATGGAAAAGCTCTAACACAAAAGTATTGTCGTCCAAAGGAACTGCTGGAGCTTCAAAATTAGCAGCTTCTTCTACCAAGGCTTTTAAATCGTCGGCAGGAATTTCGTCTTTTAGTAAAGCTGAGGCTACTTCATAAGCAATTTCGGTAAGGGAGTATTTTTCGATGTTGTTGATGAAAGAAGCAGGTAGTTGAGGAATTACCTCAGGCATGTATAGTCCTTTGTCTAAAGGCATGCTGTTAAAAACAGCCTCTTTAAAAGAAACACGTAAGTCTTTATTGTTGGTTGAATAGAATTGCATTTTAGGGTATAAGGTTTAGGGTTATCAGGTATAAGTTTTAGGGTGCAAAGTTTAATCTTAAGCCTTGCACCCCAAACCTTACAGCTTTCTAGGTCCTTCAGTATTTACTTCAGATACATAAGCTTGGCTTTGAATATTGATTTGATGTAGGTGCATTTGTTGTGCTTTGGTAATCAGTTTGGCGCTTTCCTCATCTTTGGTTAAAGCAAACACCGATGGGCCAGAGCCTGAAATACCAAAACCTACAGCCCCATTTTCCATGGCTAATTTACGTAGCACTTCAAAATCGGGGATTAGGATAGAACGCGTTGGCTCAACCAAAACATCTTTCATGCTGCGGCCAACCAAATCCAAATCGTTTAAAAATAAGCCGCTCACTAAACCTGCCACATTTCCCCATTGGGTAACGGCATCTTTGAGTTGTACTTTGGCACGAATCATTTGGCGAGCATCCTTTGTCGGTACGTCTACTTCTGGATAAACAATCGCGGCGTACATACCTTGTGGTACTGGTAGGGAAATTACATCCAAAGGTTCGTAGCTTCGTACCAATACAAAACCACCCATAATCGCTGGTGCAACATTGTCGGCGTGTCCGTAACCACAAGCAATCTCTTCGCCTTTCATGGCAAACGGCACTAGTTCTTTCGCCGTTAGTAAATTACCCATGAGTTGGTTAATGGCATAAAGTCCTGCTACAGTACTGGCTGAGCTGGAGCCTAAGCCACTGCCAATTGGCATTTTTTTATGTAGTTCTATTTCTACTCCAATATCTTCTCTGCCGATATGGGCCAAATAATGCTTTACAGAAGCACTTACCGTATTTTTATCACTGTTTAGTGGAAGCTTCCCATCATCGCCAGTAATTTTTAGTAAGCGAACGCCTGGTTCTTCCACTAAGCGCATCACCACTTCGTCGCCAGGAGCATTTACGGCAAAGCCCAGTACGTCGAAACCGCATACTACGTTGGCTACAGTTGCAGGAGCAAAAACTTTGATTTCTGTTCCAAGTGTCGCTGCGGGTGGATTATCTATTTTAAGGTCTTTTATCATTTTTATTTTATCATTTTGTCATTCCGACAATAGGACGAATCTATAAGGAGATTCTTCGCTGCGTTCAGAATGACAAAGTTGTTGATTACGGAGTAGCTACGTTAATAATGTCTGCAAATACGCCAGCAGCAGTAACTTCGGCTCCAGCACCTGGGCCTTTTACTACCATCGGGCGGAACTTATATCTGTCGGTCACAAAAGAAATGATATTGTCGGCACCAGATAGGGCATAAAAAGGGTGGTCTTCCCCAACCATTTGCAAGCTGATTTCTACCTTGCCATCTTCTAGTTTTCCGATATAACGAAGTACTTTTTTCTCGCTTTCTGCCGTATTTTTCAAGTTTTCGAAATAAGCAGCATTGTTCTTTAGTTCTTCATAAAATGATTCTACCGAATCTGCTTTTAAACAAGCTTCAGGCAAAATGTTGTCGATTTTAACATCCGATGCTTCTAATGGATAACCCGCGTCTCTTGCCAAAATCAACATTTTACGCATAAAATCTTTGCCGTTCAAATCGTCACGTGGGTCAGGTTCGGTATAGCCTAAATCTTGCGCTTCTTTCACGATATCGTAAAAAGCTTTATCGCCTTTAAAGCTGTTAAAGATAAAAGAGATGGTTCCTGATAAAATGGCTTCAATTCTATCGATTCTATCGCCGCTCATCATTAGGTTTTTCAAAGTGCCTATGATTGGCAGGCCAGCGCCCACGTTAGTTTCGTAGTAAAAATCTACGCCGTGTTTTTTAGCCGTGTCTTTGAAAAGTTTGTATTGGGCAAATTCGGCAGAGTTACCTTTTTTATTGCAGGCCACAATGGATACACTGCTTTCGAAAACTTGTTTATAATAAGGAATTGGAGCCTCACTTGCTGTGTTATCTACAAAAACGCTATTCGCTAAGTTTAACGATTGCATTTTAGTTACAAATTCTGAAAGGTTGGCTTGTTCACCTTTTTCTTCCAAGGTAGCTTCCCAATGGTCAAGGTCAATGCCGTTAGCATCAAACACCATTTTTCTGGTGTTAGCAATGCCTACCACTTTTACTTGTAGGTCGTTTTTCTCTGCTAGGAATTGACTTTGCGCCTTAATTTGATTGAATAAGGTTTTTCCGATATTTCCTGTTCCTAAGCAGTATACGTTTAAAGTGCGTTTTAAATCTGTGTAAAAAGCATCATGTACTGCATTCAGGGACTTGGCTAAATCATCTTTATTGATGATTACCGAAATGTTATATTCCGAAGAGCCTTGTGCAATGGCTCTCACATTAATACCGTTACGGCCCAATGCATGGAACAATCTGCCGCTCATGCCTGGAGTGCGTTTCATGTTCTCGCCAACAATAGCCAATACCGCTAAATCACCTTCTACTTCTGGGTAAGCCAGTTTTCCAGCAGCTAATTCTAGCTCAAATTCTTTGTTGATGATGGTCACAGCTTTGGCGGCATCATGAGGATTAACTGCAAAAGTAATGCTGTGCTCTGAAGAAGACTGGGTAATTAGAATGACGTTGATTTGCTCCCTTGAAAGTAAAGAAAACAAACGTCCACTGAAACCAGCTTTTCCTACCATGCCGCTACCGCTCAAGTTAATGATGCTGATGTGGTTGATAGAAGAGATGCCTTTGATGGGTAAATCAGAAGGTTTGATGTTACTGCGGATGAAAGTACCAGGGAACTCAGGTTCGAAGGTATTTTTGATGACTAAAGGTATTTTTTTCGCAAAGGCAGGCACCATGGTTGGTGGGTAAATCACCTTCGCACCAAAATAGCTCAATTCCATGGCTTCGATATAGCTCAATTCATCTAGTGAAAAAGCTTTTTTAACAATGCGAGGGTCGGCAGTCATCATGCCGTTCACATCAGTCCATATTTCAATTTCGGCTACATTTAAAGCTGCGCCCCAAATCGCTGCGGTGTAATCAGAACCGCCACGGCCCAAGGTAGTTGTTTTGCCATCTTTGGTGCTGGCTATAAATCCAGTTACAAATAACACCTTGTCATTGTGCTGCTCATAAAACTCATTGATAAGGGCATCAGTTAAGGCGAAATCTACTCTTGCATTGCCAAAGTTGTTGTCGGTTTTAATCAGTTGAGAACCGTCCACAAATAAGGAGTTATCGAAATACTGGGTGGCAATGTGGCTCACCATCATGTTCGAACATCTTTCTCCAAAGCTCACAATGAAATCTTTGGTACGTAAGCTTAGTTCCTTTAAGCTTGCAACCGCCTGAAGGGCATCTTCCAATTCGTTGAAAAGGATTTTCAATTTGGTTAGAATTGGGTTTTGTGCTGCCGCGGGAAGTAAAGCTTTAACAACCTCGAAATGCTTTTTCTCCATTCCGTTAAGCTGTTCCTGATAGTTTTCACCTTTTTCGGCCAGTTCTGCCATCTCAAGAAGAAGGTTGGTTACTCCACTCATGGCCGATAATACAACTACCGGATTGGCATGTTTTCTTTCTTCTTGTACTAGTCTTAGCAGCGTTTTAATGTTTTCGGTGGTACCTACGGATGTACCGCCAAATTTGAGGACTTTCATTCGTTTATTTTATTAGTTTTCAGTGGTTAAAAAAAAAGCGCTCCCGAATTATCGGGAGCGCTTTTTGTGTTTTATGTTTTTTCAATTTTACACATGATTATTGCTCCCGATAGCTTTTGCCTCCGGTAATAATAATGGTGGTAATAATTGAAGAGTTAAAAATCATTTCTATTTGTTGGTGTATTTTGTACACTGCAAATAAGGATATTATTTTTTGTAAATGCAAATGTTTTTAGTGAATTTTTTAATTTTTTTAATCCTGTGTTGTGAAATTGATTAAATAGTTGGGGTAATTTTAATATATTCTAAAAATATCTAGTGTTTGACTAGTATTTTTTCAAAGCAAACACTGTTGTCTACACCTTCGTATTGTCCATAGTTTGGAATGATTTGATAGCCGTTCTTTTGATAAAGAGCAATGGCATCAGGTTGGCGTTTGCCCGTTTCGAGCACACATTTATGAAAATTCATTTCGTGCGCCCAATTTTCAAGATGCTGCAACAGAAGGCTAGCTGCACCTTTACCACGATAAGATGGTTGTGTGAACATCCGTTTTACTTCCATGGTATCGGCAGTATAGGCTTTTATAGCGCCGCAGGCAATAACCATTTCATTATCGTAAACCAATACTACATGGTTAATTTTGTCAATTTTGTTGTACTGGGCATAAAAGCCATGTTCTTCGCCATCTATCTGGGCTAATTCAGCATCTAATAATTTAACTAAAGCAATAAAATCAGGGTCGGCAGAAGTGGTTCTTTTAATAGTAAAAGGCATGGTTGAAGATTTGAGATTCAAATATAGTTTAAAGTATTAAACCTCGTAGGTTTCTAAAACCTACGAGGTTTGGTTGGGAGAACACAAAAAGATAAAAACATTTAGGCTAAAACTTAGCCAGTTTCTTAGTACTTTTGGCCGTTAAAATAGCAACCAAATATATTGATGAGCTTGTTTGAAGGATGAGCTTATTGCAACTCAAAATAGATAAAATAACAAATGAAAAACACCGCTTTAACCGAGAAACACATTTCGTTGGGCGCCAAGATGGTTCCTTTTGCAGGTTACAATATGCCTGTGCAATATGAAGGTATTAATGCAGAACACGCAACGGTGCGTAATGCAGTAGGCGTTTTTGATGTAAGCCACATGGGCGAATTTATCCTTAAAGGCGAAAATGCCTTGGATTTAATTCAACGTGTAACGAGTAATGATGCCTCGAAACTTTATGACGGCAAAATCCAATATTCATGTTTGCCTAACGAAACTGGTGGTATTGTTGACGACCTTTTGGTTTATCGTATTGACGAAAAAACATACATGTTGGTGGTGAACGCTTCGAACATTGATAAAGACTGGAATTGGATTCAAAAGTTCAACGATAAAGATGTGGAGATGCACAATATCTCTGATAAGACTTCTTTGTTGGCAGTGCAAGGGCCTAAAGCAGCGGATGCTTTACAGTCGTTAACAGATATTGATTTGGCTTCGATGGAGTACTACAGCTTCAAAAAAGGCAAATTCGCAGGTGTTGATAATGTATTGGTTTCGGCAACGGGTTATACTGGTGCTGGTGGCTTTGAGATTTATTTTGAAAACCAATACGCAGACCAAATTTGGGACGCTATTTTCAAAGCAGGTGCTGAGTTTGGCATTAAGCCAATTGGTTTAGGTGCTCGTGATACCTTACGCTTGGAAATGGGCTTCTGTTTGTATGGTAATGATATTGATGACACTACGTCGCCAATTGAAGCCGGTTTAGGTTGGGTAACCAAGTTTACCAAAGAGTTTACTAATTCGGCAGCTTTACTTGCTCAAAAAGAAGCAGGAGTAAGTCGTAAATTGGTAGGTTTTGAAATGATTGACAGGGGTATCCCTCGTCATGATTATGTGATTGTTGATGCTGATGGAAATCAGATTGGTAAAGTAACTTCGGGTACACAATCGCCATCATTGCAAAAAGCAATTGGTATTGCTTATGTAGCTAAAGAATTTGCCAAAGAAGGTACTGAAATCTTTATCGACATTAGAAACAATAAAGTAAAAGCCAAAGTAGTTAAGTTCCCTTTCTTGAAAAAATAAGATTTACGTATGGCGTTAGGCGTTTTAATTTTAACGCTTAGCGCTAAACGCTTAACCCCTTCGTATTATGCCCAAAATTGAAGTTTGTTTAACGCCTGCCTTGCTCGATTTATATCCAATCGAAAACAGTATAGTTGTAGTGATTGATATTTTAAGAGCTACCTCTTCTATTACTTACGGTATCGAGAATGGTGCTGAGGCCATTATCCCAGTAATGAATGTGGAGGATTGTTTGGCTTATGCTGATCAGGGTTATTTGTTAGCGGCAGAGCGTAATGGAGAAGTAGTTGAGGGCTATGATTTTGGGAATTCTCCTTTCTCTTACACCGCCGAAAAAGTAGCGGGAAAAACGATTGTACTTACTACCACCAATGGTACAAAAGCTATGCATTTGGCACAAGAAAGAGCTTATCAAGTCATCGTGGGTTCTTTTCTTAATCTTTCTGCAATTTGCGATTATCTCAAGAAAGAAAACAAAGATGTTTTATTGTTGTGTGCGGGTTGGAAAGATAATTTCAATTTAGAAGATACTTTATTTGCCGGTGCTGTTGTGGAACAGCTTCAAGGTGATTTTACTGTTGGTGATGATTCTAGTGTCGCAGCACTAGATATGTACCAATTGGCCAAAGGCGATTTACGTGGGTATCTTCAAAAATCTTCGCATAACCATCGTTTAATTAAGCTGAATATCGAAGAAGATGTTCGCTTTTGCTTAAAAATTGATGTTTGTAAAGCTATTCCTGTACTGCAAGGTGAGATGTTGATGGCTTTGAAATAGATAGGTGTTTATCTATTTACATCGAAAGAAACATACCAACCGTCAGACATCGGATTTAACGCTAAATCGTTATACTTGGCATTGATTTGTTCTAATGTGGAACCGCATGGTAAAGCTTTTGCTTTAAAGGTGTAATCCAAGGTGTCTATATCTCCTTTTAAATGAATGTACAGTTTGCGAGTATATACCGAGCCCCACTCAGGTAAGGGTTGGTTTGCTAATATCGGAATGTATATAACGTAATACTCCTTTTGATTTTCCTTAGAAATTTGAGCATTAAAACTCACTTCCTTTTGGTTTTCATCAAGTATTTTAATATCCGTAATAGCATAAGTACCAGCACTTCCTTTGAATAAAAAATCACCTGTGGATTTATCTTTAAAAGTGATGACCAATCTAGAGTCAAAGACAGAAGGAGGCGCATCGCGAGTATCGTCATCACAACCATAACTGCGTTTGCAAGAATAGGTGCCTAAACAATAAAGAGTGAAGAGGAGTAGAGCGATAATTTTTTTCATCCTTAAAGTTAGTTAAATCAGTTCAAGAAAAGTTAAGGTGGTGTTAAGTTTCTAAGTAGGGACAAATTGGTATTTAATTGTTTTTAGGCAATAGAAGTAATTTTTGTAAAACGAATGTTACTTAATGTATGGTTAAACTTCTCTAAACAATAAAGTTCTAACTTGCATAAATAAAACAAAACGAAATCAAATAAAACTAAATGAACGGTAGAAGGGAATTTTTACGAAAGTCGTTGTTGCTATCTGGTGCTGCGGGTTTAGCTAATACAATGCCATTATCCATCCAAAAGGCACTAGCCATAAATCCTAAAGACGGAAGTACTTTTTATGATGCAGAACACGTAGTAATTCTTATGCAAGAGAATCGCTCTTTTGACCATACTTTTGGCAGTTTGCAGGGCGTGAGGGGATTTAACGACCCTAGGGCGATTACTTTGCCCGATAAAAAACCAGTATGGTTCCAAACAGATGCACTTGGCAAAACTTATGCTCCCTTTCGTTTAAATATTAAAGATACCAAGGTGACTTGGATGGGTTCGTTACCACATTCCAGAGCTAGTCAGGTAGATGCCTATAATCAAGGTAAATATGATCAATGGCTTTTGGCAAAGAAATCTGGAAATAAGCAATATGCCCACATGCCGTTAACCATGGGCTATTACACACGTGAGGACTTGCCTTTTTATTATGCGATGGCCGATGCTTTTACCGTATGCGACCATAACTTTTGCTCGGCAATGACCAGCACTACGCCCAACCGCTCTTTCTTTTGGACGGGAAAAATTAGCAATGAAGAAAATGGATTGCCAAAGGCCAATATTAGGAATGACAATTTTGCCTATGGCAAGCACGCTTGGAAAACATTTCCAGAACTATTACAGGAAAATCAGATCAATTGGAAGTTTTACCAAAATGAAACCAGTTGTGGAGGTGGCTTTAAGGGAGAAGAACGTTCATGGTTGGCTAACTTTGGTTGTAACTTGCTTGAGTTTTTTAAGGCCTACAATGTGAAGTTTAAGGATAAATATGTAGAGAATCTTAAGAAACAAGTGGAGACGCTGCCTGTAGAAATTACCAAATTGCAGGAAGAAAGCCCTTCGAGTGAAGAAGCGTCCAAAAAGATAGCAAAAAGCGTAGCCGATAAAACAACTGCCTTAGAAAATGCCACTAAAGAACTCAATCAATGGGGTGAAGCTGAATTTGCAAAACTTAGCGTCCAGCAAAAGGAGCTTTTCAATAGGGCTTTTGTGGTCAATAAAGGAGATAAAAATTACCGACAAACTGCTACTTTAAAGCATAATGACAATGGGGTAGAAAGAGAGCTGGTAGTGCCAAAGGGCGATATTTTGTATCAGTTTAGAAAAGATGTGAACGAAGGTAAGCTGCCAACAGTTTCGTGGTTGGCTGGTCCACAAAATTTTTCAGACCATCCCAGTGCACCATGGTATGGTTCATGGCTAATTTCTGAGATTGTGGATATTTTAACTAAGAATCCAGAGATTTGGAAAAAGACCATTTTTATAGTTACATACGACGAAAATGATGGTTACTACGACCATGTAGTACCATTTTCTGTACCAGATGTCACCAAGCCAGACACAGGAAAAGTTTCTGCTGGGATTGATACCGAAATTGAACAGGTACGTTTGGCACATGAAGTGGCGCATGGTGTTCCACAAAAACAGGCTAGGGAAGCAGCCATAGGCTTAGGCTTTAGGGTGCCTATGTTGGTGGCTTCGCCATGGAGCAGGGGAGGAAAGGTGTGCTCTGAAGTTTTTGACCATACTTCTACCTTGCAATTTTTGGAAAACTTCCTGAATAAAAAATACAAAAAGAAAATTAAGATAGATAACATTAGTGATTGGCGCCGTGCCATTTGTGGAGATTTGACTTCTGTTTTTGAGCCATTTAGCGCAGGTAAAGAAAGTTTGCCTTTTCAAAATAGAAATGAATTTATCTCTTTGATACATAATGCAAAGTTCAAAAAGGAACCTGGTAATTTTATCGAATTGGATGAAGCAGCCATTGCAAGAGTAAAAAAGGAAACTAAGTTTGATGACTTGATGGCTCCGCAGGAAAAAGGGGTTAGAAAGGCATTAGCTTTGCCTTACCAATTGGAAGCTACAGCAAGTCTTAGTTCAGATAAAAAATCATTCTCGATAAGAATGAAAGCCGACAATCAGGTTTTTGCCGACCGTTCTGCTGGTGCTCCCTTCAATGTATATTCTCCTTTAGCTTACAAAGTAGATAAAATAGCGGAAGTGGGTAGAAATTGGTCTTTTGCTGTAAAAGCAGGTGACGAAATCAGCTACCAATGGCCATTGCAAAAATTTGACGGAGAAAAATACGACTTGAGGTTACATGGCCCGAATGGTTTTTTCAGGAATTTCAGAGGGAATACTAGCGACCCTTTGACGGTTGATTTTTCGGTAGAACTCAATAGGTTAACCAAAAAGCCAACAGGCAAGGTGCTCATTTCATTGAACAATACTTCAAATCAACAACTAACGGTACAGGTTAACGATAAATCATACCGACAAGCTCCCCTAAAAAAGGAATTGTCTGCCGGAGCTAAAGGAACCTTGTTAATTGACGTTGCTAAAAATCATCATTGGTACGATATTGAAGTTAAAGTACAGGGCAACGAGTCCTTTTACCAGCAGTTTGCGGGGCACATTGAAATGGGAAGTACCAGCTTCACCGATCCGTTAATGGGCCGTGTTTGAGTTGCTAAAGCCTATTAAAGGATTTCTTTGTGCAGCAAGAAGTTGTTGAAAGCTTTCACTGTCTCTGATAGTTTTCAACGTTTCTTCGTGAGCCAGCCAGTAAATGGTTTCTGCTTTTCTGGTATCAAAGGTGTTGATTTCGCCCATGCCTTTGGGTTCAATCATCAGGTGGCAGAACCTAGATTTTCTTTCCATGTCATGGTTAATGGACATGATGGCGGCTCTTTGCATTAATCGAGTAATGCCTACAATCTTGTCTACTGCTTTTAAATGGTTGCAGGTTGAGCCAATGATATAGTCGCTGTTGTTTAACAATGGTTCTACAGGGAAATTATTCAATACCCCACCGTCTACATGCATCTGGTCATGAATCATAATGGGTTTAAATACTCCGGGTATACAGCATGAAGCGTGTATTGCTCTAATTAGAGGCCCTTTGCTAAAATAAGCAACATTCCCTTCACTAAAATTAGTGGTACAAATGGTTAAGGGCGTTTTTAAATCTTCAATATGTGCAGGAAGGTACTCTTTAAAAATATCTCCAGTTTTTTCAATGTTTATCAAGCCTAATGACCCCAATGCTGGTCTTACAAATTTAATTAGGCGAGTTTTCATGAAGATGTTAAAAGCCTCTTCTGGGTCGATACCTGCGGCATAAAAAGCACCAGCAATTGAACCTGCGCTGGTTCCTACAATATGGTCAAATTTAATTCCTGTTTTCTTTAGGGCACTCAGCACGCCTAAATGGGCAATGCCTCTTATTCCGCCTCCACTTAATACAATCCCGATTTTCATATGTGTGTTAATGTGATAGTTGTTAATATGATAATTGGATAATGTGATGATTTGCTAGTTAGGACATCATCACATTCTCTAATCATTATTTACTTGGTTTTGGCTTATACTTTGACTTCGTTAAAATGGTTTGAGCATCAGTGTCAGCCATTAATTGTTGCAGGGTTACGTCCGGATTTTCTTTCATGTATTTCCTTACAATTTGCCAGCCTGTCCATACACCCAGTTTTGGAGCCGATTCATTCTTTTCTCCTAACCCAGGAGTAAATGGCCCTTCACTTAAAAACACCTGTATTTTTGGATAATCTGTTTCGTAAAGCAAATTACTTTCTAAATAATAGGCCCAAAGCTCTGTTTCGAAGCTTTTACACCAATCTAGCTGTTTTTGGGTATAGCCAATTTTAACGCTATCTGGTGTGCCTTCAGGCAAAATTTGATCCATAAAGTACAATATTTTACCATTATAAACCATTTTTGCCAACAAGCTGCGATCTTCATCTCTCTCCTTAAATAGATTTTCGCGTACGTAATATTCGCTTACTCGAGGAACAATATATTCAGGAGTAAATCGTCTGGAAATGTATAAAGGTATACTTTTTACTAGTGCGCCGTAAAACTTGCTGTCCTTGCCTAAAAACATATCCAGGCCAATGCCTACGTAGTCATCTCCAATGGGCGTTTGGTAAGCAAATCCAGATAGGAAGCCTATAAAACGGGGCATAGGCGCTTTAGGATAATAGTATTTAATGTATTTGAAGGATTGGGTTAAATCACCTTCAACTTTGTTAAGGTTAGGGAATACGCTATCTACCTCTTTGTTAAGGTCGGTATAAGCTTTGTCCTCATAAATACCCTGAAGTACTTCTAGGCTGGTAAAGCTATCATTGCCCACCATTTTGTTAATGAAGTCTTCGTAAAATGCACCGTATTTTTTGTGCAATAAGCTATCTGTTAATTTAATGTCTTTTCCTCGGTGTTGATATAAATCTTGATCAAATCTTTCTATTTTTATGGCAAGATCAATTTTGCTCACATCGGGCTTGCCGCTGTTGCTGCACGAAAAAAATAGGGCAGCGCACAAAAAAAATAAATAACTTTGGCGAAGTTTCAATAGTTGTATCATTGATAACAAATATATAAACTACAGGGTAGGAAACCATCATCATTTACAAAATCATGATGTAGCCCTAACAATTTAAAAACAACAAAAATCTTTGTTCATGAAAAGAATACTTTTAGCATCATTATTTATTATTGCCACTACACAAGTTTTTGCACAAGTGAGATTGGGGCTTACCGCACATCCTAACTTTGGATTTCTGAAAGTGGAAAATGGAAAAGGTAATGGTGTAAGTACTGGTTTTAGCTACGGCTTAATGAGTGATTTTGAGTTTGCAGAAAACTATAGCTTTGCTACTGGTTTAACCGTAACCACTATTAATGGAAAAGCCTCAATCCTCAACTACGAACCTTATTATTTGCTTTCTAGTAGTTCTATCGGTAACTCTACTGAATATGATGTGAAGTTTAAGATGCAATATATTGAAATCCCACTATCTGTTAAGTTGAAAACTGACGAAAATGATGGGATGAAATGGTATGGGCAATTTGGTTTAACAGCTGATATTCGTATTGGAGCTAGACAAGATGTGAAGAGTGGTAATAACACATATGCTGATAACGCTAAGGCAACTGATCTTACTAAATTTTTAAGAGCAGGAATGATTATAGGCGGCGGAATGGAATACCGTTTGAGTGGCAAAACCAGCTTAGTGACTGGCTTAACTTACAATAACGGTTTAACCAACATTGCAAAAAATAACGAGTCTATTCGCAACCACTATGTGGCATTAAACATTGGCGTATTTTTTTAACAAACGCTAGAGTCCTTTCAAATCAAACAAGCCTCATTAAGGCTTGTTTTTTATATTTATAGCATAATACAGACCATGAAAATAGCACTGGCACAACTTAATTACCATATTGGGAATTTCGAAAACAACACTCAAAAAATCATTGCAAATATAGCCGCGGCAAAAGCGAAAGGGGCTGATGTGGTGGTGTTTGCTGAGTTGGCAATCAGTGGTTATCCACCTCGCGATTTTCTGGAATATGAAGACTTTATATCACTTTGCGAAAAGGCTGCACAGGAAATTGCCGAGCATTGCAATGATATTGCCTGTGTGATAGGTTTACCCATTAAAAACCCAGTGATTGAAGGGAAGGACTTGTTCAATGCCGCTTATTTTATTGCCGATGGTAAGGTGAAGCAAGTGGTAAAAAAAGCATTGCTTCCTACTTACGATGTATTTGATGAGTACCGCTATTTTGAACCTAATACGGTATTTGATTGTGTAGAATTTAAGGGGAAGAAAATTGCCCTTACCATTTGTGAAGACCTTTGGAACATTAACGACAATCCTTTGTACGTTTCGTGTCCAATGGACGAATTGATCAAGCAACAGCCAGATTTGATGATTAATATTGCTGCTTCGCCTTTCGACTATGGACATGATGAAGACCGCATCAAGATTTTGGCAGATAATTCCAAGAAATATCAATTGCCTTTGTTTTATGTGAACCAAGTAGGGGCGCAAACGGAAATTATTTTTGATGGTGGTTCATTGGTATTTGACCAAGAAGGGGCATTAAAAGCCGAAATGAAATATTTTGAGGAAGACCTTCAGCTATTTGATTTGGACGAAGTGCAGAATGTTAAGAACAAATATCCTGCTGCAGAACGTGCTTCGGATATTGAACAGATACACGATGCACTGATTTTGGGCATCAAGGATTACTTTGCTAAATCTGGTTTTAAGAAAGCAGTTTTAGGTTTGTCAGGTGGCATTGACTCGGCAGTAGTTTGTGCTTTAGCTTGTAAGGCTTTAGGTGCCGAAAATGTAATGGCAGTTTTGATGCCTTCCAAATATTCTACAGACCACTCCATTAAGGATGCTTTGGATTTGGTGAATAACATTGGTTGTAAGCATGAAATTATTCCTATTAAAGAAGCTGCCGATGCTTTTGATAGTATGTTAGCCAAACCTTTTGAGGGCTTGCCTTTTAACTTGGCCGAAGAAAATATCCAAGCTCGTTCCCGTGGTATTGTGGTGATGGCGATGTCTAATAAATTTGGGTATATTCTGCTGAATACCTCTAACAAAAGCGAATGTGCTGTAGGTTATGGTACCTTGTATGGTGATATGTGTGGAGCCATTAGCGTGATAGGCGATGTTTACAAAACACAGGTGTTCAACTTAGCTAGATATATCAATAAAGACCAAGAAATTATTCCTGTCAATACGATTGTAAAACCACCTTCAGCAGAGTTGCGCCCTGACCAAAAGGACTCTGACTCGCTACCGGAATATGATGTTTTAGACCAAATTCTTTACCAACATATTGAATTGAAAAAAGGGTCACGTGAAATCATTTCACAGGGTTTTGATGAGGCTTTGGTGAAACGTATTTTGCGTATGGTTAACCTCGCGGAATTTAAGCGTTACCAAACACCGCCAATTTTAAGGGTTTCGCCAAAGGCTTTTGGAATGGGCCGTCGCATGCCTATTGTAGGTAAGTATATGGATTAATGATATAGTATTGCCATTTCTTTCTCCTTTTCAAGGAGAGAGTTAGAGAGAGGTTTTATCATATAATTAGGTGTTAGCTTTTATAAGACTTACGAAGTTTTCAAAACTTCGTAAGTCTGTCTTGGAACTTGGGCTTTTCTAACTAATCTATTGATTGTTCAGGGCTGGTGATTTGCTTTTCTTCTTTTTTGGCCAGTAAAGTTTGCAGTAGAAGTAATCCGATGCCTGTCATGATAGAAACATCGGCCATGTTAAAAATACCAGTTTTAAACAGGATGAAGTCCATATGTAGGAAATCGGTAACGGAGCCGTATACAATGCGGTCGTAAATGTTGCCAATGCCGCCTCCAATTAAAAAACAGATACCTATTTGCATTAAGCGAGGTAGATTGCGATTGCTATAAAGAAACCATAAGCCATAACCCAATACCAAAATAGGCATTACCGTTAATAAAGCTACTCTTACAAAATCAGGCAGGTTGCTGCCGGCACTTAAGAAAGCACCAGTGTTTTCTACCTTGGTTAAGGTAAAGCGGTCTTTAATGATACTGATTTGCTCGTAAGGTTCTATGCTTTTTCGGGCAATTACTTTCGAAACTTGGTCGCAGCCTAAGTTAAGGGCTACAATCACTAAAAGGAAAGCAAACTTGATAGATTTCTTTTGATTAATCATTTCTTATGAGATAGGGTTAGCCACAGGTGTACAAATGATTTTAATTCAATTTTTGTCTGTGGCTATCATATTATTTCAAAAACCATTTTTTCAGGATGATAAATCCTGCCGCTAATAACGCTAAAATACTACTTACTATTGCCACCATATCGCCATGTTTTACATAGAAGGTGATATTGTCGTTAAGGTTGATGTCTGCTTTTAGTGCAGTGCGTGTCCACCATTTCGATTGTTGCACTATATCCCCACGTTGGTTAATAAAACCTGATATGCCTGTGTTTGCTGACCTCACTACATATCTTCTCGTTTCAATGGAACGTAGTTTTGCGTACAATAAATGTTGGTCTTTACCAGAAGTGTTACCCCACCAGCCGTCGTTGGTGATGATGGCAATAAATTGGGCACCATTTTTTACAGCTCCCGCAATCCAGTCGCCCCAAATAGACTCGTAGCAAATTACAGGTGCTACTCCAATGCCGCTATAGGCATAAAAAACACCTGGTTCCTCTTGCCATCCGTATCCACCTGTACTACCACCAAGTTGTGCAAAAACAGGGATTAGAAACGAAAATACCTTAGGAAACGGAAGTTTCTCTACCCCTGGTACTAGTTTTGATTTATGATAGAAAGAAACATTAGCTGAATTTTCAATTTGTACCGCCGCGTTATAATTATCGTAAAAGCCTCCGTTAGGATTTTCTTTAGCAGAAATGGTCTTTTTATCATTATAAAACTTCACACTCTCAATACCAGTAATGAGCGTGCCATTTTTGTATTTTGATAGAAACTGTTGCGCTAATAAAAAATTATAGTCGGTTCTTATTCTGTCTTCATCTGCATATTTTGGAATAGCAGTTTCTGGCCATATAAAATATTCGGTGTTAGTTTGTCCAACAGAATCTGAAAGGCGGGTTAAAATTTGCATTTGCTCAGCTGCCGAGATTGCACCATATTTTTCATAAGGGTCAATGTTCGGCTGAACCGTCACTACATTTACGGGAACACTTTTCTCTTCGTAATTTTTGTATCGGTAAAGGGAATATCCGATAGGTAAAATGAGGAGCAAAGCCCAAATTCCTGCCAGTTTATATTGCTTTTGGCTTTTAATTTTTTGATAAGCTTCAAACGCTAAAATGTTGCTTAGTAAAATCCATAGCGAACCTCCGTAGACACCCGTAACCTCGTACCATTGTACAATTTGGTGCATGCCAGCAAAGCCGTTCCCTAAAGTCATCCAGGGAAAAGCCAGGTCCCAAGTTTGGTGCAGGTATTCCATGCTGATGTAGAACGCAATGAGACCAGTATAAGCCAAAGGTTTGCTGGTATAGGTGCTTAATCGGTAATACATCCAAACGGCGAAGGTCATTAACAGCGCTCCTAGTCCATAAGGAATTAACGAGACTAAGAGTGAAACTATAGTGCCCACCAATCCTGTATTTACGGCGTTAATAGAGTTAAATACCCAGTAAATAGAGGCAGTGTTCCAAACTAAAAAGCAAAGTCCTGCGGTAAGGAATATCTTTTTGCCTGTTTTCTTTTCGGAGTTTGTTTTGAGGTGATTGATGGCAATCAACAGAGGGACTAGTCCAACAAAAAGTAATGGTGCTAGCCAGTTATGCGGTGGCCAAGCCAACCACATGATAAAGGCGCTCACTAATGCGAGCAGTGTTGTTTTTTTTGTCATTTTTAGTTTTCGTCATTGCGAGGCACGAAGCAATCTCAAAGCGGTTCGCCTTACATTAGTTGTAGGATTGCTTCGTGCCTCGCAATGACGTTAAAGTTACCTACATGCTATCTAAAATAGCCGCTTTTTTATACTCATACTCCTCACGGGTAATCAGCTGTTTGTCGTATAGAGTTTTTAGCTTAACTAATTTTTGCTCAATTTCGTCTTCTTTGCTGGTCTCTACCACAGTAGTTTCAGGAATTACAATTGCTTCTTCAATAGGCAATTCAATTACTGGTGTAGCAGTTGGCGTAGGCATGTTGAAAGAAGAGGCCGAAGCTCTGTTTTCTTCCAATTTTTGTTGCCTCAACATTTCTTTATATTCCTCTAACTGTTGGTTTGCTGCTTGGTGTAGCTTACGAACCTGAACTTTAGGAATGAAATCAGTTACAATGTTTTCGCCCGATTGTGGTACACAAATAAATTTCGAACCTAAAAGACCTTCTTTAAAAGAAACTTCTTTAATGTTTTTCCAAGAGATATCCTTGAAATTCATGGTTAAGCCCAAATTGCTTGGCGAGCAATAAAAAATCCTTTTGTTGCTAATGGCAATGCAGTCGGGAAGAAGGTTTACCGCAGGTTTTTTTTGTACAGCTAAGTATAAAATTTCCTCGCCGCTGGTTAATAAATCGTTTAACTTACCAGCTACTTTTTCAACGGCCTTTGGGTCTTGCTCGTCGGCCAAAAATCTATCTATGTTAATCATTTTCTTTTATCAGTT
>Ga0206117_100178_pt1 | contig 98225 bp, 91 predicted proteins | sample 3A5Ametagenome_FD_177997 | JGI IMG/M metagenome (GOLD analysis project Ga0206117, IMG submission 177997) | Enriched microbial communities from leaf-cutter ant dump, University of Wisconsin, Madison, United States - 3A5A | ecosystem: Environmental > Terrestrial > Nest > Insects nest > Nest dump...
TCGGCGCTTGGGTGAAAGGAGGAGGGGTGAAATCTCCCACGGTCTGTACTGCGGCAAACAGTCAGAAGCTGGCTTTGTCCCTCCTCCTCCCTTCAAGTCCTACCATACAAGCTGGCTTGCCAGCGATAGGGCCCTCAAGAGCACAGCAAGCTTGAAGTAACATTCCTTTTTCGAATGTTCCCCCGCGAAATTGATCGTTTGTCCATTCCCCGCCGAATCACAACACTGCCCGTCAATAACAACGTGACAACGATGGGCAGTTTGCGATGCGAATCGAGCGAAATTTTGTTGATGGCCACTTCATCGAGCCTGCCGGCACGGCGCGGATCGCCGTGCAGGATCCCGCCACCGAGGCCCAGGTCGGCGAAGTCGTCGCCGCCACCGTCAGCGAGGCCGTCGCTGCCGTCGACGCCGCGGCCGCCGCGCAGAAGACCTGGGGCAAGCTGACCAGCATCCAGCGCGGCGACCATCTGCGCGCCTTCGCCGATGCCCTCGAGGCCCGCGCCGTGGCCATCGGCGAGGCCCTGGCCGCCGAGTCCGGCAAGAGCCTGGACGATGCCAGCAACGAAGCCCGCTACGCGGCGCAGATCACCCGCTACCACGCCGAATGGGCGCGCCGCATCGAAGGCGAGATCATCCCCAGCGACACCCCCGACGAGCGCCTGTTCCTGCACCGCGAGGCGATCGGCGTGGTGGCCTGCCTGATCCCCTTCAACTATCCGGTCTACACCCTGCTGCGCAAGGTCGCCCCGGCGCTGATCGCCGGCAATACCGTGGTGGTGCGGCCGAGCAACAACACGCCGCTGTCGGCCTTCGAGATCGCCCGTGCCGCCCAGCAGGCCGGGCTGCCGGCCGGGGTGCTGAACATCCTGACCATGGACCACGCCACCGCCGCCAGCCTGTGCACGCACAAGGCGGTGGGCCTGATCACCCTGACCGGCAGCGTCAACGCCGGACGCATCGTCCTCGACTACTGCAAGGAAAACATCGCCAAGCCCTCGCTGGAGCTGGGCGGCAAGACCCCGGTGATCGTCGAGGCCGATGCCGACCTGGAACAGGCCGCCAGCGCCATCGTCGCTTCCAAGACCACTCATTGCGGCCAGCTGTGCACGGCGGTGGAACGGGTCTATGTCCACGACAGCGTGCATGACCGCCTGCTGCAGCTGCTCAAGGCCAAGTTCGCCGCCGTGCGCTTCGGCGACCGCGCCGAGGACCCGAGCCGCATGGGGCCGCTGGTCAATGCGGCGGCGCGGCGCAACATCCACGCCATGGTCGAGCGTGCCGTCGCCGCCGGCGCGGTGCTGGAAACCGGCGGTTTCATTCCGCAAGGGGCCGGGCATTTCTACCCGCCGACCCTGCTCAGCCACTGCCGCCAGGACATGGAGATCGTCCAGGAAGAAACCTTCGGTCCGGTGCTGGCACTGCTCGGCTACCACGACATCGACCAGGCCCTGGAGATGGCCAACGACCATCAGTTCGGCCTGTCCTCGGTGCTGTTCAGCGAGAACTACCGCACCACCATGAAGGTCGCCGCCGCCATCGAGGCCGGCGAGCTGTACGTCAACCGCACCCCGGCCGACCCCTACCAGGGCTTCCACGCCGGCTGGAAACGCTCGGGCCTGGGCGGCGATGACGGCAAGCACGGGATGCTCGAATTCACCCAGACCCGACTGGTGGTCATGAAGTACTGAGCCTCAAGCGGCAAGCTACAAGTTTCAAGCAATCCGCGTCGCGCTTTTGCTTGCCGCTTATCGCTTGCAGCTTGCAACTCCCTAATAAGAACAACAGAGATTTCACTTATGTCCAAGCATGCTGCTGCTGTCCCGGATTCCGCCCTCGTCAAGGGCACCAGCGACAAGGGAAGTCGCTATTTCCAGTTGATGCTGCTGGTGCTCGCCGCCGGGGCGATCTACCCGATCCTCTACCTGCGCCAGGTCTACCAGACCACCATGCTCGAGGTGTTCCAGATCAGCCATGCCGAACTGGGCTACCTGTACTCGATGCTCGGTACCATCTTCCTGCTCAGCTACCTGCCCAGCGGCTGGCTGGCGGACCGCATCGCCCCGCGCTTCCTGATCTTCTTCTCGCTGGTGGCCACCGGCGCCCTCGGCCTGTGGTACTCCACGGCGCCGGGCATGAGCGGCCTGCTGGTGATCTTCGGTTGCTGGGGCCTGACCACCGGCCTGACCTTCTGGGCCTCGGTGCTCAAGCGGGTCAAGATGATCGCCCATCATTCCGAGCAGGGCCGCTTCTTCGGCATCCTCGACGGCGGTCGCGGCCTGGTCGAGGCGCTGCTGGCCACCGTGGCCCTGGCGCTGTTCGCCCTGGCCACGGAAACCCGCGGCGAGTCGGTGGCCGAGGGCTTCAGGCATGTGGTCTACCTGTATTCCTTCACCTGCATCGTCATCGGTTGCGTGCTGGTGCTGCTCAAGGACCCCAGGTCCATGGAGGAGGCCGCGCCGGTGGAGAAGGGCAAGTACAACCTGCTCGGCGACCTGGCGACCCTGGTGAAGATCCCCGAGCTGTGGCTGGTGACCGCCATCGTGTTCTGCGGCTACCACATCTTCTGGGCCACCTACAGCTTCTCCGACTACCTGCAGGGCAGCGGCATGACCGCAGTCATGGCCGGCACCATCACCACCATCAAGCTGTGGATGCGCCCCATCGGCGGCATCGGCGGCGGCTGGCTGGGCGACCGGTTCAGCAATGTCTCGGTGCTGATCGTCGCGCTGCTGCTGGCGACCCTGGGCATCTTCGGCCTGATCGTCTTCCCGGCGCTGAACAGCCTCGGCCTGCTGATCGCCACGGTGATCTTCATCGGCCTGATGACCTACGCGATCCGCGGCCTGTACTGGGCGATCCTGGATACCTGCGCCATCCCGCTGCGCATCACCGGCCTGGCCATCGGCATCGTCTCGGTGGTGGGCTACCTGCCGGACACCTTCATCCCGCTGATCAACGGCTACCTCACCGAACACTACCCGGGCGCCCTGGGCTACAAGCTGTACTTCGGCTACATCGGCGCCGTGGGCCTGGTCGGCACCCTTGCCGCGGTGGTCCTGCGTGGCCGGGTCAAACGCAAACAACTTCTGAACACTGGTGCCTGAGATGAAAATCGTCGCGCTCGAAACCCATATCGTCGCCGTCCCGCCACCGCACATCGGCGGCATGTACTGGCTGTTCGTCAAGCTGCGCACCGGCTGCGGCATCGAAGGCGTCGGCGAGATCTACGCCGCCACCTTCGGTCCCAAGGCCATGCTGCCGATCATCGAGGACGTGTTCGAGCGCCACCTGCTCGACCAGGACCCGCACCATGTCGAACGCTTCTTCCGCCAGGCCTATTCCAGCGGTTTCACCCAGCGTCCCGACCTGACCATGATGGGCGTGGTCAGCGGCCTGGAGATGGCCTGCTGGGACATCGTCGGCAAGGCGGCGAACAAGCCGGTCTACGAGCTGCTCGGCGGCAAGGTGCATGAGCGCCTGCGCTCCTACACCTACCTGTACCCGGTCAACAGCCAGGGCGAGTACGACTACGACGACCCGGACCTGGCCGCCGAATGCGCGGTGCAGAACATGAACAAGGGCTTCACCGCGCTGAAGTTCGACCCGGCCGGCCCGTACACCGCTTACTCCGGCCACCAGCTGTCGCTGGAAGTGCTGGAGCGCTGCGAAACCTTCTGCCGCAAGATCCGCGAGGCAGTGGGCAATCGCTGCGACCTGCTGTTCGGCACCCACGGGCAGATGGTGCCGTCCTCGGCGATCCGCCTGGCCAGGCGCCTGGAGAAATACGACCCGCTGTGGTTCGAGGAGCCGATCCCGCCGGGCCAGGAAGACGCCATGGCCCAGGTCGCCGGCAAGACCAGCATCCCGATCGCCACCGGCGAGCGCCTGACCACCAAGTACGAGTTCTTCAAGCTGCTGCAGGCCGGTGGCGCGTCGATCCTGCAGATGAACGTGGCGCGCTGCGGCGGCCTGCTGGAAGCGAAGAAGATCGCCAGCCTGGCCGAGGTGTACTACGCGCAGATCGCCCCGCACCTGTACAACGGCCCGATCGGCGCGGCGGCCAGCTTCCAGCTGGCGGCGTGCACGCCGAACTTCCTGATCCAGGAAAGCATCGAGACCTGGGGCGGCTTCCATGCCGAGGTGCTGAAGAAGCCGCTGCAGTGGGAGGACGGCTACATCATCCCGTCCAGCGAGCCGGGCCTGGGCGTCGAGCTGGACATGGACGTGGTGCGCGCGCACACGCCATACACCGGCCAGCGCCTGCACCTGCAGATGGCGGCCAACCCCGTCGATGTGCGCGACACCTCGCCAGCCAAAGGCTGACCCTCTGTCCGCCCGGCAACGGGCGGCGTTTTTCCCGACTTACGCGGTAACTTGCATGACTTACGACTACATCATCGCCGGCGCCGGCGCCGCCGGTTGCGTCCTCGCCAATCGCCTCTCGGCGTCGGGCCAATACTCGGTGCTGCTGCTGGAGGCAGGCGGCAAGGATGATTCCTTCTGGTTCAGGATCCCGGTCGGCTTCGCCAAGATGTACTACAACCCGACCTTCAACTGGATGTACTACAGCCAGCCGCAGAAGGAACTCGGCCAGCGCGCGCTGTATGCGCCGCGGGGCAAGGTGCAGGGCGGCTCCGGCTCGATCAACGCGATGATCTACGTGCGTGGCCAGGCCCATGACTTCGACGACTGGGCGGCCAACGGCAACGACGGCTGGGGCTTCAAGGACGTGCTGCCGTATTTCCGCAAGCTGGAGAACCATCCGCTGGGCGACAGCGAGTACCACGGTGGCAGCGGCCCGATCAGCATCACCCCGATGCAGGGCCAGACCCACCCGATCTGCGAGGTCTTCCTCAAGGGCTGCGAAGAGCTGGGCTACCCGCGCAGCGACGACTTCAACGGGCCGCGCTTCGAAGGCGCGGGCATCTACGACGTCAACACGCGCAACGGCCAGCGTTGCTCCAGCAGCTTCGCCCACCTGCACCCGGCGCTGGGCCGGGCCAACCTCAAGGTCGAGCACCATGCCCTGGTCGACCGGGTGCTGTTCGAGGGGCAGCGGGCAACCGGCGTGCTGGTCAGCCAGAACGGCGTCAGCCGCCACTTCGTCGCGCGCAAGGAAGTGATCCTGTGTGCCGGCGCGGTGGACACGCCGAAGATCCTGCAACTGTCCGGGGTGGCCGATCGCCAACTGCTCGAGCGTCACGGCATCGCCCAGGTCAAGCAATTGCCGGCGGTGGGTCGCAACCTGCAGGACCACCTGTGCGTCAGCTACTACTACAAGGCCAACGTGCCGACCCTCAACGACCAGCTCAGCTCGCTGCTCGGCCAGCTCAAGCTGGGCCTCCAGTACCTGCTGACGCGCAAGGGCGCGCTGGCGATGAGCGTCAACCAGGCGGGCGGTTTCTTCCGCGGCAACGACCAGGAGCAGAACCCCAACCTGCAGCTGTATTTCAACCCGCTGTCGTACCAGATCCCCAAGAACAACAAGGCCAGCCTCAAGCCCGAGCCGTATTCCGGCTTCCTGCTGTGCTTCAACCCGTGCCGGCCGACCAGTCGCGGGACGATCGAGATCGCCTCGGCCAATCCACGCGATGCGGCGCTGATCGACCCCAACTACCTGAGCACCGAGAAGGACCGTGACGAAGCGATCCAGGGCAGTCGCCTGATGCGCCGGATCATGCAGGCACCGGCGCTCAAGGGCATCACCGTCGAGGAGGTGCTGCCGGGGCCGGCGGTGGACAGTGACGAGCAGATGCTCGCCTACTTCCGCGAGAACTGCGGCTCGATCTACCACCTGTGCGGCAGCTGCGCCATGGGTGCCGACGAGGCGACCTCGGTGGTGGACAAGCGCCTCAAGGTGCATGGCCTCGCGGGGCTGCGGGTGGTGGATGCGTCGATCTTCCCCAATGTCACCTCGGGCAATACCCATGCGGCGGTGCTGATGGTGGCGGAGAAGGGTGCGGACCTGATCCTGGCGGATGCCTGAAAAGGCAGTTGCAAGCTTCAAACTGCAAGCTGCAAGAAAAAGCGGGTGTTGATGCGGACTGCTTTTTCTTGCAGCTTGCAGCTTGCAGCTTGTAGCTGCCCTGTAATATCGGCTGGCCATATTAGGCGACCTTCTCATAACGACAATGGCCGCCAACCATGCTTTTCACCCGTCATCGCCTTGCTCTCTGCGTTGCCCTCGCCAGCGCTTCCTTCGCTCCATCGCTGTTCGCCAAGGACTATTCGATCACCAGCGCCACCACCGATACCCTGGAACTGAAGAAGGGCGACAACCTGTCGGTGTCGGCCAAGGGCAGCATCGTTTCCAGCAAGGACGACGGGGTGATCCTGCCCAAGCACACCAGCGGCACCACCCTGACCGTGGACAACGCCGGGACCATCCGCTCCACCACCGCCCGCGGCATCGATACCAAGGACGAAGGCGAGGACGTCAGTGCCTACGTGATCAACAACAAGGCCGGCGCGCTGGTCCAGGGGGTCAACGACGGCCTGCGCTTCCAGACCAACCCCACTGCCGGCGGTACCCTGAAGATCACCAACGCCGGCACCATCGAGTCCATCGGCGACGGCCAGGCCATCGACCTGGAAGCCCTGAACAACAGCAAGTTCACCACCACCATCGTCAACCAGACGAGCGGGGTGATCCATGCGGTGGGCAACGATGCGATCAAGACCGGCTCCAACGCCGTGGTCAGCAACTACGGCCTGATCTACACCGACACCGCGCCGCAGGACAAGAACGGCCTGGACCAGAAGTTCGACGGCATCAAGATCGGCACCTCCACCGGCGTCACCGTGTACAACTACGGCACCGTCAGCGCCGACCGCCATGGCATCGACCTGAAGACCGACGCCACCCTGTACAACCACGGCAGCATCACCGGGCGCAACGGCTCGGGCTTCGGCTCCGATGGCTACGGCAGCGTGTTCAACTACGCCGGCGGGGTCATCACCGGGGCCATCGCCGACGGCAAGATCAATGGCGACGGCGATGGCGTCGACATCGACCTGATCGGCCATATCTACAACGAAGGCATCATCCAGGGCCTGGGCGCCAAGGGCGTCGACAGCGGCGGCCGGCCCAACGGCAGCGAAGGCATCGCCATGGGCGGCGGCAGCATCGTCAACACCGCCAGCGGCATCATCCGCAGCGTCGACAACGGCATCCTGGTCGACGATGGCGCCGAAGGTTCCGGAGTGGGAGCGACCCAGATCAGCAACGCCGGGGTGATCGAAGGCCAGAACGGCTTCGGCATCAAGCTGATCGGCCCGTTCGACGACACCGTGGTCAACAGCGGCCTGATCAGCGGCGGCAATGGCCTGGCCCTGAGCATGGGCGCCGGCAACGACAACCTGATCGTCACCACAGGCGGCCGTTTCAGCGGCCTGGTGGATGGCGGCGACGGCGTCGACACCCTGACCCTCGATGGCAGCGGCAGCTTCGGCAACAGCGCCAACTTCGAGAAACTGGTGGTCAGCGGCGGCCGCTGGACCCTGAGCAGCACCAACGATTTCAGCCAGGGCGGCACGGTCACTTCCGGCGCGACCCTGGTCAACCAGGGCAGCATCCTCGGCGCCGTGACCGTCGACCAGGGCGCTGTCTACGCGGGCGGCGGTTCGGTGGGCGGCCTGACCGTCAACGGCAGCCTGCTGACCAACACCGGCCTGGGCGTGGCCACGGTCAAGGGCGACCTCCGCTTCGGCAGCGGTTCCAGCCTGGTCTACGGGGTCAATGCCGACGGCAGCAGCGCGCCGATCAGCGTCACCGGCACCACCCACCTGAATGGCGCGACCCTCAACGTGGCGCCGTCGTCCGGCGAGTACCCGTGGAAGAGCCAGTACACCGTGCTGACCGCCGGCGCCGTCGACGGCACCTTCGCCAAGGTCACCAGCGACTACGCCTTCCTGACCCCGACCCTGAGCTACAGCGCCACCTCGGTCGGCCTGACCTACAGCCGCAACGACGTGGCGTTCAGCGAGTACGCCCAGACCGGCAACGGCGGCGCCGCGGCGCGCGCGCTGGGCAGCCTGGGCAGTGGCAGCGGGCTGTACAACGCGCTGCTCAATACCTCCAGCAGCAGTGCCAGCAGTGCCATCGAGCAGTTGTCCGGCAGCCACACCGCCAACCTGGCCGCCGCGACCCTCAGCGGCAGCGCCCAGGTCAGCGGCACCATGCTCGCGGCCATGCAGTCGATGGGCAGCGGCGCCGGCCTGCTGGTCGGCCTGAGCGAGGTGGACACCCCGGTCCTGGCCGCCACCGGCCTGCCCCAGGGCGTGCGCAACCTCAACGACCCGAACGCCCGCGGACGCCTGTGGCTGCAGGCCCTGGGCAGCTACGGCAAGGTCGATGGCAGCCATGGCGGCAGCGACCTGGAGCAGCGCACCGGTGGTGCGGTGATGGGCCTGGACTGGGCGTTGGGCAGCGACTGGCGCCTGGGTGTGCTGGGTGGCTACTCGCGCACCCGCCTGGACGCCACTGGCCTGGACGGCCAGGTCGGCAGCTGGCACGCCGGCGTGTATGCCGTGCGCCAGAGCGGCCCGCTGGCCTTGCGCCTGGGCGCGGCGTACAGCGCTCACGACGGCGACAGCAAGCGTGACGTCGGCTTCAACGGCTTCAGCGAGCGCCTGAAGGGCGACTACGACGCCGACAGCCAGCAGGCCTTCGCCGAACTGGGCTATGCCCTGGGCAGCGGCCGCTTCAGTGCCGAGCCGTTCGCCAACCTCGGCTACCAGCGCTACCACCGCGATGCCTACCGCGAGAAGGGCGGCACGGCCGCGCTGGCGGTGGACAGCGATACCCAGGACAACGTCACCAGCACCTTCGGTGTGCGCGTGGCGCACCTCGGGCAACTGGACAACGGCATGAGCCTGACCCCGCGGGCCAGCCTGGGCTGGCGGCACGTGTACGGCACGGTCGATACCACGACCCGCCAGGCCTTCATCGCCGGTGGCGATGCCTTCAGCGTCGAGGGCAGCGCCCTGGACCGCGACAGCCTGGTGGTCGAGGCAGGCCTGGAACTGGGCCTCAGTGCGACCCAGTCGGTGAGCCTGGGCTACAACGGCGAGCTGGGCAGCAACAGCCGCAACCACGCGGTGATGGGCCAGTGGCAGTTGAAGTTCTGATCCCGGCCTATCCGGCGAATCGCCCGGCATAGTCGCGGGCGAACTGCGCGGCGATGCGCCCCGAGCGCGAGCCGCGCTGGGTCGCCCAGCGGGTGGCGTGCACATGGGCGTCTGCGAAGGCCTCCTCGGGCACGCCGTAGCTGGCCAGCCACTGGTTGACCGCCGCCAGGTATTCGTCCGGCGAGAAGCTGTAGATGGAGATCCACAGGCCGAAGCGCTCGGACAACGAGATCTTTTCCTCGACTTCTTCGCCCGGGTGCAGCGCGCCGTTGTCACCACGGGTCATGGCCAGGTTGTCCGCAGCCCGCTCGGCGATCAGGTGGCGGCGGTTGGAGGTGGCGTAGATCAGCGAGTTGGACGCCTGGCCGGCCACGGAGCCGTCCAGCACGGTCTTCAGGCGCTTGTAGCCGATATCGCCTTCCTCGAACGACAGGTCGTCGCAGAACAGGATGAAACGTCCCGGCTGGCGCGCGACGATCTCGATCACTTCCGGCAGGTCGCCGATGTTTTCCTTGTCGATCTCCACCAGGCGCAGGCCCTGGGGGTGGAACTCGTTGAGGCAGGCCTTGACCAGCGAGGACTTGCCGGTGCCCCGCGAGCCGGTCAGCAGCACGTTGTTGGCCGGCTTGCCCTGGAGGAACTGCAGGGTGTTGCGGCGGATCAGGTCCTTCTGCCGCTCGATGTTCTGCAACTGCTCGAAGGCGATCAGCCCCGGCTGCGCCACCGGCAGCAGGGTGGCCTGGCTGACGCCCTGGCGGAGGCGGTACTGCCACTGCCAGGCGATCACCTCGGGGTCGAAGGTCCGTGCCGCTTCCGGCGGATAGGCTCGTTCCAGGGCATCGGCGATGCGTTTGAGCTGGGTCAGGACATCCAGCGAAAGGTCGTGCGGGTTCAGCGTCGGACTGTTCATGGCGGCGGGACAGGGCGGGTGACGGACAGGGGCGTCCATGATGCGGGGCGCCATCCGGCCCGTCTAACGCTTGAGGGACAGGGATCGTCGCGTTAGGGACAATTTCGCCGCAGGAGCGGTCCGGGTACCGCGCTTGCGGCGAAGCCTGGGGTGGTTGTGATGTAGATCCATACCAGGACGGATACCGCATAAAGGGGGCAGCGAGGCAATAAAGCGCAGCGAGTGGATCGCCTTGCTCATCAGCATGTCTTTCCTTGAGGGCTGGGCAGCTCGGACCGCGACAGCGGCTTGTTGATTCAACGCCTGCGTCAACGATTCCATGCGGTATTCCGCCCGGGAATACCCCCATGAAAACGTTGGATTGTATTTCTCCTCGCAAACCTCATAGCGTGGTCACCTCAACCAAGGAGATCGCGCCATGAGTCAGTTCCGCCTGTTCGTCGATGCCCGCCACGTCAGCCCCTACGCCATGTCGGTGCAGGTGGCCCTGCGGGAAAAGGGCCTGGATTTCGAAACCGTGCCGGTCGATCTCGACCAGGGCCAGAACCAGGCGCCGGACTATGCCCGGCTGTCCCTGACCCGCCGCGTGCCGACCCTGGTGCATGACGGCCTGGCCCTGGCCGAGTCCTCCGCCATCACCGAATACCTGGAGGACCTGTTCCCCGAGCCGCCGCTCTATCCCCGCGACCCGGTGCTGCGGGCCCGTGCCCGGCAGGTGCAGGCCTGGGTGCGCAGCGACCTGATGCCGATCCGCGAGGAGCGCTCGACGCTGGTGGTGTTCTACGGGGTGAAGAAGCCGCCGCTGTCCGCTGCAGGACAAGCTGCGGCGGACAAGCTGATCGCCGCGGCAGAGGCCTGGTTGCCGGCGGGTGCCGAGTACCTGTGCGGTGACTGGTCGATCGCCGATGTCGACCTGGCGGTGATGCTCAATCGCTTGATCCTCAATGGCGATGCCGTGCCGCAGCGCTTGCAGGACTATGCTGCGCGACAGTGGCAGCGGCCGTCGGTGCGGGAGTGGGTGGAGCAGGCGCGTCCGGCGTTGTGATTGCGCCGCCTCATCGCTGCGGTTCGGCGTCCCGACAAGCTGCTCCCACAGGGTCAGCAGTCAACCTGAGTTTCCCAGGTGTGCCAGCTCAATGGTGGGGCTTGGCCGGAGTGCATTCCCAAGACCGACAACGAACATTGTGGGAGCTGGCTTGCCAGCGATTGGCCCGTTCAGAGGAGTGCTCTTGAGGGCCTCATCGCTGGTTTGTCGGGGCGCCGAACCGCAGCGATGAGACCCGCAAGAACCCCACGCAAAGCGCCATCCTTGCTAGATTCCTTGACGCATCCCCACTGCCAAGGAAGTGCCCATGCAACACCCGTCGTCGAACCACTCCGAGCCTGACCTCAGGTCATGGCGCCGCTGGCTGCCTGGCCTGCAACTGCTCAAGGGCTATTCGCCCGCCTGGCTACCCCGGGACCTGCTCGCCGGCCTGGTGCTGACCGCCATGCTGGTGCCGGTGGGCATCGCCTATGCCGAGGCGTCGGGGGTGCCGGGGATCTACGGGCTGTACGCGACCATCGTGCCGCTGCTGGTCTACGCCCTGTTCGGCCCCAGCCGGATTCTCGTGCTGGGTCCCGACTCGGCGCTGGTGGCGATCATTCTCGCGGTGATCCTGCCGCTGTCGGCCGGCGATCCGCAGCGCGCCATCGTCCTCGCCAGTGCCATGGCCCTGGTCTCCGGCCTGGTCTGCCTGGGCGCGGGGTTGCTGCGCCTGGGCTTCATCACCGAACTGCTGTCCAAGCCGATCCGCTACGGCTACATGAACGGCATCGCCTTGACCGTGCTGATCAGCCAGACGCCCCGCCTGTTCGGCATCTCCTTGGACAGCGACGGCCCGCTGCAGGACATCTGGCACCTGCTGCGCGCGCTGCTGGAGGGCCAGGCCAACTGGCATGCCTTCGCCATCGGTGGCGGCAGCCTGGCGATCATTCTCCTGCTCAAGCGCTTCGAACGGATCCCGGCGATTCTCATCGCGGTGGTCGCCGCGACGCTGGCGGCCTGGCTGTTCAGGCTGGAGGCCGAGCACGGGGTCAAGGTCACCGGCTCGCTGCCGCAGGGGCTGCCGGGCTTCGCCTTGCCGCTGATCAGCCTCGAAGACCTGCAGGCCGTGCTGATCGGCGGCTTTGCCGTGGCCCTGGTGTCCTTCGCCGACACCAGCGTGCTGTCGCGCACCTACGCGGCGAAGACCCGTACCCCGGTGGACGCCAACCAGGAAATGCTCGGCCTGGGCATGGCCAACCTGGCCACCGGACTGTTCCAGGGCATTCCGGTCAGCAGCAGTTCGTCGCGCACGCCGGTGGCCGAGGCCGCGGGCGCGCGCACCCAACTGGCCGGGGTGTTCGGCGCGCTCGGCGTGGCGCTGTTGCTGCTGGTCGGCCCGGACCTGCTCAAGCACCTGCCCACCAGCGCCCTGGCCGCCGTGGTGATCGCCGCTGCCGTCGGCCTGTTCGAGTTCAAGGACCTACGGCGCATCTACCGGATCCAGCAATGGGAGTTCTGGCTGTCGATCACCTGCTTCGTCGGCGTGGTGGTGCTCGGCGCGGTGCCGGGGATCGGCCTGGCGGTGGTGATCGCGGTGATCGAGTTCCTCTGGGATGGCTGGCGCCCGCACCATGCCGTGCTGGGGCGCGTCGACGGCATCCGTGGCTACCATGATGTCGGCCGCTACCCCCATGCCCGCCTGGTGCCCGGCCTGGTCCTGTTCCGCTGGGACGCGCCGCTGTTCTTCGCCAATGCCGAGCTGTTCCAGACCTGCGTGCTGCAGGCGGTGCGTCAGGCGCCGGGACCGGTGCGCCGGGTGGTGATCGCGGCGGAGCCGGTGACCAGCGTCGACGTGACCTCGGCGGACATGCTGATCGAACTGGAGCAGATCCTGCGCGGGGACGGCGTCGAGCTGCGTTTCGCGGAAATGAAGGACCCGGTCAAGGACAAGCTGCAGCGCCTGGAAGTGCTGGCGCGGATCGGCCGGGACGTGTTCCAGCCGACGGTCGGGGCGGCGGTGGATGCCTACTTGGAGGAACACCAGGTGGACTGGACGCCCTGATTCGCGGCGGGGCAGCCTGGCACCCCGGTGGGTGCCGGCGAGCACATCCCCATTGCCAAACCCGGTGCAAAAAGGTCAAATTGCAACTAATTCTCATTAGTGACCTGTTCCCATGTCCGCCGACGACCTCGCCTTGCGCTCCGCCACCCATGACCTCTACGCGACCCACAGCGGCTGGCTGCGCGGCTGGTTGCGCAAGCGCCTGGACTGCGGCAGCGATGCCGCCGATCTGGTCCAGGACACCTTCGTGCGGGTCATCAAGGCCCGCCAGGCCCTGGAGATCCGCCAGCCGCGGCAGTACCTGAGCACGGTGGCCAAGGGCCTGGTGATCGACCTGTTCCGTCGCCGCGCCCTCGAGCAGAGCTACCTGGAGGCCCTGGCCGCCTTGCCCGAGGACGCCTACCCGTCGCAGGAGACCCAGGCCATCGTCCTCGAGACCCTGATGGAGATCGACCGCATGCTCGACAGCCTCGGCGACAAGGTGCGCCAGACCTTCATCCTGGCGCAGTTCGAGGGCTTGAGTTACCCGAAGGTCGCCGAGCGCCTGGGCATCTCCTTGCGCACGGTGAACAACCACATGGCCAAGGCCATGGAACACTGCTGCCTGATCCGCATGGGCCTGCTGTGACGCCGGCCCGCCCACCCCTGGCACCCGCCGAACGCGAGGCCCTGCGCAGCGCGGCGCGCTGGTATGCGCGGCTGTCGTCCGGGCAGGACGCCCAGGCCGAGCGCCAGCGCTGGCGCCACTGGCATGACGCCGACCCGCTGCATCGCCAGGCCTGGCAACAGGTCGAGGCGGTGCAGCAGATGGTCGAAGGCGTGCCGGGCAGCATCGCGGCGTCGGCGCTGCAGCATTCCCGCGCGTCGCGGCGGCGGGTCCTGCGCCAGTTGCTGGTGCTGGCCGGGGTCGGCACGCTGGGCTGGAGTGGCTGGGACAGCGAGTGGGGCAGGGTGCTGCGCGCCACGCACCGCACCGGTACCGGCGAACAGCGCGCCCTGGTGCTGGCCGATGGTAGCCGGCTGCTGCTGGACAGCCGCTCGGCACTGGACGTGGCCTTCGATGGCGAGCGTCGCCTGCTGCGCTTGCGCAGCGGCCGGGTGCTGGTGCAGACCGCCAACGATGCCCTGGGCCGGCCGTTCCTGGTGCACAGTCCGCAAGGCCAGGTGCGCGCCCTGGGCACGCGTTTCACGGTGCAGACCGAAGCGCAGTTCTGCGAAGTGGCGGTGCTGGAGAAGGCCGTGGAGGTGCGTCCCGCCGACAGCGACCGGGTGCAGCGGGTGGAGGCCGGCCAGCAACTGCGCTTCGACCGCGTGCGACTGGGCGAGCCCTGGCTCAGCGACGCGTCGGTGGCGTCCTGGCGCAGCGGCAGCCTGATCGCCATCCAGCGCCCGCTGGGCGAGTTGCTCGACGAACTGTCGCGCTATCGCCACGGCTGGCTACGCTGCGATCCGTCCATCGCTGGGCTGAAGATTTCCGGCGCCTTCCCCCTGGATGACAGCGACCGCGCCCTGGCCGCGCTGGAAAGCGGTTTCGGCCTGCGCATCGTGCGCCGCACCGATTACTGGGTCAGCGTGCTGCCGGCCCAGGGTTGAACCACGCTGAAAAAAATTTCCTGTCGACCTTGCACTGTTTGCCCATCCCGCTCGGCCAATCCTCAGAGACGTGCCGTTCGCACACTTTGATCTGGGGAGGAACACCATGAAGTACCCGCACGCGCGCCGGCTCAAGCCGGTGGTGGTCGCCATTCGCCTGGGCTTCTGCGCCCTCGGCGCCGTCAGCCTGCCGAGCGTGGTCAGCGCTGCCGAAGCCAGTGCCGAGCAGAACTACCGGATTCCCGCCGGCAGCCTGACCGCGGTGCTCAGCGCATTCGCCTCGGCCTCGGGCAATGCCTTGTCGTTCGACGCCGCGCTGCTGCAGGGCCGTCAGTCCGGTGGCCTGCAAGGGCGCTACAGCGTCGCCGCGGGCTTCGCCGTGCTGTTGCAAGGGACCGGCCTGCAGGCCGTGGCGCAGAGCAATGGCAGCTACGCGCTGCGCCCGCTGCCACGCCAGCAGGGCACCCTGGAACTGGACGCCACCAGCGTGTCCGCGCAGCGCCTGGATGCCACCAGCGAAGGCACCGATGCCTACGCCGCCCGTGCCCTGACCCTTGGCAAGGGCAGCCACACCCTGCGCGAAACCCCGCAGTCGGTGACCGTGCTGACGCGCAAGTACCTGGATGACCAGAACGTCACCACCCTCGAGCAGGCCATGGAGAAGACCCCCGGCATCGCGGTGTACGAGTCACCCATGGGCGGCAAGTACTTCTACTCGCGGGGCTTCATGATGCAGGGGCAGTACCAGTACGACGGCGTGCCGCTGGACGTCGGCGGCGAGTACGTGCAGGCCAGCAGCTTCTCCGGCGACATGGCCTTCTACGACCGGGTCGAAGTGCTCAAGGGCACGGCGGGGATGATGAAGGGCACCGGCAGTTCGGCCGGCGGGGTCAATTTCGTGCGCAAGCGCGGGCAGGCCACGCCGAGCACCAGCGTGACCCTGTCGGCCGGCTCCTGGGACAACTACCGCGGCCAGCTGGACAGCGGCGGCCCGCTCAACGAGTCGGGTACCCTGCGCGGACGTGCGGTGGTGGCGCTGCAGGATCGCCAGTACTTCTACGACCTCGGCCAGCGCGATGACCAGATCCTCTATGGCGCCCTGGACTACGACATCACTCCGGACACCACCGTTGGCCTGGGCGTCGCCTACGAACGGCTCGACGCCACCCCGTGCTGGCACGGCCTGCCGCGCCACCGCGACGGCAGCGACCTGAAGCTGAGCCGCTCCACCTGCCTCGGCGCCGCCTGGAACAACTGGGAGAGCGAGCGCACCACGCTGTTCGCTGACCTGGCGCACCAGTTCAACGACGACTGGGCCTTGAAGTTCGCCGGGGTCTGGACCCACAACGACCAGGACATGAAATACGCCCTGTCGGAGACCAGCGGCGGGGTCGCCCCGGGCGCGACCGCCGCGCCGTCCTCGGTGTACTCCGGGGTGTTCGACTACGACCAGACCGACTACGGCTTCGATGCCTACCTGGATGGCAAGTTCGACGCCTTCGGCCTGCGCCACGAGCTGATCGTCGGCGCCAACGCCAGCCGCGCGCAGACCCGCGACCACTGGGCGCTGATCAACATGACCGGGCTGCTCGGCACGCGCCAGGACCCGTTCAACCCCAACCCGCACCTGCCCGAACCTGCGGACAGCTACTACGCGCCCAATTCCTACCGCGGCGGGCCTCATCCCACCGAGTCGGATACCCGCCAGTTCGGCACCTACGCGACCCTGCGCCTGAAGCTGGCCGAGCCGCTGACCGCGGTGCTCGGCACCCGGGTCAGCTGGTACCGCAACAGCCGCGACTCCTACACCCAGGCCTGGGACTACTGGCAGCACGACCGCAGCCAGGAAAACGGCCAGGTCACCCCGTTCGCGGCGCTGATCTACGACCTCGACGAGCAGTGGTCGGTCTATGCCAGCTATGCCGACATCTTCCAGCCGCAGAGCACCTACACCGACGAGGCGGGCAGCCCGCTGCAGCCCAAGACCGGCAGCAGCTACGAGGTGGGGATCAAGGGTGAACTGCTGGAGGGCCGGGTCAACACCGCCTTCAACCTGTTCCGCACCACCGAGGAGCATCGCGCCGAGGCCAACTACGACACCTCCTGCCCGGGCTCCTCGGACGGTTACTGCTACACCGACGCGGGCAAGGTGCGTGCCCAGGGCTTCGAGGCGGAAATCAGCGGCGAGCCGATCGAGCGGCTGCAGGTGCTGGCGGGCTACACCTACACCCAGACCCGCTACCTGGAAAGCACCAGCGCCAATCCGCAGGAACCGACCTTCACGGTCAGCTACTTCCCGCGTCATCTGTTCCGCGTCTGGTCCGACTACCAGCTGGCCGGCGCCCTGGAGCGCTTCAGCGTCGGCGCCGGGGTCACCGCGCAGAGCGAGGTGTCGGTGCGCGACGGCAACGTGCGTCCGGCGGTGGAGTCGGTGCAGGCCGGCTATGCGATCTGGAGCGGTCGTATCGGTTACCGGATCGACGATCACTGGTCGCTGGCGCTGAACGGCAGCAACCTGTTCGACAAGAAGTACTACCAGAGCGTGGGCGCGGTGTCGTGGGGCAATTTCTACGGCGAGCCGCGCAACTTCATGGTGACCTTGAAAGGCACCTTCTGAGCCACCTCTTCACCAGGGCCGCCTCGCGGCCCTGGTCGTTTTCGGGTGGCGGAACAGAGACTTGCCGACGGCAGTCGCTGCCCGCATGATGGCGGTCACTGATGCTTAATTGCCACTATCCGGCGCGACCCTGTTCAAGGAAAGAATGCCCATGATCAAGAAATCGGTAACCGAACTCGCCTTCGTCAACAGCCGGTCGCCGCTGCCGACCGTCGAGGTCGATACCAATGCCATCGAGCAAGCGGGCTTCAGCATCCACCAGACGGTGATGCAGGTGCTCACCCGCCTGGCCGCGCAGGACCCGAGCCTGCGGGCGACGCTCTTTCTGTACGCCACCAGCAGCGTCAATTTCCGCGAGCCGACCTGGTCCGAATTCATCCTGGTGGCCGGTCCGAAGCAGGTGCTGCAGGCCCTCGGCGACGGCTTCGCCAGCCTGCGCGGGGTGAAGTCGCGGTTCAGCGACCATGTGCCGTCCGCCATGGCCCTGCGCGCCTTCCATGTCGAGGATGGCCTGGTCTGGGAGAAGGAGGACGGTGCCACCTGGTACTCCGCAGGCAGCGAGCTGGGCGCGCCGATCATCGAGGCCGATGACGACTTCGAAGAGGAGGAAGTCAGCACCGTTGTGCCTTCGCGCGAAGAGGGCGAAATCGAGCTGGTCTGGGAGGAGGACGAAGAAGACGAGGAAGAGGACGAGGACGAAGACGAAGAAGAGGATGAAGAGAGCGACGACGTCGCGGTGGTCACCGAGCGCAAGGCCGCGCGCTATCGGGCGGCACGCTCCGACGCCAAGGTCAGCACCATCCGCGCGACCATCGAGGAAGTCTTCGGCCTGCCCGCGGGCTCGGTGGCGCTGTGCGGGCCGGATGGTCGTCCGCTGCGTGGCCATGCCCGGATCAGGACCCTGCGCAAGCGCTGGGAAGACAGCTGAGCCGGGAGCCGCCACATGTCACAGCAATCATCGGTCCGGGTTGGCAGCCTGAGCTTCGCCGAGCTGCTTGGCGGTGAATGGCCGCTGGCACTGGACAGCTATCAGCGCGGTTTCGTCTGGGGCGCGGACAAGCTGCTGCAACTGACCCGGGACCTCGCCGAGTTCGCCAGCCAGGCCAAGGCCGAGGTGCCTTACTACCTCGGTGCGGTCCTGTTGCACCGCGACGCGCAGCACAGGAGGCGCTTCATCATCGACGGCCAGCAGCGCCTCACGGCGTTGTCGCTGCTGTACCACCGCGCCACCGACGAACTGCCGGTGGGCCAGGCGCTCAGCTACTCCGGGCAGTCGGCGCGCTACATCGCCGAGGGCATCCGCGCGTTGCGCCAGCAGCCAGCGATCGCCCGCGAGGTCCTCGACGGCCTGCGCCTGACCGTGATCGAAGTGGACAGCAGCGACCTGGCCTTCACCTTCTTCGATACCCAGAACAACCGCGGCGTACCGCTGAAGGCCACCGACCTGCTCAAGGCCTATCACCTGCGGGCGATCGACCATGCCGAGGGCGAGGACGCGCTCAAGCACTTCCTGCAGCAGCAGTGCGCCGAGCGCTGGGAAGCGTTGCAGCGGTTGCCGGCGGTGCTGTCCCCCGGCCAGGACTTCGCCCCTCATCTGTTCAACCGCTTTCTCTGGCGCGCGCGCCGCTGGCGTGCCGCGCAGACCCCGGCGAGCCGCCACGAGGCGCTGCTCGAAGAGTTCCAGGGCGACACCTGGACACAGGCCGCGGACCGCCGCGCCCGTGTCGACCAGGTGCCGCTGTACGCCACCCGGCACAACCGCCTGGCCACCGCCCTGACCCTGACCCGCGACGGCGACCAGGTGTTGCAGGGCAGCCCGCTGCGCATCGGCCACAACCCGGCCAACCTGCCGATGGCCCTGCGTCAGCCGCTGCACGAAGGCCTGGCGTTCTTCCTCTATGCGGACAAGTACGCCGCGCTGCTGCAGAAGCTGATGAACGACCCCGCGCCCTGCGCCGAGGTCACGGCCTTCCGCGCGATCTACCAGCAACTGCTGTGCAGCAACCAGGAGTACCTGCGGGAAGTCTTCATGCTCTGCAGCCTGGTCTACGTCGACCAGTTCGAGGTCGAGCAACTGACGGCGTTCGCCTTGCGCCTGGAGTTCCTGCTGGGGGCGATCCGCCTGGACAAGAAACAGGTCAAGCAGGAGACCGCCGCCAACTTCTTCCGCCTGGCCGAGCTGAACCTGCTCGACGTGATCGTGCAGAGCTATCACCCGAAACAGGTGCTGGATTTCCTGCGCCAGCGGCAACAGGCAGTGGCGGCGTCCTATGCCGAGGAGGCCATCGAAGTGGGCAATGGTGTGCAAGGTCGCTACAAACGGGCCGTCCTGGCCTTCTATCGGGATCACGCGGGCGTCGACTGCGGCAGCCTCGCCGACAAGGCGCACTGGCTGGAGGCAGCGTTGAATCGCGGACAGGGAGAGCGTCATGAGCATTGATTCGCAACTCGCTACCCTCGCGCAACTGGTGGAACAGGACGGTCCCCAGTGGTGCTTCAACGTGCCGATCTACCAGCGTCTGTACGTTTGGGCCGACGATCAGGTCAGGACGCTGCTGACCGACATGGCCAACGCCTTCGATCGCGGCGATCCACAGTTCTTCCTCGGCGGCACCTTGCTGGTGGACAAGACCGGCAAGGACGATAAAGACCAGGGCGTGCGCCGCTTCGACCTGATCGACGGCCAGCAGCGTTTCACCACCCTGTGGATGCTCAGCACGGTGCCGGTGTGGCAGCGGGTGCTGGGCGGGTTCAGCCGGGTGCAGCTCAAGGACCGGGTGATTCCGCGGCTGCATTTCTCGATCCGCGAGCAGGTCAATGACTTCCTCGCCGGGCGGATCGCCGAGGGCAAGGCCCACGCCCGCGACGTCGACGACACCCGCAGCATGCGCGAAGCCCAGCAGTTGATGGCGTCCTTCGCCCAGACCTACGAGCGCGCGGACGGCGGCGTGGTGGACGATGCCTACCTGGAGGCCCTGGCCGCCTATGTCTACCGCAATGTCTCGCTGGTGCTGACCGAGGTCCCCGACGGCATGGACCTGAACAAGCTGTTCGAGGTCATCAACAACCGTGGCGTGCAGTTGCAGCACCACGAGATCCTCAAGGCCCGCCTGCTCCACGACATCCCCGCGCACAGCCGCTCGCGCTATGCGGCGCTGTGGAATGCCTGTGCCGACATGAGCGGCTTCGTCGAGCGCAACCTGTGCCAGGAGACTCGCCTGGAAGCACACCGGCTGGGCGACCTGTACAACAAGGGCCAGTTGCTGCACGCCGCCGCCGTGCACGGCCTGCTCGGGCGCAAGGCCGACGCGCCGCAGGAGACCGACGACGACCAGCGACTGACCCTGCAGGACATCGTCGATGGCCGCGAGCGGATCGCCATGGCGCCGCCGGGCACCGACGCTGACGACAGCGATGCCCCCTGGGCCCGCAGCATCATCGGTTTTCCGCTGTTCCTCCTGCATGTGCTGCGCATCTGGCTGAAGGAGCAGGGCAGCGATGACCTGCCGCGGGTCCTCGACCGGCAACTGCTCGCCCTGTTCGAGGCGCATCTGCTCGGGCCTGCCGACGACCAGGCGCGGGCGGCGCGGGCGCAAGGCTTCATCGACCTGCTCTGGCGCCTGCGGGTGCTGTGGGACGAGTACGTGATCAAGTGGGTGGACCAGGGTGACGAGGAGATCCACCAGGTCTGCTACACCTCGATCTCCGCCAGCAACGAGCAGCGCTACATCAACCGCAGCCGCGACAACGGGCTGCACCCGGGGCTGTCCCTGCTGCAGAGCATGCTGTACCACTCCCAGGAGATCACCACCCATTACTGGCTGACGCCCTTCCTGTACTTCATCCATACCCAGGCGCGCACCGTGCGCTCTGGCGAGGGCGAGGCGCAGCGCTACTTCGACTACCTGTGCCACCTGGACAACCAGTTGCTGGGCGAGGTGGGTGGCGACTCGCTGGTGGTGCGCAGCCGCCGGTTCATGGACCAGCCATGGCGTGTCGCGCCAGCGCTGCAGTTCGACGCCCTGCTGGAGCAGCCGCTGGGCGTCGGTTTCGGCCACTACTGGTTCTACAAGATGGACTTCGTGCTGTGGTACGAGCTGCAGGACGAGCGCGCGCTGTGGGGCAATTTCCGTTTCACGGCGAAGAACTCGGTGGAGCATGTGTCGCCGCAGCATCCGCAGGCCACCGATACCAACAAGGTGTCGCAAGCCTGGCTCGACCGCTTCGGCAACCTGGCGCTGGTCTCGCGCAGCATCAACTCGGAGTACGGCAACCTGCCGTTCAACGAGAAGCGCCAGCGTTTCCGCAACAAGCGTGACCACGATGAGCGCCCCGATTCGCTGAAGATGGACCTGATGTACGCGAACGAAACCTGGGGCGACGATGCGGCCAAGGCGCACCACCAGGCCATGCTGGCGGCACTGCGCAAGCACTACGGGAGGGACTTCAGCGCAGGCTAGTCAGCACCTCGGGATTGGCCACGTTGTTCGGCGCGCCTGCAGCGTAGGCCAGGACATTGTCGAAGGCATCGCCGAAATACAGCTCGTAGCCGTTCTTCTCCACATAGCCCAGGTGCGGTGTGCACAGCGCTCGTGGATGGTTGAGCAAGGCGTGAGTGGTGTCGAGCAGCGGTTCGCTCTCGTAGACATCGATGGCGGCCTGGCCCGGGCGTCCTCCATCGAGGGCGCGCAGCAGGGCGCCGGGGGCGATCAGTTCGGCGCGGCTGACGTTCACCAGCAGGGCGTCGGGCTTCATCCGCGACAGGTCGGCGAAGGTCACGCCATGGCGGGTGCGCTCGGACAGGCGCAGGTTGAGGCTGAGGATGTCGGCTTCGGCGAAGAACGCTTCGCGAGAGGTCGCCGCGCGATGACCGTGGGCGGCGGCGGTGGCGCGGCTGGCGTCGCTGCCCCAGACCAGCACCGGCATGTCGAAGGCCTGGGCATAGCGGGCCAGGCGCTGGCCGATCTTGCCGTAGCCCCAGATGCCCAGGGTCTGCCCGGCCAGGGCCTGGCCCAGGTTGGTCTGCCACCGCCCCTGGCGGAAGGCGTCGATGGCTGGCAGCAGTTGCCGGCGGGCGTTGAGGATCAGGCTCCAGGCCAGTTCCGCCGGCGCCACCGGCGAGCCACGGCCCTCGCAGACCACGATGCCACGGGCGCTGCAGGCGTCCAGGTCGAGGTGGCCGGCGACCTTGCCGGTCTGGCTGATCAGCTTGAGATGCGGCAGGCGCTCCAGCAGCGCGGCGTCGATGCGCGTGCGTTCCCGGGTGAGCACCAGTGCCTCGGCGTCGGCGAAGCGTTCGGCCAGCTGTTCCAGCGAGGCCGGCTGGAGGTCGTGGAGGACCGTGACCTCGTGGCCGGACAGGCGCGAGAAACAGTCGAGGCTGCGGATCACGTCCTGATAGTCGTCGGGAATGACAATGCGCATACCGGGGGTTCCAGGTGGGGAGGGAGAGGGCAGACGATAGCTGAATTCGCGGGGGACCAGGGAAGTACCGTGAGACTGCGCTGTTGCCGGGAGCGACGCGGACCCTGTGGGCGATTCCATGGTGACAGGCAAGCAGATGGATGTCGTGACTGCTGGCCTCATCGTCGGCAAGCCGACTCCCACAGGGTTCTGGGCCAGTCGCAGCATCTGTGCACGACGCGACCCCTGTGGGAGCTGGCTTGCCAGCGATTGCACTAGTGAATTCACTGACGAAATCGCTGGCAAGCCAGCTCCCACAAGTCCGCGCCAAATCCATGAATCATGTGTTGTTCCATGAGGATTCGGCTTGCCGACGATGAGGCCGTCACGCCAGGCCCGATGCCCTGGCCATCCGCGCCCAGGTCTGCGCATCGGCCGGCAGCAGGTGCTCAATGCGCAGCGACTCCACGGTGATGTCCTGGGGCATGCCGAAGGTGGTGAAGGTGGACAGGAAGCGCAACTCACCCTCCGCGGTGTTCACCCGCGTCAGCAGCACCGGCGTGGCCAGCGTCGCTTCGTCTGCCGCAGGCGGAACCGGCAGCTCGCGCAAGCGCCGGGCAAGCTCGGGATTGCCGCCGGCCTCCCGCGACGCACGTTGCCAGGCCACGGTGCGTACCTCCGCCGCATTGGCCAGGTGACGGCCCAGGCCGTCGGGGTGGAGCAGAAGCTCCAGCAGGTTGAGCCCCGCCAGACGGTCCGCCGCCAGGCCCACCATCGCCAGCAGCGCAGCGGCGCCGGCATTGGCCGCGACGATATCCCAGTGGCGGTCGATGACGATCGCCGGCGCCGGGTTGTTCGCCTTGAGGATGTGCTCGATGGCGGCCTGCACCATCGCCAGTGCCGGCGCGTCGAGTGGCGAGGCGTGGTAGCGGGGCGCATAGCCGGCGGCGAGGAACACCGCGTTGCTGCATTCCAGCGAGGCGCCGAGGGCGGACAGCAGCGCATGCAGGGTGCCCGGGCCGGCCTTGGCCCGCCCGGTTTCGATGCAGCTCAGGTGACGCTGCGAGACGCCGGCCAGCAGCGCCAGGTCGAGCTGGCTGAGTCCGGCCTGGCGGCGCAGGTCACGCAGTTGCTGGCCGGCTGGGGTACTGGCGGGCGGTGTGCGGCGATGGAAGGGTTGACGATTCATGGGGCGACTCTGAGCGTCCTGGTGCACCGGGTCCATGACCTGTGAGGTCATTGCGAGGCGCTCACCCTAGCACTTAGCGTGACCGGGAACACCATCAGGGAGGAACCACGATGCCCCGTTTCATCGCGCTGGCGCTGCTGCTGCCGTTTTCGCTCTACACCGGCTGGACGCTGCAGGTCGCCGAGCAGTCGCTCGTGGCTTTCGGCCTGGAGCTGCTGTCCCGACCCGACACCGCCCAGGTGGTCATCGACCTGTACCTGATGGCCGGGCTCGCCGCCGTGTGGATGGTCAAGGACAACCGTGCCCGTGGTGCCGCAGCGGTCGCGGTACTGCCGTACCTGCTGCTGACCGCCGTGTTCGTCTCGCTGGGGCCGTTGTTGTACCTGGTGCTCCGGGGCACCGCCGCAGAGTCGCGCCAATGAGCGGCGTGCTGGCGGTCTATGCGCTGTGCGCGGTGGTCCTGTTCCTCAAGATGCTCGCGGTCTCCTGCTACCAGGGCTACTTCCGCTTGCGCTTCAAGGCCTTCGTCAACCCGGAGGACGCCGCGGTGTTCGCCCGGCCTGCCCGCGACCGGGAGCGCCCGGAGGTCGTCCGCGCCTCGCGGGTGTGGGCCAACGACCTGGAAAACATCCCGGCCTTCCTCGCCCTTGGCGGGCTGGCCGTCGCGCTGGAGACACCGGCCGTCGCGAGCGTGGTCCTGAGCCTGCTGTTCACCGTTGCGCGGTGCCTGCACACGCTGGCCTACCTTGCGCGGCGGCAGCCATGGAGGACGCTGTGCTACGGCATTGGCGTGCTCTGCCTGCTGGGGTTCTGCGGGTTGATCGTGGGGCGGGTGCTGGAGTCATGAGCCGCGGGCCGTCAGGCGTCTGCAGGCCAGCCACAAAGGGCGCTGAACTCGCTGTAGGTTTTCGTGGACTTCTTGATTGCCTGGCCCAGTGGCATGAGCAAGCGGTCAAGTTCGGACTTGCTGGCGCCGTTAGCGGCAGAAGTCAGGTGGTTGATTTTCTCGACGAACAGCAGGTAGCAATCGACCGCATGCTTTCCCGTACCCGACTCCTTCCACTGGTTCTTCGTATTGAAAAGCAGAGACCTGCATTTCACGCTCTCGTCGCGGGTCAAGGTTCCAACGATGGCCCAGAGCGACCTGATGGCATGCTGGTCGTAGATCGGGTTGTCCTTGTTTTTCAGGTGCCTGGCAAAGGCATGGAACACCACGTCATTCTTGCCGGGCACCGGCTGCTCTGCCGCGAAGTTCTCACAGAACTGCTTGTACGCCTTCCATTTTCCCAGTTTCCACAACAGCGCCTCTGCGAGGTCTCGCGGCGTGTCCGGGATTCTGTGGCCGAAATCCTCAGTACCCACGAGCCGGGGGAAACTGTCTTCGTCGTATCGGTACCCCAGGTCCGCCAGTTCTTTGGTTGCTTGCGCAATGGCTGCCTGGTCCAGGCCATCCTCGGAAATGTGCTGTTGAAGACGGGCGATCAGTTTCCCCAACGGGCTTTCCCTGGTCATCTACGAAGTCTCGATTGCTGTGGCTGATGTCTGATGAAGTGACCCCGCTGGGCGGAGCATGGAAATCATCCGTGAAACGGGAATCCAGATAGTCGGCTGTTCGGTTGGGAACTTGAATGGTGTGGGACTGCAGGTGAGGCCGGGTATCTGCATGTCGCCGAAGTTCGCACGCCAGGCCCCTCGCCAGGCTGGCGGTACCTCCAGCCTGGTTCGCTGCCGGATCATTTCAACCCGTTGCGGAAAAACCGGGTGAGCTTGTCTAAGGGGATCAGGCCCACGCGGTCATACAGGTCCACGTGCCCGGCGTTGGCGACGATGTACAGCTCCTTGGGCTCGCCGGCCAGGCGGAAGGCCTCTTCGCTGAACTCGCGGGAGTGGGCGTTCTCGCCGGCGATGAAGAGCATCGGCCGCGGCGAGATCGTCTCGATGTCCTGAACGGATAGAAGTTCATGAACTTGGTGTTGCTGGTCAGCGTCGGGTGGGTCGTCAGCTCGGGGCTGGAGCCTGACGGGGTGAACTGGCCGCGAGCCGTACGGTAGAAGTCGAAGAACTCGCGCTGGATCGGATGGGTATCGTCCGTCAGTTCATGCACCGTGCCGCTGGTGTAGCGGGTCTTGCCGCCGGCGAATTCCACGTAGCGCTGTTCGGCCGCCGCGGCGATCGTCTGCTGGCGCTGCTCCAGGGGCTGCGAGTGCCTGAGGCCGTTGCGATTGGCCGCCCCCATGTCGTACATGCTGACCGTTGCGATGGCCTTCATGCGCGGGTCGATCTTCGCCGCACTGATGACGAAGCTGCCGCTGCCGCAGATACCCAGCACGCCGATGCGCTGCCGGTCCACGAAGCCCTGCTCGGCCAGTTTCTGGGCGTACAGGTCCGCGCTTTGCTCCTTCACCGCGCCCATGGGATGGCCGACGATGATCGCCGGGCTGCGTGCGGACCTGTCGGCAGCCTTGGGGATGAACAGGTTGCCGACCACCTTCATCTGGTACTGGTTGTCGAAGCTGACCTTTTCCTGGGTCACCTTGTCGCTCTTGAAGAAGTTGTCCGCGTCGTCGGGCATGTCGGCTCCCTGGGTTGTCATCGCGGCTGATGGATGCCATCGGCCATCACTTCGATGACATCGACGCCGAGCTGGATGCCCTGAACGAGCTGCGCGACAAGCCGGCGGGCACGGTGCGCATCACCTGCGGTGACAACATCGTCAAGACCACCTTGCTGCCCCGGTTGATACCGCTCCTGACGGCCTACCCGGATATAAAGGTCGAATTCGATATCAACTACGGCTTCCGGGACATCGTGGCCGACCGTTTCGATGCCGGTGTGCGCTTCAACGCCACGGTCGCCCAGGACATGATCGCCGTGCCCATCGGCGGCGACCTGCGCATGGCCGTGGTGGCGGCGCCCGGTTATTTCGCCAGGCACCCGCTGCCCAGGCATCCCAACGACCTGGCGGCGCATCGCTGCATCGATATCCGCTTTCCCACCTACGGCGGGGTCGATGCCTGGGAGTTCGAACGCAAGGGCAAGAAGCTGAAGGTCAGGGTCGAAGGACAACTGCTGTTCAACACCACGACCCCTATCGCGGACGCCGCCGTCGGCGGTCTGGGGATCGCCTACCTGCCCGAGGACGAGTTCTCCCCCCATCTCGAAGAGGGGCGCTTGGTGCGTGTGCTGGAGGACTGGTGCGAACCGTTTTCCGGTTATCACCTCTACTATCCGAGCCGCCGGCAACCTTCGCCGGCCTTCGCCCTGGTGCTCGAGGCGTTGCGGGCAAGCCGGTGAAACAGGCTCGACTGGCCAGCTTCACCGGGGGAGCTGTTCTGATCGGCGTTGCCGCCTCAGAACCTGCTGCGCACCGTCAGCATGACATTGCGCGGATCACCATAGAAGTTGTTGTACTGCGACGTTCCCACCGTCGAGTAGTACTTCTTGTCGAACAGGTTGTTGCCATTGAGCGTGGCCGACCAGTTTTCGTCGATCCGGTAGTCCAGGCTGGCGCTCCAGATCGTGTAGCCGGACTGCGAGAAGCGGTAGGGCGTGGTGGGGCCGCCCCAGGTGCCGGTATCCGCGTCGAAGGTCGATACCTCGCCCGATTTCGACGTAGCGCTCTGGCTGATCGCGCCCAGCCCGACTTTCCAGTCCTGCAGTTCACCTGGCAATTGCCAGGTACCCCATACCTTCAGCAGGTGCTTCGGCGTCACGCCCTCGAAGGTGCTGCGGCCCTCGTTGGCGTTCTTCGCTTCGAGGCGGCTGTAGGTGTAGCCGGCCATGAGCTGCAGGCCCTTGGCGAGCTCGCCGCTGATTTCCGCGTCGAAACCCTTGCTGACCACTTCGCCCGCATTGAAGTAGCAGCAAGTGGCCGCGCTCTGCGGAGGTCCTTCGGCATCTTCGTCGTAGACCGCGGTGCCCTCCTGCTCGATGCGGTAGGCGGCCAGCGAGGTGTTCACCCGACCATCGAACAACTGGCCCTTGAGGCCGATCTCGTAGTTCTTCGAGGTCGCAGGGTCGATCTGCGTACCGCTGGTGTCGGTGAAGCCGGCCTGCGGGGTGAAGGTCTCGGCGTAGCTGGTGTAGGCCGTCCACTGCTCGTTCAGGTCGTAGGTCAGGCCCGCGTAGGGGGTGAACACGCCGTTCTTGTGTTCGGTCGAGGGGCGTGTCTTGCTGAGGTCGCCGCTGTAGAAATCCTGCTTGTTCTGGTAGCTGTAGTCGGAAAGCCGGCCGCCGAGGATCAGCTTGAGTTCGTCGGTCAGTGCCAGGCGGGTCATGCCATAGGCCGAGCGGCGGATTTCCGGCAGCACCTGCTTCTTGACCGGCACGCTGCCCTGGTCGTCGGGCGGGTTGCGTCCGTCCAGGTCCAGGGGGATGCCCATCAAGCCGCGACGCTGCACCACATTGCCGACGGTATGGGTGTAGTCCACGCCAAGCAGCAGGTCATGGTGCCGGCCGAAGGCGTCGAAGCCGCCCCTGGCATAGCTGTTGAACGACTTGCGCTCGCTGCCGCTGGTGTTCGGGAAGTTGTTCCAGGTCGGCCCGGTGGCGGTGATCGGGTCCACGGCACCGAAGAAGTACAGGCCGGCGGAGTCGCGATCGATGTCCACGTACGAGAGGTCGGTGGTCAGCGACCAGTCGTCGTTGAAGGCGTGTTCGAGCCTGGAATAGAGCTGGGTGGTCTTTTCGCGCACGGTGTTCCAGCTGGCCGTGTACGCGGTGTGTCGCGGCAGGCCGAGGTCGTCGCCGTTCGAGTAGCGCGGCAGGCCTGCGTAATAGGGCACGCCATCGTTGTCCTGGTAGCTGCCGCCGAGGGTGAGCGTGGTGGCGGGGTTCAGGTCCAGTTCCAGCGAGCCGTAGGTCAGGGCGCTCTGGGTGTCGACATGGTCGAGGAACGACTTGCTGTCCTGGTAGGCCATGCCCAGGCGGCCGCGCAGGTTGCCGCCGTCGACCAGGGGCCCGGTGACATCGAACTCGCTGCGGTAGTTGTCCCAGCTGCCGACCGATGCGGAGAAACTCAGCTGGCTGTCGCGCAGGGCGCGCTTGCGCACCAGGTTGACGGTACCGCCGGGGTCGCCGGTGCTCGAGTAGAGGCCATCGACGCCGCGCAGGAATTCCACGCGTTCGTACTGGGCCATGTCCAGCTGGCTGAGCGAGCCGTAGCCGGCGATCGAGGTGGTCAGCGGGGCGCCACCGTCGATGGTGGTGTTGGACACCGCGAAGCCACGGGAGAAGAAGTTGCTCTCGTTGCCCATGGCCGCTTGCGAGACCCCGCCTTTCTGCAGGCTGACGCCGGTCATCTTGCTCATCACGTCGGTCAGGCGGTCGAGGTTCTGGTCCTCGATGCGCTGGCGGGTCATGACCGAGACCGAATGCGGCACCTCGCGCAACGAGGTCGCCACCTTGCTGCCCACGCTCGCGGTGCCTGTGGTGTAGCTGCGGGCGTCCGGCTCCAGGCCCTGGCCGATCACGGCGGTCGGGGCCAGCGACACGCCCTTGCCGGCACCGGCCTCGACCAGCGAATAGCTGCCGTCGCCGTTCAGCACGGCGTAAAGCGAGCTGCCCTGCAGCAGCCGGGCAAAACCTTGTTCGACGCTGTAGCTGCCTTCCAGGGCCGGGCTGGTGAGGCCGGCGGTGAGGCGGGTGTCGTAGGACAGGGCGATGCCGGCTTCACCGGCAAAGCGGGTGATCGCCAGTTCCAGGGGGCCGGCAGGAATGGCATAGCGCTGCAGCACGGTCGCGGCATGGGCCTGGCCGGCAGCGCCGAACAGCGGCTCGACCACGGCGTACTGCAGGCCGAGGGTCGCCGAGACCACGGCCATGGCCAGGCTGGACTTGAGGGGGGATCGAGCAGGTTGCGCGACGTGGCGGCGATGCCTGGATTGCATGGTTGGCTCCTGGTCCTTCGAAGAGGGATTGAAAAGGTTCAGGAGTAGGTCGAGCGAGAAAACCCGATTCGACAGTGACGGTGAAACTTTTTCTTCAGGCGCTGGCAACCACCCGGGTCCAGTAGCGGGTGCGGCGCACGACCTGCACCGGCAGGGCCCGTGCCACCGAGGCCAGGGCCTTGTCGATGTCGTCCAGGGGGAAGGCGCCGGAGAGTTGCAGGGCGCTGACGTCGTCGCTGCAGCCCAGGTAGCCGCTGCGATAGCGCGACAGCTCCGTCAGCAGACGGCGCAAAGACCAGCCGCTGACCACCAGTTGACCACGGACCCAGGCGTCGGCGTTCGGCTCGACGCTGTGCTGCGGGCCAAGCTGCTCGTCGTTGAAATCCAGTCCCCTGCCGGCGGCCACCACCTGCTCGTCGGCGAGCCGTGACGGGCGCACGGCCACTGCGTGCTCGAGTACCTGCAGGCGCGTGCTGCCGTCGAGCTGGCGCACGCTGAAACGCGTGCCCAGGGCGCGCAGGCTGCCCTGCGCACTGAGGACCCGCAGCGGTCGCGGGTCGGCTGCGGTCTGCAGGAGGATTTCCCCGGCGTGCAGGTGAATCAGCCGCTCGCTGGGGCCGAATGCGATATCCACGGCGCTGTCGGTGTTCAGTTCCAGGTGGGTGCCGTCGGCCAGGCGCAGCGAACGGCGCTCGCCCACAGCGGTGCGCTGTTCTGCCAGCCAGACCGGTGCCTGACGGTAACCGGACCAGCCCAGGGCGCCGGTGCCGGCGAGCAAAAGGATGCCCTTGAGCACGGCGCGTCGGTCGACCCGCGAGGCGCTGCCGGGAGCATCCAGGACCTGGCAGGCCAGGGTCGCAGGCAACTGGCGCAGACTCGACTGCATCGTCTCGACCCGCTGCCAGGCCCATTGGTTGGCCGGATGCTGGCCCTGCCATTGCCGGCAGGCCTGATGCAACCGAGGATCTTCCGGGGTGGCGGCCAGGCGTGCCAGCCAGCGCGCCGCCTCGCGCAGGGCCTGGCGCTGTTCCTCGCGATTCACAGGTCGTTGTCCAGGGCGAACAGCAGGCAGTGCTCGGCGGCCTTGGCGACGTACTTGGTCACCGCACTGACCGACACGCCGAGGTCCGCGGCGATTTCCTTGTAGCCCAGGCCTTGCAACTGCGACAGCAGGAACGCCCGTTTCACCTTGCGACCCAGGCCGTCGAGCATGGCATCGACGGACTGCAGCAGGTCGACCAGCACCAGCTTGTCCTCTTCCGACAGCGCGAGGGCTTCGCCCTGTTCGGCCAGTGCGTCCAGATAGCGTTGCTCAAGCGCCTTGCGACGCAGGCTGTCGATCATCACCCGGCGCGCCACGGTGGCCAGGAACGGACGCGGATTGTGCGCCTGGGTCCGACGCGTACCGGACTGCTCGCTGAGCAGCAGGCGCACGAAGGTGTCCTGTGCCAGATCGGCCGCCTGGCTCGAGCACCCCAGCCGCTGACGCAGCCAGCGCACCAGCCAGCCGTGATGGTCGCCGTACAGCTCGGCGAGGGAGGAGGGGGCTTGGGCAGGGGGTGGGCACTGGGACATGAAAAGCAGTCATGCAATTGAGAATTAGTTGCAATTTAATTAAAGGGCGTTGGGAAGGCAACTGGTGTGTTGGGGAGATTGGGTCACGAGTCTTTAGACAGGTGAGATTGACTACCCAACTTTTGCTCGCTCATGTGCCGGCGTCGTGAAGATGTCCCCAGACAGTCCCGACTCTACAAAACCGTCTGGAATTGACACTCGCTGCCCAAGCTGGCCTGCGAAGGAGAATTTGTCTGGGCCAGGCTTTACGCTCTCACTGGATAGAGGTGATAGCGATTCGTCGCAGTTCTTTCAACGACGACCCGGCTGCCAGCAGACAGGTCGTGGGCCTGAAAAAACTCTCCCACCCAGGAGCGCTTCCTGAAAATCTTCTTGTCACCTGCAATATCAGTGAAAACCGGCTCTGCAATGCCGCAGTGGATTTCCAGTTGAATACCAAGCTCACTTTCATTGGGGCCACCAATGGATTCAGCTGGAAATAAATCCATGACGCCGGAGAGGTAGAGGTGATTGTTGTTGAGGTTGCCTTGCGTGAGTTCAATTATCCGAAATGGCATGGATGTCTCCTTTGATCAAACGAGTGAGCTGACAGGTTGGAAACAGCGGATTTATCGCGTGATCAGCCATTTTTCCATTTGTTCCTGAGGCTTTTTATCGAACTGCCCGGACTGGCCTTTTTGGCTTCAGGTGTCAGCAGGCACACACAGCCGCGAGGCAGGCCGAAAACCTTCTCGATCGTTGATTGGATGGTTTTGACTGATGCATCGCTGCGAGCGACCTTGAACCGGGTGCCATTGAGCTTCTTGTCCTGGTCAGGTTCCTGGTCGCCATAGTCTCCGCTTATTTCGATTTGCCATGAAAAAGGCTTGTTGCACAAGGTTTTACCCGGCTTGCTGATACGCTGGATATCGACTTTATAGCCGTCGAATTCGAGATCATAGGTAATGTGATCTTCAATCTTTCTGACATTGCCAGAGTTCCATGTTGTCCAGTCAGAGGCTTTGGTCGAGACCTCGATCGTGCATACCAACGCGCTTCGACTGCTCATGAGCGAGTCAGACAGGTCCAGCCTGCTACGTGCAGATTCGGCAATGATCTTACCCTTTGCGTTCAGGCACTTTATCTTTGAATGTGCAGGCCATTGGATCATTGGCTTTCAGCTCCATGCATAATTGATGAGGTTGTCCAGACTATCGCTTGATATGGAAATTCGAGAGGTTTTGACATGCTGGTCAGTGTCATCATGATGCCGCTTGTCCGCGTTTTTCTACAGTTCTGCCTTGAACGAATTTCCTGACCCATACCGGGTGCGTTCGTCTCTCAATCTTGTTCTTCACTACCAGCCCAGACCATCCCCCGCACCCTCACCTGCGGATGACTCTCCAGCACCTCCCACTCATCCAGAAACACGAACCCCTGGCGCCGGTACAACCTCACCGCCTCCCGGTTCTCCGGCGCGACATCGAGGTACACCTGCCCGTGACCCTGTTCACGCGCCCGCGCCTTGACCGCTTCGACCAGCCGCGTGGCCGCGCCGCAACCGCGTGCGGTGGGCGCCAGCCACAGGCCGATCAGGTTGAAGCGGCCGTTGTCGGCGCGTGCCGCGCCGACCATGCCCACGGCCTCGCCGTCGCGAAAGGCCAGCCAGAACGCGGTTGTCGTCGACGCGGCGCGCTGCTGCCATTGCGCGTCGGTGTACTGCGCCGCCGTCGCGTAGCTGACGCCGAAGGCCTCGGGGGCGTCCTGCAGGGCGGCCAGGCGTATCTGTTTCAGGCACTGCCAGTCTTGCGTGGTGGTCAGGCGTACTTCCATGCAGGGATGTCCCGGGTGGCGTGTTGGTTGCCTGATGATAAGGCAAGCCGCGTCAGGACGTGGCCCGCGCGCGACGCAGGTCTGCGTCAGGCATCAAACCGGGAGGATGCGCGTCCAGTAACGGGTACGTTGCTGGATCCGGATGGGTAACGAGCGAGCGATGGTGTCTAGCGTGACGTCGATGTTGCCCAGCGAATATGAGCCCGACACGCGCAAGTGGCCGACCTCGGGGGCACAGCCAAGGTAACCGGGGCAATATCGCTGCAACTCATCGATCAGCCTGTCCAGCCTCCAGCCCACCACGACCAGGCGTCCCTGGGCCCAGGCCTCTTCGCCGCTTTCCAGCGCTTGTGTGAGCAACAGCTTGCGACGATCGAAGGTCACCGATTGCCCTTGTTCGATCACGGCCTTGTCTGCAGCCTCTTCCGGCTGCACCGCGACAGCATGCTGGTACACGCTAAGACGCGTCAGCCCGTCGAGCTGGCGTACTGCGAAACGGGTGCCCAGGGCACGCAGCTCACCTTGGGCGCTGCGTACCAGGAAAGGGCGAGAGTCCTTGCCCGTGCTGACATGGATCTCCCCCGCCCGAAGGATCAGCAAGCGCGTGCTGGCATTGAACACCACATCCAGCGCGGTATCGGTATCCAGCACCACCTGGGTGCCGTCGGAGAGCGTCTCCTGGCGTTGTTCACCGATGCGGGTCTTGACGTCGGCCATCCACTTCGGCGCCACGTCATATCCTTGCCATGCCAATGAACACGTCCCGGCCCCCACCAGCAACCCCTTGAGAACAGTGCGACGGTCAGGGCCACTTGCGCGCAACGTGGACTTTTCCATGACCTCCCATGCCAGGTGCTGCGGCATGCTGCCAATACGCGCCTGCAGTTCGTTCAGCTTCTGCCATGCCCACCTGTGCTCGGCACATAGGCAGTGCCAGTGTTGCCACTGCGCGTGCAGCGCCGGGTCGTCAGGGTTGGCGGACAGGTGCGCGAACCATTCGGCTGCGCGGCGAAGCGCCTGGCGCTGAGCGTCGGTCGTCACCAGGGATTGTCCACGATGTACAACAGGCACCGTTCAGTGGCCCGGGCCATGTATTTGGTCACGGAACTGGCGGATACCTGTAACCGTTCGGCGATCTGCGGGTAAGTCAGTCCCTGGACCTGCGACATCAGGAACGCCGTTTTCGCCTTCACTCCCAAACCGTCGAGCATGCGATCCAGCTCCAGAAGCGTCTGGAGCAAAGACAGCTGTTCCTCGGCAGAAATGGCGAAGGATTCAGGCTGCTCGGCGAGCACGTCGAGATAGGCTCGTTCCACCGACTGACGGCGAAAACTGTCGATCATCACCCGCCTGGCGATGGTCACCAGGAAATGGCGTGGCTCAGCGAGCCTGGCCGCCACGGGTTCACGGCGCTCAGCGAGCAGTACGCGAAGAAAGGTGTCCTGGGCGAGGTCGGCCGCCGCCTGCGAACACCCGGTGCGCTTTCGCAGCCAGTTGATCAGCCAGGGTTGATGGTCGTTGTACAGCGTTGCAATAGGGTTGCCAGACGGCATGTCGGTGCCAGAACGGTGAATAAGAATTAATCTCAATATATTGAAATGATGGCCTTGAGGCAAATCCGCTTTCGGGTGAAAACGACGAAGCAAAAAAAATCAGAATGCGTTGTCACTTTGCGCCGAGCAGCGCGACTCCTTTTGCAGACACTGAAAAAAACGCCGATCACCGCATCAGGAGACAGCATGCAGCACCCCCTTCCAGGCCTTGGCGCCGTCACGTTCAACGTACCTAACGCACTATGCCTCGCCATGTTTGGCGCATCGCTGCTGATGGCCACTCCAGCATTCACCAGTGCTGCAGAACGTCAGGTAACCGCCCGTACATTGCACCAGCAGGAATTTGCGATTGCAGGCGGTTCCCTGGCCAGCGTACTGAACAGCTATGCCACTGCAGCAGGCGTTGTCCTGTCGTTCGACAACAGGTTGACCGAAGGCAAACAGAGCCCGGGCATCACCGGCCGCTACAGCGTCGACCAGGGTTTTTCCATAGTGCTGAGCGGGTCTGGATTGCAGGCAGTTGCCGGCAGGGAGAACAGCTATGTGCTGGTGCCGGCCACGCCGGCGGATGCGTTGCAACTTGGCGCGACCAATGTGACGGGTTCTGGCCTGGGTGCAACCACCGAGGGCTCGAAGTCCTACACGACAGGCAGTACCAGCACGGCGACGCGGATGAACCTGTCGCTGCGAGAAACGCCTCAGTCGGTCAGCGTCGTCACGCGTCAGCAAATGGACGATCAAAACATGCAATCGCTGGAGGACGTTGCCAGGGCCGCGACCGGTATCAATACCACCAAGGACTTCGGCACTGAACGATCACGCTATTTCTCCCGCGGCTTTCAGGTAAACGACCTGCAGTACGATGGTGTACCGACCAGCATTGCCGAAAGCTACTCGATGGACGTGACCTCGGTTAACAACATGGCCATCTACGATCGCGTGGAGTTTGTTCGCGGCGCAACCGGCCTGATGCAGGGGGCGGGCAACCCGTCGGCGGCCATCAACCTGGTGCGCAAGCGGCCAACCGGCACCTACAAGCTCAAAGCTGAAGTCGGCGCTGGCTCCTGGGACAACTACCACACTCAAATCGACGTGGGCGGTCCGTTGAACGAACAGGGCACGCTGCGTGCCAGAACGGTGCTGTTGTACAACGCAGGCAATAGTTTCGTAGACCGCGCCGACAAGGAGAACCAGCTCTTCTACGCGATCGGCGAAGCCGATCTGAGCGAAGACACTACCGTCAGCCTCGGGACCGTCCTGCAAAAGGATTACCACGGCGGTTATGACTGGGGCGGCTTGCCCACTCAACTCGATGGTCGCTTCTACCCACTGTCGCGCTCGACTTCCTTCGCGCCAGGCTGGGCACATCTGAACAAGATCAACCGCACGGTATTCGCTGACATCAGGCATGCGTTCAACGATGACTGGAAACTGACCGTCAATACCAACCTGAGCTGGTCGAATGCGGATTTCCTGGGGCTCTACGGCAACAACATTGGCAACGACCGGTTCCGCCTGTCCACCAACGACACCCAGTACGACGACGAACAGATCAGCCTCGATGCTGCGCTGAACGGGGCATTCTACCTGCTTGGCCAGCGCCACGAACTGGTGTTCGGTGCAAACGCGCGCAAGGACCGGTTCATCAATGAGTCGCGCTACAACAACAACCCGAGCGTGGTCGATATCCTTGGCTTCGTTCCTTCACAAGTGGCCTTGCCTACCTATGGCTACGATCGCATCCAGTACCGCAACGTACGCAAGGACAAAGGGCTTTATGCCGCCACTCGGTTGAACGTCAGTGATGACCTGCACGTGATTCTGGGCAGTCGCTTCAGCTGGGTTGATTATGAATCCGCCGACTATGAGGACCGGTTCAAGGAGAACGGCAAAGTCATTCCCTATGCTGGCGTCGTGTACGACCTGACCGACAGTGCTTCGGTGTACGCCAGCTACACGGAAATCTACAAGGTTCAAAACAATTACGACATCAGTAACAAGCTGCTTGACCCCGTTACCGGCACCAACTACGAAATAGGCCTCAAGAACGAGTTCTACGACGGTCTGCTCAATACGTCGGTGGCGCTGTTCCAGGTCGATCAGAGCCATCTGCCTCAAGCGCTTGTCGGCGCGGCTCGTATCTGCGGTCCCGGGCGCAGTTCCACGTGCTACGAGGAAGGCGGCAAGGTGCGCAACCGAGGTTTTGAGGTCGAGGCCTCCGGCGAGATTCTTTCTGGTTGGAACGCTGTGCTCGGCTACACCTACAGTCACCCCGAGTATGTAGGCGGAAGCCGCAAGGGCACCGACTACGCCACTGAAACTTCCCCGCAGCGGTTGTTCAAGTTTGCCAGCAACTACCGTTTGCCAGGCGAGTTGAGCGACTGGCGCGTGGGTGGCAGCCTCTATCATCAGAGCAAGGTATACCTCGGCAGCGTGGAGCAAGGTGCGTACAACCTGGTGGATCTGAACGCCAATTACCAGATCAGTCAGAGCCTGAGTGCGCAACTGAACCTGAACAACGTCTTTGACAAGCACTATTACTCCGCCGTCTTCAACTCGAACCTTGGCAACTACTACGGTGAACCACGTAACTTCGCCGTCACCCTGCGCTACGAAAACTGAGGAATGCCTGCGCCGCGCCTCGATCGTTCCGGTCAGGCGCGCCGCGGCAGATGCCTTCGCTGCCGATGACAGGGCAACCCGCGTCAGGGTATGGCGCGTTCCTGCGACAGACCCTCGGCGGTGATCGCCTGCGGTTCTTCATGCAAGGAAATCCGCGAAGTCTCCGCCAACCCCAACCCACCCAGCAGTGCCACCAGGGCGATCAGCACCAGGTAGAAGGCCGGCGCCAGGCTGCTGCCGCTGAGGCCGATCAGCCAGGTCGCCATCAACGGCGCGGTACCGCCGAACAGGGTGTAGGCCAGGTTGTAGGTCATTGCCGAGGCGGTGTAGCGGGTGCGGGTCGGGAACACCTCCGAGAGCAGCGCGGCGGTGACCACGCCGGACATCACCGCGCCCACCGCCAGCAGGATGACCCCGCACACCGCGGCGGGCACGCTGCCGGAACTGGCCAGCCAGTAGGCCGGGAACACCGTGAGGATCACCCACAGGCAGGTGGCGCCGATGGTCCGCCGCCGGCCGACGCGATCGGTGAAGGCGCCGGCTGCCGGGCAGGCGCCGGCGGCGAACAGCAGGGCGATGGTCGAGACCATCAGCGACTGCGCCCGGCTCAGGTGGCCGACCACCTGCAGGTAGGTGGCGAAGTAGGTGGTGAACATGTAGAACGACAGCGCCGTCAGCGAGATGAAGGCGCCCAGGCGCAGCATCGCGCCTTTCTGCTGCGCCAGGGTCTCGCGCAGCGGCGAGTGGGCGTGCTCCTGCTGTTCGGCCATGGCCAGGCGGAAGGCCGGGGTCTCCTCCATGCGCCAGCGCAGATAGAGACCGACCACCCCCAGCGGCGCCGCCACCAGGAACGGCACGCGCCAGCCCCACTGGGCCATGGCCTCGGGGGCCAGGCTGGCTTCCAGCAGGTAGGCGATCACCGCGGCGCTGGCGAAGGCCGAGAAGGTCGAGACCGGCAGGAAGCTGCCATACCAGCCGCGCTTGTGATTCGGCGCATGTTCCATCAGGTAGGCACAGGCGCCGGCGTATTCACCGCCTGCGGAAAAGCCCTGGACACAGCGGGTCAGGGTCAGCAGCACGGGGGCCAGCAGGCCGATGCTGGCGTAGGTCGGCAGCAGGCCGATGACGGTGGTGGCGCCGGCCATCATCAGCACGGTGATCGACAGCACGCGCTTGCGCCCCAGGCGATCCCCCAGCGCGCCGAACACGATGCCGCCCAGTGGCCGCAGGGCGAAGGCCACGGCGAACACGGCGAAGGTCTGCAGCAGGGCGGCATTGGGGTCGTCGCTGGCGAAGAACTGCCGGGCGATGACCGTGGCGAGGAAGCCATAGACGGCGAAATCGAACCATTCGACGAAGTTGCCCACGGCCGCCGCCGCGGTCACTTTGCGCAAGGTCGCGGGCGATACGGATAGCGTTTCGTTCATTACCGGTGCTCTCCTGGATTGTTCTAGGTGCAAAGGATGGGCAGTGGATGAAGTGATGCGGGGGGAGGTTTCTTGGCGTTTTGCCCACGATGGGGTGCGCCACCGCCGAGCGGCAAGATGGGTGTCTCGTTCAGGACGGTGGGGGTCGCATTGGGTGTGCCTGGGTAACGGCGGGGGCTGCGAGCGCAATCATTGCGAATGATTCTCACATCAAGTAGTCTGCGCCGCACCTCGAACAACCGTTCTTTTCTCACCCGGAGTGCGCAGTGGCTGACCAATTGGAGCGCTTGTTTCGTCTTTACCAGCGCGAGCTCCAGCAGATCGCCTACCGTCGCCTCGGTGACCGCGAGCTGGCAGCCGACCTCACCCAGGACACCTTCCTGCGTTATGTCAGCCTCGACCGTCAGGCGCGCACCGCGACCATCGTCAACCCGCAGTTCTTCCTCGTCCGGGTCTTGCGCAACCTGATCATCGACTTCTGTCGCAACCGTTCGCGTCGTGGCGTGCAAGCCGCGCTCGAGGACATCCAGGACGAGCTGCCGGATGCCACGCCAGGCCCGGCCGAGCTGCTGTTGCTGCACGAGCAGTTGCGTCTGCTGCACGCGGCGCTCGGCGAGCTGCCGGAAAACTGCCGTGACGCGCTGTTGCTCAACCGCCTGGAGGGGCTGGGCCATGCGGCCATCGCCGAACGCCTGGGCGTGTCGCCGAGCATGGTCAGCAAGTACATCATGCGCGCGCTGAGCCATTGCGCCCGGCGCCTGGGCCTGATGGAAGACTGAGTGAGCGGACATCCTTCAGCGGACTCCCGCTCCGCTCTGCGCGAACGGGCCTTGCAGTGGCTGGTCGACCTGCACTCGGGTGATCCGCAGCAGGCTGACTGGGAGGCCTACCTGCAATGGTGTGAAACCTCGCCCGAACACCAGCGTGCGGCGCAGAAGGCCGAATGGCTGTGGGAGCAACTGGGCGGCGCCCTGCAACGCCCGGTGCCGCGTTCGCGGCGGCTGCCGGTGCTTGGCCTGGTGCTGGTCACCGGCCTGGCCTGCGGGCTGGTCTGGCACGGTGACGAGCAAGGCTGGATGGCGGACCAGCGCACCGCTGTCGGCGAGCGCCGCACCCTGCAACTGGCCGATGGTTCGCGTCTGGAACTGGGGCCGCAGACCCGCGTGGATATCGAGCTGGACGGTCCGCAGCGGCGCCTGCATCTGTATCGCGGCGAGCTGTACGTGCAGGTTGCGCGCGACCCGCAGCGGCCGTTCGAGATCGCCGCCGGCGACGGCAACCTGCGCGCCCTGGGCACCGCGTTCGCGGTGCGGCGTCAGGACGACGCGGTTCACCTGGTGGTGACCGAGCATGCGGTACGGGCCAGGGTACAGGCCGGTGGCGCCACGCAGACCGCCGAAGTGCAGGCGGGGCAGGGCCTCGACTACGATGCCGACGGCCTGTCGCGACCCTACGCGGTGGACCCGGACGCGGAAACCGCCTGGCGTCATGATCGCCTGGTGTTCAGCAACCGTTCCCTGGGCGAGGTGCTGGACGCCTTGAAGCCTTACCACCGCGGACTGTTCTGGATCCGTGACGAGGCGCTGCGGCAGTTGCCGGTGACCGGCGTGGTGGGCACCGATGACCTGCAGGCGCAACTGCAGCTGTTGCAGCATTCGCTGCCGGTGCGCATCCGCCGACTGCCCTGGCTGACCATCATCGAGCGTGACGAGGCACGCACATCGCCCTCGCGGTGAAATTTTTTGCCGCGGCGCTGTCAGCTTTTCGCAGACCGTCGTCTTTCCCTGGCGAGAGAGATTTTTTCCGCTGATTTCAGCAAAGGGGAGACGCATGCAACACCTGATCCGCCGCACGGCCCTGAGCCTGGCCATCGCCACCAGCAGCACCTTCGCCACCACCTTTGTGGTACAGGCGGCCGAAAGTACACAGGCTGCCAGCACCACCTTCGACATCGCTCCGGGCCCGCTGGATCGGGCCCTGATCCGTTTTGCCGAGCAGGCAGGCCTGCGCCTGGTGGTGCCCAGCGAGGGCCTGCAGGGCTTGCACAGCAAGGGCCTCAGCGGCCGGTTCAGCGCCCGCGACGGCATCCAGCGCTTGCTTGCGGGCAGTGATCTGCAGGCCAGCCTCAGCGGCGACATGCTGCTGATCGAAAAGGTCCGGCCGGGTGAGCAGGCACTGGAACTGGGCGCCACGTCGATCAATGCCCGTGGCGAGTCCGCCTACGGCCGGGTCGAGGGTTACGTTGCCAGGCGCAGCGCCACGGCGACCAAGACCGACACCTCGGTCCTCGAAGCGCCGCAGACCATCAACATCGTCACCCAGGATGAAATCAAGGCCCGTGGCTCGCTGTCGGTCAGCGACGCGCTGCGCTACACCCCGGGGATCCAGGTCGACGGTTTCACCGCCCGGGTCAAGGCGTTCGACGAGCCCACCTCGCGTGGCTTCAACGCCACGCCGATGTACCTGGATGGCCTGCACCTGCCCTATGGCGGCGGCAGTACCGGCGGTGCCCTGCAGATCGATCCCTACCTGCTGGAGCGCGTCGAAGTGCTCAAGGGCCCGGCGTCGGTGCTGTACGGGCAGAACCAGCCTGGCGGCATCGTCAACCTGGTGTCCAAGCGCCCGACGGAGGAGTCCCTGCATTCGGTGACGCTGGGCACGGGCAGCCATGACCGCAAGTACGGCGCCTTCGACCTCGGTGGCCCGCTCGACGAACAGGGCACCTTGCTCTATCGCCTCAGCGGGGTGGTCAACGAGAGCGACTCCGAAGTCGACTACGCCGACCAGAAGCGCATGACCCTCGCCCCGAGCCTGACCTGGAACCTGAACGAGCGCACCCGCCTGACGTTGCATGGCCATTTCCAGAAGGACAACGACACCCCCGAGCCGCAGGGCCTGCCGGTGTGGGGCACGGTGCTGGACAACCCCAATGGCCATGTCTCGCGCAGCCGCTTCATCGGCGAACCGGATTACGCCTCCTACGACCGCGATCAGTTCAGCGTCGGCTACGAGCTTTCCCATGAGCTGAACGATGTCTGGACCCTCAGGCAGAATGCCCGCTATGCCTACGTGGACGACCGCTTCGTCTCGGTGCTGCACGGCTACGAGTTCATTGGCAGCCCGACCACGGGCCTGAACGACCAGAGTGCGATCGGTCGCTACGCCATAGACTGGTCGCAGACCAACAAGGTGTACGGCATCGACAACAACGCCCAGGCCGTGTTCAAGACCGGGGCGCTGGAACATACCGCGCTGCTGGGCCTGGATTACTACCGGTTCGACTCCGAGTTCCTCGGCCGCTATCAGTACGCGCCGCCGGGCATCGACCTGTACAACCCGGTCTACGGCGCGCCGATCGACTTCAGCCTGGCGCGGGTCAACACCTGGGACAACAGCATTCGTCAGACCGGCGTGTACCTGCAGGACCAGATCAGGTGGCAGCGCTGGTTCCTGACCCTGGGTGGCCGCTACGACTGGGCGCTCACCGAGAACAACCAGCCGCTCTACAACGTCGACAACCGCATCCGCGACGAGAAGTTCTCCGGCCGGCTGGGCTTCGGCTACCTGTTCGACAACGGCGTCACCCCGTACTTCAGCTACTCCGAGTCGTTCCAGCCGAACACCGGTACCGACGTTGCCGGCAATACCTTCGAGGCGTCGACCGGCCAGCAGTACGAGGTCGGCATCAAGTACCAGCCGCCGGGATCGGACAGTTTCGTGCAGTTGTCGGCCTACCGGATCGAGCGCAAGAACGTCCTCACCAGCGACCTGGACAACCCCGGGTTCAGCAACCAGTCCGGTGAGCTGCGTTCGACCGGCGTCGAACTGGAAGGCAAGGCCGCCTTGACCCGCAACCTCAACCTGATCGCGTCGGTCTCGCGGGTCGATGCCGAGTACACCAAGGACAACGACGGCATGAAAGGCCGACACCCGATCGGCATCTCGCCACTGACGGCCTCGACCTGGCTGGACTACCAGCTGGCGGACGACAGTGCCTTGCGTGGCCTGGGCTTTGGCGCCGGGGTTCGCTACGTGCGCAGCAGCCCGGGGACCAGCACCGCGTACCGGGCGTTCGAGGTGCCGTCCTACACGGTGTACGACGGCATGATTTCCTACGACCTCGAGCGTTCACCGCTGGCGATCCAGGGCGTACGGCTCCAGGCCAACGTGGAGAACATCGGCGACAAGCGTTATGTCAGCCGCTGCTCCGGCGTCTGGGAGTGCACCTACGGGCAGGGCCGTACGATCAGTGCGAACCTGACCTACGACTGGTGAGGTGACTGCAGCGTCGCCATGTCGATCACGAAACGATACTTCACGTCCCCGGCGATCATCCGCTCGTAGGCCTGGTTGATATCGCGGATGTCGAGCATCTCGATATCGCAGCGAATGTCGTGCGCGGCGCAGAAGTCCAGGATCTCCTGGGTCTCGGCGATGCCGCCGATCAGCGAGCCGGCGATCACCCGGCGCTTGAGTACCAGCTGGGTGGCGTCGAGCGCCGGCTCGATCGGTTCGATCAGGCCGACGAGGATATGCACGCCGTTGAACTTCAGGGTGCGCAGGTAGGGGTTGAGGTCGTGCTGCACCGGGATGGTGTCGAGCAGGAAGTCGAAGCGCTCGGCCGCGGCGGCCATCTGCTGCGCATCGGTGGAGACGATCACATGGTCGGCGCCTTGCGCCCGGGCTTCGGCGGCCTTGTCCGGCGAGCGGGTGAACAGCGTGACCTCGGCACCGAGGGCCTTGGCCAGCTTGATGCCCATGTGCCCCAGGCCGCCCATGCCGAGGATGCCGACCCGATGGCCCGGACCCACGCCATGGTGGCGCAGCGGCGACCAGGTGGTGATGCCGGCGCAGAGGATCGGCGCGGCGCTGGGCAGGTCCATGCCGTCGGGGATGCGCACGACGAAGTCTTCGCTGACCACGATGCGGTCGGAGTAGCCGCCCAGGGTGTAGCGGCCGTCGATGCGGTCCGGGGTGGTGTAGGTCATGGTCGGGCCTTCCAGGCAGTACTGCTCCAGGTTGGCGCGGCAGGCCTCGCAGCTGCGGCAGGAGTCGACCATGCAGCCGACGCCGACCAGGTCGCCTGGCCGGTACTTGCCGGCGTTGGTGCCGACGGCGCTGACCCGGCCGATGATCTCGTGGCCCGGCATCAGCGGAAACACGGCGATGCCCCATTCGTTGCGCGCCTGGTGGATATCGGAATGGCAGACGCCGCAGTAGAGGATGTCGATGACCACGTCGTCGGCCCGCGGGGCGCGGCGTTCGAAGTGCATCGGGGCGAGGGCGGAGGTGGCCGACTGCGCGGCGTAGCCAAGGGCTTTGTACATCGGGGTGTCTCACTACGGTTGACGAAGGCGGCGCACTTTACGGAGGGCAGGGCGGGATGCCGATGGGCATTCCTCCGTTTGTCATGCCTATTCCTCCGCCGGTGCCATTGGCGCTACTGACGAGGCCGGGAAATCTGGGATCATGCGCCGCCATTCTGCACAGCGACCCAGCATGTCCGACCTCGAAGCCCTCTGCCGATTGATCCGCCCCCTGGCCACCCGTCCCGGTTTCGTCGAGACCCGCCTGCCGGGCGTCGAGGTGCTGTCCTGGGACCACTACGTGGCGAGCAGCCCGCAGATCTACGAACCGAGCATCATGGTCCTGGCCCAGGGCAGCAAGCTGGCGCGCCTTGGCGAGCGCACCCTGGACTATGGCGCCGGGCAGTACCTGCTGCAGGCGCTGTCGGTGCCGTTCATGTGCGAGACCTTCGCCAGCGCGGCGCAGCCGCTGTATGGCGTCGCCATCGGCCTGGACCCGCTGGTGCTCGGCGAGATGACCCAGCACATGGCGCCGCTGCCCGAGGGCATGCTGCGTGCGCAGACCCCGGCGTCGATGAGTTCGGCCGTGCTCGACGCGCCGATGCGCGAGGCCGTGCTGCGCCTGCTGCAGTGCCTGCAGGATGACGAGCAAGCCCGGGTGATGGGCGCGGCGCGCATGCGCGAGGTGTATTTCGCCGCGCTCAAGGGACCGCAGGCCGGCGCGCTGCGGGCACTGGTGGAGCAGCAGGGCGCCTTCGCCCGGATCGGCGCCGCGCTGGCCTACCTGCGCGACCACTATGACCAGGCGCTGAGCATCGAGACCCTGGCCGGGCAGGCGAACATGAGTGCCTCGGCGTTCCACGAGCATTTCAAGCGCACCACCTTGCTTTCGCCGATCCAGTACCTCAAGCGCCTGCGCCTGCTCAAGGCGCAGCAGATGCTGATCGGCGAGGGCCTGGGGGTGGCGCAGGTGGCACATCGGGTCGGCTACCAGAGCAGCTCGCAGTTCAGCCGCGAGTACAAGCGCCAGTTTGCGCGCAACCCCGGGGAGGAACTGGCGGGCCGCCTGGGCATGGGCGGGTGAGCCATTCATATGGGGGCGTGGGCTGGCCTGCCGTTCACCCGCGGGTTGGCTGCATGGGGGGCTGTTCGAGGTGCCAAAGCCGTGTTGCAGAGGCTCACGGTCATCATTGAAATATTTTGTAACTCGCCTTCCGCTGATCCATTCCCGACCCTTTGGACAGTTTTTTGCGATGTGCTGGAACGAATCAGGTTCGCTGCAGATGGCTGAAAAATCATGGCGAGTGGCCATCTTTATCCCCTGCACAGCATTCGCAGGAACATCCGCCGTTCAGCGCAAGCACAGTTCCGGCAAGTCTGTATTCATCGAAAAAGAATGAAGAAAGCGGTGTTCTTCGGCTTTTGAAAAAGCCTATGCTGGTCGGCAACGGAATTGTAAGTACGCGCCCTGCCATTCAAATGAATGAATGGTTCCGGCGCCAAGGAGCTGCAAATGAAAGTTGAGCCACGTCTTTGCTGTTTGCCCTTCGTCTTTTGATGCGGGGCCTTGCCGCTGGCAAGGTCCTGATTGATCGCTGAATGATCGAGCTGCAACTTCAAAGTTTGATCGACGAATAACGCCGAGAGGATCAATCCCGGCGTCGAATGCTTACGCTTTCATAAACCACCAGAGGCACAAGGATGAAAAATCTGTTCAAACCCACCCTGCTCGCGGCAATGGTCTTCTCGCTGCCGGCCATCAGCCATGCGGAAAACCCGATCCTCGCTTCGCTGAAGGACCAGGGCGTCCAAGCGGTCAAGCTCGACAACGCCGCCATGGGCGAGATCAAGGGCGCCGCGCTGCTCACCGGCGGGGCTCTGCCCAGCGTCACTCAAGGCCTGAAAACCTACAACGTGACCTGGAAGAAGTTCGGCAGCCAGAGCGACTATCGCTCCTACAACATCGTCGGCAGCAGCTATGACCCGCACGGCCTCTACACCTACAACTACGAAGGCAATACCTACCGCGTAGCCGGTGATCGCTGGCTGGCGGACAAGATCAGCAACGCCAATTCGTGGGCACTGGCCAACTCCACGCAGATCGATCTGCATGTTCAGGTCCTCGACCCGAACAACAACTACCAGCCGAGCGTCTATGGCTTCCGTGACAGTTCCTGGAACCGTCCGATCTCTACCTTCTCCTGGTAAGTAACATTGAAGCCATAGGCAACTATGGCTTCAACTTTCTTTTTGCCGCAAGGAATGCTTGATGAAGTGCAGTATGCGCAATGCGTCCGGGTTTTTGGTTGTTCTGTTGTTTCCTCTGTCTTGCGCACACGCCGATACCCTGGTCATGAAGAGCGGTGACAAGTTCTCTGGAAAGATCATTTCCTATGTCAACGGCCTGTGCATCTTCGACACCCAGTATGGCGCTGCGATCAAGGTTCCAACGGCGGACATCAGTGGCATTTCCACCGACGTTGCGTACAGCATCGACTTCGCCAATGGCGACAAGGTCATGGGCCAGCTCCAGGCCAACGCGCAGGGCCAGACCGTCCTGCAGTCGAAGACCTTCGGCGAGTCGTCGATCGATGTCACGGCCATCAGCCGGATGGTCAAGCACTTCAGCGAGGTGCCGAACACCGCCCAGGCTGCCCAGGCGGGTACGGCCGCAGTGAACGACGACAAGCAATATGGCGCGGAAGTCGAGAACCAGGCACCGCTGGACTTCCTCACCGGCTCCACCGTGCTGCTGTCGCCGGGGCAGATGGAGCTCGATTTCAACACCAGCTACAAGCAGAGCCGCACCCAGTACAACCTGCCGGATGTCGGCTACTTCCAGAAGTCTTCCTATTCCGCACGCCTGCTGCAGCTCAGCACGGCCCTGCGCGCCGGTCTCTACGAAGGCATCGAAGGCTACATCAGCGTGCCGGTCACCTATACCCGCATCGAGGATGTCTCGAGCAACGAATACACCCGCGACACCAGCGCCTGGGACCTGGCCGACATCGCCTTCGGCGGCCAGTACCAACTGACCCGGGAATCCGCGGACATGCCGGCGATCTCGGCGACCCTGGACATCAGCGCGCCGACCGGGCGCAAGAAGTACAACGACCAGACCGACAGCTGGAAGGACCCGCTGAACAACGGCACCGGGCACTGGAGCATCGCCCCGGGGCTGGCGTTCGTCAGGTCCACCGACCCGGCGATCCTGTTCGGCGGCATCAACTACCAGTACTTCTTCGCCGACAAGGTCGACGGCTACGACGTCCAGCCGGGCTGGATCATCAACAGCTACTTCGGCGTCGGCTTCGCCCTCAACGAGAAGCTGTCCGTCGGCACGCGGCTGTCCTACTCCTACGTGTCCAACATGAAGGCCGAGCACGAGACCATCTACGGCTCCGATTCCGACCCGATGGACATCTCCCTGAACGCCTCGTACCGGCTGTCCCGCGCCTGGGTGGTGTCGCCCGGCGTGACCTTCGGCCTCAACGACGACTCCGGTCCCGCGGCCTTGTCGCTGAGCCTGAAGCGCCAGCTATGAGGCGTGCCTGTGCACTGGCGCTGGCGCTGAGCGTCTGCGCCCCGGGGCTGGCCTACGAGGGGCCGCGCATCCAATCGATGCAGCAACTGAAGTTTTCCGGGATACAACGCCAGACCCTGGACTATTCCTGTGGCGCGGCGGCGCTGACCATCCTGCTCAACCAGTATTTCGGCGACTCGGTGCGCGAGCAGGATCTGCTCGCCGACATCGTCTACCGCTTGCCACCGGAAGAGATGGTCAACCGCATCCAGGAAGGCTTTTCCATGCTGGACCTGAAGACCGCCGCGGAAAACGCCGGCTACGACGCCACCGGCATCCTGTTGCCGAAGGAGTCGGTCGGCCTGCTGCCGGGCCCGGTGATCATCCTGCTGCGCCGCGAGACCCTCAATCACTTCGTCGTGCTCAAGGGCGTGCAGCAGGGCCGGGCCTTCCTCGCCGACCCGGCGCGGGGGCACCTGCGCATTCCACTGCATGAGCTGTTCGAGCAATGGCACGGCGAAACCCTGGTGCTCGGGCGCGACGGCGTGGGTCTGCTGAAGGCGCATGCGTTGGCGATCCCCAACAGTGGCAACCTGTATCCGGAAAGCCAGACGGTCCGGGAGCTGCAGCATCTGCCGTTCAAGTGAGGGGCGGGGGCGCGGGGCTGCCAACCGTGTCGTCCTCAGAAGTCGTAACGCAGGTTCAGCGTCGCATTGCGCGGATCGCCGTAGTGCCCGACGCTGCCGCCGATGCTGGCGTAGTACTTCGTCCAGTTGATGGGTTCTGAATTGAACGGAAGGCGTCAGTCCAAGGCAAGAAAGGTGCTCAAGACGAATTTGCCTTGAGCGACCACTCGTACTTCTGTCACCACAGACTGTTGCCTCTGATGAGCGCGAATATGCCTACCACTGCCACCCATAACAATGTTATCGATGAAAGTATGCTGCTGGTGGATAGTAGTCGCCTGACGTGCATGGGGATCCTGGCCACATCACTTGCTGAAACATGACCCTGTTCTACCAGTGATGGCGCGTAGGTTATGGCCCCGGAAATGAAACCGATGGACAGACTTCGAGTGAGCGGGCCTTGATTTCGAAGGTTGTCTGTCAGCGACTTGATGAGCGGGCTGTTGTCGAACGCATCAATCATGTCTGGCAGGTGCCTCTTGTAAATGTAGACAGTCAAGGCGAACTCCAGCAATGCGAACACCATCCACCCTGATGAGAAAATGAGCCTCTCTCCACTACTCCATGTGTCGATATCAATCACGGAGAAAGTGGTCATGTACGGACTCTCCCACCATTTCGCCCGCAAACGCACCCAAGGCAGCACCGGCCAATGAAGATCCACCAACGACGGTGGCCACGCAAACGGTCAGTCCGGTGAGGCTTTTGCTGCGTCCCACACATATCCTGATTGCATGCTTGGATGCTTTCTTGCCAGCAAGATAGCCAGTGCCTGACGACGCAAGAAGTTTTGGAACTTCTGTCATCACAATTCGCTTGCAGGCTGCCTCATTGCCTGTTGTGCATGTTTCCCAGATCGCAATAGCCGATGAAACTCCGCCAATGCCCATGGCGACGAATCCTCCGGCACTCATGTACCCGGCCGCCTTTTTCATGGATTTCACATACTGTGAGTAGCCCGGAATATCTCCGACCCCACCGGATTTATTCCAATGATGTACCAGGCTCCTGGTGGATATTTTCAATGACTTTTGCAGCTTTGGATGACTGCCCAGTGATGTGAAACCACGCACTCGCGTCGAATTGAAAAATCTTGCGTTGAGCTGATCAAGGAGCTTTTTCCGCTGTTCGAAAAACTCCGGCACATTCAGGCGCCCGTACGTGCGATACGTGTCCTGATGCAGCTTTTCAAGCTTGAGCAGTAGGTCGGTAATATCGTTCATGTGCTTTTCCAGCACAGTGGCAGCAACGCCTCCCCAAAGCGAAACTTCTCCGAGAATTGCTGCAATTTCACCGCGGTACCTGATCATGAAGTCTGCGTCGTCCGGTGTCAGATCCGCCAATGCCACCCCAACCTCTCTCGCCGCCTGCATCAGATGCGCCTCTTCATGCATGCACATGGCGTTACGCGGATCGGCAAGCACCACCAACTGCCCCGCCTTGACGATGCCATCACCCAAGGCACCGTTCAGACCATTGAACTTGCGCATCACCTCCAGTGAAGGTGCGTCACCGAACAGCTCGACGACCAGCTGTTGGCGGGATATGGATTTCGGCACGATGTAGAAGCCCGGCTCGGCAGGCTCATCGTTCTGATCCGTGACGAAGGGCGTCACCGGCGCCACAGGGGATGCTGCTGGAGCGGTTGAGGCGGTGGGGGTTGACCGGGCGTCAGGCGTCGCTGCTGCTGGACTGGCCATCCGGACGGAGTGCCTTGGTGGGTCTTCGGCAATCAGCCGATTGCTGCCTCTCGGACAGGCACATTCCACACGAGCGCCATGTAGTGCTGTCGGTTCACCATGCCACTTGAACCCGTCCCAACCCTCGACGATCGTCCCTTGCTGGCCACAGCGCGGGCACTCGCTGGTCTTGTCCCCGACCCGCAGCACATTGCGGTTGCCCTGGGTTGAGTTGATCAGACTGCTGTAGCAGATGGCGCCGGTGGTGGTTTCGTCGCCGTGCAGGCCCTGCCTGAGGCCGTTCATTATCGATCGGGTCATGGCTCAGTCCTCCGCACACTGTCCGTCGGACTTCTACTGCGAAGTCGCTGGATGAGTCTTTGCATGGCATGGCTCCTTGCTCATTAGCACCGCCTGCTTTTTCGGAATGAAAAAGCGGCGAGGCCTGTCGGTGGGAAGCCTGCAACCCTGAAGGTTTGAGCCTGGGAAAAACATCAGATGATTCTGATGGATATGTCGGTTGCTTCTGGTGAAGTTCGAGGAGAACGCCGGCCAAACCCGATACCGAGAAAAAAATTTCATTTCCCTGACGCAAATCGACCCCCCAAAGGGATTCCGCCCGTTCCCAAACCAGAAAAGGCGGATAGACAATGAAAGTATTCCTCGATGACCAGCGTCCGGCCCCCACGGGCTGGATCCGGGCCTACTGGCCGGACGAGGTCATCGCCCTGCTCGAAAGTGGCCAGGTCACGACCGTCAGCCTCGATCACGACCTGGGCGACGATCGTCGCGGCACCGGTTACGACGTATTGCTGTGGATCGAACGGGCGGTCGCGCTGCACGGCTTCAGGCCACCGACCCTGCTGATCCACACGGCCAACCCGGTTGCCGCCCAGCGCATGAACCAGGCGATCCGGGCGATCGACCGCCTGCGGGCTGGCGACACGGCCTCCACCCCCCCTATGCCCTTTGATGGAAGGAATGACTCGATGCAAGACCTGGAACTGCTGGCGCGTCTCGAATGCCATGAAACCTTCGGCGTACCGATGGTGCAGCGGATCAGCGGCTTTGGCCATGCGCGGGCCCGGGAAGCACTGGAGCGACTGGAGGCCGCCGGGGCGATCCGGCGTGAAGAGACTGGATGGAAGGTCGAAACCAAGGCCGATTCACGGCCTGCCGGCCTTCCCTTCAGCGCACCATGATCGCCTGGTTCAGCTCGATCGACGGCACCGGCACCACGCCGCGGCGGACCTGCAGCCATTCGCGCATCTTCGCGGAATCGAATATCTGCCCTTCGTCCATCATCAGCAGCACCAATGATTGGGACATCCGGTAACACCCGCATTTCGGGCAGCGGCGCTCTTCCCAACCAGGGGAACATTCGATGGATTCGGCGCTTCCGGCGCAGATCAGACAGCTCATGGGACCCCCTGACATTGTTGTTGGGTGGGGAAAGTGGGTAGTTGGCTACCTATTTGGGCGGACTTCATTCCGTCATGAGAAATTCATGCCAATCATGCGCTGAACGATCCATCGATCGACAAGCTGTGAGCGCCGTCTCACCACAGGCTTCAGCAGCCATGCCCCGCATCGAGTAGTTGCCGGATAGCCCGTGCGAACGGCTCTGGCTGTTCCAGCATCATCAGATGGCCTGTGCCAGGCATTACGGTAGAGCTGGCGGCGAGCGACATGGCCCATGCGGGCACATCCCAGCCGTCGCGAGAGCGTTCGCCCGCCAGCAGGTGGACCGGGGTCCTGGCAAACAGTGCCCGAAGCGCGTCGGCGTAAGGGCTTTCGCCGGTGATCGCAACCACCGAACGGGCCATGGCCTGCAACGTACTGGCAGGCTGGTAGGCCAGCCAGGCGGTGGCGGTTTCGAGGTGCCGCGGCGTCGGCGCGATGCCCGCCCGCCTCAGCCAGCCCGCCGGGTCTGCGCGAAAGCCGGCCATCAAGGTCTGTACCTCTGTCGCGGACAGGCGCGCGACGCTCGTCGACCAGAAGGCATCCTTCAGCGAGAAATTGCCCTCGACGCTGATGACGCTGGCGACCGTGCCTGGGTAGTGGCAGGCGTAGAGCTGGGCGATCACCCCGCCGACCGAGTGGCCGACCAGGTGAACGCGCTCGTCGGGCGCATGCTCCTTGAGGTACCGATGCAGGTAGCTGATCTGGGCGAGGATATTGATGCTGTCCGGCGACACGTCCTTTCGGCTGCCGTAACCCGGCAGCTCCGGGACCCGCACGGGGTGAGGGGCCAGAATGGCGTGAAGGGCCGGATAGTCGAGGGAGCCTATGAGGCCGTTGATGAACACCACGGATGAGGGTCGGTGCATGGCAGTCCCTGGAGGTCGTGTGGAAACGCTGATCTTGCCGTTCACGCACGGATGTTGGCCACTGTTGCCTGATTGCACGGATGCAAATGCCGGTTGTGGCCGGGCAACCATGATCCGATCATGGGGTCCGAACCTGAATCCAGACCCGACAAGGAAGCCCCCATGCCCCGACTGCAAGGCAAGACCTGCCTCATCACTGGCGCCGCCCGAGGCATCGGCCGCGCCATCGCCGCCCGTTTCCGCGAGGAGGGCGCCGAGGTCATTGTGAGCGATATCGACGAGCCGAGCGGCGCCGCCACGGCGCAGGCGATCGGCGCGAGGTTCATCAAGCTGGATGTCGCCCAGGAAAGCGACTGGTCCCGACTGGCCGAACAGGTCCCGGTCATCGACGTGCTGGTGAACAACGCCGGCATCACCGGCTTCGAGGCCGGTCTGGTCGCCCACGACCCGGAACACGCCAGCCTGGAAGACTGGCGCGCGGTGCACCGGGTCAACCTGGACGGCACCTTCCTCGGCTGTCGCTACGCAATCGGCGCGATGAAAGCCAGGGGCAGCGGTTCGATCATCAACATTTCCTCCCGTTCCGGGCTGGTGGGTATCCCGGGAGCAGCCGCCTATGCGTCGTCCAAGGCCGCCATCCGCAACCACAGCAAGAGCGTGGCCCTGTATTGCGCGCAACAGGGCTGGCAGATCCGCTGCAACTCGATCCACCCCGGCGCGATCATGACGCCGATGTGGGAGGCGCTGCTGGGCGACGGCCCCGACCGCGAGCAGCGCGCGGCTGCGCTGGTGGCGGATACCCCGCTCAAGCGTTTCGGCACGGTGGAGGAGGTGGCCGCAGTGGCGCTGTTGCTGGCGTCGGACGAGGCGGCCTACCTGACCGGGGCGGAGCTGAACATCGATGGTGGTCTGCTGGCGGGGACGGTGGCGAGTCCGGGTAGCTGAACCTGCCGTCATCAGGCCTGCTGGCGAGTCGCCGCGGTCATGCCTGGTGAGTCGCGTCCCGCGCCGCGTGGAGTTCCTCAGCCGTTTTCCAGAGCAGGTAGAGATCGTCGGCCAGGCGCTCGGCGGCGCGTTTCAGTTTCACGGGATCCGTCAGGGTCGACAGGTCTTCGTTGCTGGGGTTCTTCAGATCGAGTTCAGTGCTGTATCGCCACAGCAGGCCGTTGCGACTGGTGCCATTCTTGGTCATCTGGTCGGTCATCGCCAGCAGCTTCTGAACGTGGCGTTGCCCCTCGCAGTAGTAGCCGCAGTAGAGCCGGTGATTGAGCTCTATGTAGGCGCCTCCGGTCATGAAGCCGAATTCGTAGTAGAGCCCGTAGTATTTGTTGTTCTTTGCATTGGAGTAATAGCGGTCGATCTGCGCGGCTGTCGGATGATCCCAGGGGGCTGGCAGTTCCGGATACTTCTCTGCAATCGATCTGGCGGCGGCGTCCCACAGGCTTGCCTGCAGATCTTTCAGGGTCTCGATGTAGGCGGCCTGCAGGTCGCGGACCAGGATCAAGTTGTTGTCCTTGAGCAAGGTCTGTTTCAGCTGGTCCATGTAGGTTTTTCCTTGATCCTGATGCGTCAGTTTTTTCAGCAGGTCCATGTACTGCAACAGGCTTTCCCGAACCCCGGCCTCGCGGATGACCAGGACGAGGCAGCGTTCGAGCCAGGGCAGGATGTCGGCAGCGTAGCTGACCCGTCGATAATCGATGCCGCGGCAACTCGTGGGGTCGGCCTCGCTGCCGTCGAGGGTCAGGTAGATCGGCGGGAGGGGTTGATAACCTTCCGTCTTGAGTTTGTCGACGTAGCCGGACAATTGCCCGTCCCGGTCCTCGGCATGGATCTTGTTTTCGATGATGATCGCCTGTCCCCTGGCATTTCGGACCAGGATGTCGATCTTGCGGTATTCGATATCGACGGCAACACCCTCGTACTCGAAGTCCTCGATCCCCAGGGTTTCCAGAAGCAGTTTCAGCAGATCGACGCCAGCACCATGAGCCGCGTCGGGATTCAGCAGGAACGCGAGGTATCGCGAATGCACGCGGACTTCGTCCGTCGCACTGCGCAGCATCGTGAACAGGTTGAATCCAGGCGGACGGTAGTGCTCGGCGCGCAGCACTGCGGCGCGGTTGAGTAACGGGTACAAGACGCATCTCCCTCTGCGACAGTCATCGGCGGTGTTAATGTGCCATCACTGAAGGTACTGATTTGTTCAGCGGCTGCCTAGTGTGGTGTTTTGCAAATACGGCCAATAAGTCGCGAGTGATTCTTGTGCTCAGGCAAGGCGGCGCGACGAGTCGTAGCCCAGCTACGGCGAGGAGCGACAACGCAGCATGAGCGCAAAAAGCGCCGCGAGTTATGGTCGTTATTTGTGAAACATCACACTAGCGCAGCGCTGCCAGGCGGTCACGCCCTCACCCCGCTTCCGAGCGCCGCCGCTTGATCCGGTACATGTCCCCGTCCGCGTGGCTCAGCAGCGTGTCTGCGTCCTCGCCATCCTCCGGATAGCACGCCACGCCAATGCTGCAGGAGGGCATGGTCAAGCCGGCGAAGTCCGGGCCCAGGGGCTCGGCCATGACGGCGAGGATCTGCGCGACCTTTTCCGATACGGCGTTCTGCGAATGGATTTCGGTGAGCAGGACGATGAATTCGTCGCCGCCCATCCGCGCCACGGTGTCGGTCTCCCGCACGCAGCCTTCCAGGCGCCGGGCGATCGTGCAGAGAATGCGGTCACCCATGCGGTGCCCGTGTTCGTCGTTGATGCCCTTGAAGTCGTTGATATCGAGAAACAGCAAGGCGAAGCGGTTGTCGTGGCGGTGTGCGCAGGCGAGGGCGCCGTGCAGCCGATCGGTGAACAGCGAGCGATTGGTCAGGCGGGTCAGTGGGTCGTGGTGGGCGAGAAAGCGCAGGTCTTCCTCGGCCTTGGCCAGCGCCGTGACGTTGCGCGCGACGCCGATGCGCGCGCCCACTTCATCGGACCAGAACGCCGCCCAGAGGATGTAGACCACGCCACCATCCTTGCGCACGTAACGGTTGCGGAAGTCGAAATGCGGCTGGCCATTCATCACCCGGACAATCGACGCACGTGTCGCCGCCAGGTCCTCGGGGTGCATGTAGCGGGTGATCGGCGTGCCCACCAGTTCGTCGGCGCGATAACCGAGCAAGGCCTGGCAGGCATCGCTGACGAAGACGATCTGGTCGTCCCGGTCGACCACGAACACCGTATCCAGCATCAGGTGGATCAGCTTGGGGTAGAGCGCTTGCAGGTCAACGGGCATAAGTCAGGTAGTCCGGTGGGTGAAGCTTGAACATGGCCGCGCCGCAAGGTGCGGCGGCGAGCCATCTGGCAGACTTCCTGTCGGTTTGGACAGCGCTGGGCGAAAGCGCTGTGCCAAGAGGCGTACATAAGCAGAAAAACGTCGGTAGAAAAAGGGGATAAAAAAAGAGGTTATCGGTTCTGGGAAATATAGCTGGCGATTTGATGGCTGGTTGTCTATTTCGGGTGTTGTGGTGGGGGCGCAAGTGCAGCACTGACGGCGAGGTTGTCTGGGCTGGCGCCATCGTCGGCAAGCCGACTCCCACAGGGGGCTCGGTCAGCCTCGAGGCCCGCGTCCGACGCGGTCACTGTGGGAGCTGGCTTGCCAGCGATGAGGTCGGCACTGACGGCGAGGTTGTCTGGGCTGACGCTATCGTCGGCAAGCCGGCTCCGCACACGGGCTCTGCAGAGCCCCGGTCAGCCCAGGACCTCGCTGATCCAGCGAACCTGTCGGGAGAGTTCCTGGCTCTTCTCCTCCGGGACCGCCTGCCGTGCCCGCGCGAAGCCGTCCAGGGTCTTTTGCTTCAGGCGCAACAGGCGCCGCCACTTGGCCAGGAACGCCGCACTCCGCTCGCGCACCAGCAAGGGCCCGAAGTACAGCTCCTGTTCGCTGTAGGCCACCGGCCCGGTGCGCTCGGCGACGACGATCTCGTAGTCGAAGCGGTTCTCCCGCAATACCTCTTCCGCGACGATCCGATAGCCATTCTCCATCAGCCAGCGGCGCAGCGGTGCTCCACCGCCATTGGGCTGCAGCACCAGGCGCTCGCGTCCGCTCAGGCGCTCGCGGTCGGCCTGGAGAATGTCGCGGATCGTCTCGCCGCCCATGCCGCACAGGGTGATGGCGGTAATGCCATCTGCCGCTTCGACCGCCCGTAGGCCACTGGCATGGCGCACCAGGATCGACGGCTCCAGGCCGTTCTCGCGCACGCTGCGCCGCGCCGCCTCGCAGGGCGTCAACGCCACCTCGCCGGCCACCGCAGCGACGATCAGTCCGCGCAGCATCAGCGCCACCGGCAGGTAGGCGTGGTCCGAGCCGATGTCGGCCAGTCGTGCGCCAGGCGGCACATGGGCGGCTACGCGCTCCAGGCGCAGGGACAGGGTGTGCGGGTTCAACAGGGGACCTCGTGAGGCGGCAGTGGGCAGATCGGCCGGCGATTCTGGCGCTCAACCGGGCAGATTACAAATCCCGGGCCAGGGCAGGCGCGATTCCACATGCAGGTGCTTTTCCTTGCGCGGCACGAACGGCGTGTCCAGCGTCGCCAGGGCCAGCGACACCCAGTCGGAAAACTCGCCGCTGCAGCGCGACCAGAACAGGCTGGAGCCACAGTGCCCGCAGAATTCGCGCAGCACCGTCGGCGAAGAGGCGAAGCCCTTGAGCGCATCCGCCCCCTGGACGATGCGCAGCGCGTCACGGGGCACGCTGCCGTAGCTGGCGAACGCCGCGCCGTGGCCCTTGCGGCACTGCCGGCAATGGCAATGGCTCACCGCCTTCGGCTCGTCCAGCAGTTCGTAGCGCACCGCCGCGCACAGGCAACTGCCCTGGTGGATCGTGCTCATGTCGCCTCTCCCTCGCGAAAAAAGCGCCAGCCTAGCGGGGCTCCTCGGCAACGTCGAGCACCATCGACGCAACCGCTCTAGCACAAGGCGTTGACGCAACGCATTGATTGAAGACAATATGTATACAAAGATTATTCATGTACTAGAGTCGAGTTCTCATGGCTGTTTCAAGAAGAAAAGTCCTCATCGGCGCCGGCGTCAGTGCCGGTGTCGTCGCTGCCGGTGGCGCTGCCTCGCTGCTGGCCGACGGTACGCCGAGCGATCCACCGTCGCGCCAGCGCATCGGTTCGCTGCCCAAGGACGACCAGGACCCGGGCTGGTTCCACACCAGCCGGTTGCGCCAGCCGCGTCCGCCGCTGGTGGGCGATGCCCAGGCGCCGTGGGTGGTGGTCGGTGGCGGCTTCACCGGCCTGGCGGCCGCGCGCCAGCTGGCGCTGAACTTCCCCGATGACCAGGTGATCCTGGTCGAGGCGCAGCAGGTCGGTTTCGGCACGTCCGGGCGCAACGCCGGCTTCCTCATCGACGTGCCCCACGATATCGGCGCGCCGGACTACATCGGCGACCGCACCATCGCCCGCCAGGTCCTCAACCTGAACCAGCGTGGCCAGCGCATCCTGCGCGACCTGGTGGAAGAGCACGACATCGTCGAGGCGCAGATGCGTCACTCGGGCAAGTACCAGGCGGCGGTCGAGGACAAGGGCATCGCCGTGCTCAACGCCTATCGCGGCGGCCTCGAAGGCCTGGGCGAGCGTTGCGAGCTGATCGAAGGCGCCGAGCTGCGCGACCATATCGGCACCTCGTTCTACCGCAAGGCGCTGTTCACCCCGGGGACCATCCTGGTGCAGCCCTCGGGCCTGGTGAAAGGCCTGGCCGACAGCCTGCCGGCCAACGTCGCGCTGTACGAGGACACCCCGATCACCGCGGTGGACTATGGCCAGAAGACCGTGCTGCACCACCCGACCGGGCGCATCACCGCCGACCGCCTGATCCTCGCCAACAACGCCTTCGGTTCGCAGTTCGGCTTCCTCCAGGGGCGCATGCTGCCGATCTTCACCTACGGCAGCCTGACCCGCCCGCTGACCGCCGCGGAACAGGCCAGCATCGGTGGCAAGGCGTTCTGGGGAGTGATTCCGGCCGACCCGTTCGGCACCACCCTGCGCCGTACCCACGACAACCGCATCCTGGTGCGCAACAGCTTCAGCTTCAACCCGGATGGCCGGGCCAAGATCAACTACCCGGAGAAGGTGCGCCCGGCCCATCGCCTGTCGTTCGAGCGGCGTTTCCCGAGCCTGGCCAATGTCGAGTTCGAGCACACCTGGGGCGGTAGCCTGGCGATGACGCGCAACGGCGCCGGTTTCTTCGGCGAGCTGCGCCCGAACGTCTACGGCGCGCTGGCCTGCAATGGCCTGGGCACGGTGCGCGGTACCGCCACCGGCACCCTGCTGGCCAACCTGCTGGCGGGCAAGCGTGAAGAACTCACCGAGTTCCTCCTGGCCGCGCCGAAGCCGAGCTGGAGCCCGCCGGAGCCGATGCTCTCCATCGGCGTCAACTTCACCCTGCGCAGCGGCCAGGCCGGGGCCGGCCTGGAAGGCTGATGAGCCGGGCGCCGGCCCCGCTCAGTGCGGCGGGGTCTGGCGCCAGATCAGTTCGCGGGTGTCGTAGCCGCGCTCATGGGCGATGCGCAGCAGTTCCTCGCGCTCCGCCGCACCGATCTCCACCTCCCGCGACAGCAGCCACAGGTACTCGCGATCCGGATGCCCGACCAGGGCGACCCGGTAGTCCGCGTCGTGGTACAGCACCCAGTACTCGCCCTTGCTCAGCCCCGGGGCCAGGCGGCTGAACCAGTTGTCGAAGCGCACCCACAGCTTGTCGGTACGTCCCGGTACCTGGGGCTCGGCGATACCGTGGGCTTCGTTCCATTCGCCATTCTTTTCCTTGCAACGGTTGTTCACGTCGATGCGCCCGTCGTCGCGCAAGCGATAGTGCGCCTCCGACTGCACGCAGTTGCGCTGGAAGAACATCGGCAGTCGCGCTTGCTCGTACCAGGTGCCCTGGTAGCGCTGCAGATCGACCTGCAGGGTCTGCGGCGGCGTGGCGCCGCGCTCGGTGCTGGAACAGCCGGCCACGGCCAGCACAAGACAGGACAGCAACAGGGGCGTGCGCAGTGGCATGGCGACCTCCGAGGGGATGGATTCAAGGCACTCCTGGTGTTTGAGGCGGTACCGTCGGGAAAGTTGTACAAACTTTCGCCGAGGAAAATTGTACAAGTACATATACTTGTACAATATCTGTATAGATCGAGGCGTTACCCATGCTTGGCAAGCGACACTGGCTGGGCCGCGCAGGCCTCTGCCTGTTGTTGGCCGCGGCGCAATCTGCAGCGGCTGACTGGCGCAGCGACATGCCCGCCGGGCACACGGTCGGCAGCGGCGAGTTCACCTGGTTCGGCCTGCGCCTGTACAGCGCGCGCACCTGGAGCCCGGTGGCGCCGCTGGACTGGACCGCGCCCTTCGCCCTGGAACTGACCTATCACCGCAACCTGTCCCGCGACACTCTGGTCGAGGCCAGCCTCGACGAGATGCGCCGGCTGGGTGGTGCCGGCCTGGACGACGGCACCCTGGCGCGCTGGGGTGAGGTGATGCAGCAGGCCTTCGTCGACGTGCGCCCCGGCATGCGCATCACCGGCGTCTATCTGCCCGGACAGGGCGCGCGTTTCTACGTCGATGGCCAGTTGCGCCGGCAGGTCGACGACGCCGCGTTCGCCCGTGCCTTCTTCGCCATCTGGCTCGATCCGCGGGCCCGTGATCCACAATTGCGCCAGCGCCTGCTCGGCCGGCAAGGAGAATGACCATGCGCAACTGCCTTATCCTGTTCGCCTGCTTGTTGCTGGGCAGTTGCGGCAACGTCGAGGTCGACCGCTATGCCGATCAACAACCGCGCTTCGACCTGGTGGCGTACTTCTCGCGCCCGGTCGAGGCCTGGGGCCTGTTCCAGAAGCGTTCCGGCGAGGTGGTCAAGCGCTTTCACGTGAGCATCGACAGCCGTCGCGACGGCGAGCGGCTGATCCTCGACGAGCATTTCGTCTACAGCGACGGCACCACCCAGCAACGCACCTGGACCCTGACCCCGCACGGCGACGGCCGCTGGAGCGGGCGGGCCGGGGATGTGGTCGGCGTTGCCGAGGGGCGGGTCGCCGGCAATGCCCTGCACTGGCGCTACCGCCTCGACCTGCCGGTGGACGGGCGCAACTGGGTGATGGACATGGATGACTGGATGTACCTGATGGACGACGACACCCTGATCAACCGCACGCGCATGAGCAAGTTCGGCGTGGAAGTGGGGCAGATCAGCCTGTTCTTCCGCCGCCTGCCCGAGGGCACCCGGTGACCCGGCGCCAGTTGCCGCGCCTGGGGCTGGTGCTGGGTGACCAGCTGTCCTTCGACCTCGACCTGCTGCAGGCCCTCGACCCGGCGCACGACGTGCTGCTGATGGCCGAGGTCGAGGACGAGACCCGCTACGTGCCGCACCATCCGCGCAAGATCATCCTGGTCCTCAGCGCCATGCGCCATTTCGCCGAGGCCCTGCGCGAGCGGGGCTGGCGCGTTGAATACGTGACCCTGGACGCGCACGGCAACAGCGGCAGCATCGTCGGCGAGCTGAAGCGCTGGCAGCGCACGCTGAACGCCCGCGAGGTGCATGTCACCGAGTGCGGCGAATGGCGTCTGGAACAGTGCCTGCGCGAATGCGAGCTGCCCCTGGTCTGGCACCGCGACCGGCGCTTCCTGTGTTCCCGCGAGGCTTTCGCGCGCTGGGCCCGGGGGCGCACGCAGCTGCGCATGGAAAATTTCTACCACGGCATGCGCAAGCGCAGTCACCTGCTGCTGGAGCCGGATGGCGGCCCGGCGGGTGGTGCGTGGAACTACGACAAGGACAACCGCAAGCCGCTGCCGCGCAAGGTCCACGGGCCGTTTACCCTGGCGTGCAAGCCGGATTCGACCACCACGCAGGTGATCGACCTGGTGCGCGAGCGCTTCAAGGACCACTACGGCAATGTCGAAGGCTTCGACTACCCGGTGACCCATGCCGACGCCGAGGCGCTGTGGCGACACTTTCTCGAGCATGGCCTGGCGGCGTTCGGCGATTACCAGGACGCCATGGCCGAGGGCGAGCCCTATCTGTTCCATGCGCGGATCAGCGCGGCGCTGAACATCGGCCTGCTGGATGTGCGGCAGTTGTGCGAGGACGTCGAGCAGGCCTGGCGGCGCAAGGCGGTGCCGTTGAATGCCGCCGAGGGTTTCATCCGCCAGCTGATCGGCTGGCGCGAGTACGTGCGCGGTATCTACTGGCTGCGCATGCCCGAATACGCCGGACTGAATGCCCTGGGTAACCAGCGGCCCCTGCCGGCGTTCTACTGGACCGGCCAGACGGGCATGCGCTGCATGGCCCAGGTGATCGGCCAGACCCTGGAACTGGGCTATGCCCACCATATCCAGCGCCTGATGGTCACCGGCAATTTCGCCCTGCTGGCGGGGATCGCACCGCCGCAGATCTGCGACTGGTACCTGGCGGTGTACATGGATGCCTACGACTGGGTGGAACTGCCCAACACCCTGGGCATGGTGATGCATGCCGACGGTGGTTTCCTCGGCTCAAAACCCTATTGCGCCAGTGGCAAGTACATCCAGCGCATGTCGGACCATTGCGCGAACTGTGCATACCGGGTCGATCATGCGGTTGAAGAGGATGCCTGTCCGTTCAATGCCTTGTACTGGCACTTTCTCCTGCGCCATCGCCGGACGTTTGCCGGCAACCCGCGGATGGCGTTGCTCTACGGCAACCTGGCGCGCATGCCGGCGGCGCGGCGGGACGCATTGTGGCAGCGCGGTGAGACGCTGTTGGCGCGGCTGGATGCGGGTGAAGAAGTGTAAACCGGCCGCGAGGGGTCAGGTGCCGCGAGGGTGGGCCAGCCACAGGCACAGCGGCAACCACACGGCCCAGATCCCCGCCAGTGACAACGCCGTGGTCACACTGCCCAGGGGCAGCCCGACCCCCGTCAGGCGTGCCCCGGCCAGGTAGGCCAATGGCCCGCCGAGGGCGCCGCAGAGTACCGCGAGCCACGTCGGCCGGCGCAGCCAGGCCAGGCTGTGGCGCATGCCGCTGGCCAGCACCAGCCAGAGCAGGGCCAGCCACGGCGGCAACGGGCACTGGGCGAAGTCGAACACGCCCGCCGCCCCCAGCAGCGCATCGAGCAGGCAGCCGGCAATGCCGATCGTCAGCAGCGCGCGCACCTCGTCACGCCGCTGCCGGCACAGCCCCAGGTGCAGCAGCAGGCCCGCCAGCACCAGCCCCAGCAGCCAAGGGTGACGCGCACCGAGCACGCAGCCCCACCAGCCCGCCTGCAGCCACAGGGCATTGCCGACCCGCCAGGCGCGGCTCACCCCAGCGGCGCCCGCCGTGCCTGCGGGCCGGCCCAGAGCAGTTGGGCAACGCCGATCGCCCGTTCCTCGAAACCGCCCTGGCAGTAGCACAGGTAGAACTCCCACAGGCGCTGGAAGCTGTCGTCATAGCCCAGTTCGCCCAGCGCCGCCCGCGACTGGCGCAGGTTGTCGCGCCAGCAGCGCAGGGTCCGCGCATAGTCCTGGCCGAAGTCTTCCAGGTGCACCAGGTTCAGCGCGGTCTGCCGGCTGGCGGTGTCGAGCAGCACGCTCAGCGAGGGCAGGGCGCCGCCGGGGAAGATGTAGCGCTGGATGAAATCCACCGAACGCCGGGCCTGGGCGTAGCGCTGATCGCGGATGGTGATGGCCTGCAGCAGCATCAGGCCGTCGTCCTTGAGCAGGGCGGCGCACTGGCGGAAGTACACGGGCAGGTAGCGATGACCGACGGCCTCGATCATCTCGATCGATACCAGCTTGTCGAAGCGTCCGCGCAGGTCGCGGTAGTCCTCGCGCAGCACGCGGATGCGCTGCTCCAGTCCCAGGCTGCGCACGCGCTGCAGGGTATGGGCGTACTGCGCCTCGGACAGGGTGGTGGTGGTCACCTGGCAGCCGAAGCGGGTCGCCGCATGCACCGCCAGGCTGCCCCAGCCGGTGCCGATCTCCAGCAGGTGCTGGCCAGGGCCCAGCTCGAGCTTGCGGCAGATGTCGTCGAGCTTGTTCAGCTGTGCCTGTTCCAGGCTCTCGTCGGCACGGCTGAAGCGCGCTGCCGAGTACATCATTGTCGGGTCCAGCAGGCGCTCGAACAGGGCGTTGCCGAGGTCGTAGTGGGCGAGGATGTTGCGCCGCGAGCCGCGCCGGTCGTTGCGGTTGAGGCGGTGCAGCAGGCGCAGGGCCGGGCGCCCGAAGCGCGCCAGGCCGCCTTCCATGGCGTCCAGCACCTCGAGGTTGGCGACGAACAGGCGGGTCACCGCGGCCACGTCCGGGCTGCTCCAGTAGCCGTGGATATAGGCCTCGCCGGCGCCGATCGAACCGTTGCCGGCCACCAGGTTCCAGGCCTCGTCGTCGAGGATCTGCACCTCGGCCTGCAACGGGCTGGCCGGGTCGCCGAAGCTCCACTGGCGACCCGCGCCGAGCAGGCGCAGATGACCGTGGCGCAGGCGGCGCAACTGCGCGGTCACGGCACTGCGGGCCAGGCCGCCGAGCAGCGGCAGCAATCCCGTCGACTTGCTGACGCTAAGGGTGGGGGTGGACATGGTCGGATTCCTCGTGGGCGGCGGGTTGGCCAAGGCGCAGTTGGCCCTGGCTGGGAGCGTGGTCATGGATCGGCGTGCGCTTGAGCAGCAGGCGCAGGGCCTGCCAGTAGATGGCGGCGACGGTGCGCAGGCTCATCCACGGGAAGCTCAGCAGGTAGCGGTGCACGGCGGCGCGGTCCAGGGCCTGGCACTGCAGGGCCAGGTCGGCCTCGAAGGCCTTGCTGCCCTGGCGCCAGTTCTCCATGTGGATGCGGATGCGCGGGCCGTCGAGGCGAAAGTGCAGGCGGTAGTCCATGTCCAGCGGCAGGAACGGCGAGACGTGGAAGGCCTTGGCCACGCTGAAGTCATGGGGCGTGTCGGGCTGTACCGGCAGCACGTAGTGATAGCGCTCGCGCCACGGCGTGTTGCGCACCTCCAGCAGGATCGCCGCCAGTTGTCCGTCGTCACCGTGGCAGAAGTAGAAGCTCACCGGGTTGAACGACAGGCCCCAGCAACGCGGTTGGGTCAGCAGTTGCACGCGGCCGCCCGGCGCCGTTCCGCAGGCCTGCGCCACCAGTTGCCGCGCCGCGTCGGCCAACGGCAGGCCGCTGCGGGTCAGGGCGGGCAGGTAGTCGCGCTCGCGCCAGCTCAGCGGGGCCAGGCGGGAGGCCGCGAGCCAGGGCGACAGGCCCAGCAGGGATGGCTGCTCGTCGAGGTCTACCAGGAACATGCCGATCCGGTAGCGAAAGGCGTGGACCCGAGGCCCCAGGCGTCGGTGGCTGACCCAGCCCTGGCACAGGCGGCTGTTCACAGCTGCTCTCCGAAGTGCTCGGCGACCCGCAGGGCACTGACCACGCCGTCCTCGTGGAAACCGTTGGCCCACCAGGCGCCGCAGAAATAGCTGTGCTGCCGGCCCTGCAGTTCGCCGTGACGGGCCTGGGCGGCCACCGCCGCGAGGCTGTATTGCGGGTGGGCGTAGGTGAAGCGGGCGAGGACCTGTGCCGGGTCGATCAGCGCGGTCTGGTTCAGGCTGACGCAGAAGGTCACCGGCGCGTCGAGGCCCTGCAGGATGTTCATGGCATAGGTCAGCGCGGCGGGTTTCTGCCGGTTGTCGTCCAGGCGATAGTTCCAGCTGGCCCAGGCCTTGCGCCGCTGCGGCAGCAGGCGGGTGTCGGTGTGCAGGACCACGTCGTTGTCGGCATAGCGGATGGCGCCGAGGATCTCCCGCTCGCTGGCGCTGGGGTCTGCCAGCAGCGCCAGGGCCTGGTCGCTGTGACAGGCGAACACCACCTTGTCGAAGCGCTCGGCGTCGCCGGCGTGGATGACGCTGACGCCCGCGGCGTCGCGCACCACCCGCGACACCGCGCAGTTGAGGCGGATACGCCCGATGAAGGCGCGGCACAGCGGCTCCACGTAGGCGCGCGAGCCGCCCTCGATCACCCGCCATTGCGGACGCCGGTTGACCGACAGCAAGCCATGGTTGCGGCAGAAGCGCACGAAGAACTGCAGGGGGAAGGCGAGCATGTCGGCCTGCGACATCGACCAGATCGCCGAGCCCATCGGCACCACGTAGTGTTCGATGAAGCGCTGGCCGTAGCCGCCCTGACGCAGGTAGTCGCCAAGGGTGGTGGCGGTGCCGATGCGTCCGCCATCGAGGTCGGCGATGGCCTCGCGGTTGAAGCGCAGGATGTCCCGCAGCATGCCCCAGAATCCCGGCGACAGCAGGTTGCGGCGCTGGGCGAAGAGGCTGTCGAGGTTGTGCCCGTTGTACTCCAGGCCGCTGGCCGGGTCGTGCACGGAAAAGCTCATCTCGGTGGGGCGCGAGGCGACGCCGAGCTGGTCGAGCAGGCGGATGAAGTTCGGGTAGGTCCAGTCGTTGAACACGATGAAACCGGTGTCCACCGCGTAGTCGCGGCCCTGCCAGTGCACGTCGACGGTGTGGGTGTGCCCGCCGATCCAGTCGGCGGCCTCGAACACCGTGACTTCGTGGTGGCGCGACAACAGGTGGGCGCAGGTCAGGCCGGCGATGCCGCTGCCGATGATGGCGATACGCATGACGGTCAGTCCTTTTCGTCACGGGCCAGGTGCTGGCCGAGTTTCAGGCGCCAGCGCCCGGGCAGGCTGCCGAGCAGGCGCAGGAGGGGGATGAAGGGGAACGGAAAGGCGATCTGCAGTGGCCGGCGCGGCAGGCGCCGGACGATATGCCGGGCGGCGCGCTCGGCGCTCCAGCGCTGCGGCATGGGGAAGTCGTTGCGTCGGGTCAGCGGCGTGTCGACGAAGCCGGGGCTGACCAGGGTGACGTCGATGCCGGCGGCGCTCAGATCGATGCGCAGCGATTCCACCAGGTAGCGCACCGCAGCCTTCGACGCGCCATAGGCGGCGGCACGCGGCAGCGCCAGCCAGTCCACCGAGCTGCCGGTGACCACCAGGTGCGGGCGACGGCCCTTGTGCAGCAGGGGCAGTGCCGCTTCCAGGCAGTGGGCGAGCCCCAGCAGGTTGGTGCGCATCACCCGTTCCACCAGCGTGGCGTCGAAGTGGCCCGGCTCCAGGTATTCGCAGGTACCGGCGTTGAACAGCGCCAGGTCGAGGGCGCCCCAGGCGTGCTCGATCGTGTCGACCATGGCGCGCACGTCGGCAGCGTCGCCGATGTCGCCGACGGTCAGCAGGGCCTGCTCGGGATAGGCTGCGGCCAGGCGCTGCAGCGCCTCGCGGTCGCGTCCGCCGAGGGCGACCTGATGGCCCTGTTCCAGCAGCAGCGTCGCCAGGGCGGCGCCTAGCCCGCTGCTGGCGCCGGTCAGCCAGCAGCGGCTCATGCCAGGCGGCCCTTGAGCCAGCCGATCACCCGGCCCAGGACCGGCACGTGCTCGTAGAGCAGGGCGCCGGCATCGAAGTAGTCCTGGTGCAGGTGCACGCGCTCACCCCAGTGCAGGTGGCTGCAGCCGTCCAGGCTGATCAGGCGCCCGGCGTCCAGGCGCGGATGGCGAAAGTGCAGGGTCCAGCGCAGGTAGCCTTGCCCGGGACGGGTTTCGGCGGCGTCGTGGAAGTCGTAGCGCAACTCGCTGATATTGGCGTAGAGCTGGGCGAAGTAGTCGCGCAGGGCCGGCAGGCCGTGGATCTCGTGCAGCGGGTCGCGAAAGACGATGTTCGTGCTGTACAAGTTTTCCAGTTGCCCCAGGCTGCCCGCATCCAGCGTGGCAAAGCGCTCGGCAAAACGTTCCAGGTAGAGGGACATCCGCAGCTCCGGTAAATCTTGTACAAATCGATATGTTTGTACAGGTATTACCCAAGGCTAGGCGCAAAGCGGTACAAGTCAAATCGGCCAGTGCGGCATATCCAGAGGCTGGCGTAGCGGTTAGGCTAGGCACCATCAAGAAAAGTCCTACAGACTCTGAGGAGAACCCCATGCTTGGCGTGACCGACTACGGCGCCTTCGTCATCGCCTTCATCATCGTCCTGGCCATTCCCGGCCCCGGCAACTTCGCCCTGATCACCGCCACCGGCAAGGACGGGATCAAGGCCGGGCTGGCCGCGACCTGCGGGGTGATCCTGGGGGACCAGGTGCTGCTGTGGCTGGCGGTGGCCGGCGTGGCCACGCTGCTGGCGGCCTACCCGGCGGCCTTCCACGTGGTGCAGTGGGCGGGCGCCGCCTACTTGGCCTACCTGGGCGTGCGCATGCTGCTGAGCAAGCCCGGTGGCGCGCCGCGCAAGAGCCGCATGGACAGTGGCCACTACCTGCGCCAGACCATGATGATCACCTTGCTCAACCCCAAGGCGATCATGTTCTACATGGCCTTCTTCCCGTTGTTCGTCGATCCGCTGAAGCACCAGGGGCTGCTCACCTTCGGCTTCCTGGCGGCCACCGTGGCCGTGCTGACCTTCTGCTACGGGCTGGTCGCCGTGGTCCTGACCCAGCGCCTGGCCGAGCGCCTGCGGGCCAATCCGCGTATTACCAACCTGTTCGAGCGCCTTGCCGGTGCCTGCCTGGTGGGGTTTGGCATCAAGCTGGCGGCGATGCGCTGAGGCGTTGCACGACCCGCAGGCGTTCGATGTACGTCGTTCAGGACTGCTGGGAACACAACAGCGGCACGCCACTCGGATCGTTACCCAGGTGTCGTTCAGGAACGGCACCTGTCGGGTCTACTTGCGCAGCTTGTACGCAATGATCGCGTCGCCTGCCCCGGTTTCCATGAAGGCATGTCCCGAGGCGGAGACGAGCACATACTGTTCGCCATCCACCGCGTAGGAGATCGGGTTCGCCTGGGCCCCTGCCGGCAACGCATCCTCCCAGAGCACCTCGCCCGTGGCGGTATCGATGGCGCGGAACAGGTTGTCCGTCGCCGCGCCAATGAAGGTCAGGCCGCCAGCGGTCAGCACGGCACCACCGTTGTTCGGCAGGCCGATGGGCAGCGGCAGGTGCGAGGGGATGCCGAAGGGGCCGTTGCGCCGGGCGGTGCCCAGTGGCTCGTCCCATACCGTCTTGCCGGAATCCAGGCTGATTGCACGAATGCCACCGTATGGCGGGGCCGAGCACGGCACTCCCGTGCCCCAGTTGCGCCAGCCCGCATTGACCCGAATGGCATAGGGCGCGTTGACCTGCGGGTACGTCGAGGCACCGCCTTCGCCTTTGCCCGACTTGCTGCCTGCCTTGTTCAGCGACGTTTCGTCCAGCTTGGGCGCGTAGATGGGCTTGAGCCCCATCGCGTCCGCCTGCTCCCGGGGAATCAACTGGTTGAGGTTGGGGATGTCGTTGTAGTTGGCGATCAGCAGGCGCCGTAGCGGATCGATGGCCACCGAGCCCCAGTCCGAACCACCGTTGTAGCCGGGATACTGGATCCACGGACGGTCCACCGACGGCGGCGTCAGGTAGCCTTCGTAGCGGGCCTGGCGGAACTGGATGCGGCACATCAGCTGATCCAGTGGCGAGAAGCCCCACATGTCGGCCTCGGTCTTCGCTGCCTTGCGCAAGGTATGCCATCCGGAGGTTGGCTGGCTGTCGGCGAGGAACCCGGGCTCCACCGAACCGCCCTTCGGTGCCTCGACCTCGCCGATGGGGATCAACGGTTCGCCGGAGGCGCGGTCGAGGATGTAGATATCCCCCTGCTTGGTCGGCAACAGCACGGCCGGCACCGGCTTGCCATCCTTGCCCGGATAGTCGAGCAGGGTCGGCTGGCTGCCCAGGTCATAGTCCCAGACATCGTGACGGATGGTCTGGAAATGCCAGACGTCCTTGCCGGTCTTCACGTCCACGGCAACCAGCGCGGTCGAGTACCTGTTCTCGGCCTCGCTCCGGTTCGAGCCGTAGTAGTCGATCGACGAGTTGCTGATCGGCAGGTAGACATGGCCGAGTTGCTCGTCGCCCACGGCGGCGGTCCACATGTTCGGCGTGCCGCGGGTGTAGGTGCTGCCTTCGGCGGGGCCGTGGACGTTGTCCGGGTTGCCCAGGTCCCAGGCCCAGGCCAGTTTGCCGGTCACCGCGTCGTAGCCGCGGATCACGCCCGAGGGGGCATCCTCGTCCTGGCCATCGCGCACCTGGGCCCCCGTCACCACCACACCGTTGACGATCGTCGGTGGCGCCGTTACCGCATACCAGCCGGGCACTTTCTTGCCGAGACCCTGCCACAGGTCCACCGCACCGTTCTGGCCGAAGTCCTGGCACGGCTCGCCGGTGTGCAGGTCGACCGCGATCAGCCGCGCATCGAGGGTCGCCTCGACCACGCGGCTGCGGCACCGGGCCGTTTCCGGCAGGTGCACGGCGGTGTGGACGGCCACGCCTCGACAGGCTGCCGCATGAGGAATCGCCTGGTCCGGCACGCCCGGATCGTAGCGCCAGTTTTCCCGGCCGGTCGCGGCATCGATGGAAATCAGGATGTTCTTCGCCGAGCACATCAGCAGGTCGTTGCCGATCTTCAGTGGCGTGGTCTCGGGGGAATAGCGCACGCCGGCATTGGGCAGGTCGCGGGTGTGGTAGACGAACGCGCGTTCCAGGCGACCGACGTTCTGCGGGGTGATCTGCTCGAGCGGGCTGAACCGCTGGGCGTTGTGATCGCCGCCATAGAACGGCCAGTCACCCGCGAGCGGCGGCTGTCCTGCTGTGGTCTGGGCAACGGCGAGCGGCGTCAGCAGGGCGCTGCCGATAGCGATGGCAAGCGCCCTCGCGCAGGGAGTGGAAATGGACATGAAGACCTCGTCAGGCAGTACGGCGCAAGGCCGGGGAGAGCAGAAGGATCAGCAGCAGGATCACGCTCACGGTCACCAGCCGCGGCACCAGTCCCCAGCCGTTCAAGCCCACCTCCCACAACGCCCAGACCAGGGTCAGCGCCCAGATCAGTGCAAACAGGTGGAGGGCACTGCGCCGCTGCCGCCAGAGCAGCCAGGCGGTGAGCGTCGAGCCAGCGCCTGCCAGCCCGTAATACCAGCTGCCACCCAGGGCCATCAGCCACACTCCGCCAGCCAGCATGGCCAGGCCAAACAATCCGAGCGCCAGGGCCAACACCCCGATCGCCACTCTCCAGCCACGCCCTGGAGCGGCTTGCGCCGGGTCCGGGGCATGGCGAACATCACCAGGTTGAGTCATGACGCTATTGATTCCTTCACGTGCAGTTGATCAAGCCATCGCCGGCGTGCCGGACGGCAGCGCTCCGATAGGGCGGCGGGTACAGAACAGGGAGAGGATCGCGCCCACCACCAGCAAGGCGCCGACGACGATGAACGCCAGGGCGAAACGACCGGAACCCGCCACCACGTAGCCGGTGACGATCGGCGCCAGCAGGCCGAACAGGTTGCCGACCGCGGTGATGAAGCCCGCTGCGGTGCCGACGTCGTCTTCCGAACGCACCAGGTCGTTGACCAGCGACAGGTTCAGCGAAATGGCCGAGGCGCAGGTGGCGAGCGATAGCGTGATCACCAGCAGAATCGCCCAGGTGCTGTCGATGGCCGGCACCAGGAAGATCACCGACGAACCCAGCAGCACGCTGGCAATCACCTTGCGCCGTTGACCCGTCTCTGCGGCGCCAGGGCGCATCACCTGGTCGCTGAGACGGCCGATGACGATCGCCAGGATGGCCGCGCCCAGGTAGGGGATGGCCGTGTAGAAACCGCTGGACATCACGCTCAGGCCTTTCTCGGCCTGCAGGTAGCTGGGTAGCCAGGTCAGGAAGAAGTAGGTGGCGTAGACGGCGCAGCCGTGGGACAAGGCGATGGCCCACATGCTGCTGGAGCGTGCCAGACCCTTCAGGCCCAGGGAGACGGGCTGCGCCAGCGCCGACGTGGTGCCGACACTGCCGCGAGCGATTTCCTCGCGCTCCTCGGCACCGAGCCAGGGGGCCCTGGACGGGTGGCTGTACCACTTCAGCCAGGCCGCCAGCCAGACGAAGCCCAGCGCCCCGGCGACGACGAAGGCGATGCGCCAGCCAAAGGCGCTGATCAGCCAGCCAAAGCCGATGGCACCGATAGCCGGCCCCACCAGACTGCCGCTGTGGAACACGGCGGTGGCCATGCCACGCTCCTTGAGCGGCATCCACTCGCGGATCACCCGGGCACCGGCTGGATAAGTCGTGGCCTCACCCATGCCCATGATCAACCGGCAACCGAGCAGGGAAACGAAACCGGTCGACAGCGCCGTGCAAGCGGTTGCCACCGACCAGACGCCAATGCCGTAGCCGTTGACCTTCTTCGGCCCGAAGCGACCCACCAGGTAACCCATGGGGATCAGCGCCAGGAAGTACAGCCAGACGAACGAGGAGAACAGGTAACCCATGGCTACCGGAGAAATATCGAACTCTTCCTTGAGCACCTTTGACGCGACCGAGAGCGATACCCGGTCCACGTAGTTGATCAAGGTCAGGGTAAAGAGAAACGCGTAGATCCAGACACGCTTCTTTTTCAGAAGACCAGAGTCTTGTTGCATCGCCATCACCTTTGTAGTTATTCGGACGATTCAGGGAGACATGACGGGGAACGCCAGGGTAAGTGGCCACCTTGCCTGTCCGGGCAGTGGACAGGGTCGGCAAGGCGGCCGTCATCGGCCTGGCTGATGGGTGTTCAGCCCAGCCAGCGCTGGATATTGGCCACCAGGACGTCGGTGGAAATGCCATAACGGTCATGCAGCGTCGGCAGCGCACCGGCGTCCAGGAACTGGTCCGGCAGCGCCACATGCCGCACCTCTGGCTGAACCCGGGCCATGAGCAGGGCCATGGCGATGGCCTCGCCGAGACCGCCGATCTGCGTATGGTTTTCCGCAATGACCACCAGCCGTCCTTCGCGGCGGCACTGCTCGATGATCGTGTCCACATCCAGCGGCTTGATCGTCGGCACATGCAGGACCGCGGCAGCGATGCGGCTCTTCGCCAGGGCATCGGCCACTTCGAGGGCACGCATGGTCATCAGGCCCGAGGAGATGACCAGCACGTCCGTACCGTCGCGAAGCAACCTGGCCTTGCCCAGTTCGAAGCGATAGTCGTACTCGTCGAGAACCAGCGGCACGCGCCCACGGGGCAGGCGCATGTAGACCGGGCCCTGGTGCTCGGCGATCGCCGCGACGCACTGCTCGGTTTCCAGGGCGTCGCAGGGATCGATGACCATCATCTGCGGAATCGCGCGCATCATCGCCAGGTCCTCGGTGGCCTGGTGGCTTGGTCCGTAGCCGGTGGTCAGGCCCGGCAGCGCCGCGCAGATCTTCACGTTGAGGTTCTCTTCGGCGATCACCTGATGAATGAAGTCATAGGCGCGCCGGGTGGCGAACACCGCATAGGTGGTGGCGAACGGAACGAAGCCTTCCTTGGCCATGCCACCGGCTGCGGCCATCAGCAGTTGCTCGGCCATGCCCATCTGCAGGAAGCGCTCCGGGTAGCGCTGGGCGAAGATGTGCAGGTCGGTGTACTTGGCCAGGTCGGCGGTCATGCCGACGATGCGCGGATTCTGTTCACCGGCCCTGACCAGCGCATGGCCGAAGGGTGCCGAGGTGGTGCGCTGCCCCTCGCTGGCGATGGAGGCAATCATCGAGGAGGTGGTGAGTTTCGCCTTGGCAGGCGTGGCGCTGGTCATGACTGGCTCCCGGGGGCGTGGATCGCATCGAGGTCGGCAAGGGCTTGCTGCCACTCGTGTGGCTCGACCCGGATGAAGTGGTTCTTGTCACGCTGTTCCAGGAACGGCACACCTTTGCCCATCAGGGTGTCGCAGAGGATCACCCGGGGCTTGTCATCGGTGACCGCCCGCGCGATGTCGAATGCCTCGATGAGCGCTGCCAGGTCGTTGCCATCGACCCGTTGCACGTGCCAGCCAAAGGCTGCCCACTTGTCCGCCAGGGGTTCGAACTGGAGGATGTCGTGCGAGGGGCCGTCGGCCTGCTGGCGGTTGATGTCCACCAGGTTGATCAGATTGCCGAGCTTGTGGTGGGCGGCCGACATGGCAGCTTCCCATACGGCGCCTTCGTCCAGTTCGCCGTCGGACATCGAGTTGTAGACGAAGGCCGCGTTGCCTTTCATGCGCAGGCCGAGGGCCTGGCCTACCGCGATGGCCAGTCCCTGTCCCAGGGAGCCGCCGGAAATCTCCATGCCGGGGGTGTAGGTGGCCATGCCCGACATCGGCAGGCGGCTGTCGTCGGAGCCGTAGGTTTCCAGTTCCTCCTCAGGCAGCACACCCGCCTCGAGCAGCGCGGCATAGAGGGCGATGGCGTAGTGTCCATGGGACAGCAGGAAGCGGTCGCGTCCTTCCCACTCGGGTTCGGCAGCACGGATGTTCATGGCATGGCAGTAGGCGACCGCCAGTACATCGGCCCAGCCCAGCGCCTGGCCGACGTAGCCCTGGCCCTGCACCTCTCCCATGCGTAAAGCGAATCGGCGGATGCGCCAGGCATGCCGTGACAGCTGGACGAAGTGTCCATTGCAACTCTCGGTCATCTTGTTCTCCATTGGGGACCTTGAACTCCGATCAGTGATGCAAAAAATTCATTTGCAGCGATCAGATTGAGCAATGGGATGATCTTCGTGTAAAAATCCCGCCTCGACAAAAGGTTTAAATTCGCCAATAAGTGAACAGAATTCATTAATGAAATGGCTAAAGCGTGTCCCCCTCACGTCACTCCGCGTCTTCGAGGCGGCAGGCCGCACCTGCTCGTTCGTGCTGGCGGCCAAGGAGCTGGATCTTTCGGCCAGCGCGGTCAGCCATGCGATCCGCAAACTGGAGGCGGCCGCGGGGGTGGCGCTGTTCATCCGTACCACCCGGAGCACCGAACTCACCGCGGAAGGAGGGGTACTTCTGGAGCATGTCCAGCGCGGGTTCGAAGAAATGAGCCGGGGCTTCATCATGGCCACCACCGAAGCCTCCGTGCCCCTGCGGGTGCACTCGGCACCGACGTTCGCAAGCCAGTGGCTGGTGCCAAGGATTGCCGGGTTCATGCACCAGCATCCGCACATCGACCTGCGGATCTCCGCCAGCACGGAGTACGCCACCTTCGAAAATGACGACTTCGACATCGATATCGTTTATGGCGATCCGCAGCCCACCCAGCATGAAGTCACGCCGCTGTGCATCGAAGAGCTGACCCCGCGTTGCTGCCCCGCACTGGCTGAGCAGATCCGTCACCCCCAGGATCTGTATGCCCAGCTGCTTATCCAGAATGATGGCCAGGCGGTGCAGTGGAAAGGATGGTTCACGGCCAACGACCTGTTGGTTCCCAACAGTTTTGCACTGGCAGTCGACCGCAGTTCCATCAGCATTTCAGCGGCAGTGGATGGCCTTGGCGTCATCGTCGAGTCGGATCTGCTGGCCGCTCGCGAGCTGGCCACGGGGCGTCTGGTCAGCCCATTGCTGGGGGTCAGCAAGTCAGTCCGAATCGTGGGGCACTATCTGGTCCATCCGCGCCGACATCGCCAGCCGGAAGCGGTCAGGCACTTCCGGGACTGGTTGTTCCGGGAGTTGCAAGCATCAGGTGCCGACAGCGTTGTGACGGTACCGGTGTAGACCGTCCTGATGATTTTCGACAGCGGATGATTCATTGATCCGGATGCAGTAGGTGACCCGCCCCAAGGCTGAGGCAGACCAGAATCAGGATTGCTTGCGCTTGAACAGCTTGCCAAGGACGCCGGCGATGGCTACCAGGCCGAGGATGATGAACTTCTTGAACGCCAGCAAGGCAACCCCGATCTTGGCGAACAGGCCCGCCTTGCCGGCGATGCCACCGGCGACCAGGGCGGCCAGGCCGTAGGGCGCCAGCTTGTCGGTCGTGGCGTCGTAGTCGGCGTAGCGGTTGCCGTCGGTGAAGTTGGTGAAGGCGAGGATCTTCGGCGTTTCCTGCTTGATTGTCTGCAGATCGGCCATCGCGGCCACGGCGTTGAGTTCCAGCACGCCTTCGCGGCCCAGCACACGGATGCTGTAGTTCAGCGTGGTCTGCTCGGCATCGTCGGCCTTCAACTCGCGCGCCCAGTACATCTTGTGGGTGGCCTGGTCGTAGCTCGGCGGCTCGGCCCAGCCCAGCAGTGTCAGGCCGGCATAGCCTTGCTTGCGACGCTCCTTGTTGTCTTCCTCGTCATCCGCCTGCATCTGCTTGAGCAGGTCGGCGTAGTCGATCCTGGCGGCGTCATCGTCGGAAATGTGGCCGTCGTTCTTGTAGCTGATGATCACGCCCCAGCCGTTTTCCGCCAGTGGGCTGACGGCGGTCGGGATGATCATGCCGAGGGTCTTGAAGCCCCGTGGGTTGCCCCAGGCTTCGGTCAGCAGGCGCTCGGTGTCGTCTGGCGACAGGTAGTAGAACTCGTTGTCGAGTTGCAGGCTGGCGATGCCGCCGGGCAGGGTGATGTTGCCGTGCTGTGGCTTGAGTGTGGCCAGCCACTGTTCGGCGGTCTGTGGCGCTTGTTCGCTGGCGGTAGGCGCAGACGCAGGAGTGCTGGCGGCGATAGCGGGCAGAGTAGTTGCGCAGAGCAACACTGCCACCAGCAGATGGCGCAGGTGTTTCATCGTAATCCCTTACAATTTGAATTAATTTGGTTGCGCAGGGTAGCTTAAAGAGCTGGTAAATCGCCAGGGCTCCTGTTAGCGACCTGCCACGGTCGCCGCTCCGCGCCCTCGGCCGTTTCGCGGGTATCGAAAGGCCGAGGTAGCAAGCCGGAAAATATGAGCGTTACTTGCGAGGCACCACACTAGGACACGGCGGAAAACACCGAGCCGGTAATGCGCTCGCTGAGCAGTTCCAGCGCGCGCATCCCTGCCAGGGAGTTGCCCGAGGCATTCAGCGCCGGCGACCACACGCAGATGCTGTAGCGGCCCGGCACTACCGCGACGATCCCGCCGCCGACCCCGCTCTTGCCCGGCAGGCCGACGCGGTAGGCGAAGTTGCCGGCCTCGTCGTACAGCCCGCTGGTGGCCATGATCGCGTTGACCTGCTGCGCCTGGCGCGGGCTGAGGATCTGCTCGCCGATGTGCGGGCAGTAGCCGCTGTTGGCAAGAAAGGCGAAGGCCCGCGCGACATCGGCGCAGTTCATCGACAGCGCGCAGTGGTGGAAATAGCTGCGCAGCACCGCCTCGACATCGTTGTGGAAATTGCCGAAGGCCTGCATCAGGTAGGCCATGGCTGCGTTGCGCGCGCGGTGCTGGTATTCCGACTCGGCCACCACGGCATCGCTGACGATGCGCGGGTTGCCCGAGAGATGGCGGACGAAGTCGCGCATCGACAGGGTCGGGGTGGCGTAGCGCGACTGGTTGATGTCGCAGATCACCAGGGCGCCGGCATTGATGAACGGGTTGCGCGGACGGCCTTTTTCCACTTCCAGCTGCACCAGCGAGTTGAAGGCCTGGCCGGACGGCTCGTAGCCCAGCCGCGACCAGATGTCCTCGCCGCTGTGGCTGATGGCCTGGACCAGGCTGAACACCTTGGAAATGCTCTGGATCGAGAACGGCGTGTGCGCATCGCCCGCGCAGTGCAACTGGCCGTCGAGGCTGTGCACGGCAATGCCCAGCTGGTACGGGTCGACCTGGGCCAGGGCGGGAATGTACTGGGCGACCTGGCCCTGGGAGAGCAGCGGGCGGACCTGGTCGAGGATGGCTTGCAGCATGTCTTGCATGGGCGACGGCCTGGAATCGGTGGGCGAGGAGAGTGGCAGACGCCGGTCGGCGTCGGCAGGGCACTTCATCGTCGTGGTTGCCGAGGCCCCCGTCGCGGCATGGATCGCCATGCAACTTTTGCCGAGTGCCGATCTGGGGTGGATCGCGGTGCTGTGGGCGTGGATTGATGGGGGCGCCAGACCGCCGCGATCAGCGGATCGAGGCATGCTGGTCGTGAACAAGCATTCCGGGCTTGTTTTCAACGCAGCATGGACGAACTCGACCGAGGTGTCCTCCAGGCTCACTGATCCCAGTTCGGGTAGTGGGTCGTATTGCGGTTGGGCCGGTTGCAGCTGCTGCACAACGGGCGCAGGTTGATGACGTGGTTCATGCAGGCAATCGCCAGGTCGTGGACCATGTCGAGTTCGAAGAACAGCGAGTAGTAGATCTCGCCCTGGGCGTTGAGCGTGTACTTGTCATTGCGGGTGACCGAAACGCTGGCCACGCCGCCCACCGTTGCCATGTGCAGTGCCTGGAAATGCAGGCCCTTGGGGCCGGTGACGCTGCCGCGGGTCAGGCCGAGGCAGCGAAACACCTTGCAGATCGCCTCATACGGGTTGCCGCCGATGGGGCGCTGGTGGTCAATGGAGATGTTGGCCAGGGTGTGCACCAGGTTGCAGTCGTAGCAGGGCACTGTGTCCGGCAGGACCGCGGGGGCCGCCGCCGGGGCGCCGTTGTGATCGACATAGACCAGCGCCCGCTGCGCGACGTTGTAGAAGGTTCGCCAGATGCCATTGGTCAGTACCATGCGGTGCTGTTCATCGTCGTAGGCGTTGTTGTTGATGAAATTGACCAACGCCTGCAACTGCGGCTGGGTGATGCTGGCCGCCGGTACCACGTTGTTCCAGTTCCCCCCGGCCATGGGGCGGCTTTGCAAGGTCATGGTCGAGCTGTTGGCGGGGATGTTGATCCGGCGGAGCCATTGGCTCATCGTGCCGTTTTCACTGACGTGGGTGCCCTGGTCAATAGTCGAGCGGGCGAAACTGCGGGAATAGTTCTTGATATTCGTCCAGAGGTGCGCGGCATTGAGATTGGGCATGAACGAACGATCCTCGTCCTGAAGGTCGGTGATTCCTGTGGGATAGGCGGATTTTTCCTGCAAGTGGCAGGCGATCTTGCGGCGTGGGGTTTGGCAGCGTCAAGCGTCGTTTCGCTTGCGCGTGCGCCGATGAGGTCTGCGCCAGGGCGCACTGTCAGCCAGGCATCCGGCTCACCCAGCCATGCATCAACCCGGCCTGGAAGAACGGCAGCGAGCTGGCGAACCCCGCCGCCTCGATGAGCGCGCCGACCCGTGCCACCGGCAGGATCGCCACGTCCCGGGCATAGGCCGCGCGAGCGCGCTCGAGCATCTCCGGTTGCACCCCGGCGCACGACATCAGGGTCATCCAGCTGTGCAGCAGGGTGTCGTAGGCCGGGGTGGCGGTGTCGGCGGCAAGGTCGGCGCTGGCCAGCAGGCCACCGGGCTTCAGGCGCCGGGCGATCTCGCCGAAGAAGGCAATGCGCACCTGCGGCTCGACGAAGAACTGCGAGACCAGCAAGCAGGTGCTGGCGTCATGGGGGTGCTCCGTGCCCAGGGTGTCGAGGTAGCCCTCGTGGAAATCGCAGCGTTCGAGAAAACCACCCCGCACCGCCCGCTCGCGACAGACCTCGAGCATCGCCGCCGACGGATCGAGCGCGGTGAAGCGCCAGCCGGCAAAGCGCTGCGCCAGATAGCCGATTTCCGCCCCGGTGCCGGCGCCGACGCAGAGGATCCGCGCGTCCTGCGGCAGTTCGACGAACAGCGAGCCGAGCAGGGCGTACAGGGTTTCGCGAATGGGCGCCATGCCGGCCCACTGCTGGTCGTAGCCGGCGGCCTGCTGGTCGAACAGGGCCTTGAGTTGGTCATTGTGCATGGGCAAGCCTTCCTTTCCGGTCAGTGGCAGATCCTTTCATTCTCGCAGAGCTGTCAAGCCCTCCAGCGCGCAGGTATGCTCCGGCGCTTTCAGGAAGGAGTACAGCACGTGATGGAATACAACCTGGCACTGCTGGTCGGTGCACTGCTCAGCCTGCTGGCGGCGCTCGCGCACCTGTGGTGCATCGCCGTGGGGCCGGCGGGATATCGCCTGATGGGCGCGGGCGAGCGGATGGTCCGCGCCGCCGAGAAGGGCAGGCGCCTGCCGACCGTGATCACCCTGGGCATCGCGCTGGTCCTGGCGGTCTGGGCGGCCTATGCGCTGTCCGGCGCCGGCCTGATCGGACCCTTGCCGTTGCTGCGTGCGGGCTTGTCGCTGATCACCGCGGTCTACCTGCTGCGGGGCTTCGCCGGACCGCTGCTGCTGCGCAAGACCGGGCACAGCAGGCGCTTCGTCGTGGTCAGCTCGCTGATCTGTGCCGGGTATGGGCTGGTGCATCTGCTGGGACTGGTACAGGTGTGGAATCGGTTGGGGTAGGGGAGACGGCAATTGAACTTGAAGTTGACCACTGGGTCAGCTCATTCGATTGCCCTTTCACTTTCCAGGAGATGCCCATGCACCGCTACACCATCGACTACCTGTTCAACGACAAGTCCCTGTCCCATTCCTTCGAACTCGAGCAGGCCAGGCTGGCGCCGCACGAAGCGGCGATGCACCTGCTGATCCTGCATTTCGGCGACGGCGAGAACAGCCTGGTCATGCCGTCCGCCGATGCCACGCCGGCGCAGGTCATGGAGCAGGCGCAGCGGATGGGGTTAAGGGAAATAGCGGTGATTGCGGATGCCCGGTCGATGTAGTCGTCAATCGCGGCAAAGCCTTGCGCCAGCACCTCGCGGCCTTCTAGCATGGGCGCTTTGCGCAAGGAACACGCCGCATGCTGGCCTCACTGTTCGCCGTTCTGGCACCGGTCTTCATCGTCGCCGGCATCGGCTTCATCTGGGCGCGCCGGGGCAATGCCTACCCGACCGACTTCATCGCCAGCCTGGTCATGAGCATCGGCACCCCCTGCCTGGTGCTGTCGACCCTGCACCGCACCCGCCTCGATCCGCAGGCCTTCACCAGCATGGCCCTGGCCTGCGTGCTGTGCATGCTGGCGATGGCCGCGCTGGGCTACGCGGTCAGCCGTGCCTTCGGCCAGCACTGGCGGGTGCTGATGCCGGCCTTCATGTTCCCCAACACCGGCAACATGGGCCTGCCGGTGGCGCTGTATGCCTTCGGCGACCAGGGCCTGGCCCTGGCGGTGGCGTTCTTCCTGACCCTGTCGAGCTTCCAGTTCACCCTGGGGATCGCCATCTCCGGCGGCGCCGCCAGCCTCCGCTCGCTGCTGAAGAACCCCATCGTCATCAGCCTGGCGCTGGCCCTGCCGATGATCTTCTTCGACGTGAAACTGCCGCTGTGGCTGGCCAATACCGTGGACCTGGTGGGCGGCATGGTGATTCCGCTGATGCTCCTGACCCTCGGTGTGTCGCTGGCCAGCATCCGCCTGCAGCATGTCGGCAGCGGCATGCTCATCGGTGCGCTGCGCATCGTCCTCGGCGCCGCGGTCGGCTGGGGCATCGGTGCCATGCTCGACCTGGACACCCTGCCGCGGGCGGTGCTGGTGATGCAGTCGGCCATGCCGGTGGCGGTGTTCAACTACCTGCTGGCGGTACGCGCCAAGCGCTCGCCGGAGCAGGTGGCGAATGTGGTGATGTGTTCGACGCTGCTGTCGTTCGTCTGGCTGCCGCTGGTGCTGGCCGGGTGGATGTAGCGGCGTTACCCTGAGCGCTTTGTCCGCCGGCCTGTGGAGTGCAGCATGGATCTGAAATTCAGCCACGTGGATGTCCTCGTCCACGACCTCGAAAGTGCCTGCGCCCACTACGCCCGGGTGTTCTCGGCGCAGGTCTCGCGGCCGTTCACCTGGCAGCGCGACGGCCTGCACGTGCGCTATGCGGTGGTACTGTTCGGTGCCGAGCGTTTCATCCTGGTCCAGCCCGTCGCCGGCAACCTGCACGAGCTGCTGCAGCGCAACGGCGAGGGCACCATCTATCGGCAGTGCTACACCACGCCGGACATCCTTGCCGCCTACGACCAGTTGCTCGCGCGCGGCGAGCAGCCCGAGGACGAGAATGGCAAGCCGCTGGCCCGCGAACAGCTGGATTCGCCCAGCGGCGTGCGGATCATCTGGCTGCCCAAGCGCTTCGGGCATTTCTCCATCGAGATCCTCCAGGCCGATGAACTGGAGCAGTTCATCCGCAGTGCGTTTGCCGTCTCCAGTACAGCGCCGCAATGAAAAAGGGCTCCGCAGAGCCCTTCGTCGAATCCACCTACTGGCTCTTGCGCCCGCCGCCATGGCTGTGCTGGCCACCGACGCGACCGGCTTCCGACGCACGCTGGCGATCGTTGGCGAAGTTGCCGCCGGAGGCCTGGCCGCCCTTGCGGCCGGCGTCCGAGGCTTTCTGCCGGTCATTGGCGAAGTTGCCCGGGTTGGAATGGACTTGCTTGCCTTGATCGTTGGCCATGATCGTTCACCTCATGTGGTTTCAGGTTCGATTCGCACAGGATCCCCCGTGTTCAGCTACGACGCGGAGGGCGCCGGTGCTGCTCACGCGGATTTCCCGGGGGCCGACGAACTGCCTTAAAAACCATGTGACCAAAGGCTTGCGGGCCAACGGAGCGCGCGCCAGCCAGGTGGCCGGCGACGCGCCTGCAGCCTGCGATCAGTTGCGATCCAGCCACACCGTCTGCGCGTTGCAGAACTCGCGCACGCCGAAGTGCGACAGCTCGCGGCCGAAACCGCTCTTCTTCACGCCACCGAAGGTCACCCGCGGGTCGCTGGCGCAGTAGCCGTTGATGAAGATGCCACCGGTGTCCAGCTCTTCCACCAGTTGCTCGGCCAGCGCCACGTCGGCGGTGTAGATGGTCGAGGCCAGGCCGAATTCGCTGTCGTTGGCCAGCTGCAGGGCATGGCGGGCGTCGCGGGCGGTGATGATCGAGGCCACCGGCCCGAACAGTTCCTGCTTGAACGAGGTCATCTGGTCGGTGACATCGGCCAGCACGGTGGGCTGGTAGTAGTTGCCGGCACCGCTGGCCTTGCCGCCGCCGAGCAGCAGGGTCGCACCCTCGGCCAGGGTCGCCTGGACCTGGCCGTCCAGCTCGTCGCGCAGGTCGAAGCGGGCCATCGGGCCGATGTAGGTCTCGGCGTTGCGCGGGTCGCCCATCGCCAGCTCGCGGGTCAGCGCGACGAACTTCTCGGTGAAGGCCTTGACCACGCCTTCCTCGACGATCAGGCGCTTGGCCGCGGCGCAGACCTGGCCGGTGTTCTGGTAGCGACCGATCACCGCGGCCTTCACCGCGGCATCCAGATCGGCATCGTTGAGCACGATGAACGGATCGGAGCCACCCAGTTCCAGCACGCATTTCTTCAGCGCGGCACCGGCCTGGGCACCGATGGCGGTACCGGCGCGGACGCTGCCGGTCAGGGTCACGGCGGCGATGCGCGGGTCGGCGATGGCCTTGGACACGCCGTCAGGGGTGACGTTGAGCACCTCGAACACGCCCTCGGGGAAACCGGCGCGCTTGAAGGCATCCAGCAGCAGGTAGGCGCTGCCCATCACGTTCGGCGCGTGCTTGAGCACGTAGGTGTTGCCGGCCAGCAGCGCCGGCACGGCGCCGCGCAGCACCTGCCAGATCGGGAAGTTCCACGGCATCACCGCCAGCAGCGGGCCGAGCGGACGGTATTCGATACGGGCCTTGCCCACTGGCACCGGCGCCGGCTCGGGGGCGAGCATGGCCGGACCGGCTTCGGCGTACCAGTCGCAGAGCTGGGCGCATTTCTCGATTTCGCCACGGGCCTGGGCGATCGGCTTGCCCATTTCGTCGGTGATCATCAGCGCCATGGCTTCGCCGTTGTCGCGCAGGGCGGCAGCGAGGGCGCGCAACTGGCCGACGCGGCCTTCCAGCGGCGTGCGGCGCCATACGGCATAGCCGGCGGCGGCACGGGCCAGGGCGGCGTCGAGCACGGCGTCGCTTTCGTAGGGATAGGCGCCGATCTGCTCGCCGGTGGCGGGGTTGATCGACAAGGCATGGGTCTGGTGGCTGATCACGGTCATTTTGGAGTTCTCATGGACGGCGTACGAATCGAAGCCTACTGCGTTGTATGTTTCCCTTAAACTGAATAATACTGAGCGAAACATTCACGCAGAGAGAATGATGAAATGGATCTGGTCCAGCTGGAGATGTTCAAGGCCGTGGCAGAGCAGGGCAGCATCAGTGCGGCGGCCCAGCATATTCATCGGGTGCCGTCGAACCTGACCACGCGAATCCGACAACTGGAGGAGGAACTCGGCGCCGACCTGTTCATCCGCGAGAAAAGCCGCCTGCGCCTGTCGCCGGCCGGCTGGAACTTCCTCGACTACGCGCGGCGCATCCTCGACCTGGTGGCCGAGGCGCGGCAGACCGTGGCCGGCGACGAACCGCAGGGCGCCTTCGCCCTCGGCTCCCTGGAAAGCACCGCGGCGGTGCGCATCCCGGCGTTGCTGGCGGCGTACAACCAGAACTACGCCAAGGTCGAGCTGGACCTCAGCACCGGCCCGTCCGGGGCGATGATCGACGGCGTGCTGGCCGGGCGCCTGAGCGCCGCCTTCGTCGACGGCCCGGTGCTGCACCCGGCGCTGGACGGGGTACCGGTGTTCACCGAGGAGATGGTCCTGATCGCGCCGCTCAACCACGCCCCGATCAGCCGCGCGGCCGAGGTCAACGGCGCGACCATCTATGCCTTCCGCGCCAACTGCTCGTACCGCCATCACTTCGAGAAGTGGTTCGCCCAGGATGGCGCGGTGCCGGGCAAGATCCTCGAGATGGAGTCCTACCACGGCATGCTCGCCTGCGTCAGCGCCGGCGCCGGCCTGGCGCTGATGCCGCGCAGCATGCTCGACAGCATGCCGGGCTGCAGCACGGTCAGCGTCTGGCCGCTGTCGGAGAAGTTCCGCTACCTGAAGACCTGGCTGGTGTGGCGCCGGGGCATGCTGTCGCGCTGCCTGAGCACCTTCGTTCAACTGCTCAGGGACCGCGGGGATGTGCAGGAAGCGGACGACAGCGACGCCTCCAGCAGCCGCGCGGCCAGTTGATGGAAGTGCGCGCGCAGGCGCATCGGGGGCCAGGTCGCCGGGTCCTGGCGCAGGGTGTTGGCGCTGCCCAGCAGGGCCATGATCGCCACCGCCGCGCTCCACGCTTCGCTGCGCGCCACGCCGTTGCGTTCCAGCAGGCGTTGCAGGTGCCCGTGCAGGCCGTGGCCGCGCTGTTCCAGCCAGTGTTGCAGGTTGTCCGGCAGGTGCCGGTACTCGTGTTCCAGGACCAGGGCCTGCGCCGGGTGCGCCACCTGCCAGTCGAGCACGAAGGCAATGAATGCGCCCAGCTTGCCGGCCCTGCCGGTGCTGCGCGAGCGGGCTTTCCAGGCGGCATCGCGTTGCTGGTGCAGGTCGAGGAGGACGCACAGCAGCAGGTCTTCCTTGCTCGCGACGTGGTGGTACAGGCTGCCGGGCAGCAATCCGGCGCGGCTGGCCAGCTGGCGCATGGACATGGCCCCGTAGCCGACTTCGGCCAGCAGGTCGCGGGCGGCGTCGAGGATGTGGCGGGCGCAGCGTGGCGCCTGGGTTGCGCTTTGGGGCATTGAAGATCCTCGTGGGAGCTCGCTCCCACAGGTGTTAATGACTATCCAGCCCGCTGCAGGATCGCCCGGGCCCGGGCGATCACCGGGGCGTCGACCATCTGCCCGTCCAGCACGAACACCCCGGCACCGCTCGCCGCCGCAGCGCTGACCCGGCGCGCCCAGTCCAGCTCCTGCTCATCAGGACGCAGCGCGGCATGGATCACCGCCACCTGGCTCGGGTGGATGCACAGCGCACCACCAAAGCCCATGTCACGGGCGAACTGCACCGACTGGCGCAGCCCGTCGCAGTCGGCGATATCCGGGTACACCCCGTCCAGCGCCGGGGCCAGGCCGGCCACCCGACTGTGCAGCAGCACCGCGTAGCGCGCCTGGTCCAGCACCAGGGCGGCGGCGCGGCTGCCGCTGCGCAGGTCGAGGTCCAGGCCCAGGTCGAGGCTGCCGAACGACAGGCGCTCCACCCCAGGTGCCCGCGCCAGTTCCGCCACCGCAGCCAGGCCCTTGGCGCTTTCGATGATCGGCCAGACCGGCTTGCCGGTGGCATGGGCCCGCGCGACCTGTTCCGCGGTTTCCGCCTTGGGCAGCAAGAGGCCGCTGACGCCGGCATGCCGCCGGCACAGGTCGAGGTCGGCGCCATGGGCGCGGTGCCCCGGCGCGTTGATCCGCACCAGCACCTGCGCCTCGGGCTGCCCGGCGAGGAAGTCGGCGAGGTTGTCCCGCGCCTGCTCCTTGAGGGCCTCCTCCACTGCATCTTCCAGATCGACGATGACCCGGTCGGCGCCGCTGGCCAGGGCCTTGGCGATCCGCTCGGGGCGGGTCGCGGGAACGAACAACGCACTGCGTACCAGATTCATGCCGGAACTCCCGTGAAGCCGATTTCGCCCAGTTGCGCGCTGCCGTCGCCGTTGCCGGCCCAGACCTGCGCCTTGCCCGGCTCGACGATGCGTCCGCCGACTTCGAATGGCGTCGGCGCGATCAGCGGGCGCACGCCACGGAAGGCGAAGCTGTGCAAGGTGACCCCGGGGTTGGCGCGAAGGAACGCGCGCAGGCTCAGGGTGGCGATCAGCGGACCATGCACCACCAGCCCCGGATAACCCTCGGCCTCGGTGACATAGGGCCAGTCGTAATGGATGCGGTGGCCGTTGAAGGTCACCGCCGAGTAGCGGAACAGCAGGGTCGGGCTGGGTCGTACCGCTTCGCGCCACTGGCCTGCGGGCAGCGCTTCCGTACCGCCGAGCTTGGGCGCAGAGGGTTCGCGGTAGACGATGTCCTGCTCGTCCACCAGCACGCATTCGCCGTCCTGGTAGAACTCGTGGCGCAGGGTGACGAACAGCAGCGAGCCGGTGCGCCCGTGCTTTTCTTCGACCTGGGTGAGGGTCGACAGGCGGTCCACCTCGGCGCCGACCCGCAGTGGGCGGCGAAACGCCAGGCGACTGCCGGCCCACATGCGGTTGCGCCCCTCCGCCGGCGGCAGGAAGCCGCCGCGGGCCGGGTGGCCGTCGGCGCCGAGGCCGGATTCCGCCACCGGTTCCTGGAAGAACGCCCAGTGCCACAGGGCTGGAAGCGCCTCGCCGGGCGCCGGAGTGGGTTCGCCGAGGGTGGCGGCGATGCGTTTGACCAGGTTGTGGCTGATCTGGTCACGGCTTTCTTCGACCCGGCCAATCCAGGCGCGGGGATCGAGAGCGGTCATGGGCGGTACTCCTCGATGTCAGATGGCGCCGTCGGTGCGCAGATGGGCGATGCGCTCGGCGCTCAGGCCAAGCTCGCCGAGCAGTCGGTCGGTGTGTTCGCCCAGCGCCGGCACCGGGTCCATGCGCGGGCTGAAGGCGCTGTTGCTGGCCGGCGGCAGCAGGCCGGGGATCGCCCCGGACGGGGTCTGCACCTGGCGCCAGCGCTGGCGGGCGCGCAGTTGCGGGTGGTCCCACACGCCCTGCATGTCGTTGACCCGGGCATTGGCGATCTGCGCCTGGTCGAGGCGCGCGATCACCTGGTCGAAGTCCAGCGCGGCGAAGGCCTCGACGATCAGCCCGCGCAACGCCTCGCGGTTGGCCACGCGGCGGAAGTTGGCGTCGAAGCGTTCGTCCGTGGCCAGTTCCGGGCGCTGCAGCACCGTGCTGCAGAACAGCTGCCACTCGCGCTCGTTCTGCAGGCCGAGCATCACCGTGCTGCCGTCGCCGACGGGGAAGGGCCCGTAGGGGTAGATGGTGGCATGCGCGGCGCCGGCCCTGGGCGGTGGCGCGGCGCCGTCGTAGGCGTAGTACAGCGGGTAGTTCATCCATTCCACCAGACTTTCCAGCATCGACACGTCGAGATGGCTGCCTTGCCCGGTCCTGTCCCGCAGCAGCAGGGCGCCGAGGATGCCGCTGTAGGCGTACATGCCGGCGGCGATGTCGGCGATCGAGCAACCGGCCTTGGCCATGTCGCTGTCACCCGGGCCGCCGGTCACCGAGAGAAAGCCGCCCTCGCTCTGGATCAGCAGGTCGTAGGCCTTCTTGCCTTCGTAGGGGCCGCCGGCGCCATAGCCGGAGATGTCGCAGACGATCAGCCGCGGGAAGCGCGCGTGCAGTGTCTCGAAGGACAGGCCCAGGCGCGCGGCGGCGCCGGGGGCGAGGTTCTGCAGCAGCACGTCGGCGCCCTCCAGCAACTGGTCGAGGAGGTCGCTGGCGATGGGCTGCTTGAGGTCCAGGGTCAGGCTTTCCTTCGAGCGGTTGGTCCATACGAAGTGCGAGGCCAGGCCGTTGACGCGCTGGTCGTAGCCGCGGGCGAAGTCGCCGACGCCGGGGCGTTCGACCTTGATCACCCGGGCGCCGAGGTCGGCCAGCTGGCGGCTGCAGAAGGGCGCGGCGATGGCATGTTCGAGGCTGATCACGGTGATGCCGTCGAGGGGGCGGGGAGCGGTGGGCTGGGGCATGGTGTTGTTCTCTTTGTTCAGCATCAGCGGTGGCTTGATCGCCGGCAAGCCGGCTCCCACAGGGGCCTTGTGGGCGCTGGCTTGCCAGCGATCGGGCCGGTCAGAACGAGCGCGGCAGCTCCAGCAGGTGCTCGGCCACGTAGGACAGGATCAGGTTGGTGGAGATCGGTGCCACCTGGTACAGGCGGGTCTCGCGGAACTTGCGCTCGACGTCGTACTCGTTGGCGAAGCCGAAGCCGCCGTGGGTCTGCAGGCAGGCGTTGGCCGCTTCCCACGAGGCCTTGGCCGCCAGGTACTTGGCCATGTTGGCCGCCGCCCCGGCATTCAGGCCCTGGTCGTACTGCGCGCAGGCCTGCCAGCGCATCAGGTCGGCGGCCTCGATCTCGATATGCGCCTCGGCGATGGGGAACTGCACGCCCTGGTTCTGTCCGATCGGCCGGCCGAACACCACGCGGTCGCGGGCGTACTGGCTGGCCTTCTCGACGAACCAGCGGCCGTCGCCGATGCACTCGGCGGCGATCAGCGTGCGCTCGGCATTGAGCCCGTCGAGGATGTAGCGAAAGCCCTTGCCTTCCTCGCCGATCAGGCTGTCGGTGGGGATCTCCAGGTTGTCGAAGAACAGCTCGTTGGTCTCGTGGTTGACCAGGTTGGCGATCGGCTGCACGGTCAGGCCGTTGCCGATGGCCTCGCGCAGGTCGACGAGGAAGATCGACATGCCTTCGGATTTCTTCTTCACCTCGGCCAGCGGCGTGGTGCGCGCCAGCAGGATCATCAGGTCGGAGTGCCGGACCCGCGAGATCCACACCTTCTGGCCGTTGATCACGTACTTGTCGCCACGGCGCACGGCGGTGGTCTTGATCTTCGTCGTGTCGGTGCCGGTGGTGGGCTCGGTGACGCCCATGGACTGCAGGCGCAGTTCGCCACTGGCGAGCTTCGGCAGGTAGTAGCTCTTCTGCGCTTCGCTGCCGTTACGCAGCAGGGTGAACATGTTGTACATCTGCCCGTGGATGGTCCCGGAGTTGCCGCCGCAGCGGTTGACTTCCTCGAGGATCACCGAGGCTTCGGCCAGGCCCAGGCCGGAGCCGCCGTACTGCTCGGGGATCATCGCCGAGAGCCAGCCGGCCTCGGTCATGGCGCTGACGAAGGCTTGCGGAAAGCCTTTTTCCTCGTCGATCTTGCGCCAGTATTCGGCAGGGAATTCCGCACACAGGGCGCGCACGCCCTCGCGGATGGCATTGAGTTCTTCGTTGTTGCAGTCGCTCATTATTGTTCTCCTGGGCTGGCGGGCCGGCTCGCCTTGTCGTGGCTCGGCGACCGGGCCCGCGCGGCACGGTCAGGTGGGCTGGAAGCCGAGGGCGGCGCGGAAGCGGTTCTTGATGTAGTGGCCGTCGCGCGGCGGCAGTACCCGCGGTGGGTTCTCGGCCTTGATCTTGACCGTGGCCAGCTTCACCCCTTCGCGGCTGGCGAAGCGCTCGCGCAGGTCGTGCACGCCGTCCATTTCGCGGATTTCATCGGTCCAGCCGAAGCCGCAGGTGCGTGCCACCTGATCGAGCCGGATGCCGAAACCGGCATGGCTGACCTGCATCCCGGTCTCGCCGAAGTGGCCGTTGTCGAGCACCACGATGGTCAGGTTGGCCGGCTTCTGCAGGGCCACGGTGGCCAGGGCGCCGAAGCCCATCAGCAGCTCGCCGTCGCCGGTGATCACCACCACCGACTGGTCCGGCCGGGCATTGGCCAGGCCGAGGCCGACGGTGATGGCGCTGCCCATGGCGGCCCACAGGTAGTAGTTGTTGTCGTGGTCGCCGGCGGCCATCACGTCATAGGACGCCGAGCCGAGGCCAGTGACCACCAGCAGGTCCTGGCGGTCGGCGAGCAGGGTGCGCACCACGTCGCGGCGGCACAGGGTGTGGCTGGCGCTTACTTGACCCATTTCTTTTCTCCGATCAGGCGCTGGCCGAGCAGCAGGGCGGTGGCGGAATCGCCGTTGAAGGCCATGGTGGCGGCGCCGTGCAGCAGGGGCGCGACGTCCTCGGGCTGGTCCGCGCGCCAGGTCATCACGTTCATCAGCTTCAGCGAGGCTTCGGTGGCCTGGCCCATGGGGTTCTGCCAGGCGTTGAACTCGGCCCAGTCGCCGCGCATGGTCACCACCATCAGCAGGGGGAAGCCGGCGCAGTTCTGCAGGGCCAGGGTGTTGATGCAGTTGCCGACGCCGCTGGACTGCATCAGCAGCGCGCCGCGCTCGCCGCCGAGCCAGGCGCCGGCCAGGTAGCCGATGCCTTCTTCCTCGGTGGTGAGGACCACGGCCTTGATCTCGGGGTCGGCGTAGGACATGCGGATGGCGGCGGAGTGGCCGGCGTCCGGGACGAACACGACGTGTTTCACGTCGTGGGCCTTGAGGACGCGGAACACGTCTTCCTGCCAGTTTTGTTCGGTTGCTTGCGATGACATGGGTGTCTCCCGTGCTGCTTTTGTTTCCACCCATCATGGGCCGCGCGGGAGGGCAGGACGACTACCGTTTTTTTCTTTGAGATATGCCGGTTGGGCATAGCTGGCGAGCTATCGCGGTCGCGCATAACTGATAGGCCGACAGTGCCCTTGGTCGCGTCAGCCCACGGATCTAGCGTGCTCGATCGTGTCGGCGACGGCACGCAGACCACAACAATAAAATCCGAGGGCAAGACCATGTTCGTTCGTTTATTGCACCTGATCGCACCGGCTTCACCGTCCGATTCATCGCCCCCGTCCCCGGCATGCCCCAGCGGGCATCTTGCATTTGCCTATCTGCTGCCGTGAGCGCTGCGCGCCACGGTGAATCCACTCTCGACTACAGGTGTTCCATGAAACGACGCATTCCGTTGGCAGGATGGATCCTGCTCGCCATGTTCCTGGGCGTGCTGCTTGGCTACGCCATCTTTACCCAGAGCCCCGACAAGACCACGGCCACCGAGCTGGCCGGGTACCTTTCGATCGTCTCCGACGTGTTCCTGCGGCTGATCAAGATGCTGATCGGTCCGCTGGTGTTTTCCACCCTGGTGGTCGGTATCGCCCACATGGGTGATGCCGGTGCAGTCGGGCGGGTGTTCGGCAAGGCCATGCTATGGTTCGTGACCGCTTCGCTGCTGTCGCTGGCGGTCGGCCTGATCATGGCCAATATCCTCCAGCCCGGCCTGCACCTGGCGCTGCCGCTGCCTGACGTGCACGCCAGCACATCGCTGCAGACCTCGGCCTTCACCCTGAAGGGCTTCGTCACCCACCTGGTGCCGCGTTCGTTCGCCGAAGCCCTGGCCACCAACGAGATCCTGCAGATCGTGGTGTTCTCGCTGTTCTTCGGCGTGGCCCTGGCGGCATTGGGCGAGAAGGCCAGGAGCCTGGTGCGACTGACCGACGAACTGGCCCAGGCCATGCTCACCATCACCGGCTACGTGATGAAGCTGGCACCGCTGGCGGTGATGGCGGCCATGGCCTCCACCGTGGCGGTCAACGGCCTGGGCATCCTGGCCACCTTCGCCGTGTTCATGCGCGACTTCTACCTGGGCCTGCTGACCTTGTGGCTCTTGCTGGTACTGGCCGGCGCGGTGTTTCTCGGCCGGCGGGTGTTCCAACTGCTGCGGCTGATCAAGGAGGCGTTCATGCTGGCGTTCGCCACCGCCAGCTCCGAATCGGCCTATCCGAAGCTGCTGGCGGCGCTGGACCGGTTTGGCGTGTCGCGCAAGATCTCCAGCTTCGTGATGCCCATGGGTTATTCGTTCAACCTAGACGGCTCGATGATGTACTGCACTTTCGCCGTGCTGTTCATCGCCCAGGCCTATGGCATCGAGATGTCCATCGGCACGCAGATCCTCATGCTATTGACCCTGATGCTGACCTCCAAGGGCCTGGCCGGCGTTCCGCGGGCCTCGCTGGTGGTGATCGCCGCGACCCTGGTGCAGTTCGACATTCCCGAGGCCGGCCTGCTGCTGATCCTGGGTATCGACACCTTCCTCGACATGGGCCGCTCCGCGACCAATGCGGTGGGCAACTCGATTGCCACGGCGGTGGTGGCCAAGTGGGAGGGGGAGTTGCGGGAGGATGCGCAGGGAGTGGTGAAGGATGACCAGTTGCCAGATACCTCGATGGGTTGATTGAGGCATCCAGTCCCCGTGGGAGATTCCAGGGTGGCAGGCCAGCAGATTGATGTCGTGGCTGCTGGCTTCATCGTCGGCAAGCCGACCACAGGGTTCTGGGCCAGCCATGGTATCCAGGCTCCGCGCGGTCCCTGGGAACTGGCTTGTTCTGGTCAAGTTTTGTGTTCGCCGCGGACCTTGTGGGATTGCCAGCGATAAGCATGGGTCTCTACACATCTTTGTGTCTTGTACACGCCTACCTTGTGGGAGCGGGTTTACCCGCGATTACTGTAGTGAATTCACCCTGGCAATCGCGGCGGTCCGGCGTCCCGGTAAACCCGCACAAGGTCGGCGGCGCGTTCTCAAATCCCTGTTTTTTCAGCTTGGCCGAGATGTGTAGATACCCATGCAGCGATGAGGTCGGCAGGGACATGGCGGTTGTACGTTCGGGCTTCATCTTCGGTAAGCCGGAGCGCCGCGCCGAATTGCAAGCATGAAAAAGGGCCGCGCAAGCGGCCCCGATTCAATCGAGCAAACCCTCAGACCCGCGCCGCCTCCACCCGCCCGACCCGCAGCCCGGTATGCTCCTCCACCTTGCCATCGCCACTGATGTAGCCATGCCGCGTCAGGTTGGGCATCAGTACCGCGGCGATGAAGGTCACGCACAGCACCGCCGCGACGTAGAAGAAGAAATGGCTTTCCAGCCCCTCGGCACGGAACGACAGCGCCACGTATTCCGCCGTGCCACCGAAGGCGGCGTTGCCGACGGCGTAGGGGAAGCCCACGCCGAGGGCGCGCACCGCCGGCGGGAACAGCTCGGCTTTGACGATCCCGGCGATCGGCGTGTACAGCGAGGCGATCACCAGGCCGACGAAGACCAGGGCGAAGGCCACCAGCGGACTGTGCGTGCCCTGCAGGGCGAACAGCAGGGGAATCACCACCAGCACGCCCAGCCCGGAGAACAGCAGCATGTGCGCCTTGATCCCGATGCGGTCGGCGAGCAGGCCGAACAGCGGCTGGCAGAGCATGAAGCCGATCAGCGCCGAGGTCATGATGAAGCTCACCGTCTCGGCGTCGAAACCGGCGGAGATCACCAGGAATTTCTGCATGTAGGTGGTGAAGGTGTAGAAGTACAGCGAGCCGCCGATGGTGAAGGCCAGCACCAGCGCCACCGCGCGCTTGTGCCTGAGCAGGCCGCGCAGGGAGCCGGCGCCCTCGCGGCGCATGTCCTTCTTCGAGGCGGTTTCGTGCATCGAGCGGCGCAGGTAAACCACCACCACGGCGCTCACCGCGCCGATGAAGAACGGAATGCGCCAGCCCCATTCGCGCAACTGCTCGTCGCTGAGGGTCTGTTGCAGCACCACCACGGTGAACAGCGCCAGCAACTGCCCGGCGATGATGGTGAAGTACTGGAACGAGCCATAGAAGCAGCGCCGTCCCGGCGTGGCGATCTCGCTGATGTAGGTGGCCCCGGTGCCGTATTCGGCACCCACCGACAGGCCCTGGATCAGCCGGGCGACGACCAGCATCACCGGTGCGGCCAGGCCGATGCTGTCGTAGGTTGGCATAACCGCGATCAGCAGGGAGCCGGCGCACATCATGAACACCGAGATGATCATCGACACCTTGCGCCCGCGGGTGTCGGCGAGCCAGCCGAAGATCCAGCCGCCCAGCGGACGCATGAAGAAGCCGACGGCGAACACCCCGGCGGTGGCCAGCAGTTGCGTGGTGGTGTCGCCCTTGGGGAAGAACGCCGCGGCGAAGTAGATCGCGGTGTAGGCGTAGATGAAGAAGTCGTACCACTCCACCAGGTTGCCCGAGCAGGCACCGAGGATGGCTTTGACGCGGTTGGGTTGCGGGTGGGCGCCGCCGTCGGCGGTCCCGGGCATCGTTACGGACATGAGGTTCACCCTGATCTTGTTCTTGTAGTACGCCGGGCAGGGATGACCGGCATGACTTCACGCTATCCCAGGGCGGGGGCGCCAATAAGGCCGCTGACGGGCCTAACTGATATGCCGAAATTTTATCGATGGTGGCGCAGCCCACGTCCTGCGCGGGTTGCGGCTGGGCGTGCGGTGATCTGGGGTAAAGCCGGGGCGTTTCTCCGTCGGGCAATATGTATACACTTGTGTCAGTTCCACCTTCCCGTAGCCCTGATTGGCCCGCCCATGGATGTCGTTCAACTCAAGACCCTTATCCACGTTGCCGAACTGGGCAGCCTGAGCAAGGCCTCCGATCGCCTGCACATCGCCCAGCCGGCCCTCAGCCGGCAGATCCGCCAGCTGGAAAAGGAGCTGGGCACCTACCTGTTCGAGCGCCATGGCCGCGGCATGGTCATCACCGAAGCCGGCCGCGAGGTGCTGGCCCATGCCACGCGGATCATGGACGAGATGGAGTCGATCCGCAGTTCGGTGGCCGGCGGCCGCACCAACCTGCGCGGCACCGTGGTGATCGGCACCACGCCCACCGTCGCCGAGATCATCACCGTGCCGCTGGTGCGCAAGCTGCGCGAGGCCCAGCCCAACCTGGGGGTGCGTTTTTCCTCGGCGTTCAGCGGCTACCTGCTGGACTGGCTGCAACGTGGCGAGCTGGAACTGGCGATCTCCTACGATCCGCAGCCCCTGCACACCCTGCGCATCGTCCCGGTGATGATGGAAAACCTGCTGCTGGTGGGCCCGGCCGAGGCCGGCCTGAGCCTGCAGCAGCCGGTGGATTTCGCCAGCCTGGCCGAGCGCGAGCTGGTCCTGCCCAGTGCCCGCCATGGCCTGCGGGTGATCCTCGACAACTGCGCGCGGGAGGTGGGCGTGAAGTTGCGCACCAGCGTCGAAGCCGACGCCTTCGGCGCCATGATCGACCTGGTGCGCAACGGCTTCGGCCTGACCGTGCTGCCGCTGGCGCCGATCTGGGCGCAACTGGAAAACGGCAGCCTGTGCGCCGCGCCACTGGTGGACCCGGTGCCGATGCGCAAGCTGGTGCAGGTGTTTCCCGCCGATCGCCGGGTCAGTCCGGCAGCGCGCTTCGTCGCCGAAGCCTTCATCGAGATCGCCGCCGACCTGGTCGAGCGACGGATCTGGGCCGGGCACATGCTCTGAGCCCTCAATCGCCTTTTTTCTGGAGTATCCCGTTTGACCCGCGACACGCTTCCCCTCGTCCTGCTTCCCGGCCTGCTCAACGATCACCGCCTGTGGACCCACGCCCGGGCCACCTTCGCCGCGACCCGCGAGGTGCTGGTCGCCGACCTGAGCCTGGACAACGCCATCGCTGCCATGGCCGAGCGGGTACTGCAGCAGGCGCCGCCGCGCTTCGCCCTGGCGGCGTTGTCCATGGGCGGCTACGTGGCCTTCGAGATCCTTCGCCGCGCCCCCGAGCGGGTCGCGCGCCTGGCCCTGCTCGACACCATGGCCCGCCCCGACGACCCGGCGCGCGCCCGGGTCCGCCGCGGCCTGCTGGAGCTGGCCGCGCTGGGCAAGTTCAAGGGCGTCACCCCGCAACTGCTGCCGCGCCTGATGCATGCCCGCAGCCTCGACGGCGAAGTGCCCGAGGTGGTGATGGCGATGGCCGATGCCATTGGCCGCGAAGGCTTCATCCGCCAGCAGCAGGCGATCATCGACCGCGCCGACTACCGGCCGCTGCTGGGCAGCATCCGCGTGCCGACCTTGCTGCTGTTCGGTGCGCAGGACGAGATCACTCCGCTGGCCGAGGCCCGCCTGATGCACCAGGCCATCGCCGGCGCGCACCTGGAAGTGCTCGACGAATGCGGCCACCTGCCGCCGCTGGAGCACCCGCAGCGTACCAGCGAACTGCTCGGCCAATGGCTCGACGGGGCCTTCGACGCCTGATTCCTTCTTTTCCCGCGGTTCCCGGATGTGTTCGTGAAAGACCCTGCTGCTTCACCCGGCCTGGCCGGTATCTTCCTGCTCGGCGTGCTGCAGATCCTGGTCTGGGGCGGTTCGTTCTTCCTCCTGGCGGTGATGGCCGCGCCCATCGTGCGCGACACCGGCTGGGCCAACCAGTGGGTGTATGGCGCGCTGTCCCTGAGCCTGCTGGTGTCGGCGTTGCTGGCGCCGGCCACCAGCCGCCTGATCGCTCGTTTCGGCGGCCGACCGGTGCTGGCCAGCAGCGGCGCGGTGGTCGCCCTGGGCTTGCTGGTGCTGGCCTGGGCGCCGTCGCTGGGCTGGTTCCTGCTGGGCTGGGCGGTGATCGGCATCGGCATGGCGCTGGGCTTGTACGAAGCGCTGTTCGCCAGCCTCGGCGCGTTGTACGGCGAGAAGGCCGCCGGGGCGATCACCGGCATCACCCTGATCTCCGGTTTCGCCTCGACCTTGACCTGGCCGCTGGTGGCGCTGGCGATCGAGCACCTGGGCTGGCGCCTGACCTGCGTGGCCTATGCCGCGGTGCTGCTGCTCAGCGTCGCGCCGCTGTACTGGCGGGCGTTGCCGGGGGGCATCGGGATCACGCTGGCCAGCAAGGTCCGGCAGGCCAGCGAGGACCGCGTCGATCCGCAGGTGTACTGGCTGCTGACGGCGATCTTCGCCATTGGCGCGGTGCTGATGACGGCCGTGGCGGTGCACCTGGTGTCGATCCTCCAGGGCCAGGGCCACAGCCTGGTGGCGGCGATCGGCTTCGCCGCGGTGCTCGGGCCGTGCCAGGTCGGTTCGCGGATCGTGCAGATCTTCGCCCGCAAGCGCCATCCGCTGTGGACCACGCTGATCTCGGTGGTGCTGGTGGCGGCGGGCTTGCTGCTGGTGACCCTGGTGCCGACGGCGACCCTGGTCGGCCTGGTGCTGTACGGCTTCGGCAATGGCCTGCGGGCGATCGTCCGCGGCCTGTTGCCGCTGGCGCTGATGTCGCCGAGCAACTATGTGCTGCTGATGGGCCGGATGTCGCTGCCGTCGCTGGTGGGGCAGGCGGCGACGCCGCTGGTGGGCGGCTGGCTGTTGCAGGTGGCGGGGCCGGGGGCGGTGTTGGCAGTGATGAGCGGATTGGCGCTGGTCAATGTGGGATTGGTCGGGGTGTTGATGCGGCGGTTGTGAGAGGGTCGTGAGACGGGGAGGAGACCATCCGTCCCGAACAGCAAGCATATGCCTGTTTCTGTTGCTAGTTTGCCCAAGTCTCACGCAGCTATGGAGTGACATCATGCGCACGGTACCCATTTTCAAAAATGGCAAGAACCAGGCGATTCGTCTCCCGGCCGATATGGCTTACGAGGGGGTTGAAGAGCTTGAGATCACTCGCACCGGCGATACCATCACTCTCCGTCCGGTGCGTCCAGACTGGATGTCATTGACCGAACTGCCCAAGGCCGATAGGACACTCTTGCAGGAGCCTCAGGACGTGGTCGTTGATGAAGGCAGGTTCGATCTGTGACCAGCCAGATGTAGGAGCCCCGAGAATTGTCCTGTTCAGATGGGTAGCGGACTATGTCATGGAGGCTGGATCGACTCATGAAACCGGCTTGCCTGTCCGGCAAGCCAGTTCACCCATGAAGTGTCAGAACGGCACGGCCACCGTCAACTGGCTGTACACATTGGTGCCGTTGCCGCCCACCTGGTTGCCGCCGTTGCTCTCGTCCTTCTTCGGCTGGTACAGGCCGATCACCGGGCTGATGATCAGGTGCTCGTTGACCGCCCATTCGGCATAGAAGTCCAGCTCCCGGGCATCCAGGTTGAGGGTGTCGCGGGTGCGCAGGGTGTGGAAGTCGAAGTACAGCGCGCCCACCGTGAGGTTCTCCAGCGGCGTGGCCTTCAGGCCGACGTGGTGAATCCCGGTGTTGCTGTTGAACGGCCCGGAATAGTTGGCCGCCACCTCGCCCTGGAACCAGGTGCCGTAGCCGGTGCTGAGGCCGGTGAACAGCGAGTCCCAGCCCTGGGAGTAACGGGTGTAGCGGTAGGTGACCTTGGGCGACCAGGCGACATCGGCAAAGGTGTAGCCGGCCTCGGCGTACCAGGCCTTTTCGGGGCCGGCGTCCTTGTCCTGCCAGGCGTATTCGAAGGCGAAGCTGGCATTCTCGATGCCGGCGCTGCCCTCGCCACGCAGGCTGTAGACATCCATGTTCTCGCGCTCTTTCTGGAACTCGCTGGCCCACTGGTCGACCACGTCCAGGCCGTGCACCCAGGTCAGGCCCAGGGTCCCGGCGTCGGTGGTGTAGTCCAGGGTTCCGGCGGCCAGTTCGGTCTCGGCCTGGGCGCGGTTGTCGGACTTGAGCCACAGCACGCTGCCGTGCAGGCCGTCCTGGCCGCCGAGCTTGAGCACCGCGGTGCGGTCGAAGGCGTGGCGGGCCGCCAGGTAGTAGGCGCCGCCCCGGTTCAGCGCGCCGTCGGCCGGGCCCTTGCCGAGGTTGGGGCCGTCGTCGTTGATCAGGAAGCCGCTGCCGAGCTTGACCACCTGGCGCCCGGCGGAGAAGTCCACGCCGTCCTTGCCCAGGGCCGGGAACAGGTCGCCGGAACGCCAGCCGAGGAAGGCGTCCTCGATCTTGGTGGTGCGCTCGGAACCGTCGGTGTTGCCGGCGGCATCGCCGTCGCCCCAGGTGGCCGAGCTGACCAGGTTGAAGGTGCCGTACAGGGTGCCGTTGCCGCCCAGGCCCTGGTCGCCGCTGACGCCGTACTTGATGAAGCCTTCGCGCCAGGTCGAGCCGCCCGGGGTGCCGTCGTAGTTC